>MRWG01000006.1_pt1 | contig 730009 bp, 714 predicted proteins | sample 1013341 | NCBI WGS metagenome assembly MRWG01 (sample SAMN06117577, study PRJNA244670) | biofilm metagenome | biome: Water; feature: Cathode Biofilm; material: Biofilm; isolation source: microbial consortium enriched at the cathode of a solar microbial fuel cell | place: USA: District of Columbia...
ATCATCGCCTGATCCTCCCACTTCTGACAGAAACAAGTGAATCAGAGCCTCAATCAGCATTCAACAAGAGTTTTTCAACGGAATAGGCCCGAAGCGGGCTTCAAGGCAATGTTCCGCCCCCCGGCTCCCATGCCGGTGAGGGCTAGGAGCAAAGCGCGAACGCCCCAGCCAACCCCGAAACACCGCCAAGGGATTGCGGCACGATGTAACTATCCAGCCCGCCTGCGCGCGCAGCGACCGGCACGTAGCTGGCAAGTGCTTTGGCAAACTCCTGCCGCACAGCTTCAATAAGCCCGGGACGCGCCATTACGCCGCCGCCCAGGATGATCTTCTGCGGGGACAGCATCAGGGTGATGGACCGGCACATCTGCGCCAGGTAAAAGGCCTCAAATTCCCAGGCCTTATGGCCTTCGGGCAGGTCCTGACCCGGCACACCCCAACGTTCTGCGATTGCCGGGCCGGCGGCCAGCCCTTCAAGGCAGTCATCGTGGAAGGGGCACCCCCCCGCAAAGGCTTCATCACCCGGCGCACGCGGCATGGGGATATGACCGATTTCCGGGTGCAGCAGGCCGTGCACCAGCTTGCCATTCACAAAGGCACCACCGCCAATGCCGGTACCAACTGTCACGTAAACGGCGCTGTCGCAGCCGCGCGCATGGCCCCATCGCACTTCAGCCAGAACAGCGCCGTTCACGTCAGTATCCAGCACTGTGGGCACGCCCAGATGCTGCTTGAAATAGTCTATGAAATTGGTACCAGCCCAGCCCGGCTTGGGTGTATCCAGAAGCGCACCATAGGTGGCAGAGGCCGGGTCCAGGTCAAGTGGGCCGAAAGCAGCAATACCAAGGCGCTCTACCGGTCCGTGCGTCGCAGCGGTGTCGGCAAAAAAGTGGGCGCACAGGTCCAGCGTTTCCTCGGGCGTGGTGGTCGGGAACGTGGCCTGGGCGACGATATCATCATGCCCCCGACCGACCGCACAGATAAATTTGGTGCCCCCGGCTTCAACCGCGCCAATCAGCTTGCTCATCCCCTACTCCGTCTTCTCACCCAGTATCCAGCGGCACTGGTACGGACCCAGTTCATTAAGGCGCCGCCCGCAGATGCCGTTCAAGGGGCTGATATCCCGCGCCCCGGCCCCAAGCACTTCTTCAATGACGCCCGCATCCACAGACTGTTCGCTGGCGCTGAAATTTGCAAGACACAGCATGACCTCATCTTTCGCAGGGCGGACGAATGCCAGCACATGGTCGTTGCCAGCGTCAAGGTAGCGCGAGCTGTTCATCGCCCCCAGAAGCGGCAAATGCTTGCGCGCCTTGATGAGAGACCGGAGCCCGGCGCGCACCCGCGCATAGGCGCTTTGGTGAACAGGGATAAAGCCTTCAAGCCCGTCCGGCATCACCGGACGGTGTAGCCAGCGGCCGTCCTGGTGGGCCGGACTGTCGGCATGGCCATAGTCGTTCAAGAGCGCCAGTTCGTCGCCCATATAGATGAGTGGGATGCCGTCGAGCGCCATGGGAACGGCATGGAGAAGCAGGATTCGGCGAACGGCAAGATCGAGCGCTGTGTCGTCGCCTGCCTCAAGCGCCGCCTCAAGCCCCGCGAGCGATGCCAGCGTGCCGTTGCTGCCAGCGAACGCCTCGCCCGGCACCGGCTGGAACCTGAGGCCGCGCGCGAAGCTGCCGTCCACCTCGCCCGCATAGAAGCGCCACAGCCAATTCAAGTGCTCGTCACTCGCGCCCCATTCAGCGCCTTTGGTGTCCCTGAGCGCCGCCCAGCCGATATCATCGTGGCAGCGGGCATAATAGACCCATGAAGTGCCCTCCGGTTTTTCCGGCAGGGCCGACAGCATATCGTAAGCCGGTTTCGCACTGCCTGTCGCCAGACTGTCCCACAGCGCCGCCATCGCGGCGTTATGGTACGCGAGCTGGCATTCCTTGCCTGCCTGGTCCGCATGGCCAAAATATTTGGTGATGTGCCGCGCCCCGGCCATGGCTTCCGCCTTCAGCGCCACGCCTGGCGCCACGATGGAGACTGCGGCGCGGAACAACTGGATCAGCTCATGGGTTTCCGGCAGGTTGCGGCAATGGGTGCCCAGCTGTTTCCAGACATAGATGGCGGCGTCCAGGCGGAAGATTTCAACACCCCGGTTCGCCAGTTGAAACAGGTTATCCAGCATCGCCAACAGGACCGCCGGGTTATGGTAATTCAGGTCCCACTGATAGGGATAGAAGGTTGTCCAGACCCATTTTTCTGCCTCCTCCACATAGGTGAAATTGCCGGGCGCCGTCTGAGGGAACACTTCATCAAGAAGCGGCTCAACCTGATCTGGCACCGTGCGGTCGGGATACATGAAATAGAAATCCTGGAATGCCTTTTCACCGGCGATGGCGCGCTGGGCCCATTCGTGTTCCCGCGCCGTGTGGTTGAACACGAAATCGAGGCACAGGCTGATGCCTGCATCCCGCAGGTCGCTGATCAGGCCTTCCAGATCATCGATACTGCCCAGATTGTCGTTGGTCGAAAGATAATCCGCGATGGCGAAACCACCGTCGCTGTCGCCCTTCCGCGCCTTCAGCACGGACAGCAGGTGCAAATAGGTGACCCCCAGTTCCTGAAGGTAGGGGATCTTCTGCTTCACGCCGCCAAAATCGCCCGCGAACCGATCCGGGTAGCACATATAGCCCAGCATCTTCGCGTCCTGGTACCAGGGCTTGTCGGCAGCTGCCCGCGCTTCATCCAGCGCCTTCAGGTGCTGGGGCCTCGCATCATATGCCCGCCATACAAGGTCGATCAGCCGCTGATGCCAATCCGCGAAATCGGTGCGCTTGCCGTAAAGGGCCGTCAGCGCCGCGCGCAGATCACCGCCGAACCGGGCCATACGGCCATCAAAGCAGGTGTCACCATGGGTATGTGCGGTCTGTTTTCTCATTTGCATCAAAACTCAATTAACAAAAAGGGGCGGTGCGGCCCTGTGTATGGATTTGGGGGGACAGAGCCGCACCAAGGGAAAACCTGTGCCATGCCGATAAGGGATGGAAGAAACATGGCACAGGCGTACTTGGACTCATATGAGCGCCTAGAAGACGTACTTCAGTGTCAGCGTCGTGGTGCGTCCATTGATGGACCGCGCACGGATCACATTGTCCACGCCTTCGACGATGGATCCTTCTTCGGATTCCGTCAGGCCCACGGCGTCAAACAGGTTGTTGACATTGAGGCTGAGTGTCAGCCCGTCGACAATCTGATAACCCGCGAATGCGTTGACTTGCGTATAGCCGGGCATAACCAGCTCGTTGCTGTCCTGCGCATAGGCCTTGGTGGTGCCGATCATGTTGGCACCGAAGAAGAAGCGGTCGGCCGTATAGCTGGCCGTCGCCTGATAGATGAAATCAGCCTGCCGGCGCGGTGTGTTGCCAACAACCGTCGGATTGAGGGCGTCCTTGGAGATTTCCGCGTCCGTGTAGGTGATCCCCGCCGTCAGGTCGAACGGGCCATTGAAGTAGCTGGCTTCAAGCTCCAGCCCTTTAGCCTTGTAGGTGCGGTCGAAGAATGTCTGGGTCGTGGCCTCGAAATTCTGTTCCTGCGTTTTGGCATAGAAGCCGGTCGCAAACAGGCCGAAGCTGCCGGTACGGTATTTGACGCCCAGCTCATACTGATCAACCATATCAACCGCGTCTTCCTCTGCGACAGACCCATCAGCATTCACCTTGCCAAACAGCAGGCGGTCGGCATTGGCACGGCCACCGCGGCTGGCGCGGGCAAAGACGGCGAGATCATCGTTGAAGGCATAGTTGGCGCCCACAGACCAGGACCAGTAGCTCCAGGTATAGTCAACCGGCATCGGGTTGGCGTTATCCACCGCCGACACGCTCTGCTCTGGCACTGAAATCACGCCGTCCTGGTTGACGTCCAGATTTGCCATCTGAACAGCACCCGCATAGGTGCCGGACGCACTGCCCCGGTCATAGCGGACAGACACATCAGCCGTCAGGTTGCCCTGCATGTAGCTGAGAGACGCATACGGCGCATCGATATCATAGGAGGTGTCATAGTTGCGGGTACAGCAGTTGCCCCAGAAGGGCACGCCATAGGCAATAAGGCCATTTTCCGTGACGGCATTCCCGTCTGCATCATAGACATCCAGAAGTGCTGCGCCGTCGCCCTTGATTTCCATCAGGTAGCTGTTCCACAGCCAATCCATGTCGATCGACTGGCTGGCTTTGTAAAAGCCGGCCGACAGGTCAATGGCGGCGCCACTGTCCATGTCCATGGATTTGGTGACTTTGAAATCATTGGCGAAATTGCCGAAGTCATTGATTTCGGTATCGAACACATGCATGCGCATCGCCAGCCCATTGCCGTTCAGGCTGGACGGGCTTGCGATGGCGTCACCGCCCGATGGGCCATTGGCAAACGCAAGCGTTGCCCCAGCGCCACCGATGGATTCAGCAATAGAGGACGCATCAGCCACCTGCGCCGGGAACGGCGAGACGAAGCGGCCTTTGGTGCTGGCTACACGAATCTTGTTGGTGATGTTCCAGCCGTCATCGAAATCGAAGTTGAATTCGCCGCCCACAGCCGTGCTGACTGGGTGCATGCCGTCCGCTACATCAGACGTGCGGCGCGCGCCATTGCCGTCCAGCCCGAAGTTGCTCTGAAAGAAGGGGCTGTGTGGCGTATCGCCGGACACATCAAACCCTTCAACAGAGCCGATTTCCGGATCGGCATTGGTGCCGGAAACCAGTACGGGCATCGGCAGATAGCCAATGGACCGGTCATTCAGGTGCTTGAAGTAAAGGCGTACGAAGCCGTTTTCGAATTCCTTGGTGATATTGGCTTTGATCTGGCCGCCCTTGTTGCCGTTATAGCCAGCTTCGCGCGGGCCTTCGCCAACGCGGTAGAAGCCTGCAACATGGAAACGGAGGTCATCGCCGATCGGGCCACCATAGGCGAAGTCCGCCCGCGTGGTGTTATAGTCAAGGCCGCGCGTGAGCGCGAGGCTGCCGCCTTCTTCTTCACCGGTGTTGGAGATGAAGTTGATCACCCCGCCTGGCGAGTTGGACACGAATGTGGAGGCCGACCCACCGCGAACCGCCTCGACTCTCCGGATGGAATAATCGGCGCGCAGGAAAATATCGGCGTTACCAAACGCAATGTCGCCAAACTCCATGACCGGCAGGCCGTCTTCATGGAGCTGCAGGAACTTGGCGCCGCCAGCCGCCACCGGCAAACCGCGTACAGCAATGTTGGCATTGCCTTCACCGCCTGTCGATTCGGACCGTACACCCGGGATGTTACGGAAGATTTCCGCGGCCGAGCGTGGTGCATATTTCTGAATCTCGTCAGGGCTGACGGATGATACAGATACACTGGACATCATTTGCGATGTGGCGTTGGCAACTGCTGTTACCACGATTTCTTCAAGGGGCATCTCTGCTGGTTTTTGCGCATCAGCTGCATCATCCGCAGCATGGGCACCTGCCGCCATCACCATGGCGGATGTGGAAACCAGCAAGCCGTAAGGGCTATATTTCTTCATCATAAACCTCCCCAGGTCATTGTAATCAAAAACTCTGCAAAGAGCCCCCCAAAGCTCAATGCACCTTCCACAGCTTCGAGTCATACGCTCATATGCAACCGGTTGCAAGAACTTTATGCAACCGGTTGCGTAATTTATTTTTTACGCTATGGTAAAAGCAACCTGTCCACCGCCATACTATGCCAACGGGAAGGTCGGCAGCCGGTGGGCTTCATATTCTGGGAGGGGCAAATGCCTGATTTTGGCGTTTCGATGCATCCGGTGGATCTGGCGATCCTGGCTGCCTATTTTGTTTTTGTACTGACGCTTGGGGTTATGCTTGGCCGCAAGCATGAAGACGCAGGGGACTATTTCCTGGCTGGCCGCAAGATGGTCTGGCCTTTCATCGGCCTTTCGCTTTTCGCGTCCAATATTTCCTCTACCACGCTGATCGGGCTGGCAGGAGACGCCTATGCCACTGGCATTTCAGTGTTCAACTACGAATGGATGGCAGCTGTTGTCCTGGTGTTCTTCGCCATCTTCCTGCTGCCTTTTGTGTTGAAATCCGGCGTATTCACGATGCCCGAGTTCCTGGAGCGCCGCTTTGACGCCCGTGCCCGGCTGTATTTTTCCGGCCTGACCATCTTCCTGAATATTGTGGTGGATACCGCCGGCAGCCTGTTCGCCGGTGCGCTGGTGGTGAAAATGGTTTTCCCCGCCTTGCCCGTGTGGCAGATCATCGCGATTCTCGCGCTCGTGGCTGGCATCTATACCATGATGGGCGGGCTTGCCGCCGTCATGTACACAGACGCCATACAGGCAGGCCTGCTGCTGATTGGCGCGGTGGTGATTTCCATCGTGGCGTTTGACAAAATCGGCAGCTGGGAAGCTGTCACCACTGCGGTGTCCGCAGACAAGCTGAGCCTTATCCGCCCCCTGGATGACACCAGCCTGCCCTGGCTGGGGCTGGCAACCGGCGTACCGCTGATCGGCTTCTATTTCTGGTGTACCAACCAGTTCATGGTGCAACGGGTGCTCTCCGCCAAATCGGTACAGCACGGCCAGCTGGGCAGCCTGTTTGCAGGCGCGCTGAAGCTGCCGGTGCTGTTCATCATGGTGCTGCCTGGCACCTTTGCGATCCTTCTGTATCCGGACCTTGAGCGCGCCGACCTGGTGTACCCAACCCTGATGTTTGACCTGTTACCCACCGGGCTTCTAGGCCTTGTGATCGCAGGCTTTATTGCGGCGCTGATGTCGCAGATCGACAGCACGCTCAATTCGGCATCCACCCTTGTGACGATGGATTTCATCCGCCGCGCGCGCCCCGAAGCCACTGGACAGGAACTGATGAAAACCGGCCGCTGGCTGACCTTCGTCTTCATGATCCTGTCGGTCCTGTGGGCGCCGCAGATTGAGAATTTCGGTTCCCTGTTCAAATACCTGCAGAAGATCCTGTCCTACAGCATTCCGCCTGTGGTGGTGCTGTTCCTGGTGGGCACCTTCTGGCGCCGCGCCAACGCTACCGGCGCTTTCTGGACCATCCTCATTGGCACTATCGCAGGCATCAGCCTGTTCGTAGCCAATGAAGTGATGGATGCAACATCGATCCATTTCCTGTATGCCGCACCGATCTTGTGCGCGCTGTGCACCGTGATCCTGATTGTCGCCAGCCTGATGTCGCCCGCACCGGGCACGGACAAGCTTGACGGTCTGACCTGGACAACCGACGTATACCGCGCAGAAACGGTGGCACTCAAGGGCACGCCCTGGTACGCCAACTACCGCGTTCTGTCGGTGATCCTGCTGACGGTCACTGCCCTGTTGGTAATCAGCTTCGCCTAGTGAGGGGGATTTTAAGTTCCCTTCATTCTTGGAGGCGCGCTTCTGGGAACTTAAAATCCCTAAACCTCACTAGAATAAAAGACTTAGTATCGTTTCAGAATCTGAAGTTCGCAAATTGCCTGCCTCAAATGATAAGGCGAACTTCAGATTAACGATACTAGGTCGAGGCGCGTTCGACAATCTCGGTATCCAGCATCAGGGGGGCAGGCTTGCCTCCCTGAATGATTTCAAGAAGACGGGATACGAGTTCCTGCCCGCCACGCTGGCAATCCTGCCGCACGGTGGTCAGCGGCGGGCTATAGTATGATGACAAAGCAATATCGTCATACCCCACGATTGCCACATCTTCGGGAATGGAAAGCCCGCGTTCCCTGAGCGCCCGGATCGTCGCCATCGCGATCACGTCAGAACAAGCAAAAATGCCGTCAACAGCTTGGCCGCTGTCAAGAAAATCTGCCACTGCCCTGTAGGCCGCTTCGCCACCAAAGGGCGTCACAACTTCAAGGCTGGCATCCACATCCAGGCCTGCCGCAGCAAGCGCATCCTGATACCCGGCGTACCTTAGCGCCACCTCGGGCAGGCGCCGGTCCCCCAGAAACGCAATATGCCTGCGGCCGCGTTCAATCAGATGACTGCTGGCCTTTTTACCGCCCAGGCGGTTATCGCTGCCCACCGTGCAATAATGCTGGCCATCAAGGAGGCCGCCCCACACAACGAATGGTGTGCTGCCTTCCGCCAGCTTGTTGATTTCTTCATGCTGGGTGCCCTGCCCCACCAAGATCACACCGTCGCAGGTGCCGCGCTCAATATGGTCCCGCGCCCACTCTTCGGCACTGACAGACGATTTCGCCAGCAGAAGCTCGTGGTTCTGGTCATTCAGCGTATCGGCAATACTGCCCAGAAGCTCAAGAAAGAAGGGGTCGGAAAGCCGCCAGTCCTTCTCCCTGGTATCCGGAATCAGCACAGCGATTGTCAGCGTTTCCTTGGTGCGAAAATTCCGGGCCCGCTTGTTCAGGCGGTAGTTATGCTCTTTCGCCAGCGCCGCAATCTTCTGCTTCGTCTCCTGGGGAATAAGCGGGCTGTCAGCCAGAGCGCGCGACACTGTCGACTTGGAAACCCCCGCGAGTTTCGCCAAATCTGCCATCTTGATTGGCGGCTTTTGTGTCAACCCCACTCTCCCTACGATACGCCCATGCAACTGTTGCATAACACTAGGAGGGGTTTATTTGGTTTTCAAGGGAAACGACAATTCATGCACCGCATGAAGCCCACCGTCCGCTTTCGCCCCATTGCTGATAGAGGCACCTTCCCTATAGCTACGCTACCGCGCGTTCGAAGGAGGGAGCGGCAAAAGGCGCGAAGTTCGTTTCAGGTAAGCCTGATAGGATGGGTCTTCGCCCCACCTCTTTTTGCCGAGCTTCTCAAGAAGCGGAATCCCGCTGACCTTCGTGAGCAGGAAATAGACAAAGACCGGTGAAATCAAGACGATCCACTCCATCCCGCTCAGGAGCGGAAGCGAGATCACAAAGATGCCCGACCACAGCAGCAGTTCGCCAAAATAGTTGGGGTGCCGCGACCATGCCCAAAGGCCGCTCTGGATGAACTTCCCTTTGTTTTCCGGGTTGTTCCTGAAGGCTTTCTTTTGGCTGTCCGCCACGGCCTCAAACGCAAAACCAACGACCCACATGGCAACACCCGCATAGAAAGCAGCGCCCAGCGGGGCTGTATTGGCCGATGTAATGATCAGAAACGCCGCCGCAGCCGTCAGCGTTACCCACGCACCCTGGATGGTCCAGGTAACAAAGAAACGTGCCGGGTTGGACCTGATTTCCGTAAACCGTTTGTCCTGGCCGTCAGCCCTGATCCGGGCAAAAAGGAAACTGCCGAGGCGCACTGTCCAGATGATGACCAGAGCCGCAACAACAAGCGCCCTTTCATGCAGTGGCGCACTCAGTAAACAGGCAGCGACGATCGTTACCAGGTAGGAAACGGAACCCATCAGGTCATAGTATTTTTCGGTCTGGGCAAGCGCCGCCGGAACAAAAGCAATCCAGTTCACCGCATAGGCCAACAGGCCGCACACCACCATCATCGGCAAGCCAAATACCTGCGGGCCTTCGCCCCCCGCCAAGAACATGGTGCCCAAGCCAATCGTCGTTGCGATCAGGGCAACCATCATGGATTTCAAAAGTTTCATCATTTCTTCCCTTGTGTGCCTTGCCTCAACGCTGCGTCCCTGATCGGTCAGGACAGTCGTTCAATGATCATCGCTGACCCGAGCCCGGAAGCGCCGGATATGACGACCATTCCGGTGGACTTGCCTTCCCGCTCCAGACATTCCAGCAGCGTCGCGAGCAATATGCCGCCCGTTGCCCCCATGGGATGCCCCAGCGCAATCGCCCCGCCACCTGTGTTCATACGGTCCAGATCAATATCCAGATGTCGCATGAACTGGATGCAAACAGCCGCATAGGCCTCGTTGAACTCAAACAGATCAATGTCAGACGCGCTCATGCCTGCCTTATCCAATACCTCGCGCGCGGCCTTCAGGCCACCGGTCAGGGAAAGGAGCTTATCATCTGCCACAGTCGCATAGCTGACAATTCTTGCTTTTGGCCTCAGCCCGGCGGCCTCACCGGCGGCAAGATCCCCCACCAGCAGCATGGAAGCCGCGTCAGCCAACGCCGGTGCATTCCCGAAGGTGTGGATATGATTGACTGGCCCGGCGTCCGGATAGGCCGCCAGAAAAGCCTTGTCCGCAATCATGGGCCCTAGCTTTTCGGCCATTGGCTCCATGCCTGCGAGGCTTTCGGCCGTCACGCCCACGCGCGGGGTTTCATTGCTGGTAACCCTGCCATGTGGTGTTTCGACCGGGATCACTGAGGCGGGAGTGCGTGCCTGCGCCCGTGCCTGTGAGCGTGCGGCATAGGCATCAGCTTCTTCGCGGGAGATGCCTTCAAGGGTCGCCACGAAATCCGCCGCGAACCAGAGGGGCACAAAGCCGGTGCGCTGCATCATCTTCGGGTCGCTATAGTAGGGGCCACCATCGGAGAAGGGCGCAACGCGGGACATGCTCTCCACCCCGCCAGCCAGCTGCAGGCTGTTTTGCGCGCTGCCATGAAGGGCGGCGGTCCAGATCGCATCGAGGCCCGAACAGCAGAAATTGTTGAGAGTCAACGCAGCTGTATGCTCAGGCAGGCCGGAAAGCAAAGCCGCAGTGCGGGCGATATGCCCGCCCTGCTCGGCCGACTGGGTCACGCAGCCGGCAAAAACACCCGCCGGCGCCGCTTCTGGCGCGCGGGTGAGCATGCTGTCAATGGTGCCTGCCAGCAGATCGGCCGGGGCAACGCCGGACAAGGCGCCGCCCTTACGGGCCGCCCCGCGAGGCGTGTAGAGGGCGTCGAAGATATACATGCTAGCGCTCCACAACGAAGGAGACGTTGGTAACACCCGAGCCGCCGATGTTCATGGTGGCCATCCGCCGGGCACCGTCTATCTGGCAGTCTCCCGCTTGGCCCGTGACCTGCCTTGAGGCATCCAGCAGCATCCGGATGCCGGTGGCGCCAACAGGGTGCCCACCGCCGATCAGCCCGCCAGATGCATTCACCGGCAGCTTGCCTGTTTTCAAGGTATCGCCCGCCTCGATCGCCTTCCAGGCCTCGCCTGGCGCGGTCAGGCCGAAATGTTCGGTGAGCATATATTCTGTGATGGAAAAACAGTCATGCAATTCAATGCCGTCCAGTGCCTGGTGCCCGGGAATATCGGCGCGCTTGAAGGCGTCGGTAATCGCTTTGCGGATCATGGGGAAGAGATTCCCTTCCGTCGGCGCTGCCTTCAGTTTGTCTGCCAGCATCATGGGCGCGCTGGTGTGGCCCCAGCCAGAAATCCGGGGCAGGTCCGAAAGGCTTTTGCCGTGCCGTGCGGCCCAGGCCGCGGCTGCCTTCTCACCCGCCAGGATCACTGTCGCGGCGCCGTCGGTCACCTGTCCGCAGTCCGACCGCCTTATGGAGCCTTCAATGACGGGGTTCGCGTCATCATCTTCGCCAAAGGCGTCAGCGGGAAATTCCCAGTTTCGCGTTTGGGCCAATGGATTGACTTTCGCATTATCGAAATTCTTGCGGGAGATTGCCGCAAGATGCTCTCGCTCAATTCCGTACCGGTCCTGATAAAATTCCAGAAGGTCAGAGAAAATGGATGGCCAGACATATTTCCTGCCGTCCGTTTCACGCCCCTGCCATGCTGCGGCACCCAGGAAATCTGCGGCCTGCCTCCCGGGCACGTTGCGCATAAGCTCCACACCCGTCACCAAAGCCGTGCCATACCTGCCGGCCTCAATATCAGCCATGGCAGCAAGGATCGCCAATGACCCGGACGCGCACGCACCTTCATGCCTGCTGGCCGGTATGCCCATCAGGTCAGCGTTGATGGTCGCCAGAAATCCGCCCAGGTTGCCCTGGCCCGCGAACAATTCGCCAACGAAGTTGCCGATATGGGCCACCTCGATGTCCGACCCTGCCATGCCGCTCTGGTCCAGGGCGCCGTTTATTGATGTGTCCATCAATTCATGCAGGCCACCGCCTTCGCGTGCCCAATTGCGCGCAAAATCCGTTTGCGACCCGCCAATGACAAAGACTGCCTGCCCCATATTTCCCCCGCTTCAAAATAGTAACTTGCAAAACCATACTAACTTAGGCATGGTGCGTCAACGTCTGAAATTATGAAGCAAATTTGGGGAAGCAGCATGGCCAGTGAACTTGTCCGGGAATATGAAACGTCGATTCGTGAAAACAATCACCCCTACATGAGCGGGGCCTGGGCGCCGATGCACCGGGAATATAACGCCACCGACATGGAAGTGATCGGCACCATCCCGACAGACATTGACGGTGTTTACATCCGCAACACAGAAAACCCCGTCCACCGGCCACTGGGCATGTATCACCCGTTCGAAGGCGACGGTATGTTGCATATGATCAGCTTCAAGGACGGCAAGGCCACCTACCGCAATCGTTTCATCCAGACGAACGCCTTCCGCGAGGAACAGGCCGCGGGCGAAGCGCTATGGTCGGGCTGGACAGCCATCCCCAACATGTCCAAACGGCCGGGTGAAGTGCAGCAGCCCGGCCTCAAGGATGCGTCCTCCACGGATGTCATCGTGCATGCGGGCAAGGTCATCACCACCTACTGGCAGTGCGGCCAGGGCTACAAGCTGGACCCCTATACGCTCGAGGATGACGGCACGGTCGACTGGTGTCCGGAAGCTGGCATCTCCGCACACACCAAATTGGATGAAAACACCGGCGAACTGCTGTTCTTCAACTATAGCCTGGAAGCTCCCTACATGCACTATGGCCTCGTGGGTGCCGACGGCAATCTGGAACACTATATTCCGGTGGACCTGCCCGGCCCGCGCATGCCGCATGACATGGCCTTCACCGAGAACTTTGCCATCGTCAACGACTTCCCGATGTTTTACCGCCCGGATGCCCTGGAGCAGGGCATCCATATTCCCATGTTCGACAAAACCAAGAAGTCCCGGTTCGGCATTATCCCGCGCAAGGGAAAGCCGGAGGACATCCGCTGGTTCGAGGCCGAACCCACATATGTGCTGCATTGGCTGAATGCCTGGGAAGAAGGCGACGAAATTATTCTGGACGGCTATTTCCAGGAAGACCCCTTCCCGGCAAAAATGGTGGATCACGTGCCGCCCAAATACGCCATGATGGCAACCTTCCTGGACCTGACCACCCTTGGCGCGCGCCTGCACCGCTGGCGCTTCAACCTGAAAACAGGTGAAACACGCGAGGAAAAGCTGGATGACGAGTATCTGGAATTCGGCATGTTCAACCAGAAATTTGCCGGCAAACCTTACCGGTACGCCTACAGCGCAAAGCCAAAGCAAGGGTGGTTCCTGTTTGAAGGCCTGGTGAAGCACGACCTCAAGACCGGTGAGAAAACCCGTTTGGACTTCGGTGAAAACCGCTACGGCAGTGAAGCCCCCTTTGTGCCGCGCGTTGGTGCGACTGAAGAAGACGACGGTTATCTGGTAAGCTTCATCACGGACATGAACACCAATACATCCGAGGCCGTTCTTGTCGACGCCCGCCGAATTGAAGACGGCCCGGTCTGCAGGATCATGCTGCCGGAGCGAATCCCCAGCGGCACGCACTCCACCTGGGCGAATGGGGAGGACATTCGAAAGTATCGTTGATACCATGCCTTTTGATTCAATTTGTCAGGTAATCAACTGGTATGAGTTCACCCCACCCAACGGCACAGCAGGAAGCCGCACTTCAGACAGGTGTCTGGAAAGCATTCGATGTTGTTTGCGACACAGCCATCCTTCTGATTCTGGAGGCCTGCTGGCTTGGCAGCCGCCGCTTTGTTGATTTCGAACAGTCAACCGGCCTGCAGAAAGCGCTGATAAGTGACCGCCTGAAATATCTGGTTCAGGAAGGTTTGCTGGCAAAACGCCCGGTGGGGAATGGCAAGCATCAGGAATATATTCTGGAAGAGCGCGGTCTCGCCCTTTTCCCAACCGCCCTACTGATGCTCGCGTGGGAGCAAAAGTGGAACGCCAGCGAAGGACCTGAGGTTAAGGTTGTTCATACCGGTTGCGGCCATGAGCTGATACCGGAACTGCACTGCAAAGCCTGCGGCGATACAGTTGCCGCAAAGGGTCTATCCTTTGAAGGGGGTAACGCTTTCATGCTGGGCCAAAAGGGCTTTGTGAAACGTCGCCGCCAGGCAGGACTGAACCGCACAAACACCAAGATTTTCCATGAAGTTGCTGAAATCATTGGGGACCGATGGATGGCCTTGATCTTGCGGATGGCTTTGATCGGCATAAGCCGTTATGACGACTTTCTGCTGTCAACGGGGATCGCCACCAACATCCTGGCGGACAGACTGGCACGCGCCGTAGACACTGGCCTGATGCAGCGTAGCCGGTATCAAGATAATCCGCCCCGCTATGAATATCAGCTTTCTGAGAAAGCACGAGACCTGCTTTCGGTTGTCCTCACCCTTATACGGTGGGGCCAGGACTGGTATGAGGCCAATCCGGGCGAACATGCTGTCATCACTCACAGTTGTGGCAAGACCTTGCACCCTGTGGTGGTTTGCCAGCATTGTGGCGACCCGGCATGCCGCGACACATCAAAGCTCTTGATGGGACCGTACTAAACAATCTGTTGAATTTGGATACAAAGCCACGGGGATATTCTTCGCTGGAGGCTTATGCCCGCTTTTGGCTAATTGGAGATATCCCAGCGCGCCAACGGAAGCGCAATTTCTGCATCGAAGTGGCATTTGAGGACCATCTCTTCTCATGCGCTGCACAGACCGATTGTCACAGTTTCGCGGAAAAACGTGGAAAGGCCACATCGCAACGTGCCAGCCGCCTTTTCTTGCACCTGCCTCCTATTGAGGGATGTAGGCTTGTGCCGCGATGTCGACCGGCAGCTCCTCGGATTCCAGGGCCTTTTTCAGCCGAGGAAGATCTGCTTGAGGCAGACCGAACGCTGTTCGCCAGTCGCTGTGCGGGGCATAGAGAATGACATGCCCTATCCCCGCGGAACGCAGGAGACAGGGAAGCATATTCTCATCCTCGGGTTCAACCGCCGCAAGAAGCGAAGCTTGCCGGGCGCCAGCGCAGTGCCGGGCGACCGCTTCAGGTGCGCAACGCCGGTGCAACCCCTCGCCGTATGCAACTACAAAGATGGCACCTCTGTATTCAATTCTATAACCCAGCATGGGGCCTGCCCATTTGGGCCCCTTCATCATCATACGCACGATCCGCCAGGCGGTCGGTGCTTTTCTGATCAGCTTCCCCAGATGCCGTACTGCCGGCGCCAGGCCTGGTGGCAAAAGGGGCATATGGGTCCAACCGAAAACCGAGAGGCTGATATCACCCGGCAGGGATATCTGCTCTCCCTCGGTTGCCTGGTGCAATGTCAGGTTGGCCTTGGGATAGTGGCGCCGAAAATACCGGCACAGCCACGTCGAAGCGACAAGCGTGATGTTGCCACTGCGGCAAGGCCGATTGAGGAGATCTATCGTCCCGCCCAGATGCTCTGGATGGCCATGGGTGATAAGAATGAGGATGTCGCCGCGATCCGGGAACTGCGTACCTTTCGGCGGGTCAATGAAGATGGACGGCAGCCCGGTACCATACAGGTGAAAACCGGACCAGCCCAGATAGTCCACAACATAGGAACCCCACCTGCTGATCATGCCGCGTCTTCCAATTTTGCATCAGGTACGGTCGGCGGTGTGTGTAGATGGGCCGCTTTCAGCGCCTTGTAGTTGCGCATCAGGCCGCCAAACATTCGGATGTAATGCCATGACCAGTTGCCCGGACGCCAAAGGCCCAGCTTCATCACTGCCCGCCGGATGACGCGCGAATAAGCCTGACGCATCAACTGGTAGAGGCGTTTTGTCGGCGTTTCCGTGGGCAGGAGAAAATGCTGCAGGTCATATAGTTGTCTGTCGTTTGAAATGAGGTCCGGCTCCACCTTCCGGTACAGGGGCGTGCCCGGCAGCGGGGTCAAGGGCGTGAATTCGGTCAACAGAATGGCGGGGTGTCGCTTCACATAGTCGTCAATGGCCAGGAAGTCTTTTTCTTCGAAATGTGGCTCGACGAGGAACCCCGCACTCATGCCGATACCAAGGTCGTCAAGGATCGCAAGGGCTTCTTCGTCCCGACCCTTTTCCACCCGCTTACCCGTTCGCTTCAGCGCTTCATAGTCCAGGCTTTCAAGGCCCGACATCACCAATTGCAGACCCGCCCGCGCCCACAGGGCAAAGAGCTCCCTGTTTTCCACGATTGAATCCACCCTAGCGTATGTGAAATAACGCTTCTTGACCCCGGCGGACAACAGCATTTCACCAAGTTTCCACATACGCTCGGGATCGTGGAAGGCATGGTCGTCGCACAGATAAACAAACTCTTCTTCAAGACCGGCAATTTCCTCAAGCAGCAACTCCGGCGAACGCGGGATGAATCCGCCATGGGAATAAACCCTGCAAGAACAGAAGATGCAGGGGAAGCTGCATCCCACCGAACTGCGTACCGCTGCAATCCGACGTTCCCAAAGATAGAAATATTTATGCCTGTAGCGAGCTGTAAGCGACCGATCAGGCATCGGCTGGTGGTCCAGCGTCTGCGGCAATGGGCGGGGCTTTGTCGGCGTCAGCACGTCACCCTCACGGATCATCAGCCCGTCGATATGGTGAAAGGTTCGGCCGCCATCAGCAACGGTATCGCATATGTCGCGGAAGGCCTCCGTGCCCTCCCCGCGCACCACCAGATCAATGGCCGGGTCCAGAAAATCCTGCGGCCACACTGTGGGATGGTGTCCCCCAACGACCGTAACGCAGTGAGGCGCTGCCAGGCGTGCCCGAGCAAGTGCCCGTTTCGCGGTTTCCACATGCACAACTTCAGAGGTGACGCCCACAATATCGGGGATAAACTCTCGCAGGGTGAGGTCCAGATCCTGGGGCGCGACCTCCATATCCACCAGGCGAACCTCATGGCGGTCGCCGACCATGGCCCCAAGCAGCTCCAGATTGAGTGGTTCGATCTTGGCTATATTTTTAAGCCCGATGGTATGGTCGCCACACGGCGGATTGATCAGAAGAATTTTCATGAAGGCTCCTGTCGTGGATGGAGGGCGGCAGGACACCGTGCCTGCAACCAGGCAAGCGTGTCCTTGAGTGTGATATCCAGAGGACGTGTATCCAGCCCGAGGCCCCTGCGCGCCCTGTCGGCATTGAAATACCAGTAATAGCGTGATAGCCGCACCCCGGCTGTTGTCAGGGCACCGCGCGGCGCAAAGGTCTCTGCAACCGCGGCGACACCAAGTGCCAACGGATATGGGATGTTAAACCATGGAGGCCGAGCCCCGGACAAGCGGGCAATCCGGCTCACCAAAGCCGTCAGGGCGATATTGTCCCGTCCAGCAAGGATGTAATGATCTTCGGGGGATGGACAGGCCAGCGCCGCCACGGTGGCGGCAGCGACGTCGCGAACATCGATGGGGTTTACGCCACCATCCGGCCACACGGGAAGCCGACTGCGGCTAACAAGGTCGATAAGAGCTGTGCCATTTCTTGGGCCGTCACCCGGGCCCAGCACGAAAGTAGGACTCAATGTGATAACGGGGTCGCCATCTCTTCGGGCCCCAAGGGCCATCTCATGGCCAGCCCGTTTTGCCGTTACATAGGGGATACCGGCGCCCGCCAGGTTGAACGGAGCATGCTCATCAAGGGCATCTGCAGGCCGGTGCGCCGGAAGCGCCCCGACAGCGGACGTGCTGGACATGACGAGCAAGCGCGCCAGACCAGCCTGGCGAGATGCCGCCAGCATGTTCCGCATCCCGTCAATATTGACCTGCCTTAACGCAGCCTTGTCCGCTGCCTGCACCGAGACAAACCCGGCTATGTGAACCGCTGCTGCGACATCGGGCAGGCTATTGGCAAGGGAGCAGGGTTCAAGAATGTCGGCATATCTTACCTCCGTTCCAGGCGGCAGCACCCGTGCCGCCATATCCGGAGACCGGGCAAGCACCACCGGGCGAAAGCCCGCATGCGCCAGCGCCGCAGTCACATGCCGACCGATGAAGCCAGTTGCGCCCGTTACCGCAACACGGCTGCCTTTAGAAATACAAAGCATGATGCGCCCCACCTGTTCGCGTCAGGTCGGAACGTTAATCATGAGGACATCGTCTGTGCTTGATCTGGATCAACCAGCATCAGAAACGGCACTCTACTGCTTGACCGGACAGAGGCGTGTGGAGGAGCGAGAGCTTTTATATTGTTCATGGCCAGGCACAAGCCATACCCCAGCAATATGACCCGAGCCAGCACAAGCGGGCTCGGGTTTCCTTGTGTTGCAGCTCAGTGGCCCTGACCGCCACATGAACCACAGCAGATGCTGTCTTCCTGCTCACTATTCATCGATACCGCAGGGGACATCGCAGAGTTCCCGCTTTCAAGGACCGGCGCCATCGACGCGCCCGCACCTTTGGCAAGAGCTTCTGTCGGCTGGTGTGATCTGGTGTCGCCGATATTGAAAAGGCCCTTCACAACCTGCCAACTTACAGCCAGCGCACCGACGATAAAGACGAGGTCACCAATGGTGCGGACCCACCTCAGGGTTTGCAGGAGGTCACTTTGCATGAAGCTCTCACTTCTTGCATACCAAAGCCCTTCAGACGCACTGGCCACAAACTGAATAATGCCCACGGGCAGCAAGCTGGTGAACAGCATCAGAACAAGGCCGCCATTCAAGCAACGGAATCCCCATTTCATCAGCTTTTCGTCAAAGGCCATTTGTGGCCGGATATAGCGCAGAACCAGGATGGTGAAGCCCAGGGCAAGGAAGCCATAGACGCCGAACAAGGCGGCATGTGCGTGTGTTGCCGTGGTATTCAGCCCCTGGATATAATAGAGCGCAATCGGCGGGTTGATGGAAAAACCAAGCACGCCTGCCCCAAGCATATTCCAGAAAGCAACCGCCACGAAGAAATAGAGTGGCCATTTCATCTGGTCCATCCAGGGCGCGCGGTGCTGCAGCTTCCAATGTTCCCAAGCCTCATGGCCCAGGACAATCAAGGGCACGACCTCAAGCGCACTGAAGGTCGCACCAACAGCCATCACCGGTGTCGTTGTGCCGGAAAAATACAGATGGTGGAATGTGCCCGGGACACCGCCCAGCATGAACAAGGAGGCTGACGCGAGAGCGGCAATGGTTGCCATCCGCTTTGAGACCAGCCCCATGCTGGAGAAAATAAAGGCCAGCGCTGCGGTCGCAAAGACTTCAAAGAAACCTTCCACCCACAGATGGACAATCCACCAGCGCCAATATTCCATAACGGAAATATGGGTCCGCTCGCCATAGAAGAAGCCAGCGCCATAGAAGAAGCCAATGGCAACAACGGATGCGGTGAACAAGGCCAGAAGGTGCTTGTCGCCCGGCTGCATCAGCGCGGGAACAATGCCGCGCATCATTAGCCCCAGCCAAAGCACGATTCCGGTGAATTTGCCGATTTGCCACAGTCGGCCAAGGTCGACATATTCATAGCCCTGATGGCCAAGCCAGAAGTTCCATTCCGCGGGCATGATCTGGGCAATCGCCAGATAGTTCCCGACGAAAGACCCCACCACAACAACGATGAGAGCCCAGAACAGCACGTCGACACCAAGCTTCTGATACTTTGGATCTTTCCCACCGTTGATGATGGGGGCCAGAAACAGGCCTGCGGCAAGGAAACCGGTCGCTATCCAAAACAGTGCCGATTGGATATGCCACGTCCGAACAAGCGTGTAGGGAAACCATTTGGAGGTTTCGATCCCGTAGAAGCTTTGGCCTTCCACCGTATAGTGCGCTGTGAAACCACCCAGGAACACCTGGAAGGTAAAAAGCGCAACAACAAGGAACAGATATTTGCCCAACGCCTTCTGGGAAGGGGTCAGCTGAAAGCGGCTCAAAGGGTCGCGAGCGGGAGCTTCGGGCTCCTTTTCATCTTCCCCGCGCATGAAGGACCAGGCCCAAACCAGGCCGCCAATACCAGCAATCAGCAAGACAACACTGACAATGGACCAAACAACATTCTCTGCCGTTGGGACATTCTTGATCAGGGGCTCGTGGGGCCAGTTGTTGGTGTAGGTTGCGGCACTGCCCGGCCTTTCAGTTGCGGCGGCCCAGGCTGTCCAGAAAAAGAATTCCGTCAACCGTTCCCGGCGCTCGGCACTTGGCAGCACCAACTCTTTCATCGCATAGCTGTCGCGGGTTCCGCGAAGCTCCGGCGCACCACCAAAAAGCCGGGAATAATAGTCAGCTGTCTGGTAAATGGCCTCAAGCCTGCGCGGTGACAGCATCAGTGTGTCGGTCGCGGCGTCATAGCCATTGGTACGGTAGGCCTGCGTCAGTTCATACTGAAGGCTGTTCTGTTCCGCCCCTGACAGTTGGCTGTAATCTCGCCCATAGACATCCCGAGAGGCCAGTTCCAGCCACGCCACCAGTTCACGGTGCAACCAGTCTGCTGTCCAGTCCGGCGCCTGATAGGCACCGTGCCCCCAGACGGAGCCCAACTGCATGCCGCCAACCGACTGCCAGGCCGTCTGGCCATCCAGAATACTGTCACGGGTCATGATGACAGCGCCGTCTTCGGACACAACAGCCCCGGGTATTGGAGGCGCTTCACGGTAAACCTCGTTACCGAAATACCCAAGCAGCCCGAACGTGACCGCAAGTGTTGCGATCAATGTCCACCAAAGTCGGTAATATCTAGCCATGAACCGCCCCCTTCAGGTTACGTGCGAACAGAACGTCATTTTCCAGATGAATGTGGGATGCCAGATCTGCCACAAAGGCCTCCAGCCCCAGATAAAGGGCACGCCATGTGTTGCAGGCCCCTTCAGGGGGCACGCACCCACCTGTCAGTTCGTCCAGCCGGGCCAACTCCTGCACATGCCCTTCATGTTCAGCCATCATCACACGAAGCGGCGCACCCGCCATGCTACCCTGGCCCTGCACCAGCATTGGAAAGAGAATTGCTTCTTCTTTCTGCATATGGTGCTCCAGTTCAAGGGCAAGATGGTGCAGAAATTCTGTCAAACCATGTGGGCAGGCAGGGTTGTCGCCGTGTACGCTTTCAACCCTGTGCGCCAATCTTTTCAGCTCAGTCAATTGTTCGCGGTGAACTTTGTGAAACCGATTAAGGATAAACTCGACAAGGTCGGCGTCGCTCAATGTATCCACGTTTTTGGCGTTGATAGCAGCCCCTGAAAGAGCGGCCAGGGCGGCCGCAATCTCTTTCACGTCCACGCCACGCTTGATCGCAGCCTCACGCAATGTGTGTTCGCCGCCACAACAAAAGCTCAACCTATATTGGTGGAAAACTGCGGTTGCTCCAGGCAACTCCTGTGCTAACTGGGCCAATGACCTATCCAGCATACTCATGATTATCTCCATAAAACAGCGGTTCACCTGACAGCAGGCACTGGATTCCGGATGGTCTGTCCGGAATCAATAAATGTATTTTACATACATCTTTAAAAGATGCAATCTACATTCATCTTTAACGTTGCCGATTGATCACTGAACCGCTAAATGAATTGTAGAGAGGTTATGCGGGTCACTGGCGTTGCCGAGCTTTGCTCCCGCTTCGACCCGCAGTATTGTTCCTGCCCACATTGGAGAACAAATGCATATCACACGTTACACAGATTATTCGCTACGCGTTCTTCTGTATTTGGCCGTAAACAACAAGGAGCTGGCAACCATCAAGGTGATCGCCGACAGCTATGGCATTTCCAAAAATCATCTGATGAAGATCGTGCAGCACCTCAGTGCCAAGGGCCATGTTGAAGCCGTAAGGGGAAAAAACGGTGGCCTCCGGTTGGCCGCCAAACCAGAGCAGATCAATATCGGCAAGCTGGTGCGCGACATGGAACAGGGCTCGCCGCTGGTTGAGTGTTTTGGCACCGACAATGAATGTGTGATCACACCAGCCTGCCAGCTGAAGCACGTTCTGGCGGAAGCCATGGAAAGTTTCTTCCAAACGCTCGACCAATACAGCTTGGCTGATATGTTACTTCCCAAGCACATGAAAGGCTTGGAACAAATCCTAAGGCTCGAATAACCGGCCATCGCTGGCAACTGTTGTTGCTTGTCTCGACATAGCTTGGCCCGAGACGATTGCGTCTCAGTCTGGCGAAAGATGGGCCTTCATTCGACTGGTTCCTTTCTGACCCTCAGCTGACAAATCCAAGACCTGGAAACGGGCTTGCGCGTAGTTGCTCACCCACGCCTGAAGGTGTCAGTCACTGAAGTTTTCCCTTTCCTTCACGATTGGCCGATCCACCCATCCCTTTTGAAAACCAAATACTTAGGCGGGCTTTGTGCCCGGCGGGAAAACTTCTTGTCCTGTGTGCTGTGCATCACAGCGCGGAATTCTCTGCCATGAGACAAAGGCATGGTTCAAGGCCGCAATGGCCCAATGAATTTACGAATGCCCGAGTGATGGAGGCCGAGGATGTCAGTGACCCGTTTTGAACAGATGCGACTGGATGAAGTAAGCAGCCAACCAGTTGTTACGCCGTGGCCGAAGCCCGGCTTCAATGTTCCCGTAATGCCAGCAGGGCTCATGCAATTGGCCTCAACCGGGCAGGTTGAAGTCCAGATAAATCATATGATGGCTGCAATGTTTGCTGCCCAAATGGGCGCAGCTGCAGAGATCACTATTTCCTGGGCGCTTGAGCAGGCGCGGGCGTTTAGCAACAAAACCCTGGCTGAGTTTGGTGCGCTCGTGCGTTTCGCACAGAACAAGGCGTCGCAGCAGGGCCTGTTCGACCTACTTGGACGTCAGATTACACAGACATGTGGCGAAAGCAGCCTCGACTTCTCCGACAAGCGCAAGGACCTTGCAGCATCGATACTGAAGCTGGATCCGTTGGCTGTGCAGGTCTTCGTTCTTGAAACCCTGTGGGCAACTGAGTGGATGTCCCATGCTTGCCGAAACACCAACAGTATGTCGCATCAGGCCGTGCCATGCCTGCTGGCGACCGAGCGACGGATTGATGCGGAACTGCGCGGTGTTTTGAAGAAGATGATTGAAGTAACAGCCGCCGCATATGGCGGCAACGAGACGCGCCGCGCTGCATCAGACCTGCGTGCAATATATGGACTGACTGCGCAGATGGCAGCGCATTTTGCGGCCTCCTACACCGGCCTGACCGAAATTATCTGGGCAACCGAGCCCTTCACGGCGGACCGTCGTGCACTTTTCGCAAGTTTCGAGGGTGTTGCCAGTCGCACCTGGGCACGCCCAACAGACCAATTGCCCCGGTTGGTAGAGTTTCTGTCCGGCGTAAACCAGGGTGATCGCTTGCTGTGGATGGCCGGTGATGACGAGAGCCACACTGAGACTGTGACGCCCTTTCTTAAAGAGTCCGCCTGAAGACGACCTTCAACCCTAAAGATTGGCAATAGACCGTGACAAAAGATCGTATGACATCCAGCGCGCTGAAAACCGCGTTTGCCCATGCCGACCGTTTTCGGTCGAATCTTGAAAGCCGCCCCCCGAAGGCTCCGGCCAGTGCAGAAATGCTTGAACTGGCGTTTGGGCTGCCAACGCCCGAGCATGGCCTGGATGCCGATACGGTCATAGATGAGCTGGCCGCTGCGGCAGAACCAGGCCTGATGGGCATGGCAGGCCCACGGTTCTTCGGTTGGGTGATCGGCGCTTCCCATGAAGCAGGCGTGGCGGCGGATTGGCTCGCCAGTGCCTGGGGACAAAACGCGGGGAACTTTCATGCGTCCCCGGCTGCCGCGATGGCCGAAAAAGCGGCGTCCCGCTGGCTTTTGGACATTCTGAATTTGCCGCAAGACAGTTCTGTCGGATTTGTAACCGGGGCCACAATGGCCAACTTCACATGTCTTGCGGCCGCCCGAAGCGAGGTACTGTGCCGCGTGGGGTGGGATGTGGAAGCTGATGGCCTGATGGGTGCCCCGGCCGTGACGGTATTTATCGGCGCGGATGCTCATGCCACGGTCCTGAATGCCCTGCAATATCTGGGCATGGGCCGCAAACGCGTGGTTGCAATCGAAACCGACGACCAGGGTCGCATGCGGCCTGCAGCGCTTGAAGCAAAAATCCAGGCTACTGTGGGTCCGAAAATTGTTGTGGCGCAGGCCGGGCAGATCAACACAGGCGCCATTGATCCCATGAGTGACATTGTGAAGATTTGCCGAGCCGCTGGCGCATGGTTGCATGTTGACGGCGCCTTTGGGCTTTGGGCAAATGCAAGCTCGCTTCTCAGGTCGCAGACAATCGGCATTGAAGGGGCGGACAGTTGGGCCACAGACGGACACAAATGGCTTCAACTTCCCTATGAGACCGGCTTCGCCATCGTGCGTCACCCGGCAGCTCACCGCAGGGCGATGAACATCAATGCCAGCTACCTGCCTGAAACGAAGGGTGCCCAGTATGAGGCGTCACAGTATGTGCCCGAGCTGTCACGCCGCGCACGGGGCTTCGCAACATGGGCACTGCTGCGCGCACTGGGCCGTGACGGTGTGGAAAGAATGGTTGTGGGGCACTGTGATTTCGCGCGCTACCTGGCGGACAAGCTCAAACCCGAGGTTGGCATTCGCGTGGAAAACCAGGTTCGGCTGAATCAGGTCATTATCAGTTTCGGTGGCGCAGAGGCTGACCAGCAGATGCGCGATACCCTGACGAAGGCCGTCATATTGGAAATTCAGAACAGGAACCGTGTGTTTGTCGAAGGCGGTGATTGGCGCGGCCATTGGGTGCTGCGAGTATCGATCATTTCAGAGCCGACCCAACAGGCAGACATAGAATTATTGGCCGATGAAATCATCAAGGCATGGAAGAAAGTGCATGAAACGCACGCCATGCTGGCCTCCCCCAAAGCCTAGGTTAGGAGAGAGATCATGACTGTTGCTGAGCAAATTCAACGGGTAAACCGGGTGGCGGTTGAACAGGCGATCGCCAATATCGAGAAGCCGGACACCAAGCACCAAACCATCCTGTCTACTATTGGTCGCACCCCGATTGTACGTATCCGCGCGGGCGTGCCGGATCACGTGGAGGTATATGCCAAGCTGGAAGCCTTCAACCCTGGAGGATCAGTGAAGGACCGGTTGGCGCTGGGCATCATTGAAGATGCCGAGCGATCCGGCGCGCTTAAACCTGGACAGACTATTGTGGAGGCAACCAGCGGCAACACCGGCATTGGCCTTGCCATGGTCTGCGCGGCCAAAGGCTATCCGCTGGTAATTGTGATGGCCGAAAGCTTCAGCGTGGAGCGCCGGAAGCTGATGCGCTTCCTTGGGGCCAAAGTGGTCCTGACACCCGCCGCGGAAAAAGGCATGGGCATGATCCGAAAGGCCGAGGAGCTCGCAAACGAGCACGGCTGGTTCCTGACCCGTCAGTTTGAAAATGAGGCAAATGCAGAAATGCATCGCCGTACAACGGCCCCTGAAATTCTGGAGGCTTTTGAAGGCGAACGGTTGGACTATTGGGTGTCCGGCTTTGGCACTGGCGGCACCTTGAACGGTGTCGCATCCAGGCTCAAGCAAGCTCGACCCGACATCAAGATTATTGCCTGCGAGCCCGACAACGCGCCAGTGGTTACATCAGGCCACGGACAGGCCCGCCGCTCGGACGGTGTTCCGACTGAAAGCCATCCTCATTTTAGGCCGCACCTGATGCAGGGCTGGAGCCCCGATTTCATTTCGCGGCTTACCGAAGATGCCCTGACCAGTAATCTGATCGACGGATTTGAATTGATCGACGGTGGGCGTGCTGTCGAACTGAGCAGAAAACTGGCAAGAGAGGAAGGTATACTCACCGGCATTACCGGTGGGGCGACATTTGCCGGCGCTTTGCAAATCGCGGAAAAAGCCCCAGCAGGTTCGCGCATTCTGTGCATGCTACCGGACACGGGTGAACGATATTTGAGTACGCCTTTGTTCGATGGCATCGAGGAAGAAATGTCACCTGAAGAAATGGCAATTTCGCAGTCCACGGATAGCTGCCGCTTTGGCGACACCCCTCCTGCGCCCTTAGCGCCGGAGGTGCCGGAAAAGCAGGAGGCGAAGCCGGCGGTGCAGCGGTCCATCAATGCCGACACCTTCGTTGCCGATACCTTGGCTGACGAAACGAACCCTGTTGTTGTATTTGGCCTGGCCTGGTGTGAATTTGGCTGGTCTGCGACCAAGTTCCTCAACAAAATCGGTGTAAAATACCAAATGGTGGAAATTGACCGACCTGAGTTTCAGGTGAATGATGCCGGGGTGCGTGTGCGGGCAGATATCGAGGCGCGCTCGGGTGTCAACACCTTTCCGCAAGTGTTCGTGAATGGCAAATTCATCGGTGGCTGCACAGATATTTTCGACGCCTTCAAAGATGGCAGCCTTCAGGAAACGCTGAAGGAAGCGGGCATTGCCTATGATGAAAACGCGGCCATCGACCCCTATCAGATGTTACCGAAGTGGTTGCACCGTAGATAGCAGCTATTCAGAACTATGCCATTGATATGAAACCGCTTTCAGTGGCATAGTAATCTTTAGTTTCGCACAAGACATTTCTCCCTCCGGCTTTAGGCAGGCGGGAGTTTTGTCGTGCTTTGGCGTGGATTCGCCATAAAGGAGTAGATATGGCCAAAACCCTGTTCGAGAAATACGGCGGCTTCCCGACCTTCCGTAAAGTGGTCTCAGCCTTTTACGATCAGGTGCTGGACAGCCCTGTTTTGCAGAAGCATTTTACCGGTGTCGACATGGCCCGACTGATTGATCACCAGACCAAGTTTGTGACCTATGTAACCGGTGGACCGGCCAACATATCCGACGATCATCTGGCACGAGCACACAAGATGCTGAAAATCACCAGACCTGAGTTTGAAGAAATGGCCCTTATTTTCGAAGAGGCCCTTGAAGATCACGATATTGAGCCCGAAGATGTGAAATATGTCGTGGGTGAAATTCGTAAGCGGTCTCATCTGATTGTGACCGAATAGGGAAACAGATATGAGCCTTTCTGAAGAAGCCATACAAGCCCTTCAGGGACTGGACACAGCGGTCGCGGTGATCAACCCGACGTCTTGGGAGCCAGTGTTTGAAAATGCTGCTTTCTTCCGCTTTTTCCCTTGTAGCGGTGGTGATGGAGAGACGATATTCGACCGGGTTGCCGGGTTGGACCGGGACAAACTTGAAAAGCGCCTGGGCCGTGGGCGCAAGTATGAATTCGCCATCGATGTCCGCCAGGACCCCCGCACCATATGCCTTAACCTGGTATTTCATCCGGCCAGCGAAGAACAACCCCTTGTTCTTCTCGAAGCACAGAATGTCACCAAGCAGCGCGAAGCCGAGCTGATGCTCGACAGCTATTCCAAAATGTCTGAAAAGGCACGCCGGGAGCTGGAACGCGAAAAAGAGCGCGTTGAAAAGCTGCTTCTGAACATCATGCCCCGGTCCGTCTACGAGGAGATGAAGGACTACGGCACCACAACGCCGCAAAAATTTGACAGCGCATCCGTGCTGATGCTCGATTTCGTTGACTTTACCGAAATGGCGGTAGCTCGGGATCCCGGGGCTTTGATCGCAGAATTGAATGACATCTTCTCTGCGTTTGACCGGATTGTGGAGCTTTTTGATTGTGAGCGCATCAAGACCATTGGCGATGCCTATATGGCGGTGGCTGGCTTGCCTGAGCCCAATAGTGATCATGCGACACAGCTGGCACGCGTGGCATTGAGGATGAAGCGATACCTGGAAAAACGGAACGCAGCCCACCCCACCCAGTGGCGCTTCCGCATTGGTATTGCCACCGGGCCGCTCATCGGGTCGATCGTGGGTATTCAGAAATATGTCTATGACGTTTTCGGTCCGGCTGTGAACCTCGCAGCACGGCTGGAAAGCGCATGCGAGCCAATGAAAATCACTGTTTGTCAGCCTACTGAAGAGCTGATCCGCAATAACTTTTCCCTTACTCAGCTTCCCTTGGTGGACGTGAAGGGTTTTGGCGAACAACAGCTCTACACCCTCGACTTCGAGGACCGGAGCTAGCGCCTAGTCGATATAGTCGGCGATATCTCTAAGGGCTTGAAGGTCTTTTATGGTGATCTTGCCACCGGCAGCAGTCAGAATTCCTGTTTCCTGCCAGTCCCTCAGCTGTCGGTTTACGTTTTCCCGACTAAGACTGACAAAGTTCCCCAAGTCTGATTGGCTGATAGCAAAGCGCAGGCTGCTTTCAGCATTCAGGGCGCTATCGATGTTGGCGCCATGGAAGGCGACCAATTGCAGAAGGCCACGCGCCAACTTCGGCCCCATCGCATAAGACCGGTCGCTTTCCAGCAACTGGTTGGTACGTCTGATCCGGGCACACAAAACCTTAATGATCTGCAGAGTGATATCCGGGTTCTTCTCGAGAAAGGACAATAGCGCCGCACGTTGGAAAACGGCTACCCGACATGATTCAACCGTGATCACGGAAGCCGAGCATGGCTGGCCGTCAAATACTGAGAGCTCTCCCGCGATCTGACCCGGCCCAAGATAATCCAGGATCAGCTCTTTGCCTGAGGCGGTATAAATGCAAATTTTGCAAGTACCTTCGCGGATCACCAGAAGCGTGTCTCCATCATCACCCTGGTGCATCAGGGTTGTCCCTTTGGGAACTGACTTTTCAACGGCAATATTCAGGGCTGCTTGCTTCTGCGCGTCAGACAGACTCGCCAGCAAAGTACCCTCCGCGTTGAAAGATTCAGGATTTCGGAATGTCATCGCTTGTTCCTTTGCGCCTCGCACGTCGGTGGCTGTCTATATTGGATCAGCGTGCTGCCAAAAGGTCAAGATCGTATGGAGCCCATGCTTTTTTGCATAACGCCGCCCAAGATTCGCTGAATTCTGCCATTTTTCTGGTTCTACCATTTTTCAAAGATTTTCATTCTTTTTCAAATATGTGCTCTGCGTCACAGTCCGCCCAGCCTGCCCACGGTATTTCCTGCCTCAGACCGGGTCGCACCTCCCCAGTTGCCCGGCGCTCGAAAGATAAGGAGTAGATCATGTTTGATAAGATCGAGATGGACACGACAGAACGCTTTGCGCGGTGCATTGAAGCATCGAAGCGGGTACGTTGGGAAATTGAGCGCGACGTTATCCAGGGACGTGCTTTCGATACAGCGCATAAATATTTGCCGGATGGCTTGTCGCTTGCCGCAGAGTTCACCAGCCTGAGTTCTGATGAGAAGAAGTATCTGAGCCAGATCCAGGGCCGCACTTATGCCAATATCTTTGGTCTGGTTGAGCGATTCATCAATGCCAAAATCCTGGAGCTGAGCCGTGACTATTGGCTGGGCGACCAGGTAAAGCTGGAAGCGCTGGTGCGTTTCAGTGACGAAGAACTGAAGCACCAGGAACTGTTTCGCCGTATTGAAACGATGATAGCGGAAGCCATGCCTGCAGGGTATACCAACACACCTGACCCCGATGCCGTCGCCCAGGCTGTTCTCAGCAAATGCACCTGGGCGGTCCTGACGCTGACCCTTCATATCGAGCTCTTTACCCAACAACACTACCGCGAAAGCATCGACAAGGACGAAGCCCTGTCGCCTCTCTTCAAAGATGTCTTCCTGTTTCACTGGAAGGAAGAGAGCCAGCACGCAATTCTTGATGAGCTGGAGCTTCGGAAACATGACGCAACTCTGACCGATGCAGAGCGCAATCAGGCCGTAACCGACTTTATCGAACTCGTTGGTGCTGTGGACGGCATCCTACAAGCGCAGGCTGCCGCAGACGCAGGATATTTCGCCAATACCTGCGGTCGCGATGTTGCTGCCGGTGAGGTTCAACAAATCGAAGCGGGTATCCTGAAGGCCTACCGCTGGCAATATATCCTCTCTGGCGCAGGCCACCCGCAATTCCAGAAGGTGCTGGGGGATCTTCTGACAGACGCCCAACTGGACCGTATTGTTGCAGCGCTTGGTCCCCTTCAGGCATAGGATAAGGCCCGGGGTGCGCAGCGACCCACAACTCCTCCCGGAGAGCATGCTGCGTGCCACACGGGTCAGCCCCGCTGGTAGTAAACTGCCGGCGGGGCCTCCTACAGAATGAAAACAGATATCCGCTAAACTTTGTTCCCGACCAGCCCCCCCAAGCCATGGCCAAACACCTGCACCATATGCTGCAGGATCGCCTCAAAGTCGTCCGACCGGCAGGCACCGCCTGACAGGAAATCGATGCGGCCTGTCTGGGCCAACGACAGAGTAATCGCCCCAGACATCAGATGATAAAACCAGTACAGCTCGGCCTCACTGCATTCGGGTCGTACTGTTTTCAAAAGCCCGATGAGCTTCTGCACAACACCGTCGAATGGGGAGGCGGACATATCAGGCCCCTCACCTGGCGGCGAGCTATTGATACGGGCAATCAGCGCACCATAGTTCAGGTAGCCCGGGTCTCCGGCCATCATGAATTTAAAAGTCGGCTCCAGATAGGCGCGAATGATCCCCGCCGCCGTCATCGCATTCGCATTATCTCGCTCATACGCCTCAAGCGACGCTAACCGGCTGTCGTTCACAAGCGCAGCCCGCCGCTCGATCACCGTCTCGAACAAGGCAGCTTTAGCACCAAAATAATAATGCAGAAGTGACGTATCGGCACCAGAGGCATCTGCTATCTCGCGAACCGACACACCATGAAAACCGCGTTTTGCAAATAGCTCTTCCGCCGCGTCCAGGATTCGTTCGCGCGACTCCTCCCGCCTGTCAGCCTGTTTGCGCCGCTTGCGTCGCGCTGGTTTGTTTTTCATGTCAGTGACGGTCATGCCCTGCCTCAGTCGCTTCCTAAAATTTCCGGCCCACAGGCCTGCCTGGCACCATGCGCAAACTAACATGATTTGGCAAGGCATACTGAAACTTATTTATTGGTCAATCAATAAATAAGTTGACTCCATCAATGTTTCAGCTCATGCATGACCAACGATGGGAAAGTTGGTTTTGGGAGGAACCTATGAACAGAATGACAATATCGACCATGTCCATGGCGCTGATGGCAAACGTGAGCCTGATCGCAGTTACGCCACCCGCGGCCGCTCAGCAAAGCACCGAAGCAGCGAGTGATTTTTTGCTGGAAGAAATTGTAGTGACCGCCCGCAGGCGGGAAGAAAGCCTGAGAGACGTACCAGTTGCGGTTTCAGTTCAATCCGGCGATCAGCTCGACCTGAAGGGCGCTGCTGACATCACGGCGCTTCAGCGCCTTACCCCGAACCTGACCCTGCAGGTGGCCCGGGGCACCAATAGCACGCTTACCAGCTTCATTCGAGGCATTGGCCAGCAGGACCCCCTATGGGGTTTCGAACCCGGGGTCGGCCTTTATGTCGACGATGTCTATATCGCGCGACCGCAAGGAGCGATCCTTGATATATTTGATATCGAGCGGATCGAGGTGCTGCGCGGGCCACAAGGCACGCTCTATGGCCGCAACACCATTGGCGGCGCGGTGAAATATGTTACCGCCCGATTGGGGGCGGAGCCTCAGGCCAAGGTTCGGGCCAATGTGGGCTCTTATGGCCAGCACGATCTGATCGTCTCCGGCTCCGCCCCTGTCGGCGACAGGCTCGCTGTCGGCGGTGCCTTCGCGCTTTTCAACCGGAACGGCTATGGCACCAATCATTTTACCGGCAAAGACACCAACAATAAGGATGCATGGGCTGGGCGCCTGACCATGGAATTCATGCCCTCAGACCAGCTCTTCTTCCGCATCTCCGCCGACCGTACAGAAGACAACTCGAATGCCAATCATGGCCACCGGGAATTGGCCGTGCCTGCGGTATTTTCCGTGCCGCCCTTCACCCTTGCGCCGTTCAGTCTCGACATTCCGGCCGATGCTTTCCCGGTCCAGGAGGATGTCTATGACACATGGGCCGGGCTTGGCGACACCAACGAGGTGATCACTCAAGGGATTTCGCTGCTGGCGGAATGGACACTGACTGAGCATTACACGATCAAGTCGATCAGCGCTTACCGTGATGGCGTAACACATGGTGATGGTATTGATTTTGATGGCACGCCCGCACCGCTGCTCGATATCGTCGCGCCGGAAAGCGTCTATGAAGACCATCAATATTCTGAGGAACTGCAGCTTCTCATTGATCACGACAGCTGGAGCGGCGTTGTCGGCGCCTACTATATGGACGCGGTGGCGCAAGGGGCGTTTGACACAGTACTCGCTCTTGCAGCCGCAGCCATCCCGAACGCGCCAACACCAAATCTCACCCAAGGCACCAGTGGTCGGGTCGAGACCAAATCCTATGCCGTGTTTGCCGACATCGATATCGACCTGAGCACACGCTGGCACCTGTCTCTTGGCGGCCGCTGGACGCGGGATGAAAAAACCGGCACCGTCTTCAAGGCCAATTATCTGGGGCTCGGCAGCCCAATATCTGGCGGTACTGGCATCTTGATCCAGCCGCTGACCGACTATACCAACCAACTCGCCTTCGAGGAATTCACACCCCGCGTCAGCCTTGCCTACGATATGAGCGACACGACCAACATATATGCAAGCTACAGCCGGGGGTTCAAATCTGGCGGCTTCGACATGCGCGGCGATGCCTTCGCAACCCCCGCTACAATGGAGGGGTATGATCCCGAAACAGTGGAAACGTTCGAGCTGGGCTTCAAGGGCAGCCTCTTTAACAATCGCCTGTCGCTTGCCACAGCGTTGTTCCATGCCTCCTATGACGGTCAACAGGTGACCAGCCAGCAGATCAACGCCACAAACACAGGTGTTGTCAGCTTTGTCGATAATGTGGGCAAGTCAACCATCAAGGGCGCTGAATTGGAGACGACAGCTTTCCTGACCGACACTTTCAGTATCAATGTCACCCTTGGCTATACTGATGCCGCTTTTGATGAGTATCTTGCCTATGTCTCTGACGGCACTGGCTTTGTGCTCACCAACGTGGCGGACGACCGCGTGTTCCAAAACACTCCGAAATGGAACGGCAATGTGGGCTTCAGCTATATGGTGCCGCTCGACAGCCGGGGCAGCGTAAACATCCATGGTGCCATGAGCTTCCGCAGCGCCACGTCGATGTTCGAAACGCCGGTCGACGAGATCAACCAGGATGCCTATCAGCTACTTGATCTCTCGGTCGTCTGGACGTCAGTTGGAGACCATTGGCGCGTGGGGCTGCATGGCCGCAATCTGACGAATACAACATACAGGACCGGGGCCTACAATTTCCCTGGCCTGGCGTTCGGCGATTCCGTGATCGGCTTCTATGGCCCGCCACGCACGGTGACTGCATCCATTGAATATCGCTTCTAAATCCGCATTTGACGATGCGCTGCCGGCAACAGCTGGCGGCGCTTTCCAACCAACAGGGGACAATCAGTGACCGCCTATCAGGATATCTATTGGCAGTCGCGGGACGGCCTGCAACTGCATGCACGGGACTATCCCGCAATGGGGGACAGCAGGCCTTCTTTGCCCATTATCTGCCTGCCCGGCCTGACCCGAAATGCCCGTGATTTTGAAGACGTCGCCACTTGGCTTGCCGTCCAGGGCAAGCGGACGATTGCCGTGGACTTCCGCGGGCGCGGCCTGTCAGACTATGACCCAAAGGCAAAAAATTATCACCCAAACACCTATGCGCAGGACATTCTGGCCCTGATGCAGGAACAGAAGATCGATCGCGCCCATTTCATCGGCACGTCCCTTGGCGGCATCGTTACAGCTACAATAGCAATGAGGCATGGGAACAGGATTGGTAGGGTCATGCTCAATGACATCGGCCCGGAAGCGAACCCGAAAGGAATCAAGCGCATTGGGGCATACGCGGGCGGAAAGGCATCCATTGCCAATTGGTCAGACGCGGATGCCTATTGCCGGCATGTTGGGGCTGATGTTTATCCTGCGTTCTCCGATGCCGACTGGCGCCGTTTTCTGCGCAGAACCTTCAGAGAGACCGCCGAAGGCAAACCACGCTTCGATTATGATCCGGCTGTGGCGCGTACCGTGTCGCCACTACAGGTTCGCCTTCTGTCCCTGTTTCTCTGGCCGCGCTTCACCCGCCTGGCAAGAAAGCACCCAACCTTGCTGCTTCGGGGCAGCTTGTCCGACCTTCTAGCGCCTGCCACTGTCGAGAAACTGAAATACAAGGCGCCAACACTCCTGACTGCCGAGGTTGCAAACGTAGGACACGCCCCCACGCTCGACGAGGCGGATGCCCGCACTGCAATCGCTAATTTTCTGGGCATTACCGAAAACAGAACCTGAGTGCCTGACCCCATACACCTATGCCTGCTTCTGACCAAAGAACGACCACCGAAATGGTCGCTCTGAATGTCTGCTTTTAGATCTCCAGTGAATCCGCAACCTCAGGAGCGTCAACCACATCGACACCCAAATCGCGAACCATGCTCTCCATATTCGAATGACCAATGGCAACTGAACGGCCCTGAGGTTCTTCGTTGTTTATCTATGAGCAGCGCTGGGAATTTCATATTGAAAGTAGAGTTTCATGGTTTGTCCCCTTTTGGATCAGGAAACAGTCGTTCCACTCCCAACTGCCAAGTGCCAAGTGCATTTTCTAGACTTGTCTTGAAAAGTAGGCACGACCTTCAGCAGACTTAGGAATACTGATTGGGGGAATTTATGGCCCATCTGAAAAAGTGCGCTTCCTAATATCTCGGCGCAAAAGGATGGACGGAATGCATATAGGAAAGCCAAAAGGCACAAGGAGATCGTAGCAATCTCGTAGCAAGTGTCGCAGCTACGCCCACACAAAACCAGATTCCCGATTACACCCCCCACTTGCCCCCCACTTGAGGGGACCTGCATGGTACCTCCTGGACCTACTGGCCCAATGGCAAAAAGAAAACCCGCAGAAAACTGCGGGTTTTGACTTTTCATGAATTCTCTTGGTCGAGAAAATGGCGGAGACGAAGGGATTCGAACCCTCGATACCGTTGCCAGTATACTCCCTTAGCAGGGGAGCGCTTTCGACCACTCAGCCACGTCTCCGCCGCCGTGAATAGCTAAGTGCCACCCCTGAGTCAACGAACAGTTTCAAAAAAATGCACGGTGCCCGATTTGCCGCAGTCTGCCGCCATCACTGCCGATGTCACAAAAGCGAATAGCTGTGTTGCAAGGCCCCGGCTCGCCACGGGGCGATATCCGCCTATATCCTGATGAAACAGCTAAAATCTGGGAAGGAAAAATATGACACTGGAAGCAATCCGAACGCCCGACGACCGGTTCGACGACCTGCCGGACTGGCCATTTGAACCGCACTATATGGATGACCTCAAAGGCTATGAGGGCATGCGCACCCACTATATTGACGAGGGCCCGAAAGACGCAGATCGTACCTTTCTGTGCCTGCATGGCGAACCCAGCTGGTCCTATCTTTACCGGCACATGATCCCGCATTTCACTGCGTCAGGCGCACGGGTTGTTGCCCCCGACTTCTTTGGCTTCGGCCGTTCCGACAAGCCAACGCGCGATGAAGACTATAGCTTCCACTTCCACCGCAACTTCCTGCTGCGCTTTATCGAAAAGCTGGACCTGAAGAACATCACATTGGTGTGCCAGGATTGGGGCGGTGTTCTGGGGCTGACGTTGCCGGTGGACATGCCCGACCGTTTCAAACGCCTGCTTGTGATGAACACAGCCCTTGCGGTCGGGGTCCCCGCGGGCAAAGGCTTTAATGAGTGGCGCGAATATGCCCGCACAACGCCCGATATGCCAGTGGGTGGCCTGATGAAGCGCACAACACCGCACCTGACCGACGCAGAAGTTGCGGCCTATGACGCCCCCTTCCCCGATCACCACTATAAGGCTGGCGTGCGGGCCTTCCCGCAACTGGTGATGACCGCCCCGGATATGGAAGGCGTGGGCACATCAAAGCGTGCCGCCAAATTCTGGAATGAAGACTGGACGGGCGAGACGTTCATGGCCATTGGCATGAAAGACCCGGTCCTTGGCCCACCCGCCATGCGTATGCTCGCTGGGCTGATCAAAGGCTGCCCTGAACCGATGGAGATTGCAGACGGAGGGCATTTTGTGCAGGAATGGGGCAACGAGATTGCGCCGGCCGCCCTGAAGCATTTTGGGGACATCGCATAAACAGGGACAAGGGGACACAACCATGAAACATAGTTTCACCAAAACCATTGCAGCGCTGAGCCTGCTGGCAAGCACCAGCCTGGGCGCGGCTGCAGATAATCACAGCATCAAGGATGCCATCGCCAAAGATTATGATTATCTCGAGGACCTGTTCGTCTATCTGCACAAGAATCCTGAGCTGTCTTTCCGCGAGAACGAGACGGCTGAGCGGCTATCGAAAGAACTGAGTGCGCTTGGCTTCGACGTTACCACCGGGGTGGGCAGGACCGGCCTTGTAGCCATGATGAAAAACGGTGATGGCCCGACGCTCCTGATCAGGGCGGATATGGACGGCCTACCGGTTGAGGAAGCTTCGGGCCTCCCCTATGCGTCGACCAAACGGCAGGTGAACCTGGACGGTGTTGAAATGCCCGTGATGCACGCCTGCGGGCACGACATGCACATGACAGGCCTTGTTGGCACCGCCCGTCAGCTGGTGGCCATGAAAGACAAATGGCAAGGCACACTTCTGCTTGTCGGCCAACCGGCGGAGGAGACCATCAGCGGCGCCAAGGCGATGATCGAAGACGGCATCTATGAGCGCTTCCCGCGCCCGGATTATGCCGTGGCCTTGCACGTGGCCGCCCAAGCGCCTGCTGGTATGATCGTCTATAAGCCAGGCATCATGTACAGCTCCAGCGACAGCGTGCGCATCACGGTCCACGGCGTGGGCACACACGGGGCGTCGCCCCACCTGGGCAAGGACCCGATCGTGATCGGTTCCCAGATCGTCAATGCCCTCCAGACCCTGGTAGCCCGTGAAATCTCGCCGCTTTCACCAGGTGTGGTAACGGTGGGCACCTTCCACGCCGGCACCAAGAACAACATCATCTCGGATGAAGCCGTACTCACCCTCACTGTCCGGTCTAACGATGAGGAAGTGCGTCACAAGCTGCTGGCAGGCATCAAACGCATCGCGGAAAACACAGGCCGTGTCGCGGGCTTGCCGGAAGACAAACTGCCGACCGTTGAACTGTCGATCGAAAGCACGCCCACGACAGTGAACGACAAGGCGCTGACTTCGCGGCTGGATAATGTGCTTAGGGAGCACTTCCCCGAAGGCCAGGTTGCCCGCTACGAGCAGAAAAACATGGGGGCTGAGGACTTTGCCTACTTCAGTCAGGTCGACCCAGCTGTGCCCGGTTTCTATTTCATCGTTGGCGGCACGCCGATGAAAGCTTTTGAAGCCGAAAAGAATGGCGGCCCCACTGTTGCCGGGCACCATTCACCCCTCTTCAAAATCGCACCTGAGCCATCAGTGAAAGCAGGCGTTGAAGCCATGACCGTGATCGCGTTGGATCTTCTTGGGAAATAAAGGTGAAGGATATGGCAATTCCTCCTTTCCATCTTGCGGTCCCGGTTGACGACCTTGAAGCAGCCCGCGCCTTCTATGGCGGGCTGATGGGCTGCCCTGAGGGGCGGTCCAGCGACACATGGATCGATTTCAACTTCTTCGGCCACCAGTTTGTGGTGCACCAAGGCACACCCCTTGGCCAGGCAGACACCAATAATGTGGACGGCAAGCAAGTGCCCAGCTTCCATTTCGGCGCAGTGCTGGAATGGGAGGACTGGCACGCGCTGGCCACCAAGCTGGCAGCGGCGGAAATTGAGTTCGTGATCGAGCCTGGCATCCGGTTCGAGGGAGAAGTGGGCGAACAGGCCACCATGTTCTTCCTCGACCCCGCCGGGAACGCCATTGAACTGAAGGCCTTCAAGGACCCATCCCAGCTTTTCGCGAAATAGTCAGAGGAAACGGCCATGCCTGAGAAGAAACGCCCAAATGTGCCGCGCATCCTGCCACCGCACCTGTTTTTCCTGACAGCAGCACTGATGCTGGGCATTGGATACTGGGAAACCGGCGGCTTCGGCGTACGGTATTGGCCCCTTGGCCTGACGATCTTCGGCATCTGGATGGCGGCAAGAGAAAAGAACCGCTTTGTCGCGGCTGGCACCAGCTTCTATCCGGGCGAAGACGCGCACAAATTGATCACCTATGGCGCCTACCGCTTCACACGGAATCCGATGTATCTGGGCATGGTGCTTGGGCTGATTGGCCTGTGGCCGCTCACCGGCGGCTATTGGCCGGTGGTGCCTTTTGTGCTGTTCATCAGCATCATCACAATCCGCTTCATCCTGCCGGAAGAACGGCGGCTGGAAGAACTGTTCGGCGACGAATACCGTACCTACAAATCAAAGGTCCGGCGCTGGCTTTAAATCAGCCCTTCGGCTTCCAACTAAGCATGGCTTCCAGCATTGCTTGGATGGGTTTCGCCACTTCGCCTGCCCGCTCCGGCAGATAGGTGAAAGGGAAGCTTTCATCCATATAGGTGATTTGCGACAGCTCAAGCTGGATCGCGTGCACACCGTGCCCGGGTTGGCCGTATTTGCGAGTGATGAAACCACCCTTAAAGCGGCCATTCAATACTGCGCTATAGCCTTCAGCCTGCTGTGCCACACCGTACACAGCCTCTGCCAGTTCCGAGCTGCAGGACTGGCCGTCGTTGGTACCCAGGTTAAAATCAGGCAATTGGCCATCAAAGAAACGCGGCACGTGGGACCGGATCGAATGCGCGTCCCACAGCAGCGCATACCCATGGATATGCCGCACGCGTTCAATCTCTGCCGCCAGCGCGTTATGATACGGCTTCCAGAAGTGACCGACACGGTCGCGCTGTTCCGCATCATGCGGCGCCTCTCCCGGCAGATAAACCGGATGTTCGTCAAATGTGGTGGTGGGGCACAGCTCGGTCACATTCTGGCCCGGGTACAGGCTCTTGCCTGACGGATCGCGGTTCAGGTCGATCACATAGCGCGAATAGTGCGCATGCACGACTGTTGCGTCCATGTCGGCAAGGAAGCTGTAGAGCTTCGGCAGGTGCCAGTCCGTATCCGCGATCTTGAGCGCGTCGGCTGTCATGCGGCCCGCGTAGGCCCCGAGTTCCTCACCGCTGTGCGGCATGGAGATAATGAGGGGGCTGTGCCCCCTCGTGAGATCAAAGACTTGCGTCAAAGTGCTTGGCTCCCAAGGCTTGTGGACGGCAGGAGCGTCTCCACATAGCCATTCAGACTACCGGAGGCCACCAATTCCCGCGCTGCCTCAATATCAGGGGCAAAGTAACGGTCTTCTTTGTAGAAATCCACCCGTTCCCGGATCAGCCCATAAACAGCTTCTAGTGGTTCGGATGACTTGAGCGGCCGGTGGAAGTCCATCCCCTGTGCCGCACCCAGAAGCTCGATCGCGATCACCGCACCAGCGTTGAAGGCGATGTCATGCAGGCGGCGACCCGCGAAGGTCGCCATGGACACATGGTCTTCCTGCCCTGCCGAGGTCGGGATGCTGTCCACACTTGCAGGGTGCGCGAACGTTTTGTTCTCGCTCACCAGTGCGGCGGTCGTCACCTGCGCGATCATGAAGCCCGAATTCAGGCCACCGTCTTCCACCAGGAAGGCAGGCAGGCCGGACATCTTGGGGTCGACAAGCAGGCTGGTGCGACGCTCTGAGATCGAGGCGATCTCGCACGCGGCAATTGCCAGCATGTCAGCCGCCATCGCCACCGGCTCCGCGTGGAAGTTACCGCCTGAGAGAATATCCCCCTCGTCCGGGAAAATGAGCGGGTTGTCGGTCACCGCATTGGCTTCTGTCAGCAGCGTTTCAGCTGCCTGACGCATCACGCCAAGCGCCGCGCCCATCACCTGTGGCTGACAGCGCAGACTATAGGGGTCCTGCACCTTTTCGCAGTCCTCGTGACTTTGACGAATGTTACTGCCGGCCAGTAGGCTACGGTACATGGCCGCCGTATCGATCTGACCTTGTTGCCTGCGCACTGCATGGATGCGTGGGTCGAACGGCACGTCAGAGCCCTTCATGGCGTCCACGCTCATGGCACCCGCCACCATGGCGGAGGCAAACACATTCTCAATCTCAAAGAGGCCGGAAAGCGTCAGCGCCGTCGACACCTGCGTGCCGTTCAAGAGCGCCAGGCCCTCCTTGGCGGCCAGCCGAAGCGGCTCAAGGCCAAGCATTTCCAGGCCGTCCTTGGCGGTCATGATCTTGCCCTCATGACGCACGTCACCCACGCCCAGAAGGGCTGCCGACATGTGCGCGAGCGGCGCCAGATCACCCGATGCGCCCACGGACCCCTTGGCCGGGATCACAGGGTAAACGCCGTGGCTGAGCAGCTTCAGAAGCGCATCGATCACCTCACCGCGGATGCCTGAGTGGCCTTGTGCCAGCGACGTGGCCTTAAGCGCCAGCACGAGCCGCACAACCCCGTCCTTCAAAGGTTCGCCTGTACCGGTGGCGTGGCTGAGCACCAGGTTTTCCTGCAGCTTCTCAACGTCTGATGCCTTGATGCGCGTGTTGGCCATCAGGCCAAAGCCCGTGTTGATGCCGTAAGCGGTGTCGCCGCGGTCGATCAGGTCGGTCACCGTCTGCCGGGCGGCATCAATGCGCGCCTGGTCGGACTTATCGAGCGTCAGCTCGGTTGGCTTCTCGTAAATATGCCTCAGGTCCTGCAGGCTGAAATGGCCTGCCTTGCGGATCATTTTATGCACTGTCATCAATCAGTTCCTACTCTCTACTTGTCGAGCATCGGAAGGTTCAGGCCCTTCTCGCGTGCACAATTCTTGGCGATATCATAGCCCGCGTCCGCGTGGCGCATCACGCCCGTGGCGGGGTCATTCCACAGCACGCGGCCCACACGCTTGGCGGCGGCTTCGGTGCCGTCACACAGGATCACGACGCCCGAATGCTGGCTGAAGCCCATGCCCACGCCGCCACCGTGGTGGAGGCTGACCCAGGTAGCGCCAGACGCCGTGTTCAACAGGGCATTCAGGAGCGGCCAGTCGGACACAGCATCTGAGCCGTCCATCATGGCTTCCGTTTCGCGGTTCGGGCTCGCGACAGAGCCGCTGTCCAGATGGTCGCGGCCGATAACCACAGGGGCCTTCAGCTCACCGTTCTTGACCATCTCATTGAACGCGAGCGCCAGACGGTGGCGGTCACCAAGGCCAACCCAGCAAATCCGTGCCGGCAGCCCCTGGAACTGGATGCGCTCACGCGCCATGTCAAGCCAGTTATGAAGGTGCGGATTGTCCGGGATCAGCTCCTTCACCTTCTGGTCGGTCTTGTAGATATCTTCAGGGTCGCCAGAAAGCGCGGCCCAACGGAACGGGCCGATACCCTGGCAGAAGAGCGGACGAATATAGGCAGGCACGAAGCCAGGGAAGTCGAACGCATTCTTCACGCCTTCGTCAAACGCCACCTGGCGAATGTTGTTGCCGTAATCAACCGTGGGCACGCCCATGGCGTGATAGTCAAGCATCGCCTGCACATGCACCGCCATCGACGGCTTTGATGCAGCCGCAACGGCTGCCGGGTCCGTCTCGCGTTTGGTGAACCACTCTTCAACCGTCCAGCCGATAGGCAGGTAGCCGTTCACCGGATCGTGCGCCGAAGTCTGGTCCGTGAGCGCGTCGGGGCGAATGCCCTTCTTTACCATCTCCGGCAGGATTTCAGCGGCGTTGCCGAGCACACCAACAGAGATGGCTTTGCCTTCCGCGTGCGATTTTTCAATGATCTGGAGCGCTTCCTCTACCGTGTCGGCGCGGGTGTCCAGATAGCCGGTCTTCAGACGGTAATCGATGCGGCTTTCCTGGCATTCGATGGCCATGCAGCTTGCCCCCGCCATGGTGGCCGCCAGCGGCTGCGCGCCGCCCATGCCACCTAGGCCAGCTGTCAGTATCCACTTGCCGGAGAGGTCACCGCCGAAGTGCTGGCGGCCCATCTCAACGAATGTCTCGTAGGTGCCCTGCACGATGCCCTGGCTGCCGATATAGATCCATGAGCCCGCCGTCATCTGGCCGTACATCATCAGGCCTTTTTTATCGAGCTCGTTGAAATGTTCCCACGTCGCCCAGTGCGGCACGAGATTCGAGTTGGCGATCAGCACGCGCGGTGCGTCCGTGTGGGTTTTAAACACGCCCACAGGCTTGCCCGACTGCACCAAGAGGGTTTCATCTTCTTCCATGCCGCGCAGGGTGGCGATGATGGTCTCATAGCATTCCCAGTTACGCGCGGCCTTGCCGATGCCGCCATAGACCACAAGCTCTTCGGGGTTTTCGGCCACCATTGGGTCCAGGTTGTTCATCAGCATACGCATGGGCGCTTCAGTGGCCCAGCTTTTACATGTCAGCTCAGCACCGTGCGGTGCGTGAATATCGGGGCGGTTTTTCATGGTTTTGTCCCTTCTCTCTCGAAACAGTATTTTTATGCGGTAGACGAGGCACCCACGGGGGAGAACCTTGCCGTCAATTCATATCTATCGCCGGGGTACAGCAGGCGGGCATAGGACGCCACGCGGTCACCGGTCCAGGTACGGCGGTTGATCTCAAGGCAGGGTGACCCTTCCCTGACCTCCAAGAGCCGCTTTTCGCTGGGGGTTGCCGCTACAGCGCGCACAACATGCTCGGCGCGCAACAAGGGCGCCACCGCCAGCAGATAATCGGTCGGGGTTGTCGCTTCGAAATCCTGCGATAGCAGCTCTGGCGCGATCTCGGGGTTCACCCAGCGCTCTTCAAGCTCGATCGGCATATCGTCGCCTTTGTGGACGATCAACAGATAGAAAACCTTGTCACCTGTGGTGCGGCCCATTTCCTCTGCCACATCTTTCGGCAGCGCGATTTCTTCCTGGAACAGAACCACCGCCGACCATTCCTCGCCCCGGGCTTCAAGCTCACCGCGGATCGACAGGATATCTGCAGCGTGGCCCCGCATGCGGCGGTCTGCGACAAAGCTGCCCATGCCCGCGCGTCGCACGATATGGCCTTCTTCGGTCAGTTCCCGAAGGGCCCGGTTCACGGTCATGCGCGACACATTCAGTTCGCGCACCAGCTCATTTTCACTTGGCAGCTTGTCGCCTGCGTCATAGCTGCCAGCCTCAATGGCGTCCATGATGTGGCGCTTGACCTGCTCGTATCTGGGGACCGGAATCATGCGCCCTCCTCTTCCATCAGGCGGGCAATGCGGCCCACTGTCTCATTGTATCGACCGAAGATTTCATCCTCATTCGCGTGCCTGCCACCAGTGATGACCCAGTCGCCCGCCACCATCACATCGGTGATGGGGTTGGGCTGGCCAGAAAAGACAAAGGCATCCACAATCTGGCTATAAGCCGCGCCCGCAAACATGGGTGCTTTACCGTCCAGGACGATCAGGTCTGCGCGCTTACCCACTGCAATCTCGCCAATCGGTTGCGCCAGTGCCTGGGCACCGCCCATGGCCGCCTGACGCCACAGGAACTCGCCCGTGTGGCCACCATCTGCATGGGTCAAGACAGTGCGGGCCTGCCGCGCAAGGCGCTGGCCATATTCCAGCAGCCTGAGTTCTTCGCGCACATCAATGCTGATGTGGCTGTCAGAGCCCACACCGAACCGGCCGCCAGCCTTGACAAACTCATGCGCCGGGAAGACACCGTCACCCAGGTTAGCCTCTGTTGTCGGACACAGGCCCACGACACAGCCGCGTTCTGCCATGCCGCGCCATTCAGCCTCCACCACATGGGTGGCGTGTACCAGGCACCAGCGTTCGTCCACATTTTGGGTTTCCAGCAACCATTCAACCGGGCGCTTATCAGCCCAGTCAACGCATGCATTCACCTCACGCGTCTGTTCGGCGATATGGATGTGGATCGGCGCTTTCATATCCAGCGTCTCGATTGCGTCAATGGCTGGCGCGAAACTGTCTTCCGGCACCGCGCGCAGGCTGTGGAACGTAAGCCCCAGTCTGTGGCGCCCATCAAAGCGCGGCTTCAATACCTTCAGGAGCCGCGTGAAATCATCTGTGGAATGGATAAAGGGCGCCTGGCCTGAAACCGGCAGCTCGCCACCAAAGTCCGATGCCTGATAGAGAACCGGCAGATGTGTCAGCGCAATGCCGCTTGCGTTCGCTGCCTTCAGAACCGCCTCTGACATGGCCAGCGACTGATCCTCATGCGCATTATGAAGATAGTGGAACTCGCCCACCGCCGAATAGCCTGCCTTCAACATCTCGACATACAGCGCGCTTGCGATCACCTCTACCGCCTCAGGCGTCATGTGGCGGGCAAAGTGATACATGGCGTTACGCCAGCTCCAGAAATCCGAGGCACCCGCTTCACGAAATTCTGCGAGGCCGGCAAACGCACGCTGGAACGCATGACTATGGAGATTAGGCATCGCCGGCAGAACAGGTCCATGCACAGGCTTGCCTGCTGGCGCCTTCTTGCCGCTTTCAAGCGCGGTAATCATGCCATCTGGCGCGACAGTCAGGCACAGGTCATGGAGCCAGTCTCCACCCACCAGGCCTTCAGAAAAATAATGTTTTTGCATTGCCGCCTCCAACTTGTATATACAAGTTCATACAGGTTAGCCTTTCTGTCAATCGATTCTTGTGATAATCGAAAAGGCAGGGAGAGGATTAACGAGGGAAAACCCATGTTTGACACGCTGTTGCGCAATGTAAACATAGCCACCATGGCCGAGGGCAGCGCGCCCTATGGCGCTATTGAAAGTGGCGCAATCGGGGTGAGGGATGGCCGACTCGCATTTGTTGGGCCCATGGCTGAGCTTCCTGCAGGCCTGTCCGCGGCCGAGGAAATTGATGGCAACGATATGTGGGCCTTCCCGGGTTTTGTCGACTGTCATACCCATATTGTCTATGGCGGCAATCGTGCCCGTGAATTTGAAGAGCGCCTGAACGGTGTGTCCTACGAAGAAATTGCCCGCCGGGGCGGCGGCATCCTGTCGACTGTCAAAAACACTCGCGCTGCAAGCGTGGAAGAGCTGACCGCCTCCGCGGTAAAACGCCTGAAACGCCTGGCCGCAGACGGGGTGACCACGGTTGAGATCAAATCGGGTTACGGGCTGACACTTGATGACGAATTGAAGATGCTACGGGCCGCCAAGGCCGCCGCAGAAGAAGTGGGCCTGCGCGTGCGTACCACCTTCCTGGGCGCCCATGCCCTGCCCCCGGAATTTAAGGACGACAAAGACGGCTATATCGCCCATGTGTGCGATGTGATGATCCCGGCCGTCGCCAAAGAGGGCCTCGCTGATGCCGTCGATGCCTTCTGCGAGGGCATTGCTTTCAGCGCAGAACAAACCGCGCGCGTGTTTGATGCCGCAAAAGCCCACGGCATCCGCGTGAAACTGCATGCCGACCAGTTGTCTGACCTATCGGGTGGTGCGCTTGCCGCCAGCTATCAGGCCTTGTCGGCCGACCACCTGGAATATGCCAGCGCGACAAGTGTGCGCGCGATGGCGGACACTGGCACTGTGGCAGTCCTGCTGCCCGGCGCCTTTTATGTTCTGCAGGAAACCAAGCGCCCACCGGTTGAGATGATGCGCCAGGCTGGTGTGCATATGGCATTGGCCACAGATGCCAACCCAGGCAGTTCACCCGTTCTGTCGCTGCAACTAATGCTGCATATGGGCTGCACGCTCTTCGGCATGACACCGGAAGAAGCGCTGCGCGGCATCACCCTGAACGGTGCTCGCGCTCTGGGACTCGAGCAAGACCTTGGCACGCTTGAAGCGGGCAAACAGGCCGACATTCTGCTGTTCGACATCTCGGAGCCCGCAGAACTGGCCTATTATGTGGGTGGCATTTCGCCAAACCGGATCATTTCCCACCCCTAGATTGTATCAAGGCGGCTTTTAAGCCTCTTTTTGCTCTGCCGTTTTGGCGGGCGCATTGGATGTGTTATCGTACGCGCAATAAAAGCTAGGGAAGCTCAGGGAAGCTCAGGGAAGCTCAGGGAATGAAACGTGCCGTGTCGGGCCGCCCCTTCAAGGTGTGTCTTGCTGCTATGTGTCTGTTTTTCAGTGTTGGCCATAAGGCCGCCGCTGACGACACCCTACGGCTATACTACCTTGCGCTTCCCGGCCTCCTTGAGGGGGAAAATGGTGCCATTCACGGCCCGCTTGCCAAAGTCATCCGCGAGGTCAGCAAGCGTGCGGACGTTGAATTTCAACTGCAATATATGGTGATGAACCGAATGATCCGGGAATTGCAGACCGAAGAGGCAGCGGCAGGTGTGCCCCAATTGGGTGCAATGATCAAATTCCGCTATGAACGGCCTGTCCAGCTTTCCCTGCCCATCGTATTCCGGCGCGATTATGCCTTCGTACGAACAAACACCACCATCCCTCATACGCTGAATGAAATTCGGAAGATGGTGCTGGTCATAAGCCCCATGACCACCCTGCCACCACCCTTGAATGTCATCAGGGACGAACTGGCCATCCTTGAAACCCATTCAGATGCCTCGGCGCTGACCCTTCTATCCAAGGGCCGCGCCGATGTGTGGATCAATGACGAAACCACTACACGGGCGGGCATATTGGAAGCCGACGTCGACAATATCAAATATGATGTTAATCGGCCCTTCTATGTCTGGCCGGCCCACATGGTGTTTTCTAAGAGTGTCTCCCCCGCCCTGATCAAGCGCATTGACGCAGCGATTTTGTCGATGGTTCGGGACGGTACGATGGATCGCGCCCTACCGAACAATTTCGTGTCGAATTATGACGCCTACCTGCCGAAGCCAAAAGACAACTAAGGCACACCCTGCCCGCTCACCTACGTCACCGGCTCAAGGGTGACGAACGCCCGCAACCAATCGCGAAAAGCCTGCAGGTCGATAAGTTTTACCCCACCATAAACGGACTGAACAAAACCACGCCGACGGTAGTCCGCAAGCGTTTGCGCAACAGCAACCCGACTGACACCCAACAGGTCTGCCAACTCAGCCTGGGTGACCTTGATGGTGGCATCCCCTTCCTCCTGCGCCATGGACAGCAAGGTTTTTCCCAGCCGGTATTTAAGCGGATACCGCCTGACATCATCCATCCATTCCAGCGAATGATAGAGCCTGAGCGTCAAAAGCCGGATGATCGGCAGCGCAAGATCCGGCCTGTCGATCAACAGCTGGTCAAACCGGGCCTTCGAGATATGGCTGACGACTGTGTCACCCTGGGCATGGGCATCGTGGCTACGCGGCAGGCCGCCAAAGACGGTGAACTCACCATAATATTGCCCTGCCTCCAGAACGGCGAGCGCGATGAAACGGCCATCGCGGTCTGTCTTGCCGAAGCAAACTGCACCTTCCTTGATGATGGAAAAGCCCTTGTTCTGGTCGCCCCGGCTTTGGATATGCTGTTTGTGCCGGTAGCTTTGCCGCACACCAAGGCCGTCCAGCAGTGCGCGCTGCTCAGCCGACAGCGCCGACATCAGACCCGGCAGGCCAAAGTTGAAAACAAAGCTCATGGATACCCCACAATGTAAACTATTTTACATTCTTATTCAGCCACATGCGTCATGCTTTGTCACGGGAATTGAGGAAACCCGGCCGATGGCCGGAACCAGGGAAGCACCAAATGCCGTATGAGCTGATCATCTTCACGATCTTTTTCGCCTTCGCAGCGCTTGAGGCCGTACAATCAAAATTACTGTTTCTGCCCACAGAGCGCCCTGAGGACAAATGGATCGAGCTGATTTGCGGTCTGTTCCTGCTGGCAATTACCCAGCCAAGCGTGATCATTGCGTCTGCCTATGTGACCGGCTGGATCGCCCCTGAGGCCAAAGGCATGCTGGCGGACATGCCGATCTGGGCCGGGGTGGCGCTTCTGCTGGTGTTCGATGATATGGCGCAATATTGGTGGCACCGGGCTTCGCACACTTTCCCGTGGCTTTACGGCCTGCACCGCTCGCACCATAACGCTGAATATATGAGCATCCGCATCGTATACCGGAACAACATCCTTTATTACGCCTTCATGCCCTCTCTGTGGCTATCTGGCGCGCTGATCCATCTGGGGCTCGCGCCCATCTATGGGGGCTATATCATCGTCAAACTGTTGGTGATTTACGGGGCGCACTCCAGCACCAAATGGGATGCGAAGCTATATGACATCAAATGGCTGTCGCCCGTGATGTGGCTGGTGGAACGAACCATCAGCACGCCGGCCACCCATTTCGCCCACCACGGCAAACATGCCGCCGACCCCGCAACAAACTATAAGGGTAACTTCGGCAACCTGCTGTTTTTCTGGGACGTGCTGTTTGGTACCGCCAAAATCACACGAACCTACCCCAAGGAATACGGGGTCGAGAATCTCGCCCCCATGAGCGCCGGCGCGCAGCTGATATGGCCGCTCGTCCGCGATGAAACCACGCCCTATGCTGAGACCCCGCCCCAGGAGGTGCCGGCAGCTGCCGAATGATCAACCCGATTTGTCGGCGCCTGCCTTTGCGTCTCTCAGCTTCTCAGGGTCATAGCGTCCGTGCAATCCCAGTGAAACCGATTCCTGGCTGACCGCGATGGATGCGGCCATCAGGCCGTCAGCAAGGTCGGCCAGCTTGCACTGGTCAAAATCCTGTTTTGGGTTTTCACCCGCCATCACCAGCGGCAGCATTTTGTTCACACAGTCACTGAAAGGCTGGATATATCGGTTGACGGACGCCCGTGCATCTGCCGCAAATGCATCCAGGGTTTGGCTATCAATCGTGCCGTGAAAGCGCAGGAGGTGGCCGTTGATTTCGGCCCCAGTCCTGATGATCTTCAACCGGCTTTCATCCCGAAGCTTGAGGAACCTGTCAACAAACCCTGCAGCCGCGATCTTATCGGCCATGCCTGCTTCATGCAGCCTGATGATATCTTCAAGCACCATCATCGTATCCCGCATGGTAGCCACGCCTTTCATGGCGTCGCTTGATATTTCAAACGCGACGCTTTCTGTCCGCTCCTGAGCCGATGATCGTTTTTCAAGCTCGAACATGGAAACCGGGATCACCACAGGAACCGCAATGGCGCACACAGCCGCCAATCGCTGGAACCATTTTGGCATCAGAACCGTTGGCGCTGTTTCTTCTACTGTCGCCACTTCGGCATGTGCGTTTGCTTCACTCATTTCCTCGCCCCCTGCATGCGTCAAATTGATCAAACCAAAAAAACACCATAGCGCCTGTCGCGCGGCTTCGCTATAAGCCCTTGTATGGCTTACGATTCGCTCAGAGATTTCATTGACCGGCTAGAGGCTGAGGGACGCCTTGTGCGCGTCAGGGAACCCGTCTCCACCGAACTGGAGATGACGGAGATCCAAACGCGCGTGCTGCATGCGGGCGGCCCTGCCCTCCTCTTTGAAAATGTCGTGAACGAACGCGGCGAAAAAGCCGACATGCCGGTTCTGGTGAACCTATTCGGTACCGTTGAGCGCGTGGCCTGGGGCATGAACCGGGAACCGCATGAACTGCGGGAAGTGGGCGAAACGCTGGCATTCCTGAGGCAGCCTGAGCCGCCACGTGGCATCAAGGACGCCATCAGCCTGCTGCCGCTGGCCAAGCAGGTTCTGTCCATGAAGCCCAAGAAGGTCAAGAAGGCGCCGGTGCAGGAAGTGGTGCTGACCGGTGACGATATCGATCTGGACAAGCTACCCATCCAGACCTGCTGGCCGGGCGAACCTGCGCCCCTCATTACCTGGCCACTAGTGGTCACCAAAGGCCCGTCCGACAAGGCCCAGGACAATTATAACCTGGGCATCTACCGGATGCAGAAACTCTCGAAGAACCAGACGCTGATGCGCTGGCTGAAGCACCGAGGCGGTGCCCAGCAGTATCAGCGCTGGAAAAACGAAAAGCGCGAGCCTGTGCCCGCCGCCGTGGTCATCGGCGCGGACCCGGGCACCATTCTGGCGGCTGTGACGCCCGTGCCGGACACGCTCAGCGAATATCAGTTCGCCGGGCTCCTGCGGGGCAAGAAAGTGCCGTTGGTGGACTGTAAGACCGTGCCGCTGCAGGTGCCTGCAACCGCTGAGATCGTGCTTGAAGGCTATGTCAGCCTGGATGATTACCGCGATGAAGGCCCGTATGGTGACCACACCGGCTATTATAACAGCGTTGAGAAATTCCCGGTCTTTACCATCACAGCCATCACCATGCGGAAAGACCCGATTTACCTGTCGACCTATACCGGCAGACCACCGGACGAGCCTGCGATCCTGGGCGAGGCGCTGAATGAAGTATTTATCCCGCTCCTCCAACAGCAGTTCCCTGAAATTACGGATTTCTGGCTGCCCCCCGAAGGCTGCAGCTACCGCATCGCGGTTGTCAGCATAAAGAAAGCCTATGCCGGCCATGCCAAACGCGTGATGCAGGGCGTGTGGTCGTTCCTCAGGCAGTTTGTCTACACCAAGTTCGTGATTGTGGTGGACGATGATATTGATGCGCGGGACTGGAAAGACGTGATGTGGGCGATTTCAACCCGCATGGACCCGGTGCGCGATATCGTAACGGTCGAGAACACGCCGATCGACTATCTGGATTTCGCCAGCCCGGAAAGTGGCCTTGGCGGTAAGCTGGGTATGGATGCCACCAACAAGGTGGGGAATGAGACCCACCGCGAATGGGGCGCAGAGATTTACATGGAAAATGATGTAATCGACAAGGTCGACGCCATTTGGGAAAGCCTGGGCATCCCCGGCGAGAACCCGAAAATCTGGAAGAAATAGCGCCCGGTCTTGCAGCTTCTGATTAGCGTCCTGTCGGGTGCCATTCCAGGAGATTCTCCCGCAAGCCGTTTTCCGTTGGCACACCCATCGCGTAGAACCGCCATATACCGTTTTATACACACCAATAGATTATCTTGATTCACGCTTTCCGACATTTCAGGAAAAGCCGCAGAAACTCAGGTAAAATTTTAGGTAAACAGACAACCAAACCTCAACGCCGCAGAAAACGGCCATTTGGGACGCAATCCTGAATTGAGCCACACCTCGCAATCTGGCAACAATAACAATCATTGGCCCTGAAATGGCCGCAGTGGTTGTTTTTTTATATATTTACGACCGACATATGAATATGCACGAGTGTGGGGGTGCTATGTCCGTTACAGAATTCAGGTACAAGGCTTTCATCAGCTATAGCCATGCTGATAAAGCCTGGGCTGAATGGCTCTTGAAATCGCTGGAATCCTATCGCATTCCAAAAAACCTTGTTGGTCGCGCGACCGAAATTGGAGAGGTTCCAGCGCGTTTGGCACCCATCTTCAGAGATCGGGACGAGTTGCCTGCTGCTCACCGGCTGACCGACAGGCTTTTTGAAGCCCTGAGAGCATCTGAATTTCTGATTGTCCTGTGTTCACCCAACTCAGCCAAGTCAAAGCTAGTGAACCGGGAAATCATTGAATTTAAAAAGACCCACGGTGACGGGCGCATCCTGTGCATGATTGTAGACGGGGTGCCGTTCGCAGATGACCCGGAAAAGGAATGCTTCCCCGAAGCCCTCCTGCACAGCTTCCGCGCTGATGGCAGTCGGGGCGGCTTGTCAGCGGAAGGCCTGGCGGCAGACATCCGCGCTGAAGGCGATGGCAAATCCATGGGCCTACTGAAAATCGTCGCCGGTTTGATCGGCGTGGGGTTAAACGATCTCGTTCGCCGCGACGAACAGCGTCGACAGAGAAACATGATTGCGGTGGCAGCAGCCTCGATTGTCGGGATGTCAGTTATGGGAGCCCTGACATATGAGGCGTCAACAGCACGCGACGCTGCAAAACAAGCGCAAAAGCTCGCGGAAGCTAAAACACAAGAAGCTATCACCAACAAGAACGACGTTGAAGATCTGCTGAAATTCATGATGAGCGAATCCTATTATTCTCTGCTGGCGGCAGGAGAGCTGAGCGCGGCAGAAAATCTCACACGTAAGACAGTAGAGTTTTTCAAAAACAAGGACTTGAACTCTCTGAGCGACGAAGGGTTTTCCCGAATGACCGGGTCCATGCTAAAGCTGGGGCAGACTCTGGACAGGAAGGGGGAAAGCGATCGAGCAAAAGAAATGTTCGACAAGACCCTGGTTGTGTCTCGGCGATATTACGAGCATCACCCAATGCGGGAAGCCGCAATTTTTCGGCTGCAAAACAACCTCTTTTTTACTGGCTATCTGGCCCTCCGGCAGGGTCATTTCGTGGATGCTGAACGAGATTATCGGGAAAGATTGGCACTGATAAGGAAATATCGGGCAAATACCAGTCAATATGTTCCCGGCGACGCAGCGCACCTGTACATTCCTACAGTATGGCTTGAACGGGAGGCTGACGCATTAATGGGCCTGGCATCTCTGCTTGCCGGCCCTCTAGGGAACCTGACAGAAGCCTTACCTATGCATGCGAGAAGCATTGAGTTGCATAAACAGATCGCATCTCTTCGAGAGAATGACAATGATTCCCTGACTAATCTGGCCAGTGCATACCACTATGCAGGGCACACCTATGTGAACGCCGGCGAATTTGAAATGGCAGAAGACGCCTTCAAGGCACGGCTGAGCCTGTATGATGAGTTGACAACCCGCGACCCCGAAAACTATCGCATTTATCGACGATATTTGATTTCTCTGGAGAATCTGGGAAGCCTTGCCCGTATCCGGGGCGACCTCCCTGAAGCCCTGTCTTTCCAGAAAGCTGCTGCCGAAGGGTATGACATCCTGGTGGCAAAGGATCCGGAAAATACCATGTGGCTTGGCAATTCTGCGCAAGCTTACTATGAACTCGCCAATATGGCGCTGCAATTGGAGCAGGTACCTCTTGCAACACGCGCTCTGAAAAAGAGTAAAGCTCAGATTACAGAGGCGCTGGCGAGAGATAATAGCCGGACCATCCGGCGCTTGACCAGCTACCGCGTGGCCGTTCTTGAGGCCGAGCTGTTGGTACGCGGAGGTAACACTGCAGACGCTCAAGCTCTCCTTGCGAAAACCATCACGGCACTGGACCATGAATCGGACGGATACTTACGTTCGAATGGGGCGCTGACACAATATGCTAATACCCATCTGGCCCAAGGAAAACTGCTGGCAGAATCCGGCCATATGGAAGCCGCAAGAATGGTTTGGAGCAAGGCCATGAACGCCTTGGAAACGACAACTGCCACCCTCTCTCCTGACGGCAAAAGCAAGCTGGCACAAATCTATACCGCAATGGGCGACCTGGGGAAGGCTGAACACCTTCTCGCTCAACTGGACGGTATCGGATTTCGAGATAGTTCTGCTCGATATTTTTCGGAAACAAGCGGCAGCGAATAAGGTCTCAGGCCGCGGACTGGCCTTTCTGGGACAGGCCTTCCTGGGCGCATTATACAGCCTCAAGGGCAGCGATGTCTTCGTCTGTCAGTTTGCGGGCCAGCATCTCGCCTTGCTTCTTCTTCGCAAGAATGTCTCTGGCCTTGGCATATTTGTCGTCATGCCAGAACACAAGACAACCATTGCAGCCCTTGCCGCAGCATCCTTCCGTGCCCCGACGAGGAGTGCGTAGCCTAAGCTCCGACCGGCGATCGTCCAGCGCGTCCTGCAACGTCGAACGCTTCGTCTCATAAACGGCGGCGTTGCCCCGGCCCTGTTCAAGCGCCTGGGCTTCTGCGTCCAGCTTCAACCGCGCCCACTGGTCTTCCGTCAACGCCTTTTCCTTCCTGAGGACCGTCATGGGCGGGAAATCAGCCTTCAGGCTTTCCGCCGATTCCTGATCAAACAGGCTGAACGGCAGGCGAATGAGCGGCGTGTTGCCGGCATGGACCTCTGTGGCAACCTTGCCGTTCGTGGCATTCTCATAATCATAGATCCGAAGCAGCATCGGCTCGCGCGCGCTGGGCGGCACAAACTCGACCACGTCGCCCGCCACCAGCTTATTCTTCACCTTGACGATAAAGGCGTCATCAGTGACGTCCTCGATCAGGCCTGCATATTCATGGTCCGCAAGCGTATAGGTATCCTCAAACCCGTGGGCATAGTTGGTCAGCCGCCCGTCATGGAATGCCATCGTATAGCCGCGTGACGGTACAGTGCTCAATTCTTTCATGTACGGGTCGGCGGACCAACCCTCGGGGTCATCGTACCAGGCGTCTATGGCCATACGGTAAGCCCGCGCCACCATAGCCACATAGTAAGGGCTTTTGCCCCGGCCTTCGACCTTCAGGCTGTCGACACCGATGCTCAAAAGATCATTCAGCTTCGGCATGATACAGAGGTCTTTACTGTTCAGAATGTAGGTGCCGCGCTGGTCTTCCTCGATGGGCAGCAGGTCGCCCGGGCGATATTCCTCTTCGATCAGGAACTCAAACAGCTCCAGATTCTCTTCCGACAGAGGCAGCTCCTTCACCGTGCCGTCCTTGAGCCGCATATGCACCTTGTACTTCCAGCGGCAAGAGTTAGCGCACGCGCCCTGGTTGGCGCCGCGTTCCGCCATGAAGTTCGACAGCATACAACGGCCCGAATAGGTCATGCACATGCTGCCGTGAACAAAGGCCTCAAGCTTGATATCCGGGCATCTTTCACGGATTTCCTTAAGTTCCTCGAATGACACCTCACGCCCGAGCACCACCAGCCCTGCGCCCAGATCTTCCCAGAATTTTACTGACTGCCACGAACACACATTCGCCTGCGTGGAGATATGAAGTTCGAGCTCCGGCGCCTGGTCGTTCACAAACATGAACACGCCCGGGTCGGCCACGATCAGACCGTCAGGCGCCACCTTGCGGACGGTTTCCAGATACTGTGGTAGTTTGGTGATGTCCTTGTTGTGCGAGAACAGATTGAGCGTCAGGTAGACGCGCTTGCCGTGCGCATGTGCAAACTCCACACCCTCCACGACATCCTCAAGCGAGAAGGCAGACTTGGTGCGCAGGCTCATGTCCGGCGTGCCCAGGTAAACCGCGTCCGCGCCATATAGCACAGCGGCTTTCAGCTTCTCCAGGTTACCCGCGGGCATCAACAGTTCGGACCGGCGCCCGGATGCTGTTTTGTTCACGATCATTTGTTCGGTCATTACCTTCACTCGCACTTGTGCCTAACGGCCAATTTGGCCGGGTCATACGCCATTTCCCGCTAATTTTCCAGTCTTATGGCTGATCCAGCCACCCACGCGACACCGTACCGCACCCATGATAATTTATGGTAAGCTGGGCACAATTTCAGGGGACAGGAGGACATCATGGCTGACACACGCACAACGCCACCACAGGAGGCCTTGGACCTCTATGACAAATATGCCCACGGTTTTATCGACCGCCGCACCTTCATGGCACGCCTTGGCCGTCTGGCGATTGGCGGCCTGACCGTGGCAGCGCTGGCTGACAGCCTCATGCCCAACTATGCGCTGGCGGAACAGGTAAAGCCAAATGACCCGCGCATCGTGGGTGACGATGTGCCTTACCCGTCCCCCATGGGCGCGGGCGACATGATGGGCTATCTGGTGCGCCCGGTGGACGCCAGCGACATGAACAAGCGCCCGGGCGTGGTGGTGATCCATGAAAATCGTGGCCTGAACCCTTATATCCGTGACGTGGCCCGGCGTGTCGCCACCGCGGGCTATATCGCATTCGCGCCCGATGCGCTTTACCCCCTTGGCGGTTACCCCGGCAACGACGATGACGGCCGCACCATGCAGCGTCAGCGCGACCGCGACGAGATGGTCGAGGACTTCAAAGCGGCCGTCAGCTTCCTGCAGGCCCACCCCAATTGCACGGGCAATGTCGGCTGCGTGGGCTTCTGTTTTGGCGGCAGTGTATCAAACCGGCTGGCGGCAGAGGTGCCTACGCTCAAGGCCGCTGTGCCCTTCTATGGCGGCGGTGTACCAGCCGAGGCAGTGCCGAGCATCAATGCCCCGCTCATGATTCATCTTGGCGAACTGGACAAGCGTGTGAACGCCGGCTGGCCTGATTATGAGGCGGCGCTGAAGGCCAACGGCAAGGCGTACAAGATGCATATGTACGCAGGTGCCAACCACGGCTTTCACAATGACACCACAGCCCGCTATGACCCTGAAGCTGCCGAACTGGCCTGGACCCGCACGCTGGCATTTTTCGAGAAGCATCTATCCTGAGGTTTTGATGGTGGCCAAACCAGAACAACATTGAACACCAGCGCTTTCTATGGCTTATTGGCGTCCATGTTTTTCAGGCTTTTTTCCAAGGACAATTCATGACCGACACAACCCTCAACCTGCTTCAGGACCTTGTCACGAATGCGATGAAGGCAGGGGCCGATGCCGCTGATGCCGTGGCCGTGGACGCCCGGTCAAAAAGCGTGTCCTGGCGCGAAGGTAACTTGGAGGATGTGGACGGGTCTGAGGGCGAAGATATCGGCCTTCGGGTCATGATCGGGAAAAAGCAGGCGATGGTGTCCACAAGCGACCGCCGGCCGGCCGCCCTGAAAGCCCTTGTGGAACGCACGGTAACCATGGCCAAGGCTGTGCCAGAGGATGCCTACTGCGGCCTAGCACCGGAAGACAGGCTGCACACCGGCCCGATGGCAGAGCTGGACCTTTTTGACAGCACAGAAGTCTCGGCGGAACAACTGACCGACCTGGCGCGCGAAGCCGAGGATGCCACAAGGGCGGTCGAAGGCGTGACCAACTCATCTGGTGCGGGCGCAAGCGCCAGCAGCTGGGCCATCTCTCTCGTCACAAGCCACGGCTTCTCAGGCCACTATCAGGGTTCCAGCTTCTCCATTTCCTCCTCCGCCGTCGCGGGTGAGGGCACGGGCATGGAGCGTGACTATGAATTTACGTCGGCCCGCCATTTTAGTGACCTTGAAAGCGCTTCCTGGGTGGGCACAGAAGCGGGCGAGCGTGCCGTGAAGCGGCTGGGTGCTGCCAAAATGGCCAGTGGGCAGATGCCCGTTGTCTATGATCCGCGCTGGTCAAAGTCTTTTCTCAATCACCTGTCAGGCGCCATCAACGGTGGCTCCATCGCACGGAAAAGCAGCTTCCTGCAGGACAAAATGGGCGAACAGATATTCGCGCCTGGCATCACTATCATTGATGACCCACTGAAGATGCGTGGCCTCAGTTCCCGCATGTTTGATGGCGAAGGTGTCAGTGTGCACAAATGCGCCATTGTGGAGGACGGCATCCTGCAAACTTGGATGCTGAATTCTGCCACCGCGCGCCAATTGGGCCTTGAGGTAACAGGGCACGCCAGCCGCGGCACGTCCTCTGCCCCCGGCATTTCGCACAGCAACCTCTATATGGCACCAGGCGAGCTGAGCCCTTCGGAGCTGATCGCCGACATCAAGGACGGCGTATATATCACCGAGCTGATTGGCATGGGTGTGAACGGCGTGACAGGCGACTATAGCCGCGGTGCCGCGGGCTTCCGTATCAGGAACGGCGAACTGGCTGAGCCAGTCAGCGAATTCACCATTGCCGGCAACCTTAAGGAAATGTTCAGGCATCTTGTGCCAGCATCAGACTTGTCATTCCGGTACGGCATCAACGCGCCGACCCTCCGGGTTGAAGGAATGACAGTCGCGGGGGCGGGATAAACCAGGCCTAGGCCGAACCGAGACAGAGTGTGAGCACGAGTAGCGAACCATTTGATGAAGAGACCTGTCCGTGGGACCGCGCGGACGACGCCAAGCTTGTCCGGTCTGTGACCGAAGAGGCGGGCCGGATCGCCCTATCCTATTTTGCGCGCGATTGCCACGCCTGGGACAAATCTCCGAACAATCCGGTATCCGAAGCCGACATGGCCGTGGACGAATTCCTGCGCACCACCCTGATGCAGAACCGCACAGGCTATGGCTGGCTATCTGAAGAAACCGAAGATCACCCTGAGCGCCTCCGCTGTGGCCGCCTGTGGGTGATTGACCCGATCGACGGCACCCGCAGCTTTCTTGAAAACGGCGAAGACTGGGGCATTTCAGTCGCGCTCGTGCAGGATCAGAAACCCATTCTTGCGGCCTTTTATGCACCGGTCAAAGACGCCTTTTATTTCGCAGAACAGGGCCGCGGTGCCACAAAAAACGGCCTGAACATCAATGTCAGCGGCCAATCTGACCTGACAGTTGCCCGCATGATGGGAGACCCGGGCGCCTTCAAATCAGAAAAGATCTGGCCGGAACCCTGGCCAAAGACCATGCATACCGAGCAGGCCAATTCAATCGCTCTCAGGATATGCCAGATCGCCGATGGCCAGTTTGACTGTTGCGTGACCTTGAGGCCCAAAAACGATTGGGACGTCGCCGCAGCTGACCTGATCCTGGCAGAAGCTGGCGGGCAGTTGACAACGGGCACCGGCCGAAGCCTGCTGTTCAACCGCAAACGACCGCTGCATGACCATATCGTGGCCAGTACGCCGGAGCTTCGCAGTGCTATCATGGACCGGGTTGAACCTGCCCTTGCCGCCTGGCGCCATGTCGCGGCCTGAGGCGCTAATTGTTGCACTGCCGTTAACCTTCAATTTCCTTTTTTAGGTGTATGAAGGTACATATGGCTATTGGGGCCGTAGGGAATTGGTGCTGGATGACTGAATTCTTCTTTAGATCCCTTGTTGGGAAACGCTTGAGCCTCTGGCTTGCAGCGATTGCTGGCGCCATGGTGCTCGCGGTATCTGCCCATGCCACCGGCAAACTGAGCGACGAAGCCCGGGCCCGCGCCGAAACCCTGCTCCCCAAGCTTGTTGCCGCCAAATCATCCGATGCACACCTGCATATCGCCCTCTTGAAAGCGAGGCTGGAAAAGGAACAGGCGCCCAAAGACCGCGCCGAAATCCTGAAGGAACTGATTTTCCATTATATGGATGTCGCCGAACCCGAGGGCCTTGAAAGTGCCGCAGATGATGCGCAGGCTCTGGCTAGGAAACTGAACGACCCGGAACTGAAAATCTATGGCGACCTGGCACAGGCCACCTACCTGTCGCTTATGGGGGAACTATATGAAGCCCGCGACCTGATTAAGGCGACGCGAGACTATGCCCTCTCCATCGATGACGACCTGGGCGTTTTCTTTGCCGATGCAACACTCGCTATCCTCGGTCCGGAACTGGGCAATGTGCTGGAAGGCCTGTCTACCATGTCACAGGCGGCCCAGACACTGCCGGACACACCGCGCGGCAACCGCATGCGCATGATGGCATATCTTGTGCTGGCATACACCTACACAGGCGTCGACGAAATTGATGCGATCATTGAAAACTATAGCAACGCACTGGATGTTTCGGAAAAGGAAGGCATCGCGTTCGACCGGGAAAGCGCCCTATTCAATATCGCGTCGTCTTTCAACAACCTGAAAGAAAACCAGCTGGCGAAGCAATACTACAGAGGCCTTGAGAAAGTCATTGAACAAACAGGCAGGGATGCCGGGCATTATTATGTTCTGTTCGGCCTGGCCTGGATCGCCTATGACGAGGAAGACTATCAGGAAAGCATAGACCTGGCGAAGGAAGCGCTGCAGTCCTATTCCAGCGACCCGGGTTTCGATATTTCCTTCTATGACCTGCTGGCCATAAGCTATGCCCGCCTGGGGGACCCGGAAACGGCAAGGTCTTACCAAAAACTGGTGCAGGACTTCTATCGGGATCATCCGGATTACCGGCAGGACGGGCCAAGCGGTCAGGACATGCTGACAAGCGCCTACATCCTGCAGGCCGAAGGCAAATATGAGGAAGCCTTTGAGCTGTTGAATAAAGCCCGCCGGGCCTTGCTCGACAGCCAATTCAAACAGTTTCAGAGCAGCATCACCGATTTGCGCTCAAGCCTTGAAACCATGCTGGCAAAACAACAGGCCGAAGCCGCCCTTGCTGACGCTGAAGAAGCTTATACCCGGCTTGCCATCACGCTGGCACTGCTGGTTGCCATCGCAGCCGTGACCGTGTTGGTCATGCAACATCGCCATAACCGGGCGCTCAAACGCAGCATGCAGCAGGCCGAAGCCGCCAACCAGGCGAAATCAGAATTCCTGGCCAACATGAGCCACGAATTGAGGACACCCCTGAATGCCATTCTTGGCTTCTCCGAGATGATGGAACATGAAGTCTTCGGCAAGCTGGGCGCGCCCCAATATGAGGAATATGTCGACCACATCAACGAAAGCGGCAGGCTCCTGCTGGATATCATCAATGATATCCTGGACCTGTCGAAGGTAGAATCTGGGCGTCTGGTCCTGAAGGAGCAACCGGTCGATATCGACGCGCTTCTGGACGACATTGCCAAACTGATGACCCCAAGGGTAACGGCCAAATCGATCAAGCTGGAGGCCCACGTCCCCTCAGACCTGCCAATCCTTCATGGTGACCGCCGACTGTTCAAGCAGGTCCTTTTGAATGTGCTCAGCAATGCATCCAAGTTTACCAACCACGGTGGCCGCATTGACATGCGCGCGGGTGTTGATGCCAACAATTGCCTGTATGTCGCGGTGGAAGATAACGGCATCGGCATGACACCGGACGAGATTATCATCGCGCTGACACCGTTCGGCCAGGCCGGGTCAACCATGACCCGCAGTCACGAAGGCACAGGCCTTGGCCTGCCCCTCGTGAAAAGCCTGATGGAGTTACACGGCGGCGAGCTCGAGATCGCATCAGAGAAAGGTGTCGGGACAACCGTCACCATGCGTTTCCCGGCATCCCGCACGCTTGCAGCTGTTCGCTCCAAAGCGGTCAGCTAAAGTCGTGACCTAGAAGTAGAAGCGCGCACCGAACACAAGTGCGCCTTCGCCCATGTCATGTTCCCGGCCGCTGTCTTCATACATGACACTCAGCTCGACATTTTCGATAAAGGCACTCACTCCCAGCCCCCAGTCCCAGACATTGGACCGGTTTTGCCGCATGTCATAGCCAAGACGGCCAATCAGCGTCAGCTCCGGAATGGACGGGATTGGCACCTCGAGGTCGGAATAAACATAGAAGCTGTCCCTATCCGGATCGCTCCAGCGGCCATCAGGCGCATAGGACATACCACCCCTGATGAAGGCCAGGCCGAAATCCCGGGCCATGGTAGCCTTGAACTCTGGGAAGAAGCGGCTGCTGCCATCACCGTGAAAGCTGTCCAGTTCAGCGGAAAAATCATAGATGTAAGTGCCGGTATCCATCTGGTAGCCAGCGTAGAACTCGGCCTTGGTCTCCCCGGCATACCCGTCACCCAGAATACCGCCAACCACGCCACCGTAGAAGCCGCTGTCATGGAAGGCACCCACAGACGCTACGATCACCGGGTCCTTATCCGACAGACTTAAGCCTCGGTCGCGATAGTCGCTCAACACCCCAACGTAGCCGTCGATCGCCAAACTCGATTCTTCCTGCGCAGTCGCAGCTGTTGATGCTGCCAGCAGAAGCCCAAGGCAGCCAATTGTCTTTTTCATTTTTTATTCCTCGATGCTGTCATTAATCAGAAGTTGCGGGTCAAGCCGCACATCTTTCCAGTTCACGCGCCAGTCCACATGGGGGCCGCTGGCGCGTCCGGTGGCCCCAATGGTGCCGATCAGGTCACCCTGATGCACCCATGTGCCTTCCTTAACATCCACGCTATTCATATGAAACAAGGTGGAAGTCACGCCAAAACCGTGGTCGATGATCACTATGCCGCCCTCGAGAAGGAAATCCGGCACTGCAAGCCTGACGACCCCACCTGCAGGCGCATGAATGGGCGTGCCAGTGGGGCCAGCAATATCCAGCCCGTAATGGGGGCTTCTTGGTTGGCCATTCAAAATGCGCTGGCTGCCATAGAAGCCGGAAAACCGGCCTTCAGCTGGGCGAACAAACCCTTGGGACCAATGCATATTGTCGGCCATATGGCTACGGGCCTCCCGCACCTTGCCGGTCTCGGCCTTCCGGCGCTCGCGCCATTCAGGGGGCGGCGTCACGGTCTTGGGCGGCAGGCCCTCTACGCGTTCAATATCAAACTCTCGTTTTTTTATTCTAAGTGTCCGCTCCTCTCGCGTGCCGTCCCGGTGCAGGATCACCAGCGACGCTGTTGGTCCCTCGTCCCGACCAAAGCCAAACACAAACTCGCCATTTGGGCCAACCTTGACGGGCTCGCCATTCAGACTGACCTCGCTTCCGGGGGAAAGCTGCCCCCAAACCAGGCCACCCTGCACCAGCTTGCCATTGAGCTCAACCGCATGCACCAGCGGCGTCAGCATGGTCAGCAGAAGGGCAACAACGCATATTTGGACAATCTTAATCATGGACCTCTGTTTCTCCGGTGAAGACGGCAAAAGTTGGGCATCGAGACCCGTTTTTTTAGAGCAGCGACCCTTGCCGGTCGTCGCTGCCAGGTGTTTTGGCCTTAGGCTTTTTCTTCGGCGCAGGTTTTGGCTTCTGAACCGGTTTTGCGCTATCGCCGTCAAGCACCTGCATGTCGCTGGTGCCATCAGCAAAGCGGACAGTTACCTGATCCCCTACCGACAGGTTCGCCGACTTTGAGACCGGTGTGCCGCCTGCGTCTTCAACCAGCGCGAAGCCGCGTTCCAGCACGCGCTCATAGCTCAGGCTATCGAGCATCCTGCCACTTGCCGCCAACCGGGCACCCAGGTCATCCAGTTTGCGGGCATACGCCGGCGTCAACCGGCGGGACGTGCTTTCAAGTTCCTTGCCGCGGAAACTGACAAGCTGTTTCAGGCGCCCGGCACTCAAGCCGCCTACCAGCCGGTTCAGCTGGATTGATTTCTGCTGCACCGCTGCCACCAGGCCGCGAGGCAGGCGTTCGGACAGGTCATCGAAGCGTTGCTGCGCCAACCCCAATATATCGCGCGGGCTGGGCAGGCCACGGGCCAGGCCCCGCAAACGCTCTTCCCTGTCGCGCAGCATGGATACCTTGAGCCCCGCCAGGCGGCGCCCCAGGTCAGCGACCGTGAAGCGGAGGTCTTCCCGCACTGGAACGGCTTTTTCTGCGGCACCCGTCGGCGTTGGCGCGCGCATATCGGATGCATAATCAATCAGTGTGGTATCGGTTTCGTGCCCCACAGCTGAAATCAGCGGGATGTCGCTGTCTGCTGCCGCGCGCACCACGACTTCCTCGTTAAAGGACCACAGGTCTTCAATTGAGCCGCCACCGCGGGCCACAATCAACAGGTCAGGCCGCGGGATGCCTCGCGTGCCGTCAATGGCATTGAAGCCCTTGATAGCGTTCGCCACCTGATCGGCAGCGCCCTCCCCTTGCACCAGCACAGGCCACACCAGCACGTGGCGCGGGAAACGGTCGTTGAGGCGGTGCAGGATATCGCGGATCACGGCACCCGTAGGTGATGTGACAACGCCGACCACCTGCGGCAGGTACGGAATCGGTTTCTTTCGCGTGGGGTCAAACAGGCCCTCAGCCGCCAGTTTCTTCTTACGCTCTTCCAGAAGGGCCATCAGGGCGCCGGCGCCGGCCGGTTCCATATGCTCCACGACCATCTGGTACTTCGACCGCGCCGGGTAGGTCGTCAGCTTGCCGGTACAGATGACCTCCAGTCCGTCTTCAGGTTTGAAAGCAAACCGCCCGGCCACACCGCGCCAGCACACGCCGTCCAGGACGGCCTTATCGTCCTTGAGGGCAAAATACAGATGCCCTGATGCCGGTCGCTTGACGCCAGAAAGCTCCGCCCGCACACGCACATAGCCGAACTGGTCCTCAACCGAGCGCTTCAAGGCGCCAGAAAGCTCCGAAACACTATATTCAAAGATGTTGCGGGCGCCGGACCCTGCGCCAACTGGCGTGTCGTCATTCGACATTGCCGCGATGCTCCCTTGTTTTTTGTCGCACCCGACTGTTTTATCCCAGTTCAGGCTTGAGTGCTCAGGAACCTATGATACAAGGGGGCAGCCTTCAAGCAACCATCATGTGACTGGATAAAAAATGAACATTCTCGTCATCGGCTCAGGTGGCCGCGAACATGCCCTTTGCTGGAAAATTGCCCAGAGCCCCATGGTGGATACGCTCTATTGTGCGCCCGGCAATGGCGGCATTGCCGACGTGGCTGCTTGTGTGGACCTGAAAGCCACAGACTTCGAAGCCGTGATCAACTTCTGTCGCGAGATGGCAATCGATTTTGTCGTAGTCGGCCCCGAAGACCCGCTGGTGGCGGGCCTTGTGGATGCACTCACGGGAGCCGACATCCTGGCGTTCGGCCCCACCGCAGGTGCGGCACAGCTTGAAGGATCCAAAGGCTTCACCAAGGATGTGTGCGCCAAATATGATATCCCTACTGCCGCTTATGGCCGCTTCAAAACAGCAGATGACGCCAAAGCCTATGTGGCCGAACAAGGCGCGCCGATTGTGGTCAAGGCTGACGGCTTGGCCGCTGGCAAGGGTGTAATTCTGGCCCAGACAGTTGAAGAAGCCCAGTCTGCCATTGATGAAATCTTTGGCGGTGCCTTTGGTGAAGCAGGTGCTGAGGTTGTGGTCGAAGAATTCCTGACCGGCGAGGAAGCCAGCTTCTTCGTGCTGTGTGACGGCCAAAATACGCTGGCGCTGGCAACCGCGCAGGACCACAAAGCAGTCGGTGAAGGCGACACCGGCCCCAACACTGGCGGCATGGGCGCATACAGCCCGGCGCCTGTGATGACCGACGATATGTGCGACCGGGTGATGAAGGAAATCATCAATCCAACCGTTAAGGCCATGGCTGATATGGGCCACCCGTTCCGCGGCGTGTTTTTCGCCGGCCTGATGATCACAGCCGACGGCCCGAAACTGATTGAATATAACGTGCGTTTCGGCGACCCGGAATGCCAGGTACTGATGTCGCGCATGAAAAGTGATTTTGTGCCGCTGCTGCTTGCGAGCGCCAAGGGCGAACTGGCGGGCTGTACAGCGGAATGGAATGACGACGTGGCCCTGACTGTGGTGATGGCAACCAAGGGCTATCCGGGCAGCTACAAAAAGGGTGATGAACTCAGCGGCCTCAAGGCGGCAGAACGCAAAACGGGTGCCACAGTCTTCCACGCGGGTACCAAGCTTGAAGAAGGTATTCTGGTCGCAAACGGCGGCCGGGTCCTGAACGTAACCGCGCTGGGCGCAAGCGTGACTGAAGCGCAAAAAACAGCCTATGCGGCCGTTGATACAGTGAACTGGCCGGGCGGTTTCTGCCGCCGCGATATCGGATGGCGCGCTGTGGAACGGGAAAAGCAGGCCGATTGAGTTTTCTCGGTCACGCCCTGATGGTCTACCTCCGTGGCTCCGGTTATTGTTATGCAGGCTTGCTTGACAGGACCCACGCGCACTTAGGAAGACTTCCACACTTGAAATTTTTGGAGGACTTTCTGTGATGCGCCTGTCTGCAATTCACCAATGCCTTGTCGGGCTTATTCTGATGCTTGGGGCCACGAGCCAAGTGACACCACAGGACACCCTGGTGGCTCGCCAACAGTCTCTTGACGCGTTGCTGGCAGACAAAGCGGCGGCTCATGGCATCGTCGGCCAAAGCGTCGCTGTGCTAAAAAATGGTGAACTGGTGGCAACAGCCACGCACGGACAGGCCAGCGTCGAACTCTCTGTCCCAGTGGGTGAAGACACCGTCTTTCAGATGTTCTCTGTCGCCAAGCTCTTTGTAAATACAGTCATGATGCAGTTGATGGAAGCTGGCGATGTCCAAATGGATGCCCCTGTAGCAACCTATCTGCCGAACCTGCCGTCCCAGTGGCAACAAACAACGGTTCGCCAGCTGTTAACCCATACGTCTGGCCTGCCCGACTACTATCACTGGCCCAATCCAACCCCCGAAAACGAAGACACTGCTATTGCGCTTGCCGCAAAGGGCGAGTTTGTTTTCACGCCAAATACGGACTACCGCTATAATCAAACCAACTATCTGCTGCTAAAACAGATCATTGAAACCATCACAGGCCAATCATTTAGTGAGGTCATGCAAGGGCGCATGATGGACCCTGCGGGCCTCACCCAAACTCGCTATGGCGGGGAATATGCCGTTGTACCGAACCGTGCCCGCACTTACTTCGCGGGCGAAAATGGCCTGTTATTGAATGGCCCGATTTTCCAGCCTGACTATATGTTCGCTAGCACTGGTCTGAACAGTTCAGCGCCAGATATGGTGCTGTGGACCAAAGCCCTGCTTGACGGCAAGTTCCTGCCACCTGAACGCCTGCAACATTATTGGCAGACACAGGATCTTGCGAACGGCAAACCTGGCGGCTTTGCCGCCGGCTGGGAATATTGGGAAACTGAAAGCTTCCGGATCGTGGGCCATGGCGGTGGCAACCGGGTGGATGTTCGGCATTTCATCAGCAAGACATCCGGCGACACCATAAGCGTGATCTATCTGACCAACGGGGCCTCCACTAATTTCTGGCCCGGCAGCATATCCACGGCCATCGCGGAAAGGTGGATGCCCGGTGTCTCAAGTTGGTTGAACTAGACAGCATCGATCCAAGGCACGCGCCCATACACACAAAAGCCAGCTCCCTGAGCTGGCTTTTTCATTGCCTTTAATTCCGGCGACTTAATCGTCCTGGTCGTCTTTCGCGCGCACCTTGAAAGGGGGGAACACGATGGAAACACGGGTACCGACCCCCGGTTGGCTGTCGATGGTCATGGTGGCGCTCAGCTTTTCGGCGAACGCAGAGATCAGCGGCAGGCCAAGGCCCGAGCCTTCGTGCCGTCGGCTGAGGCTGCTGTCCACCTGCCCGAACGGACGCTTGGCGATCTTGATCTCTTCCGCTGTCATCCCGATGCCGGTGTCTTCGACGCTCAGGCACAAGCCGCCTGTGGCCGTCTTCTCCAGCTTCATCGACACAGAACCGCCAGGTTCCGTGAACTTGATGGCATTCGACAGAAGATTCAGCGCGATCTGTTTGATCAGCCGGTCATCGGCCTCGATCAGGATGTCATCGTCGAAAGCATAACTCAGCTTCAAGTTGGCCTCGCGGGCGCGCTGCTGCACCAGATTGATGCACATCTCGAGATTCTCAAGCGGGTCAACCCAACTGAGGTAAGCTTCAAGCCGCCCGGCCTCCACTTTCGACAAATCCAGAATGTCATTGATAATGGACAAGAGATGCGTGCCGCTTTCGTGGATATCGCGGGCATATTCGGCGTAGCGCGGCGTCCCCAAAGGACCGATCATCTCTTCCTTGATAATTTCCGCAAAACCAAGGATGGCGTTCAAAGGCGTTCTGAGCTCATGGCTCATGTTCGCGAGGAACTCAGACTTTGCGCGGTTGGCAAGTTCAGCCGAATCTTTGCTGCGCTGAAGTTCCTGGGCCTGCGTCAGGTCTTCGGTCACGTCACGCCCAATCATCAACAACATCGGCTCCTCATCGCGTTCGATTTTCTGTGCGAACAATCGGAAATGGCGGATCAGGTTGCCGCGCGTCCTGACAGTCGTCGGCACATCCGTCATTGAGGCATTCATCTTCAGCTCTTCGACGAAACGGCCCAGAAAAGTGGTATCTGCCCAGATGTCCAGATCAGCTGATGTTTTACCAATCACATCGTCGCGCCTGCGACCGAATACATTCAGGAAGGCTGGATTCACATCGAGTATCTTGCCGTCTACCAGGCTGGAGATGATCATCACCTCCGGCGTCAGGTTAAAGATATTGCGGAATTTGCGCTCTGACTGGGCATAGGCCTGCTCAGTCTCTCGCTGGTCGGTGATGTCTGTCAGAGATGCCGTGACAGCGGGTTCGCCTTCCCAGATGATCTGGGCGGCCCGGAAAGTGCACCAGCGCACTTCCCCATCAGCCCGCATGACCCTGGCGTCATAGCTTTCCGGGGCGTCGCCGCCGTCGATACGGTTGGCGTAATAGTCTTCGATCCGTTTATAGTCCTCGGGGTGCAGCCAATGTTTCATTGGCTCTTTGAGCATCTCGCGCTTGGGGCCATCGAACGCCATCAGACGACGCAGGGCTTCGTTGACGAACAACACTTTTTCGCCGCGACGTACAATCACGCCTTCCGTCAGCAGGTCCATCACCGCCGGAAGGTCGGCTGACGACGGCACATCTTGGTCTGCGTCCAAGCTCTGGCCCCTTTTGCTCTGAAAACTCGTTCCCACTGCGAATCCCCACATCTGATTCATAGGAAATCATAGATTCAGGGCAGGAAATTGCAATGACAATGGTGACTTTCAGTCATCTGAAAAACGCATTCTTATCCGGGCATCTCCCCAATTAACCATATGTTATTCAACACGAATGCGGACCGTCATTCCATCCTCGAGCACGTCTGACGGGTGCAGAATGACCGATGCGCCTTCATTCAATCCTTCGACAAGTTCGGCCACACGGTCATTCATGCGACCAACCTGCACCTCGGTCAGCAGGGCGGTTTCGTCAACAATCCTGAAGACGGCCCAATTTTCGCCCTTACGGAAAAGGGCGCTGGTGGGCACCTGCAACACGTCCTGCCCTTCCCACAGAATGATGCGTGGCTCGACCCGGAAGCCGTGGCCCAGCTGCTGCAACTGTTCTCGTGAAGCATCATCAAAATCGATGATGATATTGACCCGCTGCTCTTCGATCCCGAGCGCCGAGAATTTGGTAAACCCTTTAGGTTCCACCAGTCGGACGTGCCCCGATAGCGGCTCGCCACCCCACCCTTCAACCATCACACGGGCGCCAGGCATCACCTTCACCGCCTGGTGGGACAAAAAATCTGCTACGATTTCAATATCCTGCGGGTCGCCCAGCTCCAGCAGTGGTGTACCCACAGCCACAACCCCCTCACTTTCATGATTGAGCGTTAGCACCGCGCCACTGATGGGGGCCCTGATCTGCACCACGCCACTGCTGGTGCCGTTTGCCCTATCGGGCCCGATCAGTGCGGCTTCTGCCACGGCTACGTCTGCCCGACGCATGCGAACGCTTGATTTTGCGGTATCAAGCTGGGCCGCAGCCGTGCGGAAGGCCAGCTGTGCCCGGTCAAGCGCTGCCGGGCTCGCGGTGTTACTGGCCACCAGCGATTCCGTACGTTTGATTTCCGCTCGAGCATAATCCACCTCGGCTTCCGCTTTAGCGACACTGGCCTGCGCCAATTCAAGAGCAGCGCGCGCGGCTTCTACTGCAGCTTCTGCTTCCTTCTGGCGGCGCTCATCCAGGAAGGCCGGGCCAGAAGGCACCATCGTGGCAAGGAGTGTCTCGCCAGCCACAACCCGGTCACCAACCTCAGGTTCCAGCCTAAGCACACGCCCAGCAATCGGGGCAGACACCACATAAAGCTCCTTCACCCGAGTACGTCCGTCATCGGTGATGGAAATCTGTATTGGCCCACGTTCGATCTTGCCGGCATCCACGTGCAGAGGCTCCGGCCGGAAGGCGAAGATCAGGAATGCCAGAACCAAGGCGCCCATGGCACCAAACATGATTGTGCGTGCACGCGGTGCAGCCATACTACTTTCCTCTCCGTTCGCGCTTTTTCATTATTCGCGCGTTTTCAGGGCCATGACCAAATTCAGTTTGGCGACCTGCCTTGCAATCACGGCAGCGGATACGACCGCTGCCAGAATAATCACGGTCGTCGCATAGGCGAACGACCAATTGGACACCGTTGTTGGCACGCGAAACAGTTCGCTGCTCATATTGGTGTGGATAAAGAGCGCGAGCTGATAACCAAGATAAGCTCCAAGCGGAAGTGCCAGGAAAGTCAGGACCGCAAGCTCCCCCAGAAGCACAGCATTCACTTCCGCAACCGTGAAACCCAGCACGCGGAGGCTCGCGATCTCGCGTTGACGCTCATAAAAGGAAATGCGAGCCCCCGAAAACACGACACCGATAGCGATAAGACTCGCGAATAGCGAATTGAAGAAAGTCATGGTGCCCATGGTTTCATCCATGGTGTCCGACATGGCTTTTCGGGACGACTGATTGGTTGATACGGCTGCCACCGTCGGCATGTCCTTGAGCAGACCGTATATCCGTTCCAGCTCATGCGCGTCGACCAGCAGGTAGGCACCAGACACACGGTCGCCTTCCCTGAGCAGCGTCGACATATCGTCAATGTCCATATAGGCAGGCGTGCCCAGATAGGTGGGCACCACCTTCATCACCGGCAGACGCTCGGATTTTCTGAGGCCATCCTTGAATTCAAGCGTGATCAGGTCGCCTGGCCCTGCCGCCAACGCCGTCGCAAGGCTTTCAGACAGCGTCACACCTTGGGGCGACGGATTGACGGCCTGATCATATTGGTTAATCAACACATTCAGATTGGCGTTCTGTACTACCCCGGTAACTCCCTGATGACGAGACCGATGGCCAAATCTTATGGTCGCGGGTGCGGCCAGGAAAGGCTCAGCTGCAATCACACCTTTCTGGGCCATCAGCTCGTTGATGATCACCGGGGCCTGCTTTTCAGTGAAAGCCACGGTCAGATCCTGACGACTCACCAGCTCGAACTGGGTGGCAATCATCAGGTTGATGGCGTCCCGGCCGCTTTGAGCGCCAATCATGATCGCCATACCCATGGCCACGCCCAGACAAGTCAGGGCTGATCGCCCCGGCCAGCGGGCAATGTGGCGCACGATCATGCGCAGACCCTGGTCCATCCAGCGTGCTTTTGAAGCGAATCGGCCAAGCCTGCTGTAATCGGTCGGTGCCGGAGGTGCCATCGCCACCGCAGGCCTGAGAGAAATGGTTTTCCGGACGGCCAGCAATACACCCAGCACGCCCGCGACCCCTGCGAACACGGCGGCCCGCAGGTAAATGCCCAGGCCAGGGTCGAAAATCAGGATCGGGAATTTGTAGAAATCCTTATAGATATTGGCCATGCCGCCGCCCATGCGGTAGCCAGCCAGCCAACCGCCCAGCACCCCAATCAGCACGATAATTCCGGCGAACCGTAAATAGTGCCAGACGATTGCCGACGGGCGGTAGCCGAAGGCCTTCATCAGGCCGATCTGCTCGCGCTCCTGTTCCACAATCCGGGTCACCACCATGTTGAGAAGGAATGCAGCGACGCCAAGGAATATGGGAGGCAACAGCCCGCCCAGCGTGTCCAGGGTGGTGAATTCGCTTTGCAAAAACTCGTCAGACAACTGGTCGTCCCGGTGGTAGGCGCCGATGCCGCCATAGGGGTCCAGAACCACGTCGATACGCGCGAGAACTTCCGGCACACTGGCACCGCGGTCCAGAAGAAACACAGCTTCGTTGAAGGCTCCATCCATGTTGTAGGCGTGGCCCAGCGCCTCATACCCCATCCACATGATGGCATAACGCCGGGCATTCGGGATCATCTCGCCGGGTGCGATGGAATAGATGAACTCGGGCGCCAGCGCGACCCCGGATATCTTGAGCGTGCGACGCACGCCATATAGAGTTGCCTGAACCTCATCGCCCACACGCAAGCTATGGGCTTCGGCGAAATCATCGGCAATCACCACCTGCTCGGAACCACGCTCAGGTAGGCTGCCAGCCTTCAGGAACAGCGCATTGATGCGTGGCATCCGGCCATCCGGAAGCGACATGATCTTGGCCCGCACAGGCTCAGCTTCAAGCGGCATATCCAATATACCGCCTACGGAGATCCGCCCTTCAGCCAACCGCACGCCGGGTATGTTTTTCAGATGCTCCATCTGCTGCAAAGGCGCGCGGCGCGCCGGCGCCCATACGTCGGCCATGTCGTAGCGACTATAGTATACCGCCAGCGTGTCCTTCAGCGACGCCAATGTGCCGTTCATCATCACATAGATTGCCACCCCACACCCAAGCACCAAGCTGACCGCCAGCACCTGCCCCCACATCAGATTGATGTCGCGCAACAGCTTGCGGTTCAGTGGCTTGAACAGCTTGATGAGGCGGCCACGGATCATAGATGAATATCCTCCGGTCGGGCGCGTGTCTCATTGATGACCTCCCGGTCGACGCTGCCGTCCTTGAAATGCAATACCCGGTGTGCCAGCGGCGCGATGCCCTGATGGTGGGTAACCATCAGCATGGTGGTGCCCAGTTCCTCGACCACCCGGTTCAGGGCCCTCAGCACCTTCAGGCTTGTCGTGGAATCAAGCGCACCGGTTGGTTCGTCACAAAACAGCACACCCGGGCGCTTGGCGATAGCACGGGCAATGGCAACACGCTGCTGTTCACCGCCTGACAGCTCGCTTGGAAAATGCCGGAGCCGTTCGCCCAATCCGACCAGTTCCAGGGCTTCCGCTGCCTTCAACGGGTTGGCTGCAATCTCGGTCACCAGCTCGACATTTTCCTCAGCCGTGAGGCCGGGCATCAGGTTATAGTTCTGGAAAACAAAGCCGACATTGTCGCGGCGATAACTGGTCAGGTCCCGGTCGGACATGGTGGTCAGGTCCACACCGTGGTAGAAAACATGACCGTCGGTTGGCGTATCCAGGCCGCCCAGAATATTCAAAAGCGTTGATTTGCCACTACCCGATGGACCGAGCAGCACGATCACTTCGCCGTCACGGATTGTCACATCAACGCCCCGAAGCGCCCGAACCTGGGCCGAGCCTTCCCCGTATATTTTGGTCAATCCTGTGACTTCAAAACATGTGCTGGAATTCAGCATCTGCCCCCCAATAGTGAAATATGGCTACTACATGCAGCCTAACGCATTGCAATCATATGCTAAAGACGGCGAAAGGTCGCATAAGGTTCATCCTTTTCCAGTCGCCCCCTTAAAATTAAGGCCGTGACAAACTATATTGTAATAGTATATATGGGGAACCATAGACCAAGTGGCATAAGCCACAAAAATAAGCGGTATAAACCGCATAAAAAAACGACAAGTGGCGCAAGCCACACAGAAAAAACGCGAGGATGACGTGAGGAAGATTTTAAAGATTGCCGCACCTGGATTGGTGCTGGCGGCTGCCATCGGTTCTGTTGTAGTGCTGGCCGCAGCAAAAGAAGCCCCGGAAAAGAAAGAAGAAGCGCCTCGGCAGGTCTCACTTTATGTAGATGAAGTGCGCGCTGAACGTGTAACGCTTTCTGTCCGGACACAAGGCGAAGTTCGCCCCAAGACAGAAGTCGATCTGGTACCACAGGTATCGGGCCGAATTATCGCGATTTCCGATTCCTTTGCGGAAGGCGCAGGCTTCACCGCGGGCGAGACATTGATTCAGATTGACGATGCCGACTATAGGCTCGCCGTTACTAGTTCTGAAGCCCGGGTAGCAGAAGCCCGCGTTCGCGTAGAGCAGGAACTGGCAGACGCTCGCATCAAGAAAAAACAGTGGCAAGACTGGGTTAAGGATGGCGAACCAACGCCTCTGGCCCTGAACCAGCCACAGGTTGCTGAGGCACAAGCCAAGCTGCGCGCTGCTGAAGCTGACCTTGAAAAAGCCAAGCTGGACCTCGCCCGCACACAAATCAAAATGCCCTTCCAGGGCCGCGTGCTGGAACGCAAGGTCGGTGTTGGCCAGTTTGTGAATGTTGGCGCCCAACTGGGCCGCGTTTTTGCCACGGACAAAGTTGAAGTTCGCCTGCCACTGACAGACAGCCAATTGGCTGAGCTGAACCTGCCTATCGGTTTTGTAGCAACTGGCGCAAATGCTCCTGTTGTTACCTTCAAGGCCAACCTTGGCGGCGACGACCATTTGTGGAAAGGCCGTATCGTGCGGACGCACGCATCGGTCGACCAGAAAACCCGCCTGATGTATGCAGTTGCCGAAGTCGTAGATCCTTACGGCGTTTCGGTTGACGACTATGGCATGCCGTTGGCTGTCGGGCTGTTCGTGAGCGCCGAAATTGAAGGCGTGAACCCACAGAATGCGCTCGTGATGCCGCGCTTGGCTCTGCGGAGCGAAGACAAGGTCTATGTGATCAAGAATGAAAAGCTTGAAATTCGCACGGTTGACGTTTTGTCGACAACCGCGGATCGCGTAGTTGTCACTTCGGGCGTGGAACCTGGTGAAAAGGTAGTAACCTCACCGGTTCGCGGCGCATACGACGGTATGGGGGCTACTGCCATCTCGCGCAATGCCCAAGCCGATCCAGCTTCACGCTAAGGGGATCAGATCATGAATGGATTAATTGAATGGTGGGCCCGCAACAAGGTTGCGGCCAACCTCCTGATGTTCGGCATCTTCATGTCAGGCTTCTTCGCTTTCACGTCGATGGAGCGGGAACTTGACCCACAAGTTCGTTTCCCTGGCCTGCAGATCGTTGTGGCTTGGCCTGGCGCCAGCCCGGTAGAAGTTGAAGAACAGATTGTCGCCCGTATCGAGGAATCGGTAAGAGACCTGGATAACATCGAATGGGTACGCTCCTTTGCCGGCGAAAGCTCGGGCGAGATCTATATCCTTGCGGAACAGAGCGTCGACTTCACTCAGTTCATGAACGACGTGAAAATCCGTGTCGATTCTATCTCCAGCTTCCCACGCGATATTGAACCCCCAAGGGTCCAGCAGTGGGTAAACCGGAACGAGATGATCCGAGTTGCCGTCCATGGCGATATTGGCGAACGGCCGCTAAAGCGTCTGGCTGAAAAGCTGCGCCGGGAAGCGGCCCAGCTCCCTGCGGTAAACATCGTAGAACTGTTCGGCGTACGCCGCGAGGAAGTGTCGATAGAGGTCAGTGAGAATTCGCTGCGCCGCTATAATATCAGCTTCGCAGATGTGGCCGCCGTTATTCGCGCCAACAGCCTGAACTCGTCAGGTGGTACCGTGCGGACAGACGCCGGCGAATACAAGCTGACGGCCCGTAATATGGCCGACACCAAAGCCGATTTCGAAAACATCATCGTTCGCCAAACGGCCGACGGCGGCACCATTCGTGTCGGCGATGTCGCGACGGTTATCGACGGTTTCGAAGACAATGAAATCCTGGCAACGCTGAACGGTGAACCCGCAGTTCTTCTGCAGGTGATGACTACAGAGGTTATGGACATTGTCACGGCCTCTGAATCCATTAACAAATGGGTCGATGAGCGCAGTAAAACACTGCCAACTGGTGCAAAGCTGACGTTGTGGACAGACAATAGTGAACTGTTCAAGGGTCGCATGGAAACCATTGGCAGCTCGGCCTTCTGGGGCCTTGTCCTTGTTGTGATCGTCCTGATGCTGACCTTGAGGCCTAAGGTGGCCTTCTGGGTGGCGTTTGGTATTGCCACGGCTTATGCAGGCGCCTTTGTATTCCTGCCATCGCTGGGCATTTCCATCAACTTCCTGTCCACCTTTGCCTTCCTGCTTGTGCTGGGGATTGTGGTAGACGATGCGATTGTTGTTGGCGAAAGCATCCATACGGAAAGCCAGAAGACTGGTGGCGGCATCACCGCTGCAGTGTTCGGTACCCAATTGGTTGCCAAACCGGTTATTTTTGCCGTCCTGACGACCATCATTGCCTTCCTGCCTTGGGTTTTCATTGATGGTTCAACGTCTGAATTTACCCGCCACATTACATGGGTGGTTATTTGTGCCTTGGCGTTCTCGCTGGTGGAATCACTGTTGATCCTGCCTGCCCACCTGTCGGGCCTGAAACCACGACAAAACCTGAGCCGCTTCGGGAAATTCCAGAAGCGTATTGCCGACGGCATCACGACCTTTGCCCACAACCACTATCGTGGACTTGGCCAGTGGGCCGTGAAGCGCCGCTATCTGACCTTCTCTGTTTTTGTTGCTGTCTTTGTCATTGCCCTTGGTCTCTTCAATATCGGCTATGTGAAGAAAGCCTTCATGCCGGATATCGAATCCGACGAGATCAACGTGAATGTGGTTCTGCCTGAAGGCGCATCATATAGTCGTGCGCTGGAAATTCTGGCGCAGGTACAGGCTGCGGAAGAAGAGCTGGTCCGCGAAGTTGACGCAAAAACGAATACCGAAGGTGCCCTTATTGAAAACTGGTACACCCGGTCCCGTCGTGACAGCGTTATAGCCATCGTGAAACTGACGCCACCAGAAGAGCGCCCTGAAGCAGTTCAAAGCATGACTGCCAAGGAAACTGCTTTGCGCCTGCGCGACCTGATTGGCGTTATTCCTGACGCGAAGGAAGTAACGGTTCACTATTCTTCCAACGACAATGACCCGGGCTTTGAATTGTCCGTTCGCCACTCCGACCTGGACCTGTTACGTGAAGCAGTAAATGATCTAGAAGATCAGCTGCGCACCTATGACGCACTCTATGATGTTCGTAACAACCTGGAAGGTGCGTCCGAGGAAATTCGGATCGAACTGATGCCGGGCGCCGAAAAGCTTGGCCTTACCTTGGCGGATGTGACCCGCCAGGTTCGTCAGGCTTACTATGGTGAAGAAGTCCAGCGCCTGCCCCGCGATGGTCAGGATGTGAAGGTGATGGTGCGCTATCCACGGGAAAGCCGCCGGTCGATCGAAAGCCTGAAGGACTTCCGTGTTCGTACGGCTGACGGCGAAGAAGTGCCCCTGATGTCCATCGCCGAACTGCGGTATGCACCGGGTATCAACCGGATCGCGCGCTGGAACATGAACCGGGCCGCAAGGGTCAGCGCGGATATGAAAGAGAATATCCGCGAAGACATCATGAAGGACCTGAATGAAAACTTCTTCCCTGAGTGGGAGAAGCAATATCCAGGGATCATTCGTGGCGCCATTGGCCAGGCCGAAGGTGAAGCCCGCTTCATCGCACAAGTCCTGAAGCTCTATGCCACTGCGCTTTTCGTCATGTATGCAATGCTGGCAATTGCGTTCCGCAGCTACTGGCAGCCGATTGCGATCCTGATTGCCATGCCGTATGCCCTTGCAGGTGCCATCTTCGGCCACCTGGCGGTAGATATGACAATGGCAATCTTCAGCTACTTCGGCATAGCCGCCGCCATGGGGGTCGTGGTGAACGACAACCTGGTTCTGGTGGATTACTGCAACAAGCTGCGCGAGCGGGGCATGGACCCCTACGAAGCAATTGTGGAAGCAGGTGTGGCACGGTTCCGCCCGATCCTGTTGACATCAGTGACAACCTTCGTTGGCCTGGTGCCGATGATGCTGGAGCGGTCCATCCAGGCAGCCTTCCTTAAGCCCATCGTTGTGGCCTTGGCGGGCGGTGTCCTGATCGCCTTCTTCGTCACCCTGTTCATGGTGCCGGCGCTTTATACCATCGGCTTTGACATTGGTGGTTTCTTCGGCCGCATGTGGGCTGGTGCGAAACGCCGCTTTAAGGGCCAACCGAAAGGCAGCCTCCCGCAACAAGCTGAATAGCACTTGCGGTATTGCCAGAAACAAAAAGGCCACCGGATTTCCGGTGGCCTTTCTTTTTGGCTTATTGATCAGGTGCGCTAAAAGCCCGCAGCATACGATCCTGGTCGACGTGGGTCGGCTGCGCCCAGGATCATGCCACTTGTCGTCCGCATCAGTGACTGGGCTGACCCCAAAACACTGTCCCAGGCCTCGGTTGCTTCCGTCTTCACCTGATGGCCCATCTGCCCCAGGATACGACGAGTATCGATCGAATGGCCTGGCTCAAGATACAAGCGGTCCGGGTACCATTGGTGATGGATGCGCGGCACACTGATGGCTGTCTGCACATTCATGTCAAACTCCATCACATTCAGGATGGCCTGCAAGACCACCGTGATGATGGTGGACCCCCCAGGGCTGCCCGTCGCCATCAACGGCTCCCCATCCTTGAACAGGAATGTGGGGGTCATGGAACTGAGCGGCCGTTTGCCCGGCTCGATCGAGTTGGCTTCACCGCCCAGCAGACCGAAGGCGTTCGGCACACCCGGCTTCGCAGAAAAGTCATCCATCTCGTTATTCAGCAGGAAGCCCGCGCCGGGCACCGAACGACCGTTGCCATAGGTAAAGTTAAGCGTGTAGGTGTTGGCCACCATATTACCGGCCTTGTCCATGACGGAAAAATGCGTGGTGTCATTGCTTTCCTCAGGCAGGCTCTGCGCCGGGGCAATCGCGGTCGATGGGGTGGCCTGGTCCAGTTTGATTTTGCCCCTGATGGACGCTGCATAGGCTTTGTCTGTCAGCGCCCCGACCGGGACATCAAAATAATCCGGGTCACCAAGGTACTTTGAGCGGTCCGCATAGGCATACTTCATGGTTTCCGTTAGCCGGTGAATATAGGCCGCGCTGTTGTGCCCAAGTGCCTTCAGGTCCCAGCCTTCAAGAACATTCAGCATTTGCACCACATGCACCCCGCCTGACGACGGTGGCGGCATGGTGACAACCTTGAAGCCGCGGTATGTCCCCACCAGGGGCTCCCGCTCAACCGCGTGGTACTTCCGCAGGTCTTCATGGGTCATGATACCGCCCTGCGCCTGCATCGCAGCGATCAGCTTGTCGGCGACCGGCCCTTCATAAAACCCAGCAGCGCCATTGGCCGCGATGGCTTTCAGTGTGGCCGCCAGGTCAGGCTGGCGGAACAGCTCGCCTGCCTCATAGAGCGATCCATCCGCCTTATAATAGTTTTTGGCACTTTCCGGGTCGGCCTGCAGACGACCGGCATAGCGGCCAAGCGATTCATAAAGCGCCCAGGTCATGGGGAAGCCTTCGTCAGCCAGGCGGATTGCGGGCGCCATCACCACATCAAGTGGCAGGGTGCCATATTTCGCCAGCGCTTCTGTCAGGCCCATCACGGTCCCCGGTACGCCGCTGGCTTTCAACGTGAAGCGCACACGCTTCTTGTCCACGTCGCCATTCTCGTCAAGGAACATGTCCCGGTGCGCGGCGGCTGGCGCCATCTCGCGATAGTCCAGCGCGATGGCCCGGTCCTCTTCCTTCAGATAAATCATCATGAAGCCGCCACCCCCCAGGTTGCCGGCTTGCGGGTGGGTCACGGCCAATGCAAAGCCCGTGGCCACCGCGGCATCGACTGCGTTACCACCCTGCTCCAGAATCTCGCGACCGGCTTTTGACGCATAGGTTTCCTGGCTCACCACCATGCCGTTTCGGGCAATCGTTGGGTGGAACTGGGTATCATAAACGATGATGGGGTCTTTGGTGTCGGCTCGTGTGACGCTGGTCAAAAGACCAAACGCAACCACCAGAGCCACGAAGATACGCAGCATACTCATGCAAAACTCCCTCTGATACGGATTACCCGTATGTTAGACGAACTTCCCTGAAGAGTTGGGAGTGTATCTTTCATTTCTGCGATGCGTCAATCACACCCCTGTGATAACGCCAAGACACTTGCAGGTCACGCCCCAATAGGGCAGTTTCCGGGAAGCACGCAGCCAGAACAGGTGCGTGCTTAATCCGGGGGAGGATCACAGGTGAAAGAGAAACTCAGCAAACTCTATTTCGGGTCAGACCAGCGGGCTCACAGGTTCCGCCTCGCCCTGCTGATGCTGGACTTGCTGACCATTGCCTTCTTCATCCTGTCCTCACTGCTTGAGCAGGGCTGGGCCACCTATATCATTGATTACAGTATCGCCTTGTTCCTACTGGCGGAATTTTCCGCCCGGCTCTACATCGCGCGGAGAAAAGTGCGCTTCCTGATCAATTTCAGCTCACTCGCAGACCTGATCGTGATTTTCTCGCTCATCGCGCCACTGTTCATCGACAACCTTGGATTCCTACGGGTCGTGCGTATGCTCCGGCTGATGCGCAGCTATCATATGCTCAAGACCATCCGACAGGAATCTTCCTGGTTCCGACAGAACGAGCAGGTGGTTCTCTCAAGCGTCAATCTTGCGATTTTCGTGTTTGTTATTACTGCCGTTGTGTATGTGCTGGAAGCCGGCAGGAACGATTCCATCAACAATTACCTTGATGCGCTTTATTATACGGTGGCAACGCTGACGACCACCGGCTTCGGCGATATCACCATGGATGATACGCTCGGGCGCATGGTCTCGGTGGTGATCATGGTGTTTGGCGTGGCGCTGTTTCTGCGTCTGGTTCAGACCATCTTCCGCCCCACCAAGGTGCAATATCCCTGCGAAACATGCGGCCTGAACCGGCATGACCCCGACGCCGTCCACTGCAAGCACTGTGGCACCACGCTCAAGATTCCGACGGAAGGCGAATGGACCTAGAACCTATTCGTCACCAGCCTTTGGCATTCGGCTCCCGGGCACGATAAATTCGAGTCTCAACCCCGATGGATCACGGATCATCATATGCGTGGTTGGCCCCTGCCCCATGAACTCGGGCGCGAATTCAATGGTCACACCTTTGGTTTGCAGGAACTTGGCATGTAGGGCATGCAGCGCGTCCAGGCTTTCCACCGTTATCGCCATATGATGCAGGCCGACATTCTTCTTTCGGTCGAAAGCTACCGCCTCAGCTGGGTTTTCGACCTGCCATAAAGTGACGAAGGCTTCACCGTCAGTGACGAAAATCGCAGGGTAATCGGCGTCTCCACCGGCTCGGCGCCAGCCAAGTGTATCAATGAAGAAAGAAGCTGACGCGTCCAGGTTGGAAACAGCAAGGCCAATATGATTGACACCCAGCGTCGGCGCATTCGCAGCCACTGCCCCGGCCATGCCTGAGATCAGCAGGGTCAGCGCGATCATATTCCGGACAGTCCGCATGCCTATTCCTCAAGGTCGACAAGCTTGGGATAGTTCACATCAGCCTTCATGATGAAGCCTGGGATGTCGGTCTCCCATTGGGCTTTCACCGACTCGTCGTAATTGAGATAAAGTTTGCCATCGACGATACGCCACACTTCCGGATCACCCTTCGCCGTGTAGCCGCGGCCCATGGCCCAGGCACAATAGCCGCCATACTGGGGGGCATAGTGGGTCGGATTCGCAAGAAAAGCATTAAGATGCTCTTCCGATGTGAACCGCCACTCTGCGCCCATGTAGTCCGTCTGGAATTTCTTGTCGCCCTTCACCGCCTTACCATCAGTAAAGTAGGACACAACATCATAACCACTCGCCGCACGGTCATTGAAGATGCCGGTATAGATTGGGTCTTCACCAGCTTGGGCTGGGCTGGCTGCAATGAAAAGAATGAAGGTCAAAAAAGGTAGAATGCGCTTCATAGCTGGCTCCTGTCTCTGTTGCCGATGATGTATCAGCGAACAACGGGCCGCGCACTTCAAGCCACCGTCAACTATTCGTGTGCGCCCCCGTGAAGTCCGTTCAAATTTTGTTCAGCTTGCTTGTGCAACAATCAGTTTCATCTAAAGTCGTGCTGTGGGACTTGGGTTAAAGGGGAACCATATGCGTCATCACTTCAGTTGGCTCAAATTTGCCGGGCTTTTGGCTGCGTCGACGACGCTGGCTGCCTGTGGCGGCTCCAGTTCACCAAGACTTGCGCCCGTCATTCCAACCGTTGTCACGCCACCCGAACAACCGCCGCTTGACGGCAATCCGGATGATTTCAAGACCGATGAGTATAACCGCAGCTGGGGGCTTGATGCCATCAACGCGGCGAGTGCCTACGCCAAAGGCTATACGGGCGAAGGCGTCACCATCGGTCTCGTGGATTTCAACTTTGACTTCACATCGAACGAGCTGAATTTCCATAGCGCCAGCCGCGATGCAGACCCAGACCTGCGTGCCATCTATGAAGCCCAGTTCGACAGGCCAGCGTCAACCCAGCCCCACGGCCAGGCCGTCGCCGTAACAGCGGCAGGCGTCAAGAACGACAGCGACACACACGGTGTAGCTTACGACGCAGAGGTGATCGCAGTCGACTTCTTTTCCGGCGTGCGCAGCTATCAGACAACAGAAAACGGCATCCGTTACACCGTTTCAAACCCCTATCTGTATGCCTTCGAGAATGGCGCGCGGGTGATCAACAAATCGCTTGGTTTTGATGAAGACGATGTGGTCAGCAACCTGCCGGATGTGGACGAACGCTACACGCTCGAATTTGAAACGACTGCGATTGAGGCTGGTGCGCTGATCGTCAGCTCAGCCGGAAACAATTATGACCCAGAGCCGTCGTTATCAAACCTCGAGGCCATCGAACGGCTGGCCGAACGTGGCATCCTGAACAGTGGCCCAGGCGCGCTGATCATCGCCGGTGCCGTGGACGAAAACCTGGAGATTTCGGATTTTTCGGACCGGGCTGGGAATGGGCCTGCACGGTTTCACTTTCTTGTTGCCCCCGGCGAGCGGGTAGTTGTGCCATGGGTGACGGAAGCCGAAGGGCCTGGCCTGTACTTCCTATCAGGCACCAGCTTTTCCGCACCCCACATCACAGGGGCCGCTGCACTGATCCTGGATCGCTGGCCCAGCCTGACGGCCCGTGAGGTCGCGGATATCTTGTTTGAAACCGCTACCGATCTTGGCGAAGCGGGGGTGGATAATGTCTATGGCCACGGCCTCCTGAACCTGGACGCAGCCTTGCAGCCGACAGGCCAGGCCAAGGTGGCGATCAAAGCCGGCGCGCAGCCGGTGGCCGATTCTGCTATCCTGCTGGGCAGCGCCTTCGGGGACGCCGAGGACCTGAACAGAGGCCTCAGCAACATCATGATCCTCGATAGCTACGGCCGCGATTTCCAGATGGACGCGTCAGGCCTTGTGCAAGGAAGCACAGAGAAGCGCCTGCTTGAAGGCGCGCTGAACCTGCGGCGCGACCAGCAGGCCAGCAGTATTGGCCTTGGTGGCATGGCGCTGAATTATTCCCTTACGCGCGAGAGAGACCATGCCCCTGCTTTTGCCCTGACTGGGCAAGCTGAACACAGCTTTGACCCCGTCGTAGACGCCAGTTTTGAATTCACGGGCACACTGGGCGATACCCTATGGGCTATCGGCACCGGTCGCAGCCTGACTGATGCGCTGAGGCGTCAACCGGTTGACTACCGGGCCGGGCATACTCTCTCTGTTACTGGCGCGAACACAAGCCCTCTGCCCGATAATGGCGGCAGCTATATGACCATTGGCCAACCCGTTGGCGAAAACAGCATGCTGTGGGTTGGCTTATCGTTCGATGAAGACAGCGGCACAGACCGCCACCCCGTGAAGGCCTTCCGGACCGACAGCCGCACCCAATCGGTCGGTGCGCGGTTCGAGCACTTCACCGCGCACGCCACATGGGCGCTGGAGGCCGGGCTAATGCGCGAAGATGGCAGCGTGTTGGGCAGCCAATCAGCAGGCGGCCTGTCACTTGCGGGGGGCGCGGACACCACATGGCTTGGCACCAGCGGCACATGGTTCATATCCGACAACATCAGCGCCAGCGTGAGCGGCACAGCAACCATGACCCATCCGTCCGCGCGCACCGGCAGCCTGTTTGATGATGTGGGCACCATTCTGGGCACCAGCTTCACGGCACGCCTGACGGCCATGGATGTCATATCAGACGCTGACCAGTTGAGCCTGACCCTGCACCAGCCACTGCGTGTAGAAAGCGCAACTGCACGTCTGACGGTTGGCGACAGGCTGGATGCGGAAGGCAATGTGCTGTTCACAGAGCGGCAGCTTTCATTGGCGCCGTCATCGCGGGAACTTGCCCTGGAACTGGCCTACCGTACACAGATGGGGGGCTGGCTTCTCGAGGCCAATGCAGGCCAGCGCTTCAATGCAGGTCACGTGGCAGACGTTAACGACACTCTCCTGCTCATTGGCGTCTCCAAACCATTCTAAGGGAAAACATCGTGACAAAACCAACCATCGCCATCGTCCAGGAAGCACCTGTTTTCCTGAACCTGCCTGCAAGCGTGGCGAAGGCCATCGGGCATATGGAAAAGGCTGCGAAGACAGACGCCAACATCATCGTGTTCCCTGAAACCTGGCTGCCGGGCTATCCTGTGTGGCTTGATTTCGCGCCCGGCGCGGGCCTATGGGATGACCCAGGTGCCAAGGCGCTGTTTCGGCTACTGGCAGAAAACAGCGTGCGATTGGGTGACAAGCATCTGGCGCGCCTGCAGGAGGCCTGCGACCGGCTTGGCAGTTATTTGGTGATGGGCGCACATGAGCGAATTGGAAACACCCTTTACAACAGCATGTTCTATTTCACGCCGGGCGCAGAAGCCCCTGTCCCGCACCGCAAGTTGGTTCCCACCTATACCGAAAGGCTGGTTTGGGGCCGGGGTGATGGGTCAACCCTCGCTGCCATCGACACGCCGTGGGGCACCCTTGGTGGGCTGATATGCTGGGAACACTGGATGCCGCTGGCGCGGGCCGCCATGCATGCGAAAGGCGAAGCCATTCACATAGCCCAGTGGCCCATGGTCAAGGAAATGAACCATATCGCCAGCCGCCAGTATGCCTTTGAAGGGCGATGTGCCGTGGCCGCGGCGGGCGCCGTGCTGACCAAAGCGGACGTTATTGCAGGCTTCAGGTCACTGGATGTGGACGCACCAGAGGCCGAAGCCATGCTGGCCTCCATGCCGGGTGGCGCAGATGACCTGATCCACACGGGCGGCAGTGCCATCATCGCCGCCGACGGCAGCTACATTACCGAACCACTTTACAGCAGCGCTGGCCTGGTGATGGGGGAAGTTGACATGGCGATGCAGCTTGAGGAATGCCAGGCGCTGGATACAGACGGCCACTATAGCCGCCCGGATGTGTTCGAGTTGAAGGTCAACACCCGGCCAATGCCGGGTGTGACGTTTGATGGCGACTAGCCCAGCACCTTCGAGGCCCGCACGAGCTTCAGGTTATCGTCTGTCACACCGAGAACGTCTTTGAGCACATCATCTGTGTCTGCACCCAACGCTGGTGGGGCCTTGTCATAACTTATTTCCGTACCGGAATAATGTATGGGGTTGGCCACAGACGGCATGATGGACCCATCCTCTGCCTTCAGCGCCAGCGCCACACCGCGCGCTTCCACCTGCGGATCATCGAACACCCGCTCCATAGTATTGATCGGCCCGCCCGGCACATTGTGTGCCTCCAGCAGCGCGATCCATTCGTCCGTCGTCTTGCGCGCGATGGCTTCCGCCACCAAGGGGATCAGTGCCTCACGGTTTTCCACCCGCCCGGGGTTCGATTTGAAGCGTGGGTCCGCAGCGACTTCCGGCATGCCTGCAGCCACGCAGAAGCGCGCGAACTGGCCGTCATTGCCCACCGCCAGCATCATGTGTCCGTCGGCGCTTGCGAACACCTGATAGGGCACAATGGAGGGATGCGCGGTCCCGAGTCGCTTTGGTTCCTTGCCTGAGACCAGATAATTCATGCTTTGGTTCGCGAGCACAGCCACCTGCGTGTCCATTAGCGCCATATCGATATGCTGGCCCTCACCCGTCCGTGCCTTGTGGTGCAGCGCGCCCAGAATGCCAATGGTGCTATAGAGCCCGGTGAACAAGTCTGTCACCGCCACGCCCACCTTCTGCGGTCCGCCGCCGGGCATGCCGTCCGGCTCACCCGTGATGCTCATGAGGCCGCCAAGTGCCTGGATAAGCGCGTCATAGCCCGGGCGGTCCTTATAGGGCCCTGTCTGGCCGAAGCCGGTGATCGAACAATAGATCAGCCCCGGATTAACCGCCTTGATGCTCTCATAGTCGAGGCCATATCTTGCAAGGCCGCCAACCTTGAAATTTTCGACCAGAATGTCAGATTTCTCGGCCAGCTTCTTAATGAGCGCCTGCCCTTCCGGTTTGGTGAAATCGATGGTCACCGATTTCTTGCCCCGGTTGGCGCACATGAAATAGGCGGAGACCGGCTTGTCGCCGTCCTCAAAGAATGGCGGGCCCCAGGTGCGCGTGTCATCGCCCACATCGGGGCGCTCGACCTTGATGACCTCGGCGCCCAGGTCGGCCAGACACTGGGTCGCCCAGGGCCCGGCCAGGATACGGCTGAGGTCAAGTACACGGATACCTGTCAAAGGGCCTGCCATAATCGCTTACTCCGAACTCGGACTTGCTTACATGAAGGCCTGCAGGCCGGTTTGTGCGCGGCCCAGGATCAATGTGTGAATGTCATAGGTACCTTCGTAGGTATTCACCGTTTCTAGGTTCACCATATGGCGAATCACGTGGAATTCGTCAGAGATACCGTTGCCGCCGTGCATGTCGCGCGCCATGCGGGCGATATCCAGCGCCTTGCCACAGCTGTTGCGCTTGATCAGCGAGATATTCTCAGGCGCGGACTTGCCTTCGTCCAGCAGGCGGCCGACGCGCAGGCAAGCCTGAAGACCAAGCGTGATTTCCGTCAGCATGTTCGCAAGCTTCTGCTGCACCAGTTGGTTCTGCGCCAGCGGACGCCCAAACTGCGAACGGTCCATGGTATATTGACGCGCGGCGTGCCAGCAGAATTCAGCGGCACCAAGGGCGCCCCAGGCGATACCGAAGCGTGCTTTGTTCAGGCAGCCGAATGGGCCGCCCAGACCTTTGGCGTTCGGCAGCAGATTTTCTTCCGGCACAAACACGCCGTCCATCACAATCTCGCCGGTGATAGAGGCGCGCAGACTCATCTTGCCCTCGATCTTCGGCGTTTCGAACCCTTCCATGCCGCGCTCGAGGATGAAACCACGGATCACGCCGTCCAACTTGGCCCACACAACAGCCACATCAGCGATCGGGCTGTTGGTGATCCACATTTTGTTGCCGGTCAGCTTGAAGCCACCATCAACCTTTTCGGCGCGGGATTTCATGCCGCCAGGGTCAGAGCCGTGATCAGGCTCAGTCAGGCCAAAGCAACCAACCATCTCACCAGACGCGAGCTTCGGCAGATATTTCTTGCGCTGCTCGTCGCTGCCATAAGCGTAAATCGGATACATCACGAGGGACGACTGTACAGACATGGCAGAGCGGTACCCGCTGTCCACACGCTCAACCTCACGGGCGATCAGGCCGTATGCCACGTGGGATGCATCAGCGCCGCCGAATTCTTCAGGGAGCGTCGCACCAAGAAGGCCCATCTCACCCAGTTCGCTCATGATCTCGCGGTCGAAACGCTCGTGGCGATTGGCCTCAAGAATGCGCGGCATCAGCTTGTCCTGACAGTAAGCGCGGGCAGCGTCACGCATCATGCGCTCGTCTTCGGTGAGTTGCTCATCAAGGAGCAGCGGATCTTCCCAATTGAATGTTGGCTTCGACATTATTCTTCCCTCAACTAGGCCCGAGAGGCGGGCACTTAATGAATTTAATGAATGTATATAGCAATTCTCAGGCGCATAAAGTAACATTTAGGACTATCATCATTACAGATAATCATGAAATAGAACCATGAAACGCAGAATACCAAGCCTGATCGCTCTCGAATGCTTCGAACAAGTCATGAAGACCGGCCAGGTCACCCGTGCCGCAGAAGCCTTGAACCTGACGCAAAGCGCCGTCAGCCGCCAGATCGGCAACCTCGAGGAATTCGTGCGTCAAAGCCTGTTCACCCGCGAGCGTAAGCGGCTCATTCCCACAGAAGCTGGTAAGCAATATGCGGATGCCGTCGTGCCCCTGCTGGCTGGGCTTGAGAGCGAAACCCTCAGGCTCATCACCTGGGGTGCGGATGACCGGGTGTTACGGCTGGGCCTTCTGCCCACGTTTGGCTCCCGCTGGCTGATCCCCCGCCTTGGCGTCTTCACCAATGCGTACCCCGACATCCAGTTGAATATCATCACCGGCCTGACACCTGATGACTTCAAGACGGCGAATGCAGATGTTGCTGTGCAGTATGGCGACGGTAACTGGCCCGGCATGACCAGCCACAAGGTGGTGGACGAAGAGATTATCGCTGTTGTCGCCCCCACCCTGATGAAGGGCAAGGAAGAGGCAAACGTCGCGGACTATGATCGGCTTTTGATGACCACACGCCCCACGGCTTGGACGGAATGGCTGGAAGGCAGGCAGCAAACAGACAACGGCGCCCGCGGCGGTGCCCAGTTCGAGAATTTCACCATGATGATCGAGGCCGCGCGGTCGGGCCTCGGGGTGGCGGTTCTGCCGCTGATGTATGTGGCGGACGACCTGGCGACCGGCCGCCTGATCGCCCCATTCGGCGGACCAGTGAAAAGCCGAAACGCCTATTATCTGGCCTACCCCGACAGCCGCGGCAGCTTGCGAAAAGTGAAAACCTTCAGGGACTGGCTCATCAAGGAGGCTACCCGGTAACTGCCAGGATAGCTTTTGCGTCTGCATGGCCCTGTTCGGCCGCCTGCCGGAAATAATTGCGCGCCTTGGAGGCGCTTTGCTTAACGCCCCTGCCGTCACGGTACATCAACCCCAGCCGGTATTGCGCTTCGGCATTGCCCGGTGTGCGAGGTCCGGTATCGATGGGCATTACATAGCCGCCCACATCGCCTGCTGGCGGCACATAGATATAGGTCTGGCCAATGTCGGGCGTGGCAGCAGCACGGTAATAGCGCGCGGCACGCTCATAGTCTTCTTCGCCCTCAAACCACAACCCGAGTTGCATGCTGGCACCGCGGTTACCCTGGCAGCTATCACGCATCAAGCTAGCGACTTTCGGGTCTTCATGTTCGGCTTTACAAAAGAAGCTGTTGCCCACACATCCCGGCAACAGCAAGAACAATGAGATTGCTGTAAAGCGGCAAAAAATTGATGTCGTCATGGTACCCCCTTCCACACGTATGCCCAGGATACCAGACAATCCGCTACCTCACTAGTCGCGGACGCGTGCAGCAGGCCAGCTTTGGTCTTCGCCGACATACGTAGCGCCAGTGACATTGCCGCCGCCATCAAACTGGAATGTCAGATGGCCCTCTCCCTCCAGCCTGCCTGGGAAATGGAACTTGTCTTTCGACAGCGGAATGACATGGCCTGAAAGTTGGCCACCTTCGAAAATCGTTAAACCACCTTCCGCTAGTTCAACCCGAAGCAACATGCCATCTGCATAACGGTAGGTGCCGACATACTCGCCAAGGTGTGGCAGCACGCTTTCATTTGCCGTCGTCAATTCAGTTGAGATCGTACGCTTGATGAAACGCCTATAGCCCGCCGGCCTCATCTCGTCTCTGCTGCCATCCTGCAGGAACCTTTTCGAAATAGCCTTCAATTCCGCATCAGCTGCCATTTGATCAGGCGTCCATCCGGCGGAGGCCAACTCGCGCATACGATCCATCCAGTCACGGAAAGCATCCCGATAAACAATTACTCCTTGCCGGTTCGTCACATTCCCATGTCCGGGTACAATAACCGTTTTATCGTCCGCAAGGGCCAACGCCCGTTCAATCACGGCAAGCTGTCCAGCTTCGCCGCCAGAATAAAAAGTCGGGTGCCAGTTGGTGGTAAATGTGTCGCCCAGGAAAATGACATTGGCCGCGGGAACCCGGATCAGCGCATCTTCCGGCGTATGAGACTGGACTGCGTAGGCTTCGAAACGCACGCCGCCGACATTCAATATCACCTTTTCATCAAAGCGTATCTGGCTGCCTTCATCAGCGTCCGGGCCATTGGCCTGGCGCACAAGAATTGCCCCCTGCTCGACGAAGGCGCTGTTGCCGCTGGTATGGTCCTCATGCCGGTGCGTGTTGAACACATGGCTTACCGGCTTGTCCGAAATTTCCTGAAGCGCTGCCGCCAGCTTGGCAGTTGTGCGGTCACGCATGGTGTCAACAAGCACCAGACTGTCTGAGGTCTCAATCACACCCACAGATGCCCCAAGACCATTCCCGCCATAAAGAACATGGAAGCCTTCTGCAATCTTATGGTGCCTTATCTGCGGTTCAGATTCGGTATCGGCTGAAATGATGGGTGTTGATAAAAGAAAAGCGGCTGCAAGCAGCGCCAAACCGTTTCTGGTCATTGGTGTCCCTCCCCCCATGACTGGACGCTTAATTCAAGGACCAGATTTATCGGCAGCGGCCGCGAAGCGGCCAGGGTAATGCGACGAAAGGTTTATAACTTGCGCCGACATGTTGCTTGGCTCATGGAGGTTGGCCCACCCAAAGTCGTCCATGAAAAATGCTCCCAGGCACTGTCCGCTCTTTGGATCAAACGAAAAGAGCTGGGGAAACCCCCAGCCCTTTCAGTATTTCTATGCCTATCCGCTTACCAGATTTGGACACGATCCTCTGGCGCAAGGTAAAGCGCGTCACCTTCTTTCACATCAAAGGCTTCATACCATTCATCCATATTACGCACGATACCATTGACGCGGTATTCAGACGGGCTGTGCGGATCAGACTTCAGGCGGTTCAGAAGCTCTTCTTCCGCATACTTGCGCTTCCACACCTGTGCCCAGGCCATGAAGAAGCGCTGATCACCGGTCAGGCCATCAATCACAGGCGCTTCCTTGCCATTCAGCGACAGCTTGTAGGCCGTGTAGGCCATCCGCAGGCCGCCCAGATCACCGATGTTCTCACCCATGGTAAAGGTGCCGTCCACATGGTTGCCCGGTACCGGCTCATACTGGTCGTACTGGCCGCCAAGCGTGGACGTCAGCTTTTCAAACGCCGCACGGTCGTCGTCCGTCCACCAGTTGCGCTGCACACCAGTGGCATCGGACTTGGACCCCTGGTCATCGAAGCCGTGGCCCATTTCGTGGCCGATCACCGCGCCAATACCACCATAATTGACGGCTGCATCAGCACCCAGATCAAAGAATGGCGGCTGCAGGATAGCGGCCGGGAACACGATCTCGTTGAACTGCGGGTTATAGTAGGCATTGACCGTTTGCGGTGTCATGAACCACTCGTCCTTGTCGGTCTTGCGCTTGAAGCGACCGAGCAGGTCTTCATAGTTGAAGGCATCAATCGCTTTGGCGTTGGCAAACAGATCACCATCCTTGATATCAATCTTGGACAGGTCTTTCCATTTGTCTGGGTAACCGATCTTCGGATTGAAGGACGCCAGCTTGGCGTGCGCTTCTTTCTTAGTCTCTTCACCCATCCAGGAAAGGCCATCAATGCGCTGGCCCATGGCCGTACGCAGGTTCTCCACCAGCTTGACCATTTCAGCCTTGGCTTCTGGTGGGAAGTGACGCTTCACATACACCTGACCGATGGCTTCACCGAGCGCGTCCAAGGCACCCACACGTGCTGTTGCGCGTTTCCAGCGGTCCTGCTGTTCCTGTTGGCCGCGCAGTGTCTTGCCGAAGAAGTTGAAATTCGCCGTATCGATTTCCTCAGACAGGATCGCCGCGTGGTTCGAAATGGTGTGATACGCAAGGTAAGCCTTCCAATCAGCAACCGGAACTTCGTTCACCAGCGCAATGGCATCCTTAAGCGGCTGCGGTCCGGTAACATTCACCTTCTTCAGGCCTTCAAGGCCGCCGGCACCGAAGAAGGCATCCCAATCAAAGCCCGTGTAGTTTGCCTTCAGCTCTTCCATCGTGGTTGGGTTAAAGTTTTTGGTGCGATCACGGCGGTCTGCGCGTTCCCACTGCTTCTCGGCCAGCTTGGTTTCAAGCGCCAGAATGGTTTCTGCCTGCGAGGCAGCATCTTCTGCGCTGACGCCAGCAAACCCAAGCATTTCAGCGATGTGGGCTTTGTAGGCTTCGCGAATACCCAGGAAGCGCTCGCTGTCATCCAGGTAATAGTCACGGTCTGGCAGGCCCAAGCCGCCAAGACCCAGGTTCAGGATATAGTAGTCAGGGTTTTCACGGTCGATGCCCAGGCCACCCGATACCGGTGAAATCATGCTGTCCTTGGCGTCACGACCGAACATGCGGATCAGACCTGCCACATCTTCAACAGCCGCGATTTCATCAAGGAGCGGACGCAGGGGTTCAATGCCCCGGGCATTGATCGCTTCCACATCCATATAGCTGTTGTAATAGTCGCCAATTTTCTGCTCGACAGAGCCTTGCGGGAAGTCACCAGCAGTCACTTCGTCGATGATGGCTTTGGTCCGGTCGCGGGAGCGCTCAGCCAGCACGGTGAAGGCGCCGTAGTTGGTGCGATCAGCCGGCAGCTCGAAAGTATCGAGCCATGTACCGTTCATATATTCGAAGAAGTTGTCGCCCGGCTTGACGCTTTCTTTCTGCGCCGTCAGGTCAACACCGAAACTGCCCAGCTCCGGTTTTACCTCGGCTTTGGCCACAACCTGCTCATTCGCAGGCGTGTCATTGGATTGTTCACCATTGCCGCATGCCGCAAGCAACAGCGCCGTCGCCGCAACGGACGACTTGAGTACTGCTTTAATCATTGATCCCCTCCAGGAGCTGTAACGAGATATTTTTTGTTATTGCCCATATTCTTTTTGATGTGAGCCCTGCACCACCCAGCCGCAGGGCTCACCCGCGACATAAAACAGGGCAGCTGCGGCACAGTCAACCAATGAAATGGTTTTGACCGGCTGCAGGCTGCCCTGATCAACAATTATAAACGAAAGATGTAGCCTTGAACTCCTATTCGCCTTGATAAATGGTGCGGCACGGGAATGGGATCGAAACCCCTTCGGCGTCGAACCGTTCCTTCACGGTTTTCAGCAGATGCCAATTGAGCGCCCAATAGTCGCCGGACGCGCACCAGACGCGCACCATGATATCCACCGAACTTTCGCCAAGCGATGTCACTGCAATCACTGGCTCCGGGTCATTCATGCAGCGCTCGTCTGCTTCAATGCTGGCCTTGATAATCTCCATAGCTTTGTCGATATCGTCGCCATAGCCGATGCCATACACAATCTGCAGGCGCCGGGTATCATGGTGATTGAAGTTGCGAATGGAGCTACCCCATACCGAATTGTTCGGGATGGTAATGCGCACATTGTCGCCGGTGTCCAGCTTGGTCAGAAAAAGGGAAATCCCCTTTACTGTGCCCGCATGACCTCCTACTTCAACAAATTGCCCCACCCTGAACGGCCGAAAAATCAGCAGCATGACACCCGCCGCCAGGTTCGACAAAGTGCCCTGCAACGCGAGGCCAATGGCGAGGCCGGCCGCACCCAATACCGCGACAAGCGATGTCGTCTCGATGCCAAACTGGTCCAGCAGCGCAATACCGGTAAAGATGATCACCGCATATTTTGCAAGGCTGGCCATGAAGCTCGATACCGTAGGATCGATTTTACTGCTTTTCTTGAAGGCGGCATTCAGGCGGCGCTCAACGAATCCGGCCAGCCAAAGGCCAACAATCAGGACCAGAATAGCTGCCAGAATGGTGATACCCATGTCCGTGGCCTGGGCCACCAGCTTGTCGGTATCAAGGTCGTTCGAATTGAAAAAGTCCATTATATCCGTCCTCTAGGATCTCCAATTGGATGCAGTATGCCTTTTTGCCCTACACCCGACAAGAGAAGTTGAATGCGAAAAGCTTCACCCTAGGTCATGTGTAACGAACAAAATGAAAACCATGGGCAAAAGAGCATCACATGACACAGTGCACCGATTTCCTGGTCGCGAAAGCAGACCTCCACAAGACCGAGTTCAGAAGCCACGACCTGCCTGACCTGAAGGATGGTGACGTGCTTCTGAAGCTGGACCGGTTCGCTTTTACCGCCAACAATGTGACCTATGCGGCCTTCGGTGACGTGATGAAATACTGGCAGTTTTTCCCGGCAAGCGACGGCTGGGGACGCATTCCCGTGTGGGGCTTCGCCGACGTTGAGGCCAGCAACCACCCGGATGTGAAGGTGGGCGAACGCTTCTATGGGTACTACCCAATGTCGACACATCTGGTGGTCAAACCAGCGAAGGTATCACCTGCGGGCTTCCTTGACGGCAGCCCCCACCGGGCTGAACTGGCCATCGTTTATAACCAGTATGTCAATGCCGCCACCGACCCAGGCTATGTGGAAAGCATGGAAGACCTGCAGATGATCTTCCGACCGCTTTTCATGACCAGTTTCCTGATTGATGACTTCATGGCCGACAATGACTTTTTCGGTGCCACGCAGGTGGTACTCTCCAGTGCATCTTCGAAAACTGCGTTCGGCGCAGCGTTCCAACTGGCCAAGAGGGAAGGCATTGAGGTGGTCGGCCTTACCTCGCCCGGGAACATAGCGTTCGTCGAAAGCCTGGGTTGCTATGACCGCGCTATTGCATATGACGACGTGGCTAGTCTGGATGCCAGCAAGAAGACCATCTATATCGACATGGCTGGCAGTGGGCAGGTGCGCACCGATGTGCATAGCCATTTTGCCGACAACCTGGTTTACAGTTGTGCCGTTGGCGCGTCCCACTGGGACGAGATGGGCGACAATTCGAACCTGCCTGGCGCAAAGCCGACGATGTTCTTTGCACCGTCCCAAGGCCAGAAGCGGTTGGCGGATTGGGGCCCGGAGGGCTTCCAGAAAAACACAGCCGAAGCTTGGCTCAACTTCATCAAACCCGCCGCAAGCTGGATCGACATCGAGCGTGATGAAGGCCCCAGCATGATGCTTGCGACCTACACCGACATGGTCAATGGCCGGGTCAGCCCGAAAACAGGAAAAATCCTAAGCTTCTAGAGGACTAGTGCAGTGCCTGCGGCAAGGTCCAGCCCTTGACGATGCCGCCGGCGCGCATCAGGAATGCGCCAAGCATGGCAAGCCACAGGGCAATTGGCCCGGAAACGCCGATATAAACAAGAAGGCAAAAAGCTCCGGCACCGAAGAAAGCCGCCGTGGCATAGATTTCGCCTCTTTTCATCACAAACGGAATTTCATTGCAGATCACGTCGCGGATGATTCCGCCGGCAACGCCCGTCACCACGCCCATCATAGTGGCCACAAGCATGCTGCCCGAGACGTCTAGCGCTTTCTCGGCGCCAACGACGCAAAAGAGCGACAGGCCAATGGCATCAGCCCACGCCAGCCACGTCAGGCGCTTGCCGTCCAGATAGCGCGCACCGAGGAAAGTAACGAAAGCAGCGCCAAGCGCGATCCAGATGGTTTGGGTGCCTTCAATCCAGAACACCGGCTGATCCAGCATCAGGTCACGCAGCGTGCCTCCGCCAACTGCAGGCATCAGCGCCAAAACAATAATACCAAAAAGGTCCATGCCGTTCCGGATGGCGGCCAGCGCGCCTGAGACCGCAAACACAAAGATGCCCGCGATATCAAAGATCGTCAGTAGATTTTCCATAACCGTGCCCCTTGGCTACCCATGGCAGTGTGCCCGTCTATCTGCTTGCCGCATAAAGGGCGTCAAGATCAAGGTGCTTTTCAAGGGCCTCAGCCAAATCATCAAGCGCCCGGTCCACCCGGTGGTGATGATCTTCCATCATGCCATTCGCCAGCCCAAGGCGGACAAGGAAGGCATTTCGGAAGGCCGCCTTGTCAAAAAGCCCGTGTACATATGTCCCCATCACACGACCTTGTTGAGACACTGCACCCAGCCTTTCCCCTCCAGAAAGAATGAAGGCACGGTCGAGTGCGGGGCCTGACGTGCGGCCTGTGTGGATTTCATATCCGGTCACCTCAGCCCCCAGGTCCGGGGCATGGCCGGCCACATCACGCACTTCCTTGGCGGGGCACAAGACCGTTTCCACGTCCAGCAGGCCAAGGCCGGCTTCTTCATCAGGCGCGCCTTCAATACCTTCAGGGTCAGACACCTTCTGCCCCAGCATCTGATAGCCACCGCAAATACCCAGAACATGCCCGCCTGTGCGTACATGGGCTATGATATCGGTGTCCCACCCTTCGACTTTCAGGAAGCGAAGGTCAGCTATGGTGGCCTTCGTGCCCGGCAGCACGATGAGGTCGGCATCACGCGGCAGGGGCGTACCCGGCCGCACGAACACCACCTCGACATTCGGCTCAGCCCGAAGGGGGTCAAGGTCATCAAAATTGGCGATGCGCGATAGCATCGGCACCACGATGCGCAAACCGCCTTCGCGTTTTTCGCTCGCGCTCTCGAGCACCACCGCATCTTCGGCCGGCAGGTCGCGCACACAGCGCAAGAAAGGCACCACGCCAAAGTTCTGCCACTGGGTTACATCTGTGATGGTCTCTAGTCCGCCATCAAACAAGCGCACATCACCCCGAAACTGGTTGATGATCACCCCTTTGATCAGCGCGCGCTCCTCAGGCGGCAACAGCGCATGCGTACCGACAATGGCTGCGATCACCCCGCCCCGGTTGATATCGCCAACCAGTGCCACCGGCGTTTGAGTGGGAAGTGCAAACCCCATGTTGGCGATGTCAGTGGCGCGCAGGTTCACCTCTGCCGGGCTGCCCGCGCCTTCCACCAGCACGAGGTCGGCTTCCGCCTTCATGCGGTCAAAGCTTTCGACCACACGAGCAAACAGTTCCTGTTTCCGTTCCTGGTAGGTTCGTGCCTCGGCCCGGCCGTACACTTGCCCCTGCAGCACAATCTGGGCGCCCGTGTCGCTTTCCGGCTTCAGCAGAACCGGGTTCATATGAACACTGGGGTCAACGCAGGATGCCTGTGCCTGCAGCCACTGGGCACGACCGATCTCGCCGCCTTCTTTGGCGACCGCCGCATTATTGGACATATTCTGGGGTTTGAAGGGCCTGACCGTCAGGCCACGATGGTGGAACGCGCGACATAGCCCCGCCACCAACACGGACTTCCCAACGTCAGAGCCCGTGCCCTGCAGCATGAGGGACCGCGCCAAGGCCTATCCCCCAGCCACATGCGGCGCGAGGAACTGCTCACCGCCCTCAGACCAGCGAGCCACCTTCACCTTGAAAGCGGTTTCCAAATGGGCGTCTGTCAGCACATCCGCTGGCGTACCAGACGCCAGTACGCCACCCTCATGCAGCAGCACAAGGCGGTCACAGTAGCGTAGCGCGAAACTGAGGTCATGCAGCACCAGCAGCACGCCGGCACCACAAGCCGCCTGCCCGCGCATGATGTCCATCACCTGAAGCTGATGCAGCGGATCCAGCGACGCCGTGGGCTCATCCGCCAGCATGAAGGGTGCTCCAACCGCCATGGTGCGCGCGAGCAGCACCCGGGACCGTTCACCCCCCGAAAGGGTTGTGGCCAACCGGTTGCGAAGGTGCCAGCAGTCTGTTTCTTCCATCACGCTCCGGATGACAGCCTGATCCTCCTCTCTCACTTCCTGCCAGGGTGTCAGGTGCGGTGTACGCCCAAGCCCCACCAGTCGCTCGACCGTCAGCGGCCAGTGAACCGGCGCGCCCTGCGGCACATAAGAAAGCTTCTTGGCTCGCTCGCGGGGCGCGAGGGCCGCCACGTCCTGATCACCGATGCGGATGTCGCCCGCTTCGGGCTCAACAATGCCAAGCACAGCTTTCAGCGCTGTACTTTTACCAGCGCCGTTCGCGCCAATCAGCCCAACCACCTGGCCGGGCTCAACGTTGAAAGACACATCGCGCAAGATAGCGTTGCCACCCAGCGTGACGGCCAGGTTTTGAATTTCCAGCCCGTTCATCGCATGCTCTCCCGCGTCTTGAACACGATATAGAGGAATACCGGTGCGCCAATGATGGCCATCACCACGCCCAGGCGCAGCTGACCGTGACCGATCGGCAGGCGGGTCAGGATATCGGCAAGCATCATCAGGATCGCGCCCAGGAACGCGCTCGGCAGCAGCAGGCGGCGCGGCTCATAACCAATCATGGCCCGTACCATATGGGGCACCACTAGGCCGACAAAACCCACGGCGCCACAAACTGACACGGTCGCCCCCACAGACAGGGCTGTCCCCAGCACCACGCGCCAGCGCAGGCGTTTAAGGTCAATCCCCAACGTCTGGGCGGCCTCTTCACCAAGGCTCAGAGCGTTCAGGCCCTGCCCCACACCCAGCATTGCAAGCCATCCCGCTACGATGAAAGGCCCTGCCAATGTGAGGTCGTCAAACGTCCTGTTTTCAAGCGACCCCAGCATCCACATCACCATTTCCTGCACCGTCACCGGGTTTGAGGTAAAATTCATCACCAGCGCAATGGCGGCAGTGGCCAAGCTTGAAATCCCAATACCAGCCAGGATCAGCGTCAGCACGCTGGCATCACGCGAGGCCAATAGCATCAGGATCGCGGTCGAAACAAACGCACCTGCCATGGCCATGACTGGAATGGCGAGAGACGACATCGCCGCCAGCCCCATATAAATGGCAATAACTGCCCCCAAGCTGGCACTGGCCGACACGCCTATCACACCCGGATCAGCCAGCGGGTTGCGAAGAAGCCCCTGAAGGGCAGCACCGGAATAGCCTAGCGACGCACCGGCGAGAATAGCCAGCAGCACCCTAGGCAAACGCAGTTCGCGCACGATGATGGCCTCCGGGCTGTCGGGCGGACCAAATACAGCCGCCGCCACCTGCGCAACATCGAGGTCCACCTGGCCAAACATGCCTGACATCAGCGCCACGATCAGGATAACCCCCATCAGCGACACGTTCAGCAGCCAGCCGTTTTGTTGCAGCTTCCTGATCACTCTTGTTTCTCCCCGGTCGCCGCGGCGGCAACCCTATTTGGCATCAATTCACGACGTTTGATTTCCGAGCGGATATATTCGGCAGCATCCACCGTAAAGGCACCGCCGCAGGACATCATGCCGCTTGGCACCATGATCGACGGCACGTCTTTCACCAGATCGCGGAACACTGTGTGGCGCCCGCTGCTCCAATTGGAAATATGAACAGCCCCTTCCTCGAAAAAGCTGCCAACCACCAGGTCAGGCGGCATCATGACCAGCTGTTCGAGGGGCAAAGGCCCCCAACCGTTCAGGCCAAGGTCCTCGGCAATTGGGTCAAGTCCGGCCAGTCGGATCATATCGTCTACCGAACTTCCCTTCCCTGCCGTGAAGCCGCTGGGAGTCATATAGACCGTCTTCATGGGAATAGGGGCAGCCTGCTTTAGCGCTTGGTACCGGGCCATATAGTCCGCCATGAAGGCCTTGCCCTCTGCCTCGTGCCCCAAAAGCGTGGCAACAGCCCCAAAATTCTTCAGGTTGGCCTCGAAGTTGAAGGCATAAGGCGGCTGGTAAGAGGTAATGCCGACGCGTTCAAATTTGGCATCCATAGACAGGCTCCCCCGGTAGCTGCGCACAAGGATATCCGGCCGCAGCATCAGAACCTCTTCGGCGCCCCCCCTGAGTGCATGGAGACCTTGGGCCCGCCGGAGGTAAAAAGAATTCGGGCTGGTGGCATCCCCCGACACAGCGACGATATCCTGCCGGTCAGCGAAGGCCAGGACATATTGGTCGGCGCAGAAATCAAGCCCAGCCACGGTGGGCGCTGCACCTGCGCGCGCAGCAATGCCTGCCACAACAACAGCAGCTGTCAAAAAGTGTTTCAATTGCAGGCTTGAGGGCATGCCCGCTCCCATCATTCTTGGTTTCACAAAACCACTGAACGGGAGCTTGCCTTAAAAGACAGGGACAATCTCCGCGCATTTCAGCGGGATTGTCGCCATTGCGGGAGAACCGCTCTGATCAGCTAGCCCGGCTGACAGATGGGCGACGCGGTGGCAGGTCTCCTGGCTTTTGGATCATCCGCCGTTTCACCCTTCCCAGACCAAACTTAGCGGTCCAGTGGGCCTTGTTGAAACGCGTCCCCAATCACAGTTGCGGGTACAGCCACGGCATACAGTTGACGAGGTCAACGTCCGTGTTCCCTCTTAGCTGCCCAACGCCTTTGGCGCCGGGCCAGCACCACCTGATCCCGCTATACTGCATGGTTCGCGCCCCGGCAAGGCGCTTATTGCCAGTTGGCAAGACCGCTAACGCAACTTTAACCCTGCTTTGGGACAATGATGTCGGATTTCGAATCCCGCCATTCGGGCCGGCAGATGGCCCCAGTTCCTTTGTTTCGGTCTAATGCGCCACGGCGCCTTCCTGGAGCTCTTCGATGAGACGATTCTTTGATGCTTTTCTGCGGGACTATTCCCTGACAATGAAACTTGCTCTCGGCCAAGGTGCGCTGGTAGCGCTTTTGCTGTTATTTGTGATCGGCAACTTGATCCAGGTGCAAGGGGTGCAGTCGACCACCAAGCTGGCAGCGAACCGCTATGCATCCACCGCCATGCTGCGGCAGGTACAATATGACGTCACCGATATGCTGGCGCTAACACGCGGGACCGTCCTGACGCAAAATGACTATCTGGTGGGCCTGTTCGAGGACCGGTCCAAACAGTTTGACCGGGACATCACAACCTTGATCAACCTGTATCGTGAATATGAAGAAGAAAATGGTGACGGCCTGCGGATCGCAAGGGAACTGAAGGCGAATACCGAAACCCTGAAGACGATGTTCCGCCGCCAGATAGACCTGGCAATGCAGGGCGGCGAAGACGCCCGCCTGCAAGCCCGACAGTTGGAGATCGACGGCACTAGTTGGCCGCCCCTCGAAAAGGTTCTGTACAGCATCAACGAACTGGTTGAATTACAGCAAGGGCAACAACAGTCCATCGTAGACGAAATGCTGAGCGCCTTCAGCTTCCAGACATGGACCCTAATTGTCACGGGCGCGCTTGGTGTGCTGTTGGCTGTTGTGATTGCCCGCGGCGTTGGCCATTCAATCGCGGCACCTGTGAATGACATCACCGGCACCATGCTGACGCTGGCGGAGAACAAGCTGGATATCGATATTCCGCACACCGGCCGCCAGGACGAGATCGGCGACATGGGTCGCGCGATGGAGTTCTTCCGAGATGAGATGAAGAAGGTCGAGCAGTTGGCGGAAGAACGGGAAGCCGCCCAGAAAGCCGAGATGGAAGCGGCAGAGGAGCGCGCAACACTGGAACGGGAAAAACATGCCCGTGATACTGAGGAAGCACGCCAGCGCGAAGAGCATGCCGCCCGCATCGAAGCGCTGATCGCCGCCTTCGACCGGTCCATTTCCGAAGCAATTGAGAATCTGAACGCCAACGCCCTCGAGATGCGCTCAACCGCCACTACCATGGTCGATGTGGCCGACCAGACGCGCGGGCAGGCAACATCCGTGTCATCCGCGTCGCACGAGATGCAGAACAACGTATCCACCATGGCGTCTGCGATTGAAGAATTCTCGGCCTCCATCAGGGAGGTCGCAAGCCAGATCCAGGCCGCAAGCCAGATGTCCGCTGACGCCGTCAAGGTGGCTGGCACCGGCAGCGAAGCGATTGATACCCTGTCTGTCGCCAGCGCCAAGATCGAAGATGTGGTGAAACTGATCAATGACATCGCCGAGCAGACAAACCTCCTCGCCCTGAACGCCACCATTGAGGCCGCTCGCGCGGGCGACGCCGGCAAGGGCTTCGCCGTGGTGGCGTCAGAAGTGAAGTCCCTTGCCAACCAGACCGCCAAAGCCACAGAGGACATCACTGCCCAGATCAGTGAAATGCAGGGCTTGACCGGCGAAGCCGTGAGCGCCATGCAAGCGATCGACGAGACCATCAGCAAACTCAACCAGGTCACGCTGGCCATCTCAAGCGCCGTAGAGGAACAGGAAGCCGCCACGTCTGAAATCAGCCGCAGCGTTCAGTTCGCGTCCGAGCAAACCGACAAGGTCGCAAGTGAAATCGGCCAGGTGACAGAAGGGGCCAACCAGACTGGTGAAGCATCCAACAGCGTGATGGCGGTCGCCGAACGGCTGGACGAGCTGTCCGGCACTATAGGCGACGATGTGAAGCGCTTCCTCACCGACGTGCGGGAGGCGTAGGTATGGCTGTCGTGCGCCCTTTGGTACTTGCAACTCTCCTTACCGGCACTCCGGCAGTTGCAGAAGATTCCAGCCCGCTCATCTGGATGGACAATAGCATTACCGCTCTGACTGGCACAGGTTTCGAGGTGCCGGGGAACAATATTTCCACCCTGACATTTGAGCACGTCAGTGCCTGGAACTGGGGCGATGTGTTCGGCTTTTTCGACTATCTGGATTATCACGACAATGCCTTCACCGGCAGCAGTTGGTACGGTGAAATTTCGCCACGCCTGAGCCTTGGTAAAGTCGCTGGGCTCAAATTTTCAGAAGATGGCTTGATCCGCGATGTGCTGATCGCAACCACCTGGGAACGCGGAAAGGATGGCGTTGAAGGCCTGCTGATTGGCGGTGCCGTTGACCTGAACCTGCCAGGCTTCACCTTTTTCAACGTCCATGCCTACGCCCGCAAGGACACCGGCCTTGGTGCCGGGTTTGACGACATGCAATGGACGATTGCGTGGTCACGCCCTTTCAAAGTGGGTGAACAGGCGTTCGTCATCGATGGCTTCATGGACTATGTAGTGGGCTGGGGCCCACAGGAAACAGCCCTCCATCTGGTGCCACAGATCAAATGGGACCTGGGCGCCACATGGGGCGAACCGGGCAAAATATGGCTTGGTACCGAGATCGACATCTGGAAGAACCAGTTCGGCATCAAAGACACTGCGGCCTTCGATACCGATCAGGTGGCGATCAACGCCATATTGAAAATCCACTTCTAGGCAGCTTGACCAAGCGGCACACAAGCCTTTGCAATACTGTGGATGTGACGGTGGTCAGTGCCACAGCACCCACCCAGCACAACAATCTGCGGATGGGCTTGTAGAAGCGCGCGATATTGCTGCCCCAGTTCTTCCGGATTGCCGTCATCCAGATCTTCTGCCTCGTCCAGTTCCGCATGGCTGCACCGGGACGCATTGGCCCGCATACCGCCAATCCGGTCCATCCAGGCTGCCCCGCTTTCCAGCACGTGATCAAAATGCTCAGGATGGGCGCAGTTGATCATATAGTATGCCGGATACCCGCCCGTCGCCGCATCGACTACGGCCACCGCCGACTTGAGGCTGTCACCACTTGGCAGGCGGCCGTCTGTCTCCACAGTGAAGGATATGGCAACCGGGATTCCGGCCGTCTTTGCAGCCAGCGCAACACCCGTCGCTTCCGGAATATTGGTCATGGTGATGGCGCCAATCATATCCGCTCTGGCCTCCTTGAAGGCGATGGCCTGTGCTTGATGATAGGCATGGGCTTCCTCAGCAGTCATGGCATCTCCGGCCACATAGCCGTCACCACGCGGCCCGATGCAACCACTGACCAGAACAGGGATATCGCCTCGGGCCTTCAGGCTATCCCGCACACTCTGCATCAGTTCGATCGATGCCCTGTTCGCGGCCGCCAGTTCGTCCGGCGCGTAGCCCAGCTTATCGCCCCAGTCGGCGCTTGCCCGCCAGGTTGGTCCTTCCATCAGAAAGCCCATTCCTTGGGCAAGCGCGATCTCGCCGTGGCGCATGTAATAGGCCTTGAGCGATGCACGCCCGTCTTCGGTCTTCAAAAGGTCAAACGCCGCAAAATAAGGCAATTCCTGGCCTTCGTGGAAGATCAGGGTGGTTTCGAGCCCACTGTCGGTCAGGTAAAGCGGACCGCCGACCTTGGGTAAAAAGGTTGTTGTCATGATGGTATCCTCGCGTTTTTCTTGGTCTCCCTGGGCAGCCGAAGCCGCCCAGTCGCGGCCACTATCTCTATTTGGCAATGGGCCTTCTAGTGTACTTGTGGTACAGTAGAGCCAAGCCATTGATATATATAACATTTGACAAGCCTTAGTGGGGGCTGCGATGCACCAGAAACAGTCAAAACGGGACCTGATCCTGGAGCTTGCCGAACAATCCGTGCTTCAAAAAGGCTTTGCTGCCACCAGCATAGACGAGTTGATCGTCGCCGCAGGCATCACCAAAAGCGGCTTCTTCTATCATTTCAAGGATAAGGCCGACCTGGCCAAGCATTTGTTCCTGCGGTATGTCGAGCAAGACGACCGCATTTTTGCCGACCTGTTCAACGAGGCTGACGCCTGCTGCACAGATCCATTGGACAGCCTCCTGCTGATGCTGAAACTGCTTGCAGACATGCTCTCAGACATGCCGTCATTGCATCCCGGCTGCATGGTTGCGTCCTACTGCTACCAGCACCAGCTGTTCAACAGTGAAATACGCGACCTAAATGCCGAAGGCGTCCTGCGCTGGCGCAAGCTGTTCCTGGATCGCCTGGAACAGATCGCCCGAAAACACCCGCCTACCGGGGACGTTGACATGGAAGCCGTTGCCGACATGGTCATGGCATCCGTTGAGGGCGGCATTATTCTGTCCCGATCGCTGGACACCAAAGACTTGCTTCCTCGGCAGGTCCTTTTATGCCGCGATTATATCAAGCGTGTGTTCAGGCCAAATGGCTAACCCGCCACCACCTGTAGCTTGGTGGTATTTTTCACGGCCGTCAGGGCGATGGAGCTGTTGATTTCGCGCACACCGTCAATCTGCGACAGGTGATTCCAGAAAAATTCCTCATAGGCCTGCACATCACGAACCCGCACCTTCAGAATGAAGTCAATGTCACCCATCAGGGTGTGGCATTCGATCACTTCCGGGAAGCCGCGCACCTTTTCCATAAAGTCCGGCAGCACGTCACGGCTGTGGGCATGCATCTTGACCTGCGCGAACACAAGCACGCCGAGCCCGGCCTTTTCCGCATCCAGAAGCACCGTGTGCCCTGAGATCACGCCCGCCTCTTCCATCTTCTGGATACGCCGCCACACGGCAGAACGGCTGGAGGCAACCTTGTCGGCCAGATCCACCAGCGGGATTCGGGCGTCTTCCTGCAGCAAATTCAGGATACGTGCATCAAGATCATCTATTTTGTCGGCCATTATTTCGATATACCGCTATTTAATGAGATAATTTCTCACTTTATATGCCATATCCGCGACAATAGGAACCTTTTCTCGCATGCGTCAGGGTAAAGTGTTCATACCTTAGACAGAAAGCCGCACCCCAGAAGGGCCTGAGCAAACGGGCGGGGTCGGCATTTTTTATGGAGACCCAAGTCATGGTTTTGCGAGGCAACACCCGAACCCGATTTTCCGTCATGGCGGATTATGACCCAAACACCTTGTCCCGCGTGTTGGAACTTTTCTCGATCCGCGGTCAGGATTGCGACAGCGTTTCTGCACGGAAAACGGAAGAAGGCTTTCAGTGGATCGAGCTTGATTGTTCGGACGTGGATGACCATTCCGCCAGCGTGCTTCTCAACAAGGTACGTCAGATTATCACGGTGAAAAGCGCACGGATTGAAACACTCGTGCTGCGGGCAGCCAAACTAGCGGCATAAGATTATGGATACACCGATTATGTAGCGGCGCGGCCCAATGGCTGCGCCGCTTCTCGTTTCGCCTCTTAGAAGCGCATCTGGAAATTGAACCCGGCATAATGGGACTTCCAGTCATCGCGCTTTTCACGCGAATATCTGAGGCTAGCGGTACCGAAGCCCGAAAAGATATTCAACGCCCCACCGATAACCACTGACTTGTCTGCCATTGGGTCGTTAGCCAGTTCGAACCAGTCTTCCCCACTTTCAAAACGCGCTGCGGTGACGAACGTATCGTTTCCGCTCAAGGCCTTCCTGTATGTGCCGAAGACCTCAGGCCGGATAATGACTGCATTCTCACCCTTGCCGCTCCAACGGAAATCGTAGCCCACTGATACCCGGCCAATTCCGTCCAGGCGTGAATAACTTCGGCTTTCCACCACCAGGTTGGCACCATCGCCACCCGTTTCCGTATATCCGCCCTCGCGAACATGCATATAGCTTGCGCCCACATGCGGCCGCACATGCAGCCCCCCGAGCTTAAGGTCATATCCAATACCGGCATCCAGCGCTGCCGTGTAGCCACTTGAACTGCTGTCCACTGACTTATCGATGGTGGCGAAAGAGAGCTCTCGACTACGGTCCACATCGTTATACCAAATGGATGCTGACGTCGTGGCATAGGCAGCCCCCGCCTTGGCGATCAGGTAGGTATTCAGATAAGGTGAAAAAATGGATACGTCATCGCCGATGTTGCTTTCACGCTCCGTACCCTGCAACATGAAGCCGCCACCGAAGCCCCACAGGACATTTTGGCCAATCGCCTTGTCGTACCCCAGAAGGATACCGGCGCCGATATAGTCCACGCCTTGCTCGCTGACGGATCCAGTCATGTCGCCAACACCAACGACTTCACGGGCCCAGAAACCACCTTCAAGACGCTTCTTGGCATTGACCTCAATCAGGCGGTCGCTAAGCCCGCCCTCAAGCTGCTGGAGGCCGCTGTAGGCCATCTGCAGGCTGGCGCCGGTGGTATCCGGCATCATGGCCTGCATGGCATCTTCCACTTCATCGGCATCCTCTAGCTGTACCAAGGCACTCCCCAAATCATCTTCCGGATCAAGTGCCTTAAAGAGATTGCCATAAAGCGTTGCACGGTTACCGGTGAAAGCAAGTTCATCTGCCGTCTTGGGACGGACAGTCAGCTCGATTTCTGTCCCGTCGTCAGACAAACCAAGCGTACCGTGCATAAGGAAAGCACCTCCATCGTTTACCAGGTCACCTTCCAGCGTCAGATCACCTGCGTCGATCACCGTATATGTCTGTTCCTCGGTCACAAACGTGCTGAAGCGTGTGGTAATTGAAACGTCGTCGCTGATGGCCACAGCGCCCGTCGCATTCAGCTGCCCGGCACTGCCTTCAATAGGGTCAACGGTGATGGACAGCGTCGCACCGTCACTCAGCGTGGCGGAGGTCACGTCCAGCACGTCATCCGCCCCTAGCATCAGATCGGCGCCTGAAAGATAGAAATCAAGCGACCCTTCATGGCTGATACTGCCTGAGAAATCAGCGTTTCCAGACATGGAAAAGCTATTTTGCCCGGCGCCAAATGCAATATCTCCGTCCAGGCTGCCATCCGTCAGAACGACGTTATCATCACCGCTCCCGAGCCAGATATCGCCTTGGATCGTGCCACTGTTACTAATTTCAACGCCACTTGTGTTGGCTCGCAAATCAAACGCAACCGTTTCTCCTGAGCTGTTGGTGCCGCGCACAACAAAGATGGCACCCGAGTTGTCAATCTGTGTCAGCGTGCCGGATTGGTCGCGCACGCCGAAACCGTCGCCGGTTTCACCTGCAGCGGACACCACAATGGTCTCTTCATTCTGGAGCGCTTCCAGAAGGGCATTCTCGTCCACATCCACACCGATGGCATCACCGCCAACGCTGTAGGTTTCGTTGCCATCATCATTGTAGGTCACGCCGGTCGTGGCTTCGATCGTGCCTCGGTTATAAAGCATTGGCACCTCGGCGCCGTCACCCAGATGCAACGCGACAGCCGTGGCATCAAGCGCACTGACATCGATCGAGCCGTCGTCGATGTGGATACCACGCTTGATGATGGACTTGGCCTCGTTACCGCCCAGAATGCGCATACCCACGGCATCAAGGCCGGCACTTTGCCCGTTCACGGTGATAAAACCGCGATGGACCAAACCGTAGTCCAGACCGGAGATCTGCCCGAGGCGCAAATCAGTGCCGTCTGCCTTCAGGTTTTCAATCAACACAGCCGGGGCACCACCATATGTGGTGATGGCCGATGTCGGGATCACCTCGTCTGAATCATCATTGAAGTCCGCGCCCTCACCATTCAGCATCAGGCCTCCGGTGATATCACTCCCCACATAAAGCCCTGCCCTGCCAGGAACTGCGTCAACAACTTCGCCATCGTCATCAGTGGTGGTCGGCTCACCAATAGACATCCCACCCTCATGCACAAACGCACCGTCAATAGTGCCCGTTTGCAGGATGCCGATGCTGTCCTTGTTGCGGGCAGTGATCGTTCCATCGATGGTCACGTCACCCGTGACGTCACCAATGATTTCAACACCGACAGACCCTTCACCGGTCATGGTGATGACAGCGTCGCTATATATTTCGCCTTCGAAGCCGGATTCGATCAGGATGCCCCGGGCACTGCCGCCCGTGACTGATATGGACGATTCTTCCGAAAGCGTCAGGTTGCCGTCAAACACGCCAGTCCCGAAAACACCCAAGCCAACGTTACTCGTAGCCGTATCTTCGTCCGTGGGGCCATCAATCACGAACGCCCCTTCGATGTCGATGTCTGAGGTCAGACGGAGATCATCGGTATAGACGCCTAGCGCGACAGCATTCGTCGCGTCATCTGACTGCAACGTTCCCTGCATCAATAGCGAATGATTGCCTGTAATGCTGACAGCTGTGCCACTTGAAACCGTGACAGATCCGTCTGCGGTGACGGTCAGTGTCCCGCTGCCGCCCATCAGCGTCGTGGTATCCACAGCCGTAGTGCGGTCGGTATCGATTTCTGCATCATCAGCAAAAACGGCTGGAGAAACCGTCGCTCCGACAAGGGTTAAGGCGCTAAAAATTGGGACATAATGAAATCTGTCAGAAAATAGCATTGGTCGCTCCGCTTGGAATGGTTCCCACGTGATACGGAGGCCGACAATATTTCCTTCGAATAAGGCAATGTTTGGCCCAGAGGCCTAGTTCTGACACTACCCGCCCCGGCTCATGCAAGCCTGGGCAGGTCCCCATATCTGTGCTGCGCGCATTGTGCGGGCACGACATGAACCCTGGCTGAATGACTGGATCGGAAAAGATTCAGAAAGAGGCGATCGGGCCGTGACCGCCCCTTTCAGAGATAGGCTATGTCTGCACCACCAGCGGATCGCTGACCGGACTGGCGCCTTTTGGTTTCAGGCCAAACAACGGCCTGAGAAAGCCAATACGGCGGATTACATACTCATGGAGCAGCACGCAGGCAGCCACGGTGCCAATCGTCACCACCAAAAACTCAGGCACTGCGCCAATCAGGTAAGGAGCCACCGCCACACCAACCAGAATGATAACTGTCTGGTGCAAAATATAATATGGGAACACCGCTTCTGTCAGGTAGCTAAGCGCGGTGCTGGGGCGGTTGAGAAACTGCTGAGCCGCACCGAAGAGCGCACAGATTACCCACCAGACATAAAATATCCTGAGGGTACGAGCGGCCTGCATCAGAGGCCCGTCCACATCAAGTTCCGTCCAGTTGGCCCAGGCCACGGTGAGCGTGATACCCGCTGCGACAACCAGGCCCAACGACAATTTCCATTGGCGCGCAATGCCGGCCCAGAAAGCGCCACTTTTGGCGACCAGCACACCGACAGCGAAATAGCTGAAATAGCGGATGTGAGCACCCCAGTCGCCCCGGATATCATGGGTTTCCGGCCAGGCAATATCTGACGTGAAACGGTACAGCACGAACAGAAGTGCAGGCACAACAAGTACAAGCGGCGTCTGAAGCAAATTCTTCAACGTTGCACCCGCACGAAACCGCCGCACAAGTGGCAACACAGGAAGGATCAGAAGCGTATAGATCAGTACATAAAGCACATACCAAAGGTGGTTATATGTGGGGGTGAATACCTCCCAGCGCTGATCAAGGTCCATATAATCCTTGTAAAATGCCCAGTAGCCCGGCTCGATTGCGCCAGCCCGCAGCAATTCGAAATAGGTTTGCGGCGCCACAATGACGAAGGCACCGAAGAAGAAGGGCACCGTCAGGCGCTTCACGCGCGCCCAGGCGAAAACACCCGCTGCGGCCTTATCAGCAGCGAACCGAACCGCCACACCGGAGATCAGGAACAATAGCGACAACCGCCATGGATTGAGCAGCATCATGGCTGGTTCCAGGAAATCGCTCTCATAAGGGCTTTTTACGTGCCAGCCCCAGGTCACATAATACATACCTACGTGATAAAAGATCAGCAGGCCAAAGGCGACGACCCGGAGCCAGTCCAGGTCATACCGCCTATTATTCATTGTATGTGTCATCATATCCTCGCGTCATCGTTTTTCTCGGGTAAGGACATACAATCATCAAGGTAACAGAGGCACCAGATAGCCAGACACGAATTGCTGCCTGGGAGGGACGAGCGGCGGATTGAAAATGACTTCCATGGGCCCAGCAGCCGCTGGCCAGGGACGAACGGCGGCACATCTGGGACAAGTGGCCAAGCTTTGCAGTTTCGCTGCAAAAGAGGCGGCGCTATAGTGACAGGCATGATCAGCTTATGGAAATTCTATCGCGCCTGCCTGCCCAGCCGAAACGAACGCTTTCTTTGGGGCGTGGTATCGGTGGTGACATTGGTTATCGTGGCCGTCAACGCGCTGTCCATTCTGACTGAAGCGGCGCGCCGGGGCGACAGCCTTGACGCGCGAACACCGTGGATTACTGAAGCCACCAGTGCGGTCTTTATCATTCTGCTATTTCCACTCGTCAGTTGGTTCGTGCGCCGTTTGACGCTCGACGCCGCTGGCATGAAGAAAGCGGTGATCGCACACTTGGGACTCAGCATAGCCTTTTCCGCTATCCATGTTGCCGGCATGGTGGGTCTGCGCAAGTTGATCTTCTGGGGATTTTTCGACAGCAACTATAGCTTCCTGGATGTCGTATGGCGCGATGCGCTCTATGAATACCGCAAGGATGTCGTGACCTACATCATGTTTGTGTCACTATTGTATCTGGTGCAGGCGTTGGTCCGACGTGAAGAAGCCCTGCAGGAAGACACACGTCAAACACCAGACAAGCGGCTGGCGTTCAAAAGCGGGAGCGAGCTCATCTGGATCAAGCCCTGTGACTTTCTTTATGCCAAGGCCGCCGGCAATTATGTGGAATTATACACCGCCAATGCCATGCACCTGGTGCGGCTCAGCATGACCGGGCTGGAACGCCAGCTTGCGGATGCCGGGGTCAACGTCATTCGCATACACAGGTCCTTCACGGTCAACGCTGAATGCATTCTTTCGGTCAAACCGAAGTCTGATGGTGACGCGGAAGTGCTACTGCAGGACGGCTCCAAGGTACCCGCCAGCCGCCGCTACCGGGCCCAATTGTCAGCCTTAGGTGGGTAGGATCAAAAGGCTTCACAGCTAGTGCCGTTCGCGGCCTTCTTCCTTCTCGACGATGCCTACAATGTGGTTAATGGAAATTGGCCCAACACGCCCACTGTCCAGGCTGCCAGGGTGCCCCAACAATAGATAATCGGTCAATTCGCCTTCAAATTTCTTCAGCTTGCGCATGAAATAACGGTTCAGGCGGTATGGCTTGTCAAAGGGTGTCAGCACCTGCTCATCGTTGACAAACACATAGCCCCGGTCGTCAACCAATAGTTTATCACCCGGCATTCCCCAGATTTGCTTGATGACCAGATTTTGGCTTTCGTCCGATGTGAAAATAACAAAATCCAACCGCCGCATGTCCCGGCATCCCGGCGGTAATGCAGTCACTTTCTGCCCTGGCATCAACTGGCCCTCAAGGGACGTGCCGTGAATTTCTTTCTCAACTGGGGTGCAGTCGGCAGGAGTGGCGTTCGCCAGCAAAAGGGTCAGTAGCGGAGATATCAGCAAATTGAGGTTCCTTCCTTGTAGGGCATCTTAACGGTTGCGCCGCAGATGAAAACCGCCAAAATCGGAACAAACAAAGGAAAGAAGACCATGCACCCTCTCAGGCTTGCCCTCTGTATGTTGATACTGCTAATTTCCAGCCATGTTTTGCATGCGCAGGAAGACGGCAGCTTCCCCATCCCGGACCCGCTTTTTGAAGCTGAAAGCCCAGGCCTTGCTCAGGTCCGCGCATGGTCGATGGATAAGTGGATGGCTGTCAGAAAAACCAATCACCCGCTGTATCATAATGCTCTAGGGCCAGCTCGGTTTCGCTCCTATGTCTATTTCTGCAGACGGCACGAACTGAATGTAAACATGCCCATCCTCAACGAAATGGCACTGAAGAACCTGAGTGAAATCATCGTCGCCCACTTTGAAGAAACCGAATGGTCCAAGTTTGGCGCGATGGACAAAGCCGACGTTCGGCGCTTCATTGGCGACCTTGGCCAGGATATCTATGCGTTTGAATATGCAACAGCTATTGCAGAAAGGCGCGAGGCTCAAGACCGTCTGGAGATGACCACTCAAGCTTACTGCGCCAGCATCTCCAAAGAGAACCAGGACAATTATATTGCGCTCAGGGCCACCGCGAAGCGTCAGTTGGGGCGCTAGCATCTGCCTCAGGCGCTGAGCCCGGATTTGCCGTACAGATAGTTGATAATACTGCATTCCGTCAGCGGGTGTTCATCTGCGGGGCAATAGTCAGAAAGGCGCTCAAGGCTTTTCTTCATCAACTTCAGCTTCCTCAGCTTCTCATTGATCTCGGCCAGTTTTGCCCGGGCCCGTGCATTCACACTGGCACAGTCAGCGTCAGGATCATCCGTGAGGGAGAATAACTCCTTGATCTCGTTCAGGGTAAAACCCAGCGCCTGCGCCTCCTTGATGAACCGCACGCGCTTTTGCGCGTCACCGCCATAGACACGGTACCCGGAGGGCATCCGGTCCGGTGGCGGCAAAAAGCCGCTGCGTTCATAATACCGAATTGTCTCCGCTCCCACGCCTGTGGATTTCGCCAGTTTTCCGATTGTCATGCCAGCCATGCCACACTCCTTATCCTTGAGTCGACATCATCATACACCTTAAAGCTTACTACAAGGTCAAGCATTAAGGTGCAGCCATACTTTGGGTGTTGATTTGCATAGTGTCACGACTGATCACGAGGGCTGACCAATCGGTGACGATTGTGGGGTAAGTGCGGGAGGAGCGTCACCCGGCACTTGTCAGGAAGACGTGCTCCGACTGGTCAGCCCTATCCTGCAGGGCAGGGCATGATTGAAGATGGACCGGAAATGCCTGACCAGTCCTTCATTCGCTCAATGCAGGCGCACCTTGTCAAAGCCAACTCAAACTGATAAGTGCTATAAATGACTATTGCGGTCTTTTTATGCCATTTCTGGAAACCTTATGCAGCCTGCAAAACCAAGAATCGACATCCTTGCCCTGCCCGAGACCACGGGATCAGTGCTGTATTGCCTATATGAAATCCTGGATTCGGCGGATAGTATGTGGACAACCCTGACCGGTGCAGACACTCACATCGAAGGCTTCGACGTGCGTATCGTCTCCCCCATCAAGGGTGTATTTACCTGCATCGGAAAAATCCCGATCATGCCCCAAGCTAGCCTTGAGGATTTGCCTTCAGGCAGCATTATTATCGCCCCCGATTTTCTTCTTGGGGATGACTTCCAGACCACAGAATTCTGGCAGGCCAGCGCCGAGTGGATTCGAGATCAGCACGCCCGTGGCAGCACCATCTGTTCGGTTTGTACCGGCGCCGCCCTTCTTGCAGAAACTGGTCTCCTGAATGACCGGGAGGCCACCACCCATTGGGCCGGGGCCGAACTGCTTCAGTCGGCCTATCCGGAAGTCAAATGGAAGCCTGACCTGATCTTCTCCTGCGCGGTAGATGACGAGAGTATCATTACGACCGGCGGGGCAGCATCCTGGATGGAACTATGCCTTTATTTGATCAAGCGCTTTTTCGGATATGACGCCGCAGCGCGAACCGCAAAGATTTACCTGCTGGGTGACAGAAGCGACGGTCAACTGCCTTTCACCGGTCCTTCCCCCCTGAAGGATCATGATGACGCCGTCATAAGGGAATGCCAGTCCTGGATCGCGGGCCACTATGATGCACCCCAGCCGGTTAGTCGCATGATCAAGAAATCCGGTTTGGCAGAACGCACCTTCAAACGCCGTTTCACAAGTGCCACGGGTATGAAACCCGTGGCCTATGTGCAAACCATCCGCGTGGAGGAAGCCAAACAGTTGCTGGAAACCACACACTTAAGCGTGGAGGAGATCAGCACGGCAGTTGGCTATGAAGACTCAGCCTTTTTCCGCCGCCTTTTCAAGCGGACGGCAGGAGTTTCACCAGCCAAGTACCGGCAAAAATACCAAGCCATCCGCAACCTTGGAAAGCCATTGGCCCATCTGGCCTAGGCCTGGCCCGCCGTCGCTTTCTTGCCTGCAGCTGACCCTGAGGGGCTAGGGCCCGCATAGCTTGAAGACACGTCGAACCCAGCAATCATCTTTGGAATTTCCAGGGAGGCCCCCTGATAGAAACCTGTCTCAGGAATGATCTCCCTCGGGTTCCTGAAGGTTCCAAACACCATGTCGATCAGCGGCACATCACAATAGTTATATTTGTGGACGCCCCGTTCGTGATGGACCGAATGGGCCTCCGGTCGCACGATGAAAAAGCCCAGCCAGTACGGTGTCTTGATGTTCATATGTTGCCACGCAGTCAGGAACAGGATTGCGAGGTTGACAATCAGACCCGCTTCCCCGCCGAGGCCCACAACACCTACAAGTGCAAGGCTGCCAAAGAAGGTAAAGCCCACCATGTCTTGGGGGCTGAAGTAGAAGGCGCCCCAAACGTCAAATCGCTCAGCAGAATGGTGCATCTGGTGGAAGGCGCGCCACAGGAAGTTCGAGTTATGCATGCTGCGGTGCCAGCAATAGCCGACCAGTTCGGCTGTGAAAAAGCCCGCCAACGCCTGCTGCCAGATCGGCAGGGATGTAAGATCAAAAAGCCGATAATTCGCGAGCACATCATCCCAAAGGAAGGGAGCATAGGTGCCAACAGCCAAATAAAGAATGAAACCAATTGCACCCCGCGTCCGCCAGAAGGGGGAGGCCGGATATTGCTGGCGTGGGTGGATCATCTCCCACACCGCAAGGAGGCCGAAGGTGCTCAGGATGATAAGTTCCAACATGATTTTCCTTTCGCTGTCGTGACTGAGAACAGCGGCACCATGCCGAATGGTACTCTGCGTGTTAAGTGCCCAAAATGTCAATTTCAGGCCATATATGCCAGACCGTCATTTTTCAGTTCACCCGACCCGATCACGGATTTTTGTCCTCCCTGCTGACTGGTTTTTCTCTGCCCAGGTGATCTGTTCATGAAAAATTAATCAGCACGGGCGCACCATGTGATATAGTTAACGCGTGGGCGGATCTGCCCGGCAATTTCATTATCTCCCCGCAGAAGCGGGACGCAAATCGAACTCATTTGTTAATTTTTTAGGGGATTCTTTCGGTCATGTCGCCACCAGCGCGGCAGGCGTTAGAAGCGAACGGGGCATCGCGCACCGATGATGAACACGCGTGTGCGTGATGAAGATGGAGACACAAGGAAACTGGACAGCAACGAGTGAGGACAAAGCAATGGTGAAGAAGGACAAGTCTTTTGCGGAACTGATTTCAACCGACCGTGAAAAGCGAGCCGAGGAAGAATGGTCAGGTACCTTCCTTGATTACCTTGAACTCTTGCGCGAGAATCCTCACTTGCCCATGCTGGCCCATAAGCGCGTCTATGAAGCGCTGATCGACAAGAACGACACCGTCCTCACAGCAGAAGACGACCCCCGCATCGGCCGCCTGTTCGGCGACGAAGGCGTCAAGGTCTACACCAAATTCAAGGATATCTTTTTCGGCATCGAACCGGTTGTGGACCGGATCGTGCGCTATTTCCATGCGGCCGCCCTGAAGGGCGAGGAAAGCCGTCAGGTCTTGTACCTGATGGGCCCTGTGGGTGCCGGGAAGTCAAGCCTTGTCGACCATGTCCATCACCTGTTCGAGACCGCAGCCCCGATGATGGCGATTGAGGGCTGCCCAATCCAGGAAGAACCCCTGCACCTGACGCCAAGGCACCTGAGGGAAGAATTCGAGAAGATGCTGGGCGTTCATGTCGAAGGCGACCTGTGCCCGGTGTGCCGCTACCGACTGAAGGAAGAGTTCGGCGGCGAGTATGAAAAGATGCGTGTCATTTCCGTGCGCCCGTCCAAGCGCGCGCGCCGCGCCATCGCTGTAGTGCCGCCGGTGGACCCCAACAACCAGGACACCAGCGTGCTGATCGGCTCCGAAGATATCTCGAAGCTCGACAAATATTCGGAAAGCGATCCACGCGTGCTCAACCTCGACGGCGCGTTTGACGCCGGCAACCGCGGCATCGTGGAATTTATCGAGGTGTTCAAGAACGAAACCGAATATCTCCACACCATGATCACCGCGACACAGGAGAAACAAGTTCCTGCCCCCGGCCGCCACGGCATGGTCTATGTGGACTGTGCGATCCTCGCGCACTCGAACGAGGCCGAATGGCGCAAGTTCAAGGCCGAGCACACGAACGAGGCGATCCTCGACCGGATCGTAGTGGTGAAGGTGCCTTATAACCTCCGCCTTTCAGAAGAAGTGAAGATTTACCAGAAGATCCTGGGCAAGTCCGGTTTCGACGGCCACATAGCTCCCCACACGCTGGAGACCGCGGCCATGTTCGCGATCCTGTCACGCCTTGAGCCGTCGAACAAATGCGATCGCATGACCAAGCTCCGCCTCTATAATGGCGATGAGGTGATCGAGAAGGGCCGCACCAAGAAAGTGGATATCGAAGAACTCAAGGGCGATGCGCAGGACGAGGGCCTTTCCGGCATCTCCACGCGCTTCATCGTCAAGGCACTTGATATTGCACTCTCTAAAAGCCCGGACGGCATCACACCAATTCATATCCGTGAAGCGCTGATTGACATGGTCAAGGAAAGCGAATTTGCCGACGACAAGAAGAAAGATCTCCTCGGCTTCCTGCAGGACACCATCCATAAGGAATATTTGTCGATCCTTGAGAAAGAAATCACCAAGGCGTTCGTGCATGCCTATGAAGAACAGGCCGAAACCCTGTTCCACAACTATCTCGACCATGCCGAAGCCTATGTGAACAAGTCCAAGGTCAAGGACCGCGACACCAAGGAAGAGCTCGAACCTGACGAGAATTTCCTGAAGTCCATCGAGGAACAGATCGCTATCGTCGGCAGCGCCTGCCAGGGCTTCCGCCAGGAAGTGATCGCCTTCCTGTGGTCCGCAACACGACGGAAAGAGAAGATCACATACACGTCCTATGCACCGCTCAAAGACGCGATTGAGAAACGCCTGACCTCAAGCGTGCGCGATATCAGCCGGATCGTGACGGCAAGCCGTACACGGGACGAGGACCAGCGCAACAAGTATGACAAGCTGGTCGAGGACCTCCTCGACCTTGGCTACACCCCCTATTCGGCAGATGTGATTCTCAAATATGCCGCCAACAATCTATGGAAGGACTGAGGCCATAAGCACATGAGCCAGCCAAAAGTCATATTCCGCGACTATCCGGCCCAGGAAGGGCTGCGATCCGACCGCTCTGCGGGGGACCGGGCCCGCCACCGACAGAAGGTCCGGAAGGCCATCCGCGAAAACATCGCCGACATCGTCGCCGAACAACCCATCATCGGTCGCTCCGGCGACACGATCATCAAAATTCCCGTCCGCGGCATCAAGGAATACCGCTTTGTTTACGGCAAGGGCAAAGGCACCGGCACGGGCGATGGCGATACCGAGGAAGGCCAGGTTGTCCAAAAGGCGGGCGAGAAGAAGCAAGGCGCCCAGCCAGGTGAAGGCGGCGACGATGAGGGCGAAGACTATTATGAAACCGAGATCATGCTGGATGAGCTCGTGGACATCATGTTCGAAGACCTTGAGCTGCCGGACATGGAGCGCCGCAAGATGCGCGAGACCCTATCCGAACGCACGTTGAGGCGCGCGGGCACCCAGCGCGCGGGCAACCCCGCCACACTCGACAAGAAAAAGACGCTCAAGACCCTGATCAAACGCCGGATCGCCGGCGGCACCATCGGATCGGAAGACCCGGCCAGCATGCGGCGCGAAGACTTGCGCTACCGTAGGCGCAAGCCCAAGACCCGCTTTGAAAGCAACGCCGCCATCATCTGCATCATGGACACCTCGGGCTCGATGGACACGATGAAGAAATATCTGGCGCGTAGCTTCTTCTTCCTGCTGTTCCAGTTCGTGCGCACCCGCTATCGGTCGGTCGAGGTGGCGTTTATCGCCCACCACACCCAGGCAAAGGAAGTGAGTGAGCATGAGTTTTTCCACAAGGGCGAAAGTGGCGGAACCAAGATCAGCTCGGGCTACCAGAAGGCGCTCGATATCATCAGCGAACGCTATCACCCGGACGTTTGGAACCTTTATGCCTTCCATGGCTCCGACGGTGACAATTTCACCGAAGACAATGAGACCATGCTCAAATGCGCCAAGGAGCTTTGCGATGTATGCAACCTGTTTGGCTATGGCGAAATACGCCCGTGGGGTTCGGGACTTGTGGATGTGTTCGAACGCAATCTGGATGCCGACAATTTCAAGGCCGTTAAAATCAACGAGAAAGACGATGTCTGGCCCGCGTTCCAGGCGCTGTTGAGCAAAGAAAAACTCCGCCATGCGCTAAGGGAAGAGGAGGATGCCGATGCCGGGTAACGAAGTCCCGTTCCGTCCCGACGAAACCGCTTGGACCATGGCGGACCTTCAGCGCTGGAACGAAAAGATCCTGCGCATCGTCGATGATATCGGCCTCAACTGCTTCACCCAGGAATTTGAGGTGTGCGACCACGAGCAGATGTTGGGCTATATGGCCTATCACGGCATGCCTGCCCACTATCCGCACTGGTCGTTCGGCAAAAGCTTCGAACGCCAGAAGACGCTCTATGACCTGCAGCTCAGTGGCCTGCCGTATGAGATGGTGATCAATTCGGACCCGTCGGTCGCTTACCTGATGCGCGGCAACAGCCTGTGCCTGCAGATCCTGACAATGGCGCATGTCTATGGCCACAACGACTTCTTCAAGAATAATTTCACCTTCCGCCACACCGACCCCACCAATGTGCTGAACCGGGTGAAGGTGCATGGCAACCGCATCCGCGACTATATGGCCGACCCGTCGATCGGCGTCGACAAGGTGGAACGCATCCTGGATGCCTGCCATGCCCTTAGCCTGCAGGTCACCAGGAACCCGTCCGTCAAGCGCCACACTCGCGCGCAGCAGGAAGCCAATATCACGGCCGAGTTTGCGCGCAATCGCAAGGGTCAGGACAGCGAAATCCACGACAAGGTACTCTCAGGTGTGCTCGACGAACCGCTTCTGGAGGATGAAGAAGACCTGCTGCTGCTGGTGCGCGATCGCGCCCCTGACCTCAGCGAATGGGAGCGCGATATCGTCAATATCGTGCGCGAAGACAGCCTCTATTTTCTGCCGCAGATCGAAACCAAAACCATCAACGAAGGCTGGGCCAGTTTCTGGCACCACCAGATCATGAATGCGCTCGACCTGCCGCACGGTATCCATATGGAATTCCTGGTACGCCACCACCAGGTGATCCGCCCGCACCCGGGCGGCATGAACCCCTATCATATCGGCTTCATGACCTGGCGGAAGATCGCCAAGGAACATCTGGGCATCGACGACAAGGATGACGATGGTGGCCCGCTGCCACTGACCACCGCCGACGCCGCGCATGTGCGCGAAGAGATGTTCAAGGTGCGGGAGGTGGACCGAGATGTCAGTTTCCTTAGGCGCTTCCTTGACGAGAAACTGATGCGCGAACTGGACCTGTTCGAGTATGGCCCCAACCGACAGGGTGATCTGGTGGTCAGCCATGTGTCAGACGACAGCGGCTGGAAGGACGTGAAGGCGACCTTACTCGCCAATATGGGCATGGGCGGTGTACCGGTGATCAAGGGTCACAAGATCGATGCCCGCGCGGGCGACCGGCTAACGCTGAAGCATGAAGTGGACGAAGTTGCGGGCGAAGTGCGCGAGCTTGAGCCCGACAATTGCCGCCACACGATGGAGCATATGTACGCCCTGTGGCGCCGGCCCGTGGAGCTGATGACCACAGTCGACGACAAGGAGGTGCTTTACCTTTGTGATGAAGATGGGTTCAGAATGCTGGATTGAGACATCAGTCCTGACGAATTTTCTCAAGCTGTTCAGCCTTGGCCAGCAAGCCATCAGCCCATCCCTCAATATTCTCGCACCGCGGTGTATCATCCATATTGAAAGCGTCGTTATACAACATCACTATGCCTTCATCGCGAGCAGACAGATATGCGGCCTCCAAAAGCGCATGTCGGGTGGCTGCAATGTCCACTCCTCTTTCATTGCGAAGCATGAGTAGTTCGCTGCCAACCTGGTTCATAATAATTGCATGATCCGCACGCGTAGCATCAATGATCATCGCCTGAAGCGCCACCACAGCCGCTTGCTTTTCCGGAATTTTGCACTCTAGCCCGCCCTTAATCACAAACTCTGCCATACCCTCGTCGATTAGATGCCAACGATTGTCGGGATATTCAGTAACGGCGTCCTTGAATTTCATCCATTCCTTCGTAAAGTTCAAAACCTTCGCATCAGCCAGTTGGGTTTCAGGGCTTTCTGCCTCACCAAGCTTCCACCAATCTGGGTCAGCATCTTCCAGCTGCTTCATAATACTGGCGTTAAGTCTTTCAAGTTCAGCAAGAATTTCGATGGAGTACCGATTTGGTGGAAATCCGGCGACCGTTAGCTTTCTCATAATCGGATCGCTCAGTATGTCCCTGATCTGCTTCAGCTCATTGAGTGTGAACTGCTGACGAAAATACTGCATTTCTATTTCCGCTACTGCTTTGGGTACCGCAGCCACATAGGCTTCCTGCCATTTATCGAGCAAATCATTTATCTTGGCATTGCTGGTCTGCTTTCCTTCCAACGCCAGTTCATACTTGAGAAACCCCGACATCAGCCCCCGATTGCCTGCCAAGTAGCTATCAAGCAGGACCATGGATGTAGTATTTGCACCAGATAAATACCTGATTTCCTCAACCAAACCCTCAAATTCATCAGCCTTTGCCAGCCCGCCGAAGCAAAGAAACAGGACCGAAACCAACATCAACTTCTTCATAATTCTCCCCCAAAAAAATCTTAAAGGACCATACGACAATCGTGAAGTTGACCGCAATGCGATATCAAATTGAAGTGGCAGAAGGCCCAGACAAGCATATACCCAGAGCCCCGGGCCCAAGCACTGCAGGGCACCCCAAAGAGCGGATGCGCCCAATGTAAGAACATGCTTTATCTTTGTGATGAAGATGGGTTCAGAATGCTGGATTGACCTGCTGCGTTGACCGCATTGTCGGCCTCGGTCCACCGGCTGATGATGGCGTCAAGCTCGCCATTTTGCTGGATCGTCTGGAATTCTTGCTGCAAAGCTGTCCTGACCGCATCCGGCAATCGTTTGGACATGCCGATATAGACCCCGCCCTCTGATCCCGGGATACGGAAATCATGGATGGCCAGGCCGTCAAATCCTTCGAGCTTCGCCATTTCGGGCTGCTGCATGATCGCTGCGGCCTCAAGATCATCATAGAAGAAACCAAGAACCCTGCCTGCCTTCGTCATCCTGGCGGCGGTTGCTTTCTCTGATACGAAAAACAGACTTCTGACAAACGCTTCATCGGCAAGGCGTCGGTCGAACGATTCCGAAAAGCTGGTAGCCGTGACATAGGCGATCCTGAGCTGGGTGTCTTCCACCGCCTGCTCAAGATCTTCATAGGAGCCAATTGGGATGCCCAGCTTTTCAGGACGACATAGAAGCGCAATGGCCGTGACCCGAACCGGGCCGATCCACTCCATGTCCTTCGACCGCTTCTTGGTCTTGGTCAGGTTCGGCACCAGATGAACAACACCCATTCGGAGGTCTTTATGGAGGCGGGGAAATTTCATGGAAACTGGATGGTACGTCAGGCCAGCTCCTTGGATAAGCCGCCGGATTACTTCCACATCCATGCCAACCCACTGTCCTGCCTCCTGAAAATAGGCAGGGAAGGAATTTTCGTCATAGCCGACAATGATGGTGCGGTCGTCGGTTGCCGCCCTACAGGCTTGAACAGGCAGTACTGACAGCATTAGGGCAGCAAGCCCCAAAAGTGTTCTTTTGAAGCTACTGTGTATGTTCTTGCTGCAAATAGGGTTCCGCGACAGCATAAATTCCCTCGTCGATCTCCAGACGAATCATTATGCCTACCCTATTGGAATTCGGTTAACGATAAATGCGCCTGACAGGAACATTCCATCTTATTAGGAACATCAGGGACCCCTAATCGGCGGCAACCTCGAAGTCCCCGCGCATGACAGGGTATCCCATGTTCATCCAGCCAAAGATGCCTTCATACAGCACGGCAGTATTCTCATACCCCCGGCGCCTGAGCTTGTTGATCACGCTGTCCGCTGCCGCACGTGGGCACGAACAATAGGCCACGATCTGCACATCCTTTGGCAGGTCTGACATCAGCTTGTCGAAGTCTGTATAATAGGGGATCGGGATCGAGCCTTCGATATGGACGCGTTGCCAGACAGATGTCACACGGGTATCCAGCAAAACCATACGCTTCTTGCCCTCAAGGGCAGTCAGCAAATCTTTTGCGGAGACGTATCGACCATCCGACAACTCGAAACCGGGGTCTTCGCCGTTTGGGTTTATAATATATTCATCTGGCGTGGGCATCGCCTGCAGTACAGGCTTCTGCATGGTCCAGCCACTTGCCCGGCTGCGCAGAAAAGCGGTTACATTGTCGATATCCTCCGGCAACAGACTATCCCGCCATGCTGGCATTGGTGTCCCGTCCCGACCGTTTTGAATGGCAAAGCGGATAAATTCGTCAGTATTGTGCGCAAGTGCCGATTGATTTCCAAGCGCCGGGGCGTCGACACCTTCGCCGTTCACCCCGTGGCAGCTGGCACAGTTTTCCTGATACACCGCCGCTCCGCGGCCAACATCGCCATGCACAGGTTCCGTGGAGAGCCTTACGCGGTCCACGCCAGATTCCCAGAACAACCAGTAGGTCAGATCCCAGGTTTCGTCCAGGGTCAAGGGACCCCCAACCTCATCCAGGTAACCGCCCATGGCCGTACCTTCGCGACCGTAAGACAGCGGGCGCAACACAGCGTGCGGCACGCCGGACTGGAACAGACTTTCACTTTTCAGCGACGGGGCATGGTCGTTGGCGTAGCCCTCACGGTTAACACCGTGGCACAATGCGCAATATTTCTGATAATTCGCAGCTGCCCGATCACTTTGTGCCTTGGTCAGCTTGCGTGGTGGCGGGATCGTTTCATAGTCCTGAGCAGAAGCGACTTCCGGGCCGACAGCTATCAATGAGACAAACGCAAATGACAGAGCCAGCGAACGCACCAAACAAGCCATAAATAATTTCCCCACCATTTTTTGGTATCCATGAACTAGGAGGCCCAGAGGCCATCTGTCAATCGAGATTGCGCTGGCCCGTTCCCGGGTTGGGGTAAAGTGCCGGCTTCAGTCGCCTTCGCTGAAACCCGACTTGTCGGCGATCGCCTGGAACACCTGGCCATAAAGGCCATACATGCGCTTTGCCATATACACGATGGCATCCTGTTCCTTTGGGTCGTTTACTTGCGCCATCAGGCCTTCGAAGAAGCTGATTTCCGACAGGTCCGCAAACCCGTGAGATAACAGATAGCTGAAACACTTTCGTGGAAGCCCCAAGGTCTCCATCAAATGTTCGACTGCCCTTTCCGCCAACCCAGAGCCCGTACGTTCGATCACGAAAATCATGCCAAAAATGGCCATTGGACTGACCTGCCTGATATACTCATATGCGAAATCCACCAAGGCCTGGGTCTCATTGGCAGGAGTACCGTTTTTAACGGCATCCGCATCGCCACCAGCATGCTCAATATCGTGCAATATCCAGCGTTCCTGCCCGCGCTTCTCTAGGGCATATTCCGCGAGGCCAATCTGAAATGCCGTGTGTTTTTCGTCCAGTCGCTCATTGACCAGCGCCATCAATGGCACTGTGTGTTTCACATGATGGAAGGCTTCACTGAGATAACCAAGGTAGACATCCTTTGACAATCCGCCCTTAAGTGCTGTCCGAATAATCGGTAACGCCATGAAAGCGGCCCGGTCAACTTCGGTTTCGGCGACCAACCGGTCATAAAAGGCGATGGCGCCACTTTGAGTATCATCGGACAGCATTCGTGTATCCTGGACAGATATAAATTGGTGCAAGTTATTGGTTTTGCACGTTTGTTTTGCACTTCTATAGATAGACCGTTGCGCAAGTGTTAACAATAAGATCCAAATTTCTCATTCCAGTTTTGGATTTATGGCCCAACAGCCACGCCTGTCGCCCTGACTTCCCAGGCGTCCTAAAATTATGTATGCTAATATGATCAATTGCTGGAAACCGTATGCACAAACACATCCGCCGGATCCGACGGGGACTTCACCTGGCAGCATGCAGCTTGGCTGCCATGCTCTGTATTGCAGGCATCCCTCAGGCCGAAGCGGAGCCGACCGAGTTTCCACCTTCAAAGGTTTATGCAACAGCCTGGGGTCTGACCCTTTCCACCGACGGGGGCGGCTTTTACAATGACCTGGGTCGCTATATCCTGCTTGGCTTAAATATTGGCTATGACATTGAGCCCTACCGCCGGGCAATGCGCCGTTTTTATGAAGAGCAAAGCAGCTGCATATACCCCAAAAGCATCCTTGGCTTGATACGCACCAAGGATATCGACAATTCGGTGGGGTTCATCCAGAGCATCCCCATCCAGAAAACCTTTGTCGCAGTTTTTACACCGCCCGGCTCCCCTGCCGTCCGAGGCCCGCAGGAACTGGCCGGCAAACGTGTTGCCTATGCGATGGGGGCCAAGGTGCCAGAGTATCTGGGCGCAGACGGGGCCTTCTTTATCGCGGTCGCGAATGAGGTGGACAAAGCCCGTATGCTGCTGACTGGCAGAGTGGATGTCATGGTTGGCAACCTTCCTGACGCAGGCCTCGTTTATAGCCATTTGGGCAGTGCCCTACCGCCTTATGACCCAAGCTATCGCCCCTTTCCCGCAGCCAGTTCACGCGTTGTCTGTCACGACACCCCTGGCAACAGGGCATTTATGGACCAACTGAATAGACGTCTGCGAAGCTTGCACAGCTCCGGCGACCTGAAACGCTTCTACGAGGGGTATGGCCTGAATGCCAGCCTGTATCTTGAGCAGTTGGATCAGGACTGATCTCTCTTTCCCCTGCTAATCTTCGTCTGATATAGTGGCCCGGTGTCCAAACCGGAGTCCGCATGAAGAATACAGTTCTAGCGTGGGGCGTTGTTGTCCTGTTGGGTGGGCTGGTCGTCATGGTTTTCCTGCTGCCCGCGCCTGTAAGCGAGCATTCAGCAGACACAATGGCGCCAACTGCAAGCGAACCAACAACGCCTGTGAGCGAAGAGGGCGTCCATATCTATTCTACAGCATGGGGCATGACATTGGCGGAGGATGGCTCCGGCTTCTACAATGATCTGGCCGCATTGTTTCTTTCCGGGCTAGACACGCCATACAACTATGACATTCGTCCTTACAGACGCGCCAAGGCATTGTTTCTGCGCGACAACAGCAGTTGCCTTTACCCAAGCAATATTGAGCTTCTTCAGGACGGCGGTGAGATTGCATCAGCCGACAGCTTTATCGACACCAGTGGCTTGCTACAGGTGAAGGTTTATATTTTTTCGCCACAAGGCACCAAGCCGCCCGCCAGCATAGCAGATGTAAGCCAAAAATTGGTCGCCTATGCCATGGGGTCACGCATTCCTTTCTTCCTGAAAGAGGCTAACGCGGATTTCATTGCAGTTGCCAATGAAAGCGACAAGGCCCGGATGCTGCTTACTGGAAGGGTCGACATGATGACGGCGGCCATGCCAGACGCACAATTCGTGTTCAATGCCCTGGGGCAGCCCCTGCCTGCATTTGATCCATCCTATGAACTGAACGACACGCAAGTACGCATCACCTGCCACAACACGCCAACGACACGGGCTTTCATCGATGCCTTCAATGAGCGCGCGACAACCGTGCTGGAAAGCGGTGAACTGCAAGCATTTTTCGTGAAGAACATATTGGACCCTAAGCTGTACACGCCCATTCGCTCGCCATAACCCGTTGCTACTCCCGTAGCCTTCCCGTATCATGAATAACGGGGTATAACGGGACTACATATGAACGCATTAAAGCTTATCGCATCTTGTATTTCCCTCATGGTGACGACGCATGTGTTCGCGCAGCCTACAGAGGATGCGCACAACGCCGGGAAAATTTACGCCACTGCCTGGGGTATGACCTTGGCTGAGGATGGGGCAGGCTTTTACAACGATTTAGCACGACTGGTCCTGGGCACCTTGGATGGTGCCCCCCAGTACGACATCGTCCCCTACCGCCGTGCCAATCGAATTTTTGCACAAGATGAATCCAGCTGCCATTATCCCAGCACCCTGAATTACATGGCTGCGACTGGCATCGTTGACGACACATCCGATCTGATTGAAAGCTACTTCATGATCCGCAGCGTGGCCCATATTTTTTCGCGCTATGACACGCCGCCAGTAAGCAGAAAATCGGGCGTTTCAGAAAAAGTGATCGCCTACCCAATGGGGGCAGAAGTTCCCAAACTGCTGGACGGGTTTGGTGCATCCTTCATTCCGGTTAACGACGAAAAGGGCAAGGCTGAGCTTCTAATTAGCGGCCGGGTAGAGTTGATGATCGCCTACATGCCCGACGTGCTCTTTGTGTTTCGCGAGCTTGGCAAACCGCTCCCCCCCTATGATCCAACCTTCACCATAAACGACGATAATATCGCCATCGTCTGTCACCGGACGCCAGGGAATGAAGCGATGCTTGCTCGGGTGAACGCGCGGATCGCCACCTTACGGGAAAGCGGCGCGTTAGCCGCCTTCCTATCGGAAAATGGCATCGACCCGACCTATTATCTTGGTCCGTTGGAGCGCAAAACCCTGGGCCACTGATGCCTGAGCGGTGTCACGGCTTACCAGCCACCACCGCCACCACCGCCGCCACCGCCACCACCGGAAAATCCTCCACCAGAGAAACCGGACGACCCACTTGAAGACGGTGGGGTCGCTGCGGATGCGATCGAGCTGGTCATGGCGCCGGCTATTGCCCCGCCAAAGGCGCCAGCGGAGAAGCGCCCTCTACCGAACGAGCCCCTGCCTCTGCTGGAGCGATACCAACCAGGTTGATAATGCTCTTCGCCCCTTGCCTTCGCCGCGCGTGCCAGAACATCGTCAAACTGGTCGCCCCAGCGGTTCTCAACGCCGAGCGCGATGGCATAGGGCAACAGCTTTTCAAACAATTCAGGGGTCTTGTTCGGTGGGTTATGAAAATCCAGCCGATCCTTTTCCGCCACCGACATATAGAGCTTCAGGCCCTCCACCTCATCCAACAGGCGGCGCCCGTATGGAGTGCGAGCCTTCATCAAGATGCCAAAAACCAGAGCCATCACCAAGCCAACCAGAATGAAGAGAAACATTCCGGGGTAAAGTGCGACGGCTTCGGAAAACACCACATTCATACCAAAGGCAGCAAAGGCAGCAAGAACTGCCGCTGCCGTAACCGCTCCCTGGCCTTCTTCATGTTCGGCCTTCCGCAAAACAGACAGCCCCCAATAAGCAATCCCACCAACCACAAGAAGTCCAAGCAAGGAAAAGGGGAAATGGGCACCGCCCATGATCATCACGGCCATACCTGCAATCCAAAGCGCAGCACCTGTCCACACAGGCCCCATATTGCGCTTGATATATTTATTTTCACCGCGTCCAACAGCGTAGCCGAAGGCCTTCACGGCGCTTGCGAGCTTACTGTTATATTCGCCTTCCTCGATCAGGAATTCATCCCCTTCATGATAAAAAAGTCTGCTGGCGATGGCCTCCTCACCCGGTGGCAATTCGACATCAGAAGCGATCCGCGTCAGCGTGATCCCCTTACTTGTTTCCTTGATCTTCAAATACCCCTTGGTGGCCATCGATATGATCGCTGCGCTGAACGCCGTATTGTCTGTTTTGAGTTCCATCATGAAGCGGCACAGAGCCGGTGACATTTCACCAAACGGGCCTTCGGGCGGTGCATACTGTGCGACAATGGCACCGCCCTTTGGGTCTTTACCAACCAGCTTCCATGCGCCATACAGATAGGAAATCAGGATCGCAAGCGCCAGCACGCCAATGCCAATCCAGCCGTTGTCCATCAGGAAGCGTTCAGCCTTATCTGCGCCCGATGGGCGGGCAACGAACCCCGCCGGCCATTCCACCAGAACTGTCAAACCCTCGCGCGGACGCAGGTCATGCGGCAGGTCAAACCGCACCACATTCGGCGCCAGCCGCTCGGGTTCAATCATGTCGTTTACCTGCCCCATCCGGCCCGCTGTTGCCTTGGTGCGGCCGATTTCGGCGCCTTCGGGAACCCTGATCGTGGCACCGCCCGAAAGGATGGGGAATTGCCAACCGTGACCAATAGCATTGAAATAGAGTTCATCAGTATCTGTCAGGTGGGTTATTTGCCAGGTGGTTTCATACCGAATGCTGTAAGTGTGCTGCCTGTGAGATAGCATATGCTCCGCACTGCCGATCCGCACCCTCTTGCCGTTGTCTTTTGCTTCAACGCGGTAAGGTTCCGGTCTGCCGTTGCGGGTAACGGATATTACATCAAAGCCGACCTTGATATTGTTACCATGTTCATCGCGGTATTCGGTTGGAAAATCGCGGAAAATACCGCGCCGAATGGATCGCCCTTCGGCATTGACGGTAATGGTTTCCAAAATCTCAACCACACCGTCAGCACGCACTGTTATGTCGCTTTCATAACGCTCGATCTGCTCGGTCGCCTGCGCCGCGACTGTTGACAAAGCTAGACAAAGCAAGACAGCCAGACGTCGAGCAGCAAAAGCCCATGGCCGAACCTGTTGTTTCGAGTGCGTCATATCAATCTCCCCACTATTGGTATGCTTGGCGGCAAATATGCCCTGCAGGAAAACCATCCCTGCTCTATTTATTCCCGGTGTGCTGGAGCCTCAGCATGCCGTCAGCGTATAAATCTGTCTTTATCCGTCCTTGCTTTCGAGTAGCCAGCCCCCTCTATTGTGGCTGGCAACAAGCTCTCAAGCAGATGAACCACAGGGTCCGCCCAAGCATTTTTCACACCAAATGCTGCAGCATAAACCGTGTCCGGATCATGAAACTTATAAGCTCCATCGGCGGCAAACCTGGGATCAAGCCTTTCTGCTTGAGCAACTTCAATGTAACGCCGGTAGCGTTCAACCTCGTTGGCCTCTCGCTGAAGCTTGGCGTTTTTTTCCCGCATATGAACCATCCGCCAAAACCAAAGGCCACCAACCGCCACAGCCAATAACGGCCAATAGGGCAGAAGGATTTCCCAAGCCGACAAGTGGAGTGGTGCCCGGACAGCAACAGCCGCGACAAAGACCGACATCAGCACAACAAGCCCCAAACCAGCCATGATAAACATACCGCCATTCCCTGCGACGCGATTGTTTTCCTTCAACAACCGGGCCGCATGACCTTTACGGATAGTCAGCAGTCGCACGTAAGCCTTAGGCCCCAGCGCAAAATCGTCCTTGCCAACAAGCGCCTTCAGCAACCATTGGGCGGCACTGCCCTGCGGCAGCCAGGCCTGCGCCTTCCGCCGCAGGCGTATGCTGCCGTCCTGTTCCGGTTTCATTTCCAGAAATCCGTCCTGCACCAGCGACAGGATCGCCACTGCGAAGGTTCGCGTATCATATCCGCCAATCAGCTTTGTCCTGGCCAGCGCCGGTGAAATGCCCGGCGTTGGCTCATAGCTTACGGAGACCTGTTCACGAACAGACGTCATCAGGCGCCCCTAGAATTCCACTTTCGGCGCCTGCTTCACGGCTTCGGCCTCGGCATCGTCCAGTTCAAAGAATTCAGCGCGAGCAAAGCCAAACATGTTCGCCACGACGTTGGACGGAAATTCCTGCACCGCCACATTCAGTTCGCGCACGTTGCCATTATAGAAACGGCGCGCTTTCTGGATATGGTCCTCAACCTCATGCAGCTTGTCCGACAGGTTGGCGAAATTCTTGTCGGCTTTCAGGTCCGGGTAGGCCTCGGATACTGCCAGAAGCTGCCGAAGCGCACCGGTTAGCATATTCTCCGCCTGCGCCTGATCGGCCGGGCTGCCAGTCGCAGACACGGCCGCCGACCGCGCCGCAATCACGCGCTCAAGCGTTTCCTTTTCGTGACTGGCATAGCCCTTCACCGTTTGCACCAGGTTCGGGATCAGGTCGTACCGGCGCTTCATCTGCACATCGATATCCGACCAGGCCTCGTTCTTGCGCACGCGCAAGCCCACGAGCTTGTTGTAAACGCTGGCCACATACAGAAGCAGCAAAGCCGCCACACCCAGAATAATATAAACCGCTGTCATTTGTGTTCTCCTATGGTGGCCTCCCAAATGAAGGCTGCTTTTTTACCTTACCTTAAGGCTAGAATTGCCCTTGGCTTTCAATCCCATCTTTACTTCACTCTTCGGTGCGCGCTACTGACCGAGCATCGGCCTGCTTGGCGCCTTGCCATTCGGTAATCCCATCATCAGAAAGTCGGCCACAAAATCAAACAGTGTTTCAATCAAAGGTGAAATCCTCCCCGCACGGCTGACCAAGGTGCGCCGTACATTCCGCCATAACATAATCAAGTGCCGCGAGAATTCCGGGACCTACCCTCCAGCTCAAGCGACTTGCTTCCAGGTGACCAGCCAGGATCTGCTTCACCGCAATCACTTGGTCGCAAACCCCCGGCGTATCAGCCATACAGGTTTTCAGCCCATGGTGCGGCGAAAGTGTGAACTCACGCACGCCCTCTTCTCTCACGGTCTCAAACTGAAAACGTATATTGGGGTTTCTTCCCAGCAGATAGACATTCCACCAGACATATCGGCCCTTCGCCTGCTCAACCACCAGAGCAAACTGATGGGGGTAGCGATAAAAAGACACTCGCCAGGCCGCGCCGCCAACCAGGTCAACCTGGGTCTCTTCGTCCATCAACTGCAGGGTGGCATGTTTCAGCAGCGGCCCCGCCTTCACCTCACAAACCCGGTTGATCGCAAGATCACAGATGCTGCTGGTGTCTTTTGCCCGAGTATCCGCCAAAACAAGCGCCACAAGGGTCGATATAGCCAGCAGTAGCTTCACCGATCATCCTCCGATCTGCGCGGTATGGGAGCGCCCTTCCTCAGACGCTCCTCGTTTTTGGCGCTCTCGTCTTCCTCGAACCACCTACCGAAAAGCCAGGAAATAAGATGGACAATCAAGTGCAGCATCTAAGTTTCCTTTTCTGGGCTCTTAGCCAACCGGCGCGGCCCGTAGACCACGCCGGTTGGCTATCTGTTTTTATTCAGCCGCGCCGGTTGGCTTTGCTGCTGGCTTGACCTTCTTGGCTACAGCAGGCGTCGGAACCGCTGCATCTTCAGGGTTTGCCGCGCCATTGGCTTTGCCGTTTGGCTTGAAGCTGGAGGTCAGGCCATTCAGGTCACCGCCTGCAAGACCCACTTCAGCCATCAGGCTGTCGATCAGCGGTGCCTGCGCCCGGTATTTGAGGGCCGAGGACACAACCTTGTCTGCCAGGTTGCCGTCACCGCCTGTGCTCACGGCTTCGCCGTTCACCGTGGTGGCGCCCATGCCGTTCAGGCCGTCCAACTGGATGATCTTGATGTCATCAATGGCTTCCATCGGCTTGGCGCTCTCGCGGATGATCTTCTCAAGATTGCCGATCAGCTCCAGCTTCACTTTCATCTCGATCTGTTCGGAAGACAGCAGGTTAGCCGCTTCGTTGAGCGCCTTCATACCTGTTGCTTCAACCGCATAGGTGATCTCTGCAGCTGCAGCGCGCAGCTTCTCGGCTTCAGCTTCTGCTTCTGCCGTGATGCGGGCTTTATCAGCGTCACCGCGAGCTTTTTCACGCACAGCTTCGGCGCTATCGGATGCGGCGCGCTTCTCGGCCTCAGCCGCGATGGTGATCGCAAGCGCCTCACGCTCGGCTTCCTTAGCGGCTTCAATGAGCTCGATCTGTTTCTGACGGTCAGCCACTTCAGTTTCGCGGGACGTGGTTACCTGCTCTTCCGCCTTCACGGCGATCGCGCGTGCAGCATCTGCCTCAGCCGCCGCCTCAGACTGTTCCTTGGACTTCTGGCTGATCGCGATATCGCGTTCCTGTTCGGCCAGCTCGACAGCCTTGCGGCGTTCAATGTCCTGGGTTTCCACCGCCCGGTTCTTGGCGATGTCTTTTTCCTGAACCACACGTTCTTTCTCGATGCGCTCTTCTTCTACAGCACGCTCGGCTACAATTTTCGCCTGGTCGGCGTCACGCTGGCGGTCCGCCTGCTCCTTGGCGATTTCCGCCATCTGTGCCGCCCGGCGCACTTCCACTTCACGCTGCTGCTCAAGCCGCGCATATTCTTCTTCCTTGGCGATCAGGAGCGACTCTTTCTCCGCCTGCAGGTTCTTGTTCTTGATCTGAACCGCTGTGTCCTGCTCGATATCGTTTCGGATTTTCTTGCGCTGCTCGATTTCCTCGGTCAGGCGCGTCAGGCCTTCGGCATCGAACGCGTTATTAGGGTTGAAATATTCCATGCCCGTCTGGTCGAGGCCGGTCAGCGACACGGTTTCAAGCTCCAGACCGTTCTTCAGCAGGTCTTCCGACACAGCCTGCTGCACTTTCTGCACGAACTCCACGCGTTTTTCATGCAGCTCTTCCATCGACATTTCTGCCGCCACAGAGCGGAGCGCATCGACGAACTTGCCTTCAACAAGATCTTTCAGCTTTTCTGGCTGCATGGTGCGCGCGCCAAGCGTTTGGGCCGCATTTGCAATAGCTTCGGTAGTTGGCTGGGCGCGAACGTAAAATTCCGCCACCACATCCACGCGCATCCGGTCGCGAGTAATGAGCGCCTGCTCGTTATCGCGGCGCACCGGGAGGCGCAGCGTGTTCATGTTCACCGGGATCACTTCATGAAGCACCGGGAACACAAGCGCGCCACCGTTCATGATGACCTTCTGGCCACCGAAACCTGTCCGCACGAAAGAGATTTCCTTCGATGCCCGTGTGTAAAGGCGGGCCAGAATGAGCCCAATGGTGAGCATACCGACAACGGCAATACCCGCGTAAATTCCTATCGTAATCATTTGTTCTGGCATGAACTGCCTCCTTCAATAGACCCCCGTCTGCCTGATGCGGCTCGGAGGAGACGTTGCATTCATTTGATCGGTTGTTGGTTCTTTGGCCTGATGAGGTTTGGGCGCGCGTGCGGCCCCTGGTTTTGGCTTCAAGCGTCCAACATGTCAGTTTGAGTGTCTTTGATGGCGAAGAATGTGGAGCCTGTTTGGCGCACCAGCAGCACGCCTGTTCCCTGCTCGAAACTCTCGCCGTCGTTATCGGGCGCCACCATCACATAATGGCTTTGCCCGTGCTTATCTTTCAGTTTTGCCTGGGCTGGACTGCCCATGCTTGCAGTGCCCAGCGTGATGGTCGCCGGGCGGCCGATAAAGGTCTCGCTGCCCACCGCTTCGGTTTCATCCTTCGGCATGATCTTGCCCAAAACGCCCGCAAACAAGCGCACGCCGGGCAGGCAAACAAACAGTGCAATTGGGGCCGCGATCAGCGCCGGCAGTATAAAGCCCAGCGTACCTGCAAGGATTTGCTGCATGGCAAAACCGGTAATGGCGAAACTGGTCAGGAAGGCGATCAACACCACAATTACGGGTACTTCCCGAAGCCTTAGCCAGGTGAGAAATTCGCCAAAGGCCCCATGGTCTGCCACGTCACCGGCGTCGATATCCACATCCAGCTCCAGGTCCGGCAGCAGGTTGTCCAGCAGACCAGACAGGGCAAAGCCCAGAAGCATGCCGACACCTTCAATCGCTGCGATGAGAAGCATGATCGCAAGTGCCACGGAAAATGGCAGGTTGGCTGCATCCAGCATAAATTCGCTCATCCGCTTTAACCCCTATCAGATATATTCTTATTGTTGGGTGTCCCGCCAGGCTGGGCAGCAGTCTGGCGGGACGTTGATGCGACCCCCATCGTCGCACCAAAGCCTTATCAGGCGCCTTTAGCCTTCATGGCGGCAAGCCGTTTTTCAACCTCGGACTTGCGCGCAAGGTCTTTCAGTTCAGCCATCGCAGCGGCGTCCTTCGAGCTGGTGCCCAGCATATCTGCCGCGTGCCCCGATGCCCGGTCGAAAGCCGCCGATGCCCGGTCCACTGATTTATTGATCTCATGACTTGATGACGGGTTGCCACTGGCGTCAATCACCGTGTTTTCCGGCATCTCGGCCTGACGTGCCTTAAAGGCTTTCAATTCTTCCTGCATTTCGGAGCGCTTGCCCTTGAGAGCGTCGATATAGCCTTCAAGTTCCTTCTCACGTTCAGCGGCATCCGCCACTGTTTGCTCAAGAACCGGCACCTGGGCCTCCAGGTCCATCTGGCGGGTAATGGCCGCACTCGCAAGGTCGTCGCGACCTTCCGCGACGGCCACTTCAATCTGTGACGCAAGCTCTTCGTGCTTACTGCTGTTGTCAGCCAGCTTTTTTGAGGCCAGATGGCGCTCTGCTGTGGCTTTGCCAAGCTCGGCCCGCACTTCCGCGGCAGCCACTTCCACTTCGCGAATGGCCTGCTCCATCACCATCTCCGGCGACATGTTCTCAACGGCGTCAATGGCGGCATTCACACTGCCTGAGATCAGACGGCTTACACGTGATGCAATGTTGGTCATATCCCTACTCCCCACTGTTCGGGTTGGCTTTAATGATATCGATAAGCTCCGTCAGGGGCTCAGCGATCGTTTTACGCATGATACAGGGATCAAGGGTTGGTGCTTCCTTCGTCACGCTCAGGCGCGCCAGTTGATCCAGAAGATCTTTCACTCGCCGGGCAGCCCCGGCTTCCAGGTCGGTCAGGCTCTCCAGAATGGGCGGGTCTCCGTCCACATCGGCGGCCTCCAGCTCTGCCAAGATTCGCGGCAAAGCGACAATCAGGGCCCTCAGAAGGGCAGAGCGGACACCTTCGTCCTGCTCCAGTCTGTCCAGCGCCTGTTTGAGGGGGGCGAGCGTGTCTTCAGTTTGCTCAACCACCCCTTCAAACGTGTCACCGCGCAAGGCTTTCAGGCGTGCTTCACTTACAAGCGCCCGCACCTTTTCGCTCATGGTGACGGCGTCTCCGGCCTTCAGGCCTGCGATAAATTCGGCATCTTCCCTGGACAAGCGAACGCTTAACGGGACCGATTTTGCGACCATGAAGGCCTCCCCCAATCTACGCTTTCAGGCACTCGGCACCCACACCCTAAAAGCGAGCTTCAAAACTTACAGTTTATATGTATGCATTTGCATACAGAACTTCAAGTGGCTCAGAGACGATTTTTCCCGGGTCTGAGCTAAACGCCTGATATCCAGTAATATTTTCACGTATTAATGACACTAATCATACTTGGCGCAGGGTCATGGGCACTTGCAAGTCGCATGAACAGGCGCAGTGTTTACCGTATTGGGTCTGTCGGATTGAAGGAGAGATCACCGAAATATTTGGGTGATGCCACAGGCGTCCTGACGAACCGAGGGTACATGCAGAAACCAAACCAGCACAGCACAGGGCAACATCCCCAAGTCTATCAACAACCCAGCTGTGCCAAGCAAAACTGCCAGAACCTGCCAAAGCAGGAGAAATTGCAAGCTTTCAAGGTCGGTCGCTTCCAAAGCCGCATCCGACACCTCGATCGCCCAAGAACTGCCCCAATCCAAAAACAGGACAGAATAGCCAACAATTGCGGAAATACAGACCAGGAACCGCCAGATCTTACGCACCGAGAAATCGGACCACAACACGAGAGGATAGCCATAATGTTCGCTGGACTTCCTCACCATGAATATCAGCGCTGCACCGACAAGGGCGGTTTCCAGAAATTCCAACGGTAAAGCCACCAGTGCGTGCTCTCTGTATGAAATGTCTGCCGGAAAATCCATATAGATCAGGGCCAAAACAACAGATAAGGCCAAAACCCCTATCCAGCCGCGGAAGCTCAGCAAAAAGCTTTTCCATAGGCTTATCTCAAAGCCAAGTTTGGCAGCAAAAATATAGGCCAGCAGCATTCCCATCACGGCCGTGGTAATGAAGTAGCCAATAAACAAAAACATGAAGCTGCCAAGGGCCGAGCCCGCCATGCCCTGATCGAAGAAACTCTCTAAGCCTGCTGCACTGGCCACAAGAAACAGGAGCCCCCCAAACAGGCATAAAGCAATGAAGCAGGCAATCAAGCGCCTGAAATTGGAAAACATACATTTAACAGCTTCCCGCACCAGCGCCCCTGTCCCGGGCAGATTGCCATTTCCGGTAATCGAGGCGGCGTTTGCTAAACTATGTCCCGCTTCTTTCATCGGTTTGCTGTCCATGTATTCTTCCAGTGCCTGCCAGATATGATCTACGAAAAAATGTTGCGGATACCGCCAGGGTTAGCCTGTACTGACGGCAGCAGCTTGTACCAGGCGACAAAGACACCCGCAGCGAACGCAGTGGCGATGCCAAACGCACCAATGTGCGAGAGATAAATGATCCATTCAGTGGTCACATCAGAAGAAGAATAGTCACCGTCGATTACCGGCATACGCAGCCCCCGCAGATACTCCAGCGTCAGCCCCACCGCACTGGTCATCAAGCTGTAAACCAGCATCAGCTTGACGGTAATAGGGCCAGGCGCCTCACGCCATTTGACGCCTTCTTCGCTCCCCTGCCGGCGTGCATTCATCGCTATCGCCCGAACCAAAATCGTCGCAATGACGCAGCCATCAAGGAAACTCCATGGGACAGAAACAACAAAGTCCCACAACGTCAGACCGTCTTCGGCCACAAGCGTCTGTGGCACAGCCATAATTGCGGCAGCAATGGCAATTTCCAGGAAGGCTGTGCGAACAAGCTGTGGCTTCTTTCCCGGTTCGCCCAGGAGCAGATGGTTGGCTGCCAAAAGATACCCCACGAACTTCACAATCGTCCCATATGCCAGGGTGATGGCTATCCAGTTATAGAGGTAGCCCGATGCAGACCATCCATTCTCGAAGGGCAACCCAGTAATGGCCATGATGAATACAGCAACAAAAGAATTGATCAGAAAGATCAGAATTGTCCACAGGATGACACGCCCCCAGATGGTGGAAATCTGACGAACGCTGTTACCAAGTATTGCGCCCAGACTTTGCGGCCCCTGCGAGATGTCTTCCATCCCAACCCCCAATTACATGTAATTTCGACACGATCAATGCCGCACATTGGACGTTTGCAGGGATGGCTGTCAATCGATCACCCAAAAATATTCCTTATCCCGGATAGATGATCCCTGGCGCCTGGTTGATTGCTGTACCAAGCCGCCACCAAGCCGGGAGTCGCCACAATGTTCAGATACAGCGCCATAATGGCAACTGCGAACGCAGCCATACTCATGAAGGCAGACAGATCATCGCTACCGGTCAGCACCTGCCACTTGATTGTCCCCAAAGCAGTATAGAGCAGCTCAGCCGCGATCAGGAAAACACCAAGCAACACTATCAAAGCCAGCGAAAGACGAATTGGAATGGATCGCCAATCCGGCGTCGGAAATTCTCCACCATTTATCGCTCCTCGCCGAAGGACCAAGTAGAGGACGCAGACTGAGAGCGACACATCCAGCATACTTTGCGGCACCATCGCAAGAATATAGGTCATTGTAAGATCCCCGTCTGGCATCCAGGTGGATACGATTGCGCTGGGGACAGCCATCAAAACAAAAACAGACATGCCTGACTTGAGCAAATGCCTAGGCAAAGCGGCCCCAATCGCTGAGTGGTGGGCCAGCATTTTTCCGATCAGCATGGTGTAGGCTATATAGCTGATTACCCAACCCAACCAATTGAACAGGAAGGTGTCAAAGCGCCACGCCGGTTCCGGCTGGACGTCAAAGATCGGAATACCAAACAGCTGCAGAATGCCACCAAAGGCGAGAAGCGAGCAAACCATCGCGAGGCAAACAATCACTGCCCGAGCCCAGATACGGGAAATGTGCCCGACTGCATCACGTAGAACCAGGAGCACCCCTAAATGAGCTACTTGATTTTTCACCTTTGACATCCGCCTTCCTTACATACGGCCTACCGGCACAATACTATTGCCACCCTCCCTATGCGACCGGCAATTTGGATGTATCATTTGCTACCAATGGTGTTAACAAAACACTCAATATACTGTAGAGAGAATAAAACAGCCGATACGCACATTCCATCGGCTGATGATTGAGCTTGTGGGGGTCAACGTGAAGAAAACTGTTCTGAGGGAAGCGCCTTGGTTCGGCCAGGTCTGCGCCTTTGCCATTGACGCACTGATCGGCTTTGCTGGGGTATTTGGCATATTCAAGCTGGTCTTCGACCGCAAACCAGACGTATTGACCGGTTTTGATTTTACCATGATCGTTGCCCTGAATGCTCTCTTGTTTGCGCTGCCAGCCTTGGTGATGCAGGGAACCACTATTGGCGCGCGCATACTGGGCTACCGCGTCATGAAAGGCGGCACCGCGCCCGTCAGCTGGGCATCGCTCGCACGGGGCCTCTATTTCTTTCCGTTTGGCCTGATCGTGATCAGTTTTCACCTACCACTGAAGCTTTTCCTGCAGGATCACGCACCGTTTGATCCTATTTTCGGCCTCAGGTTAAAAATGAAGAAAACAGTGGACCATCCGATTAAGGCACCGTCAAAGCCTCAACAAGTTGGTGACAAATCTCCAGTGCAGGAGATGATCTTCGGCACACGCCAAACTGATATCATGGGCTCCCGTCAAGACCTAGAGCGGGCACTGGGTATCCGGCTGGCAGAAAAAGAAAGTGGTTTCTGGGGGACCTATTTTGCCTGCAATGCCTATGGCAGCAGTCAGATGATGCTGCTTCCGAACGATGTCGGCCTACCGGACGGCATGGACCCCAGCTTGATAAAGAAGGCTGATGATTTCCGAGCGATATTCCATGTGAATGCAAAGGGATCAAAGGCCGGGCTGATTGGTGACCTGATGGCCGCCACCGACTTTCAACGTATCGCCTAGCTTAGCTCTCGCCAAGATAGACGGCGGCTGAAAAAATCAGCGCCGTCAACAGTGCCCAAATGATGGTTGACACTGGTATTTTTTCGCGCCGGGTACCCGTTCCTTCAGACATGTGGTCTCCCCCAAACCGGATGCATCTGATTGATCAGCATAAGCCCGAAGCTAATACTTGGAAACCAAAAAAAACAATTAATGGTTTATTTCATACCGGTAAAATAGTAGCGCTGCCGATAGCAATCAGCTTGCGCTCACCGTCCCGCAGGGCGTAAACCCGGCTTTCAACAGCCACCAGACGCTTGTTGGCTTTCACAACTTCGCCGCGCGCGAAGAATTCCTCGCCGATCCCTGGCGCCAACAACTTTACACTATAATCCGCGGTGACCACGTCGCCCACCACGCTGGCAGCGGCCCAGGCCGACACATTATCAGACAGAAATCCAATAATACCCCCATGGACGAAGCCGTGATGCTGGGTCAGTTCCTGCCGGAACGGCATCTTCAGTTCCGCCACACCGTTTTCACAGGTAATCACCTCGCAGCCGGTCCATTCGGTGAACGGCGAGGCTTTCACCACTTCCCGGATCAAGGTCGTGGTAGCCACCCGCACGCCTGCAACTGGACTTTGGTGGCCCCCGTTTGCTTTTTCTGTCACTTCATTCACTTGACTTGTCATTTTCCGTCCTTGAAAGATATTGATTATATAGACTGATCTGTATAACTTTAACAAAAGTCAAGCCCCAGAGTCAAAAACAGAGAAATTCGGGATGTCAGAGACAACTGAAACTGCCGCGAAAGCCGCAGATGACAAGCGAAAAAAGGTGCCGCAGAATCGGTCAAAACATGAAGCGGCGCTTATCCACGCGGCTGCCGTACTTTTTCGCAAACAAGGCTATGCAGCCACCGGCACCGCAGAAATCCTGAAGCGGTCCGGCGCACCACGTGGATCACTTTATTATTATTTCCCGGAAGGCAAGGAAGCCATTGGTGCGGCCGCCCTTGAAGCAGCCAGCAAGGTTGCCACCCGCACGTTCAGAGAACTTGCGGGTTCCGCAGAAAGCCCGGCAGGATTTGTACAAGCATATGCGTCGCTGCTGGCGGGTTGGATGGAAAAATCGGACTACACGGACGGCTGTCCAGTTGCCACAACGGTTCTCGAAACCGTACCTCACTCCGACCTCATAACCCCAGTAGCCAAAGCGTCCTTCAATCATTGGCAACGCGCAGTAAGCGACATGCTGCTGAGCCATGACTGGCCCCGCGCCAGGGTCCGCGCCACCGCGACGCTGATTCTCTCAGCCTTTGAAGGCGCCCTGATCACAGCTCGTGTCGAGAAATCCAGCCGGCCAATTCTGGACACAGCCGATGAACTGTCTGTTCTCTTGAAAAGATAGCTGTGGCCAACCGCACGATCAGTCGGTCAACTGGTCGTCTTTCTCTGCGGGCTTCGCCCATACCCAGCGCGCAAAGCTGAGGACGACAAAGAAGAAAACGATGCCAACGGGCGCCGCATCAACCATCAGGAAAATGGTGCAAGCGGCAAACAGCGCCATCAAGACCAGTTTTGCAAAGGTCTCTGCCGCTGTGTCCGCAATGTCAAAAAACTTGTCGCGCATTCCCCACTCCCTGCTTGATATAATAGCCCGTTCGACGGCCAGACAAAGTTTTGGTGAAGCGGAATCTCCGCGCCGTTGACGACTCTGGTGCCAACTGCTGCATATCCGCCACAGGGTTCTACCGCTAACCAAAAAAAAGCCCCTTCGCTTGTGGCGAGGGGGCTGAGGATTGGCGCCGAATTCAGGGGAGGATGCCGGCGCCAGGGGATTCCAAATGGCCAAAGGGGAGGCCGGGGGAGGAATCAGGGGCTAAAGAAACTCAACTGACCTAGTGTCGGTCGAGCTGGCTTGCGCTTTGGCGCCAACCGGCCACAACCACTACTTCGCCGAGGCTGTCGAACGCGTCAGCGTCCAACTCCAGGAGCGTCGAAGCACCGCCGCCCCGGATGCTTGGAAACTCAGCGGTATAAACCCGCTGGTGCGTCAACCCAGACCCGATGATTGCGCCCTTCGCGCCCTTCTTCAGGTCGAACTGCTCTACGTCGCGGGGCAGCATTACGTCGTGAAATTTTTCCATCGTCTGTCTCCGTCAATTATCATTGTCCTGGGCATGTGTAAGGTCGTGCAAATCGACCTCCAACGTCACACCCAGCGCCGCCATGCGGCTCATTTGTTCAGGGCTCAGCGTCAAAAGCGGCACCCGGCTATAGGCGTAGGCCGCAACAAACACGTGTGCGCCTTCTGCCCATTTCTGCACTTCTTCTTCCTTGCCCTCTAACCGGTCCAGCAGTGCATTGATCTGGTCCGACAGCGTCGTGTTGGCAGCGGGTAAGCCACTGTCGAGCCGCCAGATATTGTGGCTGTTGAGCGCCTGATGCGTTAGCACGCTGTGATGCTCGCCTTCCGGCGCTTCAGGCTCGCCCTTGCGCGTGACCAGGCTCGGGAAGACGCCCAGGGATTTGGTCACCGCGTCGGGTGAACTTTCCTGGGTATCAATCTCCAGGCTCACGCTGATCTCGAACTCAGGGTGATCTGCCGTCATGTCATACGCTGGGCTACTCATCATGTTACGCTGCCTTGTAAAAACGTCGTTTCGGGGAATAGGAGAGCACATCGCGCTCGCCATGCTTAAAGAGCATGAACAGGTCGTCCCCTGCGTCATAGCCGTAGAAGTCCGGGTCTATATGCAGACGGAAACCACCGGTGAAGGTGAACACAAAACAGTCGTCCACTTCGTCATGCTCAATACTGGTCAGGCTTTCGCCTTCAAGTTTCGACAGGATATGACCGGCCCGGGCAGTGTCGCTTTCGCGCCGCCACAGGATCCGCGCCTCGTCCAGATATAGGTCCCAGTCACAGCTGTAGATCCACAAATGCCACTGCCACTGGGCGTCGCCCGTCACCGCATCCGCTTCGCACGGTTCGCCCATATCGAGCGTGATAAAGCCGCCAAAGCCCCGCCGCGCGCGGGCAATCTTCAGCGGCTGTCCCTCTCGGAACTCGTTGAACCGCTCTTCGCCCGTCTCGCCGGGCCGTATGTTAACAATTGCTGTCATGTCTCTGTCTCACCATTTTGCCCATGCATATCCTGGGCCATATTTGTTTCATTTTATGGTCCCCGAGGTTTGGTAAGGGCCGCTTACCGCACCCCGGGGGTTCATTCTGTCCTCGCAAGTATCTCACTCAAAACGTGCCGCACTCGGGTCTTCTGTTTCTCAAATGTCTCGCACCGTCCGTCGCTTGCGCTTTGAGGTGCCTATCCTTGCTCCTGTTCGGTCCAACGAAAAACCCCTCCGGAGCGATGCTTCGGAGGGGTTCGGAACCTTTTAACTTTTTGGCCTGTCGGCTTAAAGCTCTCTACCCTCCTGGACGCATGCGAGACGGACGCAAATAAATTGCGCGCCTTTCACTGCATACATTTTCGTCCAAGTGGTGTTCATGTTCCTAAAATCCTAAATACTCGAGGCCCCTCCTATTGAGGCCGTCCGATATTTGCATCACTAACCGAAGCGCTGCGCAATTGTCAACAAGGAAAATCCAGAAAACCGTAATTATATTTCAAGATGCGGAAATAAAAGGATAATTTGGCACCCAAAAGGCCCGATTTCACGGTGCCGACAGAGCGCTATTCCACCGGCTTTTCCACCGGATTCAGGAGCTCCCCCATACGGTCCACCCGAATATGAACCGTGTCACCGGCCTTCAGATACCGGTCCAATTTCCGTTCCTCTCGAATGTAACGCCCCATAACCCATTGCTGCATGGGCTGATCCCAGCCGCCCAACAGATAATCAAGAAAGCCTCGTACTTTGTGCATTGTGCGAACCCCGTCAAATACGGTTCCCGACGGCGTGCCCGACATGATCATTGCCCGTGCGGGTACCCTGCCCTTACTGATAGGCAAGCTGGCCCAGGTTTCATGGAAAGCCCACCGATGATCCTTCCTGGCCTCCGTCTGCAGCAGGATCTCCCTCAGGTTCCAAACCATCCGGGATACAGATGCCGACTGACGGGCCTCTCCGTTTACAGACAAGTGGAGCACCAACGTCCGCGTAAAAGCTTCCATATCTGCAGGGATAACAAACAGATTGCCTACTGGCAGATATCCTGGCGCACTCTTTCCCTCGGTAAAGCCTTTGCCGGATCCAATATCAAAAGCGTCGATGCGCTTCAAAAGCAGGGCTCTGTCAGTCACGTCATTGCACAAGATCAAGCCCATCACCGAAGAGGGCCGGACAGGGGGAAAATCCCGCATCGGTACGAAACACAATTCAACCTCATAATCCAGGAGCCCTTCGCCTAGGGGAATGGGTGCATTCCAGGGCGTCGGCTGAACTTGTTTCGGAAACAGGAACGGTCCCTCTTCAACTTCGGCCTCATCGGCATGCTCCGAGAAATTCGCCCCTGCAGCGATATGGTTGCCACCAAGCCCCACCGGCATACCTAGACTGAAAATCGGCACCGTCACGGCGGCGCTCTCTGGTATCACTTTCAGCGCCTCCAGAATAGCAGGCCTTCCCAGCTCTTGATAGAGAATGATCGGATCATACACCGGGCGCCCAAGTGCATGAGACATATCAATTCCAGTGATTGTTTCGCCTTCGTAACGAATAACCAGCAAGAGCTTTGAAGGCATCCCGTCCTCATAGGACCTGGCGAAAGTCAGGGCATCACTGGGCGGTGCTATTTCCAAAGGGCCTGCCCAAGCAGCAGGGACTGTTCCAAGCACTCCTGCCACCAATAGTGTGAAAAGCCATCGCATGCTCGTTCCTCCCCTTTTCCAACACCCTACAGGTAAAATCCACCATCAGGCAAACGTCCTTCGTTTGCCAACTGGCCTGCAGGCACGCTACTATGGCGGTCGCGCAGGGGAGCGCAGAAGGGGAACTGACAGCATATGGCGTTCAAACCAGTACGCCGCGCCTTAGGCGCTGCATTTTTTGGCATGTTTGTTTCAACCACGCCCCAGGCATGCGTTGCGACCGACTCTACCCATATCCTTGGGACAGATTGGGGCCTGACGCTCAAATCAGATGGCAGTGGTTTTTACAACGAATTGGCTAGAATGGTCCTGCCATCAGCTCTTGGCGAAATCGATTATGAAATTTTACCATACAAGCGTGCCAAACGCGCATTCCTGGAAAGCAAAACCAGTTGCCTATACCCGAACAGCCTGGACTATCTTGTCACCACCGGCGCCATCGACAACCCTGAAAGCTATATCGGCAGTCGAAGCGTAGTGGCTGCACAGTCGCGCATATTCAGTCCCCATGGCACCCGCCCTCCGGCCAATGTGGGTGATCTGCAAGGGCTGAGGGTTGCCTATGCCCTGGGTTCAGATGTCGCTAATCTGCTGCAAGGGTCCGGCGCCTATTTTGTGGCAGTCTCAGACGAGGTCGGAAAAGCCAGAATGCTGTTGGAGGGCCGCACGGACTTGCTGGTTGCGGTACTGCCGGATGCAAAGTTCGTCTTCGACAGCCTTGGCAAGGAACTCCCGCCCTATGACGTGGACTATTCCCTTGATTCAACAGAAATTGGGCTCGTCTGCCATAAGACTGAGAAAAACAGGGCATTCATCCACGCATTCGACCAACACCTCAAAGCGTTGATAGATAGTGGAAAGCTGCGTACGTTTCTGATTTCAAAAGGTCTCGACCCCAAAGACCATATGCCACATCAGGAATAGATGATCGTGACGTCCCGACCCGCGCGCCTGAGCGCCCGGTAAAGCCGACCAATCAGCGCCGAGTGGCAACGGTATGCCAGCATGCTTGGGATGGGCCTCATGTCCGGGCCGGTCTTCTTGAAATCAAGCGGGCTCTTGAAGCGCTTGAGGGTCACGACATCTCTCGCTAGCGCACGCTTGAGAGCCTCGGCGAGCCGACGTTCGACCTCGCGCTCGATATCCATCAACAGACCGCCTTCTGCCTCGGGGACATCTTCAAGGCCCTGCTCCCATGCCTTGATCTGCGCTTCCTTGGCCATGGTCAACATTGACACGTCGCGCTCGGATAGACCAAGCCCTTCCCGCAAAGCTTTGAATTCAGCAGGGGTCATCTTTCCTCATCTTCCCTCAGAGACGCCAAGAAACGTTTAGATTCCTCATACCGTTCCTGATGCAGTTCGGCTGCGAAATATGCGGGAGACCTAACACTACACGTGAAGCCGCCATACTGCTCATGCAGAACGTAAATGTAACCGACAAGCAGCGTTATAGTCAGTCCCCGCACCAGCAACATAGGCCAACGGCCTGTCATTGTTTGACGCAGTCTTGAGAATATGACCGACAGTATCCATGCAAGCAAGAGAGCAAAAACCAGCATGAAGGCAGGATGGAGAGGAACTGAGAAGTCATGGGATCCACACCAAAATGTCAGAAAATCCCTTGGGCCAAACCCAACCACCGCAAACACGTGGATCAAGCGGTAGATCAGCAGCATCGACACAGTAACGATAAGATCCTGGTTATCTGAGAGCCAGCCAAACGCATGGCGCTTCTGGCGTCTTTTCAACCAAACTTTTCTTAAATTCCCCATTTATTATAGATGTTTATTCAGAAGTGGCCTGTCAAGGCAAAGCCCCCCTCTTGAACCGAACACAAGCTTCTACTATATAAATATTTACATAGATAACAACCGAGGCACGGCTGCGATGGATATGCTCAACCAAATATTTCTCTATACCCACATAACCGCAGGCTTTATCGGCCTCGCGGCTTACTGGGTTCCCATCTTTGCCAAGAAAGGCGCGGTTAACCACCGGCGCTTTGGCAAGGTTTTCCTCAATGCCGGCTATGTGGTGGTGACCGCCGCGGTGCTTTCTATTGGGACACGTGCGATACGCTATGCGCTGTCTGATTACAGCTTCGAGCAACTGGAAAGCTTCTGGGGTTTCGCGATTTTCCTTGGCTACCTGTCACTGGTGACCTTCATTATGCTGCGTTTCGGGACGCTCGTTCTCAGGGAGAAGAAAGACCCAACCAAGCTTGCCTCCGCAGCCAACTTAGCGCTGGGGTACGGGGCAATTATCGGCAGTGTTGCGGTCATTGCCTATGCCGTTCTTGTTAGGCCTGAAGTGACAGTCGTACTGTTGGCACTATCGCCTATCGGGCTTCTGGTCGGGCCACAGATTGTGGGTTATTTCAAAGGGCGTGAAACATCCAAACGTGGCTGGTGGTATAGCCATATGGGCGCAATGATCGGTGCTGGCATTGCGTTTCACACCGCATTTCTTGTATTCGGCGCAACGCGCCTATTCGATATTGGCGTCGAAGGCCCCTTTGCCTTTGTACCCTGGATTTTACCAACCCTGATAGGCGTACCAGCCAACATGATATGGGAACGCCACTACCGCAAAAAATTTGACGACCCCAAGCGAAGCAAGTTGGAGGCCCCAGCATGAGCCTGCAGCATATCCTGTTGGGCATTATCGCAGAACCCAAAAGCGGGTATGACATCAAGCAGGAATTCGACAGTTCGCTGAAGCATTTCTGGTTTGCGGAACTAAGTCAGATATACCCGGCGCTAAAGAAGCTGGTAGCGGACGACCTAGCGCGCGTTGAGGGCGTACCGTCTGACAAAGGCCCAGACAAAAAGCTTTACAGCAGAACAAACGCTGGCACCCAAGCCCTGATAGACTGGCTACACACTGGGCCTGCCACCAGCCCGGTGCGGCATGGTTTCCTGGGCCAGGTATTTTTCATGGGAACACAAAAGGACCGTGAGGCCGCCCTAAAGTTTTTCAAAGAACTGAAGGCGCATTATCAAGCCCGTTACGCTGCACTTCAGGCTGTAGAAGCGGGTTGGAAAGCCCAGTGTCCGACCTACCCAGATGGCCTCGGCGACGATGACTTCTTCATGCAAATGACACTGGATGCCGGACTTCGCTTTCAAAGAAGTTACATGGATTGGTGTACCAATTCCATTGATCGGATCAAATCCCGCTATCATGACTAGTGCTTTGCATTAGCAGAAAGGCAAAGCACCCGATGCTTTTGCCAATTGTTAATCATTGTTCCTATACCCTGTATCTCAAGGATCGATTAACCTCTCACCAAGGACCCTTGAATGCGCCCTTCCCTTTCGGCCCTAGTAATAGCCTGCTTGCTGGGATTGGTCGCGATGCCCAGTTGGGCGCATCATCCTGAATTCAAGATCCCGCATATATTTGCGACCGGCTGGGGTATCACGCTCGACGCTGATGGCAGCGGCTTCTACAATGATTACGCCCGCTTCACACTTGGCACAGACCTGAGCAGTAAGAATTATCTGGTCGCCCCCTACAAGCGGGCCATGCGCGGCTTCAAACGCGACAAGTCCAGCTGTGTCTATCCAAAAAGCATTGATACACTGATGCGAACTGGTGATTGGGAGGAAGGGGAAAGCTTCATCGAAAGCGCCGCTATGCTGCGGTCCCCCTTAAGGGTTTTCACCCGGGACGACATGACCATCATCCACAGTCCAGCAGACCTAACGGGGAAGCGCCTGGCCTACGCACTAGGATCAAAAATACCCCATTCTCTTGGTGATATCGGAGTTGAATATATTCCTGTGGCAGACGAAGTGGACAAAGCTAAAATCCTGGATACCGGTACGGTGGATGCAATGATCGCAAACATGCCGGATGCTTTTTTTGTTTTTCAAAGCCTGGGCCAGCCACTACCGCCCCATGATCCGCACTATGACCCTATTCCCGTTCCGCGCATTCGGATTGTTTGCCATGACACCCCCAACAACAGGGACTTTATTGCGCAATTCAATCACCGCCTGCAAGAGTTGGCAGCTTCTGGCGAAATGGCAGAACACCTAAGGGAACTCGGGCTGGATCCAGCCGAATTCATGCCGTGAAACACCTAAAGCGGGGGGCTTGAGGCCTGCCGCCTTATGCTGTTGCGCAGCCGCCTGAGCAGGCGGCCATCCAGAACCAGAAGACCAAGCCCGATCAGCACAAGGCCAATGCCGTGGCCTAATTGCAAACTCTCATCCAGGAACAACACCCCGAAGGTCGTCGCGACCACCGGAATGGTAAGCGTCACCAACGACGCGCTGGTTGCGCCAGCCTCACTGATCAGGCGGAAGTACAACAGATATGCAAGTGCCGTTGAAAGCAGCGACAGAGACAATAGCGCGGCCCAAACTCTGGCCTCAGGCAGTGGCAGGCTTTGGGGCGCATCTACCACAATAACAATCGGAATCAACATAACCGCTGCCATTGTAACCTGCCCAAATGCCATCTGCACTGGCTTCAACCCCAACCCTACGAAACGGCGACCGGCCACAACTGCAAAAGCATAGGAAAGAGATCCTGCGAGGACAGAGACCTGCCCCATAAACTCGCCCGTAAGTCCCGCAAGGCTGCCTGGGCCAATGATGGAAACCACGCCAAGAAAACCAACCAATACACCAGAGAAGCGTCTCGCAGTCAGGCGTTCATCATGGATGAAAAAGTGAGCCACAAACACAGTGAAAAGCGGCATGGTGGCATTCAGGATGGAAGCCAGGCTTGAAGCAATCTGCGTCTGCCCCCAAGCGATCAGCGAGAAGGGCATGATGTTATTCAGAAGCCCCATCACCGCAAGAGCCCCCCATATCTGCCATTTGTTTTTGTGCCCGGCGCCGGGCACGGAAACCCCAGTCAGCTTCATGAAGCAATACAGGCCGAAAGCGGCCAGCGAAACCCGCACAGCAACAACAGTCAAAGGTGGCAAGGCAGTTATTGCCACTTCAATCGCCATGAAAGACGCCCCCCAAAGCACGGAAAGCATGGCCAGCAACCCCCATTGGCGTGGGCCCATTTGCGGGATCGGTTCTGTCACGCGGGAGTATCCTTCATAAGTAGCAATTATCGTCTTTCAAGACAGCAAGCGACACCGTATGACGCCGCGCAAAAATCTGCACGCCATTTCCGGACTTGTCACCAACATTTGAAAAAACGATCAGTCGTGCTGATCGTAGTCAAGGTCTGCTAGAACGTGGGTCACTTTGTCACCCTCACCAAACGGCAATACAATAGATTCCCCAAAAACTGACATCCCGTTCTTGGATACAAAATTGCCTGCCGTTCGTACCGGACGACGCAACAGGGCAACATGATCCAGAATACGGCGCGATCTTTCCGCTCTGTTGGGATCGGGAAATTCGCTAACAAGCTTGCCGGTCATCTCAGCGCCGAACAATACGCTAAGCGCTGTACCAAACACCTTATAGCGATAGTTCGGCTTGCCATCTGGCTGAAGCTCAATTTCCACGAGAAAAATATTGGGTAAGTGTCTTGGTAGTGCGGCTGGATTGAAAGCCTCACGGGAGGGCATTACTCCTTTGGAAGGACGCAACGACAGATAATGGTTAAACATGTCCCTAAGATCTGCACTACGTATTCCTGCCTGCATGGAACTCTCGCCTACCAACAACTGCATGTCTGCACTTGCCGAGGGGAGGCTATCCAACTGGTTGGTTACGCTCGTAGCTTCAAACGATGATACTAAACTGCCGTCTCCTGCGTCTCCAGGAACCATGGCAAACCTCTCAAACACTATTTGACCCCGGGAACAGCTTAGGCCCGAATTCCTTTCGCAATTGTAAATCCGCTAAAGAATTGTTGACGCCCTGATTTTATTTTTTTAGCCCCAGCATGAGTTCGGCTTATGGCTGGCTGCACCTAAGGTATCGTGCGCAGTCAGATCGATTCAATTTATCGCGGCAAGGGCTCTTTTCACCGCAAAAGACCAGCCCCAGGCCCATTAAATCATTAGTTTGAAGCCGGACATTATAACAATTCAAGTCAGCACCACCCTTTCGCAGGGTCCGGGAAGCAGACATGCTCTGGGGAAATTTGGAATGACGAAAAGGGCCACACGACAGGCCTACGGCTCCCTTGTATTTGGGTCCGCACTTGCTTCGGCCATCTTGCCTGCTGCCGCTTCGGATGCAACAGTTAACGCAAGTGCGTCCGTGACAATTGATGTTGACCACCAAGCCTTCGATGCTGACTTCTTCGAACAATATACGCCTCAGACGGCACTGGATATGATCAACCGGCTGCCCGGATTTGTGTTTGACGCTGGCTCAAGCGCGAGGGGTTTTGGCGGCACAGCGGGCAATGTTCTTATCGACGGCACGCGGCCGACATCAAAATCAGGCGGCCTCTCGGAAGCCCTTTCCCGAATTCCGGCAAGCCAGGTGTCCCACATTGAAATACAGCGCGGCGCTATTGGCGCAGGTGAAGCGGCCGGCCAAAGCATGATTGCAAACGTCGTTCGCTTGAAAGATGTCAGCACAGGCACCTGGACAGTCGGGCTCCGCAAGTTTGACAAAAGCCAAATCATGCCGTCCGTTTCCGGCACATTCAGCACCCAACTAATGGGATGGGACACATCCCTTAAACTGGTGACATTCTTCAAGGACGAATCCCGTCAGGCCGTGATCAGCCGCCGGGATGCAGGCGGTGTGCTTACCAAAAGGCAAACCGAAAACAGAACCGAACAGAACCGCGACGGTACCTTTTCATTTGACGCCGGTCGGGACGCTTTTGGCGGTCGGCTGCAGTTGAACGGCCGGTTAGGGTTCGACAGTTGGTACGGGGACACTGAGCGCCTTGGTCGCGGCGCGGGCCTGGCAACAGCTCCGGTGACTGATCGCTTTTTTGACGACCATAACTGGGAAGAATATTCGGGTGAATTCGGGGCCGACTGGTCGCGCACATACGACAGCGGCTGGAAGTGGCGCCTTATTGGCCTGACCACAATTGAGGACTGGACAGCCGTTGACGAGATTTCATTCGAAACACCGTTGGGAACGCCGTCCTCTTTCAGCACCTTCACTGCCAAGGAAAAAACCACCGAAACCATTTTTAGAACCACGCTGGGCAAAACCGGGCTTAGCCGCTTCAAGCCCGAGTTCGGCATTGAGGGAGCCTTCAACACGCTGGATGGCAGCCTGGAAATCAGCCAACGGGACAGCAGTAGCGTGGAGACATTCTACCGCGCGCCCTCACCTGTTCGGGTTGAGGAAAAACGAGCTGAGGCCTTCGTCAATATGGTTTGGCAGGCCTCTGACAAGGTCACTCTTGATGGTGGCCTGAAGGCAGAAATTTCACGCATCTCCACATCAGGGCACGCCGAACAGGCACAGACCTTCAAATTCCTGAAGCCATCCCTGGGGGCAACCTTCAACATGTCTGACAATCTGCAGTTTGATGTAAAAGCGGAACGGTTTGTAGGCCAGCTTGACTTTGGCGATTTTGCCGCAAGCGCGGACGCAACAGACGACCGCGTTTTTGCTGGCAACCCGAACCTGAGGCCTGACCGTACCGACCGCCTCGAAGGCACTGTCAACTATCAATTCAGCGACCGGGGCGCGCTGTCACTGAGCCTTTTTCACGAGTGGAAAGACGACGTGCTTGAACGCATCGTGTTACCAAGTGGCGCACAGGCCCGCGCCAACGTCGGCAGTGCCCGCCGCTGGGGCCTCGATGCCCAGGCCAGCATTCCTCTTGATCGACTACTGAAAGGCGGACTGCTGGAGGTAGAGCTTTATGCCAAAGAGAGCAGCTTCCTTGATCCGCTCACCAATCAGACGCGCAGGCTCCATGACTTCAAGCCGCTGGAATATTTTATCGACTTCCGTCACGACATTCCGAATTCGGAATGGTCATGGGGCGTGGAATATGATTCAAACTTCAACTGGCATGGCTATTTTGTCGAGGAATTCGAGGATTTCGAGGGCAGTGACCGCTGGGACCTTTTCATTGAAACCACCCAATTTTTCGGCGTAAAAATGAAACTGACAAGCTTTTATACCTTCAGTGTCCAGCGTGACCGGATCCGATATCTTTACGCACCAACCCGCGGCGATACCTTTATCGGCACCGAAATCTCCGAGCGTGAGCGCGATACCGGGTTCCTGTTTGAAATCTCAGGGCAGTTCTAGCCGCTCACCGAAGCCCGAAAAATTAAAGCCCGCGCGTCTATTGGGGGCTGACGCGCGGGCGATCCCGGGAGCTTAGGGGGAGGTAGGGGAACGCCCCGGGCACCACAGAAATGGGGGCCACAACAGAAATTGTAAGCCCCCGCCCGATCACGTTTTCTTGAACCGCGCCTACGCGCAAATCAGCACGTCAACTGAACATCTTAACCAACCGAGCACGCAGCTTTTCCGGGTCGATCGGCTTCAACAAATAGTCCTTCACGCCCAAGCCCTTAGCACTCAGGATATGGTCCTTTTCGGCACTACCTGTAAGGAACAGCACAGGTGTTCTTGCGCGCTTGGCATCAAATCGGATATTGGCGCCATCCCGCAGTGTACGAACAAAATCAATACCGCCCATTGGATCCATATTGATATCGCAAACAATCACATCAAAGGCACGGCGATCAAGCATCTTGAGGGCATCAGAACCGTCTTGAGCTTGCAGTACCTCTGTGAAGCCCAGGCTCAGGAGCAACTTATCCAACATCTTGCGGATGATTTCCTGGTCATCAACCACCAGGGCCGTTCTTCCCCGCAACACGCCACTTGGCTTGATCTCAATGTCGCCCATAGGTCCTCCCTGCGCTGTGACCCCGCGTTCAGCCATCCTTATAGGAACCATACATAATGCTGCGCGCCGACACAATCTGTCAGTTCGCACGAAAAAACGACGTAGTTCTGGTCACTTGAAGGGCGTTAATTTGATATAAACCAATGTTACCTATTCTGCCCGACATAGGACAGACAACCACCACTTTATAGGTATCGGAAGCCTGCCCGACAGTTCTGCGTTTGTTGCCTTTAGCCCTTTCCGCAAGGAGAACGCGCAATGTCGCCAACGTCCACCCGTACTATATTCACCCTCGGCCTATTCGCTTTTTTATGCGGCACCACAGTGCCCTCAGCTACCGCACAAGACTATGACCTCGCCACATGGGGCGAGCGGGTCTATGACGCTTTCGCGTCCAAGCAGCGGTATCCCAAGCGCGCGCTGGACGCCAAACTGGAAGGCACAGTGAAGGTTGAAGTTACTGTCGGCCAGAACGGCGACATTATCGGCTTCCGGATCAACCAGTCGTCGGGCCACAATGTGCTGGATGGTTCGGTCCTGCAGATACTGAACCGGATCAACCCTCTGCCCCCGCTGCCTGAGGGGTTATCCAGCTTCAATTTCAAGATTCCGCTTCGATTCAATATGGACGAGCAGCAAACCCAGCTGGGTGCCGATGTCCAGGTAGCAGAAGCCACGCCTGACTGGCAGGGCTGGCAACGTGATGTCTCCCGTATTCTGGCAAGAAACCAGGGCTATCCAACACAGCTGATTGAAGAAGGCATTGAAGGCACGGTCCGGGTTAAGGTGCAGATTGCCATGGACGGCACCATCCTGGCTCAGCAGGTGGTCGAAAGCTCAGGCAACCCGATCCTGGACGATGAAGCCGTCGACCTGATGCGCCGTATCAGCTTCCCTAAGCTGCCTGAAAACAGGGAAAGCGTGTCGCTGACCATTCCCCTCAGCTACAAGATCAACGCTAAAGGGTAGACAGCCCCGAGGTTCACGACATAGAGGCAACAAAAAAGCCCGGCTGCAAAAGCCGGGCTTTCTGCGTTCTAACGGCAGTCTTTTAAGCTACTTTTGACAGCTTCTGGAAGCGCTTCAGGTGGTAATCGGTGTCACCGAAATAATGATCGATCATCACAAGCCTCTTGGCAACATGTGCCAATTCAAGCTCCCAGGTCACGCCGATACCACCATGCATTTGCACCGCCTCTTCAGCGACCATTCGGCCCACACGGCCTACTAGGGCCTTGGCAGCAGACAGATGCTTGTCGCGGTCGCCAGCGTCCAGCTTGGAAGCCGCCAGCAGCACAATTGACCGCACTTGCTCGATCTCGAGGCACACGTCCACAAGACGGTGCTGCAGCACCTGGAACTTGCCAATCGGCACTCCGAACTGTGTCCGGGTACGCAGGTATTCCAGCGTGGCGTCGCGTGCATTTTCCATGGCACCCAGGCTTTCCGCGCACAGCGCGAGTGTAGCGCGCGCAAGAGCCCGGCCAAGGGCCGCCTCCGCAGCATCGCCCGAAAGCAATACATCGTCCGCTGCCACGGCGACATCTGTGAAGGTCACCTCAGCGGCGCCAAAACCGTCATGAGTTTTAAAGGCCTTGATAGCAACACCTTCAGCATCCTTCGCAACTAGTGCCAGCACCAACTTGTCGCCATCTTTGGCGGACACAACCAGAGTGGCGGCATCGCCGCCATTGATCACAAGCGATTTCGAACCCGACAGCTTGCCACCAGCGATTGTCGCATCCACCTTCGCCGCATTGTAGCGTGCACCCGGTTCATAGTGCGCCAGCGCGAGCTTGTGCCCACCGCCGATCACGTCATCCAGAAGTGCAGGACCACGCCCTTCGGCAGCTTCTTCAGCCAGAAGCCCAGCCCCCAGAACAGCCGTTGCAAGAAACGGCTCCACCACAATCTTGCGGCCAAGTTCCTCGGCCACCACCATGATATCCAAGCCTGACCCACCAAGGCCGCCTACGCGTTCCGGCAGCACAGCAGCCACCAGCCCAAGTTCCGCCATCTGTGCCCAAACCGCTTCATCATGCCCCTTTTCAGAGCTGATCAGCTTCAACCGGCTTTCAAAATCGCACTGCTCACGTACAAAGCGCGAGACCATGTCCTTGAGCATGCGGTGATCATCAGAGAGATTGAAATCCATACCTAAATCCTCCCTTAAAGCCCAAGAATCATCTTGGAGATGATGTTGCGCTGAATTTCGTTCGATCCGCCATAAATTGAGTATTTCCGGCGATTGAAATATTGGCCTGCATAAAGATGTGCGCCCTCTGGGCCAACAGGTTCCATGTTGGAACCCAGTTGATCCAGCTCCGGCATGAACGGTAGCGCGTAGGGGCCAACAGCCCGGCGCATCAGGTCACTCAGCTCCTGGCGGATCACAGACCCCTTGATCTTGAGCATGGAGCTTTCAGCCCCCGGCGCGCCGCCGGCCTGAGCCGCCGCAAGCACCCGAAGGTTGGTCAGTTCCATCGCCATCAGGTCGATCTCCACATTCGCCAGACGCTCCGCAAAATGCGCATCGTCAATCAAACGCCCGCCTTCACCGTCATCGGTGTCGGATGCGATCTTTTTCAGCTTTTTCAGTGTTTCCTTGGCCGCAGCCACACCTGCGATACCAACACGCTCGTGCTGCAGCAGGTATTTGGCATAGGTCCAGCCCATGTTTTCCTGGCCGACCAGGTTTTCAACCGGCACCTTGACGTTATCGAAGAATACCTCGTTCACCTCGTGGCCGCCTTCGATGGTGATGATCGGGCGCATCTCAACGCCTGGGGTGTTGAGATCGATCAACAGGAAACTGATGCCGGTCTGCGGCTTGCCTTCACTGGATGTCCGTACAAGACAGAATATCCAGTCGGCATATTGGCCAAGCGTGGTCCAGGTTTTTTGACCATTAACAATATAATGGTCACCGTCGCGCACTGCTTTTGTCTTGAGGCTGGCAAGGTCCGAGCCAGATCCCGGCTCCGAATAGCCCTGACACCACCAATCGGTACCGTCAAGGATGCGCGGCAGATAATGGGCCTTCTGCTCGTCCGACCCGAATGCAATAATCACCGGACCCAACATGGAAAGCCCGAAAGGTGGCAGTTCTGGCGCGCCCACCCGCACAAATTCTTCTTCAAAGATGTGCTTCTGGAATGGGGTAAAACCCGATCCACCAAATTCCTTGGGCCAGGCGTGGGCCACCCACTGTTTTTCCTGCAATGTACGTTGCCAATTCAGATAGTCTTCTTTTTCCAGAGCAAGGCCCGCTTTGGTCCGCTCTGCAATATGGCTTGGAAGCCTGGCTTCCAGGAATGACCGCACTTCCGCACGGAAGGCCAGGTCCTCTTCACTATATTCAAGACGCATTGTTCGCCCCTTCAAATCTATACCGCTTGGGTCCACTGTATATCCGGGGAAAGAGTTTAGGGCGCCTTACCGCCCCTTCAAGGGCCATAGGCTGTGAAAAGGTCAGAAAGAAGTCTTTAAGAAGCCCGCTAATGAATAGTCTGCACAAATTCGTAGCCTGATCGGTAAAATTTTATGAAACAACACGCTAACATTTGATTTTTTCGCCAATAAATCGTACCAATATTGTCTTGTATTCATGCGCCCCACTATGGCGAAACCTAGGGGAACTGCATTGCCGATACACTATAGAGATATTTTGCTTGTTGATGACAGCGGCGCTGACTGCCGCTTCATTGAACATGCGCTCAAACGTTCAAGTGCCAGCTACCATATAGATTCCGCGCATACAGCCGCAGACGCGCGCCGCAAGATTGCCGAAAAGCATTATGACTGCATGCTGATCGACTACCGGCTTCCGGACCTGGACGGGCTGGAACTCATGGAAAGTATTCACCGTGATATTGAAACCGGCTTTCCAGGCCTCGTGATGATCAGTGGAGAAGGCAGTGAGCGGGTGGCCGCTAAAGCCATCAAACTGGGGGCGCATGACTACCTATCCAAAAATCAGCTAAACTCTGGAAGGCTGCAAGAAGTAATCGATAGCGCCATCCGACGGGCTCAGGAAAAGCGTAGCCAAGTGCACCAGCAAATGCTGATGGAAAATTTTGCATCCACCGCAGCGCATGACCTTGCCAATCCTCTCAACGGCGTCATCGGCTTTGTGTCGCTTGCCCAACAGATGATGGAAAGGGGCGAGATTGACCAGATACCTGACTATCTGGACAGCGCCCTGAAGGCGGCCCACTATATGAAGCAACTGGTTATCGACCTGTTGCACTTTGCCCGAACTGGCTCTTCGGCAGAAGCATGCGAGCCTGTCAACCTTACAGACACAGTACAGCTGGCTGCGAATTTACTTGAGGAAGCCATTGAGGCGTCGGGTGCTGTCATTGAATTGGAGACGTTGCCGAAGATTGAAGGCTATGTCACGGAGTTGACACAGATGTTCCAAAACCTTATCGCCAATTCAATCAAGTATCATTCTGACGCTCGCCCCGTGATCACGATCAGCGCCGAAGACATGGAGGATAGCTGTATTATCACGATTACCGACAATGGCTGCGGCGTACCTGCTTCTGCTCGTCGCCAAATCTTTTCACCCTTGTTCCGCATCCACCGGAAAAACACCACGGGCTCCGGCCTTGGCCTCGCGACATGCGCCAAAATTGCTGAGATGCATCACGGGCGGATCTGGTGCGAAGGGCGTGCGACTGGCGGCAGCAGATTCAAGATCGAATTGCCAAAGAAGCAACCTGATCAAAATCTGCCTAATGACATGATCTAGAACGCCACCACAGCCTCACGGACGCGACGGCAATTCCGCACTGTGCAACCAAAATTCCGAGAGAGACTGAATGGCATCCACAAATCCGTTCAAGTCGTGCGGCTTTTTGACAAAGCTGTTTGCGCCCAGTGCGTAACAATCCTGAACATCACGTTCATCATCTGAGGTACTGAATATAACCACTGGAATAGACTTGTACCGATCATCATCTTTGATCGTACGCAACACTTCACGCCCATCAACACCTGGCAAGTTCAAATCCAGCAGCACAAGGGAAGGCCACCGGTTACCGCTGGGCCGCCTTGGACATGGCCAGATAATTGATCGCCCGACGTCCGTCTTCACAGTGATGTACCGGGTTGTCGACACCCAACTTCTTGAAGGCGCGCTTGGTTACGCGGACGTCCGCCTCGCTATCTTCAACGAGTAAGATAAGGTCGGTCTCATTGTCCGCCATCATGTGACTCCATTTGAATGGGTAGGCCAAAGGAGAAGGTTGTTCCCTTTCCTTCCTCAGTCTCGAACCTGATCCAGCCGCCACTGTGATCGAGAATGCGCTTTACAATGGCTAGACCGGCACCAGTTCCGCCCCCGAAGGCGTCTTCACGGTGGAAGCGCCGGAACATGTCAAACACTTTGTTCTGAAATTCCGGCGCAATGCCGATGCCATTATCTGTGACATTCAGTATAGCAAACTTGCCGTCCGTCCGACCAGAGATTTCCACCCTTTTTTCCGATTTATCATTGTACTTCACACCATTAGTAATCAGGTTTCGGAAAATGCTGGTAAGATGTGCTGAAGGGAAAACATGCCTTGGGAGGTCTCCAACCACAACAACTTCCGCACCATGTTCGGACAAGAAGCCACCGATATCATCCAGGACAATTTCAACCGCCTTGTCGGCTGCAATCTCTTCTCCTTGTCGTTCGCCGCGCTCGATGCGGGAATATTCTCGCAAGTCGTCAATCAGCCTCTCCATGCGCACTGTCAGCCGAGCAACCGTATCAAGGTCTTCCTGGTATTCCTTCTCGAGCTTATCGGCACATTCTTCACGCACGATAGATGAGAGATTATGAATACCCCGCAACGGTTCTTTCAGGTCATGCGCTGCGATATAGACGAATTGGTCCAGCGCTTCATTGGAAGCAGAAAGCTTTCCGTTCAACTCGCGCAACTCTTTTTCGGCAGCCTTTGCATCAGAAACATCCCGCGCCACCACCGCAGCAGCGACAATCTGGCCGTGCGGATTTTTAACCGGGGAAATGGACATGGATACATCAATTTCATGGCCATCGGCATGGCGGTAAACCGTTTCATAGTGGCGAACCGTCTCTCCGGCTGCAATCTGGGCAAGGATATCATGCAGCTCTCCGGACTTACCTTCTGGCAAGATCAGCGTACCCGGCCAACCAATGGCCTTGTCAGCGGAATATCCAAACAGCTGCTCCGCGCCCGGCGCCCAGCTCTGGATTGTGCCCATGAGATCAAGGCTGAAAATGGCATCATCACAAGCCTCAATTGTAGTGACCAGACGGCGACGCTCGGTTGCGATCCGCATACGTTCCGTAACGTCCACAATTGTAGCAATCACAACGATTTCTGGATCGTCTTCAACCGGTGTCAGGCCAATTTCCACAGGAAACAGCTCGCCACCCTTTCGTTCGCCATAAAGCTCCATCCCCTGCCCCATTGGACGGGTTTTCATATTAGTGAAAAATCTCTCGCGGTTGGCTGGGTGCTTCGCCCGAGCATTTTGCGGCACCAAAATTTCAACAGGCTGGCCCATTAACTCGTCTTCCGAATACCCAAACAGGTTTGTCGCACCGGGGTTTACCACCTGAATCAATCCGCGCGAGTTCACTCCAATGATCGCTGGTGAAATCTTGTTGATCACCAATTCGAGCCGACGGCTTTTCTGTTCAAGTTCTGCAGTTCTCTCCGCCACCTGTTGTTCGAGCAATGCATGGGTTGGTATCTTGAGTGCCGCAGGAATGAGTCGCCAGACGGCGACCGCTGTGAGGAGAGACACAATGGCCGTACCGGCCTTTGCAACACCCGACATACCATAGGTACCATGCCATACCGTGATGATCCCAAAAATGTGGGTTACTCCGCACAGGAAAATGAACGCCGAAAAAAGATAGAATATAGAAGTGAACTGAACGTCAGGGCGTCTGCGTATGAACACCATGAGACTGATGGGGATGGAAAAGTAAGCCAAGGCGATTACCGCATCAGAAACCACGTGGGTCCACAAGATTTCCGGCGCCCACAGGAAGCAGTAGCCATGTGGCATAAAATCGGTAGACATCATATTATCAAGAAGGGACATGATTGGTGTTCTCCGCCTACTGTGTCGCTGAAGAAAACGTGACCTTAACCCTATAAGAGACACCGAACAGCAGATTGGTCACCTTGCACGCAAGGATAGCAAATAGAGGCACAGAAGTAAGGGCAATATTCCAGCTATCCCTTCATAACAGGCCGAAAACTTGCTATAGATTTCATGGGGTTGAACACTGAAAAGGAACGCTAAAATGGCTCAAAGCCGCACAACCCTGCTGTTTTTTCTGACCATTTTACTCATATTTTCCAGCCCAACCACTGCTGAGGAAAACTTGTTCGGCAGCGGCAAAATTTTGGCAACCCCAGGGGTGATCCAGGTTGAAGGGACTGCAGGCGGCGGATTGACGCCTTGGGCAGTAATTTCAGGCTATGGAACCAATCGCCAGATTGGCGGCAGCGTGCACCATACTTATGTCACCACCAACGATTTCACATTGAACGCCACCGGCGCCACCGTGGGACTATATGATCGGCTTGAGCTTAGCTTCACCAGGCAGTGGTTTGATACCGGCAGTGCGGGCGAGCGGCTGGGCCTTGGGGAGGGTTTCAAGTTCAACCAGGACATCCTTGGTGCGAAAGTGAAGATATTCGGGGACGCGGTTTATGACCAAGACACCTGGATGCCGCAAGTGGCATTGGGCGCTCAATACAAGAAAGTGGACAAGGGAGCTATCGTACGCGCAGTGGGCGCTGAGGACGACGACGATATAGACGTTTATCTGGCTGCCACTAAAATCCTGCTAGATAAAAGCCTTGTGCTAACCGGCACGGCCAGACTGACACGCGCCAACCAGTTCGGCCTCCTGGGCTTTGGCGGTCCGAATGGCTCAAGCAGGTCTCTTCAATTTGAAGGATCGGTCGCTTACCTACTCAGTCGTCACTTTGTACTTGGTGCTGACTATCGCACCAAGCCGGACAACCTGGCTTTCGCAGAAGAAGATGACGCCATGGCCGCTTACGTGGTCTGGTTACCGTCAAAACATTTGACGGTAACAGCCGCCTACACCGACCTTGGCAAGATTGCCCTGCAGGGCCGCCAACGTGGATTTTACCTGTCCGTCCAACTGGGGTTCTAGATATGAAATTTCTGAAAACCACGCTGATCGCTGGCCTTCTGGCCCTGACCACCGCCGTTCACGCAGATAGCCTGTTTGATGACTTGGGGGGCAAAGATGCGATCGCGCGAATGATGACCCGACTGGTGGAACTGACGTCTGCCGACCCCCGCACCGCCCACCAGTTCGAGCAGACAAAAAAGGATCGCCTGGCCAGACTACTGACTGATCAAGTATGCGAGCTTTCAGGGGGGCCGTGCAAATATCGCGGCGTAAACATGAAAAAGTCCCACATCAAGCTTGGGATCACCGAGGCCGAGTTCAATGCCCTTGTGGAACAACTCCAGCAAGCGATGGACGAAGAAGGCGTGCCTTTCCATACCCAGAACCGACTGCTGGCTCTTCTGGCCCCGATGAAGCGGGATATTGTTGAACGCTAACATCACAGCCATTTGACAATATTCACGTGCGAACCATTCGCTATGCGGTTATTATTGCCCCGTGGGGCCAGAAATGGGGAGACGTCAGCTTTTGTTCAGGCGTGCGTTGTTTTTTGTCTGTCTGCTGTTGTTCAGCAGCGTCAGTAGCCCACACGCGGCTGACGTATTCATCTTCACGGAAAATTATCCCCCTTATAATTTCCCTGCAGCTGATGGCACTGTAGCTGGAGACGCGACAGCGCTTGTCCGCAAGGTGATGAACATAAGTGAGCTGGACTATTCGATTACCATCGTCCCCTGGGCACGGGCGGTGCGTTACACGGAAACCGCAGATAATGTCCTGATCTACTCCATCGCCCGCATACCGAACCGTGAGGAGCGCTTTCAGTGGCTTGTACCACTGGCCTTCGACAATTACCGGCTGTTTGCCCGCAAGGATGACAAACGCGTCTTCACTCGCGAACAGTTGCGGAAAGGGGCCTTTAGCGTTATTTGCGTGCAGGGGGATATCTCCTGCACCATTCTTCAGGATACAGGCCTGCCAGAAGCCAGCATCATACAGTCGCCGGATCTGGATCAACCCGGCACACTCAAAATGGTAGAGGCAGGACGCGTTGACCTTTTCCCGGGCAGCATGATCAATTACCAGACTGAACGCCAGCACCACGGCGCCTGGCGAGGGGCGTTCAAGCCGGTCTATGACCTTGAGGTGGGCCTGACCCTCTATTTGGCGGGCGGCGCAAACCTGCGCCCTGAACTGGCCGCAAAAATCAGGGCAGCTTATGCGCATCTGGTTGACGCGAATGACTTTGATATGATGTTCGCGGATGGTCCGCCGATAGACCGCTAGATGACCTAGAAAATGCTGGTGTGGGTCATGGACGTGAACATTTCCAGCGCCGCGGTACCAACATAAGAGTTACCGAACTGGTCCAGCTCAGGCGACCACACGGCCACGGACATCTTGCCGGGGATCACTGCCAGGATACCGCCGCCGACACCACTTTTCGCAGGCACCCCAACCCGGTAAGCAAAGCTGCCGACGCTGTCGTACATGCCGCACGTCAGCATTACGGCATTAATGCGCTTTGCTTGTGCCACCGACAGGATGGTAGCGTCATGGAGCGCGGAATAGCCCCCTGTTGCAAGCGGCAGGCCCGCAAGCGCAAGGTCCTTGCAGGTCATGGTCATGGAACATTGGAAACAATAAGTTTCCAGTAGTGTATCCACATCCTGGTCGATATTTTTATAGCTTTTCATCAGGTGTGCCATGGCACGGTTCAGGTTTGAATGCGTCAGTTCTGACTGCATGACCGCTTCATCGGCGTCAACCGCATCATTCATTGCCAGGAACCGCAGGAAGTTGCGGATGCGGTGTTTGGTGTCGCCCTTCAGCCCCATCAGGAGGTCCAGCGTTGCGAGCGCACCTGGATTGATGAAGGGGTTCCGGGGAACACCATGTTCCATCTCAAGCTTGATCATGGAATTGAAACGGTCGCCTGACGGCTCTTTGCCAACCCGCGTCCAGACCATGTCACCGAAGTGAGACATGGCAAGTTCAAGCACAAAGAGCTTGGAGATACTCTGGACGGAGAAGGCTTCTTCAGCGTCGCCCACCGAGAAGCTCTCGCCAGACGCAAGCTGCACGGCCATGCCGAACTTTGTTGCCGGAACGCCCGCGAGCGCTGGAATATAGTTGGCAACCTTGCCCTTACCGAAATGAGGCTGCACCCCTTCGGCGATGTAATCCAGCAATGCCTGATAATCGAGCACGTCCAAGAAATTCCTTCTGTTATACTTTCAAGATTAGACGGACAAGCGCTTGAAAAAAAGAGCAGAAATACGCATCTCTGCCCCGCGCCACGGACATAGTTTCGCCCAACTAGTTTAGCACAAGCCCCACGCCGATTGCCTAAAGTCAAGGATTTGTGAGGCCTGCAGGGCTTTAAGACACTTTGCCTTTCTGCGTTTTTATGGCAATTAGGCGCACATGTAAGATTTACCGCCATCGCGGTGTGAGAGAATGACATGCAAGACGGTATGACAGTAGGAAAAGTGGCAACTTCAGCAGCGGATGCGCCAGCTAGGTCCGGTAAACACCCGGAAGCGGCCGCCTTTCCGCTCAAGGAAGCGCGCAAACTGGTCAAGGACCTGTGGAAACCCAATGCCCGCATCTACTGGACAGACTTCACGCTATCTGCCGGCATCGGCTGGGGCGCTGTGGCTGTCGCCACCCTGGCGCCTAATTATTCACTTGTGCAAATTCTGGCGCTTGTGGTTGCCACGCTTGGCCTCTACCGCGCGGTGATTTTCATCCATGAAATCGCGCATTTCCGCAAAGGCACCTTCACCGCCTTCCGGCGCTATTTCAATGCCTTCTGCGGCATGCCAATGATGGTGCCGGCCTACACCTACGCCGATGTACATATCGATCACCACAAGCCGCAGGTTTATGGCACCTCCGAGGACGGGGAATATCTGCCGTTCGCCGTGGACAAGCCCTGGAAGATTGTGGCCTTCATCGTCCAGGCCCTGATTGTGCCGGGCCTTCTGCTGCTGCGTTATACGGTATTGATGCCGCTAACCCTGATCATCCCCCCATTCCGCCGCTATGTCTGGAAGCGGGCAAGCTCGCTGGTGATCGACTTCGCCTATATCCGCCCGGCCCCCAAAAAAGACCAAGTGGCTGGCTGGCTGCTTGAGGATATCTTCACCGGCGTCTATGCCTATGCGGGCCTCGGCCTGATGTATCTGGGCTATCTGCCGTGGAAGCTTCTGGCTGTATGGTATGTGGTGACGATCCTGATTTTCGTGCTGAACGGCCTTCGGACCCTGGCGGCCCACGCTTACCGGAACGGCGGGCGTGAACGCATGACCCAGCAGGAAGAGTTCCTCGACAGCGTGGATATCCCGGGCAACCGCTATATCTCCAGCCTTTGGGCACCTGTGGGGCTGCGGTTCCACGCGACACATCACCTGTTTCCGGGCATGCCCTATCATTCGCTTGAGAAGGCCTATTTCCGCCTGAAGGCAGAACTGCCGGACAACCGGCTGTATCTCGAGGCCACACGCCCAAGTCTCATGGCCGCCGTGGCCCAGCTTTGGCGCGAAGCCAAGTCCGCGCAGAAGATAGCTTAGTCGTCCAGCATCGCCAGCAGTTTCTGAACCGTGTTCCAATTCCGCGCAGTTGCGGGCACACCCAGCTTCTTGTCGGTCAGGAGTGGCGTCAGCTTGGATCGGCCTGAGCCTTCAGTGAAATAAATATGGATGGTACGCCCTACCAACCGCACCATCTCTGGCCCTTCGTAAGCCTCAAAAAGCGCTTCTATATGCGCGCTGTCCGGCATGCCTTTCAGGAAGGCCAGCTGCAGGAATTTCGGGTCCAGTTCACCTTTGGGACTACTGCCATCAGCAAACGGACAGGCCGCCACTTCCTGACGGAATTCGTCTTCCGAGAGCACCATGATATCCACGGGGAAACCAAAGGTCCGCTCACACGCTTTCTCCAGCTTGCCCGCAACCGCATCCGGCGTGCCTTTGCCCGAAAACACCAGATTCCCTGACTGTACATAATGCTGCACGTCCGAAAGCCCGCATTTTCCAGCCACTTCCTTGAGGTCGGCCATTTTTATCTTCTTGTGACCACCCACATTGATACCACGCAACAGCGCTACAAACTTTGTCATAAAATCCTCGGTTATCGTTTGGGGCCTTCATATCGGAAGCAACCGTCGGCACCAACCCCTAATCCGGGATTGAGGCAGGATAAGGTATTGGTTCAAAAAAATTGACCCGCCCTCGGGGGAAGGGGGCGGGTCAGTCAGCGAAGGGCCCCCTTGGATGGAGAGGGAGGAGACCCGTCGGGGTCGCTGTAACGAGGAATGAACCTTATACGTAAAGCCCTCGGCTTCGGATCACAGCAGGGCGCTCATTGCACCGCGCCCGCCAGGCAGCCACATTCTGGAAGCTGTATAAATCGACTTGTTCTGTGGCTTCATAGAATTCTTCCAAACAATTCAACCAAGGGAAAGTCGCGATGTCGGCAACGGAATATTCCCCTGCCAGATAGTTTTGCCCATCCAGCCGCTTATCAAGCACACTCAACAGCCGCTTGGCTTCATTGGTATAGCGCTCCACCGGATAGGGATGATCGCATTTGTCTTTCGCATATTTGAAGAAATGCCCGAGCTGACCAAACATGGGACCCAACCCCGCCATCTGCCAGAACAGCCACTGGATGGCCTCAGACCGGGCGCGTGGCTCTGCCGGTAAAAGCTTGCCTGTTTTCTCCGCCAGATGCAGCAGGATCGCGCCACTTTCAAAAACATTGATTGGCTTACCATCAGGGCCATCAGGATCTGTAATCGCTGGAATTTTGTTGTTCGGATTCACGGCCAGGAACTCTGGTGTAAACTGATCGCCAGCACCGATATCGATGCGGTGATAATCATAGGGCAACCCAAGCTCCTCCAACGCGATGGAGATTTTCTGCCCGTTGGGTGTGTTCAGTGAGTAAAGCTGGATCGGTTTCATGGGCTTCCTTGATGTCATGGCTATGCTTCCGGATTTCAGAGATTGCCCCGAACACCCGAAAAAACAAGGCTCACGCAGATCACGACTTTGCGAGACCTTAGGGGCGATATACGCGCCCCTCTTGACATGACCACTATATCAACCTATTTGATACCTTTAGGTTACATTAATGAACCCACGAAGGACATATAGGAGTAAGACATGGCCGAGGACAACAAAATGCAAACCGCACAAAAGCGGAAAAAAGGTCGGCAGGAAATCGTGCAGGCAATTCTGTGGGCGGCGGCGCTGATTGGCAGTGCGCTCATCCTGAAAGGCACGGAACAGGCAGACAAAGTGATGTGGCTTTTGTTTGTGCTGGCCTTCACAAGCACGCTTTCAGGTGGCCCCGCCGCCTGCGAGCGCCGGATGTGGCGCAAATGGACGGGCAATGAAAGTTAAGGGCATCACGGCCATCTAAAACCAAAAAAGGCGGGGAAGTCCCCGCCCTTTCACGCCAGACTGATCTGCCTGCTGTTAATCATCGCTCATGGCTGTACGGGCTGCTTCCAAAGCTTTCAGGCCATCCACATGCATCTGCTGTTTACCCAGCGCATCAGCCAGTGCTGTCAGGCAAAGTTCTACATTTTCTTCACGCGCCGAGGTTCCCATCAGACCAATCCGCCAAACCTTGCCTGCAAGTGGACCAAGGCCAGCACCAATTTCAAGATCGTATTCCTGCAACAGGTGTGCCCGAACAGCAGCTTCATCAATGCCGTCTGGCACCTTGACTGCATTCAGCATCGGCAGACGGATGTCTGGGTGCACCAGGAAGTCAAGCCCCATGTCCTCCAGGCCTGCAACGAGGCCTTCGTGCATTACCGCATGACGGGCGTGGCTTTCCTCCAGCCCTTCCTCAAACAGCATCACCAGGCTTTCATGCAGACCATAGAGCGGGTTCACAGGCGCTGTGTGATGGTAGGACCGGCCACCTGTGCCGTCCCAGTAGGCCATCACAAGGCTGAGATCCAGGAACCAGCTTTGCACAGGTACCTTCCGGGCTCTTACGCGCTCGAGCGCACGTTCAGAAAAGCTCACCGGCGAAAGGCCTGGCGTGCAGGACAGGCATTTCTGGCTGCCCGAATAGATGGCATCAATGCCCCAGGCGTCCACTTCAACGGGCAGACCGCCCAGGCTGGTCACCGCATCTACGATTGTCAGGCAATCGTGTTCACGGGCCAGCGCGCAAAGAGCGGCAGCGTCCGCGCGCACACCCGTTGATGTCTCAGCATGAACGAAGGCCAGAATTTTAGTGTCTGAGTTGGCCGCCAGTACTTCGGCCACCTTCGACACATCAGGGGCTGTGCCCCAATCGAATTCCACCATCACAGCTTCGCCGCCTGCACGCACCACGTTTTCGCGCATGCGTTCCCCGAAAACACCATTCTTCACAACAACAACCTTGTCGCCCGGCTCGATGAGGTTAACGAAGCACATTTCCATGCCCGCTGATCCAGGCGCAGAAACCGGGAAGGTCATGGCATTTCCGGTTTTGAACAGGGCACGAAGGCCACCTTTGAGCTCCTCCATCATGCGCTGGAAGTCAGGATCAAGGTGACCAAGAGTGGGGCGCGCCATAGCCTCGAGAATGCGGTCATGAACGTCTGAGGGCCCGGGGCCCATCAACGTGCGTTTGGTCGGGATGAATGATTGCATGGGAAGCACTCCTGAAAAGTCACAAATCGGTTAATGGTCCATGACATAGGCGGGCGCCAGCATATGTCGAGCGGGGCAGTGGCTTTTGTAGCCCAAGTGCGAGACATGGGCAACCTGCCCCTTCTGATAAGAAAGATGGACCACTGTCAGGTGCTAACATTGTTTTAACAGGTCCATCTCATACTGGTCGGCGTAAAGTGAATTGGCCTCTCCATCAAAGTTGGCGGGCCCGGGGTAACGGATGCGCAAGAGCGGGACCAGATCTTCCATATTGCATCGGTTGGCACAGGCCTTATGCCTGGTGCTTGCTGGCAGTATTGTGTCCGACGCCGATGACAACCCGCCTCAAACCACGTATGTGATCGGCGTGGAAAACATCATGCATCTGCCCTACTACGGCATATGCGATACAGGATATTGCGGTTTTGGGCGCGACCTTCTGGATGCATTTGCGGCTGCCCAGGGTGTGGAAGTCCAGTACCGACCGCTACCCATTCCGCGGCTTCACAGGGCACTGGCTTCCGGCCTGATCGATGCCAAGTTTCCCGCCAACCCAGACTGGGCACAATCCACAAAAGGGAATGCCCCCATTCTCTATTCCGACCCGGTCGTGCTGTTCACAGATGGTTTCCTGACACTCCCTGAACACAGGGGTGCACCTGAAAAGGTTGGAACGATGCGCGGCTTCACGATCGATATGAGCGTCCTTGGAAACACCCATGTAAAGCTATTTGAAGCCAACGCGGAAGCAGATCTGTTTAACCTGCTGGTGCGTGGCAGAGTAGATACCATTTACACCAATATTAATGTGATGCGCGCTTACATGAGGCGCGAGGGTATACCGGTGGAAACAATAGTTTTCAGGCGCGACCTGCCATTTCAGAACAGCCAGTATTTCCTGTCTACCACCACCAAACCACTGATGATTGATGCCTTCAACAGATGGTTAGAGGCGGCATTTGATGAAATCCAGGTACTGAAGAAAAAACACCATATTTCTGAAATGGAAGTCATTTCCTCCATCCCGCTCCGCTGACCGGTGTATTTTTCCCAAGGCGCTGGCCGTTTTTTGGTCAGCTGTCTAATTAATGGTCAGCACTTGCACCCAAGATTGCAGCTCCACTGCATCAAGACGCTACGGCATCCTTGTCAGTCGGCCACTCCTTTCAGGCAGCCGTTTTGGCATACGGCTTGCTATTCTTCGTCGAACCTTACGCCAAACGCCGGAGTTCCAAAAACACTTCCCAAATTGTTCCAGCAGGATATGAAAATGCCCGTCCAACCGACCTTTACCCTTGTTTGCCATATTGACGATATCCCGGCTCGCGGTGCCCGCCGCATCTACACCAGTGCTTTTGAGGTGGCCCTGTTCCGAACATCGGACAATAAAATCTTCGCGCTGAAGAACGAATGTCCGCACAAAAAAGCCCCATTGTCGGAAGGCATCGTGCACGGGCACTCGGTTGCGTGCCCACTGCATAATTGGGTAATTGACCTCAAGAGCGGAGAAGCGCAGGGCGCGGACAAGGGGTGCACCCCCGCACTTGAAACAAGTGTCGATGACAGTGGCAATGTCTATCTTGCGATCACTCAGGAAAATGGTGCAGCTGCTTAGACCATAAAAAAGTTTCCATCCGGCGGAACGCTCCTGTCAGTTTTTGACACTGTGATCAATTAAACACAGCGCTAGTGTTTCCATAGCACAGGCGCGATGTGATCAGACCAAATTTCTTGAACATACCGTGAACACGTGCACTGTGGGATAGCTTACGGGGGTCAGCAACTTCGCGCTACACGAAAGGCCATACGGCTTTCGACCATACCCATGGTAGCCAGATATGCAGGGCAAAAGCCTGAAGGCACCCGTTCGCTCAACTGAACGCAACAAGAATAGGCTCCCAAAAAAGGGGGCTGACCGCGAGGGACAGAAAATGCGATTGACGCGCCAAAGCCTCAATAACCCTGTTGCCGTGGGCATCGTAGCCGCGGTGGTCATGCTTTTGGGCATCGCCAGCATGCTAAACATGCCGGCACAGCTGCTGCCACAGATTGAGAAGCCGGTTGTCACAATTGTCAACCAGTGGCCTGGGGCATCTCCTGCCGAAATCGAATCTGAGATTACCGTGCCGGTTGAGGAAGTGCTGCAAGGCACGCCGGGCCTCACGGAAATGCAGAGCTGGAGCATGGCCAACTTTGGTTTCATGCAGCTCGAGTTCGCCATTGAAACCGATATGACGCGGGCGCTGATTGAAATTATCAGCCGACTCAACCGCCTGCGTCCCCTGCCTGCAAATGCGGAAAAACCACAGGTCCAGCTGGGCGAATGGGGTGACGCCAACGACCAATTGATTGAATATTACGTGCAGCAGTTGCCTGGCACGGAACATCTGGCGCGCGAAAATGCCCGCTATATGCGCGATATCATCGTGCCGGAACTGCAGGCGCTTTATGGTGTTTCCAACATTGATTTCTGGGACAGCAATGGCGGCGAGGACCAGCTCAAGATCATCTTCGACCCATACAAGGCTGCGGAATTCGGCATCGATATCGCACGCGTGCCGGCGCGCATCGGCCAATCAGCTGACATTTCGTCGGGCTTTGTCGACGTGGGCCGCAAGCAGTATACGGTTCGCTATGAAGGCCGCTATGACATAGAAGAACTGCAAGGGCTTATCCTTGAATGGCGCGGCGGACTGCCTATCACGCTTGGAGATGTGGCCCGTATTGAAGTTGGGCCAGGGCGCGCAGATGGTTTCATCTACCAGAACGGCAATCCCGCTTTCCGCCTTGCCATCGCCAAAAGCAATGACGCCAATGTGCTTGAAGCTCTCGACGGCGTAAAATCCAAAATCAATGAGTTGAATGCCGGTGCCTTCAAAGACCGCGGGATGGTGGCCCAATACGCCTTTGATCCCGGGCAGTATATCAACCGGTCGATCAGCCTTCTGGGCAGCAACCTCGTGATAGGGATGCTGCTTGCTGTTGGCACCCTGTGGATGTTCCTGCGTCAATGGCGGGCAACTCTGTTGATTTCTATTGCCATTCCTACCTCCCTGCTGGCCACTTTCGTGATCCTTGGCGTGGCAGGTCGTACGCTTAACGTGATTTCGCTGGCAGGGCTTGCCTTCGCCACCGGCATGGTGCTGGACGCCGCCATCGTGGTGCTGGAAAATATTGTTCGTCTGCGGGAACGCGGCGAAACTCCTCGCGACGCGGCAGATATGGGGGCTACCCAAGTGTGGGGGGCGCTGCTGGCGTCCACTGCCACCACTGTTGCAGTATTTATTCCCGTGATGTTCCTGAAGGATGCCATTGGCCAGATGTTCGCTGACCTCGCCCTCACCATCGCTGTTGGCGTGGCGATTTCTCTTCTTGTCGCCGTCACTGTACTCCCAACCATGGCACGCTTCTGGATGCGCAGCTTGCCAGAAGCTGACGGTCGCGAAACATCATGGGACCGGATGGCCAATAGCTTGATGAACGTAACCGATACCGTTCAAAAACAGGTATTCTGGGTCATTATCCTGATTTCAGTATCAGCGATATTGGTTTTCTTTTTCATGCCGCAGCGAAACTATCTACCTCCTGTTAAGCGCGACACAGTCGACAGTTTCCTGTTTTTCCCGCCTGGTACCAATGTGGAAACGGCGGACAAGGAAATTGCCCAAGTCGTGGATGCCCGCATCCAGCCCTACCTGAAGGGTGAAAAGGAACCCAAGGTTCGCGACTATTTCTTCTGGTCTTTCCCAGGCGCAACTGGCGGCTGGCTGGCCCTCAATGCAGAAGACCCAAGCAGGCTCGAAGAACTCCAGAACATTGTGCAGTCGGAGGTGACAAGTGGTATCCCCGACATGTTTGGCTTCACCCTGCGGCGCAGTCTTTTTGGCGGCTTTGGCGGTGAAAACAGCGTAGAAATGCGCATCAGCTCTACAGACCTGAATGCCGCCAAAAACGCCGCCATGGCAGGCATGGGAATGGTGATGGGCCAAATTCCTGGTGCCACGGCCAACCCGCAACCTGACCCGTTCGCAGAATCCACCGAACTCAGGTTTGATCCCAATGACCGCCGTCTCGCCGAAGTGGGCTGGACCCGGCAGGACCTGACCATGGTCATCCTTGAGTTGGGCCAAGGCGCCTGGCTGGGTGAATATTTTGACGGCCAGGGCCAGATGGATATTTATCTGAAGTCAGAGAGCTTCACGTCGCCGGAGCAGATGGCAGACCTGCCGGTTCACACTCCCAATGGCGGCCTAGTGCCGCTTGGGGAATTAGCCCAGATATCAACGGTTCTTGGCCCCAACGCAATTGCCCGGTTTGACCGCATCCGTGCCTATAGCCTCCAGGTCAACCCACCCGAAGGCATGGCGCTTGACACCCTTATCAACGAGCTTCAGACGAAGATCGAACCGCAGCTTAAAGCAATGTTACCTGCCGATGCGGTCATCAAATATGCGGGAAGTGCGGATGACCTGACCCAGGCCCTTAAAACACTGGGCCTGAACTTCCTGGTTGCCATTGCGCTGTTGTATTTCATCCTTGCTGGACTGTTTCGGTCGCCTGTGGATGCATTGCTTGTTGTGGTTTCCATCCTGACGGCATGTGCAGGGGGCATGATCGGACTGGCGATACTCAATTTTATTCAGTTCACCCCGCTCGACCTTCTGGGCATGATAGGTTTTATCATTCTGCTTGGGCTTGTCGTGAACAACGCCATTCTTTTGGTAGCCCAAACCCGTACGGCACAGGGCCGCGGCATGAACCGGACCGAAGCGGTCCATCAGGCGCTCAAGTTACGACTTCGCCCCATTTTTATGAGCACCCTCACAAGTCTTTTTGGCATGCTGCCGCTGCTCTTGTTCCCGGGCGCAGGGTCAGAAATTTATCGCGGCATGGCAGCCGTCATTGTGGGCGGCATGAGCATTTCGACCATCTTCACGCTGTTGCTGTTGCCGAGCCTTTTGCAGCTTGTACCCACAAAGATCGCACCTGCCACGCCAGACCAGCTTCGGCGCTTTGAAGATGGCAGTGACGCTGGCCAGACAAACCCGGCAGAATAACAAGAAAGACAGCAGGACTAAGTTATGAGAACCCTCTTGAATATTCGTATCGCCGCCCCGCTGATGCTTGCGGCTGGCCTATTGGCTACCGCACCTGCGTCAGGCCAGGGCATGGGCGAAATGCCGCCCGCGCAAGTGGAAGTGGTTGAGGCAGCATCCCGCAAGATGGCACCCCAAATGGATGTGTCAGGCACCGTGATCAGTCTCCACGACAGTCGCATTTCAGCAGAAGTGGAAGGCCCTCTTTTGTGGGTTGCGGATGTTGGCACTGCAGTAGAAGAAGGCGACGTCATCGCCCGCATTGATGACCGACTGCTTGCTGTGGCACTAAGGCGCGCAGCTGCAAATGTGAAACGGTTGCAAGCTGACCTTGCCTATCGCCAGGAGGAAGTGAAGCGCTATAAAGAACTGGCCGCTGGCAACAACGCATCCCAGGCGCGCCTGGACGAAGCCATCGCCAACCTTGAAATGGCACGTCAGGAAATCGCCGACGCACAGGCCGTACTGGACCGCGCGCAGGGCGATGTGGACCGTACCCAGATCAAAGCCCCCTTCCCTGGCCATGTGGTGCAACGGCTGGCCAACAAGGGCGAATATGTCACGGTTGGCGAGGAAGTCCTGCGCCTTGTCGACACGCGGAACATCGAAATCGCCATGCCTGCGCCAATCGACATCACGCCCTATCTGGCGGTAGGCAACAGTGTTGAAGTGAAAAGCAGGCACGGTGTCTATAACCTGCCGATCCGGACGGTGGTGCCCGTGGGTGACGCGGTGTCGCGTATGGTGGAAGTCCGCCTAAGCGCAGACGCAAAAGACTGGACCGTCAGCACACCCGTGATGATCAGTTTGCCAAAGGGGCCAGAAATGACAGCAGTTGCCGTTCCCCGTGACGCGCTTATCATCAAGAGTGGCAGTGTTTATCTCTTCAAGGTGGGTGCGGACGGCACGGCACAACGCGTGGACGCCAACATCAAGGCAACTGTGGGGCTTTGGGTTGCGCTGGCAGATGGTGTTGAAGCTGGCGACAAAATTGTGGTGCGCGGCGGCGAGCGCCTGCAGCCGGGCCAGCCAGTTGTGGCAACGGCCCATTCCAGCGCCTTAACAGCAAACAACTGACCGACACGCGCGGAACAAAAAAGAGGGCCCATGAGGGGCCCTCAGGCTTTCTCAGGAAATACAGCTTCAGGCTGCCTTTTTCGGTGAGCCATCCGACAGCAATTTCTTGGCCTTGTCCAGGAAGCCAGCCGGAGCAGACGATTTGATTTCAATCGTCTTGGGTCGTTTTTCCTCAGGCACATCACGAACCAGGTCAATGGTCAGAAGGCCATCAGAAAGATTCGCCCCCTTAACTTCCACATGGTCAGCCAGTTGGAACTCAGTCTTGAAATCGCGTTCCGCAATGCCGCGATGAAGGTACTCACCGCCAGTCTCCTTTTGCTCTTTCCGTCCTACAATGGTCAGCAGATTTTCCTGCGCCTGGATATCGATATCCTCACGCGAAAAACCAGCCACTGACATGGTGATGCGATAGCGGTCATCGCCATCCATCATGATGTCATAGGGTGGAAATGATGAAGACGGTTCGGCTTGCTGCTCTGCCGCATCCATCAGGCGCGCCAGTCGGTCAAAACCGATCGTGGTTCTGAATAGTGGATCGAAATTAAAGCGTGTCATAGCTTACATCCTCCTTTGAGCAATGTTCACCATATTTGCCGGCCCATTCAGGCGCCGACATACAGAATCTAGGAAGCCTTTTTACGGTTTCAAGAGGGTAATCCTGGGCTTTAGAACGCTATGTGCAGCCAAGCTTCCCTGCGCTATAACGATATGAGCTTTCTATGGAGATGATACTGGAAATGGCTGATGCCACGCACACAATTCCGCTTACCGACCTGGCACTGGCGTTAGTTCCTGTCGCCTTGGTGGTTGCCATCCTTCACATCTGGTCACGGGACGCACGGGAAACCCTGTATGGTTTCGCCCGGATGATCCTTCAGCTGTCGTTGATCGGTTATTTCCTGGTTTATCTGTTCGCCGCCGAAACGCCTTGGCTTGTAATTGCTGTGCTGGCCGTCATGGCATTGGTATCAAGCTGGATCTCGCTGCGGACCACCAAGTTTTCCCGCCGGACATTATATCCCATCGCACTTTGTTCCATCACACTGGGCGGCGGGGCCGTACTTGCGGTTATTACCCAAGGGGTGCTGCGCCCGGACCCTTGGTTCACGCCCCAGGTAATTATCCCGCTCGCGGGCATGATTTTCGCCGCCTCCATGAACAGCGTCAGTTTGGCGGCAGAGCGCCTAGCCGCGGAAATGCGGCGCGGGGACAGCTACCAGGCGGCCCGCTCCGTAGCACTGAAAGCGGCGCTGATCCCGATCACCAACAGCCTGTTCGCAGTCGGGTTGGTGTCCCTGCCCGGCATGATGACCGGACAAATCCTATCAGGCGTCTCGCCCCTGGTTGCCGCCCGGTACCAGATCATGGTGATGTGCATGATGTTCGCCGCCGCTGGCTTGTCGGCCACCCTGTTCCTGCTATTCATCCGGCGCCATACCGAAGAGGTAGTGCCGACCAAAGCCGACTAGCGCCGCCGCACATAGGCCGTCAGCCCCATGCCTGCGAGATAGAGCGTACCCAGCCCGGTAAAGACAACCAACAGCAGATATGGCAGCCCGCCTGTTTTCCCGGAATGGAGCGGATAGAAACTGTCTGCAATGCGGTGCCCCAGCCCTGCCTTAGTAGCATCATAGGACTGCCCCCCCTGCTGCCCCACCGTCACTGTGGTTCGGCCATTGGGGTGCATCTCTGCGGGCATCTGCAGCCTGAGCCCCACAGGGTCACCTGGCTGGCGCGCCGGACGGTAGAGCGTGACCCGCGCCTCAGCGAAGTGATCACCTGCCATGGTCAGCAAAGTTGCCGGATTGCCATTTGATACAGCATGCATATTCACTGGCTGGTCACCACCAAACACAGCCCCAAGAGCACTTCGAATGGGGGTGCCATACATCATCCCAACACCGGTCCCAATCAGTAGCAGCAATAGCGGCGTGATGAGGATACCGCTGGTGGCATGTGTGGCCCGCAAGGCCGAAGAGCGTCCGTTCTTTGGTTTCAGCAATTTCAGCCGAAACCCCTTACGCCAGGGCCACCACAAATACAGACCACTGAGCACCAGAAAAAAGGCCACAAGCCCAAGCAGCGCAACAGCTTCCTCGCCCCAGAGCCCCAGCGCCAAACTGTGATGCAGGTCGAACAGGAACTGGAGCGCGGCATCAACATTGAGCGGGTCATCTATTGGCTTCAGCGTACGCGGATCCAGGAGATAGGAGCCATGCCCCCGTTCATATATACGGTAAGCATTCATGCCGGGATACGGCAACTTTATGGACAAAAGCTGGTAAGCGTCATACCTGGCCTCAATGGTCTCAAGCACAGTACCCTGCTGATCAGCATCCAGGGGCACCACGCTTTGTTCAAGCCGAGGCACCGCAAGCCGCAACAACTGGTCCTCGAACGCCAGGATGGTGCCGGTCAGCGCCATCAGTATCATATACAGCGCTCCCACAAGCCCGATGAGCTGATGGACACGTTTCATTGTCTTGCGCATAACCGGCACGCCCCCTTGAACAACTGGTACAGTCTGACAGCCGGGCACCCGCAGGAACCCGGCCATAGCTTAGAAGCTGTAGCGCACGCCTACATTGGCCGTGCGCCCCAGGCCTTTGGAATAGTAGCTGTCGATGAAGATCGATTGCGCCCGCTGGGAGAAATAGTCCTCATTGAACAGATTCTCCACGCCGCCATAAATCTCCACATCGCCCATGCGGTAAGACGCACTCAGGTTCACCAGGTCATAGCCGTCAACCGGGCCCTCATAGATGGCGTAGGCATTCCCTTCAGCAGTGAATTCATCACGCGATGCCAGGTGCAGGAGGTTCGCCGAAACCCGAAGGTTTTCGATCGGGGACCAATCAGCATAAACCGACAGTTTGGCTGGCGAGATAAAGCGGCCGGACAGTTTTTCGCCGGTGTCGGAATTTTCACCATCAAAACTGGTATAGTTGGCACCAATCTCGAGCGTGTCGCTGACATCATATTGGGCTGCGATTTCAAAACCGGTGATTTCCTGCGGTTCCCTGACCGGCAGGAACACGCCTGTGTCCGGGTCCAGCTGTGTGCCAGTACCCAGCTCAGACGTGCTGCGGTAATAGGCAAACTCGAGCTTCAGGTCTTGCAGTTGGCTGGTGAAGCCTACTTCATAGTGGCGTACTTCCGATGCTTCCGTTTGGACCTGCATCAGGTCTGTCACCACGGCGGACCGCAATAGACGGCCAAGATCTGAGATATCAAACCCTTCAGAGAAGCTGATGAACGGGCTGAATGCCGGAATGGCATTATAGCGCAGACCAACATTATAGGTGGTGGAGCTATAGTCCAGCTCACCCCCTGTCACGTCCATGGGGACCGAGCACTGAGTTTCCGACCGGCACAGGCGCAAGGTGCTATAGTCATCAACAGAGATATCGATCTTTTCAGCACGGACGCCAGCCTTGAACACCCAGTGATCACGCCAGACAAACTTGGACTGCAGGTAGGCAGCCTTGTTTTGCATGTCCATCTCGGGGACCCAAAGGCGGCCATCCACCAGCGGCTGGGATGTGGTGTCTTTCAGATAATCGATGCCATAGACAAAATCAGCCTGCACACTGTCCCAATCGAAGGTACTTTTGAAGTTTGCACGCACGCCGAATTTTTCGGATTTGATCAGGGATTGGCCACCGTCGAAGCCTTCGTCGGGGTTCGCAAGACGCGAGGAGAAGAAGAAGACATTTTCGATTTTCTGACTATAGAGATCCAGTGTCAGCTCGGTGTTTTCCAGAAGCGCGGCGTCGCTGTATTTCACCATGATATTGGTGTTGCCTTTCGGCCCTTGCGGCACACCCGGCTTGTCTTCGTCCGTTTCCACAGCATAGGTTTTCTGGCCCGTGACCGGGTTTCCGGTTACATCAACAAGGTCGCTATCCTGCTGGCTGTCATAGTAATTCACTGTAGCTTGCAGGCGCTTTTCAGCGTCAAACTGATAAGCCGCCTTGGCGAACAGGTTGACTGTATCCAGGTCTGACAAGCCGTATACGAGCCCCATAGTGTCACCATCGGCGTCCTTTTGCTGGCCGCGGCTGTCGTACACTGCATTCACGACATAACTGAACTTGTCCAGCGTACCGCTCAGCGTGCCGTCGACGCGCTTGCTAAAGCTGCCGTCGGCGTCCACCATGGAAAATCGGCTACTGACCGCAATATCACCCGCCAGCGTCTCCTCTGACGCCTGCTTGGTAATATAGTTCACGATGCCACCCGCGGCACCATTACCGTAAATAGAGGTCGCCCCCTTGATTACCTCAATTCGGCCGAGTGCGCTTGGATCAACAGACCTGAGCCCCAACTGACCGTTCCGAAGCGGGGTGGACTGCGGCACACCGTCAATCATCACCAGGACAGTCCGCCCGCGCAAGGTCATGCCGGAGTTACTAGTGGAGCCGGTCGCTGGCCCAAATCCGGCGATACGGGTGGCAAGTGTGCTCTGGAGCTCCAGATTGAGCTTTAGGTCCTCCATCAGATCGTCTTTGCCGATTACCGAAATCGACGCCGTGACTTCATCAATTTTTTCCGGCGTCCTACTACCGGTAACAATAATTTCCTCAAAATCAGCGCCTTCACCTGACTGGGCGTCATCCGCTCCCGCGCCAGCCGATACAAGAACTGCCAGCACTGCTAGGGCGCTTACCTTACTCCGATACATGAATATCTCCCTGAACCAATAATTAAGAATGACTCGCATTATCATTATAAGATTAGGCGTGCAATCATATTTTAGGTTGGGGTCAAAGTATCGGAGAAGAAGGGAAGGCCGTCGCTTCTAACGGCAGAGGTATGGTGCTGGTAGCGGCGAACCGCTACCAACCGAATTCAAAGGTGCCGCCTAGCCTTTAGCCAGAACGGCTTCCATCTCGGCGAATAGTTTTTTCGAACGCGCTGCTTCGCCACGACCTTCTGTCAGCTTGCTGACGACGACCGAGACAATCATGCTGACCACAAAACCGGGCAACATCTCGTAGAGATTGTCTGACAGCGACTTGCCGCCAATGGTGATGGGCGCATAAATCCAGAACAGGACGGTTGCCGCACCGGAAATCATACCGGCCATCGCCCCGTCACGTGTCATGTGACGCCAATGAAGGCTGAGGAGGATCAGAGGCCCGAAGGCGGCACCAAAGCCCGCCCATGCATTCGACACAAGCGACAGGATAGTGCTGGACCGGTCAAACGCTAAGCCAATGGCCACGAGAGATACCGCCAGAACTGACAGACGCCCGACCAGAACCAGCTCTTTCTGGCTGGCCTCTTTCCTGAGGAAGGTTTTGTAAAAATCTTCCGTAAGCGAACTTGACGAAACCAACAGCTGGCTGGAGATCGTGGACATGATCGCAGCCAAAATGGCCGCAAGCAGGAAGCCTGCGATATAGGGGTGGAATAACAGCTCCGACAGCACGATGAAGATGGTTTCCGGGTCTTCAAGGTTGAGGTCGTTTTTCAGAATGTACGCAAGCCCCACGATACCTGTTGCCACCGCGCCAATCACGGTGATCAGCATCCAGCTCATGCCAATATTGCGGGCGACGCCCACATCCTTCAGTGTCCGGATCGCCATGAAGCGCACAATGATGTGTGGCTGACCGAAATAACCCAGCCCCCATGCCAGACTGGACACCACGCCCGCAATTGTGAGCCCCCCAAACATATTCAGCAGGCTGCTGTCCACCTCACCGATGGTGTTGGAGATGGACCCGCTGCCCCCCATGTCAAAAAAGGCAACAACCGGCACAAGAACAAGCGCCACGAACATGATACAGCCCTGCACGAAGTCCGTCATGCTAACGGCCAGGAACCCGCCAAACAGCGTATAGGCCACGACCACACCAGCCGTGGCGAACAGGCCCACCTCATAAGACATGCCGAAAGACGCCTCGAAGAGCTTGCCGCCAGAGACCACACCCGCAGACGTATAAAGCGTGAAGAAGATGATGATCACTACAGAAGACAGGACCCGCAGCATGTGCGAGCTGTCGTGGAAGCGCTTTTCGAAATAGTCGGGGATAGTAATGGCATCATCCGCGATTTCGGTATAAACGCGCAGCCGCGGGGCCACATAAAGATAGTTCAGGAAGGCGCCCGCCATCAGGCCAACGGCAATCCAGGCACTGGACAGCCCCGAAACATACACGGCGCCAGGCAGACCCATCAGCATCCAACCGCTCATGTCTGACGCGCCTGCTGAAAGCGAAGCCACAGCCGGGCTCAGTTGGCGCCCGCCCAGCATATAGCCCGACACGTCGTCGGTGGATTTCTTGAAGGCATATAGCCCGATGCCCATCATCAGGATGAAATAGGCGGCCAGTGAAATCATCACTTCAATCTGCATTGTATCCTGCCCCTTCTGGTCTTTATTCGTTTCTGTGCAAACGCCCGGTCACAAAGGTGCCGGGCGCCAAACATTCAATATTTTCTTCACGCGCTACGGCCTTGTCTGGCCACTGCCATGTACCTTGTATTTAAAGGTAGTCAGTTGCTCGAGCCCCACAGGCCCCCGCGCGTGCATCTTGCCGGTGGCAATACCAATTTCGGCGCCCATGCCGAACTCGCCACCATCCGAAAACTGCGTGGAAGCATTGTGCATCACCACAGCGCTGTCGATCATGTCCATAAACTGATCAGCGACTGCCTGGTCTTCGGTCACAATAGCGTCCGTATGTTTAGACGAATGCTGGTCGATAAATGTGACTGCGTTTGACACACCGTTCACAAGCTTCACCGACAGTACAGCGTCCAGATATTCGGTACTGAAGTCTTCTTCGCTGGCTTCCTTGATGCGATCATCGATGGTCAGCGCCAAGCCGTCGCCACGGAACTCACAGTCAGGCATGGCATCCAGAAGGCGCGGCAGCACGTCCGGCGCAATCTCACGGTCGATCACCAGACTTTCAGTGGCACCACAGATGCCCGTCCGGCGAAGCTTGGCGTTCTTCACGATCGCCACAGCCTTATCTATGTCAGCCGCCGCATGGATATAGGTGTGGCAGTTACCGTCCAGGTGCTGAAGCGTGGGCACTTCGGCTTGCTCTGTTACCAGTTTCACCAAGCCCTTACCGCCACGCGGGATGACAAGATCGACATACTCAGCGCACTTCAACAGGTGGGTTACCGCCGCCCTGTCGCGTGTGTCCACAAACTGGATAATATCTTCGGGCAGACCAGCGTCCTTGAGGCCTTGTTTCATACAGGCCACAATTGCACTGGTGGAATGATAGCTTTCAGACCCGCCACGCAAAATCACGGCGTTACCGGACTTCAGGCACAAGGCGCCAGCGTCCGCACCCACATTCGGGCGGCTTTCATAGACCATCCCGATCACACCGATCGGCACGGCAACCCGTTCAACCTTCAAGCCGTTCGGGCGGTCAAACATGGCTAGTTGTCGCCCAACCGGATCTGGCAGTTCTGCAATAGCCTCGAGCGCTTCCGCCATGGCTTCCACACGGTCGTCATTCAACACGAGCCGGTCGATAAATGCATCAGGACGCCCCTCCTCCCGCGCACCGGCCACATCTCGCTCGTTCGCGGCAATGATCAGTTTCTTGTCTGCCCGCAACGCACTTGCCGCAGCCAACAGGGCAGCGTTCTTCTGGTCAGTCGTGGCCGTTGCCAGTTTCTTGGACGCCGCGCTCGCGCGCTTGGCCAGCAGGTGAACATAGTCTCTGATTTCATTCGACAGGGAGGTCATGAATGGCTCCGTTTCGTTAACTTGGGGGAGGAAAAATTCGGGCGATCCGGGCTACTTCAGCTCAAGCGCGCGTTCGTAAGCGGCCTTGGTGGTGCTTTTCATCAGCAGGTCCAGCATGTGGTCCTGCCTCAGCTGATCCAGCCCGGCCTGCGTGGTGCCGCCTTTGCTTGTAACCGACGTGCGCAATTCGCTGATTGGCGCGTCCGTGTTGGCTGCCATCTCTGTGGCCCCTACCATGGTCTGGATAACGAGTGTACGGGCATCCTTATCAGAAAAGCCCAACTCCTTGGCGCCTTCCATAAAGCTTTCAATAAACTGGAATACATAACCGGGCCCACTGCCGGATACCGCCGTCAGGCGATCGAGCTCATCTTCCGAACGCACCCATACGGCTTTACCAATACGGCCCATCAGGTCTGATACCGTTTCCTTGTGTGCGCTTGAGCAGTCATCACTGGCGTAAATGCCGGTGGCACCCTTGCCAATCAGCGCCGGCAGGTTCGGCATCACGCGGATCACGGGAACATTGCCAAGAACCCGCTTCAGGCTTTCAAGGCTGAAGCCAGCCGCAATGGAAACCATGCAGCCATCATCCTTAAGGCGCGCCGTGTAGCCCGGCATGACGTCTTCAATCATCTGAGGCTTCACCGCAATGATGATCATGTCAAACTGGTCAGAGCCCAGCGCCGATGGCGCCTTCAGGACCCGAACACCTTCTGGTGCATCCGGGCCGGCAGGATCAATAACAGTGAACCGAATATCCTTGCGGGCACTCCAACATCCAAGCATCGCCCCGCCCATGCGGCCGCATCCGACCATCAGAATATCCATTCAACTGCTCCTTTTCTTTCCGCCTCTCGGCGTATTCATCACTTTGCCCAAGCGTAGCGGTTCGACAAAACTCCGGTCGCTCGGTTGCTGCTAAATATTAGAATTCGAATGATATTTTCAAGTCTAAATTTCTGGAAGGTCAGGAATGCTGACGCATAAAATGGCCGTAACGCGATGTTAAATAAAAACTAATTGGAATATTAGACATATTCGTTTCATCTGAATTTAATTTTAATTCAAAATAATTCTGGTATCTTTGCGCAATGCCCCCTATATGAAGGGCCGAGTTTTGGCCATTAAAAGGAGATTCTGTTTTGTCTATGTCCAAGCGTATCGTTGTCAAAATCGGCTCAAGCCTGTTGGCGCACAGCCAAGAACTGACGCTCCGGTACGCCTTTATGCACGGACTGATGAGCGATATCGCACGTCTGAAGGAGCAAGGTTATGAAGTGGTGCTTATGTCGTCCGGCGCTGTTGCGCTGGGCCTGAACGCCATCGGAAAATCACCCGAGGATGCAGGTATCCTGGACAAGCAGGCTGCGGCTGCTTACGGTCAGCCACTTTTGCTGAACGCCTACAAGCAGGTAGCGCATGAATTCGGCTTCGACATCGCACAGATCCTTGTGACGCTGGGCGATATGGAAGGCCGCCGTCGATTCATTAATATTAAAAACACGCTCGAGCGCCTGTTCGACAATGGCATCATGCCCATCGTGAATGAAAATGACACGGTGACCACGGAAGAGCTGCGCGTGGGCGACAACGATCGCCTGGCCGCCAAGGTTGCGCAAATGATTCAGGCTGACCACCTGGTGCTATTGACCAGTATTGATGGCCTTTATGACCGGCCGCCATCAGAGCCCGGCGCCGAGTTTATCGAAAAACTCGAAGACGTCAGCACCTATCTGGCGGCAACCACAGGCACCAATGCGCTAGGAAGCGGCGGCATGTACACCAAACTGCAGGCGGCCAACATGGCCCAGCACGCAGGTTGCAGCACCATCATCGCTGAAGGCATCATTGAAAACCCAATCCTGTCGGTACTTGAAGGCGAACGTCGCCACACCTTGTGCACCGCGATCGGCACCCCGGCTTCTGCCTGGAAGGTTTGGCTGACCAACAGGCTTCAAGTGGCGGGCAGCCTGATCCTGAAGCAAAGCGCTGCGGACGAGCTTGTCTCAACCCCGCAAGCCATCAAGCATACGGATATTGTATCGGTGGCCGACACGTTCCAGAAAGGCGACATCCTTCACATCTACGACGAAAAGGGACAGGAAATCGCCCGAGGGCTGACAAACTTCGGCTCAGACGAGGTTCTTTTGCTGGCGCGCCATCCGGAATCCACCACGGCAGAGCTGCTCGGCTATTCTGCAGTGCCGGACGTCATCACCACCAAAAATATGGTGATCCTGAACGACAACCACCTTTCGTGGGAGGTACCTACAGAAGACCTTCAACAGGTAGCGTCCTAAGCAAGTTCCACAAAAATCACGAAATCGTCAGCTTTCGTCAATAGCAGTTAAAACTACCGTGAGTAGCGATCAACTGCTGTTGACGAACAGCATGTTGCCCTGCCAGTCAGGCTTTGGCTTGCGGCACAATTATCCGCAAGCATGACAATGAACATTAGCGGGGCATCTATGCTTAAGACGATCGTGGTAAAAACCACCTTTTTATTCCTCATACTAATCAGTTCCACGGCCCACGCGCAGGTTCCGGTCACCGGCAACCCAGATCATGCAGCCATGCTGCAAGCCGACACACCAGAACTGGAGGCCAACAAACGCCTGGTTTATGACTTCTGGCGCATTGTTTTCGAGGGACAGCAACTGGACCGTGTCGCTGATTTTCTGGCCGAAGACTATATCCAACACAACCCACGTGTCCCCACAGGCCGGCAAGGTTTCATTGACGTCTTCAAACAGTTCGCCAACCCCGACACCAACGTGGAAAGCCGAGTGAAAGCGCCCCTCGTTGCCATCATGGCGGAAGGCGATTTGGTTACGCTTGTATTTGTGCGCAATATGCCTGCAAAAGGCGATACAGCTGCATACAGCACCACCTGGTTTGACATGTTTCGCATTGAAGATGGCGAGATCGTGGAACACTGGGATCCACAGACCAAATAAGCCACATCTTTACGGAATCTTTATACCGCCGAGCGTGCTCCGTATCGCATCTTGATGAGGGCGGATGCATTATCAAGCTGTGTCCTATCCAGCACACACCGCATCGCGGCCCCGACCTCCCCCACACACGCGCCGGGGTCGCGATGCCACTCCATTGATTGGTTTGGCACTACAAAACGATACCCTGATTGGCACCCCCTGCCCCGTGCTATTTTTGGCGCGGGGCTGCTTTATCGTAGTTGAAGGTTTTGGGCACATCCGCTCCGCCGGAAATGATAAAAGACATGGCCTCATCCATCTTCCAGTTTGTGGGCGTGACATATTCCACCGGCACGATCTCAAGATAGCCTGAGGTGGGGTTGGGCGTTGTCGGCACATACACGGCGGCGAGTTCACGCCCGGTTGTCGTGTCCTTGAAAGTGCGCGTGACCAGCCCGACGGTCTTCATGTCACGCGACGGAAACTCAATCAGCACCACACGCTCAATGTCATTAGAGCTTGATTGCACCGCGTCCGCCAGCCGCTTGATAGTGCGATAAATGGATTTCGCGACCGGGATATGGTCCACGGTGTATTCAAAAAGCGTCAAAAGCTTTTGCCCCACGTAGCGGGATGCAACCCATCCCACGACATAAAACAGTAACAACAGCACAACTACGGAAAGTGACGTGTTGAAAAGAGGCGATTTGATAATGCTGTACAAGCCGTCAGTCGGTTGAACACTGGCTGTCACCCATTTGATGATAGGCGCAGCCAGGTCATTAATGAATTTGAGGATCACCGAGACCAGCAACAGGGTTAGCCAGATCGGAATCAGCGTGAACAGCCCCACTAGCATGTTACGGCGGACCTGAACCAGAAGGGAAGGCCGTTTCTCACTGTCCATTGCAGTCTCCAAAGAGTTATTCAAATCACTTCCATGCGGTAGCCGATGCCGGGCTCGGTGACAATATAGTCCGGGCTTGACGGCGTCGGCTCGACCTTCTCGCGCACCTGACTGATATAAACCCGTAGATATTGGGTGTCATCACCATGCGCAGCACCCCAAACTTCATGCAGAATCTGCCGGTGGGTCAACATCTTACCCCGGTGCACAAGGAAATAGCGCAGCAGATCATATTCCTTGGGCGTGAATTCCACGCGGTTGCCGTCAACCAACACCTCATGCTTCACAAGGTCCATCTGGATACGGCCGTTCTCAAGAACCGGCTGGCCAGCTTCAGCGGACGCGGCCTTCCTCAAGTTTGCTGTGATCCGCGCCAGCAACACGTCAGGGTTGAAGGGCTTGGTAACATAATCATCCGCCCCCAGGTCAAAGGCTTCGATCATCTCCTTGTCGCTGTTACGCACCGAACAGACAATGATCGGCAGGTTCGACCATTCACGTACTTCCTTGATCACTTGTTTACCGTCAATATCGGGCAGCCCCAGATCCAACAGCATCAAGTCAGGTTTTACAGAAACAGCCATGCGGATGGCCTTCCGCCCCTCGTCCGCTTCTTCCGGCTTCATATTGTGGGCTTCAAGCGTGATGCACAGCAGCTTGCGTATCTGCGGCTCGTCATCGACAATCAGAATGATGTTCTTCTTCTGCTTCACCGCGCTCCCCCAAAGTTTTGCCTGTCTGGAATATAGCCAAATATGACAATTTGAGCTGGATGATAGCGCATGTTCACCTCTCTGGTAACTGGAACCTTTAAACCAAAGTCAATTAGCTGTTCAAAAAAACAGGAGCCAGAAGGCTCCTGAAGGTTGGGTGAGGAAAATATTTATTGTTATGCGCCGGGCCCGATGTCTGGGGGTCAACTCAGCGAGTTCCACCAGGCTTCCAGCTGTTTGTCGATCTGATCCGCAAGTGCCGGGTCACGCTGCTCGATCATGCCCGATAGCTCCCTCATCTCCTTGCGGATCGTTTCGACCTCTGCGGCATCGCGGTCTGAGGCATCCTGACCTTCACAGAGTGCCGCCATAGCCCTCTCTGCCTCTTTCAGGGCCTTGCGCGCGCCTTCATATTCAGCCGCTTTGAGCATGAAACGCGCGAGCGACACATTGTCCCGCGCCACCCCTTGCAAGGATGGTGCAGGTTCCAATTCAGCAATCATGCTTTGCTGTGCGTCCACCAGCTGATCACGCACTCCGTCAAGGTCCCCCCTGTTGAGCGCGTCCAGGCCTTCATTCAAGTCATGGGATAGCTTGTCAGGGTCCAGCTGCAGCCGCACGTAGCGCACCTTTGCACCTTCAATATCGCTTCGATCAGCAGCTTTGATATCAAGTACGGCGACAAATTCATCAATTGCCAGCGTACTATCGGCAACTGGGACATAAATCAGATTTGGCGAAATGATGCTGCCGTATTTCAGCTCCACCAGTTTGACTGGTCCGGCAACCTTTGAAGGCGCACCTTCAAGACCCTCTTCAACCAGCGACCGCAACTGTTGGGAAGCATCTGCAAGCCGCCGTCCGACTTGTTCCCGGGATTGATGCTTGATAGCAAGGTGCGCTTGAAACAGTTGGTCCATCAACGTCCATTTGGCACGCGCAATTGCTTTGCTCCTATCCTCAAGAACCCATGAAAGAGAGCTTGCATCAGTGACCCCTTCTGGCCACTCCGCCTTGTGAGCCACTGCGGGGGTCACTTGATTCAGGCTCTCTTCCGCGGTTACTGCAGAATGCCCCGTCAAGGGCAGCGCAAGCGCGGCTGCCAGCATGCATAATGTTTTAGTCATGTCACCCTCCAGCCCTCAAGGATCTGTTGAACTGAGGATGGCGCACGCGGCATCAGTATTCGATCCGCCGAACCGCGACTGTGCATAAATTTTTAGTAAATTAATTAAGGCTGCATTGAGGCAGCTACCTGCAAGCTGGAGAGGCTAACAACCGATCACTTCGAGAAGATCGTCAATCACGAACGGTTTGGGAATAAAGGCAAGAGCCCCCAGAGCACGGGCTTCGTCCTTGATCTTGTTGCCATACCGGGCAGAAAGTACAATCACATGGGTTCGCTTGCCAGCACCGTCCGCCTTAATCTGCCGCAATACTTCAATGCCATCATCATCAGGCAGACCCAGGTCAAGTGCCACATAATCAGGCGATTGATCCCGGAAAGCCCGAAGTCCGTCCTGCGCGGTTTTGGCTTCGGTAACCTTCATACCCAAGTCACCTAAAGAGATGCGCAGAAAGGTCCTGATTGCGTCGGCATCATCAATTACCAGAATAGATTTTTTTAGTTCTTCAGCCATCCATTTGCCCTTTGGGTACAGCGACAACAGTCGGGAACACCAGAACAAATTCTGCACCACCTTGCTTGTGATTGCCTGCCGTGATGACGCCGCCCTGGCGGTGCATCACCACCTTTGCAATAGCAAGCCCCAGGCCGGTCCCGGCAACTTGCTGATCCGTACGATTGAGGCGCTCATACTTATCGAAAATCTTTTCCTGTTTATCCTCAGGTATGCCGCTGCCAAAATCCCGGACGCGATATTCGAAACCGTCCTCGCGGCGTTTGAGATCAATCTCGATCGCACTGTCATTCGGCGAATATTTGGCCGCATTATCAATGACATTCTGCAGCACCTGGGCCGTCATCAGGGCATCCATTTCGACATGGAGGCCTTCATAGTTCCGCGTTATGCGCAGCTCGCGCCCCTGCAGGCGGGAGCGCAACGACTTCAGCGCCTGATCCAGCGGCTCAGCCGGGTCATGCAGCAGGCATGAAAACTCCACGTCACCACTTTCGATCCGTGTCATCGACAGAATATTAGTGATGAAGGCGTCCAGGCGCTGCGCCTCTTCAAGCGCCGTTCCTGCCAACGTCTCCAACTGGTCATCTGACAACCGATCTGACTTCTTCAAGCTTTTGAGGACACTGATACTGCCGATGATCGAAGCGAGCGGTGTCTTAAGGTCATGGGACACACTGGAGAGCAGCATGGACCTCAATTTTTCACGCTCTTCCCTGAACCGGCTTTCCTGCATTTCGGTAGCATATTCGATACGTTCCAACGCCTGCGCGGTGTGATCGGCAAGTGCGCTGATCAACTGGGTGAATTCTGAATCAAGCCGCCACGATAAGGGGATACACACCGCCAAAACGCCATATTTCTGGTTCGGCGTTGTAATGGGCTCGAACACCCAAGTGCTTGTCTCATGGCGAACAGCGCGAAAGGCGCGACCCACGTCACCCGCCTGCCAGCATTCCTCCAGCCCCTGCTTCACTGGCCCATCCAGGTCAACCTTCTCCGGGTATTGAACAAAATCGGCAATAGCATCGGCTTCCAAAACCGACGTGCGCACCTTGGTGATGAAGAAGACGACTTTCATACCCAAAAGCGATTTCAGTTCACGCGCCACGACCTTCAGCAGCGCTTCCCGTGCGCTAGCTTCTGCAGTCAGTGTATGAATTTCATAAAGCACCCTGCTGCGCTCTTCACGGCGCCGGGTGGTTTCCAGGCTTGCCCTGACATGGCCACCAAGGAACGCAATGATAACTGCAGAGGCAAGAAAGATGGTGATATTCGCGACATCTGCTACGGTGCCGATGTAGAACTTCTGGAACGGCACCGTATAAGCATAATTGATGGTCGCGGCACTCAGGATAGACGCCAAAATCGCAGCCAGAAGCCCCTGCCTGATAGCAACCATCACGCATGCAAGCAGGAACAAGAGTGCCACATTGTGGGTATTGATCTTGAAATAGATCACCGGCATCAACGCACGGATTCCTTCCGCGGCCAGATAGGCCGCCACGACAGCCACGAGTGGATAGACCGCGGTATGCCACGTAATAGGGCCGTGAACAAATCGGCTCCAGAGGCTCGCGGGCTTGATGCTGCCTTCCAGCGGAATGATCGTCACCGACGCCAGGTGCGAGAACTCTTTGGTAATTCTTCGAGTGCGCCAATAGCGCCTCAGATCCGCCCCCCGCGCCGTTGCGGGTTGCCCCATGAATATGTGAGAAACGGCTTCACCACTGTTAACGCAGCTGCGAATGTAGCTCAATTCCGTTTGGCTGCCGCTGGCGGAATCAAGGTGAAGGACACTTGCCCCTTCGCGGCGGGCCTTGTTTAAAAGAGAGAGCAGCGCCTCGCGCCGGTTGTCACTGCCAACACTTTCGTCGATACGGTCAACATAAATCAAGCGCCAGCGCGCGCCGGTCTTCGTCGCCTTTTCGCGCGCCGCGGCAACGACCTTGTAACTTTTTGGGTGGCTGTCGACAAACGCCAGAATCTGTTGCTGTTTCTTTGCCATCCGTTCTTCCTTGTAGCCACCGCCCACCGCACATGCTGTGCCTTCGGTGGACCGGTGGTGGGCATACAAAGCTGGCACAAGAGACGACATCAGCTGGTACCACCTGACCCTTCCGTCGCACTTCGGACAGCCTTGAGCTCCTGGATGGCCCGATTATGGAAAGTGAAAATGGGGTTGACCAGCTCCACCGTCGTCTCATCCCGTACTGCCCGGGCCACATCAAACACGCGCCTAGCTTCCGACATACAGACCTGATTGGCAACAATTAGCGCATTAATGCACTCTACTGGCGTTCCCGGCTGCCCCAGGTCATCACGTTCTGCTGCAAAGGCGGCATAGGCCCTTAACTGTCCCGGCGTCGAATGTCCAAGGGCGCTGATGCGCTTCGCAAGCTCATCGCCAATTTGGCTGATGGCCGTACAGTGATGATCAAGCATCTCATGCGCATGGGCTGCACTTTTCTTGCCGCTGTTCCAGCGGTAATACAGGGACTTGACATAGAGCGAATAAATGGTGACCAGCAGCCCTGCCAATGGCTCAACGAGAACCGCTTTACGCCCCTTGTTGTTGCTAGCCTTTGAAGTCAGCGAGCTTTCGGCAGCCAAGTCGGAAACCTGCTTGAAATCCTTGAGGCGCTGTTCCGGCTTCATGCTATAGGCTGCCTTCAGATAACAATCTATCGCAACCGACAGGTCCTCATAGGCCTTGGAATATTCCTGCTGCTTTTTGATGAGAAGGACATCCTCGCTTTCTTGATACTGGGTAGCGTTTTCCAACTCGACACAGGTGGCCGCGATCCGGCGCTTAAGCGCCAGAAGATCTCCCAAGCCGTGCTTGTCGAGAGCATCTCGGGCAGAAAGTTGGCCTCGGGCCACTCGGTCAGTCCAATAAACCAACGCGCCGAGCTCAACCACCATGCCTTCTGCTTCCAGCATATCCTGGTGTTGCTTGAGTTGCTCATGCAGGTTGACCGCTACGGTGTCAAACGTTTGCATTTCTCCCGGCTCTTCAGACATGTCCCAGCGACCTCCTGACTTGGAAGCCCTTAGGGTGCTGCCATTCATGTGAGGTTTCGATATGACTCCGGGCTGGTTGTATAAAGAATGCATAAAAATTGAACCAATACAGGAAGCTCTGACCGGCCTCAATCAGCCTTGGAGGAAACGCCGGGTTGCGCTACACTCTGTTACTCTAGTGGGGGCGACAGGAGGCCGGGTGACCACGCACCGCATTCTTATTCTTGGGATCACTCTAATAATCGCGCTCGCGTTTGGCCCGCCTGCATCTCTGGCAGATGACCATTCCTGCAAAAGCTTGCAGATCAGTGGGCCGCCAGAATATTTCCCCTTGTCCTACAAAGACAATAATACCGTCAAAGGTGTCGGCATCGATCTGGCGCGCATGGCTGCCGAAGAAGCCGGCATTCCGGTGCAAATCACATACCGGGGTAGCTGGGCGCGCGTGCTTCAGCAACACGCGCTGGGCAATCTGGACGTTGTTGTCGGGCTGTATCACACTGAACCACGGGAAGAGACAATGCACTTCCTCCCAGCCTTCTGGTCGGAAGAAACACAGATTGTCATGCGCCGCGACGGTCCCATCAATTATACCACCTGGGATGACCTGAAAGCCTTCAAAGGCGTTACAGTGGCCAGTGATAGCCGCGGTGACCGCTTTGACGCGTTCATGCGAAAGAATCTGAACATGCTATATGTCCACAGTCAGGAGGTTGCCTTCAACCTACTGAAAGCCGGACGAGTGGATTTTATGCTCACCGGGCAATATTCCATGTTCGAAACAGGCGACTTCAGCCCAGACGGCACATTCATGCTGCATCCAACGCCCGTTGATGCGCACAAGGTCTATATGGCCTTTTCACGTCAATCCCCCTGCATCGGCCTTGCCGATCGCCTTGGCAAGGCCATTGAGACGCTGGTAAATGCAGGAAAGGTTGCTGCCCTTTTCAACAATCACCCGACCGAAGCGCATACAGTGCAGGCAAATTAGCCACTAACAGTCTCGTGGCGCATAACAGTATATTGTTGCGGAAAATAAATGGTGGTCGGTATTGGGTTCGAACCAACGACCTCATCGATGTCAACGATGCGCTCTACCAACTGAGCTAACCGACCGTGCCATTTCATTCGGAAGGCCCGCCCGCACCAAGAAACTTGGACCGGGAGGGAACGGGCCTGTGTTTACACCGCAGCCCGCGACCGTGCAAGCCAATTTTTATCGGACCGACCCACTTAAGATCAGCGATGACTTCGTGACGGTTTCGCGCTAGGCTATTCATATGACAGAGCATAGCTGCGACGAGACAAGCCGGAAAAAAGTTGAGCGCCCAGCGCCCTTCTTGTGCCGTTCCGCACCAACACCGGGACCCTTTATATTTGCCCTGCCACACAGCGGCCGCTTCTACCCGCAAGCCATGCGCTCAGCCACCCATTTGTCAGATCACACATTGCGCCTGTCGGAAGATGCATTCGTCGACAAGCTGTTTGATCACGCGCCCCAAAATGGCGCAACTCTTCTGGTGGCAACCCACGCCCGCGCCTATCTGGACCTCAATCGTGACGAGGTGGAGCTTGACCCATCCATGTTCAGCCCCACCCTTGATGAAGGCCTGGTACACGAAACACACCGCGTAAAAGCAGGGCTTGGGATCATCCCGAAACTTGTGGCCGAAAACGTGCCCATCTATACTGAGAAGCTGCCAGCCCGGGAAGCGTTCTATCGCATTGGTGCCGTCTACAAGCCCTACCACGACAAGCTGGCGGCCCTTATCAGCGCCCGGAAAAAGCAGTTCGGCTATGCTGCGCTGATTGATTGTCATTCGATGCCTTCGGAACAAAAGACGGGCCGACATCAGGGGCCAGACATCGTACTTGGAGACAACTGGGGCTCCGCATGCAGTCGCGACCTGACCTCCATCGCAGAGGAGCTACTGATCCGGACTGGTTTTCGTGTGCGTCGGAACGTGCCCTATTCCGGTGGCTTTACCACCCAGCATTATGGTAACCCCAACCAGGGACGCCATGCGCTGCAGATTGAAATCAATCGCGCCATCTATATGAATGAGAACAAAATAGAGCCTTTGCCAGAGTTTGAAGAAATTCGTGAAAAACTTCAGTGGTTTAGCCAGAACCTTATTTCGCGCTTCACAGACATGCAAAAAGGCCTGCAGAAAGCAGTCCTCCCTCGCGCAGCTGAGTGATTAATCATTATTGCCACTCCCTAGAAAATCGCTATTTTCCGCGCCTGACAACCTCATCACTCATTGTCAAATATTGCGCCCATCCATGTTTCAGGAAACATAATTTCTTTTTCTAGACCCAAGAGTTCACAAGTGTTTCAAAAACAACACATTTTAACTTTTCTTGGCGCCAAAGAAAAAAAGCACCTTTTTCTGATCTTTTTATTCCTAAAGCAGGCTTAATATCCGTCTTTGTAGGTATCGAGTGCATTCGCTGCGCTTCTGGGAGGTTGGCGGCGAAGAACTGAAACCACACCTTAAAAACACGGAGGGGTTCTGTGGACACCATGAAAAAATTCCTATTAGGTACGTCCTGCGTAGCGATGGCATCAGTCCTACCGACTGTTGCTGCTAGCGCACAGGAAAGCACTTCTACTGATGACGGTTTTGCCATTGAAGAAGTTGTTGTTACCGGTTCGCGCCGGGCAGCACGTTCTGCGGCAGATACGCCGGCACCAGTTGATGTAATCAGCGCAGACCAGTTTGCAAACCAGGGCGACGGAGACATGTCGAACCTGCTGCGGACTGTTGTGCCATCCTATAACGTGAACGCACAGCCAATTTCGGATGCCGCAACGCTTGTTCGCCCTGCGAACCTGCGTGGCCTCGCGCCCGACCAGACGCTGGTACTTCTGAACGGCAAGCGTCGTCACCGTGCGGCCGTCATTTCCTTCCTTGGCGGCGGCCTTTCTGACGGTGCACAAGGCCCGGACATTTCCGTTATCCCTGCAATCGCCCTGAAGCAGGTCGAAGTTCTGCGTGACGGTGCAGCGGCACAGTATGGTTCTGACGCCATCGCCGGCGTGATCAACTTCCAACTGCGCGATGATGCCGAAGGCGGCACTGTTGAAGCCAAATGGGGTCAAACCTACGAAGGTGACGGCGATCAGCGCATGTTTGCAGCCAACATCGGCCTGCCACTTGGCCCTGACGGCTTTGCTAACTTCTCCGCCGAGTGGCGCGAGCAAGACCCAACCAGCCGCAGCGTCCAGCGTGACGATGCGCAAGGCCTGATCGATGCCGGCAACAACAATGTTCGCCAGCCATACGCTCAGATCTGGGGTCAGCCTGAAGTACGCGACGACTGGAAAGTCTTCCTGAACGCAGGCCTCAACACCGATTCAGGCGAAGCTTACATGTTCGGTAACTATGCCGAGCGTGAAGTTGAAGGCGGTTTCTTCTTCCGTAACCCGGACACCCGTTCCGGCGTGAACGTTTCCGGCAACCAGCGCCTTGTTGGCGACATGACGCCTGAAGACGGCATCACCTGCCCAGGCGGCATCAACTTCAATGAAGGCGAAGCCACCACCGGTACGGTAGTTGACCCGATCATTGTTGGCGCAGACAACGAAGATGCACTGCTGGCACAAGTGTTTGCTGACCCGAACTGTTTCGTATTTAACGAGATGTTCCCAGGCGGCTTTACGCCACAGTTCGGCGGTAAGCTGAACGATGCCGCGATCGCCCTTGGCTACCGCGGTGAAATGGACAATGGCCTTGCGTATGACGTATCCATGCACGTTGGTCGCAACCAGGCTGACTTCTTTATCAATAACACGGTAAACCCAAGCCTTGGTTCTGCCACGCCAAACAACTTCGAGCTTGGCTCCTACATTCAGCTTGAAAAGAACTTCAACGCCGATCTGTCTTATCCGATCGATGTTGGCTTCTTCTCTGACCTGAACGTTGCAGCTGGTTTCGAATGGCGTGAAGAGCAGTTCGAAGCACGCATTGGTCAGACCGAGTCCTGGGAAACTGGTATTCTTGCTGAGCCATTCGCGCTTGAAAACGATGTTGGAGAGATCATTACCGGTACGCAAGGCTTCGGCATTGCAGCTAATGGCTTTGCAGGCTTCAGCCCGCAGGTTGCTGGCGAATGGGACCGCACCAACATCGCGCTTTACCTCGATATGGAAGCAGACGTAACCGAAGACCTGATCCTGGGTGCAGCACTGCGCTGGGAAGACTTCTCTGACTTTGGTTCCACAACCAACTTCAAGGTTACTGGTCTTTATAAAGTCACCGACAGTTTCCGGATCCGCGGCTCCATCAGCTCAGGCTTCCGGGCGCCAACTGTTGGGCAGCAGCAGGTAGTGAACATCTCGACAGTGTTCGAGGAAGTTGACGGTCGCCTGCAGCTTGCACAGCGTGGTACCATTCCACCAACCAACCCTGTGTCCATCTCTAAGGGCGCACAGGCGCTTGGCCCAGAGAAGTCTGATGCCTTCACGCTTGGTGCTTCCGTCGATATCGGCGCAGCATCCCTGACGGTTGACTATTTCAACATTAAGCTCACGGACCGGATCACCCAGTCTGCGACCCAGGTACTGACCTCTGCAGAACGTCAGGCGCTTGTGGATAGCGGCGTAAGCTTCGCAGCTGACCTCGCAGCCTTCCGTTTCTTCGTGAACGACTTCGACACCCGTACGCAGGGTATTGACGTTGTTGCAACGATCCCACTGGATCTGTTCGAGGACGGCTCAAGCAACATTGCGATAGCTGGTAACTATACGAAGACGAAAGTGATCGACTTCAACCCAGCGACCCTCGATGACCTGCGTATCCGCCAATTGGAGGAAAACCTGCCAAGGACCCGCTTTAACGCGACCTTCACGCACCAAACCGACAAGTGGCGCATGCTGACACGGGTTAACTACTATGGCAGCTACTGGGAAGCACACCTGGATAGCGGCGGTCTGCCGATTGATGCAGGTGCCGAGTTCACGCTCGACGCCGAATTCGGTTACAACATCATGGACAATCTGGAACTCGTGGTTGGCGCGAACAACCTGTTCGACAACTACCCAGATGACAACCCATGGGCAGGCGTTGCAGGTGCGGCTTATCCGGTTACCTCACCAATGGGCTTTAATGGCGGCATGTACTACGTACGAGCTCGCTACACCTTCTAAGGCTTGATCCTACATATGAATCATCAGGGGCGCTTCGGCGCCCCTTTTCTTTTGCCGCAACTATTTATGCCGGGGCCCTACACCAAGAGGCCTGCGCAACACCACTCCCAACTTATTGCTTTTGCAACACTCTACCCATAAGTGAAAACTTGTAAGAGGTTCCGAAGGCCCTTGTGCCGCTACAAAGTCATTTCTAAAACCGCGACGACCTAATGCAGGCGATACATATACCAGGGCTTGAAAGGTCAAGCATGTGCGAAACAAGCCATACATGAGCCGCAATAAGTAAGGTAAGCAAAAATGCCACAGCTACTGAAAAATTTACGCTGAATAAAAAAAGGCCACGCTTTCGCGTGGCCCAGGCTCAGGGAGGAAACGCCCACGGAGGGCATTCGCGGGGGCTACCCGCTAAGCATTAAGATAAATGCTTCGTACTCAAATTCCAAGTACAGGCTACGTCACGAATCCTTGAGAATCTGTTAATTCACTATAACTTTATGAAATATATGAATTTTATTTGGTGTTATTTTTGAAATTTTTTTTCACCAAACTTGGCTCAATAGTTGTCCCGGGCCCATAAGGGCGCAGGTTTCAAGGAACGACTCACATCTTTTCAAGATCTTTGCCAATTTTATTTCAACGCAAGGCAATTATTCTGGTTAACCCCATGATTGCCGTTTATCGCGCCCCGCAGGAATAATTAGCTTCTGAAAGCTCTCTTGCCGATGCTCGGCATCCCACTTGGGAATTATTGTCTGTGATGCCACGCTGGAAACCAGATCGGCTCTGACTGTCTCTTAGGCCGTTCCAACAGGGAGGCATCCCGCCAAAAAAACGCAAAATACACCCAATAGTAGAGATTGGCGCCTTTCAGAATTTCAGCATTTTTCGATATGGCATGTTGCCAAAGGACAGTCCGGTTCAGCACTATCCGCCATGAAACTCAGGCAAAGACAGATCAAGCCAACGCCCCATAGACACCCCAAAAGCTTATAGGAAAGATCAATTGTCTGATCGATATCCCGAGCCATAGTTTTCACTCCGACAATCCTTAATCCGCCAACATCAGCAGCATTACATCATCAGAGCTACAAATCAGGCGGTAGTCGGCGAACGGTGGCAAGGCCGCGGCAAACCGATCCCCTCGCCATCCGGGCTGTTAACCTTTCCTAGAAGGGATTGAGCTACATTGAATGTCCTGGAAACCGGGGAACCCTTGTAGAAAGGAGGTCCCGATTGGGTAGGTTGGCGCAACTGATTGCCGGCGCTCTAATAGTAATCTGCACAGTGACCGGCACCGGCTCGGCCGCTGACGTTCCTACTCTGCGTGTTTCCACGATTGTGGTTCCGCCACTTGTTATGCAGGATTCAGGCAGCAAAAACATCCACGGCGAAGCCATTGATGCCCTCCAGCTGCTGGTAGAAACTTGCGGCGCTGAAGCTGATCTTGTCGTCACGCCCTCCTGGAATCGGGCCTATATGATGGCTCAAATAGGAATTGTTGACGCGGTCATTCCAACCAATTTCGCAGAAGACCGGCTGTCGTATTTTGATTTCCCGACAGAGCCGCTTGTCGATATGAGCCCAAGCCTGATTGTCCGCGTTGATAGTCCTTTCCTTCGCTTTAGCGGCCTTCACATCCTCAAGGGGAAAAAAGTAGCGGTCCGCACCAACGCGCTTCTGGAACAAAAATTCGACGCCTATATCAGAAGCGATCAGGCGACACTTGTGGAACGTAGCGATAGCATCTCCCTTGTGGATGAGCTTTTGTCTGGTCGCGTAGATTTCATCGCAGACAGCCCAACCATGATCATCTATCACATGACGGAATCAAAAATTCCGGAAAGAATTCGCGTTTTGGACCCACCCCTGGGTCGTAGCGGCCAGTTCCTGGCCTTGTCCAAAAAACGCGCGCCTGCCTTCGCTGCGGAGACAGAGATATCCCGCTGCCTCTTAAGCAAATCTGTGTACCTACCGAAGAACTGATACCGATCTCAACACTGCGAAATTAACCTTTCATAGAGGCTCTCACTCTATGGTACCGCCAGGGGCGGGGAGGAAAGCTCAGTGGTTACGAGTGTGACACGAAAACTTTTAGGCACTGCAGCGCTGCTAATCGCGCTGCTTGTGTTGTTGACAGTTGCGGACGAAGTGTTTGCAGACAGCCGCCCAATCCTGAAGGTCTCCACGATCCCTCTGCCGCCTATCGTCACCATTGCACCAGACACAGGTCATATCTCTGGGCTGGCCGTGGAATCGGTTCGCCAAATGGCACAGGCCTGTGGCGCAGACGTTGAATTTATCGCGCCCCCAGCATGGAGCCGAGCACTTGCAATGGCGCGCGAAGGCACGACTGATGCGCTGATCCCAACAAACTTTTCACAAGAGCGAACCGAGTTCTTTGACTTCCACCCACATGCCTTGCTTGATCTGGGTCCAGCCTTGATGGTGCGTGCAGACAGTGCTGTGCAGGACTTTCTGGGTCTGGAGCAATTGCGCGGCCGACGCATTGCAATCCAGCAAAATATCCTGATCGAACCCAAGTTCGACGCCTTTATCCGCAGCGACGCGGTAGACCTGATAATCCGCGGCAACGCCAAATCGCTGGTGGCCGAATTGTTGACCGGAAGGGTAGAGTTCATTGCCGATTCAAAAGCGGTTCTCGAACATTACCTAGGCGAAACCGGGGTTTTAAAGCGGGTTCGCACGCTCGAGCCACCCATTGGCTCAGCGCCTCAATATCTGGCTTTCTCAAAGAAGCGGTCACTGGCATTTGCCGCCGACACCAAGCTTTTCAAGTGCCTTATGGCAGCTAAGCCCTAGGAGCTCTGCCCTTTCCGCTTGCCGCAACGACCAAAGACGCGTATAAGCCGCGCAAATCTTTTATTTGGGGGGCTTCCGATTTTTCCGGAAGCCTTTTTTAAGTTGGGCCCCCATTGACGGCCTCAGGAAGCAGACATGAGTAAAGACATTCGCAATATCGCGATCATCGCCCACGTTGACCACGGCAAAACCACGCTTGTGGACAATCTGTTCAAGCAAAGCGGCACCGTGCGCGATAACCAGCGCGTGGAAGAACGCGCCATGGACAGCGGCGATCTGGAAAAAGAGCGCGGCATCACCATTCTGGCGAAATGCACCAGCGTGATGTGGGGCAACACCCGCGTCAACATCGTGGACACCCCAGGCCACGCCGACTTCGGCGGCGAAGTTGAGCGTATCCTGTCGATGGTAGACGGCGTGGTATTGCTGGTGGACGCGGCCGAGGGCCCAATGCCACAGACCAAGTTCGTAACCATGAAAGCGCTGGCGCTCGGGCTGAAGCCGATCGTGGTGGTGAATAAGGTGGACAAGCCGGACGGCAACCCGGACGCAGCCACAGACGCCGTCTTCGACCTGTTCGTGAACCTGGACGCCAACGACGAGCAACTGGACTTCCCTGTGATGTATGCCTCTGGCCGTGACGGCTGGTGTGACAATGACCTGGACGGCCCACGCGAAAACCTGCACCCTCTGTTTGAAAAAATCATCGAGCACGTGCCGGCACCAAAAGTGGTGACCGAAGGCAACAAAGAAAAGCCTTTCTCCATGCTGATCAGCCTGCTGGACCGCGACAACTTCGTGGGCCGTATCCTGACCGGCCGTGTTGAAACCGGTCGCGTGAAGGTGGGTGATCCCATCCATGCCCTGAGCCGCGACAGCAAGGTGATTGAAACTGGCCGCATTTCCAAACTGCTCGCCTTCCGTGGGCTCGAGCGTGTGCCGGTTGAAGAAGCTGAAGCGGGTGACATTGTCGCCATCGCTGGCCTGACCACTGCAACTGTTGCAGACACCATCGCTGTGCCGGAAGTAACCGAAGCGCTGCATGCGATCCCGGTTGACCCACCAACCCTGGCGATGACCTTCATGGTCAACGACAGCCCGCTGGCGGGCCGCGAGGGCAAGCATGTGACCAGCCGTGTGATCCGCGACCGTCTGATGCGCGAAGCCGAAGGCAATGTGGCCATCGAGGTGACGGAAAGCGAAAGCAAAGATGCGTTCGAAGTGGCTGGCCGCGGCGAACTGCAACTGGGCGTTCTGATTGAAACCATGCGCCGTGAAGGCTTCGAGCTGGCAATTTCCCGTCCACGCGTGCTGTTCAAGCAGGACGAAAACTGCAAGCGCCTGGAGCCTTATGAGACCGTCCAGATTGATGTGGACGAAGAATATCAGGGTGCCGTTGTTGAGAAGATGTCTCTCCGTAAGGCTGAACTGACCGGCATGGTGCCATCCGGCGGCGGCAAAGTACGCCTGACCTTTGATGCTCCTGCCCGTGGCCTGATCGGCTATCACGGCGAGTTCCTGACCGACACACGCGGCACCGGCATCATGGCCCGCGCCTACGACCGCTATGACGCCTACAAAGGCCCGATCCGTGCCCGTCAGCGCGGTGTGTTGATCGCTACTGCCGGCGGCAAGGCCGTGCAGTATGCGCTTTTCTACCTGCAGGAACGCGGTACCATCATGATCAACCACGGCGTTGAAGTGTATGAAGGCATGATCATCGGCGAACACAGCCGCGACAATGACCTGGACGTGAACGTGCAGAAAGCCAAGCAGCTCACCAACATGCGCGCGTCCGGCAAGGACGACGCCATCAAGATGAGCACGCCGAAAATCCTGCCGCTTGAAGAAGCGCTGGCTTACATCAACGACGACGAGCTTGTTGAAGTAACGCCAGAGAGCATCCGCCTGCGCAAACGCTTCCTGCTGCCGCACGAGCGCAAGAAAGCATCCCGCGCTGCGGAATAAGTCCAAAGGTTGGTATGGGCTTGCTGTCCATACAGGAAAAATCAAAGCATCAAAGGCGGCCCCGAACGGGGTCGCCTTTTTTCATGCCTGTTACGCCTCTCGGCGGAAGCGAAGGAAGGTTTCGCCGGCAATCACCAGCTTCCCGTCTGGCGTGAACCCGAAGCGCGTGACCGCCTTCGTGTTAGGCCTGCCCGGAGGCAGCAGAATGGTTATTGGTGTGTCACCAAGGTTTTCTGAAGCCCAATCGAGGGTACGGGCAAATATCCTGTGGCCCCAGCCCCAGAAATCCGGGTGCAGCACAAGGGCGAAGTCGGCATCGCCCGACTCTGGCTGCAACCCACCCCACCCGGCAAACTGGCCACCAATCACCAAGGCCCATGGACCATAGCCGTGCTCCTCCCAAAGCCGCGTCTTTGCTGCAACAAATGCCCTGCAATCCTCAAGCGAGAAATCGGGCTGCAGAAGCGGCATATGCTGGCGCACCAACGGATTGGTCATCAACGCCATCAGCATGTCTTCATCAATCGTGGAAAGCGGCACAAAGGCGATATCGGTCATATCTGAGTTCCAGCTACAGGCAATTAAGGCCTCTCCGTAACATGCCATGACAACACGCCGATAAAACAAAGCCGTGATATTTTGCAGGAATAGAAGAATAAACGGCTTGCCGCTTGCTCGCATCGTTCCGTCGCCTTTTTAATGTCCTATTCATCCGTATCTTGTAATCGTGGAAATCATCACCAGATAAGGTGAACAAGAGGCGCCCAAAGAGGCACCATAAAACACGACAAAAGGGCCAACCTAAAAAAGGCCCGAACGATAAGCGAAGGAAGAAACCATGCAACAGCAAAAGCCTGTGCCCACTTACGGTATCACCAAAACACAGTACGCCCGCAAGGTAGCAGAATGGGAAGCAGCCCAGTCTTACCAGCCCGGCGAAGGCTTCTTTGCCCGCTTCAAGAAAAAGCGCGGCTAACAGCCACAAGCTAAGCCATCAAGAATTTGACGCCGCAGCATGAGCCCATGCTGCGCGTTTCCGCATGCCTGCCGTCGTGCCTAAGTCTCGGCGTGCCACCTTTTTAGCGCCGCCAGTACATCAAAACCTTCCGCACCTATCAAAGGCCAAGCCTGAACAATTGGATTTACCTTAAAACCGAAATGGTTTCGTACCTTATAGCTATCCCCAACCACAAGCTCAGGCGATACCAGCACTTGTGCTATATTAACGACACTGAATGCTTGGTCAGGATCGTGGTAATACTCGCCCGGTCCCTTCACCTGTTTCACAGCATGCCTTGGAAGAACAAGTATCCCCGCTGGCGTAGCGACAACGATATGGTCCGCATGGATTTCAAGCGCGTTCCCTGAATAAAAACAACACGCGAGAAACTGGAAATAATATATGGCGAAAAAAAAGAACGCCGCCATGACCGCAATTACTGCTAGCCCTATATCCGACGTGGCTGCTCCTTGGAGCAAAGCAACAACGGGGATCGCTAAAAGAATACTGGCGGCTATCAACCCTGCTGTGCGGATCAGCCGGGCTTTTGCCATATCAAAGGCAAACACCTTCGGGTAATCGACCATGGTTATTTCTCGCTAATGTCTTTGGGGTTGGGACAATAAAGCTCATTGGTTTTAGTGTCTTCGGGCATGTCGTTTCCCCTATCTCTATCTTGGCTCAACTATGCCCGCAATAGGCGCACCCCTGCAATCAAAAGGTGCTGGCCGCATTAACAGCTGCGAAAGGTCTTCTGGCTATACTGGTGTTGTGGTTGGGGAAAAATCACCACGGGAGGCCAGATTGTTAATTGTAACAGGCCTGATTGAGATATCGCCCGAGTACCGCCGCGAGGCGACGGAAGCGTTCGAACAGTTTGTCCGCGCCGCACGCAAGGAATTCGGCAACATTACATACCAGATGTCGGAAGACATCGACATGCCGGGCAACTTCCGTTTCTACGAGGAATGGGAGGCCAAAGAGGCCCTTGCCCGGCATCTGAAATCAGACAACACGGCGAAGTTCCGCCAGGCCCTCGCGGGCATGCAGATCTTGTCGATCAATGTGAAACGCTACGAGGCAACCCCGGTAAAACTGTAGCAAATACATAAGATAAGGTTTGACGGGCGACCGGTGCGCGTGTTCATAAGAAACTGCTGGGGAAATTGGGAGGAATTCATATGACCAACCGCAAGGTACAGGTTTTTTTCTACGGGTCTTTTATCAGCCTGAGCGTGCTTGAAGAAGCAGGCATCAAGAAGCGCGCCTTCGCGCCAGCCTGCATTCATGGCTATGAAATGCTGATGCAGCCCGTTGCAAACCTGCACGAAAACGGTGACGGCGTCGTGTATGGCATTCTCGCGAACCTGACCCACGAAGAGTTGGATACGCTCTATACCACTCACCTGTCGTCCTTCACTGACTATGAATACCACCCGGAGGCTATGCTTGTGACGACCCGCGGCGGCAAGATTGTGCCCGCCCTGGTGTATGTGTGCGACAACATGAAACCCGAACAGGCCAAGACAGAATATATCGAGAAAGTCCTGAAGGCCGCAAAAAGCTATGGTTTTCCTGGCTGGTATATCGACCATATCGAAAGCCACCGCCCGCTGGATGACCCCAAGAAGCGCAACTAGGGCGCCAGTATCCGCGCCAGGCTACCATCAGCCCGCATCGCTTCGATTTCCTGCTGGAGCATCACAGCCGTACAGCGCAGGGCTTCATGATCCTGCAGCACCAGCGCCGTTTCCTTGGTCATGATCGGATGATCTTCGTCATAGACCAGGCCCTTGATTGGGTTTTCCCGCATAAAGGCCAGCGCATCACCTGACGCCACCAGCGCAACGTCCACCCGCCCGCGCGAAAGGGCGTCCAGGTTGCTGGCTGCGGTTTCCGCCAGTCGCATGGTGTGAATGGCCGGGTTTTCTGTCAGCTCTTTCGGAAAAGAATAGACAAACGGCAGCCCCACAGTCAGCCCTTCCAGGTCACTGATCTGGCGCGGTATTTTCTGGCCTTCCTGCACAAAGGCATAGATGGGCCGACCGCTGATCCTGACCTGAAGCGATGACAGCACGGGATCAAAGTTGGACCAGACCATATAGGCATCATAATGCTTGTCGGTGAAATGGCGCTGTGCTCGTTTATCCGAATGAACCTCCAAGTCGTAGCGCATGGGCGTACGCTCAGATAGCCGCTCCAACAGCTTCACATAGGTGCCCTCCGTGGGGCTTTCGATCAGGTTGCCCAATACACCACCCACAATGCTGATATGGGTCTGGCTGGTGTCCCAGCTGCAGGCAGGCGCATGGGCCTGCACCGCCTGACCGGCAAAAATACCCGTCATGACAATCAACAGGGACCAGAGTTGGGTGCGCCACGCTTTCATATCAGCAAGGCTAATTCAGATGATTTAACAAGGCATTAGCAGCCACCACCCTCGATTGCGCGGTCTCGCGCCAACCGATCAGATCAGGGGTTTTCTGCTAAAATAGTGAAGAGTTTGCCGCTACGCCTGAAATCTTCGACCACCTGACCCACCTGCTGTGCTGCGCAGGTCAATGTGGGGCGGAATACCATGCTTGCTTCTTTCACAAGGACCGGATGGTCAACGTCTACCGTCAAATTGGCGTCCGGCCTGGCTTTCAGGAAAGCCTCTCCCACCGCCAGCGGCACGATGGTCGCGTCCACCCGGCCTATTGCTAATGCTTCCAGGTTTGCGTGAGCAGATTCCGCCAGCTTAACCACATTGATGTCAGCATTCTCCGTCAAGCTCTTGGGGAAGGAATAAAGGTAAGGCAGGCCAACACGTTTGCCCTTAAGGTCACCCAGAGACGTTGGGACAGCTTCGCCTTTGCGAACGAATGCGTGCAATCCGTGCACATCCAACGTGACCTGGACAGGCGAGAGCGCTTTATCAAAATTGGAGCGGATCATGTAGACGTCGCCCATGCCTTCCGAAAAATCGCGTTTTGCCCGACGGTCCGACAAAACTGTTACATCGAAACGAATATTGGATTGTGCTTCAATCTCGCGCAGCAAGCGCAAATAGGGACCTTGTCCGGACTTCTCGATCATGTTGGTGATTTCACCAGCGATAACGGACAGGTGCAGCACAGGGCCAGTTGCAGGACATTCCACACCATCGTCTGCCACGCTAAAGGCACCGCATAGCACGCTCAGTGCTGCTGCCACCGCGATCTGGAATGTTTTGATCAACTCTTCACCCAAACTTTCTCTGTAGAAACCATGTTACCCCATGATCCTGCATGGGCGTAAAGAAAAGGCCCTCAGACGAGTCTGAAGGCCTTCACCGATCCCACATCGGGGCACAGATCAACCGCGCAATCTCTTCAGGAAGCGGTATACCGAATCCTCAAGGATGCTGGCCTGATCGGTCAGGCCGCCTGTACTTTCGCTGACCACAGTGGCTGCGCCAGAGCTCTTTTGCGCCATCTCCTGCACGCGGCCAACATTCTGGCCCAGATTGGCAGTACCCTGGCTGGCGTTCTGGACGCTGCGGCCAATCTCACCGGTCGAAGCTTCCTGTTCCACCACGGCGGCGGCAATCATACCGGAAATCTCGCTCACCTGATTGATGGTGCGGTGAATTTCATTCACGCCGTCCACTGTTTCCTTGGTTGCGGACTGCATGGCCGCAACCTGTTCTTCAATTTCCTGTGTGGCACGTGCTGTCTGGTTCGCAAGGCTTTTCACCTCATTCGCCACGACAGCAAAGCCCTTGCCTGCCTCACCTGCCCGCGCGGCCTCAATGGTGGCATTGAGTGCCAAGAGATTGGTCTGTTCTGCGATATCGTTGATCAGATGCACGACTTCGGCAATCCGCTCAGACGCGCTGGCCAGCGACCCCACCCGTTCAGCCGCCGCCTTGGTCACCGACATAGCATTGGTACTGATGGTGTTGGCATGCTCAACCTGCGTGCGGATTTCGCCAATAGCGCCGGTAAGACCTTCGGTGGCTTCTGCTACAGAGATCATGTCCTGGCTTGTGGCGTCCGTAGCACTTGCCGCCGCGCTGACTTCCATCGTTGTTTGCTCGATTGCGTCGGTCATGGTGTCAGCAGCCATTTGCAGTTCTGCGACTGCACCTGAAAGGGACTGGATCACACCAGAGACTTCGTTTTCAAAGCTATCTGCCAGGTCCGCTCGCATGCTGTCGCGTTCGGCTTTCATCTGGCGTTCTTTTTCCTGTTCCTGCTGCAGGCGGCGGGTTTCTTCTGCGTGTCGGCGGTCCTCTTCCTCACGTTCAGCGGCTGCCTGTTGCGCCTTGGCCTCATCAGCTTCCTGACGCAGGCGCTCTGTCTCGAGCGAGTTATGCCGCAGGACCTCGGCTGCCTTGGCCATAGCCGCAATACCGTCACCATGATTGGTATCAGTCACCGGCTTGTCGTACTTACCTTCCGCAAGATAATTCAACTCCTCCTGAAGACGTCGGAGCGGCCCCATAACACTGGCGGTGATGGCCCACGACAGGGCAAAGATCGCAGCTATCAAGATAGCTGTGACAATATAAACCAAGTTCTGGTGGCTTGCGAATTGCGCCTCGGATACGCGCCCCGCCTGCAGTTCCGCGACCAGGGTGGAAAATTCCCAGACAATGAAGACCATGCCCAGAAAGGCCAAAATAGTCAGCGTCCAGATCCGGACATTCACTTTGAAGTTACGCAGAAAATTAATCATCTCGACACACAATCCCTAGCCTGGCAAGGCTGCCCTAACCCCATAGAAAACAAGTAGCTATTCGGCTCCTTAGCACAGTAGCGGCTGGTTGCGTATCAAAATCAGCAGCGACATATCGCCCTTCAACAGCAAGCGTACTGCGGCCTTCAGCCAAGGCTGACCTTGAAAACAAAAAGGCGCACGCCCACATATTTCAAATAAGACAAAAAAATGTCGACACATAGCGAGGATATAGGAGGATTTGATGCGCCTGATATTGGCGATACTTTTCCCACCCCTGGTGTTTTTCACCATTTGGCGCCCTTTCCAGGGCTTGATGAATGCTTTTCTGTGGATAACCGTCATCGGTTGGCCTGTGGCCGCCATGTGGGCCATCTATGCGCTGAGCCAATACCGCAACGACGAACTCCGGCGCGAGTTTGATTATGACCGCGGTTATGGTCGGCGATATCGCTACTAGGGGAGGCACTGATGATTGGTACTTTGATTGCCGGGGCCCTGACGGGCTTCATTGCCGGACGATATCTTGAAGGAAAGTCTTTTGGCCCGGTCGGCGATGTTGCACTGGGCCTTCTGGGCGCCCTAGTGGCCTGGTTTGCCATCGGGCTACTGGGCTTTGGGCCCACCAACTTGTTTGGCGCCATTGTCACAGGCTTTGCAGGCGCAATCCTGTTGCGCTTCGGCCCCAACCATAATGACAAACGGGAGCAGACATCATGATAGGAACAATCATCACTGGCGCCATTGTCGGCTTCCTGGCTGGTCACATCATCCGAGGTGAAGGATTTGGCGCCCTAGGCAACATTATCCTGGGCATCTTTGGCGGAATGGTCGGCAATTTCCTGTTCGGCGTGATCGGCCTCGGCCCCACCGGCTGGATAGGCGATGTAATCGCGGGCGTTGCCGGCGCCCTGATCCTGGTCTTTGCCTTTGGCGAAACCCGCCACCGCAGACAGCGTAGAAGGCGTTAACGCAACCGTTCCGGTCGATAGACGTCAACACTGACACCGTGCCGGGCCAGCGTGTCCGGCACGCCCTGTTTGAGGATGAGGGCGGCCGCCAATTCTGACCAGGCTGGCGATGTCTGAATACCGTATCCGCCCTGGCCGACGTTCCAGAAGAAGGCTGGCTGGCCGGCGTCATAGCCGATGACGGGTGCCTTGTCTGACGCGAAGGTTCTTAGACCGGCCCATTTGGCGTCGATCTTCTCAACCGTTAAGCCTGTCGCTTCCTCGAACCGCATGGCGGCGATGGCCACATCCTCAAGTTCCGGTTGGGCGTCGCAAGGCTGGCTCTCTGACTCGTCCGCGGGTGAGATCAGGTAGCCATTGCCTTCCGGTTTGAAATAAAAGGCCTCATCCACATCAATGATGACCGGCCCAAAGCGATCAAACGGAACATCATCATGTTTCGGTACCGTAATAATGGTTCGCCTCAGGGGTTTCAATCCCAGTGGCGTGACACCGGCACGCTTGGCGATATCGTCAGCCCATGCGCCGGCGCAATTGACCAGCACCCGCGCCTTCACCTGCCCCGTACGGGTTTTGACATGCCAGAATGTGCCATCGTGCGCAGCAGCCTCCATGCCCGCTCCCAAAAACACCTCTGCCCCCTGCTTCTTCGCCGCACGGAGATACGCTTGATGAAGGGCCGCCACATCCAGGTCTCCGCAGTCTGGATCATCAATTCCCCCAACGAATACACCTGGCTTCAGGTGTGGCGCCCGGTCACGTACTTGGGCCTCAGTTAGCATACGGACACCCGGGAGGGCTTCGCGCATCTCCTCAAAGACAGCCTCTGCCTGCGCACGCTGGCTTTCCTTGAAGACATGGATAGCGCCCAGCTTGTTCATCAGTGGTGCATCGGTGAACCCATCAGGGGGGCTGGTCAGGAATTCCTTGGATGCCGTGGTTAACGGCTGCAGTTTCGGGCCGCCATAAGTTTCGGCATAGAAAGCAGCCGACCGGCCCGTTGTATGATACCCGGCCTGCTCTTCCATATCGAGAAGCACAGTCCGTCCGTGCGGCGCCAGGCGGTAGGCCAGCCCTGCCCCGGCGATCCCAGCTCCAACGATCAGAAAATCAACATTCATCCACATACATCCGTTGCGTCTTCCGGGCAATTTGTGGTCTAAAGTCACCGCAATGGCAAGGCGCCATTGATGAAAATCTTTATCCAATCACGTCACGGGAACTTATCATGACCGCCACAGCACAGCCCGCTACGCTATCGCAGGATCAGGTCGAAGAACTATGCGCCTTTGCCTGCAAGTTGGCAGATGCCGCGGCCGAAGTTACGCTGGACTATTTTCGGCAGCCCATGGGCGTGGATGACAAGGACAAAGGCGACGGTTTTGACCCGGTGACCAAGGCGGACCAAGGCGCTGAAAGGGTAATCCGTGCGCTGATCGAGGAACACTATCCCGACCACGGCATTTTCGGCGAAGAGTTCGGGGTCAAGGCTGCGGAAGGCCCGTTCGAGTGGGTGTTGGATCCTGTTGACGGCACACGCGCCTTTATCTCCGGGTTGCCAACGTGGGGCACGCTGATTGCCCTGCGCTACCATGGTGAACCGGTGATTGGTGTGATTGATCAACCCTACCTCAAGGAACGCTACCTGGGCTGGCCTGATGGCGCCACATTAAACGGCACGCCCATCAGCACCCGCGCCTGTCCAAGCCTTGACAAAGCAACTCTTTCAAGCACTGACCCAAATCTTTTCAAGGACGCCGAGCGCGCTAGTTTCGACACGCTTCTCCAGGAAACCCGACTGGTGCGCTATGGCCTTGACTGTTATGCCTATGCCGTGATGGCCGCTGGCCATATGGATGTTGTGGTGGAAAGCGGCCTCAAGCCCTATGACATGATGGCCCTGATCCCCGTGATCCGCGGTGCTGGTGGCTGCGCCACAAACTGGGAAGGTGAAGCGCCGGGCGATTGCGGCCGACTGGTGGCCATGGGGGACCCGACGCTTCTGGGGCAGGTGTTGGATATCCTGAAAGACTAGCGCCTAATCGGCTGCCTGCCTGGTAACCGCATAGTCGGCGAACTGAACATTCAGTTCCGGCTTTGTCATGTGGTTGACATAATTTGTGATGGTCTTAACTGCCACGCCGATCACCACTTCCAGGACCTGAGCCCCGGTATACCCTGCGTCCAGAAAGGCCTGGATTTCATCCTCATCGGCCCAACCACGTTTTTCGACGATGATCGTTGTGAACGCCCGTAGGGCCTCCTGCTTCGGGTCGGATAGTGGCAAACCACTTTGTGCAGCAGACACGTCATCACGGCCAAGGCCAGACTTGTGTGCCAACATGCCATGGGCAGCCGTGCAGTAGTCACAGCCATTTTCGGCACTTGTTGCCACCAATACAATCTGCTGTTCAAGCGGGCTAAGGGTGGTGTCATTACCCGAAAAGATACCCGCGAGCGAAACAAACCCTTTCAAGGCCGTCGGCGCTTCGGCCAGCTTCCCGGCCAGGTTCGGCAGGAAACCATAACCTTTTTCAATTGCAGCAAGCGTTTCTTTACTGCCCGCAGGGGCACTATCGATGGAATGCGTAGGGAACATCTTTCTCTCCGTAGGCTTGTGTTTATTTTGTACATTATTGTACAATACGGAGATGGGTATCAGATTTTTTTGTACAAGCATGTACACAAATATGTTACATCAAAGCCAACAGCAGCGAGGAGTGCGCAGTGGGCCGGCCGACACAATTTGACAAAGACGAAGCCTTGGACATCGCCATGATCCTTTTTTGGAAAAATGGCTATGAAGCTACCAGTGTTTCGGTGCTGGCGGCGGCGATGGGGATCACCCGATCCAGCTTCTACAACGCTTATGAAAGCCGGGAAAAGCTTTTTGGTCTGGTACTGCACCGATACAAGAAAGAGGCCCCGGACGGGGTGTTGACCGAGATAAAGGACGGCAAGCCGATCCTGCCAACGCTTTGCGCCATGTTTCGTGAGATATGCGACCTGCGTTCCGCAGACCCAGACCGCAAGGGATGCCTGGTGATCAACTCTGTCGCCGAACTGGGAAAGGATGCAGAAGCCCCGCCCTTCGTACGTGATTTATTCAGTGCCATGGTAGACCGATTCTTGCGGTTGGTCCGTCAGGCCAGGGACCAGGGCGAACTGGCAGCGGATACTGATATTCAGGCACTTGCAGGTGAACTGGCTGCTTTCCTGGCGGGTATCAACTTGATGAGCAAAGTCATCACTGACCGGCAGCAGCTTTGGCGCACTTGCCGGTCATTTCTGGTCAGCCATAAGCTTTTGGTCGAGGAGGACGTCTAAGCGCCCTCAAGCGGCGCGGGTGAATTCGTTTGCAGGACATCGACACCAAAAGAAGGGCCGTTTTCAAGGTCGATGAAGTCACTGACTGCACGCCAGACCTGCGCCCTAATGTCATCCGTTTCTTTCAGGATTTCATGCATCGCACCATCGATGACAACAAGACGGGCGTGTGGCATGCGCTCGACCAGCGCCCGCTGGGCGTCGTTATCGACGATACGGTCCTTTTCCGCCTGCAATACCAGCACAGGCGTTTGGATGGCTTCCGGATACCCTTCTGAATTCAGGACTTCACAGGACTTGAGTGCCTCCCAAAGCCATTTGTAGGTAGCACCGCCAACGGCCAGGCGTTTGTCCTTGGTCTTGATGAAGAAATCCTCGTCCTCGAACCGTTCGTCGTCATGGGTGAGCTTCTTGCGCCACCCCCAGCGTCCTTCCTTGAAGGCAGTGTGTCCAGGGATGTAGCTGGCGCCCAAGCCCAACAATCGGGCCATCAACGGCAAGCCTTTAGTAACCCAGGAAGGTAATCCTCCGGTGAATATCTTCACCATTGGCGCCACCGTAATGGCTGCATCGGCATAGCCAGGGTGTTCCTTAAGGAAACGCAAAATAACATGGCTGCCTGCCGAATGCCCCATCAGGATGAAAGGCTTGGGCATCTTGCCCACCAGCTTCTCATCAAAGAAGGCCTTCACGTCTGTCAGGTGCGGATCAAAGGACCGGACATAATGCTTATCCCTGTTGGGGTGTGGTCGCCAGGACATGCCCTGCCCGCGCAAATCCATCGCAGCACAGGCAAAGCCCAGTGCATTGAAAATATGGACGTCCTCAAGAAATTTTTCGATGAATTCCGTGCGGCCTGGCAGGAAAATGATAGTGCCCTTGGGCTCGATCACCTTGCTCGCGGGAAAGCGTGCGAACCGAAGGCGCCTTTCATCTGGTGCCACGAAATAACTAAACACGGCATCTTCGGGAACATGGCGGCGGCTCGCTTTCGCAGCGGCCAATATCTCTGCGCTTGGATAGTCATCGCCCGCTGCGGACATGGCCACACCAGCTTCCAGTTCTAATTCTGACGTCATATCACACCCACTTTTCTCAATCGTTGCCATTAATATTGACGTGAGACAAGCGGTAATTGGGAGAGCGTTGCGGCAGATAGATGCGTTAGGACGGAATTTCCTCTGTCAGGAAACCACTGGACTCGCCCCTGATGGCCAGTCCTGCATCGCTGCCCAAGTCAAGGAACGCTTCAAGTGACAGGATAGGAAGGTACTGATATTGAACTTCAACCGTCACCAATTTCGTCTGGTCGGACGGATCAACCGGCGACGTGATGATAATGGCCGTGATGTTGTCTGGGTCCAGCCCCAGCAAGTTCGCTTCTGCGATCGCCTGGACGTCGTCTGATGTCGCATCATAATGCACTAGGGCGTAGCGCGTGGCTTCTTCGGCGGCATACAGCACCACCCCTTGAGTATAGACGATACGCGACAATTCCACGAGCATGATTATGGACCCGAGATAGATCGGGATCGTCAAAGCAAACTCTACGGCAGCAACGCCGCTGGTATCGCGCTGGAACCGTTTGATGCCTTTCCGCAGGCGCCCTATTAGATTAGAACACATCATATCAGTTCAGCCTCGCTGTGGCCGTTTGCGACAGATTGACACTGTCAGAAAAGGCCGGATAGCGAAGAAGAAGGTCGTATGTCTCCGAGATAGTGACATCCAGATAGGCCTTCCTGAGTGTGCCGTCGCTGCAGGTGATATCTGTATCGCTTGTGGTTGTGCAGTCGCTTGCGGTTCCGTCCGGACACTCGCAGTATAGTGTCGCGGTGACGGTGCGCCCGGAACCATCCTCTGCGGCAGGCGCCGCGGCTTCCACCGCTGCGATGATCCCTGAATAGTCACCCTGCACAGGCTTGCGGACGAGGGCATATTGCATGCCTGCCCGTGCGGCGTTCGCAAGCTGCATGTTGCGTGCATAAGCCAAACCGAAATCAACCACGCCAATGGAAATCAGCGCAATCACAGTCATGATCGCTGCGGTTTCAACCGCAATCGATCCTTCCTGGTCGGTCCTGAATTTCTGCATCAGCCTCATGTCGACTTGCCTCAAACCTCTATTCAACGAGCAGAATACGCTTCTGCGATGTGGATTCGATATTCATTGTGCTGCAGACGGTTTCGTCGTTATCAATTGAACTGTCACCGGTGAACTTCACTGTGGCCGACCATATCTGCAAGCAGGACGGCGCAGAGGACGTTCCTCCGCTGAAGGTCACATCTGAACTGGGCATATAGATGATACCGTCCATTGTCATGCTGGACCCACCAGTGAAGCTGGCTGCGGAATCGCGCCCACGGTATTCGGCATTTGGGTCCTGGTAGAACAGGATGCCTTCATAAACGTTACCATCGTCAGCAGGCGCAGACAGGACAGCGCTCGCGCCACCGTTGATCTTGATACTGCCGATGTCCGTGCTTGTATCCCCGGTAAAAATGAATGTCACACCGCTACCGGTAAAGTCAGCCCCGGCAAGGGCGTTGAAATCACCGCCCTCAATCACGTAGGTACCTGGCTCAAACACCACGCCGGTCCCCTGGATAGTAATATCGCCGCACACGCGCAACACACCGCCTGCAGCGTCGAGCGAATCCCCGTCCCTTAGCCGCTGGTTACCAGAAATATCGCAGCCCATATCCGTGGGGATTGGCAGGTTCGTAAACGGGTCATCCGCCGATTGCGACAAGGATTGCGGCGGACTGGTGGTAGTCAGTGTCCCACCACCCTGCACGCTGATGTCACCCACCGCCTGCACCGATGTGGTGTCAAGGGTGGCACTGCCGCCGATGTAAAGTGCCTCTTCCGAGACGCTGTTGGCCGTTACTCCACAGTCGGTCCCAATCGTGGTATTCCCGGAAAACTCAAGCGCGCGGTCTGCTGAATCGTCCAAAGCAACCACACACTGGGTCCCCACAACCAAAGCGCCGGAAACGGCGCGGCCAGATACATTAACTGTCAGGTTATCCCCGGTGATAGCGTAAAAGGCGCTCAGGAACTTTAGCGTTACCTGGCGCGATACGGTCACTTCATAGAAGTTGTTGTTGCCAGCATAATCACCTGATGTCGGCGGATTGTTCATGGTCACCGTGTCGGAACCACTGTCATATTCATCGCGTGCCGCCATGAAGGCGGCCAACTGGGCCTCAAGATCAGAATCGGAAAAATTGATAGCGGAGTTTGCCACGTCGATGGCGGCCATGTCGGTCATGTTTTGGACATGACGGCGCTCCATGTACCAACCGCTTACATCAAGTCCGAGACCTGCAAAACCCAAAATCGCCGGCAACATGAATGCACTCAAGGTGATCATGCCGGCACTCTCGTCGCGCAAGAAGCGCTGAATTCTCGATTGTTTTTTCATCCGAATCGCCTGCCTGTCGTTCCGGTCACACTGCCTGAGCCTCAAACCTATTGGAGAATTCTTTAAATTCAGTGCATAAATAGCCTGCATTTTAACAAAATGCGGTTGCCGCTCACAAGCAAGCGGGCAGGCCTCCTATGAGCCGGACAGAAGCTGGCTTTCATCATTGACGCACCGGTGGGCGCAGCCACCGCGAGAATCACCTTTCCCGCGCATGCGAGCGCACGCGTATATAAGATTCTAAGGAATCTAACGTCTCTGGGACATCGTTATTCCTGATTTTACCCTAGATGATTCGCCTTTTCAGGCCATAAGCACCCTTTTCATCCAGAAGTTTCCAATATTTTTTTAACAAACCTGCCCAGAAATTTCAGCAAACGCCTCAAATCCGGGCGTGTTTCTTATCCACAGAAGTAGTTTTCGAAGTGTTTTCCGGCTTCCAGCTCTCTGGATTCGCCAACATTATCAATAGCTTGTTAAGCATGATAAAATTTTAGATAATTTTACTTTAGTTTTTACAATAAGTCTTTGTAATAAAAAGCATTTTAGACTTTACGTTAACTTTTTATTTAGTTGTTCAGCGCTATAAAGGTTGCATCCAATCTTGGCAGCTGGAGAAAACCAATGATTAAGTTTTTGAACAAACTACGGACTAACGAAGAAGGCGCGACCGCCATTGAATATGGCCTCATTGCCGCCCTCATCGCTGTTGCACTGATCACGGCACTGAATACGCTGGGTACTGACCTCGGCGAAATGTTTGACGGCGTGGCTACTGAAGTAGACAACGCAACGCCGACGACAACGCCTTAATCGGGCGTCCAACGAAAAGTTGGTACTTCAAGAAACTCAAAAGGCCGCTGGGGGAATAGCTTTTGCCGGCGGCTTTTTTAGTGAGACAGGGATCTGAAATCAGATTTCGGGAAAGCAGTTCTCAGGCAAGATATGCAAGCAACAACAGCCATATACACAGGCGTTTTTCTGGCCGTTGCTGTGGTGCTTATCCTTGCTGCAATTGAAGACATAAAGACCAGGCAGATCGCCAACCGGCTTAGCCTGATCCTTGTAGGACTTTTCGGAGTCACAGTTGCAGCAGACCTCCTGACCGGCGCGGATGTTATGGCCGCCATTGTTTGGCCAGCCGTTGTCGGGAGCTCAGTCTTCCTTGTCGGCCTTGCCCTGTTTGCAACAGGCGTCATGGGCGGCGGAGATGTGAAGCTCTTATCTGCAGTGGCCTTGTTTGCCGGTCCTGACCTGGGGCTCTCTTTCGTGCTCTATGTTGCGGTCATTGGCGGCTTTGTTGCCATTGCACTCCTAGCCTGGAGCCGCTGGAGAAAAGACCAATCGGAACAAAGCGCCAAAGTACCGTATGGCGTTGCTATTTCAGCCGGGGGGCTGTGGGTCTGTTTCCACCAGATATCTGCACTTTCGATCTAATTCGTGAAGAATTATTAACCCTTCGGCCTGACCATGGGCCTGGGGAGTGTGTGACAAAAGCCAGGAGGGGACTATGAACCCCAGAAGCCTAATTCTAATTGCCGTCGCAGGTGTCGGTGTGTTGCTGGTGGTCTTGTTGACCCGCAGCTTCCTGAGCGGCCTCGAGCAGCAAAGCCAGCAAGTGCAGACAACTGCGCAGCAGCTTCCTGCCGCGCGTATCCTTGTTGCGTCCAAGCCCTTGTCCGTCGGCACGATCCTGACCAAAGATCATGTGTCCTGGCGTCCATGGCCCGAGGACGGCGTAGCGGATGACTATTTCAGCCAGCCAAAAAACAAGATCGAGGATCTTGTTGGCAAGGTGGTCCGGACCCCGGTATCCGGTGGCGAACCGGTTACCAAGACAGCTGTTGTCTCCCAGGGCGAAAAAGGCTTCATGGCAGCAGTGCTGTCCCCTGGCATGCGCGCCGTAACAGTTAAGCTGTCGCCGACATCAAGTGTGGGGGGCTTTGTCTTCCCTGGCGACCGGGTCGACGTAATCCTGACCCAGTCTTTCGAAATGAAAGGCACAAAAATCCCTTACGTTACCTCAGAAACCGTGTTCCAGAATGTTCGCGTGCTGGGCGTTGACCAACGCAGCCCCGCGGATACGGACGAAGTAAAGGTTGCTAAAACGGCGACCCTAGAGGTAACCCCCAAAATGGCCGAAAAAGTCGCCATGCTGGAACGGCTTGGCAGCTTGTCGCTTAGCCTGCGCAGCCTTGCAGGCGGTAATGACGGCCTCCCTTCTGACCCAGACAGCCCCCCTGTGGGCACCACGCTCACCTTCACCGGCAGCCCTGAAGTGAGCCAGTTCCGCCCTGATGCTACCAAAGACGAAAAGCGCGATACCGTTATCGTTCGCCGTGGCTCGGACGCGAAGGAAGTGGACGGGGCCGGAGAAAGCAAGGAGCCAGGCAAATGATCAGGCAGATGAATAGCATTGCGCGAACGGCCTTGATTGGTCTGTCGCTGACCGCGCTGCTGTCGGGTACACCGGCAAGCGCGGAGTCCCTTAAAACAATGTCGGGTGCAAGCATTGTCAATGCGGGCGAGACATCCCTGCCCCTGCAGGTTGGCAAGGGTACCCTGGTGCGGCTGGACCGACCAGCAAGCGAGGTCTTTATCGTTGATCCGGAAGTGGCGGACGTTCAGGTCAAGTCACCGCGCGTCATCTATATCTATGGCAAGGCACAGGGCGAAACCAGTTTCTATGCCATTGATGACAAGGACCAGACGATCTATTCCGCAAATGTGGCCGTTACCAGAAACCTTGATGCCCTGCTGCGTGCCTATGAAGATATGCTTCCGGGCACAGCGATTTCCATAAGTACATACGGGAACATCATCGTACTGCACGGTCGGGTCAACAGCCCTGACCAGGCTGCGAAGGCAGAAGTTCTTGCAACTGACGTACTCGGCACTGATCGCGTATTGAACGAACTGCAGATTACACAGCCTACGCAGGTAAATCTGCGTGTGCGCATCGCTGAAGTGTCGCGCAGCGTGGTCAAACAGCTTGGCTTCAATTGGGAAGGTGGATATTTCGGATCCAGCTTTGGCATCGGCATGATTACGGGCCGCAATGTTGCCGACATTGTTGTGGACCCCGTTACCCAAGGGCCTTTGAAGCTGTTCCAGTTCCCGGAACAAGGCGTAAAATCCATCTATGGCGACTTTATCAGCAACACGTTGGACCTCAACTATGCCATCGATGCGCTTGACCAGCAGGGTTTCCTGACCGTTCTGGCGGAGCCGAACCTGACGGCGCTGACCGGCCAAGCCGCCAACTTCCTGGCAGGTGGCGAATTCCCGATCCCCGTGCCGACCCGCGAAGGCATTGCCATTGAGTATCGCGAGTTTGGTGTGAAGCTTGACTTCACTCCGACAGTCCTGAACTCGGGCCGCATTTCGATGCGGGTACGCCCTGAAGTGAGTGACCTGTCAAGCGCGGGTTCCATCAGGGTCGAAGGCATCAGCATCCCTTCCATCAGTACGCGCCGGGCAGAGACCACGGTTGAGCTTGGCAGCGGCCAATCCTTCGCAATTGCAGGCCTCCTGCAAAATGATGTGGTGCAGGACGCAGACAAGATTCCCGGCCTGGGTGACATCCCGATCCTGGGGGCGCTCTTCCGCTCAGAATCCTTCCGCCGCGACGAAACCGAGCTTCTGATTGTCGTGACACCTTATGTTGTTCGCCCGGTATCGGACCGCCAGCTTGTGCTGCCAACCGATCGCTATGTTGCACCCAATGATATGGATCGTTTCCTGAACGGCCGGTCGTGGGTACCGCAACCTGCAAATGAAGCGGCTAACAAAGACAAGCAAAGCGGTGCCTCGCTGAAGAAGCGGGCCGGCTTCCAGCTGGACTAGGCAAAGAAGCACGGAAAGGAACAGGACCATGACCAATCAGGCAAAAATACTGAAATCGGCATTCCTTGGCCTTGGGCTTCTTGGCCTGACGGCATGCCAGCACACAGATGTGGCGGCCCCGTCGCACCTGGAAACCACCATGCGCAACAGCGTACAGATGATCCGCCTGCCCTATGAAATCAAGGCAGAGGAAGACGGCACAAGCACGCCTTCGGGCGCAACATATAGCGGTATCCAGACTTTCCTGAGAGCCGCCAACGTCTCCTATGGCGATGTTCTGATGCTGGACAGGGGCAATGCCTCCGACGACCGGTTGATGGCACTTGAGGACTATTTCAAAAGCCAGGGCTACACTTATGGCGGCACAGCCACCCTGGGCGGCATGCCATCTGGCGGCAGTGTGATGCTCTACCTCGAGCGGTATGTGGTGACCACACCAAACTGTGGTGAATGGGCGGCTGAAACTTCGAACAATCAGCGCAACAACCCAAGCAGTTTCCTGGGATGCTCCAATACAGCCAACCTTGGCCTGATGGTCGCCAACCCCCGGGACTTGATCGCGGGTCAAAGCGGCGCCGGCTTTACCTCCACCGCAGTTGACCAGCTCATCGCACCTCTATCGGGCGAAGAACCAGTCACTGGCGCTGGCGGCCTTCCTGGCGACAAGAAGTAAGAGGGCAAGATGAACATGACGGCAAAAGTTGAAACAACCGCCCGCGAGCCCTTTGCAGCCTTCATGGCTGACAATGACACGCTTCAGACGCTGTCTGGCGTCGCAGCCAAAATCGGCTGGAACCCGGAAATGGTATACCCTGGTGGTATCGGCCAGGCCGTGCGGGCCCTCGGCGCCATGCCCTGTCCCGAATTCCTGGTCGTCGACATTTCTGGTAGCGCCGACCCGCGCGCCGATATGCAGGCGCTGGCCGACGTGGCCGAGGAAGGCACCCTTGTGCTGGCGATAGGCGATGTCAATGACGTGACCCTGTACCGAGACCTGATCCACGCAGGCGTCTTTGATTACCTGGTAAAGCCCGTCACCGGCGAGCTGCTACAGAATGCCCTGCTCGCGGCACAGGAAGCCCTTGTCGCCGTGGATGAAGCGCCCGACCAGCATGTAAAAACCGACAACCGACAGATTGTGTGTGTGGGTGTTCGCGGCGGCCTTGGCACCAGTTCCATCGTGACCAACCTTGCCTGGCTAATGGCCGAGAAAGACAAGAACACTGCAATCCTGGATTTGGACCTCTATTTCGGTACGTCAGCCATGCAGTTTGATCTGGAACCCGGTCGTGGGCTGCCTGATGCGCTTGATAACCCGCACCGTGTAGATGGCCTGTTTCTGGAGCGCGCCGTGGTCAAACCCCACGAAAAGCTGGCGATACTGGCCGCTGAGGCGCCTGTTGGCGCCTTCCGAGAGCCTGCTGAAGGAGCACTGGAACAACTGGTTACAGCACTTGGCGAAAACTACTCCAATGTGATCGTAGATATCCCACGCCAGATGCTGGGTGACCATGCTGATATCCTCAAGGCAGCCACCGATATCATAATGGTGACGGATTTCTCCCTTCCGGCAGCGCGCGACTGTATCCGCCTGATGGCTCATATCAAGCAAGCCGCCCCAAACGCGGAAATCCATGTGGTGGCCGACAAGGTGGGTATGGTGCCGAACGAGGTTGACGAAAAGGACTTCGAGAATTCGATCGAGCATTCGGTCAAAGTCAAAATCCCGTTTGATCCAAAGACATCCATGGCTGCATCGCAGCAAGGCAAGGTCGTCGTGGATGCGCTTCCGAACAGCAAAACAGCTGCCGCCTATAAGGAACTCCTGCAGCTGATCGACGCCGATGACGAAGAAACGCAAAAATCGGGGTCCTGGTTAGACAAATTATTAAAGAAATAGCGGTTTTATAGAGATCGAGCACAACGAACCAACTTGGTAAGTCAGGACTAGTTTAGCGGTATGAAGTCGCAGGCATTTGGCAAAAAACGGCAAGGACTGAAACGCGGCAGCGGCTTTGGCAGAAGCGCCACTTCCGCCGCACCGTCGGTCACGCCTTCCATTGTTGACGTTCAGGAGACGCCCGGCACCAGCAATCTGGCCGCGCCGATCACTGATCCAGGAACAGTAAGCGCTGTGGAAATGCTGGCGTCGCTGGCCGAAGCCCAACTCAAGGACAATTTCACGCCAGACGAACTACGGATGTCGCAGAAAGCCGAAGTGACCAAAAAGTTGCAGGGGTTGGTCGAACGCGTCATGCATAGCGAAGAGGCCCATCTGTCCGAACAGGAACAGAAAGATCTTGTTACCTACCTGTTGAACGAAGCCGAGGCCAATATTGGCCCCATCGGCGACGCGGCCCCTGACGCCCCAAAAGCCAAAGACGCCAACAAACAAACCTTGTTTGAAGCCAAAACCCGTGTCCAGACCCTGCTGATGGAACATATCGATCCGGCAGCGGCGGCAGAGCTGCCCCGTCCGGAACTGGCCGAACAGGTTGGTGAAGTTGTCGGTGAACTACTGGTTCAGGAAAAGATCAACCTGAACCTGTCCGAGCAGCGCGACCTTGTCACATTGCTGCTCGATGACATGCTGGGCCTTGGCCCGCTTGAGCCCCTGCTGGCCGACGACAGCATCTCTGATATCATGGTCAATGGCCCGAACCAGGTTTACGTGGAACAGAAGGGTCGTCTGACACTCACGGATGTCCATTTCCGTAACAACCAGCACCTGATGAATATCGCCCAGCGGATTGTGACCGCTGTGGGCCGTCGGGTGGACGAAACCTCACCCATCTGTGACGCCCGTCTGGCGGATGGCAGCCGGGTAAACGTGATTGCGCCACCACTTGCCATCGACGGAGCATCCATTTCCATCCGGAAATTTACTAAAGACAAGATCACGCTGGATAAGATGCTGGATTTTGGCTCAATCACTGCGCCGCTAGCCAAGCTTCTCAAGATCGCAGGCGCCTGCCGCCTCAACATCATGATCTCTGGCGGTACGGGCTCTGGTAAAACCACCATGCTGAACGCGCTCAGCCGTATGATCGACAAAGGCGAGCGCGTTGTCACCATTGAGGATGCGGCCGAGCTTCAGCTCCAGCAGCCGCATGTGGTGCGTCTTGAAACACGCCCACCAAACCTTGAAGGCCAGGGCGAAGTGACCATGCGGGATCTGGTGAAAAACGCCCTGCGTATGCGCCCGGACCGGATCATCCTAGGCGAGATTCGCGGCGGTGAAGCCATCGACATGCTACAGGCCATGAACACTGGCCACGACGGTTCCATGGGCACCATCCACGCCAACCGCCCGCGCGAGGCACTGACCCGGCTTGAGAACATGGTGAATATGGCCGGCCTGCACCTACCCGCAAAAGCTATCCGCGAACAGATCGCTGGGTCCCTGGACATGATCGTACAGGTACAGCGGATGCGCGATGGTGGCCGCAGGACAACCCACGTCACCGAAGTGGTGGGTATGGAAGGCGATGTGATCACCACCCAGGATCTTTTCAAATATGAGTTCACGGGCGAGGACGAAAGTGGTCGTCTGGTGGGCCATTTCCACTCAACAGGCGTGCGGCCACATTTCTTGACAAAAGCCGAATATTTCGGCCTCGACCGTGCGCTGATGGAGGCAATGAACGGATAGACCATGCAGGGCGCCAATCTGAATATCATCCTACTGGCCGGCGGGCTGACCACGATCATTCTGATTGTGCTCGGGTTCTTCGTTGCAGGCATGCTCAGCAAAGGCCGCAAGGAAACCCGTGCACGGCTGGAGCAATTCAAGGCCCGGTTTGAGAACAAAACCACACTGAAAGGGGAGCAGTCCCGTTCCATCCGCGTACGCCAGAGCGAGGCTGGTTTCGCCGGCATGATCGCGGAAATGCTGCCGCGCCAGGACCAGATCCAGAAGCGCCTTGCCCAGGCAGGGCTTGAGATACAGCTTTCAAAGTATGCAGCTGTATCCTTTGGCATCGCTGTCATTTCTGCTGGCGTCTTCATGGTGATGGGATTTGGATGGGTGCTCGGCGCGGCGCTCGGGATCATCCTGGGCTTCGGCCTGCCCCACATGTGGGTATCCGGCCGTATCAACAAACGCAAGGAACGTTTCACCAAACAGTTCCCGGAGGCGATGGACCTGATGGTACGTGGCCTCAAATCTGGTCTACCGGTGAACGAATGCATTGCCAACGTAGCCAAGGAATTGAGTGCGCCTACCGGGGTCGAATTCCAGAAGATCACCGATGCCATGCGCCTCGGCAAACAACTTGAAGAAGCTCTTTGGGAAACCGCGGACCGGCTGGATACACCAGATTTCAAATTCTTCGTCATATCGCTTGTCGTGCAGCGCGAAACGGGCGGTAACCTTGGTGAAACACTTGGGAATTTGGCCAACATCCTGAGAAGCCGGCAGGCGATGAAACTGAAGGTACGTGCACTGTCGTCCGAGGCCAAAGCAAGCGCCTGGATCGTAGGAGCGCTACCGTTCATCATGTTGGGGGCAATCCTCGCCATCAACTATGATTATGGCATCATTCTCTTTACCCATCCGAAAGCCATCATGGCTGGGTTGGGCGGGCTTTTGTGGATGAGCCTGGGCATCTTCATCATGTCCAGAATGATCAAGTTCGAGGTCTAGGAACAGATGCAGCAAATTGAAGACATTCTTGGCATCCAGATCATTGACATCCTTTCGGTTGTCGCAGGCCTTGTCGCGCTTCTGGTGATGTATACCATCTATCAGACCGCACTGGTGCGTGACCCGATGAAGGGGCGCGTGAAGTCCCTGCAGGACCGCCGGGATTCCCTCAAAGCCGGCCTCATGACCACATCCAAGCGCCGATCACCAGTAAAAAAGGTGGACGGTGTTGGTGCCATGCGCAAGCTGGCCGACAAACTGCAGCTGCTGCAAAAGGAACAGACCCAGAAAGTTTCTGCCCAACTGACCCAGGCCGGGTTCCGCTCAAAAGACGCGCTGGTGATATTCCAGGTCGCGCGCCTTACCATGCCGCTGATCATGGGCTTGGTGGCCGTTACCTTGTTCTACGGCATGGGTGTCTGGGCCAGCAAAGCCAGCATGTACCCGATCTTTTCCGTCTGTGCCGTGCTGTTGGGCTTCAAGCTCCCGGATATGTATGTTTCCAACGTCAAATCCAAGCGCACCGAGGCTTTGCGGAAGTCACTACCAGACGCACTCGACCTTCTTGTGGTGTGTGCGGAGGCGGGGCTGACGCTTGATAGTGCCCTTAACCGGGTGGCCAAGGAGCTTGGCCGCGCGGCACCAGAACTATCCGATGAGTTCTCCTTGACGGCCATCGAGCTGGGTTTCCTGCCCGAACGGCGCCAGGCCCTTCTGAACCTCTCGGAACGGGTTGACCTGCCCGCCCTCAGAGGCGTGGTAACCACTTTGGTGCAGAGCGAGCGCTACGGGACACCGCTGGCAACAAGCCTGCGTGTGCTGTCGGCAGAGTTCCGGAATGAGCGGCTGATGCTGGCGGAAGAAAAAGCCGCCCGGCTGCCGGCCACCCTTACTGTGCCGCTAATCCTGTTCATCTTGCCGACGTTGTTTGTGGTCCTCCTGGGGCCCGCAGCCTGCAAGGTTACCGACGGTTTCATCAACCGCAGCTAAAGGCTACCCGCGAATCACTTTACAGGAAGACCCGACGCATTTTTGCGTTGCTCCACTATTGCTGGTTTGGCTGCACCAAAGTGTATCAAAATGCTGCGCTGCACCCCAAAAAAACACCTGTAAACCAAGGATTTGAACGATTTCGAGCAGACAAGCATTGACCCGAAGGCCGATATTTGGTTTCTTAGGAGGTGCGAGAGGGCGCGTCTCGACTGCGCCCACTCCTATTACGGTTGCGTGACTGCAGCCGTACTATCCTCGCTGTCGTGACTCGGGCCGGGTTTTTACCCGGCCATTTTTTTGGCCAAATGCCTGTTGGCCAGACAACAGCCTGGTCAAAAACATCCACTAATACAGACTAGATACGGAGCCCCCACACGCAGGGCAACGATAGTAGAAAGTCGAATTGTGACCATAATCAGGCAGCTTGCCTTTTTCGGGGTTGATTACCGCGCCCCCACCCAGCTTCGCGAAAGTGGTTGGTCTTGGCCCTTACCAAGCCTATAGTGAAAGCATGAATTTATTAATGGTATTATAATCGGACAAATCGATGAGCTTCCCCCCCACCCTGAAACAGCTGCGGTACCTTGTGGCCCTGCACCGCACGAACCATTTCGGTAAGGCGGCGGATGCCTGCCACGTGACCCAGTCCACCCTGTCTGCGGGCTTGCAGGAGCTGGAAAACCTTTTGGGGACCCAGCTTGTGGAACGTACCAAGCGCTCGGTGATGTTCACGGCCCTTGGGGAAGAGATCGTGCGGCGTGCCCAAGGCATCCTGAATGATGTGGATGACCTGACAGACCTGGCCACTTCAGCCAAGGACCCGCTCAAGGGCATCGTCCGAATGGGCGTTATCCCCACCATCGCACCGTTTCTTTTGCCCAAAATCATGCCCGCGATCAGCCGGAAGCTGCCGGACCTCGAATTGCACCTGCGGGAGGACAAGTCCGCCGAGCTGTGTGAGCTGGTGCGTTCAGGCGAGCTGGATTTGGTCCTGTATGCCTTGCCCTACGCCTGCGGTGATGTCGCCGAACTGCCACTGTTCCACGACCCCTTCCTTGTGGCCTTCCCGGAAGGTGAGGCACCCAAGGGCGGCATCAAATCAACCGAGCTGGACGAAAAACGCCTGATGCTTCTGGAGGAAGGCCACTGCCTGCGCGATCATGCACTCGAGGCCTGCCAACTGCTGGGCCGCGGCGCGCGCCGCGAGATGGCGGGCACCAGCCTCAATACCATCCTGCAAATGGTGGCGGCGGGCCACGGCATTACCCTGCTGCCAGGAATGGCAGTGGAAGCTGGCCTGACCGAAGGCACAGGCGTTGAAGTACTGCCATTTGCTGACATTGTCCCCACCCGCACCATCGGCCTGATCTGGCGCAAAACCAACCCACGCGCCTCCACCTTTGAAGCACTGGGGCGGGTGATCAAGGAAGTTGGCGCGGACCACCACCTATCGTGAGCAGGACTGTATGAGCAGCGATTATGGCATCTGTATCTATCGCCCTGTCCCGGAGCCCGGGACGCTGGAAGCCACGTGGTTGGAAGCTGGCCTGCCACAGGACAAACCCTGTCGCGGCTTGGCTGTTGGTGGGCCGTCTGAGGGCCTTGCCGGGTCTTATCAGGTAACCTATTTTGGGCCTGACGGCGCTGAAGCCGCATGCTTCGACCTCGATATCAAACGCACAGACCATACCTTCAGCCTGACATGGAAGAAAGACAGCAAAGTCGCTTGTACCGGTGTCGGATTGCCACTGGACGACGGCCTTGCACTCGCTTACCGGACCCAGCCCTGAAGCTGAAATGTAAACTGGCGGTGCCCTGTCAGCTTGTCTTGGCGCTAGCCAACAACTGCCAGAATGAAAGGGCTTCACCAGCTTTGGTGCCCGAGAAATAATTTTCCCGAACCACATCGCCATTCTGCCAGTAAAGCACATGCACGCCGTCGATCTGGCCCTGACCATATTCCGGGTGATCGTACCGTGTCTGGTTGTTCAAAACGGAGATACCCCGCCCTACGTCCAGGTACACCAATCGAACATCGCCGTCGATTGACAGACACGGCTCAATGAAAGGTTTCTGGCGCGCCAGGGCTTCAAAGCGATCTTCAGCAAACAGATAGTCATTTTCAAAGACACGCGCATCCGGCGCATAGAACTGCTCAAGCGCTTCCAGCACCTGGCCGCGGTTCAACATCGCAATCAGATCTTCAATCTGTTGACGCAGCGCCGGTTCTGCCCAGCCGTCTGACATGGTTGCTCCCTACAGCATTGTTGTTGTTTGCTTTATGGGACAACTCACGCGCCCTTGACCCTCCGCAATTAAGAATAAAAAAGCCGCTCCCGGGAGTACCAGGAGCGGCAGGACGACATGCTTCGACCAAAAACTGGGGGCTAGTAGCCGAAGCGTGCGAGGAACAGGGAAGTCAGCATCTCGACTGCTAGGGGGGAGGAAGGGGTCAAGCCGGGCTGCTGCTTCCCCTTGAATATGGGGGAAGTCGTTCATTTGATCCAACGAATAGAAATGGATTTAGTAATCGTGAAAAGCGATCAATCCAGCCGGTACAGATATTCCTCAACGGCCACGCCGCGGATATCGGAATGATAGCTGTCTTCGCCCACACGTTTGAAGCCACACTTCTCCAGAACCCGGCCTGAAGCGGGGTGATCCTTGGCCACACGGGCACACAGGGCACAGTTTCGTGTGCCCATTTGGTCAAGGAATTCCGCCAATGCTTTAGTGGCAATACCGCCCCCCCAGTGTGCCCTTCCCAGCCAATAGCTGACCTCCGGCACACCGTCCCGTTTGAACATCGCCAGATAACCCGCGACATTGCCTTCCCAAAGAATGGTCTTGATCGTGGCACCGGCAGCCAAAGAATTTTCATGAAACAGCTGATAGGCTTCCACGCTGTCAAAAACGCGGCCACCCGCCGCCTGCCACTGGGCTTCCTTGTCCTGATGCTGCTCAAACAGGATCGGATAGTCACTGGCTGCCGGATCTGCCAGATGCACATCGCCCCTGAGTTCGGTGCGCTGGCTTTCAATGTCGCCCTCGCGCGCCATCGACGTACCCGTTTCAAGGCCCACTTTTACAAAGCCCAGTTTTTCGAGCACCCTGCCGGACGCGGGATTGTCGGTAAAATAGTTGGCGACGATTGGCCCCGCGAGCCGGTCTTCGCGGGCCATGGCCACGATCATCCGTGCCATCCTGGTTGCCAGACCGCGCCCGCGCGCGTTTCGGTGCACGGAATAGCCGATCTCCAACTCGCCATCACGGAAGAAATAGCCACCATTTCCGACATACTGGCCGTCGTCAAAAAAGCCCCGGTCTTTCATCTCGCCTTTGGCTTCGCCCTCAAGGCGCGACGCCATGCGCTCCCGCGCCCAGGCAAGGTCGATCGGATGCGGCACCGTTCCCGCATTGCGCGCCAGGCCAGGGTCGTTGAAAAGATCGAAATAAGCTTCAAGGTCCGCGTCCGTCAGCGGCTTCATCTCAAGCATAGTTTTACTCGCTGTCTTGTGTGTTTGTTTTCTTGGTAACTATGCCAGACTTTCATTAGGCTATGCGTTTCTGTCAACCAGTTGAATGCACGCGCCATCGCGCGATAAAGAAACCGGGAAGGATTTCCGCCATGGTGGCACTGATTGAAGGCAAAAGAATTTTCATTCCTGTGGTGCTGTTGCTGGTAGCCTACATCAGCAGCCAGATTACCGCTGCCGGAAGCTATGTTGACGCGCTACCGGCACTGATGGTCCCAACAGCGCACTTCGGCTTCATCTTTTTCTTTTTTGCCTTCACCGCGTCAAGCCTTGCGCGGCTGGCGCCGGGTGCGGGGCCCCGCTTCCTGATGCGAAACCGGCGCTATATCGGCTTGTCGTTCGCCATCATCCACGGCACGCATGGTGCCATTGTGCTGTCTAACCTGGCGCTGACGGATGCCAGCAGGACGCTGCCCGTGCTGGCCGTTGGCGGCACGGCCTACCTGTTCCTGATCGCCATGACGCTGACGTCATCTGGCGCGGCAGTGCGGCGGTTGGGCGCAAAACGATGGAAACAACTGCATAAGGTTGGCAGCTACTATATCTGGGCTATTTTCTTGGTGACGTCGCTCAATCAGCTTCTTGATCCTGGCCCGCGAACCTGGCTGCCGCTGATGTGCCTTTTGGCGCTGGGGCTGAGGATCGCGGCCCACAGGCAGGGCAAACGCAAACGGGCGACACAAAAATAACATTGGCTGGCAATGCCAGCGGTCAGGGAGGAACTTATGTTGAAACCCGCAATCATTCTGATTGCTGCGCTGGCAGCGACACAGCCGGCTTGGGCCGACAACACCGACAGCAAGCTGTTCAAGGCCGAAGATATTTTCAATCTGGAATATGCCACTGGCCCAGCCCTGTCGCCGGATGGCAGCCGTGTCATCTATGAGCGTCGCAGCAACGACATCATGACGGACCGCACGCGTACCAACGTGTGGATTGTGGATGCGGACGGCACGGGCCATATGCCGCTGATGTCGGGCCGCAAGAATTTCTCCAGCCCTGTGTGGTCACCAGGCGGCGACCGCATCGCATACCTTTCAAACGAGGAAGGCAGCACCCAGCTGTATGTCCTGTGGGTCAAAAGCGGCCGCTCTGCCCTGGTTTCCAACCTGCAGGAAAGCCCACGCAATATCAGCTGGTCGCCCGACGGCAAGCATTTGGCCTTCACCATGATGGTTCCGGCAGACCATACCCCGCTAAAGGTTAAAATGCCCAAGCAGCCGGAAGGCGCCACGTGGGCGGACAAGGTTAAGTATGTTTCAAAAGCGCGGTATCAACGTGACGGTCAGGGCATTCTGGAGCCTGCCTTCAGTCATGTCTTCATCATCCCGGCTGATGGTGGCAGTGCCCGCCAGCTGACGAGCGGCGAGTTCAACCATCGTGGGCCACTGGCCTTCACCCCTGATGGCACGGAAATCCTGTTTTCCGCCAACCGCAATGACGACTGGGAATACCAGCAGCGCGACAGTGACCTGTTCGCTGTAAAGCTGGACGGCACAATCCGCCAGATCACCAGCATGCCGGGGTCAGAGGAAGCGCCCACAGTGTCGCCTGACGACAAGACCATAGCCTTCCTCGCCCGTGACGGCGAAAAGCTGGCCTACCGCAACCGCGAGCTAATGCTGATGCCGCTCGAGGGCGGCGACGCCACAAGCCTGACACCAGACCTTGACCGGTCGGTGGACAAAGCCATCTGGGACGCGCGTGGGCGTGGCCTCTATTTCATGACCGAAAACCGGGGCCTTGCGGAAGTGCACTACACCGACACGCGCGGCAAGCGCCGGATGGTGGCAGACGCGCTGGGCGGCACCTCTATCGGCCGCCCCTACACCAGCGGTGACTTTGACGCGGCGGGCGGCACGGTTGCTTTCACGCGCGGCAGCGGCACCCGCCCCGCTGATATCTTTGCTGTGCGCGGCGGCAAGACCACGCAATTGACGGCCCTGAATGAAGATGCGCTGGGGCACAAGACGCTGGGCGAAACCCATGAGATCATCTACAAGTCATCGATCGACGGCGAGGAAATCCAGGGCTGGTACATAACCCCACCGGGCTTCGACCCGACCAGCAGGAAATACCCGCTGATCCTCGAGATTCACGGCGGGCCGCACCTCTCGTACGGGCCCAATTTTTCCGCTGAAATGCAGCGCTATGCCGCTGAAGGATATGTGGTTTTCTATGATAACCACCGGGGCAGCACCAGCTATGGCGAGCGCTTCGCACTTCTGTTGCAGAACAAATATTCGAGCGAGTTCGACTTTGCCGACCATAACTCAGGCGTCGATGCCATGATCGGCCTCGGCTTCATTGACCCAGACCAGCTCTATATCACCGGCGGGTCCGCGGGCGGCATCGCCAGCGCCTATGCCATTGGCCTGACGGACCGTTTCCGGGCGGCGGCTGTGGCCAAGCCGGTGATCAACTGGATATCGAAGGTACTGACGGCCGATAGCTACCTGGGGCAGATCCCCTACCAGTTCCCCGGTATGCCGTGGGACAATGTGGAGCACTACTGGAAACGCTCGCCGCTTTCCTTGGTGGGCAATGTGACCACGCCAACACTTTTGATCACCGGCGAAGCCGACCGCCGCACGCCGATTTCGGAAACCGAGCAGTTTTATCAGGCGCTGAAGCTTAGGCGCGTTGACACCCTGATGGTACGCGTGCCCGACAGCCCACACGGCATCGCCGGCAGGCCGTCCCGGCTTGTCGCCAAGGTGGAAAACATCCTCGCCTGGTTCGAAAAATACAAATAAGCCAACAATAAAGGCCGGGGAGACCCGGCCTTTTATTTCAGGGCTACATGCCTTCGGTCACAAGTCCGACCATGGCATCGCGCATGGCTTTGAAATGTTTCTGGTGTAGGACCGCGCCAGCAATCGCACGTTTCTGGGACGGCACATAGATCGCCAGCGTGCCCCAGAAGCCTGAATGCTCATAGAAGGTCACACCGTCAACTTCATACACAAAGATGCCAAGCCGGTAAGGGCTCGCATCTGGCAGGCCCTCTTGTGAGAGCATCAGGTCCAGAGTGCCTTCCTTCTTGAACACGTCACCGCCGAACAGCGCAGAGAAGAAGGTCGCCATATCCTCGGTGGTCGACACAAGGCCACCGCCGCCATAATGGTCGAGCGTCGCACTCCAGCCGTGCGTGTCCATGCCCTGGAAATACTGGTGCGCCCGGCGCGCTTCGGCGCCCGTGTTCACCTCAACCAGTTCCCAATAGGTGTTCTTGAGATCAAAGCTGTCGAGCGCCAGATAGCTGCGCACAGCCGCGGCCAGCGACAGGCCGGATTGCTTCTCGATAATATGACCAAGGAGCACATAGCCGGTATCTGAATAGCTGAATTTCTCGCCCGGTTCCCCGAGCGGATCAAGCCAGTCAACGGCGCCTTTCACCTGCTCTTCCCTCGTCCAGTGGTGCGTGGGATCCGCCAGGAGCGTATCGAAGAAGGGCTTGCCGTGGGTATGATCCACCAGGCCGCCGGTGTGGCTCAGGAGATGCTTCACCCTGATGGCTGAAGTGTCATAGCCATCAGACGTCAAAAGCTCATCGAAGCGCGCATCAATATAGTGGTTGATTGGCTGGGTGATATCCAGCTTGCCTTCTTCCACAAGCCTGAGCGCCGTGGCTGCCACGAAGGTTTTGGTGACACTGGCAATCCGCACTGGGGTGGTGTGGTCAAGCTTGTCGCCGGCAAGGTCTATCGTGCCGCCATTATTGTCCAAAACAAAGAAGGAAGCGCTCACGCCGTCACCTGCCGTGGCAGTAAACTGGTCAGCCAAATCTCCCGCCCCGACCGTGGTGGCAGCAACAGCCGCCAGCAGGGCACCAACGAACAATCCTCGCATCCTCGCCTCCTGATGTTCTTATGAAAAAGCCGGGGCAAGACCCCGGCTTTCAAATTCTATCATCTGCCTACTTGTTGTAGGCAGGCGACCGCGTGAGGTCCTTGTAGCGGTCCCTGAGCTTGGTCTGGCGGCTTTCAAGGGCGACCTGTTCGCCGCGAATGAACACCGCGTCGGCGCTGGTCATCAGCTCCAGCGGGTCACCGTTCCAGACAACCACGTCAGCGTCCTTGCCGGCTTCCATAGTGCCGTAGCTTGAAGCCACGCCGAAAATCTCGGCCGGGTTCTTGCTGATGGCATCCACGGCTGCTTCCCACGGCATACCCATGGCAACCGCGATGCCTGCGTTCTGGACCACGAGGCGGCTGTTGTGCGTGTCCGGCGCCATAAAGGCCACCTTCACGCCCGCCGCATGCAAACGGCCCGCTGCCGCGCTGGTGTTCCCCAGCGTGTCGAAGTCTTCCGGCAGGTTGCGGCTTGGGTCCATCACCACTGGAATGCCGGCTGCGGCCAGCTCATCCGCCACCATCCAGGCTTCGGCGCCTGCGGTGATCACCACATTGATGCCGAACCGCTTCTTCAGCTCGATAACATTCAGGATGTCGGCCTTGCGCTCGACTTCCACCAGAAGCGGCACCTCGCCGGTCATGACGCGCTCAAGGGCAATCTTGCCGCTGTCATACTTCGGCTTCTTGTCCTTCTTGTCGTCATCGTCCTTGTCGTCATCGCCGTTCGGGCGCGCGCCTTCAAGGGTGGTGATCACGCTGTCCCACAGGGCTGCGCGGCTGCCGCCGTTCGACCGGGCCGCGCTTTCATCCATATCGATGGAAAGTGAGACATGGTCGGCAACGATCATATCCTCGCCCGCCAGCGCCACCACGGCGCTTTGGCCCCGCCACATGTCTTTGGACGCAGAGAAACCCGTCACCGCACGGGTTACGCCTTCGATACGGGTGATCGGGATCAGGGTGGAAGCCGGGTTGAAGGCATATTTGACCTCAAGGCCCATGCCGTTCTTATGGTCTGACGCACGCGCATCGTTAAGGTTACCGGAAAGCGGCACATCCTGAAGGCCCAGGTTGCTGCCGGATACCATGAAGCCGACCGTGACCCACTTGCCCGAAGCGTCCACCGCGCGGTAGCCCGCCGGCACGTCGCCGCCAGACGTCACGGACTGGATCTTGCCGTCATGGATCAAGACTGTCGCGTTTTCCACCTTGCCGCTGCCGCCGTCTGTGAAGGCTGTACCGCCCGTGATGGCGATGTCTTCAGCATTCACGCCAGCTGTCATCAGGGCCACCAGGGAGGCGCCCATAAGCGATTTGATCATGCTCATTTCACGTCTCCTTCACCAGGTTGGCCAAGCTCGAAATCCATCACCGGCTGGCGGGAAGGATCATGACGGTCAAAGGTGACAGCACCGTCAACGAACGTCATGTCAGCTTTGGTGTAGACACTGAACGGGTCGCCGGACCACAGAACCACGTCTGCGTCCTTGCCCACTTCAAGCGTGCCGGTTTTATCGTCGATGCCCAGCGATTTCGCCGGGTTCAGCGACAGCCACTGCCATGCTTCCGCCTTCGAGATATCAACACCCACACGGCGGCCATCGGCCAGGGCTTTGGCAGCTTCCTGGTTCAGGCGCTGAATGCCGCTGTCACTATCGGAATGAACGATGGCACAGGCACCGGCCTTGTGAACGAACGGAATATTTTCACGGATACCGTCATAGGCTTCCATCTTGAAGCCCCACCAGTCGGCCCACATGCTGGAACACACGCCGTCTTCCGCAAGCTTGTCAGCGATCTTGTAGCTTTCCACCGCGTGGTGGAAACTGGAGATCTTGTAGTTAAATTCCTTCATCACGTCGAGCATGGTGCCCATGTCGTCGGCGCGGTAGCAGTGCATGTGCACAAGAATTTCACCGTTCAATACGCCTGCGAGCGTTTCGAGGTTCAAATCGCGCTTGGGCGGCAGCACATCCTTGCCCGCTTTATAGTCGCGCTCGTATTTGTCCCACGCGCGCTGGTAATCCTGCGCTTCAGCCCAGGCAGCGCGGTAACCGGCCACGTTACCCATGCGGGTGTGTGGGCGGAATTCAGGGCTGTTCTTGCCTTCGCCGTAAACGCGTTTCGGGTTTTCGCCACACGCCATCTTCATGCCGTAAGGAGCGCCCGGGAATTTCATGTCCTGCGCCACGCGGCCCGGCACGTTCTTGAGCGTCACCGACCGGCCGCCCACAAGGTTCGCGGAGCCAGGCAGCAGTTGAAGCGCGGTGATGCCGCCAGCGGCAGCCCGGATATAGCCGGGGTCCTGCGGCCAATTGGAATGCTCAACCCATGCGTCAGCGGTGACCGGCTCACCCACTTCGTTGCCGTCAGAATGCGACCGCACGCCGGGGCTTGGGTATACGCCCAGGTGGCTGTGGGTGTCGATGATACCAGGCGTGACCCAGCGGCCTGTGCCGTCGATCACTTCAGCGCCTTCAGGCGCCTCAAGGTTCTGGCCAACCGCCTTGATATCGCCGCCTTCCAGCAGGATCGAACCGCCGTCAATTCGGCCGCCTTTACCATCCAGGATGGTCACGTTGGTGATCAACGTGGGTTTGCTGGCCAGCGGGGTGTAGCTGCTTGGAAATGGGTCTTTGTTGATCTCGACAAACTCGCCCTGTTCTTCGCCTGGCTGGCAGGCTGCAAGCGCAAGCCCCATGGCAGTGATGGCGAGCCCTGATCGCAGCCATGCGGGCCGCGTCATTGCTTTTTTCATGATTGTTTCTCCCTGTTACCGCCCTATCCCCTGGCGGCGTGTCGCGGGAGCGTATCAAGGCGAATAATCCGAGTCATCAAAAAGCGCTTCAACTTTCGTTGAGATCGACGAGCCGTGCCATAGGTGAGATGAACCGAAGCTGCAACCCGGCGCTGTTTTACCAACACGCGCTGTGGTAGGTTGCGATTCTCTGACACTGAGGAAATTTGGCATGCCCATTCGCCCACTTTTGATCTGCTTTTTCCTGGCCATGATCCCGGCACACGCATGGGCCCAGCCCGCCGACCTGCCAACCCCGGAGGCCTTGTTCCAGGAAGCGGCCCAGGCCATCGGCTGGAAGGGCGACACCAAGGATGTCGGGCGCATTGAAGCCCACGCCCGTGTCAGCGTGGAGGGCCGCACCTATGACACTGTTGTCAACAGCCGCATCAGCACGCCCGTGGGCGGGGATGCCCGCTTCACCATGGTAGGCGAGGACGGTACGGTTACATACGGCGATACAGACGGCACCATCTGGTTCGAAAGCGAGGGCAGCGAACGCCGCACCCTCTCGCCGGCGATGGCCGCTTTCGTGCACGGCCACCAGTTTCACAGGCGGGCCCTGTTCCCGGCAGCCGAATTCAAAACCATCGACCCAGAAGTAACCCTTGAAGAATTCGCTGACGAACTTGCCTTTACCGTCAGCGGCACCACACCTGCAGGCGCCCGGCTGCGCTATTTCTTCAGCCAGCGCAGCAAGCGGATGATCGGCTTCCATCTTGTCGTCGACGAAGAAACCGGGCCACACCCGATGGATTTCACCTTGAAAGACTGGCGCACGTCGGCGGGCGAAAGCCTGTTCTGGCGGGTGGACATCAACGACCGCGGCAAGATTTATGTTTACCGGTTCGACCGAATCCTGATGCTGCCCTGACCCATGCGGTAAATATCACACTAAATCCTTGCCTGCCATCACCGAGGCCGGTACCTTTTGGCCAAACAGGTGAGCATGCAGGGGGTTCATGTGCCAATCATTGTTCTGACAGTTCTCGCGCAACTGATCTGCGCCTATCATGTGGTCAAAACCGGACGGGATAAATATTGGATCTGGCTGATCATTATCGCGCCGGGTATCGGCTGCGCCATCTATCTGATCACCCAGGTACTGCCTGACGCCGGCAACACACGCACCGCCGGCAACCTGAAAAAGGGCGCCGTGAAAATCCTCGATCCGCAAAGGGAACTTCGAGAAGCCCATCATGCCTTCGATATGGTGGAGAGCACAGAAAACCGCTTGCGCCTTGCGGATGCCCTGATGGCCATGGAAAAGTGGGACGAGGCCGCCCCCCATGTGGACACATGCCTCATGGGCGCCCACAAGCATGACCCCCATATTCTGATCCGGCAGGCAAAGATCAGGTTTGAACAGGGCCATCCCGACGAGACTGTCACCATTCTGGACCTGCTGCAGGAAAAGAACCCGGGTTTCAACAGCCAGGACGGGCATCTGCTGTATTCACGCGGGCTCGCGGAATCAGGCCAGGTCGAAGCGGCGCTTGGGTCATATGAAAACCTCATCGGCTATGCCACCGGTGAGGAAGCGCGTGTGCGCTATGGCCTGCTGCTGAAGGCGTCAGGACAGCCCGACGCCGCCAGTCAAATATTTGACGAGGTGGCAGCCCGCCTGCGCCGCGGCACCAGCTATTATCGGAAAAGCCAGAAAAAATGGGCCGCCATCGCAGAGCGTGCCCGGCACTAGGCCGGGCGTGCTGTCGTTAAGACTGGTTTTCGAAGTTAACCATCCAAGGCACCCCGAAACGGTCGACAGCCATTCCGAACCGCTCAGCCCAGAAGGTTTGGGCATAGAGCATGAACACATTACCGCCCTCCGCAAGGGCGTTGAAAATGCGCTCCCCTTCCGCAGCAGACGTTACCTGCAAGGCCACACTGGTGCTGCGTTCCTGGCTGGCCATGCCGGGCGGGCAATCGGACCCCATCAGCACAGCGCCATCGCCAAACACCAGCCGCACATGGGCCAGCCGGTCTGCCACGTCGCCGGCAATCGGCATACCACCACAATTCTCTTCCATTTCCGAGCCCTCTTCCGGCGGCGGCATGTCACCGTATGTGGTGATCATCACGATCTCGCCCCCCAGGACATCCTTGTAAAATTCAAAGGCTTCGCGGCATGTGCCGTCGAAATTAAGGTACGGATTTACCTTCATTCTTATGCTCCTATAGTCTCTTAACTGTCGTGACCCGGCCCTGTGGCGCCGCGCCTTGATCTTGAATATAATCATTTATGTTGATATCAACATATTGACTTTCGTGTTGATATCAACATAATCCATGCATGTCAAAGAAAGATTTTTTGCCCCTTGAGGTGACCCACCATGTACGCGACCATTGCTTGTGCATGCATCTGCAGCGCGCAGCGCGCGCGGTAGCACGCATGTTCGACGATGCGCTCCGTCCCCTGGGGCTCACCAGTGGGCAGTTTTCCATCCTGATGTCGGTCAACAGGCCAGACGGCCCAAAGATTGGCGCGGTAGCCGAACTTCTTGCGATGGACCGAACCACATTGACCGCAAACCTGAAGCCGCTGCAACGGCGGGAGCTGATCAATGTCGATGTTGACCCCGACGACCGGCGTGGCCGCCGCCTGTCGCTGACCGACGCCGGGCGCACCTTGTTGGCACAGGCCTATCCGATATGGGAAGCAACGCACGAAGCCGCGGAAGAACGTCTTGGTGGCTGCAACCCGGATCAGCTGCGGTCCGGACTGGTGTCCCTGTCCTAATGCCCTGCCAGGTCGGTTTATGATCAGGTCGTTCACACATCTTTAAGCCCCTCAGGGTCACACTGCGTGACGAGAGGAGATCAGGATTGACCTGTCGCGCTTTAATCACCGCTGTGATGATGGTGTGGCTGACCGCTTTTGGTCGCCCGGCACATGCTGAAGTTTGCCACAATACCATCACCCTTGGCGCGATCGAATGGCCCCCTTACACCATCTGGGAAGGCGACAGGTTCGCGTCTGGCCTGGACATTGAGCTGATGGCTGCAATTTTCAGCAAGGCAGGGTGCAAACTTCACATCCTCAGGATGCCCTTCAAGCGAGCCCTCAGGGATGTGGAGCTTGGGGTACTCGACGGCATGCCCACCGTATCCTACACCGAAGAAAGGGCTATGTTCGGCTATTATTCCGTGCCTATTCGCAATGAGGTCATTGCCGCATTCGTCAGCGCTTCATTGGCCGAGGACAGGCGCCCCCGGACCTTTGATGATCTCGCGTCCTCCCCGCTCAGGATCGGCGTGGTTTTGGGTGGCTGGTACGGACCGGCGTTTGAGGAGGCCCGCGCCTCCAATGCCGCCTTCAAAGCCAGAGTAAAAACCTTTGAAGATTTCGAAATCCTGTTCAGGGCACTTGAAGCCGGGCTGATTGATGTCGCCGTCAACGACATTGCCGGCGGCCGCTATGTGGCCGAGCGTACCATCGGCAGTGGCAGTGTCCAGCTGCTGCCCTTCGCCGTGCATGTCAATGACGTGCACATCCTGCTTAGCCGCAAGACGCGGACCGAGGCGGAAATCAATGCCATCAGCCAGGCGATTACCACCTTAAAGAAAGACGGCACAATCGACAGGATTACCGAACGCTACCTGCCTGTAGGATTGCTGCAAAAGTTTACGGCCCCTACCCCTTAGGCCATCCAACTTTCTTCGCTAATTCATGCGGAATATGTTATGATTTTCCCTTACTTCGGGGAAAAGCCATGACCAAACATGCTGCACTGTTCCTTGTTGTGAGTATTCTTCTTAGCCTCTCTCTTCCTGCATCTGCCGAAGGTGCGGGATGCACCAAGAAACTGACTATCGCCTTCTTTGACTGGCAGCCCTACCACTATCGGGATGAGAACGGCACGCCCACCGGCCTGGATATTGAGCTGATGCGCGCCACCTTTGGCGCTGCCGGTTGTGAATTCGAGCTGAAGGTAATGCCGTGGAAGCGCACCTTGCTGGCCATCAAATTCGGGACTATCGACGGATCGCTGGGCGCCTCCCGCCTGAGTGAGCGCGAGCAATATGCCTGGTTCAGCCGGCCCTATCGGCGCGAAACCATGGTGATGTTCATGCGCCGCGACGAGTTGGAAAAAAGCAAAGTGATGTCTGTTGCCGACGTGGTTTCAGGCAAGCACAGGATTGGCGTGTTGCTGGGAAGCTGGTACGGCGACGAATTTGCCGCCCTCTATAAAGCTGACCCAAAACTGCGCAAACATATGCTTCAGACGCCCGAATATGAAGTGCTGTTCACCTGGCTTGTCAAGGACCGGGTGGATGTCGTGTTCAATGACCTGTTCAACGGCCTGCACATCCTGAAAGGCATGAATGCGCTGGATCAGGTCGCGGTGCATCCCGTGACGCTGAATGATGACTATATCCATTTCATCTTTTCAAAGCTGACGGTGCCGCGGACAACACTGGAAGCGATTGACGAGGCCATTGCAGCCTTTCAAGGGACGGAGGAATATACGGCGATCCTGCACAAATACGTGCCGCCGGAACAGCTGACATTCATGCCAATGCAGTAACGGCCTAATAGACCCAGAACCTGCCAAGGCCCTGGCGTAGCAGCCACCACCACAGCGACAGGGGGTGGTTTACCTTGCTTGCTGTCCGCTTCGGATTCTGCTTGCTGAGGTGCGGGGTGGCTGATGACGCGTCCGCAAGCCCGAGAAAATCGAAAACCGGTTTGAAATTCTCATGGGCCACATCGCTATAGTCAAGCGTCAGGAAATCCTGACCGGACTGCTCAAGCTTCCTAATGATACTGTCAAACACGCCCGTAACGTCATCATGGAAAGTCAGGAAAGCGTCTCGGTCCAGATCTATTTTGACGTGACCTTTTTTGGCATAGTCAGAACTCCAGGCGCCGGACTGTTTTGCAATTTCAAGGGACAGATACTGATCCAGCGTGTTGCTGCGGCGCAGGATGATTTTCTTCCAGGACGGGTCATCAAGTATCTGGTCCATGATCACTGGCGAATGGTCGGTGAACAGCTTGAACCCATAGACCTTCTTTTCCGGGTACCGCTCAGCATTCCAGGCCATTACCTTTGGCAGGAAGCCCGGAATGTCATTGTCCCGCACTTCGGTGGGACCAGGGAAAACGCCATCCGTAAAAATCTGGTCTGGATGGAAAATTTCATAATCGCAGTGGATGCCCGGATGCCGGGTCAGCGCATTCACAAGCGCATTCGACCCCGTCCGCGCCATGGTCACGATTACAAATTTCTGGCTGTGAAAGTCTGTCATGGCAGATCAGATACACCGGGTTTCATAAAAACGCAAACGGGGCCCGCAGGCCCCGTCAGATATTCGCTCATACAGGCGTCTAGTGAACGCCGTGCATGCCTTTGCGCAGGATCGGCGTCAGCAACAGGATGAAGACACCCACGCCCATGCTGATCAAACCAATGTTGGTATATACCTCCATGGTCGCAATAACGTCTAGCACGGCACCATCACTGCCACCGTGGGCTCCGCTACCTGTCAGGGAGCTGATCCAGCCAGCAACATAGTTGCCCAAGGCAGTAAACAGGAACCAGGTTCCCATCACCATGCCCACGATGCGACTGACGCTAAGCTTGGTCACCATCGACAAGCCAACGGGGCTCAGGCACAACTCTGCAAGAGTCAGTGAGAGGTAAATCAGCACCAACCAGATAAAGCTCTTGCTGTTACCGTCATCAAGGCTCATGCCCCAAGAGAAGACAATATAGCCAAGACCAATCAGCAGCATTGCAATCGCAAACTTGGCGGGCGTGGATGGCTCCCAGCCTTTATTGGCCAGCTTCACCCACATCCAGGCAAAAACTGGCGCAAAGATCACAATAAAGAGTGGGTTCATGGACTGAACCTGTGATGCCTTGACTTCAAAAATACCCAGGATGTCGCGGTTAAACTGCTCGTCTGCCAGAACGGTCAGGCTTGCCGCCTGCTGTTCAAACAGCGCCCAGAACACGCTTTGTACTGCGATCAGGAAGCAGGCCACAGCCAGACGCTGACCTTCAACCTTGGTACATTTGGTGAAGCCGTAAACCAGTATCACCGCCAACATAACGAGGCCGGAAACACCAAGCAACTGACCCACCAGATCCTGGTATTGCATCATGAACCAAGACACGCCAACCAGCGCAATACCAAACAGGTAAATGGCATTTTCCTTGTTGATCGGGCCAACGGCAGACTCTTTCAGTTCTGGCGCGTTTGGCGGATCAGCACGACCATCCAGCAGCTTCTGCCCCCACAGGAACACCAGAAGGCCGAAGAGCATACCAATACCCGCCAGCATGAAGCCATAGCTCCAGCCATAGGTTTCGCCTACATAGCCTACGATGATGGTTGAAAGAACGGAACCAACGTTAATACCCATGTAGAAAATAGTGAAACCACCGTCCCGGCGAGGATCGTTCGGGCCATACAGAGCGCCCACAATGGTGGAGATATTGGCCTTCAGGAAGCCAACACCCGTAATGATCAGCGCAAGCGACAGGAAGAACAGGCTGAGGTAGAACTCATCCCGAACAATGGTTTCGCCTTCCATGTATGCCTGCGGCCCGTGGAAACCCATCAGCCCGTGCCCAAGCACCAAAAGAATTGCACCGTACGTAACCGCTTTTCGACTTCCGAGGTAACGGTCAGCCATATAGCCACCGATAATCGGCATCATGTACACGAGGCCCGCGTACGCGCCGTAGATCATGCTGGCTTTTTCGTTGGTGAATAGATGGTATTTGATTAGATAAAGGACCAAAATGGTGCGCATGCCATAATAGGAAAAGCGCTCCCACATTTCGGTCAGGAAGCAGACAGTCAAGCCAACTGGATGGCCCATAAACTCCCTCTGCTGCGACCCTTCGGTCGATACAACTGTGTCGGACATTTCTACCCCTTTTATATTCTCTTGGGCCGCTGATTGTTGCTCATGCGGCCGCTCCCCATTGTTAGGTTCTGAGCTTTCTCTTGCTGGAAAGCATCGACATTACAAACCACAAATCGGGGTAGGCGGGAAGCAAAATCGGCTCAAATAAGCCATTTTTCTATGGATGTGTCTGGCCGGCGAATGGGAATGTCAGCGTGACAGCGTTGGCAGGAATGCATCCACCACCAACTCAGGCACGCCGTTGTCGACAGCGTGAGCCCTGAGGCTGCCATCCTCGACGGTCTCACGAATCCGCCGATTGAACAGATCCACCAGCGCGGCAGCTTCAGCAGAATTGCGGCAGGTCATGGCGTTGTCATAGTCCAGCACTGAAAAATCCGGGTCGTAAGGCGGGATTTCCACACCCATTTCCGCAAATGTAATCAGAATGTCCGGCATGCTGCCCAGCATGGCGTCGCCCCGCCCCCCAAGAAGGACGCGCACCTTTTCAGGCTCCGAATCTACATTCCAGAAACGGGCACGGACGGTGGTGAAATTATGATTATAATTCTCACCCCTGATCTGGATCAGAAGCTTGCCCTTAAGCGCTTCCATGGTACTGAAAACCGGTTCGCCCGGCCGGGAAAAAACGTAGGTTTTCGACACCAGCACCGGTTGCGACTGGATGAGCTGCGCCGCGTCAACATGCTTCATGGAAACCAGAATGGTCGGTTTGCTGACCGGGTAAGCACAGTCGACATCGCTATAGAGCAAAAGCCGCAAGGCTTTGTCATAGCTGACATATTCGATCTCATACCTGTGCTCATGGCCCTTCAGCACAAACCGGAAAAGATCCACGAACATGCCGGTGCCGTCAGCCTGAATGCTGGGACCCCAAAGTGGCATGATCACCTTCATGGGGCGATTCTCACCACTGTCCTTTGCTTCATTGGCATCGCTGGCCAAGGCGCCCAGGGAAAGCAGGAAAGCAAGACACGGCAGCGTCAAATACTGCTTCAACCGACCCACTTGTTTCGCCAACCTTGTCACGCCTTCTGTAATCCAAACTTGAGGGGCAATGCCCCATTTCTGAAAACCATCCCTACTCTAGCCGCCAACCGCACCAAGCGGCAAGCTTGCCATATCGTTATCGCTGGCTGCCCGGCCCAATATGGGCATCGAGGAAATTCAGTGTGCTCTGGTAATAGATACGCTTGTCTGCCGCCCGCTTCAACTGATGTTCCGCGCCCTCAAGAACGATGAATTTATGCACTTTCTCAAGCCGGGTCAGCACCGTGTGCATCAATTGCCCGTGCTCGAAACGAACATTCATATCGTTGGTTGAATGCAGCAGCAACACCGGCACCCGGACCAGGTCGGCCCGGTTGACAGGTGACCGCCGCCTGAGTGCCCATTTCGACAGACGGCCCTGAATACGCGGAGTCGTCAGCATATGGAAACGACCTTCCTCAAGGTGGCGGATCAGAAGCTCGATCGATGTCACACCGTTCAGACTGACCGCGCAGCCGATCAGGTCGTCATCCTTGATCGATGACATCAGCGCCGCGTAGCCGCCATAGGACCCGCCCACCACACAAATCTCACCCTTACGCGCGATGTTCTGGTCAACCAACCATTCCGTTGCTGTGCGCACGTCATCCTGCATGTCGTGGCCCCATTCGGCATAGCCCGCGCGGCGCCACCGTTCGCCGAAGCCACTGGAGCCACGGAAGTTTGGCTGCAACACACTGTATCCGTTTGCCGTCAGCCAGCTGACAAAGGGGTTATAGCTGTCAGTCACCCGCTTGACCGGCCCGCCATGCACCAGCACCACCGCGCGGCCCGTGTGCGCGCGGCTCAAGAGCGCGTGCATCTGGCCCTTGCCTCTGGGCAGGTCGATCCACACGCCTTTGGTCTCAGGTGTCGGCAAGGCATCTTCCGCAGGGTCATACGGCAGCGGGTTCAGCAAATCGACTTCCGCGTCATAGAGGAAATAGCGGGACGGCGCATGCTTAAGCCGCGCCCGATAAAGCTGCCGCCTGCCATCCACGCTGGCTGCAACCAGCGACAGGTTGGCAACACCGGCACGCGCCGCCATATCCTTTATGCGGTCCTGATGCGTGGCCGCCCACACCATGTCCTCAATCCCGTCCTCTTCGTATGTGGCGCCCACCGCCAGGTTGGTCTCCGGGTCCAGAATGGCGGCCACAATGTCATACCGGTCATGGCCGGCCAGCCTCTTCATGAAATCGCCGCTTCTCGCATCCATTCGCCACAAAGCGCGGGTATCGCTGTCGTGCGAGGACAGCACCAGTGCTGTTGCCCCGCCGGTTTCCACCGCCAGCACAGCCAGTGCATCATCATCGAAATAGTCCCGGTCGCGGATCATGTCCCAGCTGCCGTCAGCACGCGGCGCAAACAGGCGGTGCCGCCGCGCCACAAAGCCTTCCCCCAGGATAATCTCTCCCTGCGGCGACGCCCACCAGCGGATCACCGGCTTCCAGCCACCAATGATCTTCTCGCTCGCGCCTGAGACTGCATCCACCCTAAACACAGCCGGATACCCCGGCACGCCCGGGTCCTCCCACTGCAGCAGGATGCGGCGCGGGTCTTCCGGCAGGGAACTCAATAGCACCGGAGGCAGATCACCCGGACGCGGTCCTTCACCGTCAATCAGAGGGCGCAGCCGCCTGAGGTGCGCGTCATAAAGCACCAGCCCGTGTTCATTCAGGGAAAGAAGCAACCGCCCGCCGCCAACCCAGGCCATCCAGCTGAGATCTTCAAACGCATAAGGCAGCACCTCGGCTTCATTCAGGCCGGCGTCTGCGTACCAGACAACCAGTTCAGACACATCCTCGTTACGGCGAAGGCCGGACAGAAAATGCCCATCCCGCGACATGGAAACCGCCGCCAGGAAAGGCGGCTGTGACAACTGCTTGAGCAGCGTGGCCTCTCCCACTGCCAATGCCGCGGGCAAAGGCAACATCAGGGCAAGAAGGAGCAACGATATCAAACGGCTAACACGGTCGTACATAGATACAGGCTAGCATGCAAATCTTAACGCTCAAATAGGTCTTCCGTTCAAATCACAAGCTGGCAGGAACCCTCTTGATATGAGATCCGATCGGGCCATAGCTTTTATGACTCGCGAACCAGACCGCCATAATGTATAATGATAGCCATTAAATTTAAGTATGGCCGTTCGGGGGGACAGCATGTCGACACAGTGGAACAGCATCAAACCGTCAGATATCCTGACGAAGGAAGAATCGCACCAGCTCAGACAGCGGTCTGACCTGATGGGATTCTATCTTCTGGCCCACTGCTGGGGGCTGATCATCGGCAGCATCACGCTGTTCGCTCTGTTTCCGAACCCCGCTACCTTCCTTCTGTGCCTGATCATTGTCGGCAGCCGCCAGCTGGGGTTGGCCATCCTGATGCATGAAGGCAGCCACGGCATGCTGTTCAAAACGCGCTGGCTGAATGAACGCCTGACGCAGGCGCTGGCCGCATGGCCCATGGTTCTCAACATGAACACCTACCGGAAGCGCCATATGGCGCACCACCGCTTCACCCGCACGGACGCCGACCCGGAAAATTACCTCTACACGCCCTTCCCGGTATCGAAAGGCAGCATGGCCCGCAAGATATTACGGGACCTCACAGGCATCGTATTCCTGCGCACCCAGATCGGCATCTTCCGCTACATCTGGGGTGACCGCGCGGGGCGCCTGGAAAGACTGAAAGCTTTCTATACCGGGCCGATTGTCTTCTATGCAGCCACCGTTACCGGTTTTGCCCTCGCAGGCCGGATGGACCTGTTCCTGCTGTGCTGGCTGCTGCCAATGGCCACCACCCAGCAATTGTTCCTGCGTGTGCGAAATATTGCCGAACACGCCACCATGGAAGACCTTGAGAACCCGCTGAAGAACAGCCGCACCACCATCGCGCGGCCATGGGAGCGCCTGACCTTCGCGCCCTATTTCGTCAATTATCATATCGAGCATCATATGCTGCCGTTCGTGCCCTGCTGGCGCCTCCGGGACGTCCACAAGCTGATGCTCAAACGCGGTTTCGGCAATGAGATGGAAATCCGCACCGGCTACTGGGATATCATCAAGCTGAACGCCTCGGCCTGATCCGCACCCGATGTCACACCGCCTAAATATTTTCGAGGCGGTTTTTGAGTGCGCCTCGGGTATAACTGATAAAAATATCAGTATTTATTCATAATGTTTCCTGGGGAGGGAAAATGTCCATTTTCAAAAAGCGCGGTTTCTGGGCCGTGGTTATCATCATTCTGTTGCCGCTTGGCTATTATGCGGTCAACAAGGGCCAGGCCTTCTACCGCATGGCCAGCTATTATGATGTCGAACACATCACAGAGAATTACCGCAATACCAAAGAATTCTTCACCACCACCACGGTGCATGCCTCGGGCACGCCGTCAGCCTTCGCATACGACACACAGCCCATCACCGACACTTATGTCTATGATGGCGAAGAACGGTCGATCAAGGACCTGATGGTGGAAACCGGCACCACCGGGCTTCTGATTGCAAAAGACGATACCATCCTGTTCGAGGAATATTACCAGGGCGAAAAGGAAGACGACCGGCACATCCAGTTTTCTGTCACCAAAAGCTTCATCTCTGCCTTATTCGGTATCGCCATCAATGATGGCCTGATCGACAGCATCGATGACCCGGTCACCAAATATCTGCCAGAACTCAAAGACACGGGCTATGACGGCACCACGCTCAGGCACGTACTCACCATGTCCACCGGTATCCGTTTCACGGAAGACTATGGCGACCTGACATCCGACGTGAACAGGATGTCCATGGCCATCGGCACCGGTGGCAGTCTGGACGAATTTGCCGCCAGCCTGCCGCGCGACCGCCAGCCCGGCACATACAATGACTATGTCAGCGTCAATACGCACGTGCTGGGCATGGTGCTCAAGCGCGTCACCGGCCAGACCATCACCCAGCTTCTGGAAGAGAAAATCTGGAAACCCATCGGCATGGAGCACGATGCCTATTTCCTGATCGACGGCGAAGGCATGGAGGTGGCCATGGGTGGCCTGCAGGCAAGCTTGCGCGACATGGCACGCATGGGCAGGCTGTATCTTCATGAAGGACGCTGGGGCGACAAACAGATCGTGCCCGCCGACTGGGTGAAGGCATCAGTCACCCCCGAAGCCCCGCACCTGGAGGCCGGCTTTGACAACCCAGGTTCAGAAACACCGTATGGTTACGGCTACCAGTGGTGGACACCGTCGAACCCCCACGGCGATTTCACGGCATCCGGCATCTATCACCAGTTCATCTATGTGGACCCGACAACCGGGGTGGTGATTGCCAAAACCAGCGCAAACAAAGGCTATAACGATCCGGCCAACAAGCTGCAGAAAGACATGATTCTCACGGCTTTCCAGGCAATTTCGGCTGACATCGGCGCACGGGAAATGCCTGCGGAAGAGGCTGTGAGCGAACAGGATTAGCGGGACGCCGCCCGCACCTCCTTCAGCCGCTGTGCGGCATAGGAATTGCCAGCTTCCAGCGCCAAGGCCTTCTCAAAGGCCTTGGTTGCCTGATCGGCTTCACCGACGCCTGCATAATAATCCCCCATACCGCTCCACACCCAGCTGGACGTGGGGAAGTTATCAACATTCATCTGGAAAAGCTGTCGCGCGTTTTCTGGCCACTGATAATAATTCAGCGCATTATAGGCAACGATGTTGGTATAGGCTTGGTCTGGCAGGAACTCCACACCTAGCTTGGCTGAATAGTCCGCATAATGCTTCACTAGTACCATTGGGTCCTTTGCGGCATCTTCAATAGGCGGCGGCGCGTATCCTTTGAAAATGGTGCGAAGCCCATAAACATAGCTTTCAAGCTGCACAGACTGGTGGGTTTCCTTTTCAAACAACTGACCGGCTACCCGGAAATCGCCCGGGGCGCGTGCCTCAATATTACCCAGCATCTCCCGCACTGCGGCAATATGTTTTCCGTCATCGTGCGGCACATACGACACGTAAAGCGTCCGGTTCGGCGCCTCAATATCTGCCATTGTTTGGGACAGTTCCAGCAGATAGTGCCGCTGCATGGTAACAGGCGGGTCAATCATCAGATAGGCGTTGAAGCTGCTTGTACCACTCATCAGATCATACAGGCCAAGGGAACTCCCCGCCGAATGGCCGATCAAAACCCTATATGGCTTGGTGTTGTAAGCAGCTTCGATGCGGGGAAATATTTCCTGCCGCAGCACCTGAAGATAGCGCTCGCCGCCACCAGCAACCGCCAGCCAAGGCTTTGGCTCGCCCTCACCATTGGTATCGTTGGCAGAGACAAGATAGTCCCTGATCCGGTCATTGCTTGGCAGTGCCACAATGATCGCACCTGGGATTACCGAGGCCATCATGTTCTGGGCGCGGGCTATACCGGTCACGGCCTGAAACTGAAGTTCCCAGCCATCAAGCACATAGATTACCGGGTAGGCCTGATCGGGTGTGTAGCCGACCGGCAATGCGACCCCGTAAGACTGCTCTTCGTCCAGAATGTCTGACTGGAAGGTGAAGGACTGCCCGATCGTAATATCTTCGGCACAAACAGGCGTTACAGCAGCAAAGACCGCCAACAACAATACAGCAAATGGTTTCATGATTTCCCCCGGTTCAATCCACCCGCTACGCTATAACAAAATCATAGATTGAACAATACAGCTCACGCGGCGAGAATAATTGCTTGAGCTTGTAGTGGCTCCAACCTTTATGCTTGGCACGAATCAAGGAATTCCGGCAGCGGAGAGATATCATGCCAAGCATCACCACCATCAACCTATTCGGCCCACTGGTCCTGATTGGGCTGGCGCTTATCTGGGGCTTTGGCCGCATTCTGTATCTGCGCCACACAGCGGGTGTCAGCGTGCTGGCGGTGTTGGGCCGCAAACGCAACCCGGTTGAAGCCGGTGCAGGCGTCGTTGCCCTGGTGCTGAACCTTTATATGATTGCCCGACCCTTCTGGCCGTCTCTGGACGACAGGCTGATGGTGCAACCCTTTGCCTATGCCCATTGGGGTGTTCTGCTGATGGCAATCGGAATCCTGATTGCCATGATCAGCCAGATGGACATGGGCCGCAGCTGGCGCATCGGCCTGCCAGAAGAGCTGGAAGAGGACCAACCCCTGATCACCGGCGGGCTTTACCAATTCTCCCGCAACCCGATTTATGTGGGCATCATGCTGTTTTTGCTGGGCAGCGTGGTTGTCGCCCCGGGCCCTGTAACCATCGCCAGCCTTGTGCTGAGCTGGATTTTCATAAGCCTGATCATCCGCGCCGAGGAAGACTTCCTGGCCAGGGAATTCGGTGAGGCGTTCGACGCCTACAAGGCACGCGTGCGCCGCTGGCTCTAGCCCACAAAAAAGCCGAGCATTGCCCGGCTTTTCAACACTTTTTATTACGGTCGATGATCAGTCTTCGACGGTCGGCATTGGCGTGCCGTTCGTGCGGCAGCCATAAACCATGCCCTTGCCTTCGTCTTTCTTGTTGATGACAAAGCTCGATGTCCCATCCGGGCAGGAGAAACGGTCACGGTCCCCGTTCGGCAGCGTTACGGTCACGCTGTCATGGCCGTCATAGTCGTGATAGCCCTTTTCCCCCTCAATGGAGATGGCGCAGGCGCCCAGCGTCAGGCAGGCGGCAGACATAATAATAGCGTTGATTGCTTTCATGATTTTTTCCTCAAACTGTCGTTGTCGTAAACTGCGGGCTCGTTGACCCGCTTTTCTTTATGTTTTTTCTAGTAGCAGAAGTTCACACGAAAGCAAGAAATCAATGCTTTGGCAGGTAGGCCGAGAGGGTCTTTTCCATGAACTGCGGGAAGGAAAGCCCACCGGTTACATCGCCGTTGATATGGATCGACAGGTCACTGCGGATCGAGGCAATCGCCTGCACCATGGCGCCACGCATTTCTGCCGACAGGCCGCTGCCAATCAGCACCATACTGATGGGATGCTCCCGCAGCATCTGGCGCACGTGCTTTTCATTGTTGGCGATATAAAGCTTTGCGTTATAGCCTTTGGCAAGCTGGATCACATAGGGCGGCAGCTTGTCGCCCTTGCGGCACAAGAGAAGATGAAAAACCGGTGTTGCCACTGTGCCCCCCTAAAAACTGGCGTCAAGCCCGACACGCCAGAAGCGCCTTTGCGCCAGCGTCTCAAGCCCATCAGCAGTTACTGCCGACACCACCTTGGCGTCAAACAGATTTTCCGCCTGCGCCGTCAGGGTGAATCGCTCAGAGAGCTGATAGCGTGCGCCAGCATTGATGGTGAATATGGCATCCAGACGGCGGTTATTGAGGTCGTCATCATACTGGCCACCCGCATAGCGGCCTTCGATATTCATGTCCCAATCGTCGCCGTCATAGGCCGCGCGCACGGTGGCGCTGTGCCGCGGTGCCTGAACCGGACGCTTGCCGACAAGGTCAGGCATGGCGTCGAATTTGGTGATGCGCGCGCGGGCATAAAGGTAACTGGCACTCAGCGTCCAGTGCGTGTTCCAGTCAAGCCGGGCGTCCAGCTCAATGCCGTCCGTGATGCTTTCGTCCACATTCGCCCGCTGCCTCAGGACCCCACCTTCGGGCACAAAGCCACCCAGTGGGAAAAAGCCCGGGCCAAAACCGATGGTCACGTTACCGACGCCGTCACGCAGCCAGTTGCGGTAATAGGTGGCGCTGAGCTTCACGGTGTTCAGCGGTTCATAGTCAAAGCCGCCCTCAAGGCCATAGAGCGTTTCCGGCGTCAGGTTCGGGTTGGCCTCGGTGATGTCATTGACCACCCGGAACGGGCGGTAATATTCATTCAGCGTCGGCAGGCGCCAGGTTTTGTAGGCTGCCGCCCGCAGGTCTATGGCCCCAGTGAGTGAGCGCTCAAAGCCCACGCGCCCGGTCCATTCGCCGCCCTTTCGGTTGGGCACAAGGTCAGACCGGTCAGGCGAGGCGAAGCCCGGGAAGCCGTCTTCGATGTTAAACTCATCGCGCACGCCACCGTAGGTCCGCCAGCGGTCGTACCTGAGCGTGGCGGAGAGCGCGCCCCAGTCAGCGTCATGGCTGTATTCGCCGTAGAAACCCAGCGTCCATTGGTCGCCGCCCGCCCGGCGCTGGCGGGTGAAGCCTGCGCCCAGGTTGCGGAAGCGTTCGTTGGTCTCGCCGCTCATGCGGCGACCGTCCATGCCCAGTTCAATCCCGTCAAACTGCACGCGCGCCAAAACGCCCGCGCCCCAGGCGGGCACATCGAATTGGTCCAACACCGCGCGTTCGGTCGTGCGGTCATCGCGGGCGGACGCGAACACATTGGCGAAATCGCGAGTGCGGTAATAGGTGACCAGCTCCCATTGGGTCAGCCCTGGCAGGGTACCGGAAAGCTGAAGCGAAACATCAAAGGCCCGCGTTTCATTAGTTGCGAGCGACAGACCATTCACCCGCTCCTCATCATAGGCACGCAGGGCAAACCGACTTTCAACGTCACCAAGCTGCTGATCGTACGCCAGTGACATCATGGTGGCTTCACTGGCCGCAAGGACATCAACTTGGCCGCGCTGGTCTTCTGCCAATAAATAGTCGCCATCGGTTTTGAAGTGGCCTGCGGACAGGGTCAGGACAGAGGTGTCAAATGCCACGCTCCCCCATGCAGACAGGTCAAACTGATTGTCTCCCCCGTAGCTGACCTTTGTGCGGGCCGAATTCTGTTCCGCTGTTCGGGACCTGAGGTCGATGGCGCCAGTCAGGGCCTGCGCACCATACGCACCGGCGCTACCACCTTTCAGGACTTCGACCTCTGAAACTAGGGACGAACCATAGGACGACCAGTAAATCCAGCCGCCGAACGGGTCGTTCTGGGGCACACCGTCCAAGGTAACAAGCACCCGGCCTGCCGCATTTGCGCCCACAGCCCGCATCGACATGCCCTGTGTTGTCGGGTGTGCGGTCAGGCTATTTGCCCGGCGGAACAGCCCAACGCCCGGCACGGCACGGAGTGTTTCGTCCAGACGAACGTCCACAGCTTCATCAATATCCAGTAACCGGGAGGCCTGCCCCCGATTGCTGCTGGGCAACAGCCTGTGCGCTGTCACCTTGATCAGATCAGGATAGACAAACTCTTCGCACGATTGGCAGGAATCAGTCGCTTGCTGGGCGGCGGTCGCGGACATCGTCAGAAGTGACGTAGCCGCCATTATTATTGAAGTGCGTGCGTACATAAGTGGCAATCAGGGCAATTTCTTTGTCTGAGAGATGCCCGAAAGCCGGCATCTCGTTGGAATAATCCTCGTCCGTCGGCTTCATCGCGGCGCTGCCGAACAGGATCATGTCAATCACGCCGCCAATAGGGCCATTGGCACGCGGCTTGTCAATCAGTTCCGGCTGCATCATGGGCACGCCGCCGCCATCAAACTGGTGGCATGCGGCACAATGTTCTTCATAAAGCGCCTTGCCTTTGGCTTCACGGGCATCTGCCCCAAAGGCGGCACCGGATACCAGTATCGCCGCGATCAGTCCAATGTTACTTGCCTTCATACGTCACCCGATAAATGCGTCCGCCTGACATCAGGCTGGAAATATAGATAGCGCCGTCCGGCCCTTCGGCCAGACCCGTTGGCCGGTGCTTGGCATCGCGCGGGCTTTTGACCACCTCAATGCTAGGGAAGCCGTCTGCGAAGGTAACCCAGTCACCCGCCACATTGCCTGCCTCGTCCATCGGCACGAACACCACCCGGTAGCCCGCCTGCGGCATGGGCGCGCGGTTCCAGCTGCCGTGGAAGGCAATCAGCGCCCCATTCTTATAGCCCATCGGCAAACCGCCGCCCTTAACAAAGATCAAGTCGTTTGGCGCCCAGTGGCCTGGGAAGGCGATCAGCGGCATCTGGCCGCGGTCAGTCGTCTGTTTGCCGTCACCGCCATATTCGGGCATCAGCACGCGGCCATCCACGTTCTGGTCAACATAGCCATATGGCCAGCCGATATTGGCGCCTTCCAGCACCCGGTGGAATTCCTCGGCGGGCAGCTCTGCGCTGGCCTCTGCGTCATAAAGGTCCGGGAAGAAGCTTTGCAGCTGGTCGCGGCCATGCTGCGCCAGATAGAGGCTGTCTACGACCATGTTCCAATCGAGCGCCATGGCGTTCCTGACGCCTGTGGCATAGCGCACACCGTCCGCCTGGGTCTGGCCAGTTTTCGACAGGTCAAAGCGCCAGATACCACCGAAATCCTCCAGGATCGGGCATGGGTCCATGCCAGGCGAGCCCTTGGTCCGCATCTTTTCCATACAGGCGTTCGAAGGCGCCCCGACATTCACATAGATGTGGCCACTGCCGTCGAAAGTGAACGGTTTGTCGGAATGCTGGCTGCGGTCTTCCATGCCTGAAACCACGACCTCGGCTTCACCTGCCGGCGCGCCTTCCGCAGGCAGGTCCCAGCGCAGGATCGAGGTATTGGTGCCATAGTAAAGCTTGCCACCATCGATACCCATGCCGGTGCCTGTCACACCTTCGGCGAACAGCTCGCGCACATCAGCCTTGCCGTCGCCATCGGTGTCCTTCAGCGCCACCGCGCCGAAACCATCAACCGCACGACGCAGGGCCACATATACCCAGCCGCTCTCGGACACCGCCATATGGCGGGCGCGGCCAACCTCATCGGCAAACACCGTGCTTTTGAAGCCTGCGGGCACGCGAATGCCGGTTTCTGCATCAAACGGCGCTGCCGCATCCACGCCTGCCACCTGGGCATGGGCAGGTGCCGCGAGCGCTGCGATCAGAGTTGCTGTGGCAAGTATCTTTTTCATTTTTTCCTCCGGCCTTGATTGCAAGTAGCTATAGCGCAAGCGTATGATGTTGAAAACAAACAAGAAGGTGATCGCACCTTGTTACGACAATCCTGGGGTTTCAGATGAAGATCGAACAAATTGCCAACCTGACGGACCATTTGCCCGCCTTTGTCGACATGCTGGTACGTACAGTGGCAAATGGGGCGTCCATCGGCTTCCATGCACCGCTTGACGAGGCTGAGGCCGAAGCCTACTGGCATGACGTGAACGCAGCGCTGAAGACTGGCCAGCTCTGGATGCTGGTGGCCCTTGCCGGCAACAAGGTGATCGGTGCTGTTCAACTGGAACCTTGCATGAAAGCGAACGGCCTGCATAGGGCAGAGGTGCAGAAGCTGATGGTTCACCCGGATGCCCGCGGCATTGGTGTGGGGCGCAACCTGATGATTGCCCTTGAAGCGCTGGCGCTTGAGAAAGGCCGCACCCTGCTGATGCTGGACACTGCCACCGGTGACATCGCAGAAGGCCTCTATGCCCGCATGGGCTACAGCCGGGTGGGCACTGTGCCCCAATACACTGTGGAAGCAGACGGCACCTTCGGCAACACCACCATTTTCTATAAGCACCTTGACCCGGAAGATGGCTAGCGGCCATTGACACACGCTATCTTAACCCCGATATCCGGATGCAAAGAAACGATAGACCGAAAGCGAGCTTATGCCCTTCAACACGCCCAATGATGCCACCTATGATCTTCTGATGAACCGCCGCAGCGTGAAGGCGAAGGATATGGTGGGCCCGGGCCCAGACCGGTCGGCGATGGAGAAAATTCTGGCCGCAGGCATGCGCGTGCCCGACCACGGCAAGCTCAACCCCTGGCGCTTTCTGGTGCTGACCGGGGCCGACCGCGAAAAACTCGGCGACCTGATCGCCGAAGGCCTGGTGATTGAAGATGAGCGCGACCCCAAGGTTGCCGAAAAAATGAAGGGTTATGCCAGCCAGGGGCCCGTGCTGGTGGTGGCCATCATGTGCATCAACCCAGACCATAAAATCCCGGTGATGGAGCAAGAACTCTCGATCGGGGCGGCGTGCCAGAACATGCTGGTGGCGGCCACCGCCCTTGGCTATGCAAGCCAGTGGCTGACTGGATGGGCCGCTTATAGCAAGACGGTCTCAGACGGCCTGGGACTGGGCGAAAATGAAAAAATTGCCGGCTTCCTGTTTTTCGGCAACCAGGATCGCGACCCAAGCGAACGGCCGCGCCCAGATATCAATGACCACATCACCTGGAGTTTCCCCGAAAGCAAAGAAGCCTGATGACCTACCATCCAGAACCCGCGTTTCAAACCCTTGGCGACGGCTTTGCCGACCCGGTCCAGGCCGCCGATTTCCCAAAAACGATCCTTCGTTACAGGAACGACAGGGCTGCAAAAACCGTGGGGCTGGATCATCTGTCGGATGATGACTGGGTAAAGCATTTCGGCCGGTTTGAGCCGCTCGCGGATAACCTGCCGGAGCCTTTGGCACAGCGCTATCACGGCCACCAGTTCCAAGTCTATAATCCCGATATCGGTGACGGTCGCGGTTTCCTGTTCGCCCAGATGCGCGACGACGCAGACCGCCTGATGGACTTTGGCACCAAAGGCAGTGGCACCACACCATACAGCCGGTCCGGCGACGGGCGGCTGACGCTGAAGGGCGGTGTGCGCGAGATTATGGCCTCCGAAATGCTTGAGGCCCTGGGGGCATACACATCCAAGACCTTCTCCATCATCGAAACCGGCGAAAGCCTGATGCGCGGGGATGAGCCCTCGCCCACGCGCTCCGCCGTCATGGTGCGGCTGACCCACGGCAACATCCGCATTGGCACCTTCCAGCGCCATGCCTATTTCACCGATACGGAAAAGCTGGAAAAGCTGGTCGACTATTGCCTGAAATATTATTTCGATACCGAAATGAAAGGCAGTGCCGCTGACCGGGCGCTCAAATTCCTGGGCCTTGTGATGGAACGGGTGGCCGTACAGGCCGCCGACCTGATGGCCGCGGGTTTTGTGCACGGGGTCTTGAACACAGACAATATCAACATCACTGGCGAGATATTCGATTTTGGCCCCTGGCGCTTCCTGCCCAGGATGGACCTGCAGTTCACAGCTGCCTATTTTGATGAAACCGGGCTTTACGCCTTTGGCCGCCAGCCCGATGCGCTGCACTGGAACATCTACCAGCTCGGAGGCGCGCTGGCGGACATCTGTGAGGAACAGGCGCTGAAGGACACACTCGCTCCCTTCCCCAGCATCTATCTGGCGGCGCTCAGGGAAAAGCTCCTGGCGCGGCTCGGGATCAAGCCCAAGGGCGACAAGGTGGACGATGCTCTCCTCACGCTCATCAACAATTTCATGCTGAAGGAGCAGTTCCCTTACGAGCGCTTCTTCTTTGATTGGTTCGGAGGTGGCGCCAGTGAAAGTCGCGCCATGGCGAGCCCAGAGGCCGAGCGTTACAAGGGCTTTGGCGAGCTATGTGACGCGCTCAAGGGCTATGACCCGGCCCGCCCGGACGCACTCAAGCACCCCTATTTTGAGGGCGATGCCCCCTGCACCATGCTCATTGATGAAGTGGAAGACATCTGGTCCCACATCGCCGACCGCGACGACTGGGCTCCGCTCAACCAGAAAATCGACGCCATCCGGGCGATGGGCGAGGCGCTTAACCCTCGCTAGAAGACAGTCCGGCTGAGGTCGAGATTTTCCGCAAAAGGAAATAGAGCATCAACCCCACGGGGCCGAACATCAGCGACAAGAACAGGATTGGCACCAGCTTCCAGTGGGCCATGCCTTGCCGCGCCCCGTCGCGCACAATCCAGGCACCAATAAATAGGTCAAACACCAGATAGTGTGTCCACCCAAGCAAGACGCCATGTGGATGGCTGAATATTACGGAGACCCCGGCCGCTGTGCTCATGTTGCCGCCCTCGGCCCCTGCACCAAAGACCATGGCCCACACCAGAAGAACGGTGTAGAGCATGCCGTAGGCCAGCGGGTAGATGCCGCTGTGCACAAGGGCGGTTGTCACACGGGCACGGGGTGCAAGCGCCAGCAGCAGCCAGGCAGGCAACACCCCAATGTTGATGATCTTGTATATCAGTTCATAGTCCATAGCTGCCCTCTATCCTTCTGTCACATCCGGCCACAGCTCGGCCATGGATTTGCTCTGGCCGGGCCGCATGATGATGCGCGCGTGCTTGCGCCTGAGTGCCCGCGGTTCCGCCACGCCGCAACTGTGGGCGATGATGCGGATTTCCTTCTTCATATTTTCGGCATAATTGGCCACCCGGTCGGCCTTGGTTTCCGGCACCAGACCGCGCTGCAGCCGCTTGTCGTGGGTCGTAACCCCCGTGGGGCAGGTGTTCTTGTTGCACTGAAGCGCCTGAATACACCCGAGCGAAAACATGAAGCCGCGCGCGCTATTGACGAAATCGGCCCCGACGCAGAAGGCCCACGCTACCTCTGACGGGTTGATAAGCTTGCCGGATGCGATCACGCGAATGCGGTCCCTGAGGCTCGCGCGCATCAGACTGTCCACCAGAAGCGGCAGGCTTTCACGCAAAGGCATGCCCATATTGTCAATCAGGCTCATGGGGGCGGCACCCGTGCCGCCGTCACCGCCATCAAGAGTGATGAAATCAGGCGCGCTTTCGGCCCCGCGCTTGTTCACCTCGGCGAACAATTCACCAAAGAATTCCTCGTCCCCGACCACCAGCTTGAGCCCTGTCGGCTTACCCGTTGTCTCGCGCACGTAGGCGACCATATCAAGGACATCTCCCACGTTGCGCATCTCTTCGTGCCGGTTGGGGCTGATGGCGCTTTTGCCCACAGGAATGCTGCGAATGGCAGCGATTTCTTCGGTCACCTTCACCCCGGGCAGGATGCCGCCCTTGCCGGGCTTGGCGCCCTGGCTAAGCTTGATCTCGAACATCTTGACCTGTTCGTGCGCCGCGACTGCCTTCAGCCTGTCCTCGTCAAAACCACCCTCAGGTTTCCTGACACCGAACTTGGCCGTACCGATCTGGAAGATGATGTCGCACCCGCCTTCAAGGTGATAGGGGCTCAGCCCCCCTTCGCCGGTGTTCAGCCAGATGCCCGCCTTCTTGGCGCCCATCGACAGGGCGCGTAAGGCGGGGACGGAAAGGGCGCCGAAGCTCATGCCGGAAATATTGAAGATCGAACTGGTGGTATAGGGCTCCCTCGCGCCCGGCCCGATGGTGACGGGCGTGGGCTCGGCGTCCTCTTCATCCATCGCCGGGAATGCACAGTTGGCGAAGAAAACGGTGCCTGCGGGCTTGAGGTCCCGCGTGCTGCCGAAGGCCACTGTTGAATCCACATCTTTTGCGGCGCGGTAAACCCAGGACCGCTCGGCCCGGTTGAAGGGCATTTCCTCCCGGTCCATGGCAAAGAAATACTGGCGAAAGAATTCACCCAGATGTTCAAACAGATATCGGAAGCGGGCAATGACCGGATAGTTGCGTCTGAGGGCACTTTCATGTTGGCTCTTGTCGCGAAAATAGGCGGCAATAACCCACAGAACGCCCAGGCCCACCGCCAGCACGAACATCAGCGCCAGATATTGCAAGATAATGGGAAGATACGCCAAAATCGTGTCCATCCCCTGCCCCCTTTACCAGATGATCCTTGTCCTTAAGGCTCGCACAGGCGTGTGTTCCAGTAAAGCCGCAATAGGCCTGTTAGTGCACTGCCCCCAACTCAAAGGCAGGCAGGATATAGCCCTGCAGCAGGTCATTCGATTGTTGGTGCATGTCCGGCGTATTATAGCGCTCAGCCGTGATCACCACCACCATGTCCATGTCCTCGAACGCTGCGACTTTGCTGCCGCCGTTGCCCGCCATGTAATAGCCTTTGTGTACAAGGCCTGTGGTGGCGGAAAAGAAATCGCCAATCCACCAGTGATAGCCATAGCTTTGCACGTCGCTGACCTTACGGTGCGCTGTTGTGCTTTCCGTGATCCAGCCTTCGGGCAGCAGGCGGCGTCCGTTCCAGACCCCGTTCTGCAGCGCAAGCTGGCCAAACTTCATCAGGTCCCGGCTTGTCAGTTCAAGCCCGCCACCGGCCTGTTCTTCGCCCATGGGCGAGCGGTACCATTCGTACCTGGTTATCCCGAGCGGTGTGAAAAGTGCGGCATCGATGAAATCATCCAGGCTCTGGCCCACGGCCATCTCAATCGCCTGTCCGGCCAGGAAGGACCCCGCTGTGCAGTAACGGAACGGCCCAAGGCCAGAGGCATCGCGGGACCACCCCGGCATGGTGGGCAGGTCCAGCACGAAGCGGGTCCAGTCCTGCTCCTGGTGCATCTTGTCCTCGTATCCCGGGGTCGTCTGGTCATTGTCGTTGCAGTCAAGCGCCGACGACATGGTCAGCAGGTCCTTGAGGCGGATATCCTTCTTGGTGTCGTTCAGGTGTTTGATGGGGTCATAAACCCGGAAGAACGGCATGACCTTGTCATCCACGCTCGAAAATCCGCCCTGCTCGATCGCGGCACCCACCGCCATGCTGGTGATGCTTTTGGTCGCGGACCGGGTGTTATTGAGATACTGCGGACCACCCTGCCCGAAATAGCGCTCATAGACAATCTTGCCGTCCTTCAGCACCAGGACGCTGGTGATGTCCTTATAGTCGCCTCGGCTGATGGCGGCTGTCATTTCGTCCATCGTGCCGTTGTTTGCCAAGGCCGCACTTGCAAACCCCAGCACCGCTATCAGCCCTGAAAGGAACTGTCGCATCATCATCCGCTCTCCCATGATTGGCGCCAACCATAGTAGACCGCAGGATTTTGTCGATAGTTAGATCGAATTGGATCTAGTCGCGGGAGATTAGTCGACGAAGGATTGCCCGCACTTGTGGCAAGCGTCCAAGGCCATGCTCTCAATGATCGTCCTGCCATGAACTTTGGATTCTCGAATAAGAACAGGAGTGCGACAGGCAGGACACTTCAAGGTCCTTTTGGCAAGTGGGTGCCCAGCCAATAGCCAAGCCAAAGATGCCCCCATGAGCATTAAAAACGCGCCAGAACTGAAAGACGCACCGCTAATCACTACGCCCACAAAATAGGTCAACAACAGCACAGGTAGGACTGCGTCAATACATCGACGCTGCATGTTGAAACGTTGCTGGAGGGTCATGCCTTATGATCCACGTCAGCGAACAAGCCCTCTAATACCTCAAAGGGCAGCATCACGCTGCCGTGGCGGCCTGGGTGCTCCCACACGGGGGCCAGGAGCGCGAGGTCTGCCCACTTGGCCGGGAAATCCGCCTCGCCGGTCTTGACCATATGGCGGAAGCGCGCGGCGATATCCGTGAGCTCGTCTTCACTCAGCCCAATCACATGCTGGCCGACAATGGCGGCCGTGGCCTGACCGAGCGCACAGGCCTTCACTTCCTGTCCGAACCCGGTGATCACGCCATTTTGAACACGTGCATCCGCGCTGATGCGGCTGCCGCAGATGCGGCTGGTCTTTGTGACCGTGGCGTCCGCCACCTGAAGCCGCTCGGTGTGCGGGATACGCGTGGTCCAGCGCAGGATATCGGTGTTGTAAAGTTCGGTCATTTTCCTGATCCAGAAGTTCCGTCCCTACGTAAGACGGGAAACACGGATTGCCAAGAAGGATTTGGCTTGTGCCGCAGAAATCTTGCGTTTGCCTTGAATTCTGGTTAATCCTGACCATATCAATCGGTGTTTCCCGTGGCCAAAAAGCCGGAAACCGATTCCATAGCCGACCCGTAAGACGAGAGGTTGGCCATCATCCACAGAAAGGAATTTTAGATGGATGCCGTACTTGAAAGGGCCGACACTGGCTCTGAACTGAAGGTAATCCCTGATGACGCCCGTGGGGACGCAGGCGCAGGAACTACCCCACGTGTTATCAAGCCAAGCCGCGCCGAGGCTGAAGAGGCCGTGCGCACGTTGATCCGCTGGGCGGGCGACGACCCGACCCGTGAAGGCCTGCTGGACACGCCTAAGCGCGTCACCAAGGCCTACAAGGAATTCTTCAAAGGCTATGAAGACGACCCGGCAGAAATTCTGTCGCGTACGTTCGAGGAAGTCGCAGGCTATGACGACATGGTCGTGCTGCGCGGCATCAAGGTGGAAAGCCACTGTGAGCACCATATGGTGCCTGTGCTGGGAACAGCCCACGTGGCCTATATGCCGAACGGCTCTGTGGTTGGCATTTCCAAGCTGGCGCGGATCGTCGAGGCTTACGGCAAACGCCTGCAGACGCAGGAAACCATGACAGCCCAGATCGCCGACGCGATCGAGAAATACCTGAAGCCCAAGGGTGTTGCCGTGGTGGTCGACGCCACGCACAGCTGCATGTCCTGCCGCGGCGTGAAGCATTCGGATGTTTACACCATCACCCGCCAATTCCGCGGTGTGTTCCGCGAAACCGATCAGGAACGACGCTTCTGGGATCTGGTGCGCGGGTAAAGGCTGGATCAATCCAAATCGCTGAAGGCGTCAACGTTTGTTGGCGCCTTTTTTATCTATGGGTGTAACAATTACAACAATAGATATTGACCGGGCCACTGGCGCACCCTAAGTGTTCGACAATCGATGATCGAAAGCCTTTCTTTTTTTGGGGGAAAACAAATGGGCAGAGTGAACGGTACCTCCGGCAACGATACACTTCACTCAAACGGCGATGATACTGTATTCGGCGGCGATGGCGACGACCAGTTTTATGGCTCGGGCGACAATAACATCTTATACGGAGAAGATGGTGATGACCGGTTCCTAACCCCGGGCAACAACAATCTCCTTGTCGGTGGTACCGGCCAGGATGCCCTGATGGTCGAACAAGGGGATGGCAGCCTTTTGCTCGGCAATAGTGGCGACGATACGCTCCAGGCCGCAGGCTCCCATACACTTGACGGTGGTGCTGATGCTGACTTGTTTTACTTCAGCAACCAAGAATGGAATGTTGTTCTCGCTGATTTTAACCATACCGAAGATCTGATCGACATCTCAGACTCCAATTATAGTTTCTCCCAGCTTACGGTTACCCAACAGGGCAGCGACGTGCTGATCACGGCACCAAATGGCAACACTCTGTTGATAAGGCAGTTTGACGCGTCCCTCGTGACCCCAGCCCTTCTGGGATACGTGGAAAGAAACTCAGCAACAACAGATGAAGACGACATAATCGTAGGCTCAGTTAACGACGACAATATAGATGGCCTCGACGGCGACGACATCATTTCAGGCAATCGCGGCAATGACTTCATTCAGGGAAGGAACGGTAACGACACGCTGAGAGGCAACAGTGGTGATGACCGTATTGAAGGCAACGACGGGAACGATTTGATCCTGGGTGGACCCGGGTCAGACACCCTGGTCGGCGGTTATGGAGAAGACACCCTGAGCTATATGGGTGCGGATGAGGGCATAGTGCTTACATCCCTCTCCACGGCAAGCGCCGGCGGCGGTGCTGAAGGGGATGTCACGTCAGGCTTTGAAGTCTTTATCGGCAGCAATTTTCGCGACAGAATTACATCAACCAGAAACGGCGACACGCTTCAGGGTGCCGCCGGTAACGATACGCTGGTCTTGCTATCAAGCCATTCAGCGGCTTATGGCGGGAGAGGTAATGACGTTATCGATACGGAAAGCGGCACTGAAGAAAACATCGTCTATGGTGGCTCCGGTGAGGACAGCATCACAGCCATTGGCAACAATACAACTGTTTATGGCGACGAGCAGGACGACTGGATCTCCATGAATGGCGCCAACGCCACTGTTTTTGCTGGAGAAGGCAACGACACTGTCTATATCAATGTCATTGGCGCCGCACATGGCCAATCCGGGGACGACACCATCACCGTATATGGCGACGGCAGTGATACGCTGACAGGCGATGAAGGTGCCGACCTTCTGCAGGCCGGAAGCGGCGACGACCTTCTGCGTGGCGGCACGGACGCAGACCGTTTGTACGGAGAGGTCGGTAACGACCGCTTGTATGGGGATGATGCAAACGACAAGCTATACGGCGGCACCGGAGACGACACACTGGTAGGTGGCACCGGCGCAGACACAGCCCAAGGCGGTGATGGTGATGACCAGATTTGGGCAGGTGCCGGCGATGAAGGCAGTGACCGGTTCAACGGCGGTGATGGGAGCGACACTCTCGGCGGCGGTGCTGGAAATGACGTCCTGACCGGTGGGAACGGCCGCGATATTATTTTCGGCGGAACTGGAAATGATACTGCATATGGGGCCGCACAGAACAGTACCGCAGACAGTCACAGCAACCAGATTTGGTCCGGCGACGGGAATGACGTGATCTATGGCGGCAGCAAAGGTGATCAACTTGGTGGCGGACAAGACGATGACCGCATTATGGGTGAGGAAGGCAATGATACCCTCTATGCGGGGAAAACCGGTGACGACACTCTCAGTGGCGGCACCGGAAATGACGTGATTTTCGCAGGCAACGGTAATGATGTCGTCTCAGGCGACAATGGGGCTGATGAACTTTATGGCGGCACCGGTGCAGATAACGTCGATGCCGGCACGGGCAATGACACCCTCTATGGGGGCGCCGGCGACGATACCCTGAACGGCGGTGCTGGCGATGATATCCTGCGCCCCGGTGACGGCGCAGACCTGCTGGTTTTTGTAAATGGCAGCGATGACGACCGAGTTGAAGGATTCAGCCTTGCGGACGACACCCTGGATCTATCTGGCACCAGTACCGACTTCACAGATGCCGCAAGCGTACAAACCGTCGCTGAAGAAACGGCGGAGGGCCTGCTGATTGACCTAGGCGGCGGGGACAGCGTGCTGATTGCGGGGCTGACGATTGAGAATATCGCTGATATTTCCTTTATCTTCTAAGCTAACGGACAGAAAGTCTTGATGAAGCGGTGTGATCGGGCGATCATGCCGCTTTGTTGTTTGAGAGCTTACGCATGACCAAAATCCAGTTTGCAGAGCGGGCCGACCGCAAGGCCGTTGAAACGGGTGACGCATTCGCCCCCAAGTTTGATGACCGGGGCCTCATTCCCGTCGTCACCACCTGCGCGAGCACGGGGGCAGTCCTGATGCAGGCCTGGATGAACGCCGAAGCCATCGAGCGCACAATCGAAACTGGCGAAGCGCACTATTACAGCCGCTCGCGGTCCGAGCTTTGGCACAAGGGCGCGACCTCTGGTGAATTCCAGGTGGTGAAGGATTTCCGCACCGACTGCGACCAGGACGCCCTGTGGCTGGTGGTGGAGCAGAAAGGCGGGAAATGCTGCCACGTGGGACACCCCAGCTGTTTTTACCGCAGCATCAGCGTGGGCACACCTGTGAGCGCCAGCGCCCCGCCACGCCTGAAGACTGATGATTAGAATATTCCTTATCCTTGCGTTGACGCTTATTGCCCTGCCGGCCACCGCGCAGCAACAGGACTCGACCATGACGCCCGAGGAGCGCCTGAATCGGATGCGGGCCGTTGAAGGCCGCGTACCCGAAGATGTGGTCACCAGCTTCCGCCGCCGAGTGGTAGATAGCAGCAACCTTCCCTGGCGGGCTATCGGGCGCGTCAACATTGGCGGGCGGGCGCACTGCAGCGGGGCGCTTATCGGTAAGCGGCTGGTGCTCACCGCTGCCCACTGTCTGTTCTCCAAGGCTGGCAACACCATGGTGGTGCCGGCGATCGTGCATTTCGTATCGGGCTACAGCAAAAGCGAATACCGGGCCCATTCCCGGGTTGAGAGATACTTTGTCCCCAAGGGGTTTGACGGGCGTCTGGGCGCGGAGCACAAGAATCTGCCTTTTGACTGGGCGCTCCTGACGCTGGAGGACCCGATTGGCGAGACAGAGGGCTTTCTGGAACTGCACGAAAACTTCCGCGAGGGCAGCACGCACACAGGTCCCCTTCTGGCGACGACGGAAATCCTTGCTGCCGGGTACCCGCGCGACCGTGCCCACATCCTGTCAATTGAAGAAAACTGCAACATTCAGACTGCCCTATACGGTAGCCGCGTGCTGGTAACCGATTGTCTCGCCATCGAAGGCGACAGCGGCGGCCCCATCCTTCAGGAAGTAGCGGGTGGCTATGTGATTGTCGGCATCCAGACAGCCTCAACCCAAGTCGGCCGCACGCGTGGCACGATGGGTGTATCAGCGCTTGCATTTCGGGACAGACTACAAGCTGCTCGTGAGGAAAGCCATTAAGGCTTTTTTGGGGACCAACACTACCGATACACCCATGGCGCCCACCAGGGGAGGCTAGTCCCCCTTGAGAACAGGATAGCCTTGCACATAAAGCCAGTCTGTTGCCTTAGCCGGTTCATGGCATGGCACGCATTCTTCCTTGTAACTTTTTGTCGTTGGATGATCCCGGTCGTCGGCATCAAAATAGGCCCACCCCCAGCCGTCGCCCCACAAGTCATTTGCCGGGAACCGTCCTTTGTCGTCCTTCACCATGACAAACCAGCCTGCGACGTCAGTCTGCCAGTTGGCATAGCCCGTTGTCATATAATCAGACTTTGTCTTGAACAGCTCCTTGACGATAACCGTCCCGTCCGGGAATTTCCCTGTCTTGCGGTATGCAGCAACGGACATTGGCGGTGCATATACCACATGCTGTTCGGTCACGCCTTCGTCTTCTTCCGAAAGAGCCCACGTACCGAGCGCCGTCCAGTTCTTCCGAAAATCGGTATCAGGCACCTGAATTTCACCATTCGGGCCGACAGTTGTTTCCCACGGGCCGACAGTCATCGGTCCCGCCGCATCACTGAAAGAATATGAAACACTGCTGGCCATTACGGCTGCAGTCGCACTGAGCCAAATCCTGGAACGCATCTCTAATCTCCACACATAGAATTTACCTGAGAAGACTAGCCGAGGAACTTTGATAGATATAATATTAGTTTTATATAGGTTTAATAACCAATGGTTATGCATGGAGTGCGTCTATGGAGCTCTATCAAATTCGTTATTTCCTCTCTGTGTCAGAGACCCTCAACTTCACTCAGGCAGCGAAGCAATGCAATGTCTCGCAACCTGCCCTGACAAAGGCAATCAAGAAACTTGAAGAGGAAGTGGGCGCAGACCTCTTGCTGAGGGAAGGTCGCTCAAACAGATTGACCACTGTCGGCAAATTATTGCGCAACAAGTTTCTAAAGCTGCAAGCCAACATGGAAGAAACAGTTCTTGCGGTTCAGCGATCCCTCAACCTGGATGACACGATTCTTCATGTCGCGGTTATGTGCAGCATTGGCCCACAACGCTATGCTCCCATCTTCCAGGCGTTCAAACAGAAATATCCCGGGATCAAATTGATCCTGACAGACGCACGTCAAATCGAAGTTGCCGAAATCCTGCTGGAAAACAGAGCGGATTGCGGCCTGTATGCCGCCGAAGAATTACTGTCACACCCACGCCTGGGAAGTATAAAACTGCATGACGAGCAAATAATGGTTGCGTGCTCTGAAACTCACCGGTTCGCCAACATGGAAAAGATCCCGATGCGGGAGGCCGTGCTGGAACCATACCTGGATCGGCTACACTGCGAGTACAGGCCTCAGTTCCTGGACTTTGCCGAAGCCAACCACCTACCGCTGCAGATTGTCTATTCAAGCGAACGGGAAGACTGGATACAGGCCATGCTCACCAGCGAAAACGGCGTTTGCATCATGCCAGAAAACTCGGCAACCCAGAAAGGCGTGGTTTTGCGGCCGGTATGCGACCCAGACCTGAAAAGGAAGGTCCAACTGGTTTATGTATCTGATCGCGAGAAGAGCCCCGCTTTTCAAGCCTTCGTGGATTTCCTGACAGAGCATCCCTTTGACCCCGCCCCTTGATCAACCAGCACCCCTTCAATCTGCACTCGCCAATCCTGCAATCTTCTGTAAAATAGCCCTATGAACAAAGACTTGGCCATTTCGGATCTTACGGCGCGGTTTGGCACAAAGATCAATCTTTCGACTGCCGACCGCGAACAGCATGGCGCGGACGAAAGCTCGCACGCCGTGATGATGCCTGACGCGGTCCTCTATGCCGCGACCACGGAAGACGTGGCCGACGCCGTGCGCATCTGCGCACGCCACCGCATGCCGGTGATCCCGTTTGGCGCCGGCACCTCGCTTGAAGGCCATGTCACGGCGCCCCATGGCGGCCTGACCATTGACCTGAGCCTGATGAACCGGGTGCTGGCCGTGAATGAGGCCGACCTTGACGTACGCGTGCAGGCCGGTGTCACGCGGCAGTCACTGAATGCATACCTGCGTGACAGGGGCCTGTTCTTCCCGGTTGATCCGGGCGCGGACTGTACGCTTGGGGGCATGGTGGGCACGCGCGCGTCGGGCACCAATGCTGTCAGGTACGGCACCATGCGCGAACAGCTTCTGTCGCTTGAGGTGGTCACAGCAACCGGCGAAATCATTGAAACCGGAAACCGCGCACGCAAGTCGGCCGCTGGCTATGACCTGACGCACCTGTTCACCGGGTCAGAAGGCACCCTTGGGGTGGTCACGGAAATGAGCCTCAAGGTTTATGGCAGGCCGGAAAAGCTGATGGCGGGCGTGTGCCGCTTCCCTGACCTTGGCGCTGCGATCGACACCGTTATCACCACGATTCAGATGGGCCTGCCGGTGGCGCGCATTGAGCTTCTGGACGAGCTGTCGATCAAAGCCGTGAACGCCTATTCGGGCTTGAAACACCAGGAAGCTCCCACCCTGTTCCTCGAGTTCCACGGCAGCGCCGCCGCCGTCGATGCAGACATCGCAGCTTTCAGCGATCTTGCCGCGGATATGGGCGGGTCAGACATTGAGTTCGCGGAAAAACAGGAGGACATCAACAAGCTGTGGCACGCCCGGCACCAGCTATATTATGCCACCCGCGCCATGGAGCCTGGCAAGCATGTGGTGACAACAGATGTGTGTGTGCCCATTTCGCGCCTTGGGGACTGTATGCGCGAGACCCGCCGCGACATGGATGAAAGTCCCATCGTGGGCACCATGCTGGGGCATGTGGGCGACGGCAATTTCCACACCATTCTACTGGCGGACCCGAACAATCTGGGTGAAATGCGGGCGCTGGATGACCTGCACGACCGCATGGTGACCCGCGCCATTGAAATGGGCGGCACCTGCACCGGCGAGCACGGCATCGGCCTTGGTAAAATGAAATATCTGGAAAAGGAAAAGGGCCCGGCTGTCCATCTGATGCGCCAGATCAAGGCCGCGCTGGACCCGGTCGGCATCATGAACCCGGGCAAATTGCTGCCGGGCATGGAAAACGGATCATGATCGAGGAATTTTTCACAGTACTGACCGTCCGTGCGGTGCCTGGGGCCCGCGAAGGCGGCCTCGTGCGCGAAATAGCAGGCATCCTGGGCCGTCACCGTCGGCAGAAGGCCTTCTGGGCAGACCATCTGCAGCACACCAAGGAATGCATCACCGCCCACCTTTATCAGGCAGACCCGAAAGAACCGATCCTGCTGATGGGCGCGGGACTGTGTCTTGATGTGCCTCTGGCAGCGCTGAATGATCACCCGGCCGGGGCGCTTCTGATGGATGCGGTTGAAACCCGTCAGGCGCGCCGCGCCATCAAGCCCTTTGGCAATGTGGAATTTGAGCGCGCCGACCTCACCGGCATGCTGCAGGAATTCTGGCTGGGCGACAAAAACACCGCCATCAGCCCGCCCGATATGGCCCCCCTGCCGCTGGTGGGCCACGGCATGGCCGTCAGCTGTAACGTGCTCAGCCAGCTGCCGCTGGCCTTTGCCGCGAGCCCCCCAGTTGGCGAGCAGGAAGAAAAAATTACAACTGCAATCCAGAAAGCGCATGTACGAGCGCTTCTGGCCATGGATTGCCCGGTCCTGCTGATTACCGACTATGAGCGTGTGGAAATCACGGGCACCGCGCCGCATGTTATCCAGACAGTCGACCCCCACCTGCTACCCGGGGATCCGATTGAGATGTGGGACTGGCCCATCGCCCCGCCTGGCGAGGTAGCCGCCGATCTAGATGTGCGCCTGAAGGTTGGCGCGTGGCTTCTGAACGTCTGACGGCCTGCCTACTGGCCCTCAACCCACCCGGTCCACCCGGGCCCGCGCACAACCCGTCCTGGGGTTGCGCCGGTATGCTCGCCGGCCTTGATCACCTGCACCCCATTGACAAACACATCGCTGACGCCCGTTGAAAGCTGGTGAGGATCATTGAAAGTTGAGTGATCCGCAATGGTCGCCGGATCAAACACCACGATATCCGCATAGGCGCCTTCGAGGACATGCCCCCTGTCGCGCAACTTCAGCCGTGCCGCAGGTAGTCCGGTCAGGCGGAAGATGGCTTCATGGAGCGGGATCACCTTCTCGTCGCGCACATAATGGCCCAGGAGGCGTGCCACGTTGCCGTAGGTGCGCGGGTGCTTGCCGCCAAATTCCTTGGCAACAGCAGGGTCAACCGCTTCGGCATCAGACCCGAAAGCCACCCAGGGCTGACGGATTTTCTTTTTCACATTGTCTTCACTCATCAGGAAGTAGATGGCGCTGACGCGCGTGCCGTCTGCAATCACCAGGTCCATCGCGGCCTCTTCGGGCGTTTTCCCCATGGCCTCGGCCACTTCTGAAAGACGCATACCGGTATATTTCTTCAGCTCCGGGTTCTGGAAATAGGGCAGCAGCACGCCTTCTGGGCCTGCCGCCAGCATCAGGTTCTCCCAGTCGTCAGATGGGGTTGTCATTTCCACCTGTAGCCGCTTGCGGATGTCCGGGTCCTTCAACCGCTCGGCCCACTCTTCATGGGTGCCTTCCTGCACCCAGGGCGGCATGGCAGCGTCAAGGCCCGTGGCACCTGCCGTGTAGCTATACATATCGGCACTGATGTCCAGGCCCTCAGCCCGAACGGCTTCAACGCGCGCAATCACATCATCCAGCTTGCCCCAGTTATCCTTGCCCGCCGCTTTCAGGTGATAAATCTCTGCGGGCAGGTCCGCTTCGCGGGCAATGGTAATCAGTTCCTCCAGCGAGGCCATGATCTGGCTGCCCTCACTGCGCATATGGGAGATGTAGCGCCCGCCATACTGGCCCGCGACGCTTGCGAGCGCGATCAGTTCATCGGTTTTAGCGTAAAAGGCCGGCGCGTAGATCAGCGACGTGCCCAATCCCATGGCGCCTTCCTCCATGGCGGTTGCCACCTCGGCCTTCATGGCTTCAAGCTCTGCCTCCGTCGGCGCCCGGTTGGCGTAGCCCACATGGTTGATGCGCACGGTGGTGGCCCCCACGTAGGACGCCACGTTGGGGGAAATGCCTTTGCTTTCCAGCATCTCCAGATATTCGCCAAAACCTGTCCAGGTCACTTCATACGGCTGAGGCGTGGCACTGATTTTCTTCTGGTAGTCTGCTTTCGTGTGCTCCGCCAGCGGCCCCATGGACCAACCTTCGCCAAACACTTCAAGCGTTACACCCTGCACCGTGTCCGACAGCCCGCGCCCGTCAAGGATCAGGCTGTCTGTTGCCCAGGACAGCATGTTGATAAATCCGGGCGCGACGGCCTTACCGGACGCATCAATCACGGTGGCCGCTTCCGCACCTGACAGGTCACCGACCGCGACAATCCTGTCCGCCCGCACGCCAACATCTGCAAGGCGCCCCCGGGCGCCTGTGCCGTCATAGACCGTGCCACCCTTAATCAGGACATCATACTGGTCAGGCTGTTTTTCTGTGTCGCCACACCCGGCAAGCAGAAGAAAAGCCGATGCCGCAAGAAGCTTCAGGAATGTGATGCGCGTGATAGCCATGGTGCCCCCAGATGTGATGTGACCAAATGGCACTCTATGGCCGGGACGCAGACGGGCGCAAGGCAACACTGCAGTTTCTCAGTGGCAAGGTGCGCTCAGCACAGTTATAGTGTCGCCCGAAGTGGGAGTGACACATGCTTGAGATCGTTCAAATACCAGTCCTGAATGACAATTATGTCTATCTGATCCATGAGCCCAAGTCGGGCGATACGGCGGTTGTTGACCCGGCCGTCGAAGACGAGGTGGTCACGGAGCTTGAGAAACGCGGCTGGACGCTGACACATATCCTGAACACCCACCATCACTGGGATCATACAGGCGCGAACCTGGCGCTGAAGGAACGCTATTATGGGCTGAAAATCATTGGCCCCGCCGCTGAGCGCGAGCGCATACCCGGCCTTGATGTGGCCGTGGCGGAAGGCGACGAAGCCCACCTGGGCGACGTGGCGGCGGACGTCTATGACGTGCCGGGCCACACCAGCGGTCACATTGCCTATCATTTCAAGGACGATGATGCCCTTTTTTGTGGTGACACACTGTTCGCCATGGGCTGCGGACGCCTGTTTGAAGGCACGCCAGACCAGATGTGGCAGTCGCTGTCAAAGTTCCTCAGGCTGCCGGACGAGACCCGCGTTTACTGCGCCCATGAATACACCATGGCCAACGGCAAGTTTGCCCTGACGGTCGAGCCTGAAAACACCGACCTGAAGGCCCGCATGGCTGACGTGGAAAAGCTTCGCGCCGCTGGCACGCCCACCATCCCGACCACCATTGGCTTGGAGAAAGCCACGAACCCGTTCCTGCGCCCCATGAGCGAAAACATCCAGGAAACGGTGGACATGATTGGCGCACCGCTGCCGAAAGTATTCGCAGAAGTGCGGGCGCGGAAAGATAATTTCTAGATACAACAAGAAACGTCCAAGGGGGACACAATGAAATCAGTGACAGTAGGAGTGGTTATGGCTGCAGCCATCACGGCAGCTGTGGGCGCGGAGGATGATCCGTTCCTGTGGCTAGAGGAAGTTGAAGGCGACAAGGCGCTTGAGTGGGTGCATGAGCGGAATGACCATTCGCTCGGACTGCTGGAAAAAGACCCGCGCTTTGACGCCCTGCGCGACCGCGCGCTCAAGGACTATAACGCCAAGGACAAGATCGCTTATGGCCGCCTCACCGGCGGTGCGGTGCACAATTTCTGGCAGGACGAGACAAACGTCCGCGGCCTGTGGCGCCGCACCAGCCTGAAATCCTACAAATCGGGTGATCCCAAGTGGGTCGATGTCCTGGATTTCGACAAGCTGGCCGAAGAAGAAGGCGAAAACTGGGTCTATAAGGGGCGGAAATGCCTGGCACCCGATTTTGGTCGCTGCCTGATTGAACTGAGCCGCGGCGGCGGTGATGCCGTTGTGGTGCGCGAATTTGATGCCTTCACCAAACGCTTCGTCGATGGCGGGTTCGAGACTGAAGAAGCCAAGCAGGAAGTGGTTTGGGTGGACGCCAACACAGTGCTGATTGGCACCGATTTCGGCGACGGTACCATGACCGATTCCGGTTATGCCAACCAGATCAAGCTTTGGAAGCGCAACGAACCGCTTTCCATGGCCAAGCTGATGCATGAAGGCGACCGCAAGGACGTGGGCAGCTTCCCGTTCGCCAGCCACCGCCCCGACGGCACCTATGTTGGTGTTGTGCAGGCTCCGGACTTTTTCACCGAAGTGATCCACATCATGGATGGTGAGGGCGAAGAAGCTGAAATGCGCAAGCTGGCATTGCCGAAAGCAATCTCCTTCAAAGGCTTCTTTGCGGATATGATTATCCTGAAGATGCGCAAGGCATGGACTCTTGGCGCCAAAGAGATCAAACCCGGCTCACTCGTGTCCATCAAAGTGGTTGATGCCATCGCCGGCAGGCCTGAGTTGAGCCTGCAGGTAATTCTTGAGACCGGTGAAGGCAGTTCGATTGATGATGTAACCATCGGCCGTGACCGGATTTTCATCCCCGTCCTTGACGATGTGACTGGCAACCTGAAAGCTGCACGCCCGGATGCTTCTGGCTGGCAGGTAGCTGACATAGGCATGCCTGAAAACGGCAGCCTGAGCGTGGTAAGCGCGGATGACTGGACAGACGCAGCCTTTGTCAACTTCGAGAGTTTCCTGCAACCCGATACGCTTTACGTTGTTGAACGTGGCATGGCCCCTGAAGAAATCACCAGCCTGCCGACACGCTTCGACACCTCCAACCTGGTGACTGAACAGAAGTTCGCAACAAGCGCAGACGGCACCAGCGTGCCTTACTTCCTGATCCGCCACAAAGACACCAAGATGGACGGCAAGACGCCGACGGTCCTCTATGGTTATGGCGGGTTTGAGATTTCACTGACGCCTGGCTATTTGTCCGGCTTCAGCAAACTGTGGGTTGAAGAAGGCGGCGCTTACGCCGTTGCCAATATTCGCGGTGGTGGAGAGTATGGCCCCGGATGGCACCAGGCAGCGCTAAAGGAAAATCGCCAGTTGGCCTATGATGACTTTATCGCCGTGGGCGAAGACCTGATCAGCTCGGGCCTCACCAGCCCAGAGCATCTGGGCATTCGCGGCGGCTCGAATGGTGGCCTGCTGATGGGTGTCATGACCACCCAGCGCCCTGACCTCTGGAACGCGGTAATCTGTGCGGTGCCGCTTCTGGACATGATGCGCTTCCACACGCTTCTGGCGGGCGCGAGCTGGATGGGTGAATATGGCAATCCAGACATCCCGGAAGAGCGTGACTATATCCTGAAGTATTCGCCTTATCAGAACCTGGATGCCAACAAGGACTATCCGGAAGTGTTCTTCTACACCTCCACCAAGGATGACCGCGTGCACCCAGGACACGCCCGCAAGATGGCCGCGAAGATGCTGTCGATGGGCAAGCCGGTGATCTACTATGAGAACACGGAAGGTGGCCACTCAGCCGCCGCGAACCTGAAGCAGAAGGCCTTCACTGACGCCCTGCAGACGGTTTATGTCCTGAAGAAGCTGATGGACTGACAACAAACATGGCGGGAGGCGACATCATCGCCTCTCGCTTTTGCGGAACCAGTAAACCAACATCATATTGTGGTCTCGCCACTCCCCCCCTATCCTGCCGCCTGAACACATCCCCGCAACAAGCGATGGCCCCAAGGATGGCGATGCAGGATTTTTCCAACCTGATGGACAGCCCCAATCAATACCCATTTCAGGTGAACTGGGGAGCCGATCAGGTGTATTTGCTTGGCGCTGACCCGGCCTTTTACCAGGATGCCGCTTTCCTGGACCAACGCGCCATCCGCCCCGGCATGCAGGGCAGCTGGCAGGATTGGGATCAGGTAAGGGCAGAAGCCTTGGCCAGCAACGCATCGCCTCTTGGTCTGATTTTCCACATCGGGCACTGCGGCTCAACGCTCATTTCCCGGGCTCTGGGGCTTCTGAACGGCCTGTTTTGCCTGCGCGAACCGCTGCCCTTCAGGGATCTGGCCATGTCCTGGACGGACCGGACTGCCCCCTGGACCCAGAAAAACGAGGCAATGCTTCTGGAAGACATGGCGGCCCTGCGTGCGCTTTGGGCCCGCACGCCCGATGCGACAAGTACCAGCGTCATTAAGGCCACCAGCTTCTGCAGCATAATGGCTGCGCCATGGCTGGCGCATTTTCCAAAAGACCGAGCGGTGTGCCTGTCGATGGCACCTGAGGTGTATCTGGCCACGGTACTGGGCGCCCAGGCTTACATCACCGATCTCGCGGGTGGTGCCAAGCCGCGGATGGTCTCCCTCATGGAGGCCACAGGAACCGATCTTGCGCCGCTTTCATCCCTTTCGCCGGGCGAGCTGGCCGCCATGACATATCTGGCAGAAATGACCAACATGCAGCAGGCAGCCGACGTGGCAGGCGAAAGCATGCTGCGTGTGGATTTTGACCGCTACCTGAAAGACCCCGCCGAAACACTGATCGCGCTGAGTCAACATTTTGGCCACCCAGCCGGTGAACAGACTATCGCGACAGCCCTCGCAAACCCCGTGCTGGGGCGCTATTCGAAAGCCACGGACTATGCCTTTTCCGCGACCGACCGGCGCGACCGTCTGGCGGCGTCCCGCGCGGAAAACCGCAGCGAGATCGCCAAGGGCATGAATTGGCTGGTTAGTTTTGCGCGCACGCATGACCTTGCGGCAAATGCGCTCCGGGCTTTTGGTTATGCCAGCTGAAGGCTAGGTACCGCTCCACATGCGGGTCAGGTTCTGGCGTACATATTCAAGGCGCATCTGCTCGTCTGATCCCACCTTGGCGGCGTTCGCGTGCAGGAACTCGGTTAGTTCCACCAGAATCTCGCGCTGTTCCAGACTGCGCACCATGCTCTCAATGAAGGTGATGGACACAATGCGTTCCCCCTTCGTCACAGGCAGAACCTGATGGTAGGTGGTGCTGGGGTAAATGACCGCTGAGCCGGCCTTGCCCTTGATCTGCAGGTTTTTGTCCCCCAGACGCACATTCAGCTCGCCGCCTTCATAACTTTCCGGGTCTGACACAAATACCGTGCAGCTGATGTCTGACCGGATGGCGGGGCGATAGGGCAGTGTCGCGTTATCGATGTGCTCGCCGTAATTCATGCCAAGTTGATATTTCGTCAGCATCGGAATAGCCATGGACTTGGGAATGCAATAGTCGCGAAAATACTCATTCCTCGACAAGCCGGTCTGAACGATATTTGCGGCTTCCTTGTAGCCTTCATCTGAATGATCCGGCTGAAGATTGTTCTTCTTCGAGAAGCCCGGATTGCTGTGCCGCCCATCTTCAAACTTGATCGTTGAGGCCAACTGCTGCAGGCGCGCCACTTCCTCTGGCAACAGCAGGGGATCAATAATGTGAAACATGGGATGCTCTCCGACTTGCTGAACAGGCAAGGCCTAGCATGCCGGACTCTGGCATTCAATTGGACGAAAGTCGCATGGGAGTGCATTCAGCCAGGCAAACAACTTATACTCAGTCCCAGAATTTCTATGGTGTTCCTGAACGCTTGTTGAGCTAGGTTCTTTTTGAGTGAGGATAAAAGAGGGACGCCCAAAATGAAACTGACACTGACAGCAGTTGCCCTTGCGGCAACGCTTCTGGCATCACAGGCCCACGCCAGCCAGGATGCGCCCACCGCGCATGAACAGAAGGCACTGGAAATATACCGTACCGCCATTTCCATGCGCACAGCCGAAGGCTTTGGCAACGTGCCAAAGCTGGCCAACTATCTGGCTGCCGAATTCAAGGCCGCAGGCTTTGATGAAGCGGACATCCACATCAAGGACATGGGCGAAACCGCAGCGCTGATCGTACGCTACCGCGGCGATGGCTCGTCCGGAAAGAAGCCGATCCTGCTGTCCGCACATATGGATGTAGTGGATGCCCACCCGGAAGATTGGGAACGCGACCCCTTCACCCTTATTGAAGAGGATGGCTATTTCTTTGGCCGCGGCACCGCTGACAACAAGATGGGCATCACGTCTCTCACCAGCACTTTCCTGCGCCTGAAGGCTGAAGGTTTTGTCCCCACCCGCGACCTGATCATCGCTTTCTCGGGCGATGAGGAATCCGGCATGGTGACAACCAAGGCACTGGCTAATGACTTCCGCGACCTGACAGATGCAGAATTTGTGCTGATAGCCGACGCGGGCGGCGGGGCGCTGGCGGAGGACGGCAGCGTACTGAGCTACAATATGCAGGCGGCCGAGAAAACCTATGTCACTTTCGAGATGACCGTCACCAATCCAGGCGGCCATTCAAGCCGGCCCCGCAGCGACAACGCGATCTATGACCTCGCCGATGCCCTGAAGAAGATTCAGGCGTACCAGTTCCCGGTGAGTTCCAGTGAATTGACCCGCACTTTTTTTCGCAAGTCTGCCGATCAGGCTGAAGGGGATCTGGGAAAAGCCATGGCGAAGTTCGCCAAGAACCCCAATGATGCTTGGGCGGTCAAAACCCTGCGGTCCTACCCCGAGTATGTCGGCACCACGGGCACCACATGTGTGGCAACGATGCTGAAAGCCGGACATGCAGAAAACGCCCTGCCCCAGACGGCCACGGCGACTGTGAACTGCCGGATTTTCCCCGGCGCTGGTGTCGATAACACTCTCAACACCCTGAAGGAGGTCGTAGGCAACCCGGCCATCAACTGGACAGTCATCTATGAGCCGACAGAAAGCCCGGCTTCACAGCTGCGAGACGATGTAATCGGCCCACTGACCAAGGCCGTTCATGCCCTGCATCCCGGTGTTGAAATCGTGCCCTATATGGAATCAGGTGGCACCGACGGCATGCATTTCCGCGCGGCCGGCATGGACAGCTACGGCGTATCAGGCATCTTCATGAAGGGCAGCGACGTCTATGCCCACGGCCTGAATGAGCGCCTTCCCGTCAAGGCCTTCTATGACGCGCTGGAGCACTGGCACATTCTGCTAACAGAAATCGCAGGATAGCGTTTTGCGACACAGGCAATCGCCCGATTGGCGGTTGCCTGCATTCCGTGTATTATACTCTTCGTTCAGAGTGCTTCGACACATGAAACGGGGAGGTTTCCATGGCGAACTCTGACGGATTAATCCTACATTATATGAGCATGCGGCGGGCCATAGGCCGGCTGGGGCTTTTGTTCCCCATCATCCTGGTTGTGGGCAGCATTCTCTTCGGGGACATGGCCAACCTTGGTGGCGATATCATGCGCCTGTCGATCAGCCAATATTATCATTCGCCCATGGGCGATGTGTTCGTTGGCGTCTTGTGCGCCGAAGCCATTTTTCTCTATGCCTACCAGGGTTATAAAGACACACCCGAACAGGCCGCCAGGCGACCCTGGTATTATATTTCCGACAATGCAGCAGGCAATATCGCCGCAGTGGCGGCAGCGGGCACTGCCATCTTCCCCACGCTTGAAACCAAAGACGTGTTGGCCGGCATCCCTTTCGGCATCTCAAGCTATCTGCACTGGTTCTTCTCGCTTCTCTTCTTCCTGATACTGGCCTACTTCTGTCTGTGCCTTTTCACCAAATCCTCTGATGCGGAACCGACCCTGCAGAAGCGCCGCCGCAACAAGATCTACCGCCTGTGCGGCTGGACCATGCTGTCCATGATCGGGCTGGGCGCTGTGTATCTGATCCTGGGGAAATATATTCTCAGCACCGAACAGATCGCCGCGATCGAGGCCTACAGCCCCACGTTCTGGCTGGAGACAATCTCGGTCTGGGCGTTCGGGCTCTCCTGGTACGTCAAGGGCGAAGCCATCCTCAAAGACATGCCCTATGAGGAAGAAGAAGCTGAAGCAGAACCAGCCGGCTGACCCGGCTCATCTGCGCGCAAAAGGCAATCATCCTCCCCTTGACATTACGTGCATAAATATGCACATAAAATGTCATGAACGCAGAAACTGAAGTCAACACCCTGTTCGAACAGATGGATTCGACCTTCTTCAAGGCACTGGCTGAGCCCGTGCGCATTGAGATTTTGAAGAAGCTTATCATGGTGCGTGAAGCAGACATCCACACCATCGCGAAAGACCTGCCGCAGGACCGCAGCGTGATATCGCGCCATCTGTCGATTTTGGAAGAAGCCAAGGTTGTCAGCATGCGAAAAGACGGGCGCCACCGCATTTACACCATTCAGGGTGATCAGTTTATCGAACGGTTCGAAGCCATCACCCAAACCATTAAACGCTGTATGGCACTGGACTGCTGCTGACACTTTTTTTACCCATATAAGTGCATTAATGTGCATATATGCATTAAAAAGGATAGACCGCTATGGAGATCAATGAACAGCTTCCCCTCTATGCCGTTGTGGGGTTCATGTTGCTTTTTGGATTGGCCGAGTTGTTCACCGGGCTTTATGGCAGACTGAAACGCCGACGCGATGACTGGTTGATCGATATCATCAGCATCGGCCAATTCACCATGCTGATCAATCCCGGCATTGTTCTGGCAGTTGCCTTCATTGGCAGCATGGTGCTGCCCGACTATCATGGTGCCCTTACCGGCCTACCCTTTTGGGCCGCTTTCCTTCTCGTCGCCCTGCCGGATGATTTCCTGCATTATTCCTATCACCGGGCCGCCCATGAGTGGCCCCGGCTGTGGCCCTGGCACCGGACCCACCACACCAGCCCGACCTATAATGTTTCCATTATCTTCCGGGAAAACTGGCTGTGGCTGACATTCCAACCCGGCGCCTGGTGGGGCGCTTTCATGGTCTATCTGGGCCTTGGCGAGGCATTCCTTTTGAATGCTGCGATCGTTGGCGCCCATAATGTCTGGCTGCATAACGGACTGGATTTTGACCAGAAACTATACCGGCTCCCCGTCATCGGGCGGCTGTATCACTGGAGCGAATATCTGATCAACAGCCCGGGGCTGCACCGGGGCCATCACGGTCTTGGCGAAGGCGGTGTGCCCTTTGGCAACTATGGCCAATTGCTGTCGGTCTGGGATGTGCTGTTGCGTACGGTCGAGTTTCACAAGGACAAGCGCCCCGCCTACTATGGCACCATCAAGGAAGATCTCGATAGCTGGCAAAGCCAATTATGGTGGCCGTTCGTGAAATCCGACCGGCCCGGAAGCGACATCGGCACAGCAGAAGCCAAGATGATGGAAGCGCCGCTTACCACAGCGGCAGACAGAATCTCTTAGCCATCAACGTCCTTGAGGAGAAGCATATCTCGGATTCGAAGCTCTTTGCTTTTGTCAAACCCACAGGCGAATTGGTTCTTTTTCGGGTTTACAAAAGTACCGAACATGAGATCCCAGATCGGAAGACCATAGTTTTGTGCGTGATGACCGGCCTGATGATGCACCCGGTGCATTTCTGGACGCTGGACAAAGTAGCCGACCCATTCTGGGGACCGCGTGTCCGAATGGATATAGATATTATAGAGCGCAGCGATTAGAAGCGCTGCTGCCGCCACATCCACACCGGCACCAAACAACCAGAATGCAACGCCGACATTAAGAACATTTGCCGCAAACCCGTCAAATGGGTGCACATAAAAAGCCGTCAGGGCCTCAATCCTTGCCGGGCTATGGTGAAGCTGGTGAAACACGCGCCACAACAGGTCATACCTGTGTGTAGCGCGGTGCCACCAGTAGGCAATTAGGCTGGCAGCGAGAAACACCAGAAAAGCTGCTACAACAACAGGTATTCCGGGGTCTAAATGAAAAACCGCGTTCGCAGCGAACCAGTCACTAAATAAATACCCCGCAGCCAATGCCACAACGATTTGAAAGCCGCTGATTGCCCCCGCATATATCTGCCAGCGCTTATCGCAGTCGTTGCCCGAAGCCGGAGCGATCACCTCAAAGGTGAAAACCACAACAAAAGTGACGAAAATAATAAAGTAACCTGCCAGTTCCATCCCATCCCCCGCTGGCCAATTCTAAGCAGCCACGTACGCTAGAGCAATCCCAATTGCTCTCCCGGTGTGGTGATGGGGGCTAGCTGCCAGTTGATTGGCGCCTTGCCCTGCGCCGTCAGATAGTCATTCGCTTTGGAAAAATGCCCGCAGCCGAAGAAGCCGCGATAGGCCGACAGTGGTGACGGGTGCGGGCCTTCAAGCACCAGATGCCGATCCTTGTCGATCCCGGCGCCCTTCTTCTGGGCATAGCCGCCCCACAGAATGAAAACGATTCCGTCATGGGCCTCGTTCAATACCTGGATCACCCGGTCGGTGAACTTTTCCCAACCCTTGTTCTGGTGGGCGCCGGCGTTCGCGGCCTCCACCGTCAGGACGGCATTCAGCATCAACACACCCTGTCTGGCCCAGCCTTCCAGAAAGCCGTGCCCCGGATGTGTGACTCCCAGGTCTTCTTCAAGTTCCTTGTACATGTTCCGTAAGCTTGGCGGCACATCCACCCCCGGCTGCACCGAGAAGCTGAGCCCATGCGCCTGACCGGGGCCGTGATACGGGTCCTGCCCGATGATCACTACCTTTACCGCGTCAATCGGCGTCACCTCAAGCGCGTGAAAGATGTTTTCCTCAGCCGGATAAATGGTTTTCCCTGCAGCCTTTTCCGATTGCAGGAAGGCCGCAAGCGCCCGCATATAGTCTTTGTCAAATTCGGTGCCGAGCGCTTTTTGCCAGCTGGCTTCATGGATATGCATACTGTGTTCCCCTGATCAGATGCCCTTCATACACATTGGCCCCGATCAAGGGAACAGGGAGATTACCTATCCCAGCAGCCAGTGGGTGAACGCCGCCCACGCCTCGGTTGGCCCGATGATAAAGAAGGCAGCGTAGCGGGCCGTCAGGACGGCAAGCGCGACCCAGGAAACCTTGTGAACTTGCCCCAGTGTCCGCCGGTCATAGATACACATGGCCGCGATCAGGCCAAAATGGAACAGCATGCCAATGGGCGGGAACCCAAGCGTAAACCCAAGCCGTCCGGTTGCCGGGTCCATCATCATGATGCCGACCAAAAGCATCAGCCGTTTGTGCGTTTCGGGCACCTTCCGGTTCATGATCGCCAGCGTGTAATAGACCACGAAGATGGTGATATCCATCAGCGGAAGCATAATGAATTGCTCAGGCGAAAACGGTGTTGCACTGGCGTCACCGCGGGCGAACACCTCGCCCGTCACCACAACGCCGGAGGCCAACATGATCAACGCCAGCCCCACACTGGCCTGCCCAAGCTTCATATGTTTCTTGAGGTTTTTCGCCCGCACAAGTGACGCCTGATAGGTAAATAGCGCGAGCCAGGCGAAGAAGCTGATGCCGTGGGCCACCAGCGCCATGCTCATTGTCCCGCCACTAGCGAAACGTGCATACATGAACGGTGTGAAACCAAGAATGGATAGCAGGATCAGGGCAAGGCCCATCCCCACATAAAAACGACGACCAGTCTGACTGGACCCCATGATTTGTCTCCCCTTTTCCCCGCAGGAAAAGCTGCCAGAATTCCGCTCCCTTGCCAATTGGGAACTTGTTGTTTTGACGCTGGAGACAGGCTATTTCACCTGGCCCCACCGGAATCAGCGGCGAAAATATTTCCACAAAAGCCGACCCACAAGAGTGACTTTAGATTACCTGAGCAAAAATCGTCTAAACACTGGTATTTCATTCCTGTGCATTTCCTTCGCCGTATATTCTACTGAACCAAAATTCTCAAACCGAGCGTTTCCATATAACTCAAAAATTAGAATTTAATTTTTTATCAAGCGCAATATCACCATTATTTGAGTATAAATTTTCTACTGATACCCCTAAATTCTTCTCGTTTGTTTCGCTGGGCAGCTGCGCCTATGTATGAAACCACTGAAGAAGCACCTTTCAACCCCTGGCAGGATTTGAAGTTGAAGGGTGCAAGATTGACGCGAGGAGTATAGGGCCATGTCGAGCATCCCTGTTTTTTTGACCGCTGAAAAGCATCACATCCTGATCGTTGGCGCCACATCGGCGGCAATGGCGAAGGTTGGCCTGTTCACGCCAACCGCAGCCCGCATCAGTGTGATTGCCCCAGGTGCGACGGACGCGCTCAGGGAAGCCGGGTTGTTGCCTGAAGACACAGGCCGCGACCTGCTGGTTCACGATCGTCCGTTCACGGAAGATGACCTCCGGGGCAAAACGCTTGTTTATATCGGCGCCGATGACGAGATCACAGAAGAGCGTATCCTTCGGCTCGCGAACACCCGCAATCTGCCGGTCAATGTGATCGACAAGCCAGCCAAATCGAATTTCACCACGCCAGCTCAGTTCGCCCGCGGGCCGCTGCAGGTGGCTTTCTCTTCCGGGGGTGACGCGCCTGTATTCGTGCGCCGCCTCCGTAGCAGCCTTGAGAAACTCCTGCCCCCTTCTCTTGGCGTGCTTGCTGCTGCGGCGGGCGCTGTCCGGGCTCGCGTCAAAACCATCATCCCTGACGGAACCCGCCGCAGACTATTTTATGATCGCCTCTATGATAACGCCAGCACCTATGCCGACCTTGACCAGGATGAGGTAGAGCGCCTGGTGCTTGAGGCCGCGAAAAGCCACCGCGTGGGTGCGACCACCGGCCAGGTGCAGCTTGTTGGCGCAGGCCCCGGTGACCCGGATCTGCTGACCATCAAAGCGCACCGCGCGCTGCAGCAGGCAGACGTAATCGTTTATGACCGGCTGGTGAGCCGTGACGTGTTGGCGCTCGCGCGCCGCGACGCAGACCTGATCTTCGTTGGCAAGCGCGAAGGCGACCACGGCATCGGCCAGGACGGCATCAACCGCGTGATTGTTGAAGAGGCCCTCAAGGGCCGCCGCGTTGTGCGCCTGAAGGGCGGCGACCCGCTGCTGTTTGCCCGTGCTGGTGAAGAACTGGACGCGCTTCGCGCCCACGACATTCATGTTGAGGTGGTGCCCGGCATCAGCGCCTTTCAAGGCATCGCCGCCACCACCCAGATCCCGCTGACAGACCGCGCGCATGCAAGCTCTATCACTCTTGTCACCGGCCACCTGAAGGACGGCGCTTACAAGGATTGGGCGCGCCTCGCAGGCGACGGTCAGACACTGGCGATCTACATGGGTGTGAAAGGGGCACCAAAGATTTCGGCAGGCCTGATTGGTGAAGGCGTCAAGGCATCCACCCCTGTGGCTGTGGTTGAAAATGGCACCCGCGCCAACGAACGCCGCTTCTACGGCACGCTTGAAACGCTGCCTGAAGTTGTTGCCAAAAATGATGTGAAAAGCCCAGCACTGCTGCTGATCGGTGATGTGGTCTCGAACGCCGCTGATCTTGCCTGGGCCGCAAAAGAATCCGGTCGCCTGCAGGCAACCGCGTAACTGTCAGGAGTTAACGATGGCTAGAAAAATCAAAGGGCCACAGATGATTGTCGCGAACCGCCTTCTGGACGGTCGCGTGGTATTCATGAAAGCCGACGGCACTTGGTCCGCCGTTGCAGGCGACGCCGCTGTCGCCGCTGATGAGGCTGGCGTCGAAGCACTTGAAGTGCTGGCGCAAAAATCCGCAGACGAAAATTACGTGCTGTCGATCGAGGTGATCGACGCCACAGAGCGCGACGGTAAACCGTTCCCCGCTCATATGAAATTCGCCATGCAGGCAAAGGGCCCAAGTGTGCGCCCGGATCTGGGTTACCAGGTTTCGCCGGCATGGGAACAAACCGACCTTTAAGGACGATCAGACATGTATGCTTACGATAAATATGATCATGCCCTTGTGAACTCCCGCGTTGCGGAGTTCCGCGACCAGGTTGAGCGCCGCGTGAAAGGCGAACTGACGGAAGAAGAGTTCCGCCCGCTGCGCCTGATGAACGGCCTGTACCTGCAACTGCATGCCTATATGCTGCGCGTTGCCGTGCCCTACGGCACGCTTTCGGCCGACCAGATGCGGACGCTGGCGCATATCGCGCGCAAATATGACAAAGGCTATGGCCATTTCACCACACGCCAGAACATCCAGTATAACTGGCCGAAGCTGTCTGACACACCGGACATCCTGCAGGAACTGGCTGACGTGGAAATGCACGCCATCCAGACATCCGGCAACTGTATCCGCAACGTGACGACCGACCAGTTCGCGGGCGCGACCGCCGACGAGATCGCTGATCCACGCCCTTATGCCGAACTGATCCGCCAGTGGTCCAGCTTCCACCCGGAATTCTCATTCCTACCGCGGAAGTTCAAGATTGCCATCACGGGTGCGGACATCGACCGCGCTGCCGTGAAATGGCACGACATTGGCCTGGTGGTGAAAAAGAACGACGCAGGTGAAGTAGGCTTCGAAGTTCTTGTGGGCGGCGGCATGGGCCGGACGCCGGTAATCGCGAAAACCATCCGCGACTTCCTGCCAGAGAAAGATCTTCTGAGTTACTTGGAAGCCATCCTGCGCGTTTATAACGAGCAAGGCCGCCGCGACAATAAATACAAGGCGCGGATCAAAATCCTCGTGGACGCTCTCGGGGCAGACGAATATGCCCGCCAGACGGAAGAAGAGTGGCAGAAGATCAAAGACCTGCCGATCGACTTCCCGGCAGAAGAGGCAGCTCGCATCAAGGCCTTCTTCGCGCCGCCACCGCTTCAGGTGCTCGAAGACAATGTTCCCGCCGTTGATGAGCTGGCGAAGAAGAACTTCATCTTCGGCGCATGGCTCAAGAACAACACCAACCAGCACAAGGTGCCTGGCCACGTGAATGTGACGATCAGCCTGAAGCCGCACGGCGGCATTCCGGGTGATGCCACGGCCGAGCAGATGGAACTGGTCGCAGCACTGGCTGACGAATATAGCCAGGGTGAGCTACGGATCAGCCACGAGCAGAATCTGATCCTGCCGCATGTGGCGAAGAAAGACCTGCCAGCCATCTGGACAGACCTTGATGAAGCTGGCCTGGGCATCCCGAACGCGGGCCTCTTGACCGACATGATCGCCTGCCCTGGGCTGGACTATTGCTCGCTCGCGAACGCGCGGTCGATCCCGCTGGCGCAGGAACTCGGCAAGCGTTTCGACGACTTCAAGCGGCTGCAGGATATCGGCCCACTGAAGATCAAGATCTCCGGCTGCATCAACAGCTGCGGACACCACCACGCAGGCCATATCGGCATCCTGGGTGTGGACCGCAAGGGCGAGGAAAACTATCAGCTGCTGTTGGGCGGTTCGGGCGCAGAAGACGCATCCAAAGCCGCGATCCTCGGCCCGGGTTTTGACGAGAATGGCATCATCGACGCCATTGAAAAAGTGGTCGCTGTTTATCTTGGCGAACGCACCGACGGCGAAGAATTCCTGGCAACATACCGCCGGGTGGGCCCAGACGTATTCAAGGAGGCTGTTTATGGCACTCGTTAATCTGACAGGCATCCAGGCAGGGGACTTCACTGTTCTCGCTGAAGACCAGACCCCGGCAGAGGGTGCGACTGTTGCTGTACCGCTCTCACGCCTACGGGACGAAGGCGACGACTTCTTCAAGCTCGCAGGCCCGGTCGGTGCGGTGCTGGCCACAGACACCAACTATACCGACCTCGCGCCACTGATGAACAAGCTGGCCTTTGTCGTGATCGACTTCCCGGCATTCGGCGATGGCCGCGGCTTTTCCCTTGCTGTGCGGCTTCGGAAGGATCTGGGCTTCAAGGGCGAAATCCGCGCCACCGGCCCAGTGATCCCGGATCAGGCCCTGTTCCTGCTGCGCGCAGGCTTTGACACGGTCGAGGTGAGTGACGCACGCGAGGCCGCCTTCAAGGCTGCCCTTAAGCGTTTCGATACCTTCTACCAGACAGACTATACCGGCCAGGTTTCGCTCGCGCATGCCCGCCACGGTAAAAACCAGGAGAGGAAAGCATCGTGACCGCTGCCCCCGCCTTGAAGACTGCTGATTTTTTTGATCCGCTCACGGCAGTGGATTATCTTGACGCGCGCTACGCCAACGTGGAGCCGGAAGAGGTGATCGACGGAGCGCTCAAATATTTCGGCCGCCGCTTCGCGCTGGTGTCTTCCTTCGGGGCGGAATCGGCTGTGCTGTTGCATATTGCGTCCCAGGTGTCGAAAGACATCCCGGTATTGTTCCTGGACACTGGCAAGCTGTTTGGCGAAACCAAGCGCTACCGGGATCAGTTGATTGACCTGCTGGGCCTCACCGACGTGCGCTCCATCTCACCTGACGTGAATGACACGCAGCGGGAGGACCCGAAAGGTGCCCTCTGGAACCAGAACCCGAATAAATGCTGCTATATCCGCAAGGTGGCGCCCATGGCGCGCGTGCTGGAGGGCTTCGAGGGCTGGGGCTCTGGCCGCAAGCGTTACCAGGGGGGCGTTCGCAGCCTGCTGCCACATTTCGAGGCATCTGACGGACGCGTGAAAGTGAATCCACTGGCGTTCTGGACCAAGGATGATGTGCTTGACTATAAGGAGCGCGTGGACCTGCCAGACCACCCGCTGGTGTCTGAAGGCTTCGCGTCCATCGGCTGCATGCCTTGTACTGACCGCGTATCAGACGGCGAGGACGAACGCGCGGGACGCTGGCGTGGCCAGGCCAAAACCGAATGTGGCATTCACTTAAGCTTGGCTGAGAACAGCCGCATTCTATCCAAGGGTTAACCTGACCGGAAAGTCCAGATTTCCGGTCAAAAAAATCCCCAATTCATCAAGAAAATCTTTGCTCTTGTGTCACAAGTGCCTATGATGCGGTGATTAAGTTTTTCTAACGCAGGTTTGTTTATGAAGCGCTCGCTGTTACCTTTGAATGCCCTCCGTGCTTTCGATGCTGCCGCCCGTCATATGAGCTTCAAGCTCGCCGCCGATGATCTGTCGGTGACGCCTGCAGCCATCAGCCAGCAGATCCGCTCGCTTGAGGATTTCCTGGGGGTAGAACTGTTTCGTCGCACCAACCGGTCACTTGTCCTAACAGAGGCCGCGCAATTGTCGCTCGCCCCCCTCAAGGAGGGGTTTGAGCGCATGGAAGAGGCTGTCGATATCCTGACGGAATCGAAAACCTCCAATGTGTTGAAGGTCAGTGTGTCGCCATCCTTCGCCAGCAAGTGGCTGGTGCCGAGGCTCGCGAGCTATTATGAGCGGCGCCCGGATGCGATCGTGAAAATCTCCGCCACCATGCAGATCACCGACTTCAAGGCAGAGGATGTCGATATCGCCATCCGTTATGGCCTGGGCAACTATACCAGCCTCTATGAAGAGGAAATCCTGCGCGAAACGGTTTTCCCAGTGTGTTCGCCCAGCCTCTTTGAAGGCAAGAGCGTGGCCACGACGCCAAGCGATATCCTCAGCCACACGCTGATCCATGATGACAGCACGGCGGAGGACGACAGCGTCCCTACCTGGACCATGTGGATGAAAGCTGCAGGAATCGAGATGCCCGACGGCATGCCGGCGCTGCACTTCAACAACCACGCACTGGCAATTGAAGCTGCGGTTGCAGGGCGCGGCGTGGTGCTGGCGCGCTCCGCCATTGCAGAAGAGGACCTGAAGGCTGGGCGGCTCATCAAGCCGTTTGGCGAAGCCGTACCGATTAACTTCGCGCACTATATTGTCTGCCCGGAAGACAAGCTGAAGAACGAACGCGTTCAGGACTTCATCGACTGGCTGCGTAGCGAGACCGGCAACAAGGCCCCTGCGGAAGAAGAGTAGGCCCCATGAAACAAATGCTGTGCTGCCTGATTGCCCTTTATGTGCTCGGCGGCGCTGCTTTTGCCCAGGCGAATGTACCACCATCCGATAGCGCCTCTGAAAACTGCCTCAAACTTGGCGCAGATGAGACACTTGGCCCTCACTATCCCGCTTACGAGCAGCTCATTACCGATCTGTACAAGCGCGCCGGGTTGTGCGCCATCTCCATAGCCATGACTCCCAAACGCATTGAGCAATTAATGGCGAATGGCGAACTGGACGGCGACTGGTTCCGCCCCTCCGAATATATCGCCACGCGCGGCCTTGAGCAGCAGATCGTACCCCAGGCCGTCTTCGGCCTTGAAGCCCGCATGATCTGGCTCAAGGACACTGGTTTCTCGGGCGACCCAGCCGACCTCAACGGTCTGACCGTCGGCTACCGCGCCGGTTTCAGGTGGCTTGAAACCCATATTCCCCTGATGGGCGGTAGGCCCTTTGCCATCTCTGGCGGCAGCCAGGTAAAGGCACTTCTGGAACATGGCCGCATCCATGTGTATGCCACCAGCAGCGCCCATGAACCCAACATCATCGACGCGTTCGGCGACAGCGCTGACCGGCTGACGAGCAAGCGCTGGGCTACCGAACCCTTTTACCATTTGCTGCAGCCCCGCCACGCCGACAAGATCCCTGCCCTGACAAAAGCGCTGAAGGACATGATCCAGGACGGCGATATGCAACGGCACCTCACGATGCCGGGCGTGATTGCCGTACCGCTCAGACCTGAAAACTAAAGGTTGGTATCACAACTGGACCGCGCTAAAAGCGTCCGAGGGAAATGGGAAACCGAAGGGAAGCACCATGCATTACCGGCATGCACTTTCAAGTCGCACAGCACGCCGGGTGATCTTCAGGCGGACGCTGCAGGGCATGATCATGGGCAGTGGCGCCCCACTTGGTTGGGCAGTCATTCAAATATTCCGCGGTGTTGACCTACAGACAGACATCCCAGCAAATCTACCGCTCTATCTGTATATGCTGTTTGGCACGATGCTGGTATTCAGCGCCTTCGGTTTCTATGTGGGAAAACAGGAAGGCCTGATGCGACAGCGCTCGCTCCGGGATTCCCTGACAGGACTTTATAATCTCAGGCACTTCCGCGACCGGTTGGACGCCGAAGTGATTAACGCCCGCCGTCACGAAACACCTTTGTCGCTCATCTTTTTCGATCTGGACCATTTCAAAAAGGTCAACGACACCTATGGCCACGCCGCCGGAGACCTGGTCCTTGTTGCTGTGACAGAATCTGTCGCGTCAGCCCTGCGCCAGAACGAGCTTTTTGCCCGTATCGGGGGTGAAGAGTTTGCAATTCTTCTGCCTCAAACGTCGCTCGACCAAGCCGCACAGCTTGCGGAACGGCTTTTGGACGTTATCCATGACCTGTCTATATCCATTGATGACGAAAGAAAGATCACAACAACAATGTCGCTCGGCGTCGTTATGCTGAAGCCTGATGAAGACGCCAAATCTATCTCGGAACGCGCAGACGAAGCCATGTACCAAGCCAAACGCTCCGGTCGTGACCGGGCCTTCACTGCCTAAAACATCCGGATCTCCAAAACTGCACATGCATTCCCCATTCAACCTTTGTTTACATTTTTACACTAAGTAAATAACCATTACCTTGGGGGAACAAGCCATGACCAAAGCCATCATTCAGGGCCTTTTCATTTTAACATTGATCATCGGTGTCAGTATTGCAGAGGCCTTGATGCCGCTTGCAATACCAGAAACACAGGCGGTCAACCGGTTCTACACCCCCGATGGAATGAAAGGCACTTTAACCGGATGGCAGGAATGCCGTGCCGCCGGGCTGAAAATGGAAAAGGGCCGTAGCGACCGCCAGATCATGGGGCATTGCACAAACGGCTATGCCGTCGCTCAAAGTGCACCTGTTCGCTTTTCCGACATCCGCACACATGATGAAGCCAGCGCTTGCGCTTTCAGCTTGGATTTCGATAACAAACCATACCGGCGCTTCCTGTCCGCCACTATCAGCAACAGGGACAAGGGGGTTTATGTCGCGCGCGTGGGTTTAAAGACTGCTAACCCTCTTAATCTGACCGACAAGGTCAGCAACATCATCGATGTCTGGCTGGAGCCTGGCGCCAAGCAGCATCGCTGCCTTGGCATTGTTTTCAGATTTGAAACAGAAGCCGAAGCGCATCGGTTCGACACCGCTATCGCTAGCGCCAAGATTGAGCTGCTTGGCGTCTACGGCGTATCAGACAAGCCTGCCGAGCTGCCCGAACAGCCCAGCAAGCCCTCATTTGGCAAACTGCCCGACGCCACCAACGCCTGACTCCTAGAAGTTATAGGCAACCCCTAGCCCGAACGTCAGCATATAGCGCTTGTCGATAGCTGGACTGATGCTGATATCCTTGTCCAGAAAGGTGGCGTTTGAGAATGCGATCATGTTCACGCTGTCGCTCAACTGATACACCGCTGTGACACCGGCCTCAAAATTCAGCGCTTTGGTATTTGGCTGGAACACCGGCAGGATCACATCCCGATCCTTTTCAATCATCTTGGCTTGCTGCTCGGCTGTGGTGCCCCAAAGGTAATTGGTCAGGTCTTCATTTTGCCAGCTAACACCCACACTTGGTGTGACGAACAGCTTGTCTGACGTGAAGGTGTAGCTGTAACCCGCCTTCAGCTCCATGCCACTAGAAGTGTCCGTTGCGTCATGCAGGCCTGTGGCCGACAGTGTACCAAAGGAGCCCGAAAGGCTTGCCCTGAGGCCAAGGTCCGCAGTGACCTTGTTACGGCTGGAGCCCGGCAACATCCGCGCCGACCCGATCACATCCAGGGAAAAGCCCGCATCTGCATCTTCTGCCGGCTTCAGCAGGTGGAAGCCCAGCTCCGTACCCTCAATGAAGAAGCGGTCGCCCCTGTAGGCAATATAGGGGAAGGCGTTGAATTCACCATCCTCAAGGGCGAACGGGCTGGTGCTATAAAGCCCAATGCCGCCAACTGACCATTTCGGCGGACCGCCTTCCTGGGCGCTTGCACCCGTGCAGGCCAGCACGGCACCAGCCATTCCAACTCCAAACAATCTCGCTTTCATCATCGTGACTTCCTTTTTTTGTCATCCATGTGCCCGCTTCAGATGACACGCGCCAATCCCACAAGGCATAACCCTATCAACGCACACAACCCCACAAGGGCCAATACCAGATAGTAAGCTTTGTGTTTCATGGCCTGCGCCTCCCGAACAACAACGCTACCTTGTTTATGCAGGCGAGAGCCGTCAAAACCTGTTACGCGAAATTGCCAATTCAGATCATGAATTTGCTGCACCTGGCCAACCTGTGCATTCGCGCGTCGTGAAATTACCCGCCGCTGCAAGTCGTGCCGCTTGCGCTCATTTTCGACCCGGCTATGATGCCGTCGCATTAGGGAAGCGACAGGTATGAGGCAACAGACGTGACGCAGGATGAGCTTTTCGCCTTTTGGGGCACCAAGGTCCCCAAAATAGAATTGCAAAAGACCACGATGATGGGCGCTTGCGGCCTGATTCTGGCTTTCATCGCGCCCTATGACACGTCTGATATGCCGTCAGGTCTGTGGCGTGTCCTTTATTGGGTCAGCCTTTTGCTGTTGGGCTCCGTGCTTACAGGGCCTGTTGCGCGTTTCAGCTTTCCGAGGATCATGAAGTACACCAAATCGCCGGGGTTGCTTCTGGCAGCCTATGCCATGGCCCTCTCGGCGCCCGTTTACCTAATGGTCGTCGCCATCGACATCTATTATCATTCTGTCAGGCATACCGGAGCGGGACCGACGGTCGACTATTATATCAAGTTCCTGACCCATGAGGACCTGAGCGCCTGGGATCTCATCATCTGGTATTTCCAGGTTTCGATCATCACCTTCATGGCGAACGCCGCGATCAGCATGGTCGTGCATATCACCCGCCCAAAGCCCGCCCCCGAACAGAAAGGCCCGCCGCCAGGGTATCTGTTCCTGCGCCGCCTTCCCGCCCCGCTTGGACAAGGCCTGCTGTGTCTGCAGATGGAAGACCACTATATTCGGGCCTACACAGACAAAGGCGATACGCTGGTTCGCATGCGACTGAAGGATGCCGTGGCCGAACTGGAAGGCTTTGGCGGCTTGCAAGTACATCGGTCCTGGTGGGTCGCGCTGGACATGATTGAGAGCGTCAGGAAAGACGGTCGCCGACATCTGATCCACCTCAAGGGCGGCATGACAGTGCCGGTTTCAAAAACATTTGAAGGCAGCCTAAGGGAGGCTGGTTACCTATAGAAAAAGGGGCCGCGAAAGCAGCCCCTTCTCCAGGTCAAAACCTATCCTTTATTCCTCGACAGCCTGCTCATCGGCCTCATCCGCATAGGAGCGGTCGAAAGCTGTTGAGAAAAACAGCGCATTCAGGAAAAGCTTTTCCGTTGCCAGATAGGTCGCCCGGAAATTCGGGTTATCAGCAAACAGGATAACAGCCCCATCCCCCAAGCGCTCAGCGGTCATCATGGGCGTGCCCTTGAGTTCACCGATCCGACGGTCTGACGCGTAACCTGACAGCAGCGGGCTATCTGAATAGACAGCCACCTGGGCATAGGGGTCCTTCGGCACAGGCAGCTTCGTGCTGGTATTCTTGTTCGACGCCACCATGCGCCGAACCAGACCAAAGCCCATCGGATGCGTGATATCCAGATCGCTTTCAAATAGCGCGCCGCCAATCACATGCTCGGCGTCCTTCTGGCCTTTGTCAGCGTAGGCAAGGCGTTCCGGCGTTGCGTCATCCTTCTTGTCGGCTTTCTTGTCTTTCCCCGTGATATATTTGGCCGCCCAGTCAGCCCCCTGGCGGGATGCAACGATGGTACCGCCCGCCTTCACCCAGGCCTTCAGGTCTGAGGCCATGTCTTTTGGCAGCACATCACCACGGCCACCCACAAGGATAAGATGGGTATAGCGGCGCATATCGACACCCTTCAGCCGGTCCTGGCGCACCAGCGTCACCGGCATATTCATCCGGTGATCCAGAAGGTGCCATACCTCACCCGCGTCATAGGATGACATCTTGCCGCCCACCACCAGAAGCGGTTTTACCGCCTTGAGGTCCGCGACAGAATTCCGCCCACCAAGGTCCGCGCCCGCGTCCAGCGTGTGGCCGGATGTAGCTGCGTGGATTTGAAGATAATTCTCTGCGCCAACCTCCTTAAGTAGCGCATGCATTTCCTCGATCGGCATGGTCTGCAGGTCACGCTGGACAATGATGGCGCCCCGATCAAAAGATACGACGCCACCTGCAGTCTGCAGGCGGATTGGCTCTTTCGACACGCGCGCCATCACACCGGCTTCCAACAGCCGGGCCACCGCGCGTGGTGCGTAATAATCAGACCAATGGAAGACATAGGCATAGGGTGCAATGTCTGACGGGAAGCTTGGCTTCAGCATGGCCACATCCGAAGGAACATCCGCGAGTTTACCGCGCAGGCTTGCTTCCACTGGTGCATAGTCAAGACCATAAGCCAGCGGCAGCGTCCACCCTGATACATCATAGAAAACCTTGTCCGGAAATTCGGTGATGCGGTTAAAGAGCGCCTTGGCCATCCGGTATTGGGTTTGGTTCATCGGAACCACGAAGCTGTCTTCGCCAAACGTCTTGCCACCCGCGCGCAGGCTAGCTGACAGCTTATAAGCCGTCACGTCATGCCGCTTCAGAAGCGCCAGGAATTTGACAACACGCATCGGGTCTTCCGGTGCGCGGAAAACATAGCCTGTTACATCATCATCTTTCGCAGCCGCCATGGCAGTTTCATAGAACTCGCGCTGGTAAGCATGCAGTTTGGTGCGCATGGCCGCAGCGCCGTCTATGGTCGAAAGGCTGGTCAGGAAATGATTGCGGATATTTTTCGCATAGGTCTTGATGCCCTGGTCGCTTTCGCGCGCGATACCCATCTGGGCACCGGCTTCAAACAGGATTCCCAGAGACCCATTGACCTGCGGATAGGTTGACCCCTTGCCGATATAATAGTTATCGAACCCTTCTTCAGAGAAATAGAGAGACTTTTCCTGATCGAGCGATTTCTGGTGATAGCCGGCTATTTCCACCAGAAGCTCGCGTCCCTTGGCAGGAATCAGCGGGTATTTGCGTGTTGGCACGCCTGGGTGGAAATAATAAGTGCTGTTCGGGCCCATCTCGTGGAAATCAGCCGACACCTGAGGTTTCCATTTGTGCCACTGTTCTAGCCACGCCCGGCTTTCGGGCTGGGTCTGCAACAGCCACTGGCGATTGAGGTCGAACCAATAGTGGTTCGTACGGGCACCCGGCCAAACCTGATTATGCACTTCATGCTCAGGGTCTGTCGCCCGTACTTCAGAGCCATACTGGGTAACCCATGCGCCGCGGCGGGCGTGACCGTCCGGGTTGAAAATGGCCGTGATAAGGATCACGCTGTTCTTCAGCGTCTCACCAATCTTGTCGCCGCGGGCCGCCGCCAGGTGGTAAAGCGCGGGAACTGCCGCGTCCATGCCGCTTGCTTCGGCGCCGTGCACCCCATAATTCAGCCAGGTAACAACCGGCAGGTCGTCCGATGCCTGGTCTGCGGTTTCCGGATTGCTTCTGAGCAGATGGTTCGCGCGAATATCGTCAAGCCGTGCCAGGTTTTCAGGGCTGGAAACTGTAATGAACAGGATCGGGCGGCGTTCGTGGCTGTAGCCGATTGTCTCCACCATCATGCGTGGGCTGGCGGCCGCGAGCTCGTGGATATAGGAAACCATAAGGTCGTGACGAATCGGCTGATCGCCAATATCGTGGCCAAACACTTCCGCCGGCTTCAGCACCGCCTGGTCATAATCCGTGCCGGTCACAAGATAATAGTCGAGCGGCTCGGCAAAAGCGCTGCCGGCGAGAAGAATCACACCCAAACCGGCGCGCATGCTGGTGCTGGCCAAACGGCTGACGAATTTCCTGATCATCCCTGTCCCCTGTTTTACATTTGCTTTGGCGCATCATACGCAACACGCTGGCTGACATCCAGCCATGCCGCGAATTATAGTGCAGCGCCATGCCCCCCATGCGGGCTTTATAAATCTCTCACTCGGTATACATATAGAGCAATGGAAGAGAAAAACACATGTCCGTTATGTGATCGCCCATTCGGCCAAGCCGTTGAAATGCATCACCTAATTCCGAAAAGCCAGGGCGGACGGGACACCATTCCGCTGCATCCGATTTGCCACCGCAAGATTCACGCCCTATTTAACGAGAAAGAGCTGGCACGACGCTTCTCAACCATTGAGGCTCTGCGGCAATCGGAGGAAATCAGCCTGTTTATCCAGTGGCTGAAGGGCAAACCCGCCGATTTTTACCGCAAGACGAGACCAAAAGGTGGCAAAAGGCGCCGTTAGAGGGTATGTCCCCGCCAGCGATAAAGATAAATGGGCTGGATGGAAACATGCAACACGCGCCAATGACGCTCGAAAAATGGAGCAAGTGCGGCAAGTATTTCGAGTGGCAGGATCACCATGTTTACTACCAGCGTGGCGGTAGCGGTGAAGTGCTGCTGACTTTGCACGGCTTCCCCACATGCAGTTGGGACTGGGCGTGGGTCGCCAGGGACCTGATCAAAGACTTCCACATGATCGTTCCAGACCTGCTGGATTACGGCCGGTCGCTGAACAGCCGGAAAAAGACGTGTTCTATCATGGATCAAGCAGACATGCTTGAGGCCCTGATGGCCCACCGCGAAGCTGGCGAAGCCCATATCCTGGCGCACGATGTCGGCGACACAGTCACCCAGGAACTGCTGGCACGCCAGAATGAAGGGAAGCTTTCCTTCCGCATCAAAAGCGTGCTGTTCCTGAATGGTGGTATGCTGCCACATCTGCACCGGCCGCGTACTGTCCAGACTCTTTTGGCTGGCAAGGCTGGGCCACTGATCGCGCGGTCCGCAAGCAAGAAGAAGTTCCTGACAGGCTTTGCAGACGTGTTCGGCCCGAACACGCGGCCTTCTGGTGCATTGCTTGAAGAATTCTGGCCCGCCATGCTGGGTGTGAACGGTCGCGGCGCCTTTGCCCGCCGCATCCGCTATATGCATGAACGCCTGGAACACGCCAACCGGTGGGTCGGTGCCCTCAAGCAAACCATCGCGCCCATGATGTTGATCAATGGGCTGGCGGACCCGGTATCGGGCGCCCACGCGGCTGACGGCATTGAGCGTGAAATCGGCATGAAAGTGGTTCGTCTGCCTGGCATTGGCCATTTTCCGCAGATCGAAGCACCTGAGACGATCGTTGAACTGGTTCACCAGTTCCAGGACTGCATTGTGAAGAATGGCTATGTTCAGCCGTCCCCGCTAAAGCATTCTGCCTGGGTAAAGTAATATAAAGATTTCTTTATATTTAAATTGCTGATATAAGCCTTGCCCAACGACGCCAACAATGGCGCGAAGGAGAAGGGCAATGACAGTGAATCCACAGCAGCAAGACCATCCACCCACCAGGGCTATCCTGGCCTTCCTGACAATTGTCGCCGGCACCACCCTGGGCCTGGCGGGGATTGACCTTGTTCTGCCGTCGGTGCCGTTCATGCCACAAATTTTTGGCACCACCCAGGCCACGGCACAGATGGTGCTGGCCGCCTACGTCGCCGGGTCTACGGTCGGGCTTCTGCTGTTTGGTTCACTTGCCAGCCATTTTGGCCGGCGCCGCCTGTTCATTGCCTCCCTCGCCGCCTTTGCGCTCGTCTCTCTTGCCTCAGCGCTGGTCGACGACATCTGGGCGCTGATTGGCCTTCGCCTGCTTCAGGGCGCAGCTGCCAGCGGGTCTGCCGTGCTGGCGCCTGGCCTTATCCGGGGCTTGTTCTCTGAACTCGGGGCTGTACGCGCGATTGGCGCCATGGGCAGCATTGAGGCCCTCGTGCCAGGACTGGCGCCCATCGCCGGTGCCTGGCTGCATAAAGCTTATGGCTGGCAAATGTCATTCAACCTCACCGGCATCCTGTGCCTTGCCATCTGCCTGCTTGTGTTTGTTGTGCCGTCTCTCCTGCCCCACATTGGTCGTAAGCAAGGCGACGCACCCTCCAGCTACCTGAAGGTTGTCGCCAACCCCACGTTCCTGCGCTATGGGCTTAGCCACGCGTTGATTTTGGGCGCACTGCTAACCTTCGTCTTCTCTGCCCCTGCTGTAATCATCCAGACCATGGGCGGCACCATTGAAGACTTTATCCTGATGCAATTCATTGGCGTCAGCTGCTTCATCGTATCGGCCAACCTTGCTGGCAACCTTGTTAAACGCTGGGGCACCGAAGCCGTCATCACTGCCGGTACCTGCCTGTCCCTTCTGGGAACCTTGCTGCTGCTTGGCTATGCGCTCTTTGGCGTCAATGACCCGATGCACCTTTCGGCCCTCTTCTGGGTCTTGAATACGGGCCTAGGCATCCGGGGTGGTGCGGGCTTTGTGCGCGCGCTGACAGCCAGCCACGGCGACGATGAGCGTGCTTCTGCCATTATCATTCTGGCCACCACGGGCATAGCCGCCGTTGGCACCGCGCTGGTCGCACCTTTTATTCTGATGGGACTAACAGCACTGACCATCATGGTGGTTGCCATAATTCTCCCGGCGGTTATTCTCATTCTCGCCATCAAACCTCTTGAGGATAATGGCGAAGAACAAGCCCCCGTGATCGGTCAGGAGTAACCCATGTCCCGCATTGCCTATGTGAACGGCGCCTATGTGCCCATGTCGGAAGCCTGTGTACATATTGATGATCGCGGCTACCAGTTTGCCGATGGTGTCTATGAAGGCGTATCCGTACGGCGCGGCAAATTGATTGATCTGGAGCCTCACCTGGACCGGCTGTGGCGGTCTTTGGGCGAACTGCAGATGATGGCCCCCATGGACCGTGGGCCCATGCGGCTTGTCCTGAAGGAAGTGGTGCGCCGGAACCGCATCAAGGACGGATTTCTATATCTGCAGATCACTCGCGGTGTTGCACCGCGCGATCACCCTTTCCCGGCACAAACACCCTGGCCTGCCATGGTGGTAACTGCCAAGCGCCTGAACTTTGACGCAGTGATGGATCGGGCCATGACCCAAGGGGTTGCAGGCTCGAGCCAGCCGGACATCCGATGGGGTCGCTGCGATGTGAAATCCACATCGCTTCTGCCCAACATTCTGGCCAAGCAGGCCGCCCGCGAAGCAGGCGCCTTTGAGGCTATCATGGTTGATAGGGACGGCTATGTAACCGAAGGCAGCAGCACCAACATCTGGATGGTCACAAAGGACGGAACGCTTGTAACCCGGTCAACGGACGATAACATCCTGCCCGGCATTACCCGTGCGAGCGTCATGAAGGTTGCCAGGGATCTGCAGATGAAGGTGGAAGAACGCGCATTTACGCTTGAGGAAGCCAAAGGGGCTGCTGAAATGTTCCTGACGTCAAGCACCAGCTGCGCGATGCCAATCGTAAGCCTGGACGGACAGAAAATTGGCGACGGCACCCCTGGGCCCGTCGCCAAACGGTTGGTTGAAGCCTACAAGGCCTTTATGGACGCTTAATCTGCCGCCGCATCTGACGAGCCGGCACCCCAGCCCTTACCCCACATGAAGGCCAGCAGTGCACCAACGATCGTGCCATTCACCAGATGGAGTATGTCAATCGGCAACCGTGCGTCTTGCGGGAAATCCTTGAGCATGGTGAACCAGTTGTTATCGGTCGCCAGCAGGTATAGCCCGATCATGAAGCCAAACATGGCGCCTGCCTTAAGGTCACCTGAGCCAACGGCCTTGCCGAACAGCCAGACCACGACAATGGTCTGCACCAGATGATAGCCCAATACGGGCACCATAATGGCTTCCTGTGGATGCATCATGGCCATCCCAGCAGCAAACTGATCAGCAAAAATGGCTTCTCCGGCTGTGTAGAGAATGCCGTAAGCAATAAACGCAACAACGATATTCAGGATAAATTTTCCAACGTTCATCGGTCCCTCCCCTAACTGTTGGATCGCTTATCCTCTTCTGTCGTTACTCCGCACCCTTGTTTTCTTTGCCCCCAAAGCTTTCAAGGCTGTCCTGACGGACTGTATGGCCTTCATCGTGCCGCAAGTGTACCACACGTTGCGGGAACGGAAATTCGATATCATTTTCGTGGAACAGGTCCCAGATATGCAGCATCACGTCGCTCGCGATGTTGGATACACCATGCTGAGGGTCCTCTATCCACATCCGGAGCTCAAGGTCCACCCCGTCTGCACCGAAGCCTTTAACCAAGGTTCTGGGCGCGGGGTTGTTGAGGACACGCTGTTCCTTGCCCGCGGCTTCAACCATCAGCTCCATCGCCTTCCTGATGTCGCTATCATAGGACACCTGCACCGGTACACGCCGACGCACAAGCCGGTGGCTGTGCGACCAGTTGACCACCGGCTGGGTGATCATATCCTCATTCGGAATCAGAAATTCCGTGCCGTCACGGGTAATGACGCTGGTATAGCGGGCGGCCAGGCGGTTGATGGTGCCGTAGGTACCCTGTGTTTCAATCACGTCACCGGGCTTGATCGATCTGTCCATCAACAGAATGATGCCCGAGATAAAGTTACCGACGACCTTCTGCAGACCAAAACCGATACCCACACCAAGGGCACCACCGAAGACCGCAAGGGCGGTCAGGTCAATGCCCGTGGCATTCAGGGAAATCAGGAAGGCCAGCGATACCAAGAGGATCTTGCCTGACTTGGTCATCAGCACCCGCGCGCTCGGCGGCACGCTCGAGAGGCCTCTCACCTGCTTCTCAAGCAGCGCAGAGAGCGCCAGCGCCACCCAGAGAACCACAGCAAAGGTAAAGACACCCTGAATGATATCCAGCACACTGATGGACGACTCGCCAAGCGGCAGGTGGGCCTCGTCCAGTACGATCATGATCGGGCTCAGAAGCCCGACGATATTGAGCGCTGCGACCGCCCAAGCAATACCTGCGACAAGCCGTGCAAGCTCACGGTTTTCAATCAGGCTGACGGCCAGGCGGATTACCAGCCAGGCCGAGAACAGGCTTGTCGCAATCGACAGCAAATAAGGTGATGGCACCCAAGGGCTCATGACCAGGATCGCGGTCCAGAGCAGCATGATCGCAAGGGCCGTGGACAGGATTGGCTGGAGCCGGGCTTCGATCCGAAGCATCCACTTGTGCTCGCCGAAGGCTTTCATCAACCCGCCATGAATACGGCTTGACGCGAAGCGCGACAACAGGACTGAAACAATGATGATAGCGAGCTCAAGCAGGCGGACAGGTTCGAGCACATTAGTCTTTGCCCATACCCAGCCGTCGCTCAGTAACGCGATGATCTGTGCCTTGAGTTCTTCTCCCATAGCGGGAGTTTAACGCCTTGTTTTAAAAAAGTCTCTAAGCAATTGAGCGCTGTCCCGCTCCAGAATTCCGCCATAGATTTCCGGTTTGTGGTGTGTGGTTTTCTGGCTGAAAATTCGGGCGCCGACGGTGATGCCACCGCCCTTTTCATCGTCCGCCCCATAATAGAGCCTGCGAATGCGCGCGAAGGCGATGGCCTGGGCGCACATGGCGCAGGGCTCAAGCGTGACATACAGATCGCATCCTTCAAGTCGCTCTGACCCCAATACCTTGGCCGCCTGCCGAATAGCGATCAGTTCCGCGTGCCCTGTTGGGTCCTTGGGGCCCACTACGTCGTTCCCGGCCGCAGCCAAGACCTTTCCATCGGGCCCCACCACCACCGCGCCAATAGGCACTTCACCGCGGTCAGCGGCCTTGCGGGCTTCTTCAAGCGCCCGGTGCATATGCGGGAATGTATCAATCATGGCTGCCACAATCGGGCGCAGGCAACAAAAGGTCAAGCCCATGATAACCGGGGCGCTATTCAGTTGCGCGGAACACGCTTCGCGCCTATTGTGCGCGCCATGAGCAACGACGAAAAAATACAGGACACACCGGCCACAGGCCTGCCCGCCGAACGCATCGCCAAAGTGCTGGCACGCGCGGGCATCGGTTCACGCCGGGACGTGGAGCGCATGATTGCCGAAGGCCGTATCTGGCTTGACGGCAAGAAGCTTGAAACCCCAGCCGTACTGGTATCGACCCTTCAAGGCATCACCGTGGACGGCGAACCGGTAGGCGATGTGCGCGAAACCAAAATCTGGCGCATGCACAAGCGCCGCGGCACGCTGACAACCCACAAAGACCCGATGGGCCGCCAAACGGTGTTCGACAATCTGCCGAACCATGTTGGCCGTGTGATTGCAATTGGCCGACTGGATATGAACACAGAAGGCCTGCTGCTGCTGACCAACGACGGCGAACTGGCCCGCTGGATGGAATTGCCGTCCACCGCCCTTGTGCGCCGCTACCGCGTTCGTGCCTACGGCCGGGTAGACGAGAAAGCATTAGCCAAACTGGCCGACGGCGTGACAATCGATGGCATCCATTACGGTGCCGTTGAAGCCAAGCTTGAGCGCCAGGCTGGTGCCAATGCCTGGATCACCGTTGCCATCCGCGAGGGCAAGAACCGGGAAGTGCGGAAGGTGCTGGAACATCTGGGCCTTGAAGTTAACCGCCTGATCCGCACCCATTATGGTCCCTTCGCCCTTGGCAACCTGCCTCTTGAAGGCGTGGCCACGGTACCGGACAAGCAGCTGCGCGATGCCCTGTCTGCCTTTTTCAACGAAGCCACCGGCAGTGTTGCGGCGCCTATCAAAAAGCATGACCCGAGCAAATGGGCCAAAGCGAAAAAGGACGACAGGCCAAAGCCTGGCGCCAAGCGGCGGCGCCAAAGCCGCATCGCAGACGCCGACGCCCCCAAGCCGGGCATGCGAAAGCCGCGCGGGGAACGGGATGGCAAGCCAGAAGGCAATATCAAGGGTAAGCCTGCGGGAAAACCTACCGCAAGATCGGCAGGAAGGCCCGAGGGCAAGCCTGAAGGAAAATTTGGCGGCAAGCCAACAGGACGGTCAACCGGCAAACCCGGCGGGGCCGCACGCCCCAGCGGCAAAGGCCCTCGGGCAAAGGGGCACCCAACACGGGGACCTAAAAAATGACCCGTATTGTCGCGGGCCGGTTCCGCGGGCGACGCCTTGATGTGCCCAAAGGGCGCGATGTACGCCCGACAACCGACCGCATGCGCGAACGCCTGTTTTCCATGCTGATGCACGGCCGCTACCCTGACATGACAGACGCAGTGGTCGCAGACATATTTGCCGGCACCGGTGCGCTAGGGCTTGAAGCCCTCTCACGGGGCGCGGCCAGGGTTACCTTTGTCGAACAAGCGCGCCCCTCCGTCGCTTGCATCAATGCGAACATTGGAACACTTGGTGTTAGCGACCAGGCTACTATCCTAGCAAAAAACGCCACCAATCTACCGCCCGCAAACGCCCCATGTGATTTTATTTTTATGGACCCACCCTACCGGCAAGGTCTTGTACGCCCGACACTGGACTCCATACTGGCCCAAGGATGGCTTTCGGAAGACGGCGTAATTGTATGCGAGCAAGCCGCTGACGAGCCAATCGACATTCCGGATGCGCTCAATGTCGTCGACGACCGCAGCCAAGGTCAGCAACGCATCCTGTTTCTGCTCAGGAAATAGCTTTCGCCACAATTTTCGCGAAGGGTGTCGCGAACATCCGCCGTAACAGGCATGCAAGCGGCTGGAGGCCAACACATGTCCATTTAGCCGTTTGTTTGCCAAAGTGGGCTTTTACCCTGTCGTGTCCGAAATTGTAACGGCTTGCCAAGGCAACACATTCTCCGGCGCATCTGCTCCGCGACCCCCATCCGGGGTGGATGCGCCATCCTCACGCACCCCAACTGCCTCTGCTTACCCCTTCCAAGCCCTTCCTATATGCCTTTGCCACCGGCAGCGCTTAGCCTCAAAACCCGTCGAATCATGTTTTTTTGATGAATTTGCATCTTTTTTGGGAGGGGCTTGAATCGTCTGGTTGTCATATAGCCATAAACCTATTTGAGATACGTTCCCCGGGAACCAAACCAAAGTATAGATAAGTATACTTTGTGTATTAATTTAACAACTCAATAAACCTTTGAAATAAACTACTAATATAATCTAAATATCAATGTGATTATTTTGTTACTAGTTTGATTTTTAAGGGATTTTTCTAAAGTAAAACACTTCATTTCATTTGAAACAAATCCAACAAGAGGGTCTTTTCTCCGTATGTCGCGCTGTCCGTAAGAACAGCCGACCTCGAACTTGGTTCGCCATTTCACAGAGGAGGAAAACTCATGGCAACTACATTTGGCCCGGATCGCCTGAAGGGGGCGCGATCCAAACTTCTTGGCGGCACCGCCACAGCGCTTGCGCTGATGACAATGGGTGCAGGCACTGTTTATGCGCAGGATGCCGACGCCGATACAGACGATGTCAACCTTGAAGAAATCGTTGTAACTGGTTCCCTTATCCGGAACCCTAACCTCACGCGCTCTGCGCCGGTATCTGTTGTCTCCACAGACGAGATGGATTACCAGCAAGCAGGCGTTGCCGAAGAACTTCTGCGTGAAATTCCAGGCATGGTACCTTCCATCGGTGCCCAAGTGAACAACGGCAACGGCGGTTTCTCCTATGTGAACCTGCGCGGCATCGGCTCCAACCGTAACGTCGTTCTGCTGGACGGTCGTCGCCTTTCGCCATCCGAGCTTCAGGGTCGTACCGACCTGAACAACATCCCGCTCGCGATCGTTGACCGTGTTGACGTCCTGACCGGCGGCGCAAGCACCACCTACGGCGCTGATGCTGTTGGCGGTGTGACGAACTTCATCACCAAGAAAAATTTCCACGGCGTTGAAGCAAACGTGGCGTATGGCACCACTGAAAAAGGTGACGGCGATACCAAGCGTTATGAAATCACTGTTGGCACAAACCTCGACGATGGTCGCGGCAACGCGATCCTGAGCGTAGGCTACCAGAAATCAGACGCTGTATTCCAAGGTGATCGTGACTTCTCCAAAGACACGCTCTTCTACTGGGACGGTACAGCTGGTGGTTCTGGCCTCGGCCCGTTCAACACCCGTTTTGGTAACGTGAACCCAACTGGTGCAGACAATTCAAACCTGCCTCTGGGTGGCGTTCAGGACGACCGTACGTTCGCAGCTGCGTTCACACCGTTCAACTACGCGCCGTTCAACACGTTCCAGACACCGTTTGATCGTTACAACATTTACGCTTCCGCGAACTATCAGATTTCGGACAACGTAGAAGTCTACACGCGTGCGATCTTCTCCAAGCAGACCGTAAGCACCATCATTGCTCCATCTGGCGCATTCGGTGACGCGGTAACTGTTTCCCTGAACCACCCGTTCCTGTCTGATGCTCAGCGTAACGCATTCTGTGCGTTCGATACTGACCCGGCAGCTGGCGTTTACACGCCGCTTTACACTCAGGCTGAGTGTGACGCCGCCGGTGCAGCTGTTGATGACAGCGATCCAAACTACCGTGAAGTCAACACCCAGCTGCGTCGTCGTAACGTAGAAGGCGGCCCACGGATCAGTGACTTCAACTCCACTTGGTTCGATTACCAAGCTGGTCTGCGCGGTGAGATTGGTGACAGCATGAACTGGGATGTGTATGCATCCTACGGTCAGGGTGACCAAACTCAGGTTCAGAAGGGCTACTGGATGAAGTCTCGCTTCCGCCAAGCCCTGCTTGCTGGCCCGAACGGCTGTAACGACACGTCAAATGGCTGTGTGCCAGCTGACTATTTCGGCCCAACTGGTTCCATCACTGAAGAAATGAATGCCTTCCTTGCTGGCGGTGAAAGTAACATCTCCACCAAGTTTGACATGGGCCAGGTTGTCGGCTCCTTGTCCGGTGAAATGGACTTCACAACTCCATGGGCTTCTGATGGCCTCAACTACGCAGTAGGCGGCGAGTGGCGCTCCTATTCCGCATCCATCGAATCCGATCTGCTGTCGCAGTCCGGTGACCTTGGCGGTGCCGGTGGTGCGCAACCAAACACCTACGGCGGCTACAGCGTTTACGAAGCCGTTGCTGAGGTTCTTCTGCCAGTCGTGCAAGATGCCGATTTCGCAAAAGAGCTGACGCTTGAAGCAGGTATCCGTTACTCCAACTACACTGTGGATGACGAAACCAGCCCTAAGTATGACACGACAACTTGGAAGCTGGGCCTGAGCTGGACGCCGATTGACGATGTTACCATCCGTGGTACGTTCGCTCGTGCGGTTCGGGCACCAAACATCACTGAGCTGTTTGCTCCGCAGAACACTGGCTTGACCAACCTGCAAAGTGATCCATGTGCAAGCGTGAACGACAATGGCGTGAACAACGGCAACGTTCCAACTGGCGCACTGCGCGACGTATGTATCGCTCAGGGTGCTCCTGCCGGTGCTATCGGCTTCATTCCACAGCCAGCAGCTGGTCAGGCCAACGGTACCTTCGGTGGTAACCTGGATCTGAAACCAGAAAGCTCCGACAGCTGGACGATCGGTATTATTCTGCAGCCTGAAGCCGTCCCAGGCCTGACGATCACTGCAGACTATTACAACATCAAAGTTGACGACGCGATCAACGCGCCGGCTCCAAACGATGTGATCGACGCTTGTTTCAACAACCCAAGCACTGACAACCCAGCTTGTTCTGCTATTGGCCGTTCGCCAATTGACGGCGGCCTCTCTGGTGACAGCGCAGTTGTTTCCGGTCTGGACCTGTTCACATCCAACAACGGTAACCTTGCTACAGACGGTATCGACTTCTCCGTATCTTACGGTATGGCGATCACCGACGACATGCAGTGGGACACCCGCGTATCTGGTAACTGGACCAACAGCTCCACGTTCCAGGCTGTTACCGGCGTCTCGCTCGACCGTGAGTGTGTAGGCCTCTACAGCGCGAACTGTGCTTCGATCCAGCCTGAGTTCAGCTTCAACTGGCGGAATACGCTGTCGTTCGAGAAGTTCGACGTGTCCCTGAACTGGCGCCACATCAGCAGCAACCAGTATGAATTCCTGGGTGATCCAAACGACCCAACATTCACTGGTGTTCCTGAAGGTCTGACGAAAGAGTCCACGTTTGGCGAGACGCCTGCGTACAACCTCTTCGACATGTCGGTTCGCTACCGCGTTCTGGAAAACGTGACCCTCACCGGTACCGTATCCAACCTGTTCGATAAAGAACCACCACTGACTGGTTCCTTCATCGGCTCCACAGGCTTCAACAGCGGTAACACCTACCCGTCGACGTTCGACACCCTGGGTCGCCGCTTCAGCATCCAGGCACGCATCACCTTCTAAGGTTGACGCACAGAGCAAAAACGAAAGGCGGGCTTTTGGCCCGCCTTTTTCTTTGCCGCGAAGTAAAAATTGATCAAATGAGGGGCGCAGGCAAAGCCACACTTATGCCAGCATTTTGGGCCACGGCTTCAGCCCAGGTATGTACCTTCTCAATTTCGTCAGCATGTAGCTTCTCGCCCTCGCGCCTTGCCGCGTCACGGGCATCCGCATCAAACGCTTCATCATTTTTGGAATGCTGCAGAAATACAGGACCATTAACGAGGTCTTCCAGCACAGGGCCTTCAACCGCGAGGCCGAAATGAGTGACCAGGGCAGCCATCGCGTCCCCGGGCGCTGCCATCAGCCGTATGCTATCCAGCGTCCGAACCCTTGACGCACCAAACTTCTGCACGATCTGCGCAAACAAAGCGTGCTGGGCCAACCAGCCAACAGCTGCAGCCTGTAAGTCGGTCAGCTGCAGATAATCTTCGCCTTCAAGGCCAAGATCAATCAGCCCTTCGCGCATCTGCTTGACCATCAACTCCCGCACCCACAGGCGCCCAAACATGCCCTTACGGGCGATAGAGCCCAGGAAGTCCCGCAGGGGAGCATGCAGGAAAACGGCCTTGGCGTTAGGCCGTACATGCAATATCAGCCCCGCCAAGCCATTCACCAGATTGGACGGCTTCACGACAAGGGCTTCGCCAGCCCCGAACGGTCGCGCAAGGGTCGCCAGCACGCCTGCCATGACACTCGCCAGTTCCTGGGGCTGCGCCCCCCGCATACGCCAGCCTGAAAGGTCATTCAGAATTTGCGGCTCCTTCAGTCCCATTGAGGTGCCCGGCAGGTCAAAGGCGCGGGCCAACAGAGTGGAACAGCAATAGGCCGAATGAAAAATGAAATGCAGCGGGGCTTGCCCACCAGCTGCAGCGGCCGCTGCCAAACCAACTGCTTGCGGATTGGCCGCGTCCGCCAAGTACTCATCCGTCAGAAACACAGCCTTACGGTGATCTTCCCGCGTGGCACGGATAAAATGCACGTGGCCACGGGCGGGATCAAACCTGTGAGGCCACCAGTTGGGGTTGGCTACATTCAATTCTGTCACGCCTATAGCTCCACCATGTTTGCGCTGATGCCAACCTAGCGCAGCACACCCCCGGCGTCACCGCATAAAGCCCTTTATAATCTTAGGTTTACAGGAACACAGCACCCAAAAGCCCGGTCAATCCCAGCTATACAACCATCAAAATACAACTTTTGCGGAAACTATTTGCCGATAAATACAATCTATAGAAACATCACGGAAAGCGTTCACAGATGCAACAAACAATGACCTGACCAAGGTAAAGCTAAGGAATAAGGGAGCTAATCATGAACAAACCTCGAAACAAGAGTCTCACACGAGGGGCTCGCGCCGCCTTACTGGGGCTTTCGGCACTGGCTGTCAGCAATGTCGCCGAAGCGGAATGCAACGACAACGACTATACAGGCCAGATCTGCCTGATGGCCACGAGCTACTGCCCTGAAGGAACCCTGGAGGCAGACGGAGCAATGCTACAAATCGTGAACTATCCTGCCCTCTACAGCCTCCTCGGCACATCCTTTGGCGGCAACGGATCCACTTACTTTGCTCTGCCGGACCTGCGTGGGCGCGTGCCCGTTGGCATCGGGCAAGGACCAGGCCTGAACAATGTCACATTGGGACAGACACGGGGCCAGGAGAGCGTCATACAAACGGTCTCGCAAATGCCTGTCCACACGCACACGGCCACTTTCACTGCCAATGCCAGCGACCCCGTGCATGTTGAAGTTGCTGCGCAGGAAGCCATCACCGGCAAGGTAACCGAAAAAAACATGCTGGCTGAACCAAACACCGGCGCGGCCCCTGCCGATAGCGTGAACCTGTTTTCGGGCCCAAGCCCGGCTACCGTTCCCCTGGCTGGCGTCTCGGGCGGCACCAACACTGGTGGCACTGTGGCGGTTGCATCCACCGGTGATGGCCAGCCGATCAGCGTCGTCAACCCGCAGCTGGGATTGCGCTATTGCATTGTCACCAACGGACAATATCCGGCACGCCCTGAATAAAGACCAAGCCTGCTATTGGCCACAGTAGGCCGGACCACTGACCGTCCGGCCAAACAACAAGGGGGTTACCCATGATAACACTTTCCAGCAAAATCCACCGCGCGCGCCTGGGCGGCCTTATGCTCGGGCTTTCTGCCCTTGGCGTCTCCGGCGCAGCCGAAGCCAGTTGCTCGCCTGATTCCTATACTGGCTCAGTTTGCCTGACCGCAGCCAGCTTCTGCCCAAGCGGCACGTTGGAAGCAGACGGCAGCAGCATGCTAGTGTCACAAAACACAGCGTTGTTCGCCATAATCGGGAATGCATATGGCGGCGATGGACACACAAACTTCAACCTGCCTGACTTGCGTGGCCGGGTCCCGGTCGGCATCGGGACTGGACGCGATTTGAGCCCCGTATCCTTGGGCACACAACGTGGCACCGAAACTGTCATGCAGTCGGTTGCTAACCTGGCCCCTCACAACCATGAGGCAACCTTCACTCCAACACACAGTGCAACAGCCATTGAGGCAGGAGAGGGCACCGCAGCAACCGGCCACCAGGGGAAACAGCCCAACAATGTTGATAGCAGCGAAGAGGCTGTTATCACACCAACCCGCCACCGGCACGGCGGCGCCCCTACCGGCGGCACCGTAAGTATTGGCGACACTGGAAACGGCAGCCCCATGCCCGTGCTGGACCCGGGGCTTGGCATGCGTTTCTGCATTGTCACCAGCGGCAAGTTCCCGCCACGCGATTAGCTGTCGTTCCTTAAAGCAGCAGCCAATCCAGGTCGGGCCCCCATGGCCCGGCCAAACAACTATTTGCGTTTCGCGCAAAAAAACGCAAACTATCCATAGGGTTGCGGGGCACTTGCCGCGCACGAAGGATTAGGCGGACATGCGCGAAAAGGAACTCAGGCTGGCGTTGGTGTGTTATGGCGGGGCTTCGCTTGCCATCTATATGAACGGCATCTCCAGCGAAGTCCTGAAGCTCGTGCGTGCGTCCAAGGCCTATCACGGTGTTTCGGACCGCATCGAGCGCGCGGCGGCCACCTTTGATCAGGCCGCCCCGAAGCGCCCTTACCGTACAGACACAGAAAGCCTTTATTTCGAGCTATTCCAGGCCTTGGGGCAAAAGCTGGAACTCAGGGTGATCGTTGATGTGGTATCCGGCGCATCAGCAGGCGGCATCAACGGCATTTTCCTTGCCCGCGCGCTGGCTCATGACCTGGATTTCGACCCACTCAGGACCATGTGGCTCAACCTGGCAGACATTGAAGAGCTGATGGAAGAAGACACCATCGCCGACCGCACCAGCAAGCTGTGGTTCTATCCCTTCATCTGGCTCTTTGGCAGGCGCGCTTTCGGCGATCATGCACCAGATCAGGAAACGAAACGTAAGCTGTTCCGCTTTGTGCGCTCGCGCTGGTTCCAGCCGCCCTTTTCCGGCACCCATATGCTGACCTGGATGCTCAACGCCTGCGAAAACATGGGCCACGCCGAAAGCGGGCACACACTGATGCCGCCCGGGCACAAGCTGGACCTGTTTGTCAGCCTGACCAACTTCTTCGGCCAGCCGCGGCGCATCAAACTGCATGACCCCAAGGAAGTGTTGGAGCACCAGCATAGCGTAACCCTGAATTTCGGGTTTCGCCAGGCTGCCACCGGCACAACAGTGAGCGACTTTGGAGACGACAACATACCAGGCCTCGGGTTTGCGGCTCGTGCGACATCCAGCTTCCCCGGCGCTTTCCCGCCGCTCAGATTCAAGGATCTGGAAGACAGGCTGACGGCCAGGCGGCAAGCCTGGCCCGCGCGGGACATCTTCCTGACGAAGAATTTTCCTGCCCTCATAAGCGACAAGGCTACGCTGTACGATATGTCCTTCATTGATGGCGGGGTGACCAACAACAAGCCGTTTGGCGCTGCCATCAGCGCGGTATACGAGCGCCCGGCCCACCGCGAGGTAGACCGCCGCATCATCTATGTGGACCCGCTGCCGGATGACCCGGAGACGCTGCTTGAAGGCCAGCGGCACAAGGAATTGCCGGGCTTCTTCCGCACCATCCTCTCGGCGCTGGCGGAAATACCGCGCCGTGAACCGATCTACGAAGACCTGCGCGCCATCGACAAGCAAAACAAGAATGCCCGCCGGTTTGAGGCCACGCTGCAGTCGGCCGAGGCACAAGTGAACCGGCTGGTGGACAAGGTGTTGAACCTTGACCGGGAACACAAGGTGGATACCGCCATGCTGGCCAGCTGGCGGGAGCGGGCACACGAGGAAGCACACAAACACACAGGCTTCAGCTACTCCAGTTACATGCAGTCCAAAACCGTGCGCATGGTTGAACGGATCGCCCAGTTGATGGTTGAAGGCGCAGCCATGCGCGGTGTGAAGCTCTCTGAATCCGACATGTTCGAAGCACTCAGGCAGTGGGCTGAACGCAAGGGCATGCTTTGCCCTGAAGGCGGTGTGGTTGATATTGTCCCGGAACAGGGCCAACAACACCATGTGCGGCGCCTGCGGGAACTGGACGTGGATTACCGCATCAGGCGGCTCAGGTTCGTGATCATGAAACTGAACCGCTTCATGCAGCAGGACAACCAGGGCCATCTGGTCGAGCCGGTCAAGAAGATCAAACGCCAGATATACACCATGCTGGAAAGCTACCGCACCCGTTGGGCGCCAGAGCATTTTGACGAAGCCATTTTCGAGCGGCTGGTTACTCAACCCATCGACGACATGGCGATCACGGCTTTCCTGGATTCCATAGCCTCTGCCATGGAACTCGAGGACCTGGATTATGAGCAGGACGAAACCTTTGCGCTGGCCCTGTCTGTTCTGCCGCAAAATGCGCTCAGGCTCACCCTGTTCCGCGCCTATGTGGGCTATGCCTTCTATGACGTCTTGATGCTGCCCATGAGCCAGGGCGCCGACCTGTTGGAGGTGGATGAAATCCGTGTAGCCCGTATCAGCCCGCTGGACTGCGAAAACATGCAGGATGCCCACGACCAGCAACCGCTTCTCGGGACCCAGCTCTATAACTTCGGTGCTTTCTTCAGCCGCAAAGCACGGGAAAACGACTATATCTGGGGCCGTCTGCACGCCGCCAGCCGGCTGGTGGACTTCATGCTGGATGCCGCAGGCGACGATCCGCTGCCGGCGGACTATGACCTTGAAGGCTTCAAGAAGCGGTTGTTCATGACCATCTTGGAGACCGAAGAAGCCCACATGGAAGAAAGCAAGGCCCTGATCAAGGGCCTCAAGGAACGCTTCAGCGCCTGACATTCACAGCTCAATCCTTCCCCACCATCCATGCGCCAACACACAACCTGAAACAGTACTGATTATAAATATACTCTTTTCAGTTGTTACTTCGGACCATAGTATCCCTGCACAGTGCCGCTTTTGGGGGGCGGTGCTGCCCCTTGTCCTGAGTTGCATATATGGGCGCGCACGCGTCCCTCATCACCCCAGCTCGGAGACCAACAATGACACTTAAAATCACCCACCTTGCGGCCTGCGCGGCCCTTGGCACTGCCGCCAGCCTGTTCACCACTGACGAGGCCCAGGCGGGCTGCAACCCTGCCTATGCCTTTATCGGTGACATCTGCATCACTGCAGCAAACTATTGCCCCGAAGGCACTGCATTGGCCCATGGCCAGGAAATGAGCATCTCTGGGAACGAAGAGCTATATGCGGTTCTGGGGACCACCTATGGGGGCGATGGCCGAACCAACTTCAACCTGCCTGACCTGCAGGGCCGCGTGCCTGTTGGCGCGGGCAAGATGAACCAGCCTGCTGCCCTCACTGGCGGTTATGCTGAATTACCTGTCGGCAAATTCAGGGGATCTGAATATGTCCACCGCAACAATGATTCGCTTATCCGGCATACGCACGAGGCCTACATCGGACTTGATGGCGAGGTAAAAACCAACCCGGATAAGGGCACCGCCATACGCCTGGAGGTGGCACCGGCTGCAGCCGACACCGAACAAGGCACACAGCAGTTTACGGACAAGATCCCCGTAACCGTTGAAAGCACAGGCAAAAGCACAAATATTTTCTCGGTCGATCCGCAGCTAACGATTAATTACTGCGTGATAACGACAGGGAACTTTCCACCCCATTAATGATCAGGGTCGGGCCCGGTCAAATGCTGGCCGGGCCAACCTGCCCCTTTCACCGTGGCATCGCACCCGCTATGATATTATGGGTTGGGAAAGCAATCCACGGGGAGGAACTCGGTGAAAAAGTCAGCACTGGCGCTATCGGTCGCGCTCGCACTCGCAGCCTGCGATAGCGGGAACAATCAGGGCACAGCCACAGAGGGCCGCACGCTGCCGGCCCCACGCGACGGCGTGGTGACAGACCGCTTCGCCCATATGGCGCTCAGCTGTATTCACCGCGAGTATCCGAACAAGATCAGCCATGTCCTGAATTCAGACGCCGATGTGGGCGCCCCGCGTGAGCTGACCCCCGCCTTCTATGGCTGTTTTGACTGGCACTCCAGCGTGCACGGCCACTGGCTGCTGGTGCGCTTGATGAAGCTGGACCCCGATAGCCCGTTCGCCGACATCGCTGAAGGCGCGCTGGCGGAAAGCTTCACCCCAGAGAACATCAAGGCCGAGGTGGCATATTATACTGCCGAAGGCCGCAAATCATTCGAACGCCCTTACGGCATCGCCTGGTTCCTGCAACTGGTGGCGGAACTGGAAGAAAGCACACACCCTGTGCACCAACAGTGGCGCGAAACCCTGCGCCCGCTTGAAGAAGCCATCGTCACCAAAATGACAGACTGGCTGCCAAAGCTGGCCTACCCCGTGCGTCTTGGCACCCACAACCAAAGCGCCTTCGCCTTCGGCCTGATGCTGGATTACGCCCGCACGGTGGGCGACGGCGCGTTCGAAGCCCTGCTGGCTGAACGCACGCTGGATTTCTTTGAAGGCGATACCAGCTGCCCGATCGGCTATGAACCGTCGGGCGAGGATTTCCTTTCCCCCTGCCTGATGGAAGCAGACCTGATGCGCCGGGTGATAAGTGAAGCCGACTTCGCCGTATGGCTGGGCCGCTTCCTGCCGCGCATCCCAAGGAACGGCAAGGCCGACTGGCTTGAGCCCGCCATTGTCAAGGACGCCACAGACGGCAAGCTTGTGCATCTGGACGGCGTGAACCTTTCCCGTGCCTGGGCGCTGGAAGGCATTGCCTCGGCCCTGCCCGAGGGCGACCCGCGCAGGGCCGCCATCCTGGCCGCCGCCGCAGTGCATAAGGATGTCGGTGTGAAAGCCGTCAGCGACGAGCATTATGCCGGCAGCCACTGGCTCGCCAGCTTCGCGACCTATCTGGAGACAAAGCGGGGGATTTAATCCTAATTGCATTGCCGAACGGGTCCTATGTCCTTGACGTTAGGGGTCAGGAAAGTAATGTCTTCCAGAACACTATCATCCATGGGGGAAACAATCATGAAGCTCATTTTTTCGGTATTGGCTATTGTTGCGAGCTTGAGTTTAACAACAATGCCAACCAAGGCTGCAGAGCCTTCAGATACACCGCAAGGCACTATTGCGACATTTTTTAGCCTTCTCGAAGAAGGCAAAACAACAGAAGCTGTTAGCGACCTGATGGCACCGAAGGTACTTGAAATGATGGGAGCTCAAATTCACAGCACCATCGGTCAGTTGGAAGGGTGGAGCAGGAACTTTGGGAAATATCAGGGATATGAAATGATGTTCACTGAAGGCATTGCTGAACGGCTCGAACACCATGTCTATATTGTCTATTACGAGGGCCTGCCGGTGACTTACTCATTCTTCTTGTATGAGCAATCCGGTAAGTGGCTCATCACCACCTTCAAGTTCAATACAGAATATCAAAACATCGGGCGCTATATGAGCTAACGCCGCCCGAACAGTTTCTCGATATCGCTGAGCTTCAGCTCTACGTAGGTTGGGCGGCCATGGTTGCACTGGCCGCTGTGCGGGGTGGCTTCCATTTCCCTGAGCAGCGCGTTCATCTCGTCCACCGTCAATCGGCGGCCCGCGCGCACGCTGCCGTGGCAGGCCATGGTGCCGCACACCTCTTCAAGGCTTTCCTTCAAGCTTAGCGCTTCATCAAGGTCTGTCAGCTCATCGGCCAGATCACGCACAAGGCCCGGCACGTCCAGCTTGCCCAGCATGGCGGGCACTTCGCGCACCACCACGGCGCCTTCACCGAAGGGCTCGATCACAAGGCCAAGAGCCTCAAGCTCATCCACGCGTTTGAGCAGCCGCTCTGCGGGGCCGTCCTCCAGTTCCACTACTTCCGGCAGCAGCAGGCTTTGCCGCGCCACGCCGGTGGCGGCGATCTGTTTTTTCATGCGTTCATACACCAGCCGTTCGTGGGCTGCGTGCTGATCGACAATCACGATGCCGTCGGCTGTCTGGCTGACGATATAGGTGGCGTGCACCTGCCCGCGCGCGGTGCCGAGCGGGAATTCCTGCGGCGCGGATTGCGGCATGTCAGCCGCGGGTGCGCCAGTGCCGTAAGGCGCCTGTTCATCAATGGGGCGGGCGGACGGCGCAGCCATATCGCCAGACCGGTCAAACGCAAGCTGGCTTTCCTGCATCTCACCGTAGGAACCGGCGGAGGGGCTATACATCTGTTCCGCGACTTCGTTAAAGCCAGCGGGCAGTGTGGGGCGTTCATGGAGCCTGCCGTATGGGAGCGCGCTTGATAGCCCCGAATGGGGCCGCATGGCGCCAAGCGCCGCACCCGCCACGGTGGTTGAGGCCCGGTGCCCCGCCGCCGCCAGCGCATGCCTGAGCGCCGAGACAATCAGCCCCCGCACCAGCCCGGCATCCTTGAAACGCACCTCTGCCTTGGCCGGGTGCACATTCACGTCCACAAAGCTGGAGGGCACATCCAGAAACAGCGCCAGAATGGGGTGGCGGTCCCGCGCCAGATAGTCCTGGTACGCGCCGCGCACAGCGCCGTTCAGCAGCTTGTCTTTCACCGGGCGGCCATTCACGAACAGATACTGGTGTTGGGCATTACCACGCGAATAGGTGGGCAGGCCTGCAAAACCAGTGAGCCGAAGCTCTTCGCGTTCGGCGTCAATCTCCAGCGCGTTTTCGCGGAATTCCTTGCCCAGGATTGCCCCAAGGCGTTCAAGCCGCACATCGCCCGTAAGGCTTGTTACCTGCGGGGCACGAAACGTGGTGCGGTCCCCGTCTGACAGGGTGAAGGCCACATCCGGGTGCGCCATTGCCAGCCGTTTGATCACATCGCCTGCTTGGCCGTATTCGGTGCGCGCCGTTTTCATGAACTTGAGCCGCGCAGGCGTGGAATAGAACAGGTCGCGCACTTCAATGCGTGTGCCGGTGGTGAGTGCCGCGGGCTCAACCGCATTCTTGTGGCCGCCTTCCACGCGCACGGCCCAGGCTTCATCTGAGCCCTTGGCTTTTGATGTCACCGTCAGGCGCGCCACAGCCCCGATGGACGCCAGCGCCTCCCCCCGGAAACCGAGCGAGGCGATATTGACCAGGTCATCATCCTTGAGCTTCGAGGTGGCGTGGCGTTCCACCGCCAGCGACAGTTCATCCGCGTCCATGCCGCGGCCGTCATCCACCACCTGAATCAAGGCCTTGCCGCCATCGCGCATCACCACATCAATGCGGGTGGCCCCGGCGTCAACCGAGTTTTCCACCAGTTCCTTGACGGCGCTGGCCGGACGCTCGACCACCTCACCCGCCGCGATGCGGTTGATGGTACGTTCCGATAGCAGGTGAATAATGCCCGCTTGTGTTGGAAGATCATGTCTGTTCTGGCTTGTCATGGCGCGACCCTATCAGGGTTTTCTGGGCCATGGAAGTGCCGCCGCGTGCAAATTGTCACCCTTCGCGATGGAGGACGAAATCTAGCCTGAAATCAGGAAGGGTGCGGCTCGGTAAAGCCTGATTTCTTCTTCATCGCACGGGCATCTGTGGCGGTCTTTCATGCGCAGAACCAGCTGATCGCGTACCCGGCTATAGACCTGTGATTCGAAACTAACACGCTCCTCGTCGCTCATGGCATCAAAGTCATGATGATCCAGGTTTCTTTCCGCCATCAGGTCATGGCGTGCTTTGGTATATAGCCCCAATTGCCGTACCCGCAGCATCCATGCCATAGCATCAAACTGTTCAGACTTTTCGGTCATGTCAGCTTTGACCCGCGCTTTGCCTGCCACGTCAAAGGCCTGCAGATACTGGCTGAAGGCCGCTTCCGCACTTTCATCTGGTGAATGTGGTTGTGTGCCGCCCGGGGCCTCAAGCGCTGACACGTTTGGCAAAGATGGCGTAATTTTCACGCGACCTACTCCGGGTCCGGGATGGTTACCACGCGGTAGAAATTCTGCTTTTTCCGTTCCAGCTCCATTTCCTCATAGGCTTTCACAGCCTGGGCCATATCGTCCCTTTGGTGCATGCTGTTGAAAACCCGGGCCTCAAAAACGGCGCGTTCGGACGCTTTCATGTCTCGAAGATCCAGAACCGTCAGACCCTCTTCATCCATCAGCGCCTTCTTGGCGGTGATATAGCTATCTAGTTCCAGGGCACGCATTGCCCATCCAACCACGCCCAACTCGGCAATACCGTTCCGCTGATGGGCAATAATGCGCGTCTCACCTGTCCCGTCGAACTGCTCCAACAGCGCACGAAAATGAGAAACTGAGTCCATGACCCCCGCCTGGGTTTCAGTTCTTCCAAAAGATTCAAGATGTTGCGTACTGGTGTCTGTTTTTGCGATGTCCATATCACTGTCCTCGTAACGCAACCGGCAAAGATCTCATAAGCAACCGGTGTGCCAATCGGCAGCAATATTTTGATTATATATTCAACCAAATGGTTGACAATTATCTTCGCCCAAGATACTAAACCATATGGTTGAATATTTATCAGATCGGCTCGACGCCACATTCGCTGCGCTTGCGGACCCCACGCGGCGCGGCATGCTCGCCACCCTCGCCACGGGCGACCACACGGTCAGTGATCTTGCCGCACCCTACGCCATGTCGCTCGCAGCGGCCTCAAAGCACGTAAAGAAGCTGGAGGCCGCCGGGTTGGTAACTCGCGAAATTCGGGGCCGCAGCCACATCTGCCGGTTGGACGCCGCGGCACTGCGCGAGGCACACGCCTGGACCGAACGATACCAGAAATTCTGGGCAGGCAGGCTGGACGCGCTTGAAGCCGCACTGGTGGCAGATAAACACAAGCCTGAAAGGACGGAAAATGACTGAATTCGCAACGCTACTGGAACCCGGTACTGCCAGGCTGGAACGCATGCTACCCGCCTCGATCGAGCAGGTTTGGGCCTACCTGACCGAAAGCGACAAGCGCGGCAAATGGCTGGCAACAGGGGATATGGACCTTCGTGTCGGCGGCGTGGTGGAGCATGTGTTCGACCACCGCACCCTGTCACCCCACCCAGAGACCATCGAAATCCCGGATAAATACAAAAAGCACTGCGGTATCACGAAAATGATCGGTCACATCACCGCAATCGAGCCACCCCGCCTGTTGGCCTACACCTGGGCAGAGGGTGAAGCCCCGGATTCGGAAGTGACGTTTGAGCTGACAGCCATGGGCGATATGACCAAGCTTGTGATCACCCACCGCAAACTGCCGGACCGCGAGACGACAATCGGCGTGTGTGGCGGCTGGCACGGCCATGTAGATATCATGATCGCTGTCCTCAAGGGCGAAACACCCAAGCCGTTCTGGAGCATCTTCCTGCCGCTTGAAGCGGAATATGAAAAGCGCATCTGAACGCAGCACCACTGAAAACAAGAAAGGCCGCGGCAATCCTGCCTGCGGCCTTTTCCAATTCTAGATGGTTCCGGTTTAGCTGCCGGAAGACACCCGGCGAACGGAGACATTGTCAGTGCGGAATTCGCGCTCATCAGCGTCCAGGATGTCGGCAAGGAGAAGCGTCTTCTTCACCACAGCCAAATCCTTCTGGCCAACGTTGGAGCGCACGTCCGGCTCGCTTGGGCCAACGCGCGAGAGCAGGTCGCGCTCAGCGTCGCTCTTGGGCTCTGACCGCTTGAACTTCTTGCCCGGGAACAATGCTTCATAAGCCTGACCGCTGGCGTCAATGGTTTGAGCGTTTGGCTCACCCGGACGTGGCGGCGCAAGGTTTGCTTCCGGTGGCACTACAAGTGGCGCCCGGCTGACAACTTCAAACTCGTCGGGGCTGTTCTTACCGCCACCGCAAGCAGCAAGCGTCAGGGCAGCCGCACCGATAAACAAAACAGACTTGAGATTCATGAACTCTCTCCTTTGTGGTCGGCCGTACCGTCGCCGACCTTTTGGGCATTTTTAGGGCCTTTCGCCGCTGGCCGCAAGCCATCAATGAGCAGAAGCACCACACCAATGGTGATTGCTGCGTCAGCCACGTTGAAAACATAGAAGCTATAGCCCCCTGCATGCAGGTGCACAAAGTCCACCACCGCGCCGTGCAGGAAGCGGTCAATGATGTTGCCGACAGCCCCACCAAGGATCAACGCAAGCCCCCAGACTTCCATTTTCCTGGCAGTATCAAACAACCATTTGGCAACCCACAGACTGATTAGCCCGGTCAGGACGATGATGCCCCATTTGCCGAGGGATTCGCCAAGCGGAATGCCCATCGAGATACCACGATTCCAGACCATGGAAAAATTCAGGAAAGGCAGCAATTCAACGCTGCCTTTTTCCCGCAGCTTGAGGCCTTCGAGAATCCACCATTTCGAGAGCTGGTCGGCCGCGAGCAAACCCGCGGCCCCCAAAAGCCCTTTCCGAAAATATGGACCCGCCATCAGGCCGATTACCCCGCAGCCTGGACGTCAAGCCCGGTGACAGCGTCCGCACAGCGGTTACACAGTTCACCGTGGGCTGAGACTTCCTCAGACACCACCCAGCAGCGCTCACATTTGTCACCGCTTGCCGCCGCAGTCACCACAGCCACGCCCTTGACGTCATCAAGGGTGAAGGCGCCTTCTGGTGCCGCGTCTTCGATGAGGCGGGCTGAAGAGGTGATCATCAGCTCTGCCACATCAAGGCCACCCAGCGCGTCGACATAAGCGTGGTCAGCCACATAGATGGCCACATCAGCCTGCAGGCTGGCGCCAATACGTTTTTCACGGCGGTCCAGCTCCAGCGCGCCGGTCACAACGCGGCGCAGGCGGCGGATCATGGTCCATTTTTCCGCGAGCGCGTCGTTTTTCCAGTCCGCAGGCGTCTCGGGCCAGGCCTGACGGTGAACGCTTTCAGCGTCATTGCCAAAGCGGGACAGCCACACTTCCTCGGCCGTGAAGGCCAGGATCGGCGCGAACCATGTGGTCAGGCGGTTGAACACTTCATCAAGCACCGTACGGACAGCGCGGCGGCGGTTGCTGCCTTCAGCGTCACAGTAGAGCGAATCTTTCCGGATATCGAAGTAGAAGCTCGACAGCTCAACAATGCAGAACTGGTAAAGCGCCTGGAAGATCGGGTTATAGTCGAACGTGTTCGCCTTTTCCCGGATCAGCGTATCCAGGTCCGCCAGGCGGTGCAGGATATAGCGCTCCAGTTCCGGCATTTCGGCGGCTGGCAGACGCTCTTCGTCCGTGAAGCCCGCAAGGTTACCCAGTAGGTACCGCATGGTGTTGCGGATTTTCCGATATGCATCAACCTGGCCCTGGATGATCTGGTCACCGATGCGCACATCTTCCATATAGTTCACAGACGTCACCCACAGGCGCAGGATATCGGCACCATACTGCTGGATGATCTTTTGCGGCGCCACAGTGTTGCCCAAGGACTTGGACATCTTGCGGCCTTCACCGTCCATGGTGAAACCGTGCGTCAGCACATTCTTGTAAGGTGCAACACCACGCGTACCGCAGCTTTCCAGAAGGCTTGACTGGAACCAGCCGCGGTGCTGGTCAGACCCTTCAAGGTAGAGGTCCGCAGGGGACTGCAAATCGTCGCGCGCTTCGCAAACAAATGCGTGGGTACAGCCACTATCGAACCATACGTCGAGAATGTCGTGAACCTGCTCGTAGTCCTCAGCGTCATATTTGTCGCCCAGGAAGTCCTGCGCCGGGATCGCCACCCATGCATCTGCACCACCGTCCTTGACCGCAGCCACGATGCGGGCATTGACGTCAGCGTCCTGCAGCAACTCACCGGTTTTCTTGTGTACAAACACGGTGATCGGCACGCCCCAGGCGCGCTGGCGAGAGATTACCCAATCGGGGCGGTCAGCAACCATCGCGCGGATACGGTTTTCCGATACCGCCGGGTACCAGTTGGTATCGTCAATGCCCTTGAGCGCCTTGCCGCGCAGGCCGGTTTTCTCCATGGAGATGAACCACTGCGGCGTGTTGCGGAAAATGAGCGGCGCTTTGGAGCGCCAGCTGTGCGGATAGCTGTGGGTCAGGTGGCCTTTGCTGGCAAGTGCACTGGCATCCGTCAGCAGCTCACAGACCTTGTCAGCCACCTTATAAACATGCTCGCCAGCTACCAGCGGCACATGCTCATAGTAGCAACCGCTTTCATCAACCGTGTACGGCACTTCAATGCCAAACTTCACATGAGCGACCTGATAGTCGTCGTCACCATGGCCGGGGGCCGTGTGCACGAATCCGGTACCAGCCTCGGTGGTGACATGGTCGCCCGGCAGCATCGGCACATCAAAGTCATAGCCCTGACCGCGCCAAGGGTGCGCCAGCGCACCGCCTTCAAGGGCTTTGCCCTTCAGGTGGCTGATCACCAGATAATTCTCAATCCGTGCCCGCTTTACGAACTCAAGCACCAGTGCTTCGGCCACAACCAGGCGGTCGCCTTCAGCAACCTGGGCGCCTTCGCCAGCTTCGGTTACCTCAATCACGATATAATCGATGTCAGGGCCATAGCAGACGGCGCGGTTGGCGGGAATGGTCCACGGGGTGGTGGTCCAGATTACCACGCGGGCGCCCTCAAGGTCTTCATGCGGGACTTTGACAAACGGGAAGGACACATCGATCTGCACGCTCGTGTGGTCGTGATACTCAACCTCAGCCTCTGCGAGTGCCGTCTTCTCAACAGGGGACCACATCACAGGCTTGGAACCGCGGTAAAGCGCACCGCTTGTCGAGAACTTCAGCAGTTCCTCAACGATCTGGGCCTCGGCCGCATAATCCATCGTCAGGTACGGCTTTTCCCAGTCACCGAAGATGCCAAGGCGCTTGAATTCCTCGCGCTGTACGCCGATCCACTCATCAGCAAAGGCGCGGCATTCCTTGCGGAATTCAACCGGGTCAACATCGTCCTTGTTTTTCTTCTTCTTGCGGTATTTTTCCTCGATCTTCCATTCGATCGGCAGACCATGGCAATCCCAGCCAGGCACGTAAGGCGCATCTTTGCCCTGCATCTGCTGCGACTTGACGATCACATCCTTCAGGATCTTGTTCATCGCATGGCCGATGTGGATGTTGCCATTGGCATACGGAGGGCCATCATGCAGCACGAACTTGTCGCGGCCCTTGGCGTCCTCGCGCAAGGTTTTATAGATGGCATCCTTTTCCCAGCGCTTCAGGAACTCTGGCTCGCGCTGGGGCAGGCCTGCGCGCATGGGGAAATCGGTTTTCGGCAGGAAGACGGTATCGCGGTAATCGCGCTTTTCACTATTGTCGGCAGACATGACTGTTTGTCTCGCTCTTGATAACTGGGGCCGCTTCAAAATTGCGTTGCACCCAAAGGAATTCTGGAAAATGTGTAAACTTGAAACCCCGGTCGCTAGTCTATTAGCGCCGGGCCAGTAATTCGAATAATGATGCCAGCGACAGGCCAGCCATATTTACTGTGGATTTGCATGGCGGCACTTTTATCAATCTTGACCCCGGGTGTCGAGCGGAAAGGCAGGCTATCAGAGCCCTTTGAAGACCTTTTTCTGGTTCGCAACCGCGAAAACGCCTTGTTGCTTCTTGCGGCGCTCCGGCCCGGAATAGTCGCCACCACCTACGCGGCGGTCGGGGCCATAGTAGCCTGTCACGCGAATGAAGGGCTTCGGCCTGAGGAGAATATCGTCCAGATTCTTAATTAGGCTGGCCGTGGTAAAGGGCATCACCACCATCTTGGTCACACCCGCGTTCCGAGCCTGATTCACGCTTTCCCGGTCTGGGTCTTTCATCGCGTAGATGATGGGGGCAACCGAGATTGGCGCATTCATCATGCGAATAAAGCGGCAAAAATCGATGCCGCCAATATCGGGGAAGGTGTCTTCAACCAGCAAGAGGTTGAACTGTTCCACGTTCATCTTTTCCATTGCGTCGCGATTGTTTTCAGCAATCTGGAAAACAGCGGCGCCCTGTTCTTTGAAAACGGCACGTGCACCCACGGCGGCCTGACCGTTGGCCATGGCGATCAACACTCGAAGATCGGATTTCTCGCCCAGCTTCACGCGCGGCCCTCCCCAAACAATAAACATGGTTAGTGCAATTCGTCATATAAGACGCACGCGCCTAACTCAAGCATCGCTTCAAATTTTCACGAAGGGTGTGGTAGGCACCGGTCAGCTATTCTCGCCCCTGAGAATGCTCAACTGGGTCGCTCGGTCTATAATGGTGGGCTCTGTCCTGCGCCGGTCAACACCACCCGGCACAGGCGCCGTCCGTGTACGTCGGTCGGGACCATTGTAGCTTGTATGCTGGACAATAGACCGTGTGTCGGTCGCAGCGGCTTCAATGGATTTCATCAGGGTAGTGAAGGAAAATGGCATCACCGCGATCTTGGTGGCGCCCGCATCCCGTGCAGCCATTACCTTTTTCTGGTCGGGCTCATGAATGCCAAAGATAATTGGGGCAACCGCCATCGGACTGCTGGTCAATCTGATGAAGCGGCAGAAATCGATACCGCCCAGATCAGGAAAGTGCTCATCAATGACCAGCATATTGTATGTATGATCCAGCATCATCTCGACGGCATCGCGGTTATTCACCGGCGTCACCACGCCAATCCGCTGCCTGAGCATCATATCCTTGAGGCTCGATGACGCCTGATCATTGCCAAGCGCCAACATTACATGAAGGTTTGCCAGAATTTCACCCGGTCCACTAATCGGATCATCTCCATAATGATTGCAAGCCTAGCCTAGGACGCGTTCATTAAAGGTGCGTTAATCATGCCAGCGCTTCGAAGACACCCAAGAAATTGTTATGCCGTGGACTCCTTTGGCAGAAACGGGGGTGGGCCAGCGCTACACCAAACCGGCGTAAAAAAAGCCCGGCTCCTGTGTGGCGCCGGGCTTGCATTTTATTCGTGACTTTCGGGGCGTCAGCCCTGTTGCCTTGCAGCCTTTCTGCGGCGCCTCAACAAGTTAAGGGTTTCCACGCCAAGGGAGAAGGCCATGGCAAAATAAATGTACCCCTTCGGCACATGGAACCCGAGGCCTTCCGCCACAAGGAACACACCAATCAGCATGATGAAGCTGAGCGCGAGAATCTTGAGTGTCGGGAACCGCTCAATGATGCTTGCGATATAGCCGCTTGAGAACATCATCACCAGCATTGCCACGGTCATGGCAGCAACAATGACCGGAATAACTTTGGTCATACCCACCGCAGTCATTACGGAGTCGAAACTAAATATAATGTCGATAAAAACAACCTGCAGGATAACGGCTGCCATGCCGCCAGTGACCGCCTTGATCTCTTCCTTATAGTCACCGGTCACTTCATCATGGATGCTGTTGGTCCCCTTATAAAGCAGGAAGCCACCGCCAAGGAGCATCAGCATATCCTTGCCGGAAAAGGCCTGCCCGAACACCGTCAACCAAGGGGTTTGCAGGCTGATGATCCAGGCAACGCCCAACAGCAGCAGAATGCGCATCACAAGGGCCAAGGTCAGGCCAATCATACGGGCGCGCTTGCGCTGCCCTTCGGGTAGGTGCCCGACCAAAAGCGCAATGAAAACGACGTTATCGATGCCAAGGATGATCTCAAGCGTTGTCAGGGTCAGAAAGCTGACCCAGACATGGTAATCCATAAGAAGTTCCATTGTGCCCCCCGCGAGACTTGAATGTGTATCCGAGCGGCTTTAGCGCGCCCGGATATGTGGTTCAGGAAAGAGCTTGAGATAACGATCAAGCGTCGGCGGTTCAAGCCGGTCGCGCGCGTTTTCCGGCTCCGCCAGAACAATTCTCGCCACCCGACTGTCCCGGTGAATCTGGTTCTTGAGCGCATCAATGCCGTCAAACTTCTGTTCGGCCCGCAGGAACGCTACAAGCTCTACCCGCAGATGCTTGTCGTAAAGATCTTCATCGAAATCAAACAGATGCACTTCAAGGAGGACATCGCGCTTGTCGAAGGTTGGCCTGTTGCCGACGTTGGCAACGCCCTGGATCACCCGGTCGTCACCTTCAATATGAACGCGAACTGCATAAACACCCAGCTTGGGCTGCAGGCTTTCACCCAGTTCCACGTTGGCCGTTGGAAACCCGATGGTACGACCGCGCTGATCGCCTTTGGTCACCCGGCCATTGATCGACCACCAGTGCCCCAGAAGGGCCGCGGCCTTGCGGGCCTCGCCCGCCTGCAGGGCCTGTCTTACAAGCGTGGAGCTGTAGACTTCACCAGCATAGCCCTCTAGCCCCACGGTTACAGGCTTGATAACGCTCAGGCCGAAGCCTTCCATTTCGCCCATCCACGCAAGCACATCGGTCCCACCGCCCCGGCCTTTGCCAAAACGGTAGTCATAGCCCACAAACACATGCTTGGTATCCAGGCCCTTCAGAAGAATCTCCGTTACGAAATCCTGAGCCTGCATGCCAGCAAGAGACTTATCGAACGGCAGCACCAGAAGCTGGTCAATGCCGAACTGTTCCAGAAGCTGGGCCCGTTCGCGAAACGGTGTCAGGCGAAATGGCGGCGCCTTGGGTGCGAAGAAGCTAACGGGATGCGGCTCGGTCACCACGACTGTCAGGCCCTGCTTCATCTGGCGTGCCAGCCTGCCAGCCTCGCCAATCACCACCTGGTGGCCACGATGAAACCCGTCAAAGTTACCGAGCGCAACCACATTGCCGCGGTGCTCAGCGCTGACTTCATTGATGTGCCGCAGTAGGCGCATGGATTGACCCATTCCTGTTGCTACCTAGCCCCTGCATCTACAGGAGCTCGAAATTTATGCGTTTGGTCGGCTCGGGACATACACCAATGCGTCGCCCGCCACCACTATTTTGTCCCCTACCATACATTTGGTTTCATAGGACACCCGGTTCTTTTCCATGCCCGTGACTTCGGCGGTCGCCACCACGGTGTCACCAATCCTGACCGGTGCAAGGAATTTTGTGCTTTGGTGCATGAACACGGCACCAATGCCTGGCAGCCTGGTCCCCAAAACGGCGGAGATAAAACTTGCGGTCAGGGCCCCATGGGCGATCCGCTCACCGAAGCGCGTGGTTGCTGCATATTCGGCATCCAGGTGCAGCGGGTTCACATCGCCCGAAATTTCCGCAAATGCTTCAATCATTTCCGCTGTTATCGTTCGGGTGATCGAGTCACTTTGGCCGATACTCATATCTTCAAAAAAAAGCTGTTGAACCATTTTTTCCTGTCCTCTGGGTATGCAACGGTGGCAGAATATGGTCCTAAATGGCGGATTTCATTAGTTTTTGTCCACTCTTTCTTGCTGATTGCCGGAGCCCGGCGCAATAATATGGTTTCAAAAGAATGAGTTAGTGTTTGAAACTTGTGCACCGATGGGTTAACCAATTCTTCATGCTATCAGGGCTAGTGTCCTGAATAGGGAATTTAGCGGTGTCAGGTTGGCACTGAAGGTGCGTAATCAATAATATTGAGGAATTATCATGGCCGTTGATATGGGTATGCCGATCCTTATCGTCGACGACTACAAGACAATGCTGCGGATTGTCCGCAACCTTCTGAAGCAACTTGGCTTCAACAATGTTGACGAAGCCACGGATGGGGCAATGGCGCTTGAGAAAGCACGGGCTAAACAGTATGGCCTGATCATCTCTGACTGGAACATGGAACCGATGACCGGTTACGAATTCCTGAAAGAGGTTCGCGCCGACAATGTAATCAAGAACACACCGTTCATTATGGTGACGGCAGAATCCAAGACAGATAACGTGATTGCCGCCAAGAAGGCAGGCGTTAACAACTATATTGTTAAGCCATTCAACGCGGCGACACTGAAGACCAAACTAGTCGCGGTTCTCGGAGACTTTTAATGACAACCCCAGAGCTTCCGAAGCAGATTCAACTGCTAGTCGACAGCTTACGGAAGCAAGATACGACGCAATTGTCCCTGACCGATGTAGCTTCGGTCACTGAAGTGCTGATCGGCACCATGTCCGTGTTCTTCAAGTCCATCGACACGTCTATCTACCGGGAATGCCGGTCCCTGAGCGACTATATCTCCAATGCCCGCAAGGAAATTGCTTCCCTGCAGCCGGGTGACCTGGAAAGTGCGCGCATTCCACGGGCTGGGCTTGAGCTAGATGCCATCGTCCAACAAACCGAAGAAGCCACCAACACCATCATGGAGGCGGCTGAGGAAATCATGGGCCTGGACCCGGACGACAAAGACAATTATGTCGCCACCAGCCAGGATGCTGTGATGCGCATCTTCGAAGCCTGTTCCTTCCAGGACATCACAGGCCAGCGCATCTCGAAAGTTGTGGAGACTTTAGCCCACATCGAGACACGTGTAATGGAGCTGCGCGACCTTCTGGGTGTTACCGATCAGGATATCGAAGAAGCCAAAGAAGCTGCTGGCCCGATACCGGAAGACAAATCGCTGCTTTCCGGCCCTGCCCTTCAAGGCGAAGGTATTGACCAATCTGAGGTCGACGCCCTGTTGGGTGGCGGTGCTGCGGCTGAGCCAAAAGCGGAAGCGGCTCCTGCGCCTGCTCCACAGCCAAAACCTGAACCAAAACCCGAGCCCAAGGTCGAGCCGCCAAAAGCCGTTTCGCCCAAGGAACTCGACAACATGTTCGAGGAAGACTTCGATCCAGTAGCTGACGTGGAGGCCAAAGAGGCCAAGAAGAAGGCGGAAGAGGCGAAGAAGGCTGAGGAAGAAAAGAAAAAGGCCGAAAAGAAAGCTGAACCAGCCAAAGAGGAAGAAATCGACCTTCCTGAAGGCGAAGAGGTCAGCCAGGACGATATCGACGCCTTGTTCGGCTAGATTAGATTACCAGATAAAATGGAATCCGGGCCCAGGTGCATTCTGCGGCCCGGTTTTTCTTTGGGTTACGTTACCATTTCAAGGCTTGCATCACCGCGTGCGGCACCGCTTTTTCCTCGCCGAATATCTTGCGGAAACTATGCACCGGTACGCGAGCCTTGTTCGCTGCCTGGTCCAGAAGGGGCGCTTCGTCGCGGTGAATGCCGCCGGTAATGAACAGGCCGCGGTAACCGGCCGCGCTCGCGCCTGCCATATCCGTCTGCAGGCTGTCTCCCACCATCAGGACACGGGAGCCCGGCGTGCTACAATCCATCCCGACTTCCTTGAGGCAGGACTGAAGCGCCTGGGGCGTCGGCTTGCCGAACCAGTGCACGTCACCGCCCATGGATGCATACAGGTCAGCCACTGCCCCCGCGCAAGGGTAAAGCCGTTCGCCCACATGGACAATTCTGTCCGGATTGGCGCACAGGAATGGCACGCCACGCTCGGCCGCAGCCCTGAGCCACGGACCGTGGGCCTCCACATCCTGAAAATCGAGGTCTGTCGCCAGGATGATGTCAGCCTCATCCGGGTGGTCCACATCCGTGACCGGCAGGCCTTCCACCGTGTTACGGTCTCCCTCCGGGCCCACGTGATAAAGCCGGGCGTCCGTAAAGCGCTCGCGCACTTCGTCTCGGGCCAGACCACCGGATGTGACGACAAAATCGGTCAGGGATGTAGGCAGTCCCATCTCCATCAAATGATCGCGCACATGGGTTCGAGGACGCGGTGCGTTTGACAGGAACACTGTCCGCACCCCCGCCTCACGCGCGCGCTGAATGGCCTCAACGGCGTCCGCATGCAGGCGTAACCCGTCGTGCATCACGCCCCACAAGTCGCATATCACGAGGTCGGTTTCGTCTATCACTTCCCTAAGTCCAACGGCCATATGTACGCTGGTGCCGGATGAATTCGGCATGAAACAGTCTCCAGAGTTTGGAGTTTGAGCCCGGGGCGGACGCCCGCAGCGGCTTACTCGCTACAGATTAAAATTCGCTGCTCAGGTTTGCAGCCGACGTTGGCTCGCCAAAGAGATACCCCTGTGCATATTCTACCTTGGATTCAAGCGCCATCAGGACATCATCTTCGCTCTCGACCCGGCTGGCGACAAGCTGCATACCGTTGCGACGGAGGAAAGACTTGATCGCTTCCACGTCGCCCTCTTCCGGGTGCGCAATCATCAGATCCTTCAGGTCGGACTTGATAAACTGGAACTTGTTTTCGCCCAGATAGGTAAAGTCCTTGTTGAAATCCTTCACAAGATCCATGGAGAATCCGAACCCCTTGCGCCCAAGCGCCAGTAGGCGCTCCTTCACTTCGCCCGGCAGCAGGTAATAGTCTTCCTGGCTGATCTCAAACACCAATCGGTCACGGAATTCAGAGTTGGCAGACATAAAGTCGATAAACTGCGGGAAAAATTCCTCGTCTTCCATGGAATGGCGCGACATGTTGATGAAGAAGCGTACCTTCGGACGACGCTTGCCAAGCCGGCGTACCAGTTGGATCAGGCGGAACAACAACAGGTTATCGATAGTGCCGATCAGGCCTTTGTTTTCCGCTACCCGCATATATTGGCGGGGCAGGATAATACGGCCTTCTTCATCCCGTACGCGGGAGAAACATTCATAGTGCACAGACCGCCTGGATGGCAGCGTGACGATCGGTTGCAGATAGAGGTCCACCCGGTTTTCCGCCAGCGAACTGCGGATCACAGACAGAAGCTGGTCTTCGCGCTTGATCAGGCGGATTTGTGCCTTCTTGCCACGCACAGGTGCCTTCGGGCTCGCGCCAGCAGCGCGGGACACAGCCGAGCCAGGCTCCGCACCCTCATCCTCATCACCATCCTCGTCCTGTGGCAAGGGCTCCGTGCCGTCGCCTTCATCCACCACCGCCATGGCAGCCTCTTCCGGCGTCAACTCGATTTCATCAAGCTCCATGTCACCGTCATCGTTGGCATCGCCATCTGCATCGCTTCCTGGCTCTGCTTTGGCTGCCTTCGTTGACTTGGCCTCTGGCTGTTCAGCAGGCTTTTCCGGCACATGATCGGCGCTAAGTGCCATGGCATCTTCGTCTGTAGGTTCGATGATTCCAGCCTTGCCGCCACGTTTCGCGGGCTTGGCCACCTTGATACCCTTGGCTTCCAGCTCACCTTCGCGCTTCGTCAACTGGGTCAGCAGGGTGTGCAACACCTTCAGCTCACCAACAACCTCGATGCTCTTTTCGTCGCCCTGTTCCGTCTTGCGGCGCGTACGCTCCAGGTCGCCACGCAAGATGGTCGTGACATCTTCAAGCACTGCGACGCGCGCTGCGGTTTCTTTCTCAATCCGCTTCACGGTGAACAGGTTCTGGATTTGCCAGGCGCCGAAGAAAACAACCACCCCCAGCAGCTGTGCCAGCTGCTCGGGCATGTCAAACAAGCGCGGCGGAATGATCATCACCGCCAGACCAAGGATCATATAAGATACCAGAAGGAGCACCTGCGTCAGCACTGCCATGAAATCACCACCCTTTTTGGTCAACTTGCCAAGCCTTACGGCCATGCTGGCATAACTGACGGGATTCGTTAAGACTTTTGTTCAAATGATCTTGCTGTCTTATGCCTTAACAAGGCCGTAAAACAGTGCCATCATACTGGCAAGTCGGATCAAAACGGGACGGAGGCACGACAATGAAAAAACTGTTTCTTGGGTTGGTAGTCATCATACTCATCGGTATGGGTGTGGCATACGTCCAACTCGACAATATTGTCAAAGTAGGCGTGGAGACCGGTGGACCGGAAACTTTGAAGGTGCCGGTGACTGTTGAAAGCGTGTCCTTGTCGCCCTTCTCTGGCAAGGTTGCCATCAAGGGGCTTGAGATTGGCCAACCGCAAGGATATGGCGAGGGCAAGATTGCAAGCGTTGGCAGTTTTGACATGAAACTGCGGCCCAGCACACTGATGTCGGATCATATTATTATCGACAGCATTGTGATTGATGCTCCGATGCTGGATGCCCGACGTATCGACGGCAAAACAAACTTTGAAAGGCTGCAACAGAATGTTGGTCCTTCGGAAGAAACCGCCCCGTCCAACATCACCCTGACAATCAAAAGCATGCAAATCCGCGGTGCGCAGGTGGCCGTAAAGAATGAAGGCTCCATCAAAGTGGACCAGACCATCCAGCTGGCTGATTTCAACATCACCGATCTTGGAACAGACGAAAAAGGCCTGGCCCCGGCTGAAATCGCACGGCACATCATGGCGGTGCTGCAGCCACAAATCACCCAAGCGCTGATCAAGGCTGGCGCATCTGACAAACTGAAGGATATTGCCTCTGGCGCTGAAGGCAAATTGGAAGAAGGCCTGTCGAGCCTCGTAGGCAAGCTGAAGAAGAAAAAAGACGACCAGAATTGAATTGAACAAAATAACTGATTGATTTCTGGACTGATAAGTCCAATATTCACAATCAGTTGTAAGGGAGGACATTATGTCACTGGAAAAAATCACCGAAGAAATCCGCGGCCGCGTTGGCTCGCATTCCCCACTGGCTGCTATCATCAAGTTTGATTTTGGCGACGACGGCGTTGTGCGCATCGACGGCAAGGCTTCGCCTAGCGTGGTCGACAACGAAGACTCCGAAGCTGACTGCACTGTTAAAGTCACGATGGATAACTTCGTTCAGATCGCAGAAGGAAACCTTAATCCACAGATGGCTTTCATGACTGGTAAATTGCGTGTAGAAGGCGACATGAGCCTTGCCATGCAGCTTGGCTCGATCCTGGGTTAAGCAACTGGTCAAATAGGTTATCATGCTGGAAAAATTTCGCTCCCTCGCTATCGGTCTCTGCCTTTTCGTCATTGTCATCGGACTGGCAGTCTATTTCATGGTCCAGATCGGCGGGGGCGATAGTCTTTTCGGTGATGAGAGCGGCACGCTCGAAACGGTGGAATTTGAAACACTGCCTTTCGACGGGGATGAGACCGGGTACCTTTTGTGCCCGGGCACTCTCTGCAAAGCTGCGACAACCAACGGCCCTGCTGCCCGCTTTGAAGTTGATGCCGGCACGCTTAGACTGGCTTTGGCCGACTATGTGGACAATATGCCCACCATTCGGACCTACAGCTTCGATCCGGTCAACAACCAGTTTGATTTTCTGGAGCGTCTCCCGGGTGAAAGCATCCCTGCGGTTCTGACAGTTCGTATTCTGGATATCGATGGCTATTCAAGCAGCCTTGTTATCTATAGCCGCAAGCCGATTGGCGACAGCAAACCGGGCGAGCATGAAAAGCGGGTAACCCGCTGGCTCACGATCCTCACATCGCGCCTTGCGTCCTAATCCAATATGAAACAAATCTTGCGCTGGAAAGCCTAGATCAGGCTGCCGGAACCATACTGCACACGGCCAGGCTGGGCTTCTTCGACGTCATCATCGTATATCTGGGACTGAGCTGAGGCTTCTTCTGCGTCGGCAGCAACGTCCGCCTCGCCGCGCAGGATGCTGTTGGCTGCGATCGTGTCCTTGATCTTGGACTGGGTCTCCAGATAGCGGTTCTTGGCGCGCTCGAAATTGGAAACTGGCGGTAGCGGTGCGCTGGCTTCCTGCGTCCGGGTCTGGGCCAGCAGGAACGACACGCCGTTCCCCAGAAGGCCACGACCAGGCTGAGCCGCATTTGCGCCTTGGCCCGGGAACAAGCGTAGTGACGAACTACCCGATTCGCCCTGACCTTGGTTCAGACTTCGGCTGAAGTCGGCAGATTGGGCTGAAGACGAGCCGCTGGGGCGCGCGGAAGGACGTTCCGCACGAGAAACGGGGCTCGCGCCTTGCGAGCCTGCAGCAAAAGCAGCATCTGCCATTTTTGCACCCAACTAGTTTCACCCATTGGCAGTTTACCGCCTTCCCTGTGTTCTGGCAATGACACAAGCGTATGTCTTCCGCCGAAAGGCGTGATTCCGTGCTGGTATTTGGGGGATCGCTTGTGCTATCGCTCAGGCCATAGGGGGCAGTCTCCGGCTTGAATAGGGAATTCAGGCGCACCATCTGGGAGGAGGTGTGGAGAGACAGCTGCGAACGAACTCAAGAATAAAGCGAATAGTTGATATGGATAATAATACGCTTGCCATTTACATTCACGAACTCCGGAACCAGTGCCTGCACGCGCAGGCCTCGTTCGACCTTTTCAACCAGGCAGTAGTCAACAAGGCAGCCAACGGCGTCCTTTATGGCGGCCAGATGGTTTTGATGCCATCGAGCCAGATCTCGTCGCTACTGTGGCCGACCCGCGCCCGTGCACGCGGTCGTGGTGAGGCCCTCAGGAAAGTGCTGCAACTGCCGGAGAAGCATCCACTGAATGATCGCCGTCTGGCAGAGCTGTGGGAACGCGCCGACGAGAAGGTTGAAGAATGGATCGCCAACACCAAGGGCCGCCAGGTCGTCTTTGATTTTGTCGGTGACCCTGCCCAGCTTGGCGACGGCAACACACCGGAAGAGTGTATCTACCGCGCCTATAACCCGAACACGCACACCTTCTACTACCGCGGTGTGGGCTATAACCTGCAGGCTGTTGCAAAAGCGCTGTCGGACGTTGGTGGCCGCGTGAACGCGGTGTACCGCCAGTTGTTCCCTGAGCACGCCAAAGCGGAAGACGAAGCTCGCAGGCAGGCAATGGAAGCCCAGCAGGCAGCAGCGGCGGCGCAGCAAACCGGCACCCCAGCACCGGAATCAGCGGCGGCTAACGATGTAGCGCCCGAGCCGATCGACCTGTCTGGCGGTGAAGCCCAAGCGGAAGAAAAGCCTGCCAAGAAGGCTGCACCGAAGAAAAAGCCTGCCGCCAAGAAAGCTGCGCCGAAGAAAAAAGCCGCGGCCAAGAAGGCCGACTAAGGCACCCCAGGCAAAGTGAAGGGCTGGCCCGGTGCCGGCCCTTTCCTTGAGCACGACCAAGCCAACCGCCGCAATTTGGCCAAGCTGATCTGGCATAAGCCTTTATGGCAATTGCCCTCGGCGCCAAACTTTGTATGATGCGGTCTCTGACTGGTAAGGATAACGAACTGATGATGAAAACCCTGTCTCTAGTACTCGCCGGCTATGTGCTTGTAAGCACTTCTGTTTTTGCTGCAGATTGCGGTGAGCCACCGATGGACGAACCGCCTGTGCCCAATGGGGCCGTTGCCGATGCTGACCAGATTCGCGACAGCCGCGACGCCATCCTGGAATACTCCAAAAAGGTAGACGAATATCTGACCTGCATGGACCAGCGGGCCGCCAAAATCATGCCGTATCTGACCAAAGACCAGCAGGCACGCTGGGACGAAGACCTGGCCGCCGTACATGAGCGCCGCCGCCAACTTCAGATCCGCATGAACGAAGCGATCCGGTCCTACCGCCGGGCACAAGCGGGTTAAAAAGGGCACAGACCGGGTAAAAGGGCACTCGGGGGGCACACCCATAGGGCCCAAAACCCAGAGACGCAGGAAGGGACCGGACGGTCCCTTTTTTTTGTACGCCGATTATGCCGCGCCATTTCCTACCGATATTGACGGGCATTACCCGTCAGTGGGTACTTTCCCACAAACAACTGCATTTAATAGACTGCTGCGTCCATTTTATTTGACTCCCTCCTGCCACCGCCCCATCTTCATGTTCCAGAGGGAACAAAAGGGAAGGAAGCCATATGCTGGCCCGCCGCGCAGTTTACGATGAAGAGCACCATATTTTCCGGGACGCCGTCCGCAAATTCTTTGAAGCCGAGGCCGTGCCCTATACCGAGGACTGGTCGAAGGCCGGGCAGGTCCCGCGCGAGTTCTGGAACAAGGCCGGTGAAGCCGGCATCCTGTGCCCGCAGATGCCCGAGGAATACGGCGGCGTGGGCGGCGATTACCGCTTCAACTGCGTGATCAACGAGGAACAGGTCTATAACCGAGCCGGTGGTGCCGCGCTGGCGGTGCATTCAGACATCGTGGCCCCCTACCTGTTCCACTATGGGTCTGACGACCTGAAGGAACGTATCCTGCCGAAGATGGCCACGGGCGAAATGGTCGGCGCCATTGCCATGACCGAACCGGGCACGGGATCAGACCTGCAGGGCATCAAGACCACGGCAAAGCTGGACGGCAACCATTATGTGGTCAATGGCCAGAAGACCTTCATTTCAAACGGCCAGAATTGCGACTTCGTTATCGTCGCCTGCAAGACCGACCCCAAGGAAGGCGCCAAGGGCGTAAGCCTTGTGGTTGTGGAAGCGGACCGCGAGGGCTTCCGCCGCGGCCGCAACCTTGAGAAAATCGGCCAGCATTCGTCCGACACGTCTGAGCTGTTCTTTGACGAGGTGCGCGTGCCCGCCACCAACCTGATCGGGGCTGAGGGTGCTGGCTTCATGTATCTGATGCAGCAGCTGCCGCAGGAACGCCTGTCGATTGGCGTGATTGCCATGGCAGGGGCCCAGCGGGCATTCGATATCACGCTGGACTATGTCAACGAGCGCCACGCGTTCGGGCGGCCGATTGCCAAATTCCAGAACACCCGTTTCAAACTGGCGGAAATGAAAACCGAAATCGATGTGGGCTGGGCCTTCATTGACCAGTGCCTGGCACGCCATGTGAAAGGCGAGCTGGACGCTGTGGGCGGCGCCATGTCCAAACTGTGGACCACCGAGATGCAGGGCCGCGTGGTGGACACCTGCGTGCAACTTCATGGCGGTTATGGTTTCATGGCCGAATATGAGATCGCCCACCATTATACCGACAGCCGCGTTCAGCGCATCTATGGCGGCACATCTGAGATCATGAAGGAACTGATCGGGCGATCCCTCTAGGACGATTCTTCAAAAAGGCGAAAATAGCCATCGGGGTGATTGCAGGGGCTTTTGCTTCATGCTAGACCGGCGCTTGTGAGATGTTTCCAGAAAGCACCAAACAAGCAGAATTAAGGACACCCCTATGGCTCGTCGCACCGTTACCCTGAAAGCAGCACTTCCACATGGTACCTTCTATTGGGTTACTGATGTTGAGGCCGCGTCCGAAGAGGAAGCAGTGGTAGCCGCAGAGAACCTGTTCCTGGCCGAGATGGAAAATATCGACGAGTGGGAATTCACGGACTTTGAAGTCAGCGACGCCTGACCCTGCCCCACCTGACCGCACAAACCGGCGGTCGATCCAGAACAATTTGAGTGCCTGCCTCGCAGGCCACCCCAGGCCGGATCAGTCTGCGGAGACCTCGCACGCGCCTGCTGTTTCGCCAACCCAGCGGTCCAGGGCTTCAAGCGATTTGTCGAGCCGATCCTGTTCGTCTTTGCGGCGGGTGAAAAACCAGAAGCGTTCTTCATATTTTTTCGGGCGCGCCACGTCGTGCAGGCGCACGCGGGTGCTGCAAGGGCCTTCGGGGATCAGCTCAACCCGGAACCAGCGCACGTCCTTGTCTGATTCCTGCACGGTGGCATAGAGACGCTGCTGCACCACTTCAGTCGTACGCTCAATAGCATGCCAATGCTTGAAACCTTGCTTCCACCGCACCAGGCGGGTCGATTCTGCTTGGTCTGGCTTGCCCACATAAGGCGCATAATCAATCTGCCAGGCCTGCCAGTCGGTGCGGCGCTCGGGTGGATAAATCCACGGCCAGATGGCTTCAGCGGCATATGGCATCACCATTTCCTGGTCCATCTCGAACCCGGCGTCGATCACAATGACGGCCCTGTAGACAACACTGACGAAGAAAGCTGCAATCAATGCCACCACCGATTTATGCAGCAAATTCCAGTCCCTGAATCGATCTTTTACCTGCCGTGCCACTTTTAATCCCTACTTGACCTTGGTGCCCACAAGCACCACCTTCCCCTATATCAATCGGGGAGGGCTTATGACCATTACATTGATTTCCGCAAGCTTTTTGGGCCTGCTTCTTTTCTACTTATCATATAACGTTGCAAAAAACAGAGGGCGCGCCAAGGTTTCTATCGGCGATGGCGGTGACGAGCAGTTGGCAAACGCCATCCGGGCGCACGCCAACCTGACAGAATATGCACCTTTTGGCATGATCTTGATCGGGTTGCTGGAATACCGGGGCGTGAACCCGATTTTCCTGATCGTGCTGGCTGCCTTCTTTGTGCTTGGGCGCTTTATGCACGGCCTGACGTTCGGCAAATTCGAAGGCCGCAACCCGTTCCGCTTCTGGGGCACGGTGTTCAGCTGGCTGGTGATTTTGATTGCCAGCATCGCCGGCCTTTTGAACGGCTACGGCGTTATCTGACCAAAATTCGAGGGAAGCGGCGTGGATGTATGCCGCTTCCCTTATCCGTCCTAATCGTCGGCCAGCGCAAGCCGCGCGCCAAGGCCGATAAGCGCAAGACCCGCCACCTTGTTCGGCAAATCCAGTTTCCGCCCAATACCCTTCATGCCCTTGGCCACCCGGTCGGCGGCGAAGATCACCATCACATCCGCGCTTGAAAAACAGATATTCACAAATGCCCCCAGCGCCATGAATTGGGCCCATACAGGCCACGCTCCGTGCGCATCCACAAACTGCGGCAGGAACGCGATGAAGAAGATGGCCACCTTGGGATTCAGAATTTCCACGGTCATGCTTTCAAAGAAGGCCCTTTGGGCAGACTTGGTCTGGCCGATCATCTCCTGGTCATGGGCGGTGTCCGCAGGCGCCAGCTTCTGCCGGACCATCTTGACCCCGAGCCACACCAGATAGGCCGCGCCCGCGAGCTTCACCGCCGTGTAAGCCAGCGGTACATGGGTGAAGATGGCCGACAGGCCAAGGGCCGCCGCGATCACATGGATATAACAGCCCAGGTGAATCCCCAGCGCCGCCATAAAGCCAGCCTTGCGCCCCCGCGCCACCGTTTGCGCGGCGGTATAAAGGATCGCCGGTCCCGGCATGAAGGCAAAGATTGCGGTGGCGATGAAAAAGGGTATCAGGCTGTCGAACCCGGGCATGGCAAATCTCCGTCAGTTTGCCACAGCCAACCATAAAACCGGCCCTGAAGGGAGGACCGGTTTCTGGATTTTTGATAGGGCCAATTTTGGAAGCCGTTACCGCGCGGTGAAGACAGATGCGCAGGCATCCAGAATGGCGTCCGTGCCGATGCGGTAGCGGTCGTACAGGTCATCAATATCGCCCGACTGGCCGAATTCATCGACCCCCAACGGCATGGTGCGGTGCCCCTTCACGCCGCCGATCCAGCTGAGGGTGGTGGGCGCACCGTCGATGACGGTGACAATCCCGGCATTGGGGGACAGGCCAGAAAGCAGGCGGCCAATATGGCTTTCCCGCCGCACACCGTCCCGGCCCAGCGAACGCACGCTTTCCGACCAGTCCTTGTGCAGAAGGTCGGGCGACGGCACAGCCATAAGCCCCGCACCCGGCACGTCCTCCAGAATTTCCTGGAGGGCGGCGTTCGCCTCAGGCGCCACGGCGCCGGTATAGATGATGGCCAGCTCAGCGCCCTCTTCCGGGGTGTGTTCCCAATAGGCGCCCTTCAGCAGGTCGGCCTGCCAGGCATCGCCGTCCCGCTCGGGCTGCGCCAGTGCGCGGGTCGACAGGCGCAGATAGATCGAGCTGCCGTCCGGCTGCTGCATATAGTCAAAGCCCCAGGCCATGATGGCCGCCAGCTCGTCCGTATAGGCGGGCTCGAAATAGACAAGCTTGTCCTGCGCCATACCGATGACCGGCGTATGGATCGACTGGTGCGCACCGCCTTCGGGTGCGAGCGTCAATCCGCTTGGTGTCGCCACCAGCATGAAGCGGGCGTCCTGGTAACAGGCGTAATTGAGCGCATCCAAACCGCGGTTGATGAAGGGGTCATACAGCGTACCCACGGGAATCAGGCGTTCGCCGAACAGGCTGCCGGAAAGGCCCATGGCCGCGAGCGCAAGGAACAGATTGTTCTCAGCGATCCCCAGCTCCATATGCTGGCCCTTGCCGTGGCCTTGCCAGATTTGTGGGCTGACTACCTTTTCAGCCTTGAAGACATCTTCCATCAGGTCACGGCTGTAGATACCGCGCTGGTTCACCCAACCGCCCAGATTGGTGGACACCGTCACGTCCGGGCTGGTGGTGATGATGCGGTCCGCCAGCGGACTGGTGCCCTTCCCGAGCGCATTCATGATCTTGCCGAAAGCCACCTGGGTCGACTGTTTGCCCGTACCGGGCTCGAGCGCATCCTCAAGCTTCAGGGTCGGTGCGTCATGACGGCGGGTGGCTGGCTGGTTGAAAGGAACCTTCTTCAGGAAGTTCTCAAGATGCGCGGCCTTGTCTTCCATGCCGGCAAACGGTTCCCACTCGCGCCCCTCGGGCACGCCCATTTGCGCCTGCAGTTCAGCCATCTGGGATGGGTTCATCAGGCCCGAATGGTTGTCCTTGTGGCCCTGGAACGGCAGGCCGTACCCTTTGACCGTATAGCAGATGAAACAGTGCGGCTGATCGCTGTCGATGGAGCGGAAGGTCTCCAGAAGAAGCTCAATATCGTGGCCGCCCAGGTTGGTCATCAGCGTCTGCAGCGCGTCGTCCGAATAGCCGTCCAAGAGCTTCTTCACCCCGCGTTTCGACCCGATATCCGCCATCAGGCGATCGCGCCAAGCAGCCCCGCCCTTGTAGGTCAGCGCGCTATAGAGCGTGTTGGGGCAGGCATCGATCCAGTCGCGGAGTGCAATCCCGCCCGGCTTCTTAAACGCCGCCTGCTGCTTCTTGCCGTATTTGATGTTGATCACCTTCCAGCCCGTGGTCTCGAAGATGTCGGTGAAGCGGGTGAACATGCGGTCGGACGTGATCGAATCGAGGCTCTGGCGGTTATAGTCGATCACCCACCAGCAGTTCCTCAGGTTATGCTTGTAGCCTTCGATCAGCGCTTCATAGATATTGCCTTCGTCCAGCTCCGCGTCGCCCATCAGGGCGATCATGCGGCCGGCCTTGTCGGCACTCACAATGCCGCGGTCGATCAGATGGTCCTGCACCATGGAGGCGAAGGCCGTCATGGCAACGCCAAGCCCGACGGACCCGGTGGAGAAATCCACATCGTCGATATCCTTGGTGCGGCTTGGGTAGCTTTGGGCACCGCCGAGCGCGCGGAAACGCTCAAGCTGGTCGCGCGTCTGCTTGCCGAACAGATACTGGATGGCATGGAACACCGGGCTGGCGTGCGGCTTGACCGCCACCCGATCCTCGGGCCGCAGCACACCAAAATAAAGCGCGCACATGATGGCCGCGAGCGACGCACTTGAGGCCTGGTGACCGCCTACCTTCAGGCCGTCGCGGCTTTCGCGGATATTGTTGGCGTGATGGATGGTCCAGGACGACAGCCACTGCACCCGGTCATAGAGATCCGTGATGGTCTCAAGCTCAGCAGGGTCAACGATGGGGCGCACGTCGGTGGCTTCGGGTTTGGTTAGGGGCATCAGGGTTTCCCTTTTATTATAAAGCACGCCATATTGACGCGCCGGTGGGTCTGTCTCATAAGGACCCGGATTTTGGGAACTGGTTCTAATCCGCCAGCCCGACAGTTTCAATAGTAACTAAATAACGGAAGGCAGGCCAGCGCGCCCTTTGCCCCTATGCCAGTAAGTGATTTCAGAAATGCACCGATGGTGCTCCTTGACGACAGCCGCCCGGCGCACCGGGCGGGACGGTCATTGTTGTTCTGTGATCCTGAGCGCGTGATTGTGGCCGAGACCCTGGATGAGGTGGGCGCAGCGCTGGCCGCCATGGACGCGGCGCTCGCGGACGGCCTGCATCTGGCGGGCTGGATAGCGTATGAATGCGCTGCGCACTTTGAGCCGCGGCTGAAGCCGCAGATGACCGCGCGCGCGGATGAGCCGCTGATCTGGATGATGGCCACCCGGACACGCACAGAGCTGACACCCGGTGAGGCACGTGAGGCTTTCTTCAATGCCCGGCGCGGCAACCAGCATATGGCCACATTGGAGATCGGCGATTCGCCGGTCTCCGAAGCAGACTATCTGGCGGCACTCGCGCAGGTTCACGCCTATATCGAAGCTGGCGACGTTTATCAGATCAACCATACCTTCCCGCTGCCCTGCCGACTTGAGGGCGATGCGCTGGCGCTGTATGAACGCCTGCGCGCCAGCCAGCCGGTGCCTTTTGGTGCCTATATCGACACCGGCGCGGAACATGGTGGCCATAAGGTGCTGTCGCTGTCGCCCGAACTGTTCGTCAGGCGCCAGGGCGACAGGCTCACCGGCAAGCCCATGAAAGGCACCGCGCCCCGGGGGCTGACACCTGCGGATGATCAGACGGTGGCGACTGAGTTGAAGGCTGACGAGAAATCCCGCGCCGAGAACCTGATGATCGTTGACCTGATCAGGAATGACCTCAGCCGCATCAGCCGCCCCGGCAGCGTTAAGGTGACGGGCCTGTTTGAGACCGAGCGCTACCCCACGCTGTGGCAGATGACCTCCACCATCGAGGCAGAAGCGGACACGGCGCTGACGCCGTCTGCGCTCTTGGCGGCGCTGTTCCCCTGCGGGTCGGTCACCGGCGCGCCCAAGGTGCGGGCAATGGAAGTTATCGCTGAACTCGAAGCGGCACCCCGGGGTGTCTACTGCGGCGCCATCGGCCACTTCAGTCCGGGCAGTGACGGCCAGATGGACTGGTCCCTCAATGTGCCGATTCGCACGCTGGCTTTCGGGCCGGACGGCCATGGCCGGTTAAGTGTGGGCAGCGGCGTGGTGGCAGACAGCGACCCGGCCGGTGAATATCAGGAATGCCTGCTGAAGGCGCGCTTCACAAAGACAGAAGCCAAAAACGCCAAAGACTTTTCGCTGATCGAGACCATGAGGCTGGACACGGACTGCAGCTTTGACCTCTTGGACGCGCACCTGGCGCGGCTTGAGGCCAGCGCCGGTTATTTCGACTTTGCGTTCGACCGCGAGGCGGTCATGGCCATGCTGGACGCGCACCGCGAGGCCTTTCTGCCCATGGACACGCCGCGCCGGGTGCGGCTGCTGCTCGGTCAATCCGGCGCCGTGACCGTTACCAGCACAACCCTGGTGCCCCAGGCCGGGACCGGGCGTGTGTGCCTGGCCAAGGACCGGGCGCGATCAGACGATGTGTTCCTGTTCCACAAGACCACCAACCGCACGCTCTATGACGGCGCTTTCGCCCGCGCCTTCAAGGCCGGCTTTGAGGACATCCTGTTCTTCAACGAGCGCGATGAGCTGACGGAAGGCGCCATCAGCACTGTCTTCATCGTCAGGGACGGCCAGTGGCTGACCCCCGCGCAGACGTGCGGGCTGCTGGCCGGGACGTTTCGGCAGGCTCTGCTTTCAGGCCATAGCCCAAAGATTTCGGAAGCAGTGATTCGCCGCGCGGACCTGATGGCGGCGGACGAACTCTATATCGGCAACAGTGTGCGGGGCTTGCGGCGGGTCACTCTTGTGCCTGAAGTGCTCTAAGCCACTGCGAGTCACCACGAATTTCCGGCTATTTGGCATGGGCTGCTACCGAATCACCCTCGTCCGGAGATTGTTTTGCGCGCGCTGGGGCAGAAAAATGAGCCCTTTTTCGGAATTAAATTGCCCACGCTTTGGGTCAAATCGTCAGCACCTGTTAACCCGATTTTTAGAACTGGCCTCTACTATATTTCCTGTCGGCGCCAGTCGGCAGCGAGAGGTATGTAGTTAGTAAAGGGTGTGCAGTATGCGTTCATCTTCATGTGTTACCCCCCAGGGCAGCGCAGGCGAATTCGACACCGGTCACATTTCCGACGACAGTCGGATGTTGGCCAATCGTCTGTCCAGCCATATGGGAATTGAACATGCAATTCAGGTATCTACCGAGAATCAGTGGCACGGCGTCGTGGCGGCCCTGATGGAATTGCAGCAGAAAAACACCGCCCGTTCCTGATGCATTCTAAACCATGGTTTGGTGTGTTCTTGCCAATACCGACCAAAGTCTGATTGTTCCCATCCCACCGTCTATCACCGGCACACATCCGTGCTAAACAATTGACTTTGCATGCCATCAGTTATATTATTACATACTAATTTTGTCTACTCAGCCAACGGATTGGACGCAGTAAAATTATATGCTTGACGTGATTCTGATACGAAAAGTGAAATTTTTGCTTGGAATCACAGAAGATTCTTGGATGATAGGCTCCGAGCCGGACCGCCCGTCTCATCTCCACTTTCAGAGACGCAAGTTTCTGGGGGCGGGGAAAATCATAATAAATCGTCCTCCTGCCTCCCCGAGGTCGGAATATAGGCGGCGAGACAAAGAGATAAAAAGCGGAGCAAATCCGTGAGGTGGTCGGCACAATTGGGAGAGGTACGGGAAAGCCTTTTGAAACGACTCTGTGACTGAACGGGCTCTTGGGTCCGGGACTATGCATAGCTGTCGGCTTGCTCCCAATTTTTGAAAGGGTAAAGGTTTGGGGCCTTCGGGCACCTCATCTTTGCAAGGTTTAATCCGCTGCAGGATGCCCTGTTCCACGGGGAGTTCTGTAGCTTTGTTAAAACCCATGTGGGCAGAAAATGGATAAGGCTAAAGTGAAACGTATAGCTGTCTCGACGGCTGCGGTTGCCTCGATCCTTCTGGGTGCAACTGCTGCTAACGCACAAGATGCACGCCTGAAGTCGATCGTAGACGAGGTAAACCAGGCCACTAAAATCGCACAAGCGTCCCAGGCTACTATTGATAAAACAGCCGACGCTACTTCCAAACTTTACACGGAGTTCAAAACGGTTCTGAAGACCAACGCTGGTCTGCGGGCGTACAACGCTCAACAGCGCCGGGTGATCACCAAGCAGGAAGAAGAAATCGAGAAAATCAAACGCTCCATCGGGCAGATTGACGAAATCAAGCGTCAAGTGATTCCGCTGATGGAAGACATGATCAAAGATCTGTCTGAGTTTGTGGAACTCGATATTCCGTTCCAGATCGACGAGCGCCGTGAGCGTCTCGCGAACCTGACTGACGTGATTGACGACCCGAACGTAAGCGATCCTGAGCGCTTCCGCGTGATCCTCGAAGCCTACAAGGCTGAGGTTCAGTACGGTCGTTCGATCAACGCTTACGAGGACACCCTCGAAGATGGCCGCAGCGTGAACTTCGTTCGCGTGGGTCGTGTTGCGTTCTACTACCAGACTAAAGACGGTAAAGAGACCGCGACTTGGGACCAGAACAGCCGGTCCTGGGTACAGCTGGGTGACGAATTCGGCACGCCGGTTAAGCAACTCATCCGTATGGCTCGCAGCCAGATGCCAATTGACGTGCTGACACTGCCTGTCAAAGCACCGGCTCAGTAAGGGGAGTAATAACAATGAAAAGACTTCTGACCTCTGCTGCAGTTCTCGTGCTTGGCTTCACAGCCGCTGCACAAGCTCAAACCGCAGACCTGAACAGCCTTCTGAGCAAAGTTAAAGAAGGCCGTGCTACTGAAACTCAGCAGCACAAAGAGCGCGAAGCCGAATTTATGGCCCGCAAAGAGCAACAGGCTCAGCTTCTGGCCGAAGAGCGCCAGACACAGCAGCGCCTGGAGCGTGAAAGTGCGCGTCTCGAAGAGACTCGCCGCAATAACGAAACTGAAATTGCCCGTCAGCTGGAACTCCAGCGCGAGCGTCTCGGTCAGCTCCAGGAGCTGTTCGGTGTTCTTCAGCAAGCTGCTGGTGACGCCAAATCCGTTATCGCGTCTTCACACGTAACCATCGACAACTCTGGCCGTATGGCGCCGATCAACACACTTGTTGAAAAAGCGTCCTCCACGTCTGAGCTGCCATCCATCGACGAAATCCGCGCTTGGCCATCCCAGATGGTTCTGGAGATGATCGGTTCCGGTCAGGTGAAATCCTTCAACCACACCGTTCGCGGCGTTGACGGCAACACCTATACTGCAGAAATCACTCGTATCGGTGACTTCGGCCTCGTGGGCGAAGGCAAGTTCTTCATCCTGAAGAACGACGGTACGGTTGAAGAGCTGCAGCGTCAGCCTTCCGGTCGTCTGACCGGCACGATTGAGCCGTTCCAGAACACCTCCAGCGGCTTCGCAGAAATCGCGATCGACCCATCACGTGGTCAGATCCTGAACCTCGAAGTTGAGAAGCCAACACTCCCTGAGTATCTCGCTCAAGGTGGTTTCATTGGTTACCTGACCCTGACACTGGGTGCGATCGGCGTTCTGATGGCGGTTGTTCAGTGGCTTTACCTGATGCTGGTTTCCGGCAAGGTGAAAAAGCAGATCCGTTCTGACGTAGCTGACACCAACAACCCACTGGGCCGTGTTCTCTCCGTATACGACAGCAACAAAAACGTTGATGTTGAGACGCTTGAACTGAAGCTTGACGAAGCAATCCTGAAGGAAACGCCTGCCCTTGAGCGCTTCCTGACGCTGATCAAGCTGATCTCCGCGGTAGCACCACTGTTTGGTCTGCTCGGTACAGTGACTGGTATGATCCAGACCTTCCAGGCGATTACCCTGTTCGGTACTGGTGACCCAAGCATGATGGCCGCAGGTATCTCCGCCGCACTGATGACGACGGTGGAAGGTCTCGTGGTTGCTATCCCTACTCTGCTCTTGCACAGCTTCGTTGCCGGTGCTTCCAAGTCCGTGATCCACGTACTGGAAGAACAATCCGCTGGTATCATCGCTGTTCACGCAGAGAAGGAGCACGCGAATGCTAGCGCTTAACGAAGCATTCGGCGCGATCCAAGCCTTCATGGAGCGGGGCGGTAGCGTCCTGTTCCTGGTGCTTGGCGTCACGTTCATTATGTGGGTGCTAATCGTCGAGCGTCTTTGGTACTTCGCACTGGAGTACAACAAGCAGAAGAATCGCGTTGTCGATGCATGGGAATCCCGTGCCGAGCGTCGGTCATGGTATGCGCACAAAATCCGCACTGCCATGATTTCCGAGGTCAACAACAACCTGAATCAGGGTGTTGGCATGATCAAAACGCTCGTTGCCCTTTGTCCGCTTATCGGGCTTCTGGGTACGGTTACGGGGATGATTGAAGTGTTTGAGGTTATGGCAACACAGGGTTCTTCGAACGCTCGCGCCATGGCAGCAGGTGTATCCAAAGCAACAATCCCGACTATGGCGGGTATGGTTGCCGCACTTTCTGGCATCTTCCTCAGCACCTATATCGAACGTCGTGCGAAACGCGAATCCGAGCGGCTCGAAGATAGCCTGACAACGGATCACTAAGACCAGATTTGGAGTTTGACCAATGCGTAAATTTGCAAAAGGGGGCGACGAAGCCGAAGTTAACATGACGCCGATGCTCGACATCGTGTTCATCATGCTGATCTTCTTCATCGTTACCGCAACCTTTGTCAAAGAAGCTGGTCTGGAGATCAACAAACCGGAGGATAACAATACTGAAAATCCTCCGCCGCCGGACGATGACAAGCGCGCTATCGCTTTCATTATCGATAACAGTGGCCGGATTATGCATGACTTCCGTTATGTAGACATCTCGTCCGTGTCATCGATTATCAAGAAAGAAAGCGTGGAGCGTCCGGAGGCACCGGTTGTTATTCAGGCTGCCGAAGGGTCCCATTTTGGCCTCTCGCTCCGTATCTATGATGCGGCGATGGCTATCGGGATCGGCACTGACAAAGTCGTAATGACGCCCAAGAAGTAAGCCGGTGGGGGCACAGCCCCCGCCTCAAGGGCAGTCCCTCAGGGGGCATAGTGGAGAAAACAATGCGAGACCACGCACAAAGAGAAGAAGAAGAGGCAGACATCAACATGACCCCGATGCTCGACATCGTGTTCATCATGCTGATCTTCTTCATCGTTACTGCGGTCTTCGTAAAGGAAGCCGGGATCCAGGTTGTAAAGCCGTCGGCGGAAACAGCGACACCACAGACGCAAGTCAGTATTTTGATCGCTGTCACGCCTGACGACGAAATCTGGATCAACCGTGACTCTGTCGAGCTTGAGGCTCTGCGGACAGCGGTTGAGAAACTGCACAGTGAGAACCCGAAAGGGACTGTTGCAATCCAGGCAGACGAAGAAGCGAAGGCCGGTTTGGTAATGAAAGTGTACGACGCCGTGCGCGATGCTGGCGTCCCAACAATTGCCATAGCAGCGGAGCAAGGATCATGATTGCAAGATTAGCTACTGCATTCTTTGCCGCTTCTGGCGTAACCTTTGGCTTGTTCTTCCTCATGCAGGCCCTGGTCAACTTTGACCAGGACGTGAACATCGACGACTCAAAGCGCCTGCGCTTTGTCAGCGTCGTGGAGGATATTGACGAACAGCCGCCTCAACGCATGGAGCGTAAAGTAGAGAAGCCGCCGGAAGTGGAAGCCCCACCGCCGGAGATGGAAACACCTCAGGTGGACCTACAGGGCCCGAACAAGATGAACCTGGCGATCGGCCGTGCCAACTCTGGCGCAGGTGTTGATCTGGGTTCCATCGACCTCGGTCCTAGCCAGGACGGTGACTATCTGCCGCTGGTACGCGTGCAACCACAATATCCTCGTCGGGCGCAAGAGCGCGGCATCGAAGGCTATGTGATTGTAGAATTGACGGTGAACGAAGACGGTACTGTACCGCCTGAGAGCATCATCATCATCGATGCTGACCCGAAAGGCTATTTTGAGCGCGCTGCAACGAAAGCTGCAGAGAAGTTCAAATACAAGCCCAAGGTCGTCAATGGCCAACCGCAGAAGGTGACCGGTGTGAAATACCGCTTCAGCTTCGATTTGGCCGATTAATAGGGGGGAGGAGAAAGTCATGAACATGATCAAGACCATCAAGTCCCTTCCAATGGCCGTCGCGGCAGCTGCAGTTCTTGCTGCGCTGCCAATGCCGGAAGGTACGCCAATCTTTGGTGAAAAAGCAGCGTTCGCTCAACGGGCGGATGCTGGACGTGAGCAAAAAACCCGCAAGGTTCAGGCACTGAGCGCAGACTTCCACAAGAAGCTGCAAAAGGCCCAGGAAGCCATCGACCTGAAGAACTATGCGGAAGGTATGGAAATCCTGAATGACGCCCTCGAGCGCAAGGCCAACGACTATGAAAAAGCCGTGGCCTGGCAGTTGAAGGCACAGGTATTCTACGAGCAAGATGACGTTCAAGGCACGATCCGTGCTTACGAAGAGATCCTCAGGTTCGCGGATTCCATCCCGGAAGCTCTTGAAATCGGCATCATCTATAATCTGGGGCAGCTCTATTATAGTGAGGAAGATTTCGACAAATCGCTGGAATATATCCAGCGCTGGCAGAACCGTGTTGACCCGACGCTGATCAGCGTCAGCAACCTGCAGTTCATTGCCAACCTGCACTATGTACGGAACGAGTTCGAAGAGTGCCTGAACTATATCTATCAGGCAATCGAAGTGGGCAAGACCATCGACACAGTGGAAGTGAAAGAAAGCTGGTACAGCATCGCTCTCTCTTCTCACTGGGAACTTGGTCAGTATGAAAAAGTCCGTGACGTGCTGGAGATTCTCCTGATCAACTGGCCAAAGCCTCGCTATTGGACCCAGCTGGCAGGGATCTACCAGGAACTGGGCCAGGAGCAGACCTCCTACTCGCTGACGGAAGCAGCCTACAAGCAAGGCTTCCTCGACGATAACGAGACTCAGCTCGTGAACGTTGCCCAGATCCAGTTGGCGCGCGGTGCTCCAATCAAATGTGCCTGGATTCTCGAGAAAGCTTTCAAGGAAAAGCGTGTCGAGCAATCCCCCAAGAACGAGAAGATCCTCGGTCAGTGCTATATGATGGCCTACGAATACGAGAAAGCGCTCAAGCCGCTTTCCGTAGCCGCAAAAGGCGATGAAGATGGCGACCTCTGGTTCCAGATCGCTCAGGTGCAGATGCAGCTTGGACACTATCAGGATGCCGTTGGTTCGTTCGACAATGTGATCAAAGCATTCAAGGGCGACAAGTCGGACAAGGCCAAAGACAAGATTCTGTCTGCTACCATGCAGCGGGGTCAGGCCTTTACCGAGCTGAAGCAGTTCAAGGAAGCCCGCGAGGCCTTCAAGGCTGCCAAGCGTATGGCAACCGACCGCAAGGACAAGCGCATGGTTACTCAGTGGGAGAGCTATCTCGCCGCTGAAGAAGCCCGCGAAGAGATGCTGAAAGGCTAATCGCGTTTCACAGAAACCATCAGAACGGCGTCCCTCGGGGCGCCGTTTTTCTGTGAGGGGCCACTCTATTCAGGCTTCCTCCAACCAAGGCTAAAGTCAGTGCATGCTCTAAAGTATCCTGTTGCAGCTTCCTTCTTAATATATTATGTTATACTATATCTTTTTTTGAGGGACTGACATGAAACTGATTGGAACAAGCCTCATTGCGTTGGGCGTCACCGTCGTCATCTTGGGTATCGTGACGTACCTTGCCTACATGAAGCCTTTCACCATACCCAGCCCCTCCCCTTTCCCACACCTCAACTATGTAATGATCACCGATGACGGCTGGGATGGCGGATATGTTCGAGAAGACCGAACTGTTTGCTGCTGTTTCTGGCCTGAGCCCAATATCCTGGGCAGATCTTTCAACGACGCCGACTTCAGGAACGCACGCGCCACAGTTATGTCTGTTGGCACCCGGCCGGACAAAGCGAAACCAATCGATATCGTACTGAATGACCTACTCGCATCCCATATTGAGCCGACGGTAATTGATATCACTTACCCCAGGCTCGCGATGACGCAGGGACATGAAGGCGATGTCCTCGTGCAAGTGCGTCTTTCTCCTGATGGCACAGTGGCCGATGTCGCCATTATCCGTTCCGGCGTCAACCGCCAGCTGGACCTGGCGGCAATAAAGGCCGTGATGGAAGCCCGCTTTGACGCGCCCATCCGCGACGGCCAGCAGGTGCGCCCCATGACCCGCCGTTTCCTGATCAAGTTCCGCCTGCCTGCCGCTGCCTGACCGCGGGCCGGTTGATCACAGTCAAGGAACAGCGACTTCTCCGCTGGCAGGATGCAGCCAACCCGATGGGAGCGCATCCATATGTCAAAGCCGAAGAATATCCTGGTCCTGCAGGGCCACCCAGACACCACCACCGCCCACCTGTGCCACGCCCTTGCAGATGCCTATAGTGACGGCGCGCAAGACGCCGGCCATTCTGTAACGCGGGTCACCGTCGCTGATCTCGACTTTCCGGTCCTGCGGTCGCCTGCCGACTGGACCAAGGGCCCAACCCCAGACGGGCTGACGCAGGTTCAGCAGCAAATCCTCGCGGCCGATCATCTGGTGATCATCTTTCCCTTGTGGCTTGGCAGCCTGCCGGCGCTCCTCAAGGCCTTCTTCGAGCAGATATTCCGCCCCAACCTGATGCCTGAAAGCAATGACCCGGTGGCCTGGCGCAAGCTGATGAAGGGGTGTTCCGTCCGCCTGGTTGTCACCATGGGCATGCCGGCTTTCGCCTACCGGCTGTTTTTCCGGGCCCACGGTGTCAAGTTCTTCATCCGCAATGTGCTGGCCTTCTCAGGCTGCGGACCTATCCGCACCAGCTATTTCGGCATGACCGACAAAGCCAGCGCCGCAAAAAAGCAGGGCTGGTTCGCCAAACTTCGGCGCCTCGGGACTGCTGCTCGATAAAAAGTTACATTATAACTTTTCAAAATCGAAATCCTCTGATAATGTTACATCATAACATTGATGGAGGGCGTTATGTTCGCAACAACCAATCAAACCAAACTGGTTCCCATTTCCGGTGCCGCCATGGCCGCAACCTTCGGCTTGTTCTATCTGATGCAGAGCCTGGTGGCGTCAGACGACCTTGAGTTTCAGACCCCCACCACTGTCTTCCGGCCCGACTTCGTTATCGAGAAGATCAAGAAGATTGAGGCCCGTGAGGTTGATCGCATCCCACCGCCGCCAGAGGTGCAACCAGAACCCGAGATGAAGTTTGAAAAATCGGCCTTGCCGGATGGCATCAATATCACGCCCGGCGAAATTCCGGTACCAACTGACATTGGCGCTGACTCTCTGCTCAAGCTTGACGGCCTGTCAGACGGCGAACGTATCCCGATCGTACGCGTCCAGCCCATCTATCCACGCAGGGCGCTGGAGCATGGCGTTGAAGGGTGGGTGGTCCTTGAATTCACCGTGACCAAGCAGGGTACCGTTGAAAATGCCGTGGTGATCGATGCCGAGCCGAAAGGCTATTTCGAGCGATCCGCGCTGGCCGCCATACAGAAATATAAATACAAGCCCACAGTAGTGGACGGCCAGGCACGGGAATCGAAAGGCCAATACCGCATGACCTTTGAACTGACTGAAAACCAGTAGGAGGCTTTCATGCGCACACAAACCCGCACGCGTACCGCCGCGAGGGCAGACATGACCCCGATGCTGGATATCGTCTTCATCATGCTGATCTTCTTCATCGTGACCGCCAGCTTCATCCGCGAGGATGGCCTTTCGGTAAACTTCCAGAAGCCGCAGCCGGGCCCGAAATCCCCGACAGAGCCGATCGGTTTCTCCGTCGATGCCCAGAGCCGCATCTTCCATGCCGGACGGTTGATCGACCATTGGTCCATCGAGGCGATCATCAAGCAGGAACACACGGCCCGCCCCGAAGCGCCCGTGGTGGTGGAGACAGACCCGAACGCGGCCATGGGCCGGTATATCCGCATCCACGACGAAGCGGTGAAAGCCGGCATGCCGCGGGACAAAGTCGCCATCGTTGTTCGCTCTGAGTAGATGGGGGTCATCCGTTGTGAGCAAACAGCCAGGCGCGCGGCGGGGCACATGCCCCGCCGCATTCTTTTGCGTTTAACAAACCTCTCCATATCCGTTAGTGTTGGCCCGACAGTGCAGATGACCGCTCTCGAGCACTCGATATGGGGGAAACATGATACATTCGCTGAACTTGCTGCGCGCATCCGCGCTTGCGCTCCTGCTTTTGCCGCTCACAGCCTGCGGCGGCAGTCACTATTCGGTGCAACCTGGCGTCAACCGCGACACGGCAACCCCAGGTCAGGTCCGCAAAATCCCGGCAATGGGCCTTGATGTCCACAAGCGCGCGCAGAAACTGCAGGAGGCAATCGACAGCAGGGACTATGCCCTCGCAACCACCCTCAGGGACGCTCTGACAAGCGACGAAAGGCTGAACGGCTATGAACGCGCAGTCGCCTGGCAGCTTGCTGCCATGCTGGCCTACGAACTGGATGATACGGAGGGCACCATCAGTGCCTATCAGCACATCCTTGAAAACCGAACCATGATCCCTTTTGGGCTTGAGCTTGGCATCCTCAAGACACTGTCGATGCTGCAGTATGCCAACAACAACCTCGCGCAAGCCAGCGCCCGCGCGGACGAATGGCTGACCCTGAACGCCGAGCGGGAGATTGACGCAAGCGGCCTACAGTACCTTGCCAGACTGAATTATGACCTGAAGAAATATGACGCCACACTCGCCTTCCTTGACCAGGCACTCGATAAAGCCAACGCCATGCAGAAACGGCAACCCACATTCGCGCTCTATGAACTGATGGTGCCTGCCGCGTGGGAACTTGGGAGACAGGACAAAGCGGTCGCCGCCCTCAAGAGCCTGGTTGCCGAATGGCCCCACGCCGACTATTGCCGCATGCTGGCCGGCGCCTATGAGGCCCAAGGCATGGCAAAAAGGGACGCGATAGCGGCAGTGAGGCCCATGGCGGATCGGTGCAACACCATTGAGGACACCAAAGCACCCACGCTGGTATCCACAGCAGGGGATCAGAAATTTCTGTTCGCTACCAACCAGTTCATGGGCGCCAGCCGCACGGACACGGGCGACTATCTGCCCCTTGTACGCGTGCAGCCACAGTACCCCCGCAAAGCGATTGAAGACAATGTCACAGGCTATGTGGTGATTGAGCTGACGGTCATGGAAAACGGCTGGGTGGACCCGACGTCAATCAAGATTCTTGAAGCCGAGCCAGCTGGATATTTTGAAGAAGCGGTCCGAAGCGCTGCATCGAAATTCAAATATAAGCCGAAGATGGTGCGCGGGAAACCGCAAACGGTCACCGGCGTAAAATACCGGTTCAACTTCGAGCTCGGCGAGACCATCCTGGACAGCAATTAAGCACCTGATCATCGCGCCTGGGCAGTGTCCGCACTGCCCGACTGCCCCAAGGCCTCATAGACATATTTGGTCAGGTCTTCCCGAAGGGGCACAGCACCGTACGGCAGCAGGTTTGTCATCAGGATCACCACCATATCTTCCTTGGGGTCGACCCAGAAATGGGTGTTGGCCATGCCGCTCCAGTAGAAAATGCCTTCACTGCCGTACCCGCCATATTTCTGCACGTCCTTGACCACGGCGAAATCCAGCCCGAAACCGAGCCCGCGGTCAGCGCCCCAAAGGCCCGCCGCTTGCGGGGGCAGTTGGTCTGACGCCATCAGGCGGATTGTCTCCGGCTTCAGGAGGCGCACACCGTCCAGCTCGCCGCCGTTCGCCAGCATCTGGGCAAAGCGCCAATAATCAAGCGTGGTGGACACCAGCCCGCCACCGCCAGAAAAGCTGGCCGGTTTCTTGGTATAGTCCGGGAAATAAGGGTCGGTCGTGACGGCCAGGCCTTCGCCTTCCGCTGGATCCTGAACGGGCTTGACCATATCGACAAGGCGCGAGGCCTTTTCTGCTGAAATATAGAAACCCGTATCGGTCATGCCGAGGGGTTTGAAAATCCGGTCTTCAAAAAACTGGTCCAGCGGTTTGCCCGACAGCACCTCGATCAGACGCCCCTGCACATCGACAGCAAAGCTGTAGACCCACTGGTCGCCGGGCTGATACAGCAGCGGCTGGCTGGCCAGGCGGGAAATCCATTCCTCTGCCGACAGGCCATACTGCAGTACGCCGTTTTTCTGATACAGCTTGTCCACCGGGGTTTCGCCGAACAAGCCATAGGTCAGGCCGGCCGTGTGGCGCATCAGGTCCCGAATGGTGATCGGGCGCTTCGCTGGCACGGTTTCAACCGTGCCGTCTTCCGCCATGGCCTCGAAGACCTGGGCGTTTGCAAATTCAGGTAGATAGACTGAGACCGGATCATCCAGCTGAAACCGGCCTTCCTCATAGAGCATCATCAGGGCCACACCGGTCACCGGCTTGGTCATGGAATAGATGCGGAAAATATCATCATCCTTAAGCACCTCATTCCCCGCCAGCGTGCGGTCGCCATAGGTTTCGAAATGCACCACCTTGCCGTGCCGGGCCACCAGGGTGGTCAGGCCACTGAGCTTGCCTTCCTTGATATAGGCGTCGAAATGGCGCGTCATGGCATCAAGTGTTGACGCCGACAGGCCTACGTCTTCGGGCGATGCTGTTGGTATATCGCTGCCACGCGCCGGCACCACCGTCCAAACCACAAAGATAAGGGCAATCAGGCTCAGTTTTTTCATGTGAATTCCTCCCGTGTCCATCAGAAGAATAGAGCGCCCTCAGCGGTAAGCAACACTATTGGGCTGATTGTCGCCGAAAATCACCGACATCATCCTTAACCGGCTACTAACCTATTGCCTGATATGCTTATGCATGGTGGGCAAGGCCTGAAAGGGCAAGCTGACCCTTTTGTCGGGAAAGGGACAAACCGATCGCATATGACGGCGGACGACTGCTATAAAAACAGGCGCTCTCGCGCAAGCAGGTGGAGAAGGAGTTTCCACGGCCTCTGGGGCCTGTTGGCCTGCCTCCTCCCGGTCGCACCCACTTGGGCTGCGGAAGTCTATATTGTGGATACCGTCAAGCGCGACCAAAGCATCACGCTTGCAGAAGCTCTCAACCAGCATTGCGCTCTTTGCCGCCCTGTCAAATACATGGACATGAGAGGCAGCGTCCGCATTGGCAGACAGATTTCCTACGAACTGGCAAAACTGAAAGAGGACGGAGCCCTGGATCTGGTGATCACGCTTGGCAAACCCGCCACCCGCATGATCGCCCGCGAGCTGAAAGATGTCCCCATCTTCTACAGCCTTGGCACGCCGGATATAAAAACAGACAAGTATGAAGATAGTGTCGTCAACCTTGTTATTCCGCCTTCGCCCAAACTGAAGCTTCAGGCGCTGAAGGCACTGGCACCCAATATCCAGAAAGTTGGTTTCCTGGCAACCAAACAGAGCCTGGATGAAATCCGGGACCCGACAGTCGAGGCAGCGCGAGACCTCGGCCTACAGATCAAATTCTATTATGTCCAGCGACCCTATGATGTGCCTGAGGGCCTGCGAACGGCAATCCAGGAAATGGATGCTCTCATCTTCATTCAGGACCGGGTGGCCATCAATGGCGACACCGTCGAATATATCCTGCAGCTGACACTTGAGAACCAGATACCCACCCTGGTAGACAGCGATAGACTGGTGGAGCGCGGCATGTTGGCCGCCCTGACAGTGGACCCAGCCCGGCTGGGCGAAAAGCTTGGCCGTGCCATTGAGCAATTTCTTCAGACCGGTGTTGCACCGGATCTGTCTGACGACCCCACCCTGTTCCAGTTGCTCGTCAATCAAGACACGCGCAGTCAGACCCCGAGAGCCACCGGCGATGCCCCTGCAGGTATCAAGATGGTGCTGCGATGAAGAGGCGGGACCAGACATGGGCGCCAGGGCGCTGGCTTGCAGACAACCTCAGCCTGACACAAAGGGCCATCGGGTTCCTCGTGCTTCTGGTTCTGTCTGTCGGCGGGCTGTTGGCTGCCGCATTTGTGGTGACTTCATCGCGGGTGTTCACGGACGACCTCGAACAGCGCGGCCAAGCCACGGCAACGGGGATCGCCAAAAACGTAAAACTGGGTGTTCTGGTACGCGACAGGCTGTTGCTCGAACAAACCCTAAGGCCCTATTTGCAGGACCCGGACGTCAGTTACATCAGCATCCTTGACCCATCGGGCCAGGTGATCGCTTCTCTGCCGGAGACGGTCAAGGAACAGGAAATTGACGCCATTGTCGCCAGCACTGTGCAGCAGGCACGGGGGTCTGTTGTGCTGCAGCACGCAGAAAATAGCGCAGAGGCCACGGACATTCTTGGCGCCGGCATGCATATCGGCGCCCCGATCTGGCGCGACCTGCTGGCCAATGACAGCGACGACCTGTTCGACGAAGACCTGATGGTTGACGCCGAGCCAACGGAAACAGCCGGTACGACGCAGCAGGAACTCATAGGGGTTGTACATCTGGGGGTAACCACCGAACGGGTGCACGGCAGCATCAACGACCTGATCAAGCAGGCCAGCTTATATGCCGGCGTGCTGGCGCTGCTGGGTCTTGTGGTCGCCGCCTGGCTGTTGAAGCGCTGGCTGAAGCCGCTGCAGATGGTCACCAGCCTTGCCCGGCGCGCCCGCTTTGGCGGCCTGCAGAAAGAGCTGGATGACGAAATCACCCGAGCGCTTCTCAAAAACAGTGAACGCAACAGCCATGACGAGCTCCGCATCCTCCAGAGCGCCTTCGCAGATATGATCCATGAGCTTCGCCTGCACTATAAACTGCAGGAAGAACAGAAAGAGCGGCTGGAACAAATGGTGGTGGAACGCACCATGGAACTGACCCACGCGAAAGAGGAAGCCGAAGCCGCCAGCATTGCCAAATCACGCTTCCTTGCATCCATGAGCCACGAGCTGCGGACGCCCCTGAACGCGGTAATCGGCTTTTCCGAGATGCTGCAGAGGGATATGACGGTTACGCCCGAACAGACCAAAGAATATCTGGGGTACATTTGCGACAGCGGCAAACATCTGCTGGACATCATCAATGACATCCTCGACCTGTCGAAGCTGGAAGCGGGCCGGTTCGAACTGCAATTCAATGATGCCTATCTGGACAAGATCGTGCAGGAAGCCGTTTCCTTCAGCCAGCCGCTGATGGACCGCAAGAACCAGAAGCTGCAGATCAATGTGCCGCCACTGGAGATCACAACCGACCCCCGCATCCTCAAGCAAGTGATTATCAATCTGGTATCAAATGCGGTGAAATTCACACCTGCAGAAGGCAGTATTTCCATCGAGGCCACTGAGTTGGGTGATCAGTTTGAACTGAAGGTTGCTGACACCGGCATCGGCATGAGTGATCAGGAAATCGAGCTGGCGATGCAGCCGTTTGCCCAGGTGAGCGAGCAGATGTATGTCCAGACGGAAGGCGAAGGAACGGGCCTTGGCCTGCCGCTGGTGGAACATTTCATGTTGTTGATGAAAGGCGGCATGCGGATCGAATCCGAGAAAGGCAAGGGCACAACTGTCACCCTGACTGTCCCGATCCATCCGGTGCAGCCGGACGTACATCACCCGGAGGAAGACTTCGATTATATCTAGACCGGCCCGCCGTGCTCCAGCCATCTGGCACAATCCGGCGCCAGCGCTTTCGCGACCACGGCGTCATATTGCCCTAGCTCCTCATCCGTCAGCACACCGCGCCACCGGCCGTTGGTGCCTTTGTTCATGAAGGTACTGCCGCCACCGCGCCAGATATCGTCGGCTTCTGGCATGATGTTCTGGAACCCCTTTTTCATAGCGCCAAAGGATATCCTTTCCAGGATGCCAGGCAGCATGGCTTCATCAATCTCGATATCCAGATAGGCAGCCAGGCGGCGGATCGCCCCTTCCGGGTCGGCCAACAGGTCGGCGAAATGAACAAAATGAATGTTGGGCAGGTCGCGGTGGTCCCACCAGCTTTGCACATGATGCAGGTGCGACCAGTAAGGGAAACCGCTTTCCTCCCAGTCGAACCAACTGCTGCCGACCCAGTCACGCCACATGGCATGGATGTCTGCATATTCTGCGGGCCATTCCCTGCCATGGGCAGCTGCGGTCGCGCGCGCCATGGCATTCAGGTCGTCATTGTAATTGCTATGGTGATTCCACATGGACATGAACACATCGCGCCCGTCCCGGCCAACATAGATATATTTCATCGTGTCATAGAAGGGGATGCCGTCAAGCGGCAGGTGAGTCTTGATAAACCGTCGCCCTTCCTGGGCTTCAAGCCCGGCGGCCACTTCATCAAGCGGCGGCAGGGCCATATCAAGCCACGGCGCCATCACGCTGACGGGCGCAGGGAAGTTGCCGTCCTGATACAGGAGGTTGGCAACGATGGTCTGCATCCAGGTAGTGCCGGCCTTATAGGACGTGGTGATGACGATATCGCCTGGCCGGTGATTGTAGACCGACCATCTTTCGCTATCGATGATGGGGTGTTTGTCGTAAACGCGCGTCTTCTGGGGGCCGTTGCCTGCCATACTTTGTCTCTCCCGCGACCCCATCGCGAAAGGGAAATGTGCGCCTCAAACCGCCCCAAGTAAAGAAAAGATCAATCCAGATACCGCCAGGTGTCGGCGCCGTCGAAGTGCCGCACCGGAATGTTGGCCACATCGGCAGGCTCCGCCAGGCGCATGTTAACAGCCATCCGCGTACCGTCTGCCTTATCAAGCGTCAGCCAATGGGTCGTGCAGCCGCATGTCTTGCAGCTGTGGAATGCCAGCGTCTTGTCGCCCCAGACATAACTGAGGGTGGCGCCCTCAGCGTGCGTCAGGTCAATCTCGCTCTCATCCGCATGGGCCCAGATGGTGCCCAGTTTGCGGCAGGCAGAACAATTGCACTCGGTGATCCATTCAAGCGGCTTGCGCACTTCAAAATGAACCGCGCCACAGTGGCAGCTTCCCTTGATCATCTATCTCTCCCCCTTCGGTTGCTGGATCGCAGTATGCACCAAACCAACGGAACAAAACAAGAACCATGATAAAGCAGCCGGGACACCCAATGGGCGCCCCGGTGGCAGGCTTATGCAGCGGCTTTGTAGGTCACGCCCTCAGCGGCCAGCGCTTCCTGGAAGGCCGGACGTTTGGTGACGTCAGCGATCACACGCTGGACATTCTTGCCAAGCGGAATGTCGACCGGGAAGAACTGGCCCCAGTTGGCGTAAACCGTCAGCATGATGTCGGCAATTGTCAGCGCGTCGCCTGCCACATAAGCACTGGTCTCCAGCGTCTGGTCCAGAATGGCCCACAATTTGGCGACCCGGGCAGCGGCCAATTCAAGAGCCTGGGTTTTCACTGGGCCGTCCTCCAGGTTGAAGGCCAGGAAAAACAGCTTGCTGTAGGCCGGGTGTACACTGGCGTTGGCGAACAGCATGGCTTCGCGCGCGTTGGTGCCCGCGGCTCCAACCGGCAGTAGGTCGGTCGGGAAGGCTTCCGCGATCGCGAGCGCGATGGCCGCGCCTTCCCGGACATAATGATCGCCGTCCTTGAGGACAGGCACAGTGCCTGTGGGGTTGATCGCGGCGTAATCGGCCTCAGGCACATCGGCCTTGTTGATCAACTGAAACGGTGCGCCCACCTCGCGCAGCATGGTGTGGAAAGCCAGTGAACAGGCGCCCGGGGAAAAATAAAGGTCATACATTGTCAGTCTCCATGGTTTGGTTTTGAAATTCAGGAAAATTGAGGGTCAAGCTCAGCCAGCAGCGCGGTCATCAGCGCCTCGACCGACCGGTGTTTAAGGAGCGGCGAGCCCTGCCCGGCATAGAGCGACGCGAGATCATGCTGCCCGACCTTCGCGGCTGTGTTTTTCATGACGCCGGTGAACCAGGCCTGCAGCGGGAACGGCAGCGGCGCGGGCGCGCTTTCCGTGAAGCGGTTGCGCTTCACCCGCGCCAGCCGCCCGGTGAACACGCGGCTAAGGACCGTGTCGTCGGACGCATTGTCGAACAGCCAGTCCCTGTGGGCGTCGGTGGCGTTCGATTCTGCGCATGCCAGGAAGGCCGTGCCCAGCTGCACGGCGTCCGCCCCCAGCGCAAAAGCGGCCTTGATACCGCGCGCGTCGCCAATGCCGCCGGCGGCCACAACGGGCACAGAGACCGCGTCCCGCACCTGCGGCACCAGTGGCAGCGTGCCCACCAGACTTTCTTCCGCCGCCTTCAGGAAGGACGGGCGGTGCCCGCCCGCTTCCAGCCCGGTGGCCAGGATGATATCCACACCGGCAGCCTCAAGTGCTTTGGCCTCGGCCACCGTGGTTGCGGCGCCCATTGTCTTGATGCCGGCGGTGCGGCAGCGCGCCAGCACATCCACTGAGGGGATACCGAACACAAAGCTGAACACGTCAGGGCGCGCCTCGATCAGGGCCTCGACCTGTTCCTCATAGTTTTCAATGTGATCTTCGGGCGGCGGCGGCGCGCTGATGCCCAGTTCTTCATAGAAGGGCGAAAAGGCCTCTAAAGCGCGGGCATATTGATCGTCGGTCAGGCCATGACCGCCCTCATCCACCACCGACACCCAGAGGTTCAGCGCGAAGGGCTTGTCCGTCTTTTCCCGGATTTCAGTGGCCACCGACCGGATCTGGTCGCCCGTCAGATTATGCGCGCCAAAGGAGCCTAGCCCCCCGGCGTTCGACACCGCCGCCACCAGGTTGGTGCTGGAAAAGCCGCCCCCGAAAGGACCCTGAATGACCGGATACCGGATGTTGAGCGCCTCGGTTGCGCGCCTACTGTGCCACATGATTTCGTCCTCCGTTGAGCGTTTGGATGCACGTTCTTTACGAAATCAAATAACTACTGCATAGTTAGTTTCAATAGGTAACCATGACTTTGAGGTTACCATCTGGTAAGTAGGGAACCAATTGGTAACCCACTGTAATATTTATGTAATTGAAAGAAGCCCATGCTCACACGCCGCAAAAGCAAGGTCGAATCCACGCCCCCCATGTGCCCCTTGAGCGAGTGCCTCGCCATCATCGGCGGGCAGTGGACGCCCAATATCATCTGGCATCTGTCGGCCGGGCCGCGCCGCTTCAGCGAACTCAAGGACGATGTGGTGGGCGTGTCTGCGAAGATGCTGACCACCCGGCTGAAGAAGCTGGAGGCCGAAGGCATCGTGCACCGGGAAGTGGTGCCCAGCTCACCCCCCACCGTGGAATATTCGCTGACGGACCTGGGGGCGGAACTGAAGCCTGCGATTGAAGCCATCGTCGATGTGGGCCACCGCCTGAAACTGCGGCGCGATGCAAAATCCTGAGGTCACCCTTTAACACCGCTGTCCCCATTCCCACATACACTGTGCAATCGGCTTATGGCCACGACAGCAACGATGGGGGAACATCATGCAGCAAGACGCAAAATTCTGGAACCGCATGGCCAAGGGCTATGCGAAATCAAAAATCTCGGACATGCCGTCCTACGAGCGCAAGCTTGAGGTCACGCGCGGCTATTTCACACCCGACATGGAAGTACTTGAAATCGGCTGCGGCACGGGCACCACGGCGCTCAGGCACGCCCCGCATGTGAAGCATATCCGCGCCACCGACATCTCTCAGGAAATGATCGCCATCGCGCAGGCAAAAGCCGACGCAGAAGGCATCAGGAATGTCAGCTTCGAGGTGTCTGCCATCGATGACCTCAAGGTCGAGGACGCCAGCCTCGATATGGTGATGGCCCATTCCATCCTGCATCTGGTGCCAAACCGGCGCGAGGTAATCAAACAGGTTTACCGCATGCTCAAGCCCGGCGGTCTGTTTGTCACCAGTACCGTGTGCCTGAAGGACGGCATGGGCTGGCTGAAGCCCATCCTGCCGCTGATGCGGCTGGTGGGCTATGCGCCGCGGGTGGTTGCCTTCATCACCGCCAATCAGCTGGAAGCCGATTTCACCGACGCCGGCTTCGATGTGGCCTACAAGTGGCGCCCGGGGCCCAAGAAGGCCATTTTCATGGTGCTCAGGAAACCGGAATAGGCCCCTGAGGCCCCTCAACCGACGTGCAATAGACAACTCCCCGGCCCTCAAGGTAGACTGCCACCAGACATTGGGCTGGGGAGGACACAGCATGACCCGTTATCACCTGACATCCGTTATATTGGCGGCGGCCATCGGCCTGGGCACGCCCGCATTGCAGGCGGCCGACCTGCTGTCCGGCTATGAAGCCACCGCGCTTGAGCAAGAAGTAGCAGCCGTTGAGGCCGCCTTCGCCAAAACCATGGCCGACCGCGATTTTGACGCCTTCGCCAGCTTCCTGGATGAGGAAACCGTCTTCTGGGGCCCCAATGTGCCGGACCGCGGGCGTGATGCCGTGATGATGCGCTGGCGCCCCTATTATGACGGCGAGGCCGCGCCCTTTTCCTGGGCGCCCGAGACCGTGCTGGTGCTCAATAGCGGCACGCTCGCCCATTCAACCGGCCCGGTGAAAGCGCCGGACGGCACGGTGGTGGCATACTATCATTCCACCTGGCGCAAGAACGCCGACGGCGACTGGAAAATCATCTTCGACAAGGGCCAGCGCTACTGCCCGCCGACAGTGGCCGCGCCGCAGGACTGACGCCAGATAGCAAAGCAACCGACAATATGCTACGATGCAACCCAGATTTGATCTTTCATCTGGGGGAGGCATGGGATGGACCACAGGCTGTTACATGGGTTCGTTGGCGTCGCGCTGGCGTGCATCGCGGGGGCGGCGTCGGACGTCAGGGCGGCCGACAAGCGCTGTGAATGCAACTTCAAGGACCAGTCCTGGCAGGGCTACGGCACAGCGGCAGCCTGCAGCGTCTGGATGTACAAGGACAAGACCGTCTGCGAAGTCGAATTTGGCGGCTTCAGCGCCGACCGGCAGATGCTGGCTGACCTTCTGGAGCTGGACTGGAAAGCCTATGAAAACCGTCGGTTCGAAATTTTCAGCTATTACTACCACCAGTTCACAAACCGGAACCGCAAAGGCCTCAGCGACCCTAATTTCCTGCAGGCAGCCATTCCGGTGTTCATGCGCGGCGCCTATCTGCGAAAGCACGAACACAGCCTGTCCGCCGGGTCGTTGAAGGCACTTGATGGCGCCATCGCCGCCTTCTTTGAAGAACATGCCCACCGCGTCAGCGACGTGTTCCTGGGCCTGGCCCCCGCCTTCGAGGCCAGCGTTTCCGATGCCGGCTTCACGGTTGACCCCGGGGTGGTGACCGTAACATTTGAAGGCACCAGCATCACCACCATCTTTATCCCGTGGGAGCTTGAAGACCATGCTTCCTGATTGCGCGCTGTGCGTGGCCCACGAACAGGGCTTCTGGGTGCTGGTGGCCTCTATTCTGGTGCCGCTGGCGGCGGCGGTGTTCGGGCTGCTGGTGCTGACCGGCGTCGTGGTGCTGATGCGCGACCGGGCCGACATGACACTGCAAAGCGGTATCAACCTGTATTTCATCAAGATCAAGGAACTGAAGCTGTCGCAGGTGAAGCTGAACCCGCTCATAGGCCTGCTGATCATCGGCGCCACCTGGCACTTTAGCGGCCAATGGTACAGTGTCCTGCTCGACAACACGCGGCACATCGCGTTCGACATCAGCAGCGCGCCTGTTAGCCTCGCGAGGGTGAAGGAGAAGCAGCAGAGTGAAGGCCGCACCCTGCTGGACATCAGCGACGCCCCAAAGGACCTGATGATCAAGGGTGATTTTGGCGGCCGCTGCCTGGCAGTGGTGGCGCTGAATATCTGCCAGAAATATTCAAGCGATCTGGTGTGCGACTGGAACTACACCAGCCCGCGTGTCACCATCCGCGCCCGCGACTGACACCCGCATTAGACAGCCGCGCCAAATGCGGCTAGGCTTCACGCGGGGGCTGAGGGGAGCAACGCCATGATCCTTCGGCGGTTTATGAAACATGTGACAGACCAGAACTGGGTGGCCGTGGGGCTGGACGTTCTGGTGGTGATTACCGGTATTTTCATCGGCCTGCAGGTGACAGATTGGAACCAGGCGCGCAAGGACGCCGCTGAAGGCCGCTATTTCCTTGAATTCCTGGCCAGCCAGCTTGAGGCCGAAACCCAGGACCGCGCCAAGGAGATGGCAGAATCGCGCGAGGTCGCCGCTCTGACGACCACGGCAACGGGCCTGCTGTATAAGGAAAGCTGGACCGACGAAGACCTGGCCACTTTCCAGCGAACCCATGTGGCCGTTTACCGCTTTTGGGGCGTGCGCCACCGGCCCGCGGCCCTGCGCCGCCTGATCGAAGGCGGCAAGCTGGACCTGATCACGTCAAAGGACATGCAGGCCGCGATCCTGAAATATGAAAGCGCCTATATGGAAGCCATCCAGCAGACGAACACGTCCTACGCCTATTCCAAGGACATCACGCTGGACCTCAGCAACCATCTTCGCTACCGCTTCCGCGAGGTGGTTTCCACCAGGGAAGAGCTGGCGGGCAACCATGCCCTGCAGTCCGCCTTCCGCAACAAGATGGTGATGCAGCGCATCCAGGCCGACGTGCTGCAGGACATACAAGCCGCCAGCGATGAGCTGTTGAAGACCGTCAAAGACTATCTGGAAAAGACTGAAGCCTGAGAAATGGTGCCCCCAGCCGGAAACATAGCCCCTTACAAAACAATGACTTACTATGCCCTCGGTGCAAATTCGGCGCACTATTTCCAGCCGCTTTGAATTTTCAACCTCCCCCTGAGGTCTGGATATTGCTCAGAGGGCTTCTCTACTGTGACTTCAATGGTGTAATTCTCCCACCATGACCATTCCAGTTTGCCGTAGCCTCCTATCGCAAACACATGATGGTCACGAGCCAACTTGCTATCTTCGCGACACTGCATTGCATACCAGTAGGTGGGATGTAAGTTTCTAAATTCTATAACTTCATCGCGACTCAAACCGCATAAGCTTCTGTTGGCTATCAGTGGGCCGCTCACTTCAAAGAACAATTCCCCATTTCCGTCTCTTATCTTTACGCTTACTTCTGCGTCCAGATTTCCTTTATCGAAGTCACTTGGGTTTTCCATGAACAAGGCAACGCTGGGATTACTGTTCGTCTGCAACCCCGCGGCTTTATAGGTGTATGTTCCCGGCTCCGACAAACTAATGTCCGAAAATGTTAGGTTGTAGTTTTGAAAAACCCATCCGTCGTATGTGACTTCATAGTCACCATCGCCTCGATACATAAATTCCCAGTACCAAGGGAAATAGGTATAAACACTGATCCAGCAAAACACGATGAATAACAACGATAGCAATAGCCGTTTGAATAGTTGTTTAGGCTTCATAGGCGCAGGTTTTGATCCATCGAGGAGTAGAGGCTAAGTGTATGCTTGTATAGCAAAGTTGGGCAAAATTGAAAGGCGGCGGCCCAAATAAGCCGTTCTAGCCTTGGTGCACTATGCGGTATGTGGCGCACTCGGATGAACTTTCCACAATTTTCTGGGATAGTATTCTTATAATTCAGATAATTAGAAAATATCGAACCTACACCCAATTCCGCATTCAGTGTATTTTTTCAATAAAATCAACAAACTAGATGAAATGGCGCCCCCGGTCGGAATGACGTTGCGCTGGCTATGCTATGCTCACGTCTACTTCGCTCATTCCATTCGCTGCGTGAACGAACACGGTTATGCCTCAAGGAAGGCACAAAACAAAAAGGCGACCAAATGGTCGCCGTTTGTTTGGTGCCCCCGGTCTGAGGTTGGGGGTTCTTCCCAGATAGCGAAAAATGTCACTAAGTCGTTTAGTTTCAGAAACTTAGCTGTCCACTACAAAAATCGAGAGTTAGAGATTCTTCTATATCCCACCGCGTTAGTTGGTGCCAGTGCGCCGCCAATTACGCCAAAGGTGATAGGAGAAACTCATGGCAACATATAGGAAACGCGGGGACACATGGCGCGTAGAGATCCGCAAACAAGGCCACTATCTGTCCGCAAGTTTTAGCACAAAAGCCCGTGCGGTGGAATGGGCGACACTCAAAGAAGCTGAGATCATGGAAGGCAAGCTTACCAAGATTGCCGGTGACATTCTCGTCGGCGATGCATTCCGTCGTTATGCCGAAGAGGTGTCACCCACAAAGCGCGGGATGCGCTGGGAGGTCATCCGCCTTACATCCCTCCAGAAAGATGAGTTAGCCAAAGTACCTATGAAATTCCTGAACACACAGCATATGGCCACTTTCCGGGACAAACGACTAAGAGAGGTCTCGCCAGGCACGGTTAACCGTGAACTGAACCTGATGTCTGCGGTTTTCACCAAGGCGCGTAAAGAATGGCTGTGGCTGCTCAAGAACCCTATTCACGACCTAGACCGCCCCAGACAGCCTCGGCCTCGTGATCGCTTGATCACGCAGGGCGAGATCGACCGCGTTGTACTCGCACTTGGATATACTGATCATCAACCCATTCGGACAAAGAGTGAATTGGTGGGGTTATTCTTCCTTCTCGCCATTGAGAGCGGCATGCGGCTGGGCGAAATGTGCGGCATGGAGAGTTCATCCATATTTCTGGAGCAGAAATATGTGCAACTGAGTAGAACCAAGAATGGGGATGATAGGCAAGTGCCCCTCTCGCCTCGCGCCATAGAACTGTGCAAACAATTCCTCGGCACTGACCTTCGGGTAGAATCCCGTGTCGCCTCAACACTGTTTCGCAAGGCAATAGCAAAGACAGGCATTGAGAACCTCCGTTTTCACGATACCCGCCATGAAGCAATTACGCGGCTCTCCCGCAAACTGGACGTATTGGCCTTGGCCCGCGTTGTGGGACACAGAGATATCAAAAGCCTGATGATCTATTACAATGAAAGCGCGACGTCATTGGCTGCGAAGCTCGAGTGACGTATAACCCATCAAGGGATGGTTGAAATAGTTAGTATTTTTCAATCATAGTTTGCTTACTTAAGCAGGGGTTTTTAATGACTGAAGAGCACCACTCATATGAAGACATTGTCTTTGGAAAGACTATTGGCGAAAATGAACAAACCGAACCCGTTGATACCAGCCGTAAGGGTAGAGCTTTAAATAGAGCGTGGGCTACAAGGGGCTTTGAAATAGAGCTTTACTGGAAGAGGGCTCTGTATTTTTGGGGTTTCATTGCTCTTGCGGCTGCGGGGTATGTAAAAGGACACGATACTCGATATAGCTTGATAATCGCAGGCATTGGCCTTGTATTCTCTTTGGCTTGGTTTCTTGTAAACAAGGGAAGCAAATTTTGGCAGGAAAATTGGGAAGCTCACATTGATTGCCTGGAGGATGACCTTGAGGGTCAGTTGTATAAGACTGTGATGAAAAACAGGATTAGTTTCTGGAACCCTATGTCAAGCTATCCATTCTCTGTTTCAGGAATCAATCAGGCTATTAGCTTCTTCATTGTCCTCATTTGGTGTGGGATACTCTTCAAAGAGTTGTTCACACAGACTGTTGTGGGCTTAATGTCTCAAGTTTGGTCACCAGTAATTATTTTGATTGGATTGGCCGTTGTGATTGCTCTGCTATTGTATTTTGGCAGAACAGGATTCATGCGAAAAAAGCCCTCAATTTTCAAAAAAATCTACAACTGCAAGTATGAATATCACAACAGGGAAATCAACTGACAGCCTATCGTGCCTGATTTCTTTTTGTCGGCTTAGGTCACTGTCGGATTAGGTCTCGCAGGCGCTCTGTACGATAGCTACGATCACTTGTGTTTTCTGTCGCTACGATAACTAAGTGGGTATCAAACCCGGCTACATTGGGCGATCCATTTGGACACGGTGAGTATCTTTGCATCCATGCACTTGCATCGCAGCTCGTGCCAAACAAGACACATGCCCATTTGTCTGGTGGTAACTTATTGCGAATATACTGGCGCAATTGATCAAGGTGATCCCCATCCGCCGCAATCATCCATACGCTGCCAAATCCTGCCTCCAGGGCTTTTTCGATATTGGATAGTTCATATTCCTGCCGATTGGTGACCGACACCTCCACTGCAATCCGTAGGCCGTGCCCAAACAATGCCACATCAACGCGTTTGTCATTTGGAAGCACATACTCGACACTTGCCGCAAAGCCGTGTTTCTTGGCCTTGGCTGCGATTTCCTCCTGAATGGCACGATGGCCCACCTGCATGGGGTCTTGGCTGCTGACGGCGCTTTCTGGCGCGGCTGTAGCTGCTTGTGGTTCCCAGTTCGGTTCGGGCTGGGGTGCCTCGGGCACATAACACACATGCTCACAGTTCCGGGCCACTAGCTCTACATACTCTGCATCTGTCATAACCGCGCAGTTTTCGAGGTGACCGAACTCAACATTCACCTTCAGCGCATGGGGCGTCTGGTTTCGCACTGAAAGCGCAAATTCTGTGCGCTCCCCGCGTTTCTGCATTGAGAGCAACATAGCCCCTGTTGTGCGCATATCTGAAGCAAGTGACCGGGCATCCTTATCACTGATCCCGCCCGCAAACTTGATCGTCGTATTGCCAGCAAGTACGGCGTTCAGGCGTGGGGATAGCTGCGCCAAGTTCTGATGGGCTAGCGTCAGCCCAAAATTAAACTTCCGGCCCTGCACTAGCATCGTCTCAATGGTTTCATCGAAATAATCTTGGGCTTCGTCCACATAAAGGAAGGTGGGCATGCGTTCGTCTGCATCGAGTGTCGCCCGCTCCATAATGGCATGTTCAATGAGAGACAGAACAAATCGCCCGAAGATGGCGGCCCCATCGGCTTTCAGAAGGTCTTTGGCAGTGTTCACCAAGATGATCGAGCCGTCATTCAGTGCATCAAAGAAGTTGATCTTCGACTTCGGGGCAGAGAAGAGCCGGTCGAAGGTGGGGATGGATAGCACAGTGTAGAGCCGCTGCTTGATCTGTTGCCGGGTAGCATTGAAACCCTTCTTCGAGAATTCCTGCTCAAAGAAGCGCTTCGCAGTCGGGTCCAGCTTCTTGATGTATTCCTGAAACGGTTGCACATCGTCCATCAGCTCGATCATAGTGTGAATGGTAGCCTTCGGGATCGTGAGCATTAGCCGAGCAATGTAGCGGAACACAGCGCCTTGCCGTGCGGTCAATTCAGCGCCCAAGAGTGCTCCAAAGAAACGACCGTAGATGTCCACCAACGAGTTGAAAGCCAGTTCTCGCTGACGCGGTGTGTATTCGTCCAGCCTGTCCAGCCCAGCGTCAAACAGGTTCAGTGCTGGCGGGTGTTCGATGTCAGTGGGGTCGATGATGATAAGATGTTCCGCGAGCGAGCCGGTGAATATATTCAGACGGGATAGCTTGCGTATCAGATCACCTTGGTTATCCACCACAACAATGGATAGCTCGTCCTCTTCAGCCTGCTTTAGGTCGTGGTGGATCAGATACTGTAGAAGCTGCGTCTTGCCGTGCCCAGTGCCACCGAGGATGTGGGTGTGCTCGAAGCGGGTTTCCTGAGGAATAGATATGGTCAGAGGCTGGTCAAGAATGCGGCGCAGCGGAGTGCCGACCAGATAGGTATCACAGAGTGCTGTGGGGTCTTTGATGTTACATTTTTCTGGCCACCTCATGCTGCGCCCTGAAGAATTGCCAGAGGCGAGGATTAGGTTTTGGCTGAAGGTGCCCTGTAAGCAGGTAAACAGATCCCGTCTTCGGCCTATGTCTCCCCAAAAGGCAAGCATCATGTCCTCAATGACAGTGTTTGCGTTCGCAAGGCTGTCCAGCAGATTGGTGGTAAAAGTAATGCCATCCTCGGAGTTGGACGGCATGGCCGAATAGGCGGCGTGAAGACACTGACTGAGCGCATTCTTGAAGCAAGTGCAAGCTCCATCAAAATCTGTCATAAGGTCGCGCTGCCGCTTCAGCTCCGCCCGAAGATCGAAATGCTCTGCGATGGTATGAGTATCTGTGCAGTCAAAGTCGGGGAGCAGGAACAGACCTTCATAGTTGAAAAGGTCAAGAATGAGTAAGGTGAGAGAAATGACCTGCTCTGGTTCTGCGGGACGTCCCAGTCTTTCCGTGATGTCTGTGGCCATGTGCGTGGCAAGATCGGTTCGCCCCTGAGGGTCGGCAAGACCATTCTTCTCAAAGAGCCTTTCGGCCTTTCTATAGAGCCGCCAGGTCTCTCGCTCTTCCGACGGTTGGAAGAGGCCGTTTACGAAAGCATGGAACCGTGCACCCGCATGTAATGGCATCAGATACCCTTAATGATGATCTGCTTCGCCTCGTCTTTGGGCAGCGCTTCAATTGGGAAGCGCGTTTCACCGTCCCAATGCTTTGCACTTTCCATGACTTGCCGAAGGAAGGCGCAAAGCGTTTCAAGCCAGGCTTCCTTACGCGCGAGTTCAATGACGCTGTCGCAGGCAAAATATCGACCATGCATTAGGTCGCGGACGTAGATGGTTTCGCGATTTTGGTGGTAATAATAATATCCATACACACACCCGGCTATTGCCGCGAGCAGTGGGGCAACCGTGAATGACTGGGTTATGACAAGGAAAACCAAGCAACCGAGCAGGAATGCTCCAAAGCCTCTGGCCTTGGCTGCATTCAAAAGCTCGGGCTGGGAGACATAGATCAGGACGGCGTCATCAAATCGGTATCGGCTTGTGATTTCCTGCTCTTCTTCATCAAACTCGACTTTGCCCCATAGTTTGAACGCCACACGCCCTGCCGAACTCGCCGTCTGCGAGCGCTTGAACAGCAATTCCATAAATTCCCCCTAATGCTGACCTTGCCTATAAGGCGCAAAGATAGCGCATAAATAGTATTTGTTCTACTTTGCAGTATAATGCCTGGGCATGTTGCGCATGCTCTTTGAGGTGGGAGAGGGAGGTAACGTCGTTGCACTGAAGGGGCGTGACGGAGCCCCGTCGATCATCAGCTTTAGATAAATCTCATGGTTGGGAAGTCCGATCAGATCTTCCTGACCGATATCTGGATAGAATTCACGCGCCATATAGGGGGCGTCTTTCGCGCCAACACGAAATGAGATCAACGTTCCCACATTACCCAGCACAGCCAGCCGGATATTCTCTGGTATCTGGTGCAGGTGCTGATGGGCGAGGATCAAGCCGACCTTGGTCTTTCTAAGCTCTGACACGGCACCTGCAAAACTCTCGGTAGCAAAGTTCTGGAACTCATCGGCATAGAGAAAAAAGGGAACACGCTCATGCTCCGGCTGGTCGGCCCGGCTGAAGGCCGCAAGCGTCAGCATGGTGACCAAAAGCCCACCAAGCAGGGAAGAGGCATCATCGCCAATCCGTCCCTTAGCGAGATTGACGATCAGGATTTTGCGTTCGTCCATAACTCGGCGAAAGGAAAGGGGCTTTTCTGGCGTAGTCAGCACCCGATACAGCATCGGGTCTGCCAAAAAAGCTCCTACCTTGTTAAGCACAGGGCCGAGCGAACTGGCGCGATTGAAACCACCCACCTCAAAGTCATGTTCCCAGAACCGCTTCACCTGCGGATTAACGATATGGGAAATGACGTCCTGCCGAGATTGATCATCTGTAAGCAATCGAGGAATATCCGCCAGCGTCGCTTGTGGTATATCCAAAAGCGCCAATAGGGCATTGCGCAGGATGTGTTCCATGTTCACGCCCCAACTGTTACCGGTCCATTGTTTCTTGAAAACTTCTAGGACACCCGATGCTACGAGAGGCCTAACATCTGGCGATACGTGCCGCACGGGATTACAGCCATAGGGCTGATGTGGGTTGGTGGTGTTGAAATAGATGAGATCGTCCGAGCGAAATAGCGGGATATTTGCGGCGATGCATTCTGCTAGGTCACCATGTGGGTCGAGTAAAACCAGCCCTCGACCTGCGCGTATATCCTGCAAGATCAGGTTCTCTAGTAGTGTGGTTTTACCCGTCCCTGTTTTCCCGATGACATACATATGCGACAGGCGGTCGGTCTGCCTGATGCCAAAGCGCTTCTGTTGGTTACGAAAGTTTGTCTGGGCAAGGTAAGAACATTTTTGCGCATGAAATGACATGAATGCCATTCTTGCACGTGTCTAATTTGATAGTAGGCATCATGCAGAACGCCTCAACCCCACCGGCCGCTTTAGAGAACGTGGACTTCTATTCGCTCAATGTCGCCAGGGCCTGATCCACCATGCCTGTGAGACTACGGGCCTCTTTGTCCCCAAACAAATATCCTATGCCGCGACGCAGGTGCAGCCTGAACTGTTGCGACAATGTTTCCTCATCCAAATTCTTACCGTCGCGGATGCAGCGCTCTTTGAGCGCCGCAAAATAGATATCTTTATATTGCCCGCCAAAAGTCGACCAATCCATTTCAACATTGCTGTCTGATGGCAAATTTTGATCTGGTGGAATACTGTCTTCACGTAAGGAAAGGCAAAAAGCCCACCTACATAAGATGTTCCAGTTTTCGATGCCAGTAGTGCGCTTGATTGTAATAAGCTGGTCTTTCTCTTTTTGAGAAAGCCTAATGTGATTCAGAGACATTACGCCGCCCCCTTATGTAATTCGTAACCTTCCCCAACATTTGTTGAACCAGTATCAGCATCAAAATCCAAATTGTAGGTGCGGCCAATATATGGCTTAAGAAGGTCGTAACAGTCACCTGTGATTTCTTCATCTGTAGACAACAAGATCACTTGGTGGCTAGCGAACGGGAAATACCGCTCAACAAGCAATCGACGGTGTATGGAATCAAGTCGACCTAAGGGCGTGTCAATTGCCATCGGGAGAGGTCGCCCAGATGCGCGAGCAAGCCCCCATAGCAACGCAATAGACAACAACTGACGTTCGCCTGCTGAAAGACGGTCAGTAGGAAGCAGTTCTCCTGATGGACGATATAGAGACAGCTCAAATGTCGACGGGGCGATGCTGATTTTGTCTATGAGGTTCGCTTTCCGAAGCAGTTGTTGAAAACTGTCTAGAACAAGTGTCTCAATTCGATGAATATGGCGGGCTACCACAATTTCCCTAAACGACTTTATCGTACCTCTAACCTTTGTGCTGTGATGCAAAATTCGACGAACCTTCTCGTCTTCAACAAACTTGTATCCTTCTTCTTCAACAAGCTTATCCAGTCGTCGGGTCCAATCAGCCAACTGGTGTTCCAAAGATACCTTTAGAATTTCCTGATCCGCAATTTGGTTCGCTAATTCGTCTTCTTTTTGTTTGAGATCTTCGATTTCATCCAACAGAACTTTTAACTCTGCCTCGGAGGGTATGTTTTCATATTCTGTTTTCCAGAACGCAAGCTCGCCCTCTGCTTCACGAAAGACCTCCATCCCTGCCCCTGCCAACACATGTTGTTGGGGCAAGGTCTGCTTTAACAAAAGCTGAAGTTCATCTCGTGCTTCGTCGGAAATGTTTAGTAACGCTTCTGATGAAGCTGATTTTTCTCGTTCGGCGATATCAGCCTTCAGAAACTCTTGTATCGTCCGTAAAGATGCCGCAGGAAGATCCGCAATTGCTGAGAAGAGATGCTGGTCTCTATCCCGCAACATTTCTACAAATCTCGCTGATAGCTGGGCTTCACTCTCAGCCTCGGCTCGTGAAGCTGCGCCCTCCAATACATCTTGGATAAGAAGGAAAGGCAAGGCCCCAGAAACTAACTTCTTCAGTGCCTTCCGATGCTCGTTGAGATGCTCTTTACATTTGGCAAGTTCATCAGATATTCGGTCCCTGTTATCAAACAGTTCACCACCGGAGCGCTTATATTGAAGGATTTTGTCGTCTAGTTTACCCTCTACATAGCCATGATCACGCACCAACTGCCCCAGCATATCCTTTATTGGAACGAGCTGTTTTCGGAGATCAGCCTGGGCCTCCTCAATCTTCTCTTTCTCCTTCAAAAACGCGGAACCTGCCACTTCGGACCGCTTTCGTCGTTCCAAAACAATCAAGTCTCTTGAGAGCTGATCAACGATATCCAAGCCAAGCAACCCTTCAATCGCAGTTCCGATAACCTCAGCTGAGGTACTCTTGTCCGCATATCTTTCCACTTTCTCGCCATCGAACAAAAATAGATGCGCAATATTTGGCGGAAAGATGCCAGCTACTTCAGCCATCCAGTTTTCGGAAAGTGCCTTATCTGTCTCTCCGTTACGCTTGATCGTGAGATATTCCTGTACACTTGCCCCAGAGGCAGCCCAGTTTCGCTGAACATCATAAGAGACTTCTTCGCCATCGATCACATGACGGAATTGAAGTGATATAGCTGCCTCTTTCTTTGTTGCAGAACGGTTTATGCAACGTCGAAGATATTCCTGATAGCTAGCCTTCCCGCGATTGGACGTTTTTGCCTGCGCCCCATACAAACAAAGCTGAAGAGCATCCAACAATGTAGTCTTCCCGCCACCATTCAAGCCACCAAAAAGGATAACCGGCTTCTCGGAAGAATGCGGCGTTAATACGATCTCCTGGAGCCCTGCATAAATTCCAAAATTGTGAAGGATAATTTTATCAATAATCATTTGATGGCTGCCTCTTCACCTTCTGGGCTCTCTTCAGTCCCAAGATCTTCCAGGTTCATGCTTGCCTGAAAGTCTTTTCTTCTTACAGCCCAGTCTATGGCGTCGTTGGAGTCCTCGTAGAAATTGCGCTCAAAAGCTTTTTCGATGGATTTTGTTATCCCTCCACGCCGCAATGCTGTTCTATACCGCTTCTCAACCGCCAAGAGTTCTCGGGCCAGTTCAAAGTGAAGGCCGTCCTCTCCACAGATATCCCGCAACACATCCAACTCTTCACGCCCGAAGACAAAATTGTCATCAAGTGGTCGACCTGGATACGGAGTGCCCGTTGCCGCTTCATAAATACGGGGAAGGTTGTCCTCCAGCTCGTGTTTTTCAATCACCCAAACTCTACGAATTTCTTCGAGTTCGGCTAGGGTAATGAGTTCAAGATCGGCTACACTATCAGGCCCCAACTCTCGAGCAGCTTGCTGAGCCTCTATAAGTTGCTTCAGCCATTTTTCCCTAACATGTTGCAAATACGGTCCCGGAATATGCTTAAACTCGCCATCTTTGTTTTGGTAGAGTTGCACGTTTCCGTTCATGCGCCGAAAGTCCCTCAGATCATGATCGGTCGGCTTGCCGTCTGCTCCTCGAAAATCAATCTCGTTCCGAAGATCAAGCAACGGCTCCATCCATTCCTTTTCTTGATCGTTCAGGATCATGGCTTCCATCGATTTGTCTTTTTCTACAAGCGTACAGACCCAACAGCCAAACCGACTATCGCCACAGCTTGGGGTATTGGTATCAACCACCAAGGGACATTCACCGTCGGCTGTTGCGCCTTGGTACATGGTGAGAAGATCTTTATTGTTATACCCCCACGGGTTCTTAACCTGCATGAGGAAGAGCCAAACGTCGTCATTTGTCCATTCTTCAATGGGCGAGAATATAAATGAGTTCGCCAGCCCTGCATTGGGGCTAAGGCGGCCCCGTGTCCGCTCTTTCTCATGCCGTTTCATATTGCTGGCCCGCAAAGAACTCTCAGCCTTTCGGGTGCCTAGCACAAGGATGGCCTCGCCGCTTTTCTGAACCACCGAGCTAATGAAGTCATGAGAAGGAGAAATCTTCATTCGCTCAGTACACCAGCGAAACTTCGGACGTGGTGCAGGATAGCCCTTACCCAACAGGTTCACCCAAAAAGTATTTTCTACTTTTGGTGTCAACCTGTGCGCAATGAAGGGAAGCTCACCTTCTTCGGAAGCTTTATTAATGTTATCCAGAGAATGTGACACCCAAGACGCGACCACCGGATTCTCTACAAGAGTATCGGTACTAATTACGTGCACAGTTTTATGTCGCTTGGATGCGGGCAGGTCGGCAAGAGACAACCAAACAAGCTGCAAAACGGCTGTAGAATCTTTGCCGCCGCTATAGCCAACAACCCAAGGAATTTCATCCGAGCAATACAGGTCCTGTATCTCAGTTTTCAGGTGATCGATGGTTTCGTTAACTCCAAACTCATCGAAAGCAGACCATCTTTTCCCTGCCATCATTCCCCTTTCTTCGCGTGAGCTTCTTCAAGCCGCAACTCTTCTGGCGAAAGCTCCAACCCGATATGTTTTTTTATAGCACTACCTGTCAAAATGACGTTCTGCAGCGACTTAGAGACGCGCCCGGCCACCATGGCACGCCCTTCCCATAGGGAGGTGTTCGCACGGCGCCAATTGATACCGCTCATTTTCTTGATCTTTGCGTTCCGCTCTTTCTTCGCAAATGTTAGCAGATCGCCACCAACTCTTCCCAAAGCCTGCAGCACGACACCGTGCGAATGCAGAAAATCTTGTCGCACTTCGCCAGCTGTAATACGCCCTTCTTTAACCGCTGACCATTCTGGAATTACAGCAGCAACAGCCTCCCAATATTCTCTGGCTACCGCCGCTGCCTCGTTGGCGCTCTCGAACATCTGGTCCTGCAGCAGTTCGCGGGTTGCGTGATAAATTGCGCTGAGAGTGAATAGCCTTCGAGACCGAGCAGAAAGCGATGTTTTTTCCAACTCCACGACATCCCGAAAGATTTCTGAAGTTGCAACAATCGTTCGAGCCACGCTCGCCATGTCATCCCTATGATCGTACAAAACACCAAGTGATGATGACGGGCGGATAGCATATCGATTGAGGTCAGCAAACATTTGCTGGCTCTTTTTAAGCCCAACATCCAAGAAAAAGACGACCGCGATAGACTCGTCTCCAAGCTCTGGCTGGTCACGAAGAGCCAACTCGATAGCGGCCCGCCGGTGCTGGCCATCATTGATGACGAAACGAGCAGACATCGGGATACGAAGCTGCCCGACACGGCGCCCGTCACCAAATGCTTCAAGTGGTTCGAATTCGATTTCTGCATCAATGGATGCTGTAAGCGCCGAAAATATATAATCTTTACGATTATCAACCATATATCGCGCCATCTCCGGCACGCGCGACTTGTTGAGTTGGCGTTGTGCGCGGAACTCAGGTTGCAGTTCTTCATCGTCAAACAAAAACAGTCTTGGAATCAGGCGCAACGGACACATTGAGACATAATATTCACGTCCGGCCTGAATGCCTCTGATTGCAGGAAAAACATATTCGAATTCGCTGGACACCCTATACCCCTTGACCTACCACCATGCTTGGCGCTAATGACCATTTATAAGTATGTTTGTCAACTTTTAACAAACAATTTTAGATGTCACAAACTCATATTTAGCAGCAGATCTCGCCATGACGATTTACCTAGATTGCAACGCCACGACCCCTCTTGAACCGCGCGTACAGGAAACCATTACTCGCTGGTTTTGTGAAGAAGTAGGCAATTCCGGAAGTCGCACTCATGAATTTGGCCTAAGAGCAAAACATACTGTCGATACAGCACGGCAACAGGTTGCCAGTGTGGTATCAGCCAAACCGGATGAAGTTATCTTCACCTCAGGAGCAACAGAGGCAAATAATATAGCTATTCTGGGGCTGGCTGCGCATGGTGAAGCAACAGGCAAGAAACATATTGTCTCAACAGCCATTGAACACAAAGCCATTTTGGAGCCGTTGGAGCATCTCGCGGAACGTGGCTTTGAGATCACCTTAATCAAGCCAAATGAAAATTGTTTGATCGATCCTGTAGAGGTTAAAGCCGCCGTTCGCTCCGACACACTTTTAGTGTCCGTAATGCATGTCAACAACGAGACTGGCGTACGTCAACCATTGGCCGAGATCTGCGACCTCTTGAGACATGAAGATGTCTATATACACACGGATGCAGCGCAGGGCTTCGGTAAAGTCATTGACGATCTGACAGACCCTAGAATTGACTTAATTAGTGTTACATCCCACAAAATATATGGCCCTATAGGAGTCGGGAGTTTAATCGCTAGACGGCGTAAGTATAAAAGAGTCCCCCTAACGCCGCTAACGTATGGAGGCGGGCAAGAGAGAGGTCTGAGGCCCGGCACTTTACCAGTTCCACTTATTGTGGGTTTTGGTCTGGCATCCGAGATCTGCGCCCAGGAGTTCAATTCACGAAATCGAGTTAATGCACAAATCCGTCGCGCGTTCATCGACAGCCTGAATGGCATCCCGTATGTGGTGAATGGAGATGAAGATTGCACTTTACCACACGTCTTGAACATCTCTATCTCGAATACGGATTCTGAAGCAGTCATGTTGGCGCTAAAAGGCATAGCTGCGATATCCAATGGCTCAGCCTGCACATCAAATGAATATTCACCAAGCCATGTACTACAGGCAATGGGAGCGGATACTGAGGGAGCCGTTAGAATCTCATGGTGTCATTTAACACCCCCAAGCGATTGGCTGTCAGTGGGCAAAAAGATCAAGGTGTTGACTGGCGGCAAGTGACTTTAGCCTCTCTGCAAATGAATGGCATACATCCTCTGCAACTTCTTGTGCCCTCACCCATCCCGGGAATCTCACAGGACAGGATTTCCTGACATTTGATATCACTCTCAACGACACCGGCAAAATTGATGGCCTTGCCATCAATACACATTGCGCGCTGTATTCCACTGCTTGCCTGGCTGATTTTGCCTGTGGTTTCGGCAAAGTCTCCACAAAACTAGAAATGTCAAAACTCAGGAAGATCGGGCGACCCAAGTAACAAACATCATCATCGCCTTTTGCCCTTATACGCTGCCGCAGGGTACCGTTAGAGGCCAAGTGCGCGGCCCATCGAATGACAGGATTAGTGCCCGTTTCTCCGACATACAAAAAATCCTTGGCCACCACAAAATAGATCAGGTGCGTTGAAGTATCAGCCCAAACGGCCCCGACATAACTCATTCGTCAAAGATGCCCTGGTTATGCATTGCCCACGAGTTAAGCTGCACCGTCAGTTGCTGAAAAAATGTAGCAAATACCTTCTCGATGATCTCATCTTCAACACTCGTAAGTCCCTTAAAGGTGTTATTGTAAGCTACTGCTTGCGACCATATAAGCCCCTCAATTGCTTGGCGCTCCGGAGCACCTGGCGCCATTCTTGATAGTACATTGAGGTAGTACATGTGATTTTTATTAATCCTCACATAGGTACCGTTTTTATCATCAAAGTGGTTCTTCCATGCATCTAGGCCATGTACTTTATCGGAGTATCTTATCTTTCTAAAAATTGCCGGTTTTTCCGGCACTTCTTCTTCAGAATCTTTCTCACTGCCTGGAGCATCTTGCTGTCCCTGCTCTTTGTCAGCGCTGTCCTCTTCCTTCTTTTCAGCTGCAGAGGACTTCTCACCCAGCTTCTTGGTACGCTTTATCGTCTCTTCGTGGCTATCATCTGGAGATTCCAGCGCATCTTCCTCTTCAAGAGTTTCGTTATTTGCTTCAAATGTTTCGCCTTCTTCTCCTTTAGCTTCCCGTTTCATCCGCCTGCATAGATCAAATGCTGTAAGCGCTTTTGCAATTGGTATTCTAATCAAGGTCTCAAGCGTTTCTTCTATGTCTTCAGGAACCTCAATACGTTGCTTAGAAACATCAACGTGCAACAGGTCATCATGATCCGTGCTGACGTTCAACCTTAGCCTTAGACCAAAGCATGACTTTTCGTGTAGTCCAGAAAATTTATCCCCCCAGCGAATTAGCCGCTCATTCCGAAAAATAAAGAAGCCTGCGTTAGCTCGCCCCACTTTGTAGGATTTGATTTGGTCCTGTTCTTCCTTTGAGAAACCCGGATAACTTGCCATGTTTGCCATAGGAAAGATGGTACCTTGTAGTCTCATCGGTGTTGCATCTGGGTTTCCAGGGTGTTCGATGAGTTGGTCAATAACACGAACTGGCAACTTTCCAGAGTATTCATCCTCATCCAACTCTTCCTCGGCTATATCCCAGAACAAAATATCTTTGGGGGGCACTGCCTCAAGGTCTCCATTTACGGACATCGAGATGGTAACCGAGCAACTATTGTCAGTCATATAACCATGATAAACAGACCCAATCTTGTCCATAAGGTCGCTTCTCACCTTATTGTATGAAGGAAAGGGGGAATTGAGTTGTGTAATCCGGATAACCGTTCCAGACTCAAAGGTATCCAAAACCTTTTTGTCTTCTTCAGAAGGTTCTAAGCAATAGCTGGCAAGTATCCCCTCATCCCGTATGAAGTCTCGATCTAAGCAATGCAGGCTGGAATATTTTCCATTCCTTTTGCTCAGCACTTCAATTTTCCGCCCTAAGGAAAAACCTGCGGACTTCAGTCCAAGACCATACTTAGAAAGACTATTCGGGGCATATTCAACCTCAGACCCAAAGTCTAACGCCTTATCAATATCTTCGTCTGTCATGCCTAGACCATCATCAATAATCGCTATTGATGAAAGACCATTTTTACTACCCTTCGTGGCGGCCTCTCGCAAAGAAAACGCCAGCGTAACGATTGTAGCTTTTGCTGCCACAGAGTTGTCGACAATATCCATTATTGCGGAGTGGACACTATACCCAATCTTTGAAATAGCTTCACAAATTCTATCCGGATTAAAGTGCCTGCCGCGAGGCGTGATGTTGTCCATTTCGATTTCCCCAAAATTGAGTTTGCCAATGACCCTATGAATAGGCATCTGATAGGTCAACAGTTGATTATTAGTACGCTAGAGTTGAGAGCCCGTAGCAACCAAATTGTCTAATTGTAGAAATCCGCAACCTAAGAAGGCCAACATCTCAACAAACATTGCCCGTACAAGTAAGGCTCCGCCTTGGTGGATCATGGGCTCTGTTAATACCCTTCCAGACTGCTGTTGAAACAGTGAGACGAGGTATGGGGTATCAGCACTTGCTGAGCAATTTCTCCAATTCCATAATACTTTCCTTGATCCCGTCTAGCCGGTCGAGTTCGGAAAGCCACTCTGTCGGGCAGCCCATTGTGACAAGGCGGCTTTCTAGTGCCCTGAAGCCATTTTTACAGCTAAACTTCAACGTATTTTGGGAGAGCCTGAGTTCGGAAAAGATTAATCGGACGAAAAGCTCTTTTTCGGAAGAAATCGCTGAAATATAGCAGGAATACGCGTCTTTCAAGAGTTCGGAAAGTCTGACGACATCTTTCATCATTTCGGCCATTGAGGTGTCCGAAGTTTGTTCTTGGTCCTGCAATTTGATGAGGGAAGCATTCAATCTGTTTTCTTCACTCACCAAGCCTTGGGCGTCAAATGCACCTGTCTTGAGAAGCGTGAGTTTGTTTTCCCGAAGATATTTCAGGTCTTCACGCACTTTGCGCTTCTTGCGCTCTATCTGTTCAAGTTGCAGATGGCGCTTGTTTTCAAGGAGGGCAATGTCCGTTGATGCCCGCGCATCCAGCTCTTCCTGTTCAGCTTCCGAAAGACAGAGACTTTTGAGCAAGGTCGCAATCTGTTTTTCAATGCTGGAGAGGCTGCAATTCTTTGTAGCATTTGGGCAGTCCGCGACGCAGCGTACACCGAGATAGACATGACCCTTCTGTCGGTATGGCGTGTACACGTGGCCGCACCCATCACAACGAACCAAGCCTCGAAACGGCAGGTCTATTTTCTGATCATAATGGATGCTGGTTCGTTTTCCCCCAAGCTGTTCCTGTACGGTATAGAATAGATTTTTGCTCACCAACGGCTTGTGGCTAGAGCTTTTCACCTGCGCGCCATCGTTCCCGATTAGATAACCGATATAGAATGGATTGGTGAGGATACGATGAACCATAGTCCTGGTCACAGGGCGACAAACTTGGAGGGAACTGGGCTCATTTTCATCTTCGGCCAGTATTTCCTCAACAGTACGCCGCTTACGCATTGGCTGGGTCGTAAGACCCTGCTCATTAGCCCAGCGGGTAATGTCTGAGAGGCTCATGGTGCCTTCGGCATATCGCTCGAACATCTGGCGGATTAAGGGAGCCCGCTCTGGATCGAATGGCTTATCAGTGGACTTGCCTATGTTCAGATATCCCATTGGCGCACGGTAAGTACAGATGCCACGTTCCCGCATATTGCGGTTCGCCAACTTCACTTTTTCACTGGTGACACGGGAATGGTGGGCGGCAAACATGCCGTCAATATCCATGTGCAACGCACCAGCACTGGTGTCGTCATATTGTGCATATGCAAAACGCACATCGACCCCACTTCGCATCAACTTGGTGATAATGGTATCATCGGCTTTGTTACGGCTCATACGGTCCCAGCAGAGGCATATGACGCCTTTGAAGTGGCCCCTGCTCAAGACTTGCATCAGCTGTTTGAATTTGGGGCGAGCAATCCGATATTGCACCATTCCGGAATTGCTGACGGCGATATCATTGTTTTCCTTGAAGCCTGAGTGACGCTCGGCAATCACCCCCTCTGTGCAAAATCCGCCAATCGATAGGGACGCAATGGAAAGTCCAGCCTTGCTCGCAAACTTGACGTTTTCCTCCCGTTGATATTTGAGCGAGTTTTTCTGGTTGTTGGGCTCGTCAGTGCTCTTGCGGTTATAGATAAGATACTGATCACGATACGCTCCGCGACGCATGTCACGTAGTACCTGGTTCGTTTTTGATGGTGTTGTGGGCATGTGTTTTTAGATTATTGGATTTGCTCTGACGTGCCGCCTGTCGTGCGCGTATATCGCGCACGAGCAAGGCGAGCTCAGTCAAGGACTGAATCGTCTCTTCGGAAAAGATGTAATCTTTAGGGTCGATACTGGGCCGGTTAGATTTCTGACGATCTTCTGGAGCCGAGCCGATCATACCTCGTCGTCGTTATCATTGCGAACCTGGCTTGGGATATTGTTGGGTACCCCATAGCCGCTTTCACTGTGTTGCTCCGCCTCCTGCTCGACCGGAAAAATGTATTTCCGCCGCCTGTTTTGCGGATCATGCTCCTCAACAATAAGGCCTGCTGTCTCCAGCATCGGCAGTATCTGTTGCCTGAACTGCGTAGCATCGAGCATGCGGCCATAAATGCGATAATGCTCCGTGAGGGCTTCACCTCGCGTCAGTCCAACTGTGTGCCCACCATAGGCCTTATTCTTGTTTTCCCACGCGGGCACGATGATCTCCCTGAAGAGCTGCAGCACATAAGGCGGCAAATTGAGTTCCTGGCTTTCTGCAAGTTCCATCCAGAGTGCAAGTGCTTCTGCAAAGTCGTCGGCGTGAGCAGTAATCGTGCTGCCGTTCTGGTCACGGTGCCAAAGGTTCATCAGGGCAAAGGCCTTTATTAGGGCAATGAAGCGCTTGATGTCCCTTTGAGTGCGTGGGCGCAGCGCTGTACCGCCCTCAAGGAATACCCGCCTAATCTCAGCGTGCATGTCAGAGGGAATGCGGATGTGGTCAATGTGGGCGTTCCTGATGGCGACCAGTCGTTCCTTTAGCAAAGACCGGCCGGGGTCTCGATCCAGCTTGGCGGTGTATCCGGCATTGTCTGCTGCCCGGTCAATACTGGCGCTAACACTCTGCCGGATTTTGTCCTGATGCACTTCCGGGGACAGCAGGAAGAAACGTGTGGCTTCCTGCTCATCAATTCGAAGACCCGCCGAACTGAATACCACAGCAGGGAAGCCTTTCAGTACGACATCCTTGGTACGGAAGCCCTGCTTCTGGTTCTTGTCTGTAATCTTAATATTGATGGTTTTGCTGTCGTGGGAAAGAAGTGGACGAAGCCGGGACAAAAGCTCGTTATGCGGCTGATCAAGGAAGACCAAAATCTTACGAGACAAATCGACAATGATCCGTCCTTTCTTGTCCTGGTCCGGCTCGCCGACATCATGGAAAAAGGCGGTAGGGCTGCAATAGCCCATCACCAGCAAGTCTGGCTTGGGGAATAGTTTGGCGATTTCAATGGGAATATAGCTCTTTCCCGTCGATGACGGGGCGTTGAACGACACATTGAACTGATCGCTTTCCGTAAAGGCCGACAAGGCACAGAGGAATGTCAGGAGCTTGTTGGTGCGATCATGTTTGATGGTGAGATCAAGGATCGTTGCGAGTTGATCGGAATCCATCGGCTCGAATTGCTTTTGGGTGGGCATAGGCGGTGAAGTTAGTGGATATGCCATCCAGTGTATTGTTGTTCATGCAACGAATGTAGGCATCTCGTTTTGGCATCTACCGCCATCCGGTGAGGGTGGGTGCCTACACCGCTTTAGTCGTTTCGGTATCCTTGAGGGCACATACTTCCTTGGTTGCGCAGGACGTATGAAAATTAATCACTACGCTCGGATGTCGCCAATAATCGATACCGCTGCCTGACTGTTCTTTCTGTTCTCTGAATCCACCCATGATATGCCGGGATAACCATTCATATGTATGGAACACCCAACCCAGCAAGATCGCATTACCCTGGCCATTTACCCCAACGACCGTGGCTTTGGCTACGCGGTGTGCCGGAACGCCGACACAATATGCCTGTGGGGTACGAAGAGGTCGATAGGGGAGAAGAATAAGACTTGTGTCCGCAAGTTTGTTCAATTGCTCAACCAGCATCGTCCAACCGATGTTGTGCTTGAAGACATTCCGAAGGAACAAGAGCATCGACGGCCACGTGTGGCAGATCTCATTGTGTCACTTGCGCAGATCTCAATGGCACAAGGGTGTAATGTTCACTTCTATTCCCGCCCTCAAATCCGGGATGCCTTTCGGATATACAATGCATTCACCAAACAAGAGATTGCGGAAGCAATCGGGAGTATTGTGCCGGAAATGAAGAAGCTAATCCCACCCAAACGAAAGCTTTGGGAAACGGAGCCGATGGCAATGGCATATTTCTCTGCCGCATCCTTGACAGTCACACATTTTCAATTAGCTGAAAAAAGTTAAGTGGTTCCGCTCTGATACATGTTCTTTCAAGCCCCGGTACTGCCGGGGCTTTTCTATGCTTGAAACGAAGCATGCCCAACGATGGGGGCCGCTGGGCATGCAGCTTCCACACTTGCTGGTCGTGAAGGTGAAAGCAAACAGATTGGATAAAGCGCTGAGCCCCTTGGTGACGCCAATCACATAAGGTTAAACAAAGACGGGGCATCAGCGCTATTAGGTTGCGTTATACACAACCTGAAACCTCTCCCCAACAAAAAGATGGGTGGAGCCCGCAAGCCCCACCCAAGTCTCGACCTCAGGGAACACTTAAAACCCTGGGGTCACTGCGTTTAGGGCATGCCCAGCATTTTGAGACGGGCTGGGCATGCAGGCCCTCATCATGACGTAGGTGAAACGCCATAGGGGGTGAGAGCCAAACTCATTCGGTCCTGCTCAGCAGTCGGCGAATGGCGAACGTGTAAACCGTGTCTGATGCCACTCCCAATTCGCCTTCACGCCGGAGATTGTATGTCCGTTTGTAATCTGGCTTCACGTGCTCTGGTGGGGCCTTGTCCGAGCCCGGCGCATATCGCAACACCGTATACCCAAGGCGGCGCTTGTTGCCCTCGGCATCCTGAAATGGAAACCAGGCCTGCGCCGTCCATTTGCCAAAGGTTTGACGCCCCACCAGAAACACATTGTCTGGGTTCAGGCGACGCATGATTTCTGCCAGTATCTCGCAGGCTGAGAAGGTGTGATCATTTATGAGAATGGCGAAATGCTTGTCTCTAAGGCTCCCGACACGGTCCCGTTGCTCTGAGAAGAAGCGGTCTGCCAGTTCTTGCACATGGAATGTCTTGGTGATGAGGCGAAAGTCTTGGGTTTCGCTATCCCGTTTTGTTTCCGTATAGACCGGAGCATTGCCGCCAGGGTCCACCACCATGAGCGCCATTTTAATAGCTTGATCCAAACGACCACCACCGTTCTGGCGCAGATCAATGATGATGCGCTGCTGTTTGATGCCGGAAAGGGCGCTATAAAATTCGTCGGCGGTAGTGAGGCCGAAGCGCTCGATCTTCACATATGCCCAGTCCCCAGGCACATCGACAGTGACTGTCTTCGATGCCTCCTGCCATTCCCTGTGGGCGCGTTCTTCCTGCCAGCCGCCGATGATGCGGTCGAATTGGCCGAAACATTTCTTCCCGCGCTTGCCGTTCAGTCCTCGGCGGATATCGTGCAAGCAGGCTTCTTCATCTACCTTGGTGAGGGAGAATTGCTGGATAAGACTCAGGAGGTGACTTTCGACTTCGCCTGGCTTAGGCGCAGCATAAGAATGTGAGCCCTGTGCCATCAGTATCGCTATGGCAGTAGCCGATACACCCTTGAATATACGTTTCACGCTTGCCTCCCCTTGGATCACGAATTTGTTCCAAGGGGAAATGCGATTAGCCCTTGAACAGAATTACGCATTCTGTTCAAGGGCTACACCCGGTGAAAAATAGGGCTGCAGAGATTCTCTCTGAAAGAAGTATCGCGTCTCCGGCCCAATAATGTTTTTGTTCATTCGCTATACAAAACAGCTTTTCTAGGCCGCTATGTATACAGCAAAAAGTTGCAGTACATTTGACACGCATTGACTACGATAGAATGTGCTGTCAATTTATTCTCCAGTGTTCTGTACCTTTCAAAAACTAACTATTTGAATAGTTTTTGTTCAGTCTACTGGAGTTAGTACGTTTGTCAGTAGGTTTCCATAGCGAAATATCCGGGGGATAAGGCTGGTGATCCGCGACTATCTTAATGCGAGCATAAACCAATACTCTGAACGAATTGCTGTTGAAGATAGCTCCAAAGATTGGGCGTTGACCTATGCTGAGCTTAGAGCTCGGGCTAACGACCTGTTCTTCTCCTTAGAGCCTCAATCAGATTGGGTTCTCATTCTCTATGTCGACAAATCTATTCAATACTATGCCTGTATGGCCGCGTGCTTTTTGTTTGAAGTTGATTTTTGTCCTGTAGACCCTCAGACACCAGTCGCAAAACTGCTTGAAATCTCATTGCAGTTCGAAAATGCAACAATTCTAACTGATACTTCTGAACGTTTTGAGCATATAGCTCCCCTTTATCCAAAAGTTATTCAGTTCCCAGAAAAAAAAGATGACATTCATACGAGGTCAAAAAAACCAAGTAATCAGAGACGCCAAGCCCCCAGATATTTCATTGCAACGTCGGGAAGTACTGGAAAACCTAAGATCGTGAGTGTGCCGCATGACAATACTAGTGACTTCGTAAAATGGGCCGTTTCTTTCTACAAAGTCGATAGTCACACCCGTTGGAGCCAATTCTCCAGCATAGGTTTTGACTTATCTATCGTAGACTTTCTAACAGTACTGTGTGGCGGAGGAACCCTGATCTCGATTGCTAGCAATATTGATCGATTGAGGCCAGGAAAGACCATACAGAAAGCCTGTATCACCCATTGGCACTCCGTTCCGTCCATTATCCCTTACGTTTTGAGTGAAACAGCAGAAACCACTAACTGCACCCTCTTTTCCTTTTGTGGTGAGCCCCTGGCATCAGCCAATGTAGAAGAACTTGCAAAAAAATTTCCCAGAGCTCGCATTGTAAATACATACGGACCAACAGAAGGTACCCTATTTTGTTCTTTCTATGAGTATGAAGGTCCACATGCTGTCAGTACAGACACCATACCAATAGGCAAGGCTATACCCGGATGGAATTTTATATTGGTTCCGGAACAAGAAGGATTACGCCTTGTGTTGGTCTCAAAGAATATTTCTTCGGGTTACGTTGGAATAACCTCCGATAAGTTTAAAGAGATAGATTTTTCCGGAACTATACTACGCAGCTTTGATACAGGTGATTTTTTTCGGCTTGAAGACGGAGAGTTGGTTTTCTCTCACAGACAAGATGGAATGGTTAAGGTCAGTGGCAACCGAATAGATTTGGGAGAGATTGAAGCTGCATGCCAAAGAAACGGACTGCAAAACCCTATAGCCTTCATTGATCAGGGGCGAATTATTGTATGTAGCGAAGGTGTTGAGCAGCCAGATGATAGAGTTTTACGCGAGAAATTGGGCACCATTCTTCCAACGTATGCAATTCCTTCAACGTTCATTCTTCAACCATCTCACCCCAGAACCACCAATGGTAAAATTGATAGGCTTATTGTTGCACAAAGCAACCTGAGGGAGGGTAGCAAATGAGATCGAAATCTACTGACGTAGCTATCAATGCTTCTGCCATAAACATCGCCCGCAGTCTGGTATCACAAGCGCTAAAAGTAAGTGTTGATCGTCTGAATGGCTCGGTATGCATGTATGACTTCTCCGAATGGGACAGCTTGGGACAGCTTCAGATAGTGCAGATGCTGGAGAAGGAACTAGATGTTACAATTGAAGATGAAGCAACATTTGTAAGTCTTTCTAACTTCGATGCAATCGTCAAATTTGTTGAAGAAAACATCACCACAACACAAAGGACCTGATATGGTTGAGGAAATTTCTATATGCACTCCTGATCGGCATTTTGTGGAAGGGTCTGTGTATCGATGCGAGCAAAATGTAGGTTTTGCGCTCCTCGTGCATGGAATCACGGCGGATCGACATGAATGGGGCTTCTTTGACTACTTAGCACGTGAGCTTAACGAAAAAGGATACACGGTTCTCTCGATTGATTATCGAGGACATGGACAATCTAAAATGCCCATTGAAAAGCTTAGTCTTTCTGGCGTGTTTATAGACATTAAAGCTGCATGGGAGTGGATCGAAAAGGAATGCTCGAACTGTTCCAAAAATCGAGTCATTATTGGTAACAGCTTTGGTGGAGGATTGTCCTATCTCTTTGGACAACTGTGCCGATCTGTGGATAAGGTTGTCATGACCTGCCCCGTCACATCATACATCTCCGACCTTAGTCGAGTCGCTGAGGACTGGGAGGCCATTCCCGCTTCAAGTTTTATTCCCTATGCAAGTAAAAAATTACCTGCTTCCATAGTCACAGACATGTATGCATACGACATACTTATCCAAACCTGCCCATTAATTAAAGAAACATCCGTTTTCCACGGCACGGCCGACAGTGATGTCCCGTTTGCAGAAAGTCAGCAATTCGTTAAAGACAGGTGCGAAATTGCACAGATTTATCCGCTTGATGGTATGGATCATTCGTTTTCTGCACCGGAAGGAGCTCCTGATCAAGCTTTACTTTCGCCAAAATATAGATTGCAAGCCGCGCAGGTAATTGCAGGAGTTTTAGCCGAGAACCAACTATGCTGATATTAAACGAGCCAGTATACACATCACAGCCGCGTATTTGGCACGAGCATGACATACAAGTTGGAGCCTTTTGCGTAATAGAAGCTTCTCCTGACCACCCTGTCTGCATTGGTGCAGGTACAAAGTTTGGGCACTGCGTTATTGTATCTTCTGGCGTGACCCTAGCAGAGAATGTGCGGCTCGACTCTCAGAGCTTTGTTGGTGCCAACACTTCAATTGGTGCAGGCAGTGAAATTCACGGCGTTAAAGTATTTCGAGACGTACACATTGGTCAAAATTCGTTCATTGGCGGGGAGGTCTCGAATTGGACTGTCATAGGCAATGAAGTAACTTTTATGGGAAGAATTGTACATACATATCGGAAGCCTGGCAATTCAGATGACTGGAGGCATTCATCTCCACAACCCTCTCCACAAATTGGGGATCAATCTGTAATTGGAGAAAATGCGCTGCTAATTGGAGGAATTAAGATTGGTGCTCGTGCTTACGTGGCCGCCGGGGAAATTTTAAAGAGTCACGTGCCAGATGATCATATCGCAATCAAACAACAAATTCTCCCACTTTCAGCCTTTAGAGGCTTTATTACTAGCCGGGTAGAATAACAATGAGAATTGGTGTTTTTGTTAGCCATAGCTTTCATGACGAGCATCACATAAAGGATGTTGAGAAGTTCCGAAAGACCATCTCAAGCGTTTGCGACACAGTTGCAGCGACTCTTGAAGATAAATATAAAACTCCCATTCTATTCGATATCTATTTTGAAGACGTACAGTATGGAAAACCATTGGCGCCAGAAATTCGCAGCCAAATTAAGCGCTGTGATATCTTCGTAATGGATATCGCTGGCGCTTCTGTAAACACATTTTATGAACTTGGATATGCTCATGCGCTTGGTCATGAGTTGGTTATTTTCGAGGCTGTACAAGGAATAGCCAAAGATATCCCCGCTGATATTCGCGATTTATTAGTCGGTCGATATAGTCGGCTAAAAGATCTATGGGAAAAGTTTGAGCAACGCATTCTCGAATGCGCCCAAAAACATGTACTGAATTTTAGGCGATCCACTAAGCCGGACCTTGACCGATGTTTTTGGTTTGATAGTTCAGTTTCAGAAATTCATGTGATGTGCGCACCAGAACCTGAACAAACGAGGTTCGCAGCACATCATTCCGATGATTATCTATATGTTGATAATTTGGATGATCGGGACGCATTGTTTGAAGTGTCCACATTTCTTTCAAGAGCATACCCATCAGCAAAAATTTTAAGACATTCTTCAAGCAAAGTGTCATCCGACGTTCTTGACGGGAACCTGGTAGTGTTAGGGGGGCCACACAATAATGCGGTCACGCGTGATCTAGCCACGGCCCTTAAAGTTAAATACTCCTACGCAAATGACGACAACGCAATTCAGCTCCAGCAAGACACCCAATCACGAGTTTTGAAGTCGGCCAAAAACCCAGAAGGTCTACTGACTAAGGATGTAGGATATTTTGGTCGCTTTTTAAATCCCTTCAACCGGAGCAACCGCCTGGTTATGTGTCATGGGTGTCATACCTTTGGCACACTGGCATCTTGCTTAACTTTTGCAGATAATAATCAAGCGATTGATAACATCCGAACGCTGAAGGCCAATGGTGCGGCAAGCCCATTCGATATGGAACGATTGGAGTGCATATTTGAGGTACAGATATTAGAAAGCAGAAAAATTATAGTACCAACGATAGATGCAGAACTAACCTATATTGAATGACGCCTTTCTTAGCGCTTCAAAATGTCTTCGGCAAAAAAAGACACTAGATACTCTGTCAAATCGGTAGCCATAGGTATGTAGTGTGCTACTCCCCTCTGTTTATCTGACAATGTGCCAATCTCAACGTTTTTGACTAACTCAGGATGATTGGACATTGAACCAAACAAGATTGCGATGTCGATCGACCAATTGTCAGGGAGAGCTTCCCAATCGTGATCATAGCGATCAAGCAGGTAGGTTCCGGTCGTTGGTATCGGAACAACCTCCCACGCAGGCCTATACAAGTGCAGGAAAGGTCTAACTACGTAATTCGACATTGGTAGTTGATTATATGGCGATTTATAAATTCCACGACTCAAACAATGGGGATAAGTTGGAAGTAGTCGATCAATCCACATTGGCTGCCAGTTTTGAATATCACCATCAGAGCGAAGGATATATCGACTTTGTGCCGCTTTAACACCAGCCTTCATGGCCCTTCCGAGCCCAATTTGGGGACATTGAATTACGCGAGCACCCGCTTTTTTTGCGACTACTGCTGTTTCATCAGTTGATGCGTTATCAACCACAATAACTTCTTTTATTGCAGGGTGCTGCTCAATAGTGAGAACAACATTAGCAATAGTAGCTGCTTCATTTCTGGCTGGGATAACAGCGGAAATATCACCTTCCAATGGAACCTCGCGGCAAAGCGTCAAATGACTAATAGTTAATTACATTCCGTCTCTACATAGGGCTTCACAAGGCAGGCAGACACGGTGAGGCAACAAACAAAAGATAAAGCGCACCGAAAATCCATGGCAAACTCATCTCAATTTTAGAAAAGGAGTTGTGACCTTTCTCTGAATATATTTTGCGCTCTCTTGCTAACAAATCTATTGGGAGGTCTTTTTCCATTTCTAACAACAGGGAAAACTTGGCGGCATTAAGCTTGCCATAAGATCTTAAAAGTGCGCCCCAATAAAAACATACCAAAAAACCTGCAATTGGAATGGGCAGTGCCCAAAAATGAGAATTTTCCAGAGGAATAGTGATGCCGCCGCCGCCAATAGCGCCATAAAAAGCTAATAATGCAGCGTTGATCGACAGCATCATTCCATTGGCCTGCTGTCTGCGGTCACTAACTTTTTCCGCTGTGGAAAGGTACAGTGCATATATTTCTAGGTTATTGGACATAAACAGCCCTTCCTCGATCTTTTTTGCAGCGACACGAATAAATAAGAAATGCGATTTTTTTAATATACCCTACTTCCCTATAGTAGTGACCTCCATACCCTTTTTGCAATCTTCAACTCCTCCGACCCAACCGCATTTGCATAAATGGCGGTTGTTTCTATATCTGCATGTCCTAGCCATTTCTGCACCATATTTAGAGCCACTCCTGCTTGCACTGCTGTAACGGCAAATGTATGGCGCAATCCTCGTGGCGTTGCACAAACACCGAATAAAGCGGCGTCATTCATAACGACAGACACGTATGACCAAGCGGTTGTTCGGCACCAAGGCCACAAAGGTATATTATTTCCGTCTTCAAGATTATGATGAGAAAATAGGGTTTTTAGAAGTGATTTGGGCACAGGAACTGCTCGATAGATGATTTCACCGCGTTTCTTAAGGCTTCTAAAAACTATACACTGCGTAAATGGATCAATATTCTGAGCTGTCAGTGACAGCACTTCCGATAGACGGGCTCCAGTAAATGCAAGCACGAGACAGAACGTCATAACTTGAGGACGAGCGCCTTTGGCTGCAGCGAGAAATCGACTGAGCTCGTTGTGCGTAAGATACTTGCGATTTCCTTCGGTATCAAAAAGAGACTGAGAATTTCTACTACTCATAACTAATTACTCAAACAAGTTGACTTCTAATATATATTTTGAACAGAATGCGTAATTCTGTTCAATTTACATAATTATACATAAAACCCATAATAAACTTCTCCACTTACACTTAATGGAGAGTTACGTTCTCTTCTCAGATCACACCATAAAGGAGAGGAGAAATGTGGGATCACATGAAAGATGATTATGTCCCTGCTCGTGTTCAGAATGAGCGGATTATTGAGCTGCTCGAACAGATCGTAGTGGAGCTAAAGGCAGATAAGAGACCTGACCGAATGTGGTCGGTCTCAGATATCGCAGCGTACCTCAACCGCTCCAAGATCACCATTCAGCAGCGTGTAGTCTGCAAAATGGACTTTCCTGACGCTGTCCGCATTCCTACAAAAACAGGAAAAATCGGCCCGCTCTGGTATGCAGACGAGGTAAAAGCCTATGTCAAAAAACATCAGAAGAAGTAATATGCTCTCGTAAAGGGGGATAAAATGGCTAGCACGCGGACAGGTCCGACACCGTTTGGATACAGAAGAGAAAGCAGTCGACTGGTACTGGACCCAGACGAGGCTTCCATCAGGCTCCGCGCTTTTGAACTCTTCGTCGAACACGAACGCCGTCAGACCGTCTGTGACATTCTAAACGCAGAAGGGCACCGCACTCGTAATGATGCGCTTTTCACGCTGGCCACACTGACACGACTGCTCAAAGACGATATCGTCCTCGGTGGCGATGAAGTGGAAGCGCTCATTCCCGAAGACCTATGGAACCGCTGTCAGGCAATACTGGAAACCCAGCAAGGAAAAGGTGGCCCACCTGCCCGGAAAGTGGCCAATCTCTTTTCAGGCTTTCTGCACTGTGGATGCGGGCAGAAAATGTATGTACCAACAAACAGTGCGAAGTACGTCTGCGGTGAATGCCTGACGAAAATCGCCAAGAACGACCTTGAGGATATCTTCCACGCCCAGCTCAAGGAATATCCTCTACCTTCTGACTTGAAGTCAGATGGCCAAGCACTGTCAGAAAAGTGGGATTCTTTCTCATTCGAGAACAAGAGAAAGCTGGTGGAAACCATCACTCAGCGTATTGAAGTCGCTGATAAAAAGGTAACGTGTTTCCTTTTTATTCTCTGAAAAACCTAACAAGAGAGCGTCATATTTTCCGCTGTGCGCCGGAAAGGGGATGCAAACATGCCCTATAGGGCAAGGCAGGCGCTGACAGGTGCATTCACCGTCATACGGAACAAATGAGTGACATGACTGTTAGTTGATATCGCAGCACATTTCCTCTGATTGCCAGACTTCTCCTCATTGGCACGAACCTAAGGAGAAATCTGATGCCTATCAAACCTCCCCAGAACGGAGAAAATGATACTGTCGTGGGCGATATGCTCACGACACAGGACGCAGCCCAGTATCTTGGGCTTGCTCCTGCCACCCTCAACAAATGGCGCGTTTACCGGACAGGCCCAGGCTTCCTCAAGCTTGGCCGCGCTGTTCGTTATCGTCGCGCCGACCTCGACGATTACCTGTCGTCAAACACCCATTTGCCAGCCCTTTAAGCCCCAAGGAATTCGTCATGACACAATGTACCAATATCAAGCCTATCAAACCTGTAGCGCCGTATGTTGGCGGCAAGCGCCTCTTGTCAGCGAAGCTCATTGCACGCATCAATGCCGTCCCTCATATCACCTACGCTGAACCATTTGTCGGCATGGGCGGCGTTTTCTTGCGCCGAGATCAGTTGCCCCAAGCTGAGGTCATCAATGACCTGTCTGGCGACGTCGCAACTTTCTTCCGTATCCTCCAGCGTCACTATGCGCACTTTATGGAGATGCTGAAATTCCAACTCACGACGCGACAGGAATTCGAGCGTCTGCGCGCCACCGATCCGGACACGCTCACCGACCTCGAACGTGCCGCTCGCTTCCTATACCTTCAGCGCACGGGCTTCGGCGGCATCATCAAAAGTCGCTCCTTCGGCATAGACGTGAAATGTCCTGGCCGGTTTAACGTGACCAAGCTTGGTCCAATGCTGGAAGAACTCCACGAGCGTTTGGCAGGTGTGTCCATTGAGAAGCTGCCTTATGACGAATTCATTCGTCGGTACGACCGTGAAGGCACGCTCTTCTACCTTGATCCACCTTACTATGGTGTCGAGGATTATTACGGGCGTGAGCTCTTCAGCCGCGACGAATTTGCCAAAATGGCGAAGCAGCTTGAGAACATCAAAGGGAAGTTCATCCTGTCCCTCAATGCCGCGCCGGAGGTGAGAGACATTTTCAAGGCGTTTGCCATTGAGGAAGTCCCGGTAAATTACACCACCGCGCATAAGGTCACCACCTTGGCCCGAGAACTGATCATCTCAAACTGCGCGGACGATTTCCGAGGTGTATCTGCGATGGAGGCAAGCAATGGATAAGCCGTGGCCCAAACCGAGGGTGGAGGAGCTTCTCACTTCCATCCTTGAGGAATTGAAATCGTCCAAAATGCCGAAGCGGCTTTGGTCACTCGACGACATCGCGGCGTACCTCAATCGTTCCAAAAACACAGTGCAGCAGCGGGTGGCCTGCAAACCAGATTTCCCGGATGCAATCCGCATCCCAACAAGCGCAGGCAAACTCGGGCCCCTCTGGTATCAGGACGAAGTGAAAGCCTATGTTAAACGTCACCAAAAGAAGTGAAGCGCGATTCATCAGCGTAGGGTGCGGTGCGTATGCATCGCGCCTTTCTGCTCATTGTGCTTGCAATCGAGTGCGCCAACCACATAATGCCAAAAGCACTGCGCCAAACGTGCGCCAATGGGTACTAACTCGTTGATTTTTATATGGTGATGGTGCCCCCGGTCGGAATCGAACCGACACTCCCGAAGGAACGGGATTTTGAATCCCGCGCGTCTACCAGTTCCGCCACAGGGGCACTGCGCATCGAATCTGCGGTAGAAAGCGGGTGCATCATATACGCGTTTCTTCTGCCGTCAAGCATGCAGTGAGCGGCCTTAACACCCCCCATAAATAATTCGTGTACGCAGGCGCATTCAGTTGCCATCCCCCTGCCCCATTGCTAAGGATCATGCTTGTAGCTGGCTGGTCCAGCCCACACCCCCACCCGACCACCCCAAGTGTACAATCTCGTGGGTGGTCGGGTGGGGGTGTGGGCCGGTGCCGCCAAAAGCATTTAGGGGGAGCGCAGCGACCGTGCTGAGGAAACTTTACGACTGGACGATTGAAAAGGCCCAAAGCCCGGCGTCTGAAAAGTGGCTTGGCGCCATCTCGTTCGCGGAATCCAGCTTTTTCCCGATCCCCATCGACATCATGCTGATCCCCATGATCCTCGCCGACCGGCTGAAGGCCTGGCGGCTGGCCACCATCACGCTGGTCACCAGTGTGCTGGGGGGCGTGGCGGGCTATCTGATCGGCATGTTTTTGTTCGAGACCATCGGCCAGCCGATCATCGAATTCTACGGTTATGGGGCGCAGTTCGAAGCCTTCCGCGGCTATTATACCGAATACGGCATCCTGATTGTGCTGGTGGCGGGCTTCACGCCCATCCCCTTCAAGGTGGTCACCATCGCCAGTGGCGTTGTGGGGCTGAACCCCTTGGTGTTCATTGGCGCGTCCATCCCGGCACGGGGGGCGCGCTTCTATCTGGTTGCGGCCTTACTTTGGAAGTTCGGGGACCCGATCCGCGACTTTATCGAAAAGCGCCTCGGGCTTGTCACCACCGCCTTCATGGTGCTAGGCATTCTGGGCTTTGTCGCCCTCAAGTATCTTTAGGATATGCGTATGAGCGAAACACTTACATCCTTCCCGAACCGCGAGCCGGTGCTGTTTGCCGGCATTATGGCGACGCTGCTTCTGGGCTCGGCCTTCGCCTTCCAGCTGGCGGGCTATCCGCCGTGCGAGCTGTGCTGGTGGCAGCGCTATCCCTATATGGCCGTCATGGCAGTCAGCCTGATCGCGACCGGTATGAAAAGCCTGCCCCGGAAATGGGTGCTGGTGCTGCTGGCGCTTCTGTTCGCGACCGACGCGGGCATCGCCGCCTTCCACTTCGGCGTGGAACAGCGCTGGTGGGAAGGGCTTGCGACTTGCTCGAGCTATGTGGATGTGACCGACAGCGTCGATGACGCGCTGAAGGCCATCATGGACGCGCCGCTCATTCGCTGCGACGAAATAGCATGGTCCCTTTTCGGAATTTCCATGGCAGGCTATAATTTCCTGATCGCGCTGGGCATGACCGCCTTTTGCGCCCTGAAAGCGAAAGACGCCTGAGGACAAACGCATGGCCAAAACCGCAAAAGAAACCCTGCCAAAGCCAACGCTTGAGAAGCAAGTACCTGCGCGCCCGCTGCCGGGCGACCGGAGCCTCAAGGAAGAGACCGAGCGCATGATCCGCGTGGATCACGCGGGCGAATATGGCGCGGTGCGGATTTACGCGGGCCAGCGCGCCGTGATGGGCGACAGCCACCCCAAGGCGGGGCTTTTGAAGCACATGCATGAGCAGGAAGAGGTTCACCTGGACCGCTTCAACAAGATGATCACCGAGCGCGGCGTGCGCCCCACGCTGATGACACCCTTCTGGCATGTGGCGGGCTTTGCGCTTGGTGCCACCACCGCGCTGATGGGCGAAAAGGCCGCCATGGCCTGCACGCAGGCGGTTGAAGAGGTGATCGACGACCATTACCAGCACCAGCGTGACCGGCTCAAGGGCAAGGACCCTGAGCTTGAAGAGGTGATCGAAAAGTTCCAGGCCGAAGAGGTCGAACACAAGAAGATCGCCGAAGAGCATGGCGCGGAGGAAGCTGTGGGCTACCCTGTTCTTTCCGCCGCCATCAAGGCCGGCTGCCGCGCCGCCATCTGGATCTCGAAACGGGTCTGATGACAAGCACCGCGCAAGCCCGGGACTATACCAGTTGGTACCTATGGGGCGCGTTTATGCTTTTTGGGCTTTCGGCCTATTTCAGCCTGCAGGGATACAGCTATGGGTACGGTGCCCCTGACCTGGCCGCCGGGTATGTGCTGACATACCATTCGTTGAATATTCTTATCCTGCCCTTTGGTATTGGCATTTTCTGGCTTACGGCCTACATCGTGCAAATTCTTGACCAGGCGATGCGCCCAACCAAGGGGGACTATGCCATCGGCGCTATTCTTTTGATCCTTGCGCTCCTGTCAGACCATTTTCTCTCGGTCGGCTTTTATGTTCCGCTGGTTTGGGCAGTGCTTCTTTTCCGTGTGCCCTACGAAACTTTGCGGCCCAGTCTTTTCTATCTCGGGCTGCTTTGCTGGGTTCCGTAAAGGGAAAGGCGGCCTCAGGCACGAGACCGCCTCTCCTACTCGGAACACACCTCGCTTATACAGTCAGGTTGAACACTGACCCCTGTTCGCCGATCAGGCCCGCGTCCTCGAACGCCTTGAGGATGCTTTCCTCGTCTTCTTCCGAAAGCTCGGTCAGGTCATAATCCTCGAGGATATCTTCGATGGTTTGCAGGCCTTCGGTGTTGAGAACCTGGCCTTCCCCCGGCTTTGGGGGTGGCGGCCCCTTCGGGCGCTCAGCGCCTGCAAGTTCGCCCACCGCGCGTGCGTCGAAGCCGAGCTCCTCCATCGCGCTCGCAAGCTCCTTGCCCGGGCGGATGCCCGCGTCCTTGAAGGCACTGACGATCGCCTGCGCATCTTCTTCTGACAAAGTGTCGGGATCATAGTTAGAGAGTGTCTCGCTGATCAGGCTTTTCTGGTCATCCGAGAGCGGTTTGGGCGGCGGCGGGCGAAACCCCTGACCACCACCAATGGCAGATACATCTGACATATGGCCTCCTTCCATATCTGGCACCCAGGGCCTGATACGAATGGAAGCGGGGGAACCCTTCGCCTAGCGTTCGAGTTCCGCGTCCCAGTAAAGAAAATCCCGCCAACTTTCGTGCAGATAGTTTGGCGGGAACTGGCGACCGTGTTCATGAAGCTCATGGGCCGTGGGCCGTATGGGCCTACGCATGGGATACATGTGCGCTTCTTCCGGTGTTCTGCCCCCCTTCCTGAGGTTGCACGGCGCGCACGCTGCCGTAATGTTGGTCCAACTGGTGCGGCCGCCCTGGCTCCTGGGGATCACATGATCAAACGTCAGCTCCTCGGTGGCGCCGCAATATTGGCAGGTGAATTCATCGCGCAGGAACAGGTTGAAGCGCGTGAAGGCCGGATACTTGGGCTGCCGCACATATTTCTTGAGCGCGATCACGCTCGGCAGCGGCATGGACATGGAGGGCGAATGCACCTCGCGGTCATAGTTCGACAGGATCGACACGCGATCCAGGAAAACGGCCTTCAGGGCCGTTTGCCAGTTCCACAGACTTAAAGGAAAGTAGCTGAGCGGCCGATAATCGGCGTTCAGCACAAGGGCCGGACAGGTGTCCGGGTTCGGCAAATGGGGCGTAAAGTTAACACCCATAGTCTATATCCCCCCGACAAGCCGGAAAGGGTACCGACGCCCACCATCGGCACCGCCCCACAAACATAAAGGCTTCAACTCCGACAGGTCATATATACAAGATACAGTGTTACACCCGGATGACAAAGCATTATGTTGTGGCCTGCACCACGGCGGACCTTGAAATCGTGTCCGGGACAACCGGCTGGGGCTAACCTTTCAGTAACATTGCCCTGTTAAACAAGTATTTGTAGTATCAGTCATCCAGGGAGACTGTAATCTCCGTACAAAAGTGTGATACCCGCACGCGCGTTCCAAGTATCCGTGCTTTCGATGGGAAGTGATGGTGACAAGAAAACTATCCGGCAAACAGTTCACAGTCTGGCTCCTGGCTGGCCTGACCGCCATTGCTGCGCTGGGGTATTTTGCCGGAAATCTTGCCGTCAAGCGGGTAGACGACCAATTCTATGCCAAGGAAACCCTGGCGGTAGAGCTGGCGAGCCAATCCGTCAGGGAAGCCCTGCGCCTGCCGGCCAGCCAGCTCTACAGCGTGGTGAATCTGGAACCCCGCATGCTGCAGGCCCTGAACAGCCGTGATGGCAACTTGAGTGAAATCGAAAACGCCTTCATCACGCTTCTCCTGCGCAATCCCAACTATGCCCAGGTGCGCTGGATTAGCGAAGACGGGATGGAAATCGTCCGTGTCGACCAAAAGCGCCCCGGGGTCGTCAGAGCCAAAGAAGCAGATGCCCTGCAGGACAAGTCAAGACGCCCCTATGTCCAGCAGGGGCTGCAACTGCAAAAAGACCAGCTTTATGTCTCGCCGCTCGACCTGAATATGGAGAATGGCGAAATCCAGATACCCTATATGCCTGTGGTCCGCATGGCGCTGCGGGCCTACGGCAATGACGGCCGCCCCCGAGGCCTGATCGTCCTGAACATCGCGGCCGGACCAATGCTAGACCAGGTCAGGAATTATTCTGCCACGGAAAATATCATGCTGTTGAATGCCGAAGGTTATTGGCTGAAATCTGCCAATCCGGCGGATGAATGGGGCTTCATGCTGGGCAACACGGCAACCATGGGCACGCGCCATCCCAGGGCATGGCAGAAGATCAACACAAGCGCCAGCGGCTATGCTGAAACCCAATCCGGCCTGTGGACATGGCAAACAATCGAGGCTTCGGAAAACCACCTGAGCGTGGCGCATAATCTGGAGCTCAAGCTGGTTGCCCAGGTTTCCCGCGAAAATCTTACGGGCGCGCGCCTTAAGGCGCTGGCACCCATCCTGATCACCATCGCGGCGACGGCAGTATTCTATGCGGTGGCACTGTACCGCCTGATGCGCGAGATGGCGAACCGACGCTATGCCGAGCAGCAGGCCAACCAGGCCAACAAAGCAAAAGGCGCATTCCTCGCCACCATGAGCCACGAAATCCGAACCCCCATGACCGGCATTCTGGGCTTTGCAGACATGCTGCTGGAAGACGACCTGGCTGACGACAGCAAGAAAAAGGTCGGTCGGATCAAAGGCGCGGCGCAAGCCCTCCTGCGTATTCTCAACGATATTCTGGACATCTCAAAGCTGGACGCCGGCAAGTTCGAGATTGAGAAAATTCCTTTCCGGCCCGACATCCTGGCCAATGAAGTGGTGCAAATGTTTTACCAGACCTGCCCGCCCGACAAGAAAGACACGCTGCAAATTACCGCCAAGGTCTCCCGCTCCTTCCCGGAGGTCGTTTGCGCGGACCCTACGCGGCTGCGGCAGGTGCTGGTCAACCTGATGGGCAATGCGGTTAAGTTTTCCGACCGGGGTTCGGTGACATTGGTCTGTGACCATAACAAAGCTAGGCGGCAGCTGGAATTCGAGATCATCGACACCGGAATCGGCATGGACGAAGACATGCTGAACCGCCTGTTCCAGGAATTTGAACAAGCCGACGCCACCACCAGCCGCAAATATCACGGCACAGGCCTGGGCCTTGCCATTTGCAAGAAGCTGGTTGAGCGCATGGGCGGTGATATTCGTGCCAGAAGCACACCCGGTATGGGCAGCGCCTTCTGGTTTTCAGTGCCCTATGATACCGCCACTACCGCAGACCTGCCGTCGGAGGAAACTAGTGCGCCAACCGTTGACGCCAACCAACTGGCCCTTTCCATTCTGGTGGCTGAGGACAATGAGATCAACCAGATGATCATCCAAAATGCGCTCAAGAAGCTGGGCCATAAGGCGACCATTGCGGAAAGCGGCAAGGAGGCCTTGCGCCTTATGGAAGAGCCCAACGACTTTGACCTGATCCTGATGGATGTGCGCATGCCGGAAATGTCCGGCCCGGAAGCCACGCGCAGGATACGAGCCCTGCCCGGCACAAAAGGCATCATCCCGATCATCGCCCTTACTGCCGATGTCATGGAAGAAAACAAATCCGCTTATTTCGAAGCTGGCATGAACGACTGTGTTGGCAAACCCATCAATCAGGCGGAGCTTGCCAGCGCCATCAACAAGGCAGCCTGTGAAATATCTATCTAACGCTGCGCGCTTCCGATCTCCGCCTTCACAGCGTCTTTGAACTCCGGCGGCAGGCGGTTGATATCCGTGTCCATCAGCCCGGCATACATGGCCCAGACAAAATTGAGGGACGCCGGGAAGCCCGCCGCCTTGATGCGCAGATAGGTATCCACAACGCCTGCGCGCTTCAGGTCCCCGACCGTATGGATATCAAGTGCATTGAGGACCGCTTTCGATTTCCCTGCCAGATAGCGAATGCTTTCCACCGGCGCGTCGTCCGCCAGATGGCTGCCGATCTGAAAGGGGGCCATATCCGTCATTTTGCCGTTTCCTTGTGTCCCGCTTCTTTCTAAAGTGCCGCCATGACGCATCCAACGCAACAGTTTGTCACGCGCTTTGCCCCCAGCCCCACCGGACGGCTGCACAAGGGGCATGCCTATTCGGCGCTGCTGGCCTACCGGCGCGCGCAGGAAGCGGGCGGGCGGTTCCTGTTGCGCATTGAAGACATTGATACAGTTCGGTGCCGAAACGAATTCGTGGACGGCATATTTGAGGACCTCACATGGCTGGGCCTTGGCTGGGAAGAACCGGTCAGGCGCCAGAGCGAGCATTTTGGTGATTACCAGAATGCGCTCGACCGCCTGAAGGCCATGGGGCTTGTGTACCCGTGCTTCTGCACACGGAAAGACATTAGCCGCGAAATCGACGCTGCCGAGAGCGCGCCGCACGGTCCCGACGGCCCCATTTATCCCGGCATCTGCCGTGGGCGCGACGATGCCAGCACCCTGCTCGCTGAGGGCACGCCACACGCCTGGCGGTTGGACCTGGCGAAAGCGCTGGCGCACATCGGCGACCCGCTGGTCTGGCAGGATGAACTCAAGGGTGAGGTGACAGCCACGCCCGAAGCACTGGGCGACGTGGTGCTGGCGCGCAAGGACACGCCCACCAGCTATCACCTGAGTGTCGTGGTGGATGATGCGCTTCAGGGCATCACCCACATCATTCGCGGCGAGGACCTTTTCCACGCCACCCATATCCACATCGTGCTGCAGAAACTGCTCGGGTACCCCGCGCCTGTCTATCACCATCACGGACTCTTGCTGGACGAGCGCGGCGAGCGTTTCGCCAAAAGGAACAAATCGGTGACCCTTGAGAGTCTGCGCGAAAGTGGTCTTGACCCAAAGGTGCTGACATCAGGCTTGATGGCAGGCGACGCACTCTAAGCCGCGGTACAACGCTCCTGGTCCAACATCAGATCGATTATTTTGTAGTTTTCCTGGTTGCCAAGCTCTAGCCGCAGCTCTGCACCCATCTCAAGCAGCGCGATGATCCCAGGGTGATCGCACAGGGGCAAACGCCCCATTGCGCGGACTTCTGCACGCAGCCTTTTCGGGCTTAACTGATCGGCACCGACTAACAGCCGCCCATACATGGTCAGGCCCTTGTGATCATAGGTCACCCGGTCAACGACAATGCGCCCATCCGCCGATGTGGCCGGAAGGATCGGCTGCACATTTTCCACCAGCCGCTTCATCTTGTTTTCCATGTCACGGTTGGCCTGATAGCCATTCATCAGCCCCGCCGCCATCAAAATGAAGCCCACAAACGCGAGCATTTTCACACCAGTCATGGCCTGATCCCCCAATCTTAACCCACTTCGCGTCCATCATACATCCAGGGTGCGCAGGAAGGGAAGAGACGCGGACAATTTTAGCGATATCCAAAAACCACCTATGATTTATGGTGCACCCACCCCACATTGGCCGAGCATTTTGCCGCACCCATTGGTCTGCTGTTGCCCCATACCCGTAGTGGTTTATAGTGGGCAAAACGCAAAAGAGAGACCAACCCTTATGTTTATCTTCCTGGTACTCGGCATGCTGTTCATGCTGTTCACCCTGTTCATCCTGTTCGCGGGCTTTGGCACCATGGCGAAAGGCGGTGACTTCAACAAGAAATATGGCAACAAGCTGATGCAAGCACGGGTAGCGGCGCAGGCGCTGGCCATCCTGTTCTTTGCCCTGTTCGCCTTCACGCTTTAGGGGCGCGGCATGGTGAAGCTGACCAAAATCTACACGCGCGGCGGCGACAAGGGCGAAACCTCGCTCACCGGCGGTGACCGTGTGGCCAAGGATAACGCCCGCATCGAAGCCTACGGCACGGTGGACGAAGCCAATTCCGTCATCGGGCTTGCGCGCCTGACCACACAAGGCCCCGCCGACCAGATGCTGGCCCGCATCCAGAATGAGCTGTTTGATCTGGGCGCTGACCTTTCAACCCCGGGCGAGGATTTCACCCCTGGCGAGATGACGCTCAGGGTGACGGACGCGCAAGTCACGCGGCTTGAGGAAGAGATCGACCGCATGAACGAACGGATGCAGCCGCTCACCAGCTTTATCCTGCCCGGTGGGTCACCGGCCAGCGCACATCTGCATCTGGCGCGTACCGTGATCAGACGGGCGGAAAGGCATGCCATCAAGGCGGCGCGGGAGGTTTCAATCAATCCGGCGGCGATAAAATATTTGAATCGTCTCTCGGACCACCTATTTGTCCTTTCAAGGCACCTCAATAAGGATGGTGCTTCGGACGTTTTGTGGGTGCCCGGCGCCACAAGGTAAACCCGATTGCCGCTACGGCGCAGCCCAAAATGCTGCACTGCATTGACTCGGGTTTTTATCTGGTTTAACGCTGTGTATCCCTAATATTTCCAAGGGTTGGGGCCTCTTTTGCCCCGACTTTGTCAACCAAGGTTCTCAGGGGCTTTGTTGCCCTGCACAAAAAACTGGGAGAAAGAACCCCATGAAGATCATGGTCCCCGTAAAACGGGTCGTCGATTATAACGTGAAGGTTCGCGTTAAATCCGACAATACGGGCGTTGAGCTCGCAAACGTTAAAATGTCCATGAACCCTTTTGACGAGATTGCTGTCGAAGAAGCAATCCGCCTGAAGGAAGCCGGCAAGGCGGAAGAGATCGTTGTGGTCTCCATCGGCCCGAAGGCGGCACAGGAAACCCTGCGCACCGGCCTCGCCATGGGCGCCGACCGCGGCATCCTGGTTGAATATGACGGCGAGACCGAACCTCTCGCGGTTGCCAAAATCCTCAAGGGCATCGTGGAAGAAGAAAACCCAAGCATCGTGCTTCTGGGCAAGCAGGCGATCGATGACGACTGCAACCAGACCGGCCAGATGCTGGCACAGCTCCTGGGCTGGCCGCAGGGCACCTTCGCTTCTGAAGTTGCTGCAGACGGCGAGAGCGTGAATGTAACGCGCGAAATCGACGGCGGTCTTGAAACCGTGAAGCTGAGCCTTCCGGCGGTCATCACCACCGACCTGCGCCTCAATGAGCCACGCTACGCGACGCTGCCGAACATCATGAAAGCAAAGCGCAAGCCGATTGATGAGAAAACACCCGGCGACTTTGGCGTTGAGATGGCACCACGCCTGACCACCATCAAGGTTGAAGAACCTCCGAAACGCGAAGCCGGCATCAAGGTTGAAAGCGTTGAGGAACTCGTGGGCAAGCTTAAAGAAAAGGGAGTAATCTAATGACCGCTCTCGTAATTGTAGAACATGATAACGCGTCGGTAAAAGACGCAACGCTTGCCACTGTCACAGCGGCCAAAGCGTTTGGTGAAGTACACGCGCTGGTCGCGGGTTCGGATTGCGGTGCAGCCGCAGACGCCGCCGCGAAAATCGACGGTGTGTCCAAAGTTCTGGTTGCCGATGATGCGGTTTACGCGCATCCGCTGGCGGAAGAACTGGCCGCAATCGTGCTATCCATCGCTGACGGCTACGACGCGATCCTGGCGCCGGCCACCACGTCGGGCAAGAACTTCCTGCCCCGCGTTGCAGCGGCCCTGGATGTTGCGCAGATCTCCGACATCATTGAAGTTGTCTCCGAAGACACCTTCAAGCGTCCGATCTATGCCGGCAACGCCATCGCGACCGTGAAATCGTCTGACGCCAAGAAGGTGATCACCGTGCGCGGCACAGCCTTCGACAAGGCGGCCGCTGAAGGTGGCTCCGCTGCTGTTGAAAGCATCGCTGCCACGCCAGCGTCCGGTGTGTCGTCCTATGTGGGGGCTGAGCTGTCGAAATCTGACCGTCCTGAACTGACGTCCGCCAAGATCATCATCTCCGGTGGCCGCGGCATGGGCTCAGGCGAGAACTTCAAGATCATCGACGCTGTGGCTGACAAGCTGGGCGCTGCCGTTGGCGCATCCCGCGCGGCTGTGGACGCCGGCTTCGTGCCGAACGATTACCAGGTCGGCCAGACCGGCAAGATCGTGGCGCCAGAGCTGTATATCGCTGTCGGTATTTCCGGCGCGATCCAGCACCTGGCTGGTATGAAGGACAGCAAGATCATCGTTGCAATCAACAAGGACGAAGAAGCCCCGATCTTCCAGGTGGCGGATTACGGCCTTGTGGCTGACCTGTTTGAAGCCGTGCCGGCGCTTGAAAAAGCCCTCGGCTAACACATTCCAAAGGGCGTGCAGCGCGTGCGACTAAAATTCGCACCAATTGCGCGCCCTTTTTTGCCCCAGTATCAAAAAATATGTTAGAAAAAGTCACGACTTAACACGTGGCAAAGAAAGAATATCATGGTTGAGAAGGTAGGGATTATTGGCGCAGGCCAGATGGGCAACGGGATCGCCCATGTCTGTGCGCTCGCGGGCATGGACGTGCTCCTGTCTGACGTGTCGATGGACCGGGCGGAAGCCGGGCTTGAGGTGATCCGCGGCAACTTGGGCCGTCAGGTGACCAAGGGCAAGATCACAGACACTGACATGGACGCCGCGATCGGACGCATCAAGCTGGCCGACACACTCGCCGCCCACAACAAGTGCGACCTGGTGATCGAAGCCGCGGTTGAGGACGAGAAGACCAAGACGACCATCTTCAAGGAACTTTGCCCGCACCTGAAGGCCGACGCGCTGGTGGCATCAAACACCAGTTCCATTGCCATCACCCGTCTCGCTGCCTCGACCGACCGGCCTGAAAAATTCATGGGCGTTCACTTCATGAACCCCGTACCTGTGATGAAGCTTGTTGAGCTGATCCCGGGCATTGCCACCAGTGAAGAAACCTTCGACCGCTTCCATGTGTTCACGGAAAAGCTGAAGAAGACCACTGTGGTGTCCGAAGACTTCCCGGCCTTCATCGTCAACCGTATCCTGATGCCGATGATCAACGAAGCCATCTATACGCTCTATGAAGGCGTGGGCAGCGTGGAAGCCATCGATGACGCCATGATGCTGGGTGCCAACCATCCGATGGGCCCGCTGACGCTCGCAGATTTCATTGGCCTCGACACCTGCCTCTCTATCATGCAGGTACTCTATGACGGCCTGGCGGACAGCAAATACCGTCCGTGTCCGCTGCTCGTTAAATATGTTGAAGCCGGCTGGCTGGGCCGCAAGACGGGCCGCGGCTTCTACGACTATCGCGGCGATATCCCGGTACCAACCCGGTAAGCGACAGCAACAGAATGAAAGATCAGGCGCTTCCCTACCGAAGCGCCTTTCTTTTAGCCTCAGACAGGACCCACGACCATGTACCGGCTTTTTTACTATCCAAAAAACGCCAGTCTGGCGCCGCATTTTGTGCTCACCCACCTTGGTGTTCCCTTTTCGCTTGAGCTGGTAGACCGCAAAGCGGACGCGCAGAAGTCAGCCGACTATCTGAAGCTTAACCCGGCGGGGCGCATTCCCACGCTTGTGGACGGCAAAACCGTGCTGTTTGAAAGCCCAGCCATCTGCCTGTATCTGGCTGAACGTCACATGGACGCTTGCCTCGCGCCAGCGCCTGGCAGCCCGCACCGGGCCAAGTTCCTGCAGTGGCTGATGTATCTGACCAACACGTTGCAGGCGGACTATATGGTCTATTGCTACCCGGAAAAGCACACGCAGGACCCGCTTGGCGCCATGGCCGTGGAGGCCGCCCACAGCGACCGTGTCGCGGCAGCCTTCAAGATTCTGGATGAAGCCCTTGAAGGCCAACCCTATCTGGTGGGCAATACCGTCACCATCTGTGACTATTTCCTCCTGATGCTGTGCATCTGGGCCGATGATATGCCCGTCCCGCCCCAAAGCTTTCCCCGCCTGGGCGCTTACCTGAAGCGCCTGTCGGCCCATAAGGTGGTCCGCCAGGTGTGCAACACGGAAGGCATCAGCCTGGCTGCCCTCGCCTGATCAGGACGCATACTCCAGCGCGTGGGCGCCTTCATTTGTCAGCATGGCAACCGATGCCCCAAGACGCGGCAGCAGCGTGGCTGCGCGCCCTGGCGCCAGCATGGCAACCTTGGTCAGGCCGTCAGCCACAGCCGCCGTGCGAGCGCGCACAATCAGCCGCAGATCCCGCCATTCCTGGCCCGCGTGCATGACGCCGGTTGCCGGGTCAAAAAGCCTTCCGCTGTTGGAGCCGCCCCCCGCCAGCGCGCCGTCTGTCAGGGCAACAGGCAACGGATGCTTACTGTTCGCCAGATGATACTGCACGCGCCATTCCTGCGGCCCGAAGGCGCGCATAACGCCGCCCACATCCACCAAGCCCCGACGCGCACCCTGTTCACTCATCGCCTGCACGGCAATATCGGCGGCAAAGCCTTTCACCAGCCCCGTGGGGTCAAACCGCATCTTGCGGCGAAAGCGCACGTAGCCCCGCTTGGAAAGATCTATATCCGTCCAGTGTGCCTGGCCATCGCTGCCGGAGGCCGCCGCGTCGAAAATACCGTCAGTGCGGAACGCCAGTTCATTTGCCACCCGCATCAGCTGCCACACGGCGTCTGATACCGCGATGGGTTTGGCCACCGGCGCGTCCCACAGGCGCATCAGCTCACTGTCGCCTGTTGTGACCGCCAGCCGCGCCTCAAGCGCGTCGGCGCACTCGAAGGCAAGCGCCTGTGCCCGCGCCGCACAGGCCTGCCTGAGGCCAACCGTGGTCAGCTTCATCACGGTCCCCAGGGCGGGCCGCGCCCGGCTTTCCTTGTGACACGTGCAGCGCCGCATCTGTTTCTCGAACCCACGTTCCATGATCATCGTGTAAAACCCCCGGTTTCATTCTTGGCTACCCCTCCTCATTATTAATAATCATTCTTAATTGCAAGAAAAGAATCATCCAAGGCTTGTCGTGGCAGCATTAATTTTTCGCAGGGGTTGCCTTAGAAACATTCGGGCGACGGCGTCGGGGGCTTGTGGTAAAGACTGCGGGACTAACCTGTTCCCCCTCAAGAAAATCAGGGAGTCACGACATATGTCAGACCTTAAAATCATTGTTGGCACCAAGACCTATTCCAGCTGGTCGCTTCGCGGATGGCTTGCCGTTCGCCATACCGGCCTTCCTTTCGAGGAAATCAAACTCCGCCTCGATACGCCGGAATTCTATGAAGCCATCAAAGACTATTCCCCTACATCCTGCGTTCCCGCCCTCTTGGACGGTGACGTGCGGGTTTGGGATTCGCTTGCCATCATCGACTATTGCGCCCGCATCGCGCCTGAGAAATTCTGGTGGCCGGAAGATAAAGCAGCCTTTGCGAACGCACGCTCTATCGTCGCTGAAATGCATAGCGGCTTCATGGGCCTTCGCGGCAACGCGCCGATGAACATGCGCGGGCGCTGGACCGGCCTTGAACTTTCAGAAGCTGTGCAGAAGGACGTGAGCCGCATCGACGCCATCTGGACTGACGCCCGAAGCCGCTTCGGTGCCGGGGGCGATTTCCTTTATGGCGCGTTCGGCGCGGCAGACATGATGTATGCCCCTGTGGCCTCCCGCTTCGAGACTTACGACATTAAGTTGAGCGATACCGCACGGGCGTACCAGCAGGCGGTGCTGAACCACCCCTATATGAAGGAATGGATCGCCGACGCTGCCACTGAGACACAGGTGGTGGAAGTGGATGAAATTCCGGCCGATGCAACAAGCCTGGGCTGATCAGAGTTCGCCCTTCTTGAGCGCATCGATCAGGGCCTTGCCTTCGTCCGACAGCCAGTCACGTGTGACGCTGGAATAGGCCCTGACTTTGCCACTGCCGTCCACCAGGAGGCTTTTCGGTTCCTTGCCGTAAAAGCGGAACATCGGGTTCGCCTTCACCTCGTTCACAATGCCATTGTGGTGGCTGCCATAGGGCTTCAAGGACGACACGCCCCAGCGCTTGAATGAATTTTCCGTGTAACTGAAGGTATTCCTGCCAATATCGATGGCCACCACCTCGAACTTGTCATCGCCCATCTGGCGCTGAAGCTCATCCAGGTCTTTCAGATAGCTGCGACAAATCAGGCAGGACCGGTCCCAGAAGGTGATCAAAAGGGTTTTGCCCTTTTTGGCCGATAGTTTTTCAACCTGCTTGTCCTGGCCATCAAACCCTGTCACGACCTGATATCCAGACAGGTCCAGACTGGCATCAAAAGCATGCATGCCTTCAAGATCGCCCGTCAGGTATCGATCCACAGGCTGTTCTTTGGCGCCGGCGCCCAAGGACACTGCCACAGCGAGCAAGCCACCGACAGTCAATGCGTTTAATCGCTTCATCTTCTCAACCCCACTGTGATTGACACTCTGTTCATGCACTCATGACACGAACTATAATGCCATAAGGAGATCAGCCTTGGAAGGGATTACTAAAGCTCGCCCTTCTTCAGCGCTGTGAAAAGGGCGATGGCTTCCGGCGTGTCCCACTTCAGGGGCCCCAGGAAATAGGCACGCACCTTGCCGTCCGCACCGACAATATAGCTGGTGGGCAGCTTGCCGTCCGCCAACTCAAGCGCGATGGCCATCGTGGGTTCGGCATAGAGGTTCAGCCCCTCCACGCCCCATTCTGCGAGCGTGTCTTTCGCCTGCAACACGCCGCCCCGGTCCACCGTGATCGCCACCACTTCGAATGTGTCATCACCGAGCTCGCGCTGCAGGTTGGCAAGCTCAGGCATCTCGGCCCGGCAGGGCGCGCACCAGCTGGCCCACAGGTTGATCAGCATGGCTTTGCCCTTCATGGCCGAAAGCTTGATGGGCGAGCCGTCTTCGCGCATGATGATATGGTCTGTCAGGCCCTTTGGTTCCTCGGGCAAGGAAAGCTTGGCCATTTCGCCTTTCAGATAAGAATTTATCGGCGCATCTGCGGGGAAGGGCGTTGTCGAAGGCAAAAACAGCCGATAAGCTGCTGCGCCCAGAAGGACGACAAGGATGACAGCAGGCAATAAGGCCTTTTTAGGCATTTTAGTCTCCAGACAGGACCGTTAACAATCGGCCAAACAATAGTCAGGCTGGTACGAAAGGCAAGACCACCGTGGATCACAAATCCGACAATAAAGACGCAGCTGAACAGCAGGCAGGCGGCCAGAGCATGTGGGGCGGACGCTTCGCTTCCGGCCCTTCGGCCATCATGCAGGAAATCAATGCTTCGATCGGATTCGACAAACGCTTTTACCGCGAAGACATCGCAGGCTCCAAGGCGCATGCCAGCATGCTGGCATCTGTCGGCGTGATCAGCCACGAGGACTGCGACGCAATTCACAAGGGCCTCGACCAGGTCGCAGGCGAGATCGAAGCCGGCAAGATGGTGTTCGACCCCGCGCTTGAAGACATCCATATGCATGTGGAATCCCGCCTGCGTGAGCTTATCGGCGACGCCGGCGCACGCCTGCACACCGGCCGGTCGCGGAACGACCAGGTGGCAACCGACTTCCGCCTCTGGACCCGCGGCGCCATCGATGCGCTGGACGGCCTGTTCAAGGGCCTTTTGGCCGCGCTGGTGGACCAGGCTGAAAAGCATGCTGACACCGTCATGCCGGGCTTCACCCATTTGCAAACCGCGCAGCCCGTCACGCTTGGTCACCATCTGATGGCCTACCATGAGATGCTGAGCCGTGACCGCGCGCGCCTCAAGGACTGCCGCGCCCGGGTAAACGAAAGCCCCCTGGGCGCCGCAGCCCTCGCCGGCACCAGCTTCCCGATCGACCGGCACATGACCGCCAAGGCGCTCGGCTTCGACCGCCCGATGGCCAATTCGCTGGATGCCGTTTCAGCGCGGGACTTCGCGCTTGAGTTTCTGAGCGTACTCTCGATCTCCGCCGTGCATCTGTCGCGCCTGGCGGATGAGATTGTGCTGTGGGCGTCAGCGGCCTTCCGCTTCCTGACGCTGTCGGATGCCTATTCGACCGGCTCATCGATCATGCCGCAAAAGCGTAACCCGGACGCCGCCGAACTGATCCGCGCCAAGGTGGGCCGCATCAGCGGCAGCATGAACGGCCTGATGATGGTCATGAAAGGCCTGCCGCTGGCTTATTCAAAAGACATGCAGGAAGACAAGGAACCCGTGTTCCAGGCCGTGGATGATTTTGAGCTGTGCTTGGCTGCCATGACCGGCATGATCGAAGACCTGAAGCCAAACACGGATGCCATGGCCGCTGCCGCAGGCCAGAGCTTCTCCACTGCCACAGACCTGGCCGACTGGCTGGTCCGCGTTCTCGGGCTACCGTTCCGCGATGCCCACCATGTAACGGGCGCGGTTGTGAAAGCGGCCGAACAATTGGGCGTGGACCTTGAGAACCTGCCCCTTGAAGCCATGCAGACCATCGAGCCGCGCATCACGTCGGACGTGTTCGACGTGTTGAGCGTGTCCGCCAGTGTCTCAAGCCGCACGTCTTTTGGCGGTACGGCGCCCGCGAATGTCAAGAAGGCGGTCAAGGCCGCCCGTAAAGCCCTCAAGTAAGGAAGCCAAGATGCGTAAACTGCTGACCATTTCCATGATCCTGCTGGCCGCCGGCAGCCTTGGGGCTTGCGGCAAGAAGGGCGATGTCAAACCGCCCGCTGGCTATTCATCATCAAACTGACCCTTCCGAGTAGATAGGTTTATCCATGGATCATTTCCATTACCGCAACGGTCAGTTGATGGCCGAAAATGTACCGCTTGAGCAGATCGCCGCACAGGTAGGCACGCCTGTGTATGTCTATTCAACGGCAACGCTGAAGCGCCACTTCCGTGTGTTTTCCGAGGCCTTTCAGGGGCTGGATGCGTTGGTGTGCTTTGCCGTCAAGGCCAACAGCAACATTGCGGTGCTGCGTGTACTTGCGAAAGCAGGCGCGGGCGCGGATGTGGTCAGTCTGGGCGAACTCAAGCGCGCGCTGAAAGCCGGCATCCCGGCCAGCAAGATTGCTTTCGCCGGTGTGGGAAAAACCAAAGCCGAGATGGCCGCCGCCCTCGAGGCCGGCATCATGCAGTTCAATGCCGAAAGCGAAGCCGAGCTTGAAACCCTGAATGACGTTGCCGCCAGCATGGACATGGTAGCGCCGGTATCCGTACGGGTGAACCCGGACGTGGACGCAAAGACCCACGCCAAGATTTCCACCGGCAAATCGGAAAACAAGTTCGGTATCGCCTGGCAGAAAGTGGACGCGGTCTATGCCCGTATTGGCGAACTTGCGAACCTCAAGGCCGTGGGCGTAGACCTGCATATCGGGTCGCAGCTGACAGACCTGGAGCCCTTCCGCCTGGCGTTTGAGCGCGTGGTTGGCCTGGTGCGCGACCTGCGCGCCAAGGGCCATGACATCCGCCACATCGACCTGGGCGGCGGCCTGGGCATCCCTTATGACCCGGACGCCGAAACCCCGCCTGCGCCCGCTGATTACGGCGCCATGATCCGCGAGGTCCTTGGGGACATGGACTGCAACATCATTCTCGAGCCCGGCCGCCTGATTGCTGGGAACGCAGGGTTGTTGCTCACTGAAATGCTCTATGAGAAGCAGGGCGAAAACCGCACTTTCTATATCCTGGACGCTGCGATGAATGATCTCAGCCGTCCCGCCATGTATGATGCTTACCACGCCATCGTGCCTGTTGCGGAACCGTCTGGTGACGAAACGCTGAAGGCTGATTTTGTCGGGCCCATCTGCGAAAGCAGCGACGTGTTCGCCAAGCAACGCAATACTGCCCCTCTCAAGGCAGGGGACCTGGTGGCGATCAAGTCAGCCGGGGCCTACGGTGCTGTGATGGCGTCAACCTACAACAGCCGCCCGCTTGTACCTGAGGTACTTGTGGACGGTGACAAGGTTGCGGTGATCAGGAAACGTCAGTCGCTGGATGAATTGCTGTCGCTGGACGAAATACCGTCCTGGCTCTCAGGCGATTGAGCTGAAATGGGGGCGCCTGCCGCCTCCATTTCCGCCTTGCGGGCGCGAGCAGCCTTCAGCGCATTGCCCACTTCAGACAGCAGTTGATCCATGGTGAAGGGTTTCGAGAGGAGCCCTTCGATCAGCAATGACAGATTGTGTGCGCGCTGGCGTTCATTGGCGTAACCGGTCATCAGGATGATCGGCACATGCGGCCTGGAGGCGCGAACTTTCAGCGCCAGCGAAATACCGTCCATCACCGGCATGGCGATGTCGGAAATCAGAAGGTCGAAATGGTGGGCATTCATCTGCTCGACAGCTTCGGCGCCATCATGGGCGGTCAGAAGGCTGTGGCCATGCATCGAAAGCACGCGACAAACAAAGTCGCGGACTGCTTCATCATCTTCAACTACCAATACCCGTGCCACGGGGACATCCTTCCTAAAAAACGGAAGACACTTAATTAATGCATCTTCACCGATCTAAGCCCGGCCCATTTTGCCTATGAAGGGCAATTCCCGGTAACGGTATGCAATGTCCATTCCATATCCGATGACAAAAACATCGGGGCACTCAAAACCTACAAAGTCTGGCCTAATATTAGTTATATTATTACCGCTTTTATCAAGAAGCACAACGCTCGTTACTGACTCTGCACCCAATGATAGAAAATATTCGCGCATTGCGGTTAAAGTTCTACCCTGCTCGAATATATCATCTATTATCAACACATCGCGGCCTTTTACGGGCAAATCTGTGGTGGCTTTTAGTTCAATGGTCGATTTTTGCCTATTTTTGGTGACATGGATGAAATCCATCTCCATGACACAGCCCCGCATTGACATGGCACGGCTAAGGTCTGCCCCAAACATCATGGCGCCATTCATCGCCACCTGGGCCACGGGTTCGGTGTCAAACCAACGGGTCAGGCGACCAGCCAGTTCATCCACCTTGTTGACGATTTCATCTGCCGTGAAGACGGGCTCAATACCGACATGGGCGTCGCCGGCTTTGTCCCAGTCGAAAAAATAATCCATTGCTGCCCCCTGCTGCCCCTTATGTCCTCTGCCCCAAAGCTGTCAGCTACTGCTGCGCACGACCCGAGACCGCGTCCCCTCCAGCACCTTCACCGATACATTTGTCGCACCCGCGGGCACCGGATAAATGCTGGTTTCAAAATCCACTCTGGCGCCCCGCCGGATGGCGAAGCCTTCCGGGTCGGTGATGACCGTTTCCAGCACATTGCCGCTGCGGTCCAGCACGTCCACCTGCACCCGCGGAACCGAGGCCGTGCGCCCGAATTCGGCTGTACTTGGGTTTTCAACAAAACCCCGCACCATCAACACCGGGTTGCCGTCCCTGGTCTCAACCCTGGTTCGGTCGTTGTAAAGCTTGGCCGTCAGGTAAATCTCGCGCTCGGTCAGCGGCGTAGTAGAAGGCTCGCCTTCTTCGGGGCGGAAGCGCTCAACATCGCTGGCCCCTTCAAACATTTCATAGAAACTGGTCATGCCCGGGAAGGTCTTGACCACAGTATCCTGCATAAACACAATGCCGCCCATCACCGCCAGCCACAACACAACAAGAAGCCCCCATCCGAACACCATAAACTGCCGCTTGCGAGCCTGGGCACGGCGTTCGGCGTCGCGGCGCTGTTCGGCGCGGCGGCGGGCAACAAAATCACCCGCATCAAAATCTTCTTCGTCCCCGCCTTCATGGTCGTCATCTTCATCAAGGCTGAAATCGTCGCCTAGATGTTCCTTCGCAACAGCGCCGATACCGAAATCATCGCCAAAATCCGATGACCCGTGATCTTCATCAAACTCGTCGCCCGGCGGTGTCGCATGCACGTCGGGCGCGCCGTCTTCGTCGAACATGTCCCGGTCATCTGTGTCTGCTTCAGTCGAAGCCGCTTCGTCGCCGCCGAACGACTGCACAGATTGTCGGATCGCCGCAGCACGGGCAGCCGCACCTGCATCCATATCCTCGGGTGGCGGGAAAGCCGCCTGCGGTGCCGTTGGGGCAGCCTGCGGTCGTGGCGCAGCAGCTGGTGCCGGCCGTGGTACTGCCGGCGGCGCTTTGACGATCTGTTGCGGAACCGCATGCCAGCTATGCTTGCAACTGGCACAGCGCACCTTACGGCCAGCCGGCGGTATGGCGCCGTCCGGAATCTTGAATTTCGCGTCGCATGCAGGACAAACAAGGATCATATCAACGCCTGAACTTTCTTCCCAATGAGCCGCAAGTATGAGCCCCTGTCGATAAAATAAGTGTTAACACTATAGGAAAACTGCCCCATAACACAAGCACTTGCATGGCTTGGGCCAGCCTGCCTTCCCCGCAGCACCAAGGGCGCTTGTCATGGTTAACGCGGCGCAACTTTATCACCCTTCATTGCAGCATGCCACTGGACGCAAAAGCCCCTATATGCAATTCTGCGCGCAACTTGGCGGGAGTACCAGATGATAACTTTTGAAAATGTCGGCATGCGGTACGGAATGGGCGCTGAAGTCCTCCGGGATGTCAGCTTTTCACTCGACCGTGGGTCGTTTCATTTTCTGGTTGGCCCATCGGGCGCCGGCAAAACCACACTCCTCAAGCTTCTTTATCTGGCGCACCGCCCCTCACGCGGTTTGATCAACTTCTTTGGCCGCGACCTGATGACCATGGAACGCGAAGCCCTGCCCCGGATGCGCCGCCGGATCGGCGTGGTGTTCCAGGATTTCCGCCTGTTCGAACATATGAGCGCGTTCGAAAATGTGGCGCTGCCGCTTCGTATCCAGGGCGCAAAAAAGGCCCAGGTCGCAGACCATGTGGAGGAGCTCCTGTGCTGGGTTGGACTTGAAGACCGCATGCACGCGCGCCCCGCAACCCTGTCGGGCGGGGAGAAGCAGCGCGTGGCCATCGCCCGCGCCATTATCAATAAACCCGACCTTCTGGTGGCCGATGAACCCACAGGCAACGTGGACCCTGAAATGTCACGTCGGTTGATGCATCTGTTTGTCGCCCTCAACAAAGAAGGCACCACGACAGTGGTCGCCACCCACGACGAGGGCCTGGTGCAATCCATCGGGGCCCCCATCCTGAAACTCAGCAAGGGCGATCTGGAACATGTGCCGGGCGGCACGCCGATCGATCCCGGAGCATGAGCATGTGGGGCCGGACATTGCAGTTTCTACCCAAACAGCACCAGCGCGAAGGGCTGCTGCCGTGGGTCATTGGCGTTATGTTGTTCCTGTGTACGCTGGCACTTGCGAGTGGCCTGGCGCTCGGCAAAGGCATCGAACGCTGGAGTGCGGGCCTGAGCACCAACCTGACCGTCCAGATCGTGGTCGAGGATGAGGCCAGGCGTGCCAAACAAACCGAAGATGCACTGACGCTCCTGCGCGCCACACCGGGCATCACATCCGCCTATGTGCTGGCGGAAGCGGATGTGCTGGAACTGCTGTCGCCCTGGCTTGGCGACGTGCCGTTCGACGCCGGTCTGCCCTTGCCGACCCTGATTGACGTGTCGCTGTCTTCGCCGGATGCCGTGCATATCGACGGCCTGAAGGAACGCCTGGCGGCAGCGGCTCCCGGCGCGCAGCTTGATGATCACCAGGAATGGATGAGCCAAGTGTTGCATCTGGCCTCAGCCGTACAGCTGGTGCTGGCCGGTATTGTGGTGATGGTGGTGCTTTCCACCGTCGCGATCGTGATTTTTGGTTGCCGCGCAGGCCTTGCTACCCACCGGGAAAGCATTGAGATCATGCACCTGATGGGCGCGGAGGATGCAATGATCTCGAAAGCCTTTGACGAGCGCTATATGGCGCACGGCCTCAAGGGCGGCCTTGTGGGAGTGCTCTTGGCTGCGGGCACGCTTTACCTGATCAACTATCTGGCCGGCGAAATGGGCCAGGGGCTGATCACAGCAACCATACCCGACAATGCCAACCTGAGCTGGCTGGCGCTGCTGCCGCTTTTCTCTGCCCTGATCACCATGATCACCGCCAGAATTACCGTACGCCGCGCGCTTGCGCAGATGATGTAGCGGGCAGCCCATGGCGAAGAAGAGAAAATCCCCTGTCCGAATGCTGATCAAAGCGCCCTTTTACCTGATCGCCGCCTGGCTGTTGGGGTTCGGCTATTTTGCCCTGACCCTGCCGCCGGCTGTGCCCGAAGGGGCCACCCCCAAAAGCGACGGCATCATCGTACTGACGGGTGGTGCCGGGCGTCTTGAAGCCGGGCTCGCGCTTCTTGAAGCCAAAGTGGCTGACCGCATGCTGATTTCGGGGGTCAACCCGGTGGTCGAACCACGGGAACTCAGCGCACTGACGGGCACCGAAGAAGCCTTGTTCGACTGCTGCGTGGACCTGGACCGGGCCGCCCCCAACACCGCAGGCAATGCGACCGAAAGCAACCTCTGGGCCCAGGCACGTGGGTACCGCACCCTTGTACTGGTGACCGCCGACTATCATATGCCCAGAAGCCTGATCCTGTTCCGGCGCGCCATGCCGGGGGCCACGATTTTCGCCCATCCGGTCAAGGGTGAGTGGCCGGTGCTCTATCTGGCGAACGAATATAACAAATATGTCTTCACCGTGATTGGTGAAGCCTTCAAACGCGCGCCGGACGCTCCGACAGCGCAAACAATGAAAGCCACAGGGGCCGCATAGCCATGACCAAGATACGCACATTCGCGGGTTTTCTTATCGTTGGCATCCTGGTCTATTCCGGGCTTTGGTACACCAGCAGCTTCCAGGCACGGAAAGACACAGAAGCCATGTTCTCCAGCTGGCGCGACAAGGGCCTGAAGGTAGAGCACGGCAAGGTGAAACTATCCGGCTTTCCTTACCGTATCGTCATCACGGTGGATGGGCTGCAGGTGCGCACCCGCGGCCCCGGCCTGAACGTGGGCGCGGAAAATATCATGCTGGTCAGCCACTTGTGGACCCCCGGCCACTGGGTGGCGGACGCCACCAACGTAAGCGTGAGGGCCGCCGATGACGCGGTTTCCGCCACCGACGGCAGCATGCGCGGCAGCTACCGCATCCACGAAGACGGCAAGGCCGTTATTGTGCTGGATTCCGGCGACATGTCGGATTTCAGCCTACTCAAGGCACCGGGCGTGACCGGGCCGAAACTCCTGAAGAACTGGCAGCTGTTCCTGCGGTCTGACCCGACCCACCACGAGCCTGAAAGCGGCCTCTATGAAGATCGCTTCCTGGATTTCAAACTGGTGGTCGACACCGGCGCGACCGAGCTTGAAGCCAGCGGCGGCATCATGGGCCCCGTAATCAGGGATTGGACCCAGACTTCTTTGGGTGCCTGGCGGGACGCGGGCGGTTTGCTGGAGTTGGACGCCGTCAAGCTGGTGACGGGCGGGGGTCGTCTGGGCGGCAATGCCAGCCTGACACTTGACGACAAATTCCGGCCGCTGGGCAGCGCCACCCTCAAGCTTGTCGGCCCCGAGGTTATCGCGGCAGAGATCAAGGCAATTGGGCTGCCAGATGTTGCCAAAGCCCTGGCGCGTGCAGGCGACGAGGAACTGTCCGCCATGTTGCAGATGGGCGTCCTGACGCTCGAAGGCCAGCAGGTGACGGCGCTCAAGCCGCTCCTGGACGACTAGGCACGCCCAATTTTTTCTGCCCTTTTCGCTACTCTTTGCCTACCCTGAGCGCCAAACGCGCTATTATCAGATCAAGGACGGATGCGACGCATCTGATTTCGTGGGGAAGAGGAGAAAAATCATGAGCCTGAAGGGTAAAACCATTTTCATGAGCGGCGGCAGCCGCGGCATTGGCCTGGCCATCGCACTCAGGGCGGCACAGGACGGTGCCAATGTGGCCATCGGGGCAAAGACGGCGGAGCCGCACCCGAAGCTTGAAGGCACCATCTATACGGCTGCGGAAGAGATCGAGAAAGCCGGCGGCAAGGCGCTGCCGCTCCTGTGTGACATCCGGTTTGAAGAGCAAGTGGACGAAGCCGTTGCCAAAACGGTTGAGACCTTCGGCGGCATCGATATCTGCGTCAATAACGCGTCGGCCATTTCTCTGACCAACACGCAAATGACCGACATGAAGCGCTATGACCTGATGAACACCATCAACACGCGCGGCACCTTCCTGGTATCCAAGAAATGCATCCCGCATCTCTTGAAGTCAGACAATCCGCATATCCTGACGCTGTCCCCGCCACTGGATATGAACCCGCGCTGGTTCGCCCCTCACGTGGCCTACTCCATCGCCAAATACGGCATGAGCCTGTGCACGCTGGGCATGGCGGCTGAATTCAAGGCGGCGGGCATTGCCGTCAACAGCCTGTGGCCTTTCACCGCGATTGACACGGCGGCCATCCGGAACGTGATCGGCGACGGCGAGATGGCCAAGAACAGCCGCACGCCGGAGATTATGGCAGACGCGGCACACGCCATCCTGATGCGCAGCGCCAAGGAATGTTCGGGCAATTTCTTCATTGATGAGGAAGTTCTGCGCGAAGAAGGCGTGACCGACTTCACCAAATATGCGCCACACGCCAAAGGGCCGCTGGTGCCCGACTTCTTCGTGCCTGACGAAGTGGTCGATCGCCTGCCCACCGAGGTGATGAAGGTTTGGTAAGACGCAAAAGGCCGGGATATCCCGGCCTTTTCTCTATTCCTCGTGGTGGCGGCCGAAGTCGGCGGCTTCCTCGTCCTGGCCGGCATCAATGATGCGGCGGCGAATATCGCGGGTGCGGCTGAACAGGTCATAGAGCGCGTCGCCGTCCCCCCAGCGGATCGCGCGCTGGAGCGCCGTCAGATCCTCACTGAACCGGCCCAGCATCTCCAGCACGGCATCCTTGTTGTTGAGGAACACATCGCGCCACATGGTGGGGTCCGATGCCGCGATCCGGGTGAAGTCCCGGAAACCACCAGCCGAATATTTGATCACCTCTGACCGCGTCACTTCTTCAAGGTCCGATGCCGTACCCACAATATTGTAGGCAATCAGGTGCGGCACGTGGCTGGTGATCGCCAGCACCAGATCATGGTGCGGGGCGGTCATGATCTCGACCGTGCTGCCCATGGCCTCCCAGAGCTTGGTGAGCTTCTCGAGCGCACCCTTGTCCACACCTTCGGGCGGTGTGATGATGCACCAGCGGCCATCGAACAGGCTCGCGAACCCCGCCTTGGGGCCCGACTGTTCCGTCCCTGCCACCGGGTGGCCGGGAATCAGATGGGTATGTTTTGGCAGCACTGGGTCCAGCGCCTTGAACACCGCTTCCTTGACAGACCCCACATCAGAGACAATCGCCCCTTCCTTGAGGTTGGGTGCAATCGCTTCACCGACTGCCGCCATGGCGCCCACCGGCACCGCGATGATTACCAGATCAGCGTCCTTGGCCGCCTCGCCCGCGTCGGGCGTGAAGGCGTCAGCGAAGCCAATCTCCCGCGCTTCATCCAGCACATCAGCGTCGCGGTCAGAGACCACGAGCGTGCTGGCAGCACCCGCACGGCCAATGGCTCGCGCAACCGATGACCCGATCAGGCCCGCACCTATGATGGCGATACGGTCGAAGTGGATCTTATCCGTCATTGGCCAGCCTCACCGTCCAGTTCATCTGGGGAGCCGTTCATGAAGCCGCGAACAAGCGAAATCAGCCCCCTGTTCTGGGTTTCCGTTCCCACGGAAATCCGCAGGTGGTTCGGCAGCACACCAAACTTGCGCACGATATAGCCATGCTTCATCAGGTAGGCGTTGCACTCCTCAGCCGTGAAGGGGCTTTCCTCGGGGAAGCCCACCAGCACGAAGTTGGTCTGGCTTTTCACCACATCGAGGCCGATGGCCGTCAGCTCTGCGGTCAGCCAATCGCGCCACTCGGCAGTGAAGGACACCACCTCATCCAGATACGCCTGGTCCTTGACGGCTGCAAGCGCCGCATCGTGCGCCGGGTTTGCCACATTGAAGGGCATGCGCCAGCGGTTGATCACATCAACCACATGGTCGGGCGCATACATCCAGCCCACGCGCAGTCCTGCCAGCGCATAAAGCTTTGAGAACGTGCGGGTCATCACCACATTCTCGAACTTGTCGACCAGCTCCTCGCCCGCTTCATAGTCGCCCGCGGTCACACATTCCGCATAAGCGGCATCCAGCACCAGAAGCACATGGTCAGGCAGGCCTTTATGCAGGCGCTCAACCTCAGACCACGGCAGGTAGGCACCCGTGGGGTTATTGGGGTTATCGACAATCACAAGCTTTGTTTTGTCCGTCACCGCCTTCAGCATACCGTCCACATCTGCGGCCCAGCCCTTGTTCGGGACCGGCACCAGTGTCGCGCCCGCTGCCTGCGCCTGAATGGGATAAACGGAAAAGCCCAGCTCAGAGAAGATCACTTCATCACCCACACCCGCGTAGGAATGGATCAGAAGCGTCAGAAGCTCGTCAGATCCGGTGCCGCACAGGATGCGTTCAGCCTTCAGGCCATGCACCTTGGCAATGGCGGTGATCAGGTCATGGGAAGCCGGGTCTGGATAGCGCATCACGCCAGCGGCGGACGCCTTGATCGCTTCTACCGCCTTGGGGCTTGGCCCAAGCGCAGATTCGTTTGCCGACATCTTTACCGGATTCTTGACGCCATCTGCCGTCGCCTTGCCGGGCACATAAGCCTCAAGGTCCATTATCCAGTCATGTGCTTTGGGCGCACCCATGAAAACCTCCAACACACCGGGAAACACCCGGAAATACGCAAAAAATACAAGGAAAAGGGATAAAGCGCCGCCCCCTTAAAGGCAAAGGAAACTTTCCTAATCTACCGCGTAAGTTTTAGGGCGATTGACATAAGGGCCCGCGCCCGCTTTTCTGTGCAGCCACAAGGCCCGGGCAAAAGACGCATGGGGCCCAAGGATTAGGACAGGTTTCGTGACACCAACCGCAGGCAAGACAGCAACGCTTTTCACCGACACGCCGCTCGCGCTCGACGGCGGAGCCGTGCTGTCGCCCGTGACGGTGGGGTATGAGACCTATGGCACGCTCAATGACGCCGGCAATAACGCGGTTCTTATCTGCCACGCGCTGACGGGCGACCAATATGTGGCATCCACCCACCCCATCACCGGCAAACCGGGCTGGTGGGAACGGCTGGTCGGCCCCGGCAAGCTGATCGATACCGATAAATATTTCGTTGTGTGCTCGAACGTGCTGGGCAGCTGCCTGGGCACCACCGGCCCGTGGCAGAAAAACCCCGAAACCGGCAAGCCCTGGGGCACCAGTTTCCCGGTGATCACCATACGCGACATGGTACGTGTGCAGGCAGGCCTTGTGGCTCACCTGGGCATCGACAAGCTGATGATGGTCATCGGCGGGTCCATGGGCGGCATGCAGGTGCAGGAATGGCTGACCACCTACCCCAAGCGACTGCACAGCGCCGTGATGCTGGCAACGGCCCCGCGCCACACAGCCCAGAATATTGCCTTCCACGAAGTGGGGCGGCAGGCCATCATGGCCGATCCGGACTGGTGTGACGGGCGCTATTATGATCATGACGTCAAGCCCGCCAAGGGTCTGTCGGTGGCGCGCATGACGGCGCATATCACCTATCTGTCAGAGGACGCGTTGACGGCCAAGTTCGGTCGCAACCTGCAGAACCGCGAGGAAGTAACCTTCGGCTTTGAAGCCGACTTCCAGGTGGAAAGCTACCTCAGGCACCAGGGGTCTAGTTTCGTCGACCGATTCGATGCCAACAGCTATCTCTATATCACCCGCGCGATGGACTATCTGGATATCGCCGCGCGCCACGGCGGGCGGCTGGCGGACGCCTTCAAGGCCGCAGCCCATGTACGCTGCTGCGTGATCAGCTTCACGTCTGACTGGCTGTATCCGACCGTTGAAAACAAATCCATCGTACACGCGCTCAACGCCGCAGGCGTACCTGTGAGCTTTGCCGAGATCGAAAGCCCTTTCGGCCATGACGCCTTCCTACTGGATGTGCCCGAAATGGACCATATGCTGACTGGCTTCGTGAAGGCCGCGGCAAGAACCAACGGCCTGTCCTTCGATGACCAGGAGACGGGTGATGCATAATCTCAGACCCGACCTCAAGCTGATCGCAGAACTGATTGAGCCGGGCAGCCGCGTACTGGACGTGGCCTGTGGCGACGGCGAGCTTCTGGACTATCTGGTGCACAAGCAGGGCGTGGACGGCCGCGGAATCGAAATCAGCCAGGCGGGCGTGAACGACTGCGTAGCCAAGGGCCTTTTCGTGATCCAGGGCGACGCGGACAAGGACCTGGAGGAATACCCGGACCAGAGCTTTGATTATGTCGTACTGTCAAAAGCGCTTCAGGCCGTACACCGGCCCCAACTGGTGCTACGGGAACTGCTCAGGATCGGCAAACGCGCCGTTGTCACCATCCCGAATTTCGGCCAGTGGAAGGTGCGCATGAGCCTGGTGGGGCGCGGCAGGATGCCGGTGACCAAGGCGCTCGACAAGACCTGGTACAATACGGACAATATCCACTTCTGCACCATTCTGGACCTCTTTGACCTGATCGAGGAAGAGGGCCTGACGGTACGCACTTTCGTACCCCACAAAGCGGACGGCACGCCCCTCAATTATGGCCGCACCCGTGCCAATTGGTCGGCCGACCAGGCGCTTTTCCTATTAGAGAAGTAAATCATGGATGACTTCAGCGCATACGGCCTTCCGCATATCAAAGCTGAAGTAAATTTCTTAAGGACGGACGACGGTGGCAAAAACTGCCCCGTTAGGTCCGGCTACCGGCCCAATCATCTTGTCAAAGACGACTATTTAACAAGTGGAACTCATCAGTATCTCGACAAGGAATGGGTCTATCCCGGTGAAACAGCCTGCGCAAACATCTGGTTTATTATGCCAGAAGTCTATCCACACACCATGTGGCCGGGTCGCATCTTTAACCTTCAAGAAGCAAGCAGGGTTGTGGGAACTGTTAAAGTTCTGGAGGTATACGAAGAGACGCTAAAGGCTATCCCATAAGGCCGTCATTACTCGATAAGGCGCCTCAATAGATAAAATTTGAATCATTTTTCTAGACTCTTGAACACACGTTGAGGTAGCCTATCAATTGGCCCATAATGGGCCGAGGGTCCAAAAGGGACCTTGAGATACAGAAACGTATTGCAGGGCATAGAACATGTCATTCTCGGTTAACACCAACGCTGGTGCGTTTGCGGCATTGCAAAATTTGAATGCCACCCAAGGCGCGTTAAACCAGACCCAATCCCGAATTAATACCGGCCTTAAAGTCGCGTCCGCCAAGGATAATGCGGCGATATATTCTATTGCCCAATCCATGAAGGGCGATCTTGCTGAGCTGTCAGCTGTTAAAGCCAGCCTGGATCGCGGCAAGCAGATCATGGACATCGCGATCGCCGCCGGCGAAGCTGTTTCCGACACACTGATCGAGATGAAAGAAAAGGCCGTTGCTGCGTCGCAGGAGGGTCTGGATACAGATACCTATAATTCGCTCAACGACGATTTCTTTGCGCTTCGCGCGCAGATCGACAGCATCGTCAACAATGCGGAATTTGACGGCGTCAACCTGGTGACCGTAGGCGCCACCGATTCGAGTGTCCTGGCCGGCAAAGACGGCGCGACTCTGACCCTCCCTGCGGACGATATGAGCGCCATACATCTTCAGTTCGGGCTGCCGAACATTGACCTTTATAACGCCACCAACGCGCAGGCTACTGTGACGGTCATTGAAAATGCCCTTGACGACGTAAATCAGGGCCTGTCCCAATTTGGCGCGACATCCAAAAGGCTTGATAGCCTGATCGAGTTCAACAGCAAGCTGAGCGATACCGTCGAAACAGGCGTGGGCAATCTGGTGGATGCCGATTTGGCCAAGGAAAGCGCCAACCTGCAGGCGTTCCAAACCAAGCAGCAGCTGGGTCTCCAGGCACTCGGTATTGCCAACCAGGCACCTCAAGCTGTGCTGTCGCTGTTCAGGTAAACGAATAGATTTTAGAAGAATAATTTCTGAGAGCACTCGACCACTGTCCCTAAGCCAGGCAGTGGTCGTTTTTTAAAGGCTCGGCAGTTCCTTGGCGATCACCACGCCGTCGGCGTCGGCGATGACCCAGTCGCCCGGGTGGATGGGCACGCCCGCGATGGCGATTTCCACATTCACGTCGCCCCGATCCAGCTTTTCGGATTTCTTGGGGCAGCTCCTGAGCGCCTTGATGCCCACATCTTCGGCCAGAAGTTCGTGCCGGTCCCGCACGCAGCCATAGATCACCACACCAGCCCAGCCATTCTTGGCCGCCAGTGCCGCAAGGTTGCCGCCCAAAAGCGCCACGCGGGTGGAGGCATCACCGTCCACCACCAGCACCCGGCCTTCGCCCTTGCCTTCAAGAAGCATGCGCACCTTGGTGTTGTCATCAAGCGTACGAAGCGTGACGGCTGGGCCGGCGAAATCCACCGACCCGCCGAAATCCTTGAAATCCACAGGGAGAATGGAAACGGCGCGGCCCATGGCATCGCACACGTCCGCCGTCGCCAGCTTTGGCGTCACAATCTCCCCGTTCGGCATGGCCTAATCCTGCTTGTGGATGATCGGCACCAGCATGTCGCCCCAGGCGCCTTCTTCGTTATGGTAGCGGGAAGCACGCATCAGCTCGACCGTTACCCCTTTGCCCACGGCGGAGATAACAGCATCGTTCAGGCGGTGCAGGGCATTTGCCACCTGACGGATCGCCATTTCCTTGCTTTCTTCCATCGTCGAATCATTAGGGGTCTCGTTCGTCATATTGCTCTCCACTAGCTTGACGTTTCGAATAATTTTATGACCAAAACCATATTATCTGCGCAATAATAATACAAGGCCAGAAATCCGAAGAATTTTCATGCCTGACGCTGGAAAATGCCTCGCCGCGCGCTATGCTCACGGGGTTCTTCTGCAGCATGTTCAACTCTATCACGTCAGGAGAGACGGGTGACAAAGGCAGTAAAACCCATTCTGTACGGTGCCTTGGGCGGCGGGTCAGCCATTGTCGAAGCCGTGCTGACGCTTGCTGGTGAGCCCTATGACATGGCCACCATGGAATGGGGTGAGTTTGATCAGGCAGACGACGCTTTCTCAAAGATCAATCCGATGCGCGAAATCCCGGCCCTGAAACTTGCGGACGGGACTGTGCTCACTGAAAGCGCGGCCATTGGCCTGTGGGCCGCGGACCGGCACCCGGAAAGCGGCCTTGCACCCCTTCCCGACGCGCCGGAGCGTGCCAGTTTCCTGCGCTGGCTGGTGTGGCTGGTGGCCAGCATCTACCCCACCTTCACTTATGGCGATCACCCCGAACGCTATATCGCGGAAACAGCCGGCGCCAAGGCCCTGAGGCAGGCAACAGACGACCGCCGCCAGGCCCTTTGGCATCACATGGAAGCCTCCCTGCCCTTTGCCCCCTGGGCGATGGGAAGCCAGATGACCCTGATTGATATTTACATCGCGGCCATGACCCGCTGGCGACCGCGCCGCACCTGGTTCAAGGAAAACTGCCCCAAGCTTTATGCCGTAGCTGAACGGGTCGATGCCCTGCCCACGCTAGAAGACGTCTGGCAAAAGAACTTCGGCGCGTGAGGCTCAGTCCTCCTTTGGCCCATCAGCGTCGGGATAAACTGGTGCCAACCGATTTGCCTCCGCCATCCACTCTTTGACACTTGGCCGGTTCAGCAAAAGGTCTACCCATGCCAAAGCCTCATCGCACCCTTCGATGACTGGCTTATAGGCCAGAATACGGACGAAGGTGGGCACCAGCGCCAAATCCGCCAGTGTTATGTCGCCGTACAGGAACGGCCCGCCATAGCGCCATATTTCCTGATGAATAGTTGCAAACAGCTGGCTTGCTTCCTGCTGCTCCCGGTCGGTCAATGCCCTCCTTTGCGGGTGGAACGCGCTTTCAAAAGAAAGGGCTCCGCAGCACCCCGACAGTCCGGCATGTTGCCAAGCCAGCATCGAATGCGCACGGCTGCGTAACCTCGGGTCGTCGGGCATAAGCTTGCCACCAGACAAGTCATTTGCATGCGCCATGATGGCCAGCGAGTCAAAGATGCCAACGCCACCATCCAGCAACACCGGCACAGACAAAGAAGGAGAAACCGACCGTAACAATTCAAGGCCCTGAAAGCGCTGCGGACGGCGTAAATCCACTTCATAGTCATCAAACGTTATACCGCCTTCCTTGAGCGCGAGCCATGCCCGCATGGCCCAGGTAGAGGCATTCCGGTTTCCGCTGATGAAAATGCGCTTAGAGGACAGGGCCGCCAATTTGGCGGGGTCTTCCTTCAGTGGTTTTCTGGTCGTCATCTGTGGTTTCCCGTTAAACTTTGATAGGCCAACCTCTCCTGAAGCTGGCGCCCCATCTCAGGCCCCAGAAAACCATATTAAGCGATAACAAAAAAATTTTATTTAGCGCATATGGCAATTATTTCACGCACGATTTTAAGATTTTTCGCATATTTTATTAATAAATTTAATTAATACTGATTTTATACAATTCAGCAAGAGTCTCACCTCAAGGGCCTGTTAGTACCGGCATCACACCAACCTTTTTGGCGCTTTTCGGGATGGTGCCATAAACCTGTTTGCGCGCCGAGACAATCAGCGCCCCACCCAGGTTCCTGCCCAGAACGCCGATGGGGCGTTCGCCATACTTCAGCATTCTGGAAGCTATCGGCCGCATGAAGGGCGGCATCATCAGGGCCGTATCCCAGCCGTCCACCGGTAGCATTTGCTCTTCAAGAAAAGTCGCCAGCTGCCCTTTTGAATAGGGCCTGCCATGGCCAAAGGGTGTACCTTCATATGCCGCCCAGCTGCGCATCCGGTTGGGTACAACCGCAATCAACTGGCCTCCTGGCGCCAGCACACGCCAAATTTCCCTCAAAAGATTCACCGGCCTGTTGGCATGCTCCAATGCATGCACCAGGATCATCCGGTCAACCGAGCTATCGGCCAGCGGCAGGTTATATTCCTCAACCAGCGCCGTGCGGCTACCCACATGGGCCGGCCAATGGCAGACACCCTGTTGTGCGGGCATAAAGCCAAGATACCGGCTCCCCGCGTCCTGTTCGGCCTGCGCAAGATAATCCAGATAGGGCAAGGTAAACCCAAATCCGATTGTGATGCTGTCAGCCTTTGGCGCTGTCAGCCGCGCCAGCTTGGCCGAAATGATCGGGCAACTGGCGCGCCCGAGCGCGCTCTCGTAGAAACGGTACAAGGCAAGGACGTCAGGCCGCATGATCGTCCTCCAGCCACTTCAGGAGCGGCTCCCAAAGCCCCGTGCGGGCCTTGCTGCCCACCATCATACCCACATGCCCGGCGCCCGGGTCGTGCGCCACGGCATTCGGCAAACCATCCAGCATCGCGTAGGCACTTTCCTGCGGCACAAGGCGGTCTTCCTCGGGCGCGGCAATCCATACAGGGCAGGTGATGTCCTCCAGCCGCACCGGTGCATCCCCCACATACCACGCACCCCGACCCGGCGTATTATCGCGGTACCAGCCCAACATGGTTTCTTCTGCCACCTTGCGCGGCAGTGGCGCGCCTGTATTGGCCCAGGTCTCCAGGGCCACGAAAAACTCGGCCGCTTCGCTTGAAGGGTCCATGGCTTCGAACTTGCGAAACTTGCGGTCGTTGAGCGTTGGGTCAACACTGGTGAAAAAGGTCTGTACTGCATCCACCGGCAGGGGCATGCCAGTGGGCAGTTTGGCCAGCGCTTCGGCCATCACGGGCGCATATTTCTTGCCGGCGTGCGGCTTTTTGGTATCGAAATCCCACGGGGCGGCCACCAGCGCCAGCTTCGAGACCATGTCCGCTGCTCGCGCCGCAAGCGCGGTTGTCAGGGTGCCACCCATGCAGTAGCCCAGCACAGGCACCGCCTCACCGGCGACACCCGCGACATGCTCGAGGAACGGCTTCAACCGCTTCATGACAAAATCACCAATACCGAACCTGAGTTCTTCCTCGCCCGGGTCATACCAATGCACCAGATAGGGGCGGTAGCCCCGTTCCTTCAGGAAAGTGGCCAGGCTGCGCCCGGGCTTCAGGTCCAGCACATAATGCGGGTTGATCAGGCTGGGCACCATCAGGATCGGTTTACCCGACCCACCAAAATCATAGAGCCGACAGCTGCCAATCTTCAGCGCGAGCGCCGCGGCGCTTTCCGGCCGTTTGTAGGGGTGTGCGATATATTTGGCGATGCCGCGCAACATGGTGTCGGCCCGGCCTGACGCTTTCTTTTCCACCGCCGCATAAAGCCGCTGCCAGTCCTCTTCCGTGCGCATCAGACCCTTGAGCGCCTCCAGGCTGTCGCGCACACCCAAATGCCACATGCCCGTGCCGGCCCGCAGGCGGCGGACACCTGCGCCCGCTTCGCGCCAGATCATCAGGCTGTTGGCAAGGTGAAGCGACATGGGCCGTGGCCCACGAATTTGCGCCTCAATCTCGCCCCAGGGGCGGGCCGTGTCTTGTGGTTCGGCGGTCATGCGTCTTCCCCGGCATCGGGTTTAGTATCCAGCGGCACTTCCAGCAGGGCTGCAAGTTCGGCGTGCGGCAGCAGGTCCTTCTCGGTTGCCCACAGACGGATATTCTCCTGCCACAAGGTCAGGAACAGGTCGGCCGCTTGTTCAATATCTTCGTCGCGCATGACAAAATCACTATAGGAAGCCATGATTTAGCGCAAAGTCATTTTCTTTGTGCATTTGCACAATTTTCCTTGCGGCAGCGCACCAAATACCATTTAATTCCGCGAATTAATCAAGGATTTGCCGCACTTTCGGATTTTTTCGCACATGCGAGGAAAGGGGACCCGGGCGGCAGGATGGGACAGAAGATGGCACGGAAAAAACGCGACCACGGCGAACCGATCATCATCAAAAAATATGCGAACCGGCGGCTCTATAACACCGAGACCTCGAGTTATGTGACGCTTGACCACCTGGCTGACATGATCAAATCCGGTGAGGAATTCGTGGTGCGCGATGCCAAAACGGGCGAAGACATCACCCGCGCGGTGCTGACCCAGATTATCTTTGAAAAAGAAACCCGCGAAAAAAACATGCTGCCAATCTCCTTCCTCAGGCAGCTGATCAGCCTTTATGGTGACAGCCTTCAGGCCATGGTGCCAAGCTACCTGCAAAGCGCGATGGAAGTGCTGACACGGCATCAGGAGCAGATCCGTTCGACATGCGGCGAAGGTGTGGACACCGGCAATTTCATGCCAATTTTTGAAGAACTGACACGCCAGAATCTGGCACTGTTCGAACAAAGCATGCGCACCTTCACGTCCGGCCCCCAGGCTGCAAGAAAACCCGCAGCCCAACCCGCGGCGGAGGCGCCCAAGGCGGGCGAGAAGGACAAGGAAATCGCCGATCTTCAGGCACAGCTTGCGGCGCTCAAGGAAAAAGTGGACGCGCTTTCAAGCTAACGCGCGGGCCGCACACTTTATCCCGTTCTCGCAAATTCGTGATACACGACAGCGCCAAAGTGTGTTCAAGTGTGCCACCAATCAAACAAAGCCACTAAGCAAGAGTTTATCAGGCCATGCCAGCCATCCTGTTTGCCATTTTTATCGACCTTCTGGGCTTCGGTATCATCGTGCCGATCCTGCCGTTTCTGGTTGGACCTTATGTGGGCACGGTCACGGTGGGCGGTGTCGTGCTGGATGAAGCCACGCTGGGTGCGGGCCTGTTTTCAATCTATTCGCTGACGGCCTTTGCGGCAGGGCCCCTGTGGGGGCGACTGTCCGACCGCATCGGCAGGCGCACGGCACTGGCCGCAACCTTCCTTGGCGCCATGGCGTCCTATATCCTGCTGGCCTTTTCAGACAGCCTGTTGATGCTTTTTGTCGCCCGCGCCTTTTCGGGTGCCATGGCAGGCAATGTGGGCATCGCCATGGCTGCCATGGCCGACCTGACGGACGAAAGCAACCGCGGCCGCGCCATGGGGCTGATCGGTGCGGTTTTCGGGCTGGGGTTCGCCTTCGGCCCGCTGGTGGGCGGCCAACTTAGTGGGCTGAGCACCGCAGGCGGCGGGTCCGCCATCCTGTTGCCTGGGCTTGCGGCAGCGTGCCTGTCGCTCATAGCGGCGGTTATGGCTTATTATTTCATATCCGAAACGATATCCAGCCCCCAGGAAACAGAAGCTGACACAGCGCCAAAGAGAGCACCCTGGTCCACCTTCCTGAAAACGCCGGCGCAACTGGCCCTATTTTCCATGTTCATCGTCACCTCCGCCGGCCAGATCATGGCCTTCACCATCATGCCTTTCTGGACAAAGGACCTCCTGTTCTGGAGCCAGGAGGAAGTAGGCAACCTGATGGGCGCCATCGGCCTTTGTATCGCCGCGATCCAATCCCTGGCCACAGGGCCACTGTTCAAAAGCATTGGCGAACTCAAGGCGCTGGTGCTGGGCGGCACCATTCATTTGATCGGCTGTATGGTGATTATTTTTGCCACACCTTCATTCCTGGTGGCGCTGATTGCCTTCCCGCTTTTGATGAGCGGCATGACCCTTTCGTTTCCCGCGCTCAACAGCCTGCTTTCGCAGCGCACGGACCGGCGTCATCAAGGGGCCGCGCTGGGGTTATCAAGCGGCATATCAGCGCTTGGCCGGGTAGCTGGCCCGCTGGCCGCAGGGTTTCTGTATACGAAAGCCGCACCGGCACCGCTGTTTTACGCCATCGCGCTGACCAGCGGCACGCTGCTGGCGTGGAGTTTCTGGGAACTCAGGAAAGGTGAGGCCTAACCAGCCTCGCACTGGGAAAAACGGGCACCGAACCAGGCCACAGCGTCACCTGACAGATCAGCCATGGCACCATTGAAGGCCGCCATGACAGCGTCTGTACCCTCTCCAGCAACAGTGGGGGTCTGGCTGAACGTGGTTTTGCTGATCAGGTGATTGTCCTTCAGCCGCACAAGCGACATTTCAATGGCAATCGAGACGCGGTCATCCCTTGCCCTTTCGCCAGGAACATATTCAAGTTCCCAGACCTTCAGGCCCAGACGGCAAGCCGCCCGGATGTCCAGGCCGCCATCGCCGACCAACAGTGCATCGGTCTCGCTACCGAACGACCGGGTGAAATAGTCCCGCGTCAGGTCGGACACCGGCGCAGACCAGCGCACGCCGCCAATGGTGCTGCGCTGATTGTCAGGCAGAGCCACAGCCACAGCTTCCCCCTTCAGGCCGTCCGCCACCGTTGGCTCATCCACATAGACCACAGGCCCATTGCCGTCAGCAAAGCCGCCCTGATAGCGCAGTGTATAGATGGTATCTGCCGGACCTTCATCGCCAAAGGAAACGATGGGGCCACATGACGCTAGGGCAAAGGAGGCGGCCAACAAGCCCAGCGCACTGCTTTTGAAAACCTGCCTCACTCTTTCGTCTCCTTCACCTTGCGCGCATCAAGGTCGTATTTGCTTTGGTTTGGCCCGAACAGGGTTTCTGCCGGGTTCTGTTCAATCTTGCTGACCAGGCGGGACAGGCTGCGCGCCGTACTGCGCAGGTCCATGATCATCCGCGACACTTCCGGCAGGCTGCCCGACACAAACTGGGTCACGCTATCCTCATTAGCCGCCACCAGCGCATCAACACGCTCCAACATGGCCTGGGCGGCGTTCATGGTCTCGATGGCTTCGGCCATCAGCTGTTCCCCGTCTTCGGCCAACAGTTTGTTGCCGCTATCCGCCAACGCGCCCAGTTTGGCAGCGGTTTCATTCACCTGAAGCATCACCTCGTGTGCGTCCGCCACAAGGGTGTCGAAATCCTCTGTGCCGTCCGCCAGGTTCGTCGCCGCCCGGTTGGCATTATCAAGGACACTGGCAACCTTGCCGATATTTTCGTCGCTCAGCAGCTTCCGTACTTGAACAATCGCCAGGATCGCCTCATTCACCAGGTTTGGGGCGCTTTCATAAAACTCCATCAAAGGAGACGCTTCGGCCGCAATCACTGGATACTCATGCCCCGGCTCGGCCTTCAGGCGCTCGCCGCCCTGTGCACCGCCTTTCAGCTCAATGTAAGCCACGCCGGTCAGGCCCTGGAATTCAAGCCGCGCCGTGGTGCTGGCATTGACCGGCACCTCGTCCCTGAGGCGCACATGAACCCGCACCTTGCGTGTATCGTTTGGCGCCAGCGTGATATCGCGCACATCACCCACCGGGATACCCAGATAATAAACAATACTGCGCTTATAGAGGCCCGAAACAGAGCCATCGAACAGGATGTCATATTCGCGGTATTCGGCGTCCAGATCCACCTTGGCAATCCAGATAGCAAAGGCGATAAGGCCAGCCAGGAACGCCAGCACGAAACTGCCAACCAATATATGTGATGCCCGAGTTTCCATATGTCGTTGCCTATGTCCTACCTAGTCTTTGGCCTTAGTCTTGTGCGCCGGCGGCCCGCGCACGGGGACCATGAAAATATTCCTGCACCCAGGGATGGTCATAGGCCATCACCTCTTTAAGGGGCGCATTGATCAGGATTTTCTTATCCCCCAGCACCGCGATACGGTCGCATACTCTGACAAGCGTGTCGAGATCATGGGTTACCAGAAATACCGTAAGCCCCAGCGATCGGCTGAGCTCCTGCACCAGTTCGTCGAAGGCTGCTGCGCCGATAGGGTCCAAGCCCGCGGTGGGTTCATCCAGAAACAGAAGGTCCGGGTCCAGCGCGAGCGAGCGCGCCAGCGCCGCCCGCTTGCGCATGCCGCCAGACAGATCACTTGGGAACTTGGCCGCCGCATCCAGCGAAAGCCCCGCCATCTGCAGCTTTGAAAGCGCCAGGTCTTTCATCAGGCTATGGGACATATGGAAATGTTCCCTCAGCGGCACCTGGATATTTTGCCCGACCGTAAGCGACGAGAAAAGCGCGCCGTCCTGAAACAGTACCCCCCAGTCACGGCGGGACAGGCGGTCTTCTTCGTCTGTCATAGCGGCACGGTCCTGACCATTGATCTCAATGGTGCCGGCCTCAGGCTTCAAAAGCCCGATAATGGCCTTCAGGAGCACTGATTTGCCCGTACCCGAGCCACCAACCACGCCCAAAATTTCGCCGCGTTTCACGTCGAGGTCCAGCCCGTCATGCACCACATGGGGGCCGAAGGCGGTCTTGAGGCCGCGCACTTTCACCACAATGTCGTCCCGATTATCCGCCACGCCTATAGCCCCACACTGGTAAAGAAGATGGCGAACAGCGCATCCAGCACAATCACCAGGAAAATGGACTGCACGACGCTCCTGGTCGTGCGCATGCCGAGCGCATCGGCGCTGCCGTGCACCCGAAGGCCGTGGTAACAGCCGGTGGTGGCAATGACGGCGGCAAAGAAAGGCGCCTTGATGATGCCGACCCAATAATGGTCGATCGAGATTACCTCGCGGAAGTAGGTCAGGAAATTGGCCGGGGTGATATCAAGTTGGATCCAGGCCATCAGGGCCCCGCCCGCGATACCGACAATATCGGCATAGAAAGCCAGTAGCGGCAGACACACCACAAGTGCCACAAGGCGCGGCAGCACCAGCACGTCGATAGGATTCATTCCCAGCGTTTTCATGGCGTCCACTTCTTCATGCAGCACCATCGACCCGATCTGGGCGGTGAAAGCGCTGCCGGACCGGCCTGCGATGATGATGGCGGTCAAAAGAATACCCAGTTCCCTGAGGTGGCCGATCCCCAGCATGTCGATGACGAAGATATCAGCGCCGAACCGCGCCAGCTGGATCGCGCCCTGGTTCACCATCACGGCACCGATCAGGAAAGAGATCAGACCCACAATCCCCATGGACTGAAGCCCCACCACTTCCATCTGATGGATCACTGGCACGAGGCGAACACGACCCATGTCAAACAGGGAGCCGAACAGGCGCATCAGCACCAGTCCAAGGAAACCAAGAAGCCGGGCCGAAGACCGAAGGGCCGTCATGGTGGCCTCGCCCGCCTGCAGAAGCGGCAACAGGTACCACGGCGCATGGTCTGGCTCCGTGGCCGCGGGTGGCGGACAGCAGGTGATGACATCAAGCAGGGTCTTGTGGGCCGCCAGCACGCCAGTGAGCACAGCAGCGCCCGCTTCCTCAATGGCCGCGCAGTAGCGCCGGATCAAAACGGCGCCTGTGGTATCCAGGCTACCAATGGCGGAACAATCAACCACCGCGCCCGCTTTGCAGGCGGCAACGACGCCGGGCATGGCGCTGTCGATATCCACGGCATTGTCGATGGTCCAGTCGCCGTGCAGGCGCACCATGGCGCTCGGGCTACCGCTTTCCACCGTTACAAAGCCGTTATCTGTCAGCGCTCCCGCCACTTTTTTGCCACTTCCCTCTTGATAAATCCTATTAAAGCGGCACATAGAAGCCGCCTGAAAAACAAACACGGACTTTATCTGCCGGTTTTATTTAACTATAAATAAATCTTGCTGAATTCAGACCAACACACAAGCCATATAAAACACCAAGGGACATATGAAGGTCAATTCGGATAACCCGCTGCACGCATTTGCAGCATGGACGGCTGGCGTGGACGCCTCCTGGTCGGGCCTCGCGCTTGACCGGGCCCGCGATGCCTTCATTGACACCGTTGCTGTGATGATCCCTGGCGCCGTCGAGGACGTCACAGGCAAGGTCTTCTCGCTGGCGGCCAAATGGGGCCGGGGTGACTGCCGCGCTGTAGGCTTCACGGAAGGCCTGTCGGCGCCGATGGCGGCGCTGGTGAATGGCACGGCTGCCCATGCCCTGGATTTTGACGACAATTTCGACCCCGCGAAAGCCCACGCCAGCGCCGTTCTGGCGCCTGCGCTGCTGGCCATCGCGGATGAGCGCGACCTGAAGGGCCATGCGCTTCTTGACGCCTATATCGTTGGCCTGCAGATGATTGGCCGCGTGGGTCAGGGTGTGAACCCCTTCCACCGCAGCCGCGGCTGGCACGCCACCGCAACCGTGGGTGCCGTGGGCACGGCGGCTGGGTGCGCACGCCTGATGGGGCTGACCGAGGAACAAACAGCCCACGCCATTTCCCTGTCCACCAGCCTTGCGGGCGGCTTCATGAGCCAGTTTGGCACCATGACCAAACCGCTGCACGCTGGCCTCGCCGCCGCAGGCGCCGTTCAGGCCGCCCAGTTTGCCGAAGCCGGCATCACGGCAGGGGCAAACACGCTGCATGCACCGAATGGCATGGGCACGCTGATGGTGGGGCAGGACGTGGAAGAACTGCGGGCGATCATGGCCGACAAGGACGAATACGGCCAGAAGGTCCAGTTCGCCACCACAGACATCGGTACGCCGCTGCACATTGAGGAATATGGCCTGAAGCTGAAGCGTTTCCCCAATTGCGGCAGCGTGCACCGGTCGCTCGATGGCCTGCTGGCGCTAAAGGAAAAGCATGGTTTTGAGGCCCCAGATGTGGCGGAAATATTCGTCCGCGCGCCAGCCGCGCACCTCCGCAACCTGATGTATGAGCGGCCAACAAATTCGATGGAAGCCAAATTCAGCCTTGAATATGGCCTCGCTGTTGGCTTATTGACTGGCAACGCGACACTTGCGGACTATGAAGAGTCTGCGATTGATCGCCCGGAAGTTACCGCTCTTCTACCGCTTGTTCGCAAGGAATATGTGGAAAAGCTGGAAAGCGATTTCCCGACCGAAGTTCATGTCACGCTGAAATCCGGCACCACCATGAGCATCAGTGTGGAAATGCCTGTGGGCTCAAGTGCTGCGCCCCTGACGCTGGACCAGCTTTGGGACAAATTCGACGGCTGTGTGGGTACCCTTCTGGATACCGAACGATATAGGACTGCAAGAGAGACATTGATGGCGCTTCAAAGTGACGCACCCGCGCGAAAACTCATGTCTTCCTTATCGGACTAGCCTGATTTACACTATGCCCTGTTGGGTAGGAGGGACATCCCTATGACTGAGACAAAGAAAGCCACCGCCCTCGTGCTGGCAGCAAGTCGCCGCGGACCAGCCGACGCCGTTGCCCAAATCCAGGGTGTCAGCCACAAATGCCTGGTAACGCTGGACGATGTTGTGATGCTCGAGCGCGTGGTCAACGAAATCAAGAACGCCCGCGGCATCGACCGGGTGTTTGTTTCCATCGAAAGCGAAGAACTGCTTCGGTCTGTGCCGACGCTGGCGGCCATGTTGAACAAGGGTGAAATACACTTTGTGCCAAGCGCGGACAACTTGTATCTGTCTGTCGCAGAAGCGACCGCCAAGATCGAAGACCCGTATCCGATGGTGATCACCACCGGTGACAATGCGCTTCATACCACGGAAATGGTCGAGCATTTCTGCGCGGACATTGCTGAAAGCAAGCCCGACGCAGCCATTGCCATGACCCCGGCATCCGTGATTCTGGAAGCATACCCCGAAGGCAAACGGGCGTTCCACAACCTGAAGGATGGCGGCTGGTCAAGCTGCAACCTCTATGCGCTGGCCAATGACAAGGCGCTCAAGGCGGCCAAGATATTCGAAGGCGGCGGCCAGTTCGGCAAGAAGCCACAGCGTATCATGAAGGCCTTCGGCCTGATGTTCATGTTGCTGTACCGCTATAAACTGGCGACCATCGACCAGCTTGCACGGATGATGTCGCGGCGCTGGAAATTGGACGTACGCGTGGTTCGCATGCCGTTTGCGGACGCGCCGATCGATGTGGACAACCCGGGTGATTTCGCATTGACCGAACGTATCCTGAAGTCACGGCGCCAGGCAGCGGAATAACCGCCCAAGTATGACAGTGAGAAGGCGCCACATGGCGCCTTTTTCATTGCCCGCCAGACGCGCAATCGTGTTTCTTGTTTTATTAACCTCTGCCGCTTATCCTGAATAAAACCTCAGACGGCAAAAAACTACGGGACAGCACGGTGCGCGCAGACAGTACAACGACCCTCCGCTCTCTTTATCCATCCATCGAGCCTTATGTGAGCGAACGCCTGAAGGTACCGGGCGGGCATGAGATATATGTGGAGCAATCGGGCAACCCGGTGGGCATTCCCATTGTCTTTGTGCACGGCGGCCCCGGTGGCGGCACCAGCCCGATCCAGCGCCGGTTCTTCAACCCGGCGAAATACCGCATCATCCTGTTTGACCAGCGCGGCTGCGGCAAAAGCCGCCCGCACGCATCGCTCGAGAGTAACACCAGCCAGGACCTCGTGGCTGACATGGAAGCCATCCGCCAGCATCTGAACATCGACAGCTGGTTCCTGTTCGGGGGCTCGTGGGGCAGCACGCTGTCGCTCCTCTACGGTGAAGCCTATCCCGAACACACACGCGGCCTGATCCTGCGCGGCATTTTCCTGTCGCGCCAGCGCGAGCTGGACTGGTTCTACAAGGGCGGCACCAGCAGCATTTTCCCTGAATCCTGGGCCCGTTTCATCAGCCCGATCCCTGAGGAAGAGCGCGATGACCTGATCAGTGCCTACTATAAGCGCCTGGTGGACCCGGCCTGGGAAGAAGACCGCCTGACCTACGCCAAGGAATGGAGCCTGTGGGAAGGCAGCACGGTGACCCTGGTGCCAGACGAGGAACAACGCGCCCATTCGGTGGACCCCGTGTTCGCGCTCGCCTTCGCGCGCATCGAGGCCCATTATTTCAAGCACCGCAGCTTCCTTGAAACCGACAACCAGATTCTGGACGACGCCCATAAGCTCAGGGGCGTGCCCGTCACCATTGTGCAGGGCCGCTATGACGCCATCTGCCCGCCGACCAGCGCGTGGGAACTGGCACAGGCAATGCCATGGGCCAACCTGAGGATCGTACCGGTGGCTGGCCATTCGGCGTTCGAACCCGCAATCCAGCATGAGCTGATCTGCGCCACGGATGCGGCCTAGGCGCGACCTGACTACCAAATATTGGTACAGGGCAGTATGGACCCTGAAACAAGTTCAGGGTGACGACCCTGGAGGCTTCGCCACCGTAAACACTATCTGTCATGCTGAACTTGTTTCAGCATCCATAGCGGTCCCTGCGACCTGATGTCCCTTGCACCCGCAAGGCTGGTCAGGTATCTGCTTGTTTCAAGGAGACCTGACCGATGAAAAAATTGCTGCTCGCCCTTCTTGTTACCCTTGGCCTTGCCCTTCCCGCGCTTGCACACGGCGAGCATGAAGGCGAAGGCATTGAGGTTGAAAAAGTATGGGCGCGCAAAACCAGCCGCACGGTCTCTGCCGCCGTCTATCTGACCATCACAAACAACACCCACGATGTGATTGAGCTGACGGGCGCCAGCACGGATATTGCCAGCACCACCATGATCCACCGGTCCTATGAGGAAGACGGCATCATGAAGATGGACCATGTGATGAGCGTGCCCCTAAAGCCCGGCGAAACCTTCGCCTTCGCACCCGGCGGCTATCATGTGATGCTGATGGGCCTCACCGGGCCGCTGAAGAAAGGCGAGGTCTTCCCGTTGACGCTTGAGTTCGAAGGCGAATATGAGCGCGAGGTGATTGTCGAGATCACCGGCATGATGGGGATGCAGTAAAGGGCCTGCCTGGAAGCGGTTATGCCTGGTCGATCCCTGCTTTGAAGGATGCTATCAGCGCCGCCCGATCTTTGGTGAAGGCTTCAAGAAAGCTGGGCGACGTGTTGGAATGGCTGTCATATTTGGCACTCCATGCAGTGATCTCCAGCATTACCGGTAGTAAATCCTTGCCTTTATCCGTCAGGCTATAGATCGCCTTCGATTTATGACTGGCATCCGGCGCCTTCGCGATGATTCCATGTCGCTCCAACCGCTTCAACCGGTCAGCCAGAATATTGGTGGCAATCTTTTCGTCTGACGCCAAGAAGTCGCCATAGTAGCGCTTTCCCTTAAACATCAGGTCCCGCACGATCAACAGCGTCCATTTGTCCCCAAAGGTTTCCAGCACGAAATTGATCGGGCAGTTTGAGCGACAGTTTTCAGAGTTGTGATCCATAAAAATGGTCATACGCCAACTACTTGCATTTTACAAGTAATCTTGCTATGACCATTCACTTGCATTTTGCAAGCTGCCTTCACCGGGCTGGAGAATGACGATGAAGATGATCTCAAAATTGGCGCTGTTTAGCAGTGTGGTCATACTTGGATTGACAGTCGCCCTTTCTTGGTACAGCGGCACCTCACAACCACTTTCATCAAAAGAGGTGGCATCCTATATGGCACGGATGCATCCGGCAGTTTTTAAATCCGATACAGACAAGCAAGCATTCCGGCAATTTCTGGAGCAGGACGACGGTGGCCCTTTTTACACCGTCAATTTCTATAAATATCACGATGTAGCCAACTATGACGACGCAGAGACCCTCCCGCTCTCCGGACAGGCGGCATTTGAGCGCTTCAGCAGCGTGATGGTGCCGCTGCTGGCGCGTCAGGCGTCCCACCCCATCTTTGGCAGTAACTGGGTTGGGGCAAACCCTGATGGCTTTGAACGGCTAGTGATTGTGCGGTATCGCAGTCGCCGCGACATCGCAGAGGTATTTTCTAACCCTAGCTTTGCCGCCGCCAGCCGCGACAAATGGGCGGCTATTGAAAAGAACAACCGCTTTCTGGTGCAGGGGTTGCATATTCCGGCCCTGCCCTATGTGATCGCACTTTTAGCTATGGCAATACTTCTGATTCCGGCCTTGGTTAGAAAGATACGTCACTACCTCATGTGGAATCGTCCTAACCCAACCAGCCCTTGAGCTCGTTCCTGGCCACGCTTTCGAGCACCCACATGCCCTGCTCTGTGTCATTGAGGCACGGGATATAGTGGAAGTGGGTGCCGCCGTTCTCAAGGAAGGTTTCCCTGAGTTCCATATTGATTTCCTCTAACGTCTCAAGACAGTCCTGTGAAAAGGCGGGCGCGAGCACGGCGAGTTTTTTGACGCCGTCTTTGGCCATCTGTTCCACCGTCTTGTCGGTGTAGGGCTGCACCCATTCGGTGGGCCCCACGCGCGACTGAAAGCTTGTCACCAGCTTGCCGTCCTCGAGGTCAAGCGCGTCATTCAACAGCCGACTGGTCTTGAAACAGTGGCAGGGGTATGGGTCACCCTTGTCCCAGTAGGACCGTGGGATTGAATGGTAGGAGGCCAGGATTTTCTCCGGCTCCCAATCCAGGCCCGCGAGGCTGTCTTTCACACTCGCCGCAAGTGCTGACGGATACTCAAGCGTATCAAAATAGGCTGGCACTGTGCGCACGGAAGGCATCCAGCGCATCTCACGCATCACGTCAAAGGCTTTCTCATACGCCGTCGCGGTCGTGGTGGCGCTATATTGCGGGTAAAGCGCGAACAGGAGGATACGGTCACACCCCTTGTCGCGGAGCGCCGTGAGGCCATCTTTGGTGGAAGGTGTGCCGTAGCGGAACGCCCACTCGACTTCGGCTTCCGCGCCGAACGCGGCCTGCAGCTTTTCGGCCTGGCTGCGGGCGTAGGTCCTGAGCGGGCTCTCCCCCCGTTCATTGTCCCAGATTTTGGCGTAGGCCTTGGCTGACTTGCCTGAGCGGAACGTCAGGATCGGGCCATGAAGGATCGGCAGCCAAATGAGGCGCGGCGTTTCAATCACCCGTGGGTCAGACAGGAATTCCGCCAGATATTTCCGGACCGCCGTGTAGGTCGGCGCGTCCGGTGTGCCAAGCGAGAGCATCAGGATGCCCAGCTTGCCGTGGGCCACGGTTGGGTGATCTGTCGGTTTCCTGCTCGTCATAAATCCTACTGCCGCTTCATCAAATCGATTGCGCCATCTCTACGATACTTGGGCGCCTTTGGCTCATGAAAAAATCAGATATCTGTGATGGCCTATTGCAGAATACGCAGCAGCATGCTGCCCGCCTCCCGGACCGGGTCTGTGGAAATGGCCAGTACCCAGCCGTCATGCGGCGCCTTGTAGGTGCGGATGACATGCCCGAAGGCGTCATACAGTGTCGCCACCTTCTGACCCTTTGTGACTACGTCTTTGAGCCCCACATGCAGCACGGCAATGCCACCCCTGTCGGCATAGATATTGGTGTAATTGGACCCCACGATGGCTTTCACCTGCGGTTCCTGCGCATCGCCCGGCAGCAGCCCCTCATGCCGCATCAGGTTCATAATACCCCACACCGCGCGGTCGATCAGCTCGGGCTGGAACTGTTTGGGCGCACCCACTTCCAGCGTCACGGCGGGGATGCCCTCCTTCATCAGGCTGGTTTCCAGCGTACCCTGCTGGCCAGCGTCGTTCTTGATCATGTCAGGGCCCAGCATGTGCGCCGCCGCCCGCGCTTTCGCATTGCCGAAATCGGCAAACACAAACAGCGGATAGGCCGCACCCCTCGTCTGGGTGTGGATGTCCACCGCGAAATCGGCATTGGGCCGTAACAGGCCACCCCAAAGCGCGCCGATGTAGCGGCCGGATGTGCTGCCCCCCACCTCATCCGTGCCCGGGAAATTACGGTTCAGATCCACCAGCGCCCCGCCGCCCGACGCCACAGGGAACCGCCGGTTGTTGGCGTTGATGCCCGGCTGATTGAGCCCCGGCACAGCCACGACAGTGCCGGACAGGGTCTCTGCGTCCAGCCCTTCCAGCAGCCGGTGCAGCACCGCGATGCCGTTCAGCTCATCGCCGTGCACAGCGGCGGTCAGCAAAAGCGTCTTGCCCGGCTGCGCACCGCGCACCACCACCACGGGCACATGGATGGGCTCACCGGTATTGCGCCACCCGGCGCGGAAATAGAAATCATGCCGGCCTTGCGGCAAACGTGCCGCATCCAGCCCCGTGATCACCGGCACACCCGCCACCCGGTCGCCTGTTTCCTCAACAGGCGCTGTCATGCAGGCAAGCGATGCCTGCGCCGCCCCAAGGGCGATCATCAGGCTGGCAATCAATCGGCGAACTGTTGTCATATGGTCACTGCTCCGTCTGCACCCCCAGAAGGCTCCTATCATCGCAACAGACAGGCCCCAAATGCAAATATGTAATGGAATATCATCCAGAATTTTGCCTTGCACACCAACATATTATCAGGCCAAATAAGGTGAAACCAGAGGGGCCGTTATGGGTGCAAATTGTTGTCATGAAGTGAAGTTCGAAGGCATGGACCCGCGCTACAAACGCGCGCTTGTCCTGGTGATCATCATCAACGCTGCCATGTTCCTCATCGAGATGCCCATGGGCTTCGTGGGTCAAAGCCAGGCCCTGAAGGCTGATGCGCTTGATTTCCTGGGCGACACCTTCACCTACGCGCTGTCGCTTTATGTGATCGGCAAGGCGGGCACACTGCGTGCCAAAGCCGCCCTGTTCAAGGGCCTCAGCCTGTCGGCCATGGGCCTGTGGGTGCTTGGGTCCACCATCTATTCGGTCTTTTACCTTCAGCAACCTGCCGCTGTTATCATGGGCGGCGTGGGGGCAGCCGCCCTTGCCGCCAACCTCGCCAGCGTGCTCCTGTTGATGCGCTTCAAGGACGGCGACGCCAACGTGCGCTCCGTGTGGCTGTGCAGCCGCAACGATGCCATCGGCAATGTGATGGTGATGGTGGCCGCGTCCGGCGTGTGGGTCTCGGGCACCGGCTGGCCGGACCTGATCGTGGCCGGCATCATGGCGTCCATCTTCCTGTCGGGCTCGTTCCAGATTATCCGCCAGGCCAGCCATGAGCTGGCGCACCACCGCACCGCAGCCGCAGAATAGGCCGACCCCGTGGCACGCACCCAGTGGCAGCTGTTCGGCACAAGGCGTTTCCTGCCGCTGTTCATCACCCAGTTTCTGGGCGCCCTGAACGATAACCTGTTCCGGCAGGCGCTGGTGATCCTGATCACCGTCAAGCTGGCGGCGGACATGGGCATCCAACCCTCGATCCTGACCAACCTGGCGATCGGCCTTTTCATCCTGCCCTATTTCCTGTTTTCCGCACTGGCCGGCCAACTGGCCGACAAATACGAGAAAACCAACCAGATTGTCTGGATCAAAATCTGGGAAGTCGGCCTGATGGTGGCCGGCGCCTTCGCGGTCTATTTCCAGAATTTCTACATGATGGTTGCCGTGCTGTCGGGCCTGGGGCTCCAGAGCACCTTTTTCGGCCCGATCAAATATGGTGTCCTGCCCGACCTGGTGAAAACGGAGGAGCTGCTGGGCGCCAATGCCCTGATTGAAGCCGGCACCTTTGTCGCCATTCTTCTGGGCATACTGGTGGGTGGCCTTGTAATCAACCAGGACGGGGAGAACTTTGTCATCTCCGGCCTCATGATCGCCTTCGCCGTCATTGGCACGCTGACCGGGCGCATGGTTCCCAAAACCGGCCAGGCCGCCCCTGACCTTGCGATCAGGACCAATATTTTCGCTTCAACCGGCACGCTTCTGAAAAGCGCCTGGCAAAATGATATCGCCCGGCCTGCCATCATCGGCATCAGCTGGATCTGGCTTTATGGCTCCATCTATATCGCGCAAATCCCCGAGATTGTCTTTGCCCGCATGGGCGGCGACAAGACGGTGATTACGCTGGTGATCGCCTGTTTTTCCGTCGGCATCGGCGTTGGTGCGCTGCTGTGCAGCCGCATCCTAAAGGGCGAGATTTCCGCCCGGCTCGCGCCAAAAGCGCTGATGGGGCTTGGGGCGGTCAGCCTGTTGTTCGTGCTGGCCCTGCCTGATGCGCCGGAAGTTGCCTATACCGCCGAGACGGTTGTGGGTATCGGCGCCTTCGTCAAGACCGTCGGAAACTGGCCCATGCTGGTGGCCCTGATTGGCGTGGCCATGATGGCTGGCATGGTAATCGTGCCGCTTTATACCATCCTGCAGGAATATACCCCGCGCGAGGCCCGGTCCCGCGCCATTGCCGCCAACAATGTGTTCAACAGCGCCTTCATGGCAGGCGGCACGCTGATAGCCGCCGCGCTGATAGCCGCAGGACTGACGGTGATCCAGATCCTGATCCTCTATCCCGTGGCAAACCTTCTGTTGTTGCATCAGGCAACTCGCCTGAAAGCGCGCGTTGAGGCAGCAAATTGAAAACTGCCCCTGTGCACGGCTATGGCCTCCGGCAATCAAAATTGATACATTTGAATCAAAGACTTGTGGCAACCCCCGGAGCCTGCATATAGTGGCGCGAGGAGGACAAACACGTGACACGCATCTTTAGCCGCCGCAAACGCCCGGTCCTTGAGGCGCTGGGACAGACCTTCATTGTTTTGTCACTCCTTGGGGCTGTCCTTTATGGCGGTGGCTGGTACCCGGACGGTATCCTCTGGGTCGTGCTCACAAAGGCCAGTGCCGTGACATTCCTCGCACTGTTTGTCGCCGTCAATATCCGCACCTTCGGACACGCGCTGCTGTTTTTTGCACTCCTGGCGTCTGTGGCCGGCGATGTACTGCTGGCGATCCCCACCGAACCGGCGGGTCAGGCGTTCCTGCGCGGCCTGATGGGTTTCATGGCTGCCCATGTCTTCTTCATTGTGCTCTATATGACCAACCGCCAACCCATGGGTGACGTGCGCACCCTGCCAGTGCGGCTGTCGTCACTTCTATGGCTGTTCGCCTTTATCTCCGGCTATATGCTCTATGACAGCCTGGGCGATATGCGCATGTATGTATATGCCTACACGGCAGTCCTGACTGCCATGGCAACCTCAGCGCTCCTCAGCAAGTTCCCCTTCCGCCTGACCGGCATCGGGGCGGTGCTGTTTGTGGCATCCGACGCCGCGCTCGGCGCCCGCCAGTTCATGTCCGTGCCCGAATATGTCGGCTATTTCGTCTGGGCGTCCTATTATGCCGCACAGCTGATGATGACCCTGGGTGTCATGCTGACCGACGACCGACCAACAAACTTTGGCGGTTATCGATTTGACTAGGGCCAGCCTTGGCCTTAAACCCAACACTCACCCCCTTGGACGGATAAGGCCATGATTACAGTGGACCGTGATATGAAAAAACTGCAGAAGAAGGCGGCGACGCTCGTGGAAGCGCTTCCCTATATGCGCAAGTACGCTGGCGAGACGTTTGTTATCAAATACGGCGGTCACGCCATGGGCGATGATACGCTCGCCCGCCAGTTCGCCCAGGACATCACGCTCCTCAAGCAAGTCGGCATCAACCCTGTTGTGGTGCATGGCGGCGGGCCGCAAATTGGTGAGATGCTCAAGAAGCTGTCGATCCAAACCGAATTTATCGACGGCCTGCGCGTTACCTGCAAAGCCACGGTTGATATTGCCGAAATGGTGCTGTGCGGGTCGATCAGCAAATCCATCGTTGCAGACATCAATGCTGCGGGCGGCCGGGCGGTCAGCCTGTCCGGCAAGGACGGCAAGCTGGTCACCGCCACCAAGATGGAAAAAACCCAGCCGGACCCTGACAGCAATATCGAGAAGGTCATAGACCTTGGCTTCGTGGGTGAGCCCACCCATGTGGACCCGACTATCCTGAAACAGACCATCGCCAACGGCATCATCCCCGTGATTTCACCGATCGCGGCTGGGGACGACGGCAATACCTATAATATCAATGCCGACACCATGGCCGGTGCAATCGCTGGCGCACTGGGTGCGCGGCGCTTTTTCCTGTTGACGGACGTGCCGGGCGTGCTGAGCAAGGACAAGGAAATGCTGACAGAGCTGGACCCGGATGACATCGCGCGTCTCAGGGCAGACGGCACCATCACCGGCGGCATGATCCCTAAGGTCGAAACCTGTATCAAGGCCGTAGAAGCTGGTGTAAAGGGCGCCGTCATTCTGGACGGCCGCGTGACCCACGCCATGCTGCTTGAAATCTTCACTGAGCGCGGTGCAGGTACACTGATCCGGCCTGCAAGCTGACCCGCTCGCTGATTGAGCCAACATCCGGGGAGGTGCTTCGACCTCCCCTTTTCATTGCCACAACCCCTGCTAGCATTCCCCGCCGCCACCCATATCGGACGGGAACGATATTCCACACTTAACCCCTGTGACAAAACAATGAATATTGTGATTCCTTAACAGGAAAACCCTTTTCTGAATTTTCCGTTCATATTGGGTTCAGCCCCAAAAACCAAAAATACAACCGCTGGCCGCAACCCTGGCCAGTTTTTTTGGACATGAAGATCAATTTAAGGAGAGGTATGTTGATCGAAATGACAGGGGCGTGGAATTTTGGGGTATCAAGTGGCATTGCCGCACCCGAAACCACGGTAAAGCTCGACCTGTTCTCGGACGGGGCGCGCGATTACTACAGGGGGCTGTTTGGGCTGTCCGCCGATGACGGCAACCCGATCCTGCCAATGGAGCCGGACGGCGGCATCGGCGACGGGGCTGGCCCCATCCCGACAGGTGACCCAATGCCGGTTGAGCCTGATGGCGGTATCGGCGACGGCGCCGGACCACCACTTGAAGGTGACACCGAGGACACTGACGGCACAGAGGGCCCTGATGGTGATGGCATCATCATGCCGGTTGAGCCGGACGGTGGCATCGGTGACGGTGCCGGGCCGCCACCGGAAGCGGAAGGCGACGCCGAAAGCACGGACGGTGAAGTTACCATCCTGCCGGTCGAGCCCGACGGCGGCATCGGTGACGGTGCTGGACCACCGCCAGAGCTGGAGCCCGGTGAGGGCGTTACCATCGATGGCGGCGGCGAAGGCACAAAGGCTGACGATGTTTTCATCGCCAGTGACAAAGCCGACACCTTCGTGTTCCTTGAAGGACATGGGGACGATACCATCATCGGTTTCGACCTTGCAGAAGACCGGCTTGATTTCACTGACACTGAAATCGACTTTACCGACCTTGAAAGCTTGCTCGCACACGCAACCGACCAGGTGGACACCGTAGACGCATCGTTCGTCATCGGTGTGTACATCGAAACCGGTGAAGGCACAGGCGTCTTTCTGGACGGTATCTCGTCAGCTGATCTGTCGGCTGCCCAGATCGACTTCTGAGCTACCCCTTAAGCTCCGATACGGTACTATGGCAAACAGGAAAAGCACGGTACGCCGTGCTTTTCGCTTAGCTGCCAGCTAGCTATCAGACGGATGGGTCATTTGGGACGGATCGGTCCAGCGGTCGAAATCTTCTTCCGTCACATATCCGAGCTTGAGCGCGGCTTCCTTCAACAGCAACTTTTCGTCATTTGCCAGACGAGCGATCTCCGCCGTCTTGTCATACCCGATATGCGGCACAAGTGAGGTGGCCAGCATGAGGGAACTTTTCAACAATGTGTCGATGCGGTCGGGGTCGGGCTTCAAGCCGTCCAGGCACCTCGCAGTGAAACTGGCCGTGGCGTCGGCAAGCAACCGAATGGACTGCAGCACGTTAAAGATAATCACGGGCTTGTAGGCATTCAGTTCCAGCTGCCCCTGGCTGCCGGCGATGGTGACAGTCGTGTGGTTGCCCATGACCTGCGCGCACACCATGGTCAGCGCTTCCACCTGCGTTGGGTTCACCTTGCCCGCCATGATCGATGATCCGGGCTCGTTCTTCGGCAGGATCAGTTCCGCCAGCCCACCCCGTGGGCCAGAGCCCATCAGCCGAATATCGCCCGCGATTTTCATCAGCGCAGCCGCCGCGCCGTTCAGAACCCCTGACAGCGCCACCAGTTCATCATGGGCGCTGATGCCCACAAACTTGTTGGCGGCAGGGCTGAACGGTAGCCCGCTCAGGGACGACAGGTAATCACAGAAGCCAGATGCGAAATCAGGATGGCAATTCAGGCCCGTGCCCACCGCCGTGCCGCCCTGCGGCAACTGGCTCAGACGCGGCAATTGCTGTTTGAGGGCGCCCGTGGCGGCATCCACCTGCGCCTGATAGGCCGAGAAGGCCTGACCAAGGGTGATCGGCGTCGCATCCTGGAAGTGGGTGCGCCCCAGCTTGATCACACCCCCGAACTTTTCCCGGAACTGGGCGACCGAATTCGCCATGCCGGCAAGCGCAGGCAGCAACTTGCCCTCAAGCTCCTGCACCGCAGAGACCAGCATCACCGTGGGGATGGTGTCGTTCGATGACTGGCCCATATTTACATGATCATTGGGATGCACGGGCTCTTTGCTGCCGCGCGTGCCACCCAGCATTTCGCTGGCCCGATTGGCGATCACCTCATTGGCGTTCATGTTGCTTTGGGTGCCACTGCCGGTTTGCCACACCGGCAAGGGAAATTCCGCATCATGCTTGCCCTCGGCCACCTCCCCTGCCGCGACCGCGATGGCGTCGGCCAGTTTGGCGTCCAGCAGGCCAAGGTCCTTGTTCGCCAGGGCAGCCGCCTTTTTCTGCAAGCCAAGGGCCCGCACGAAAGGCACTGGCATCATATCGGTCCCGATCGGGAAATTCATCAGACAGCGCTGGGTTTGCGCACCCCACAGGCGGTCCGCCGGCACCTCAATAGTGCCAAGACTGTCGCTTTCCTGTCGGGTGTCTGTCATTGCCTGTCCTATTCTGCCTGCTCTACGAAATAGCTCAGATGCCACTCAAGCTCATTATCGTCGATTGGATAATCACGGCCTTCCTTGGCGTTCAGAAGCTGCGCCTTGGGCACCAGGGCGAATTTTGTTTGCAGTTCATAGGCTGTGCGCATGACAAGGCCGGCCTTCCAGGCCAGTGCCGTTACCGCGCGCCCGCTTTTCGAATTGATGATCTGGCGCACGGTCTTGGCCGGAATATCCGCCATCACGGCGAGGCACTGCATCAACAATTCGCGCCGGTTTGCCTCAATCTGGTCGTGAACGAACTTGTCATCAAGCACGCCCTTCTCAAAATATTCCATGGCCTGTTTGGCCAGCTTGTCTTCTTCATCATCGCCCAGGCGTTCGCTATGCAGCCGGTCGCGCACCCGCTCCAGCAGCTCTTCGGCCTGTTCTTCGGGCAGTTCCGCATGCTCCATCATGGCATGGACCAATGCCGAGGCTACAAAGCCCGCTATTCGCTTCATCGCCCGGATCGACAGTTGCGGCCTGAGCGCCACCGGCGCGTGCAGGTCTTCGACCGTTTTGGCATGATCGATAATCTGGTCCAGCGTATCCTCACGGATCTGGGCATTCGGGTTGGTGAGCAGTGCCGCGATCGCCGGTACATCCAGGGTGGCGGCGATATCCTGCGAGACCGCTTCGCTGACCAAGGCCCTGCTTGCGATGGACTTGAGCGCCCCACCAGACACACCAGCCGCGATAATCTCGCGTAGATCGTCATCGTTCAGGAGCGGGGAATATTGCAGGATCGGCCCGCAGACAATCTCTTCAACGTCGCGCGCCAGCTTGTCGACAATCGCTTTCGGCACGCTGTCTGCGCTCTTGATCTCTTCGGCCACATAGGCCCGCACCTTGGGCAGTTGGTCAGCGGCCAACGCTTCCAGCACCTTGATGGCCTTTTCCCGAAGTGCCGTCTGTTCGCCCGGCTGCAGCCCCGGGACTAGACGGCCGATCTTGCGCGCAAGCTCGGACCGGACCTCGTCATCTTCATCGCTTGTCAGCTTTTCGGCCGCATGGATCGGCGTGGAGGGGTTCTGGGCAATGGCCCGGCGGATTTCGGGGGACGCATCCTCCGCCAGATAATAGAGCACTTCCGGTCGCGCGTCCGTGCGGGTTGCCAGCGCCTGGCGCTGATGATCGGACCCGGTTTCCAGGATGCGCTGCTCGTCTTCCTTGGTCAGCGTTTCGGGAAGCGCCTTGTCTTTATCCGACTTGCCCCCCAGGAGTGCCTTCAGTTTACCCAGCATCTAAGTCTTCCTCTTCCCCCGCTTCGGCCTCTGATGGGCCTTCGCTCACTGGCGCGATGGCCACATGCCCGCGCCCTGATTCCTTCACCTCATAAAGCACGGCGTCCGCCCGGTCGGCCAGCTCCTCGAACGTCATGTCCTGGCCAGCCACAGAGGGGCAAACCCCAATGGAAGCATTCAACCGCAGCTCCGCGCCACCAATATCCTCGCGGATAGCCGGCATGGCCGCGATCAGGTCCTCGGCCTTCCGCGCCGCAACGTCACTATCCATATCCTCCAGCCAGAGGATAAATTCGTCGCCGCCATAGCGGCCAGCAAAATCACACGGGCGGATCATGGATTGCATTTGGCTGGCAACGCTTTTGAGCGCCAGATCTCCGGCCCTGTGCCCCAGTGTGTCGTTCACTTCCTTGAAATGGTCGAGATCAATGAACACCAGGCACCCGGAAAGGCCCGTGCGGCACTGGTGCTTCAGCCGCCGCTCCACCGCTTCCCGAAGCGCGCGCCGGTTCATCAGGCCCGTCAATTCGTCCTTGCTCGACAGGCGGTAAAGCGTGTCAATCAGCTCAGCCTTGCCGAAAGCTGCAGTCAGCACCTCAACAACACCGCCCAAAAGCTCGACCTCCAGGTCAGACCAGGGGCTGACCTTGGTGTCCCGGCTGACAATCATCATCCCCAGGCCTTTGTCACCCCGCTGCATCCGAAGCGCCAGGTGCTGGCGGTCGCCGGTGCTTTCAAATGGCAGGACTGCATCTTCGGCTGCATTCAGTTGCTCCCAGATCGAGTCCATATCCAGAATTTCCTGGTAGGTGCCCATGATGGAACTGGGCACGAGCCCCTCTTCATAATGCATGGCCGCCCACACCATGTCGGCGCGCAAGACTTCCTGGAGTGCCGCTGAGGCACTGTCGAACAGATCGTCCGCGCTTTCCGCCGTGTTCAGAATGCGGGTGATGCGCTGCAGCAGCATGAAGCGGAGGCCGTCCTGCTTGGTTTTTCTGGCTGCCATATAGCGTTCTGTCATATCACGGCATGTACCGCGCAAGCCGATTTGCTCACCTTTTTCATTCAAAAGCGGATGCACATTGAAATGCAGCCAGCACCGGCCCTCACCTTCGAACATGGCAGGAACATTGTCGAACTGGGCCTCGCGCCGGGCCGTGAACGGGTTGCGCACTGGTGCGTCGCCATTCGGCCAGAAAATGCGGGTGGCATTACGGCCCAGCCACTGTTCGGTCTCCTGACCAAAAGCTTTGTGGGGGGAGATAAACCGGAAGGTATGATTTTCATCAAGCTCGAACGACAGGTCGACAGAACCGTCAAGCAGTTCCTTCAGCATGGTCCGGCTTTTCAAGAGCGCTTCGGTAACCTTGTCGGGCAGCGTGGTATCCCGCGTGACAACGACCACCTCATCACCCTGCGGCACAGCGACCAGCCAATAGGTGGAACCTTTGCCGTCCTCGATACGGGCATCGGTTGGCAGGCCTGACGTCAGCGCCTCATGCACCGTATGGTGCAACGGGCCCTGGTCATCGTTCCACAGGGCCACCAGCGGCCCTGCCGACGGGCTTTTGTCCAACACGTCACCCGCTGCATTGATGCGGAAGGCACTAGACTTCGACCGGTGCAAACTGCCTGAAATACCTGCCATTTTCTTCAGTGTGGCCACTGTTTCCCTCTCACTTTCAACCCAGATTGCCTGAAATCCGGTCCCCTGTCATAAAAACTATCCCGCTCACGGTTAATCTAGCTTTAATGACATTTATGGCAGTATCATAGAAACCATGTTGGATTTTAAAAAGCAAAGCTTTCACCCCACCTTTGATGACCCACGCGATGTCTGGGTTTTCGATCTTGATAACACGCTCTATGCCGCCGAATGCAACCTGTTCAGCCAGATTGACCAGAAGATCGGTGAATATGTGCAGACGTTGCTTGGCCTGAGCCCTGAAGAAGCCCGGAAAGTGCAGAAGCATTATCTGCTGGAACACGGCACCACGCTCAAGGGCCTGATGGCGCACCATTCTGTGGACCCCTACCATTATCTGGACAGCGTGCATGATATCGACTTTGCGCCAATTGAGCGTGATGATCACCTGCGCAACGCGATCGAACGGCTTGAGGGCCGCAAGGTCGTGTTCACCAACGCCGATGAGAAATACGCCGCCCAGGTATTGAAGCGCCTTGGCATCGATGACCAGTTCGAAGACATCTTCGACATCCATGAAGCCGCGCTTGAACCCAAGCCGAAACCTGAGGTTTATGACAAGTTCGTTGGCAAATACGGCATCGACCCGAAGCGTGCCGTGATGTTCGAAGACATGGCCCGGAACCTGGTACCAGCCCACGCCATGGGCATGGCAACGGTGTGGATCAATACAGGCAGCATCTGGGGCCAGGCCGACCACGATCCGGAAACCGTTCATGCGGAAACCGACAATCTGGCCACCTGGCTGCACGCTTTTTTAAACCGGTAGGTAAGGAATTCTAGGGCGTACACGCTGTTCCTGCGATTGACTTGGGGGGCTCGGGCGCTATTGTTCTTGCGATTTTTGTGAAGATCTAACGCCTGAGGAACCGCGCCCATGAGCCAACTGGAAACCACCATCAACGACGCGTTCGACAACCGCGACGAAATCTCCGCCTCCACAAGCGGAGAAGTACGCGATGCTGTTGAAACCGCGCTGAACCTCCTGGATAGCGGCGAAGCCCGCGTGGCCAGCAAGGAAAGCGGCGAATGGGTGGTGAACCAGTGGCTGAAAAAGGCCGTGCTGCTGTCCTTCCGCCTCAATGACATGGAAGCCATTGCAGGCGGCCCGGGCCAGAACACCAACTGGTGGGACAAGGTGCCATCCAAGTTTGAAGGCTGGGGCGAAAACCGCTTCCGCGACGCAGGTTTCCGCGCTGTGCCGGGTGCTATCGTGCGCCGCTCTGCTTTCATCGGCAAGGGTGCGGTGCTGATGCCGTCTTTCGTCAACCTGGGCGCTTACGTTGATGAGGGCACCATGGTGGACACATGGGCCACCGTGGGCAGCTGCGCGCAGATCGGCAAGAATGTGCATATCTCCGGCGGCACCGGCATTGGTGGCGTGCTGGAGCCATTGCAGGCAGGCCCAGTGATCATTGAAGACAACTGTTTCCTGGGCGCCCGGTCTGAAGTGGCTGAAGGCGTGATCGTTGAAGAAGGCGCCGTGATTTCCATGGGCGTGTTCATTGGCGCCTCCACCAAGATTATTGACCGCAACACCGGCGAAGTCTTCATGGGCCGCGTGCCGGCCTACAGTGTTGTGGTACCGGGCACGCTGCCGGGCAAGCCACTGCCGGACGGCACACCGGGCCCGAACCTGGCCTGCGCCGTGATCGTGAAGCGGGTGGATGAGCGCACGCGCTCCAAAACCTCCGTGAACGAACTGTTGAGGGACTAATCCATGGCAGGCCTTGACCCCATTACCCTGAGCCAGGAGCTGATCCGCCTTGAAAGCGTAACGCCGGACACGGGCGATGCGCTGGACCTGCTGGCGGGTTACCTTGGGGACATGGGCTTCAAGTGCGAAAAATTGGTGTTCGAGGAAGAGGGCTATGCCCCTGTCCCGAACCTCTATGCCCGACTGGGAACCGAGGCGCCAAACTTCTGCTTCGCCGGCCACACGGACGTTGTGCCTGTGGGCGCCAAAGACCATTGGACGGTTGACCCCTTCATCGCTGAAGTGCGGGATGGCCAGCTGTATGGTCGCGGCGCCTCTGACATGAAATCCGCCATCGCTGCCTTCGTGGTCGCCGTCGAACGCGCGCTCGCCAAGGGCGCGCCGAAGGGCTCCATCTCGCTCCTGATCACGGGGGACGAGGAAGGCGACGCGGTCAATGGCACCAAGAAGGTGCTGGACTGGATGCGCGAGCGTGGTGAAACAATCGACATGTGCCTGGTGGGCGAACCCACCAACCCCACAGAGATGGGCCAGATGATCAAGATCGGCCGCCGCGGCAGCCTGCACGGCATCGTCACCGTCAAGGGCATGCAGGGCCACGTGGCCTACCCGCATGTAGCCAAGAACCCAATCCCCGATCTGGTCAAGGTACTGGCAACACTCGATGGTCCGCTTGATGACGGCAATGACCGTTTCCAGCCGTCGAACCTGGAGATCGTCAACGTCCATGTGGGCAACGAAAGCCACAATGTGATCCCGGCAGAGGCCAAGTCACGCTTCAATGTGCGCTTCAACAACGAGTTCACACCCGAAGCCCTGCGTGCGGAACTGACCCGCCGGATGGACAGCGCCGGGGTGGACTATGAGATTGACTGGTGGCTCAGTGGCGACAGTTTCCTGACACCTGCAGGACCGCTTTCCGATGCCGTACAACAGGCCGCACTTGCGCGGCTGGGCGTGACGCCTGAACTGTCGACAACAGGCGGCACATCAGACGCGCGTTTCATCAAGGACATGTGCCCCGTGGTGGAATTCGGCCTTGTGGGCGCCACCATGCACAAGATTGACGAGCATGTGGCCGTAGCCGACATCGAGGCCCTCACGGACATCTATGAGGACGTGATCAGCCGCCTTCTTGGCTGATATTTTACCTAAATTCTTTCTAGTTTTCGCACACGCTGAAGAAGCCTATTCTCTTGGGCAAGCGGGTGAGGATATTCCCGAACTGTTCCCGAGTGACGATGGACGGCATTCAGGCTTTGGCCGTTCAGTATGCGAGATAGCAGGGGCGCGCCCCGACCGACCTAAGTACACCTCCCGAGCCTCAGGCCGAACCCCTGGGCTCCCCTCGGGGTCTGTTCATACCGGCAGACCCCGACCCCTTTTCTGGATCAGGATAGTCAGGCGTCGTCAGCGCGCAGGCCCGCGATGTTAGCTTCCCAATTAGCGCCGTCGAAATCGGCCACGTCCGTGGCTTCCACAGTCGCCATGTCGATACAGTTCAGGTTGACCGACCAGCCATCCGGGTGGCTGCGCGGTACATAGAAGCTTTTGACACCGCACGTCTTGCAGAAAAGATGCTGGGCAGTGCCTGTGTTGAAGCGGTAGTCCGTCAGATTGTCTGCGCCCGATGTGATGCGGAATTCGTCCTGTGTGGCAAACACATGAATGAAGCCGGTCATGTTGCAGATGCTGCAGTTGCACCGCTTGCCCTTGAGTGTTGCCGGGGCATCCAGCTCGAACGTCACGGCGCCGCAGTGGCAGCCGCCTTTGTGGGTTACATGACCTGTCATCAACTTACACTCCCACGGGCCCTAAGCGCCGCCGCCAGGGTGCCGTCGTCCAGATAATCCAGTTCGCCGCCCACGGGCACGCCGTGCGCGAGCGCCGTTACCTTGACGCCGCTGCTTGCCAGGCGTTCAGCCAGATAGTGGCTGGTGGTTTGGCCGTCCACTGTGGCATTCAGCGCCAGGATCACTTCCTGCACATCGCCCGTCTCGACACGGTCGATCAGAGGGCTGATGTTCAGTTCATCCGGGCCGACACCGTCCAGCGCCGAAAGCGTCCCACCCAGCACATGATAAAGGCCCTTGAAGGTCTCGCTCCGGTCCAGTGCCCACAGGTCGGCGACATCCTCAACCACACACACAAGGCTGCGGTCACGGCGCGTGTCCTCGCACACATGGCAGGGGTTGTGGGTATCGATGTTGCCGCAGGTGTCACAGATGACGATCTTGTCCGCCACCATATTGAGTGCGTCTGCCAGCGGCTTCATTACCCTGTCTTTCTTCTTCAGAAGCTGGAGCGCGGACCGGCGCGCAGACCGCGGCCCAAGGCCAGGCAGTTTTGCCAAAAGCTGGATCAGCGTATCGATTTCACTGCCGTGGGAACGGGGCATCTATTAGCCTTTCAAAAACTCTTCCATCAGCTTTTTGCGGAATTTCCGGTCGCGTTTCAAGTGCCATTCCCGGCTCATGGCCTCGCCGCGCGTTTTAAATTCTTCTGTGTGCAGCACCACCCATTCTCGCCCGCGGGTGGATTTGGCGCCGGTGCCTGCGTTGTGGGCCTGAAGCCGGGCTTCCACGTCCGTTGTCCAGCCCACATAGGTGCGGGCCTTGCCGTCCTTCACGCTCCCGAGGATGTAGGTGAAACAGGCGTAATCGTTTTTGCTAGAGGCCACTAGATGCAATCACCATTCATGCAGTGACCATATAGCATGCTAAGCCAAGCCACACACATAACCAGCAATATTAGCATTGAGAAAATTGCTGTCTTTTTCCAAGAACGGTTGAAGCCATAGAAAGCAAGAGACAACCCCAGTGTTAATGGAAGCACATCAAGGGCGACATTAAACATCCAAGGAAATCTAGGGCCCGACTCCAACAGGAAACCAACCTCTATCATACCAAAAGAAAGGAGAGCAGCGGCGAAAAGCCCGAAAACGCACCAAAAAAAAACAGATCGACTATTCGAGCCATTATCCATTGTCATTTTCTGCCCCCGAGAGAAGCATCAGAACGGCATTTTGAAGCCGGGCGGCAGGTCAAGGCCACCGGTGAGGTCTTTCATCTTCTCTGCCGCCGCGTCGGCCACCTTGGCTTTCGCCTGATTGTGCGCCGCGACGATCAGGTCCTCGACCACTTCCTTGTCTTCGCTGGAAAAGATCGACGGGTCGAGCGACACAGATTTCATGTCACCCTTGCCCGAAAGCACCACTTTCACCATGCCGGCGCCCGCCGTGCCTTCGACCTCAACATGGTCAAGTTCGGCCTGCATATCGCCCATCTTGGCCTGCATTTCCTGGGCCTTTTTCAGCATGTCAGATAAATTCTTCATGGGATCACTCCAAAACTAGAAATCGAATTCGCTGGCGTCGTCATCGAAGCTGATGCCTTCAAGCGCCTCGTCCGCCAAGTCGGCTTCAAGCTCCTCTTCGGTGCGGCTGTCGCGCACGGCCAGCAGCTCAGCGTCCGGAAAAGTGGACAACAGCGCCTTCACGATCGGCTCCGCCATGGCTTCATCGCGGCGCTTCTTGTCACGCCGGATTTCCTTGGTGCGGATGGTGTCGTCGCCTTCCACCTCTTTGGTGATGGTGATCTGCCAGTCCACGCCGGTCCAGGCCTTCAGGCACTGTTTGGTGCGCATGATGAAATCAGGCGGCGTCTGGCGCGTGGTGTTGAAGCTGACCCGACCGGGCTTATAGTCCACCAGCCGCACATGGTCCTTCAGGACCACCGCCAGCGTCGGCTCACGCTCGGCTTCAAAGAGCGCCACCAGCTTCTCGAAATCGACCGGCATCGGGTGCATCGGGTGATCGCCATGATCATCCTGCCGAAGCGCCACAACCTGCGCGCTTGGCATGGAAGCGGTCGCGCCACCTTGGGCGCCGGCCTGTACCTGCCCGCCACCAATGGCGGTCACATTCCCGCCGCCACCCGCAGGGGCCGCACCACCGGCTGCTGACGCACCGCCGCCGGACTGCAACTGTTTCACCAGGTCCGCCGGAGCCGGCAGGTTGGCCGCATAGGCAAGACGGATCAACACCATCTCAGCCGCCGCGATCGGGCTTGGCGCCACTTTCACTTCGCCCACGCCCTTCAGCAGCATTTGCCACGCGCGGGTCAGGTGCGGCATGCCCAGCGTTTCGGCCATGGCGCCGCCTTGGGTTCGTTCCGCTTCCGAAACAAGTGTGTCTGTGCCACTGTCCGGCGTGACCTTCAGGCGCGTCAGCCAGTGGGTGACCTCCAGAAGGTCATTCAACACCACAGCCGGGTCAGCACCGGAATCATATTGGGCGCGCAGGGTTGAAAGGGCGTCCTTGATCTCACCCTTCATCACCTGCTCGAACAGGTCCAGCACCTGGGCGCGGTCGGCAAGGCCGAGCATATCGCGCACTTGTTGTTCCGAAACCTCACCACCGCCGTGGGCGATGGCCTGATCCAGCAGCGACAAGCTGTCCCGCACGGACCCTTCTGCGGCGCGGGCGATCAGCTTCAGCGAGCCCTCGTCCGCCTTGGCGCCTTCCTTCTCAACCAGCGTCGCCAGATGACCGATCAGCGTTTCGGCTTCCACGCGCTTCAGGTCAAAGCGCTGACAGCGGGAAAGCACCGTGACCGGCAGCTTGCGGATTTCGGTGGTGGCAAAGATGAACTTCACATGCTCGGGTGGTTCTTCAAGTGTTTTCAGGAGCGCGTTGAAGGCATTCTTCGACAGCATGTGTACTTCGTCGATGATATAAATCTTGTAGCGCGCTGACACGGGCGCATAGCGCACGCTTTCGATAATCTCGCGAATGTCGTCCACGCCGGTGCGGGAGGCAGCGTCCATTTCAAGAACGTCAACGTGGCGCGATTCGGCAATGGATTTGCAGTTTTCGCATTCACCGCAGGGGCTGATGGAAGGGCCGTCGTGGGCCGTACAATTGAGCGCCTTGGCAATGATCCGCGCCGTGGTGGTTTTACCCACCCCGCGAACACCCGTCAGCACGAAGGCGTGCGCCAGGCGGCCGGTATCGATGGCATTCGAAAGCGTGCGCACCATGGCTTCCTGGCCGATCAGGCTGTCGAAATCCGACGGCCGGTATTTACGGGCCAGAACCTGATATTCTGTCTTTTTCGCGCTTTCGTTCATGTAGCTTCATCTCCCCGAAACTGAGGGGGTTATGACTAGCAGGTATGATGGCGGCAGGGAAGGCCTTAGGCGGCCTCGGCAGGGCAAAAAAAATGAACCCGCAAGTTCCTCGCGCGTTCATCTTAAACCCTGAAAGGGTGGGAGGGCCAATGCGACCCATGCCAAACTCGTTACGGCTGCTTCCTTTCGGACCTGACCGGGTTGGCGAGCGGAATGTCCGCCGGCTCTCCCGGGGGTGTATATGGCGATTCTTGAAGTGACTTGCAAGAGTAATGTGTCCGCCCTAGGTAATGGAGTGTCCATTTGGGGAGTTTTTCATGGCGCTTTCGTCCGTACCGACCGCTTTTTCCGGTAATCCGCTCAACCGTGCAGACTATCTGAGGGAAGATCCCGAGATATTCGGCGCCTATATGGAGCGCGAGGATGCCCGAGTCGTCCTTTTTGCCATCGAAGGCGCGCGCGATGAAGATAACAGCAGCTTCCTGCCCCCGAATGACTATTGGGTCCTGACAGACGAGCCGGGCGATATTGCCTGGCAGAAGCCGTCCGCTATCCGTCTGCTACCCAAGGACAATACGATTTTCCTGGGCCTTGATGAAAACGGGGCACCACGCTTTGCTGTCAAGCTTGGCGGCACCACGACAGACTTCGCCGAGTTTTTCGAACCACAGGGCCAGAAGTTCCGCGACGGCCGCAACATCGCACACAAGCTCACCAATCCACCGTCGTCGCCCCACCCATCGCTCGGCATCATCGCCCAGGCCAAAAGCATGCTGATGTGGCACGACAGCCACCGCTTCTGCGCCAAATGCGGCGAGGAAAGCGAGATGATCAAGGCTGGCTATGAGCGCGAATGCCCTGCCTGCAAAGCCCATCATTTTCCGCGCACAGACCCGGTGGTGATCATGCTGGTGCGGTGTGGTGACAAGGCCCTGGTGGGCCGCGGCAAAGGCTGGCCCGAAGGTAATTTCTCCGCCCTGGCCGGTTACATGGAGCCGGGCGAAAGCATGGAAGAAGCCGTGGCGCGGGAGGTGTTCGAGGAAGTCGGCCTGAAGACCACCCATGTCCGCTATATCGCCAGCCAGCCATGGCCGTGGCCATCAACCCTGATGATCGGTGTTGAAGCCTGGGTGGAAGACGGCGAGATCACGCTGCAGGAGGCCGAAATCGCCGAGGCCCTGTGGATCACCAAAGATGATGTGCGCGCCAGCATGAAAGGCGAAAGCCCCTACCGCTTGGTGCCGCCGCCGTTCGCCATTGCACATAATCTGATCATGAACTGGCTTCAGAAGTAACCGCCCCCCAACCCTATGATTTAACGCTAAAAATTATATTTTTTGCTTAAGACTATTGAATTGCGCAATATATTGCGCAATATATTGCGCATGAGCAAGGACACACATACGTCGCACAGCGACCTCGCGGTATTCCTACCAGACACCCAATCGGCCTTCATCGGGCTGCAACTGGAAGGTCTGGTAGAACAGATTACCAACGACAGTAGCGCCTATCTCCAGCAGCATGGGTTCAAGACGCCTGCCCTTGCAGTTTCGTCGCTCCTCCAGTTGTGGAAACGGGGACCAGTGTCTCTGGCAGATCTGGCGCGGGCGTATGACAGGCCGCACCAACTGATCGCTATCCGGCTAAAAATGCTGGAAGCGAATGGCTTGGCCTACCGCGCTACCGACACGGAAGACAAGCGCCGCAAGCTCATTCACTTAACTGACCTGGGCCAGGAAGAAGCTGGAAGGCTCTGGTCCTTCAGCCTGTCTCTGGCAGATGCGGTTAATGATCTTTACCAAGAAATTGGCGTCAACTTGACGACAGTTGCGAAAGAAGCAGCGAACGCCCTTCATGCCAAGCCGCTAACGGCGCGCATGCAGGCTCCATTATAAAAGAAAGAAAAACATGAGTTACGACAGCAAGGCCCTTGTAGCCATAGCCATGCTTGCCGCGTCCATTCTGGGCACAGCAACGCAGGCGAAAGACACCAGCACCTTCACGCCGGAAGAGGTTCGACAGGATATCGATGAAATCGTCGAGCGCGTTCTTTCTGTTCACCCCCAGCCGACCCATTCATTCGAACCTGCTGCCCTTAAGGCGGCGGCCGACGCACTGCAGGCCAAGGCAACCAGCCCCATGTCCGAACGGGAAGCGTGGAAGCTTATCGCCCAGCTCAACCCCGTGTTCCGGGATGCCCACGCGGCAATCTATTACCCGGACCTGAAAGACCGCATCGCTGACGATCTTGCCGCAGGCGGCCATATGCTGCCCCTGACGGTCTCCCTGTCCGCGGAAAACAAGCTCCACCTAACTGGCAGCCGCACAGCCGGCATTGGCACCGACGGCGCCCCAGTTATCCTGTCGATCAACGGCAAAACCAGCTCTGACATCGTGGCAGCAATGATGGCCCGGGCTCAAGGCGATAGTGAAACCTTCCGCCGTGCCTATGTAGGACACCGCTTCAGTGACTTGCACTGGGAACTTTATGGCGGGTCGGATACATATGACATACGGCTGCAACTGGGCCATGAGGTGAAAACAGTCACCATCCCCGGCACCACGGGCGCCATGCGACCCCAGACTGTTCCCCTGGAGGAAAAAGTCGAGCGCCGCATCCTGCCGGGTGACATCGGGTATCTCCGCGTCGACGCCTTCGCCTACCCGCCCGAGCAGGAAGCAGCCTTCTTCGGCTTCATGAAAGAGACATGGCAGGCATTCCATGATGCGGGCGTCAGGGATGTTATCATTGATGTTCGGAAAAATGGTGGCGGCACAGACCATTACTGGCAAATGGGCATTGCACCCTATGTTACCGACACGCCCTTTCCTTTCCTGTCATATTTCAAGGTGCGCCTGACAGAACGCAACCTCAAGCTTGGCCCAATCCAGGGTCCACAGGACAGCATCCAGGAAGGTCCGTTCGCTATGGTGGTGCCAATTAAGCCAGAGGAACCTCTACGCATTTCCGGCAAGGCCTACATCCTGGCAGGTCCATACAGCTACTCGTCCACTATTCTGTTCCTCACGGCAATGCAGGACGCAGCCAATGCTGTGATCGCTGGCCAACCTACCGGCGGCCGGTCCTGCACTACCGGTCGCATTGAGTTCTCAAAAACGAAACATACGCGGATTGAACTGTCCGTACCTACGCTGATTTTTACACGTCCCGCCGGCCCCGAGGCATGCATGGATCCGGTCCAGCCGGACATACCGCTCCCGCCGGCCCCGGGCGATTCTAATGCACAAATTGAGGCACTGGCCGCTCATATCCGGCAGCAGAGCAAATAGGTTGAGAATGGCAGGCGGCATAGTGCTGACAAAAATGCCCGATCAACACTGCGCCGCCACCTTTGCCTGCAGAGATTGCATGGTTCTGAAACGCTCACCAGGCCAACCGCACACCCTCGTGCCAAGAAAAGACACGATTTAGTCCCGAAACTGTCCTAATTGACTCGCCGCCCCTGGGTGAACGTGATAGGGTAAACATTCTGTTAAGGGTGCCTCAGGGGTCGATAGAGACAGACGTTGCCAGAACGGCAGAGGAGGCGTCGATGCAAATGTCAGAACCGCAGCAGGCGTTACTAAAGCATTGGTCTGAGTTTCACCTTCAACAAGGTGGCCTGCCTTCACGAAAAGAGTTTTCCCTGCGTGCGTTAGGGAGGCATGTAACACACATAGCCATCCTGGATGTAAAGCCCAATCCGCTGGATTTTGAATACCGGCTGATCGGCACGACGGTGGTGGACCATCTGCACAAGGACTATACCGGTGTGCGCCTTTCCATGATCCCCGGCAAGGGGCCTGAAAGCAGGCTGTGGTCATTCATGCGACAAACCTATGAGGACGGCCAACCGCACTATTTTGAGGTGCCGTATGTCGGACCGAAGGAAGGGCCAGAAATCGTTTACACGCTTTACCTGCCGCTCGCCAGCGACCATAACCATACCGACAAGATCATGATCGTGCCGCACTATGCCAGCCGAACAGCGGTCATCCACGTGGGGCTGCAACCCCTTCACTAGACCCCGGCCAGGGGCCCTATTGCGGTCGCTCGTCTTCGCGCTTGTGCGTGTTGGGCACGTCCTTTGAACCAGCGTAAAACACCAGAACCTTCAAATCCGCGTCGCCGGTGTTGCAGCCCTCGTGCGCCACATGTTGCGCTTCGATCAGTATATCGCCCGCGCTGAACTTCTTCACTTCACCCGTGGCGTAGGTCACGGTCAGTTCGCCTGATTTCACCAGCCCGAACGTGGGCACAGGGTGACTGTGCCAGCCGTTGCATTCGCCCGGCTTCTGCACGACATCAAGACCCGTGATCTCAGCCTGTCCTTCAGGGTAGCTGATAGCGTTCCCCAGAACATCCTCTGCACCCTTCAGCTTCACTTCAGCGCCCGCGAGGGCAGCAGTGGCACATAGCATGCTGGCCGCGAAGGCCACGATCGTGGTTTTCATGGTTGTCTCCTTATGCGGCGAAACTGTCCATCGCCGTCGCCATTTGGAAATCGAGGGTCGTCACCCCGTCCGCGTCATGGGTGGTCATTTTCACCTCAACCCGGTTATAGACGTTGAACCATTCAGGGTGGTGATCCAGCTTTTCCGCCAGCAGTGCAGCCCGGTTCATGAAGCCCCAGGCTTCGGAAAAATCGGCGAACTGGAAGGTTTTCCTGATGGCCTTCTCTTCTGCGTCATAGGCCCAGCCGGAGACGGCGCCCAGGGCGGCATCCCGCTCAGTGTCTGTCATTCTCGATGGTCTGTCACTCATGTCACTGTCCCTTTTCCTAATAGTTCGTCCACCAGGGTCGGCATCAGGTCGCCAGCCTTGCCGTGGCGGCATTCTTCAAAATAGCTCACGCCCGCGCTGGGCTCCAGATTGACTTCAATGGTGTGGGCATGCCCAACGCGCCGCACCTCGGCCACGAACCCGGCGGCCGGATAGACGTTACCGCTGGTGCCGACGGATATGAACAGGTCACACGCGCGAAGCCGCGTGTATATCAGGTCCATATGATAGGGCATTTCGCCAAACCATACGATGTCGGGCCTCAGCCCCGGCGCAGCATTGCAGCTTGGGCAAGCCGTTGCCTGCGTGCAGTCGGTCCTCCAGTCGTGGCGCATGCCACAGTGCACACAGCGCACCCGGCCCAGCTCGCCGTGCATATGGATAACACCCTCTGCCCCGCCGCGCTCATGCAGGTTATCCACATTCTGGGTAACAACGGTTACACGGCCATCCAGTTCCCTCTGCAATCGGGCGATGGCCTTATGGGCATCGTTGGGCTGAACGGTCGGCAGCTGCGCGCGCCGCAGGTTATAGAAACGCTGCACCAGCTTGGGGTCTCGCGCGAAGGCTTCGGGGGTAGCCACATCCTCCACGCGGTGCTCCTCCCACAGGCCGTCGTTATCGCGGAACGTGCGCACGCCGGATTCGGCGGAAACCCCCGCCCCCGTCAGAATGACGATATCCCTGTATGGCCCCATGCGCTCTTTCTCTCCCCGCCAAGATACGCTACTTGTTGATCAGGCATACTTATAGGCAAAAGCGGCGTGGGAGCAAATCCAGATGGTGAAAGTTTTGTTTGTTTGCATGGGGAACATCTGCCGGTCACCCATGGCGGAAGGTGCCTTCCGGGCAGCTGTGGATGCCGCCGGCCTCACGGACCGCATCAAGATCGACAGCGCCGGCACCATCAGCTATCACGCGGGCAACCCGCCGGACCGCCGCGCCCAGGCCACGGCGAAAAAGAATGGCATCGATATCTCCCGCCAGCGCGCGCGCCAGGTGCGCGATGATGATTTCCACACGTTCGATCATATCCTGGTGATGGACCATGACAATTACCGCGACCTGATGGCCCGTGCGGCCCCCGAACACCGGGACCGGATTGAGCTGTTCATGAGCTACGCGCCCGACCACCCCTATGAAGAGATGCCAGACCCTTACTATGGCGAAGTGAATCAGTTCGACCTGTGCTTCGAGGCAGCAAGGGAAGCCGCCGCAGGCCTTCTGGATGCCATCAAAGCACGGCATATGTAGCCCCCGCCATGGCATCCCCGCTGGCACAGAAACTCGCGAAAGCCCTTAGCAGCCCGGTGACGGGATCGAAGCCCATGCGCGGCGGAGACATCGCTGACGTGTCCTGCCTGACGCTGGGGGACGGCCGCAAGGTGGTGGCCAAGCGCCCCCGCGCGGACCAGGGCGACACCACCAAGATCGAAGCCATGATGCTGAAGCATCTTCGGGCCGCAAGTGATCTGCCGGTGCCCGAAGTCCTGTTTCAGGAAGCCGGTATATTGGTAATCAGCCATATTGAACACCAGGGTATTACTAACGCCCGCGCGGCGGCTGAAGATGTGGCAAAACATGTGGCGGCGCTGCACCGCGTGACAAGCGGCGACAAGAAGCCATACGGCTTCAAGGCGGATACCGTGATTGGCCCCCTGCCACAGAAAAACACCCCAAGCGCGGACTGGATCAGTTTCTTCCGCGATCAACGCCTGCTGGCTATGGCGCGGTCCTGCCTGAACACCAGCCGCATCGACGGCGCCTTCATGACGCGTGTTGAAGCGCTCGCGGCCAAGCTGCCAGACCTGATCCCGCGCGACCCCGGCGCCAGCCTGCTGCACGGTGACTTGTGGGCGGGCAACATGCTGATCGACGGCGACCACGCCGCGGGCTTCATCGACCCTGCCATATCCTATGGCCACCGCGAGATGGACTTGGCCTTCATCCAGCTCATGGGTGGGCTGGACCCAGCCTTCTTCGATGCCTATCACGCCCACGTTGCCATTGATGCTGGCTTCCATGAGGAGCGCTGCGCGCTGTACCAGCTTTGGCCCCTTCTGGTTCATGTGCGCCTGTTCGGTGGCGGCTATGTGCATCAGGTTGGATCGGTTCTCGACCGCTTCGGCGTATAGGACTGTCACGCCCTTGTGACATCTTGTGCGCTGACGCCAGCAGACACGCCCCCTAGACTTCCAGGAAATACTGCGAGGAAAATCAATGCGTGTTCGCCGCCTGCTGGGGTCCAAGAAATTCTGGTGCTGTTTGGTGCTGCTGCCCTTCCTGCTGATCGGCTGTGCCTCGGCCTACATCTCCATGCAGCCGCGGTTCGATCATGATGAATTCGCCTGGCGCCGGTCTGTCGCCACCATGGCCGGACAGATGTATCAACTAAGCTACCTTGAGGGCGGTGACCCGACTGGCCAGCGTGTCATCTTCGTGCATGGCACGCCCGGTGACGCATCCAATTGGTATGACATGCTCAAGCACGCCCCGAAGGGGTATCAGTTCATCGCTGTTGATCGCCCCGGTTTCGGCCAGACCCGACCGGAGAACGCCCAGCCTTCCATCATGGAGCAGGCCCGCGCGCTGGGGCCGCTGATCACCGTGCCCGAACGCGGCAAGCCCATATTGGTGGGCCATTCGCTGGGTGGGCCAGTGGCGGCAGCCGCGGCCACACTGTATGGCGACCAGCTGGGAGGCGTGATCATTGCGGCCGGCGCACTGGACCCGGACCTTGAAGAAGTGATGTGGGTACAGCATCTGGGCGCGACACCGCCAGTTTCATGGCTTTTGCAGTGGGAGTTCCGGAACGCGAACTTTGAACTGATTGCGCTTGAGGACGAGTTGCGCGCGCTGGCGCCGCGCTTAAGGGATATCCATATACCTGTTACCATTGTGCACGGGACAGCAGACGAGCTGGTGCCCTATGCCAACACAGATTATATGATGCGGGAATTTTCAGGCACAGCACCCAAGCTGGTGACGCTTGAAGGCGGCAACCATTTCCTGCCCTGGAACGCGCGCGGGCCGCTTCTGGACGCCATCACCGAGATGGCATCCAAGCTGCCTGCTACCAGGCTGGTTCCAGTTCAAAGTCGCTGAAGGCGGAGATATCCTCTTCTTCGGGCTCGCCCTCAAAGGCGCGACCAAAGCGGCTTTCGACGGTATAATAGGACCCCTCGCAAGTCAGCTGGCTGGAAAACAGCGTGAAATGATCCACCGTCCAGCTGGGCGTATGCAGGATTTCATGTTCGGTCAGCCAATCGCCGATCCGGGCCTGCGCACCGCGCCGGAACCGCGCCAGTGTCACGTGCGGCTTGTATTTCCTGCGTTCAACCTCCACCCCGACGCTTTCAAGCGCATGGCAGATTTTCTCATGCAGATGCGAAAGCCTTTGCCTGTCTGACACCCCGGCCCAAAGATTTTTGGGCTGCTTGGGCTTTCCGAACAGCCCGACACCGGTGAGCGCAAGCTCAAACGGCGACACGATGATCCGGGAAAGTTCGCTTTCAATTTCATGCATGGTCCGCTTGGGAACATCGCCAATAAAAGCAAGGGTGAGATGGAGCTGGTCATCCCGCTGCCAGTGTGCGCATTCGACACCGCCGCGCGCCTCATCAAGCGCAGATCGCACATTTTCGGGAATTTCCAGGCCGACGAATAAACGAACCATGGCCGACCTCCCTAAAAAGAGTCGTAACGACAAGATTTCGTGGGTCACATACCCGCGATACACTAACCCTAGCGCAAAATCAGGTCTTTGACTACTGGTCCGAGCTTGGAAACGATAATTTTTACGCCTTCCGCATTGGGGTGAATACCGTCCGGCTGGTTCAGCGATGGGTCTGCAGCAACGCCTTCAAGGAAGAAGGGATAAAGCGGCTGGTCGTATTTTTCCGCCGTGGCTTTGTAGGCTGGATTGAAAATTTCGGCATAATCCGGGCCAAGGTTCGGCGGCGCCAGCATACCACCAATCAGCACTGGAATATCGCGCTCGCTCAACAGCTTCACCATGGCGTCGATGTTATCGCGCGTGATGGTGGGGTCGATGCCGCGAAGGCCGTCATTGCCGCCCAGTGTCAGGATCACCAGGTCCGGCTTGCCGCCTTCAAAGGGCGTAAGGCCCCATTCAAGGCGCGACCGGCCGCCCGATGTGGTATCGCCCGAAACGCCGGCGTTGGTCACTTTCACCGGCACATCCATATTGGTATTCAGCCAGGCTTCAAGCTGGTCGGTAAAGCCGTCACCGGCCTCAAGGCCATAGCCTGCGGTCAAGCTGTCACCAAAGGCCAGAATCTCAACCGTATCCGCCGCATTGTCGCCATCCATCGCACTTACGGTACTGGCTGGCGCAAAACTCGTCCAAACGAGGGCGAATAGCGTATAGAAAAAAAGTTTGAGCGATTGATTGACCTTCACAGGGCAAGCTCCCAGCTTTAAGAGACATAATTTAGAACCATAAACAAACTATCTGGCAGCGAAGAGAGACAATTACAATGGCTGATACCTCCAGCATCATCAAATTAACCGATGTCACACTGACGCTTGAAAGCGGCGCGGGCCCGGTGAACATCCTCAAGGGCATCAGTTTCGGCATAGAAAAAGGCGAAACTGTGGGCATCGTTGGCCCGTCGGGCAGCGGCAAGTCATCGCTGATGAGCCTGATGACCGGCCTGGAGCAGGCCACAACTGGCTCCGTGAGCGTCGATGGCCTGAAGTTTGAAGGCGCGGACGAAGACACGCTGGCCCGCCACCGCCTCAAGGGTGTAGGCATTGTGATGCAGGCTTTCCACCTGATCCCCACCATGACGGCGCTTGAAAATGTCGCCGTACCGCTGGAGCTTGCAGGCGTTAATGACGCCTTTGACCGCGCGGCGCGGGAACTGGAAGCCGTGGGCCTTGCGCACCGGATGGACCATTACCCGGCACAGCTTTCGGGTGGCGAACAGCAGCGTGTGGCGCTGGCGCGCGCCCTGGCGCCTGAGCCTGCCATCCTGTTTGGTGATGAGCCCACCGGCAACCTCGACGGCAAGACCGGCCATGCCATCATCAAACTGATCTTTGATCTGGCTGAAGCGCGGGGGTCCACCCTTGTGCTGGTAACCCACGACCCCGAGCTTGCAGACCGCTGTGACCGGGTGATTTCCATGGCCGACGGCAAAGTGGTGGACGACACGGGCAACACCAAATCCGTCACCGGAGATGCTGACGTTATGGGCAAGGTATCAAACAAATGATCAGCCGTAGCCCCGCCCTGCCAGTGGCGTTAAGGCTGGCGCTCAGAGAACTTCGTGGCGGCCTGTCGGGCTTCCGCATCTTCATGGCCTGCCTGATTTTGGGTGTAACCGCCATTGCCGCTGTTGGCTCGCTCACACGTGCGATCCAGGAAGGCATGGAACGCGAAGGACAGTCGATCCTGGGTGGTGACCTTGAGATCAACATCTTCCAGGCGCAGCTTGAGAGCGACGCCCGCGAATGGCTGACCGAACGCGGCACGCTGTCCGACAGTGCGCGACTGCGCACCATGGCGCGGGTTGACGGCGCTCCGCGGTCCACCCTTGTGGAGCTTCGGGCGGTCGATAACCTTTACCCGCTCTATGGCGATTTTATCACCAAACCGATGCTGGATAATGACGCGCTGTTCGAAAGGCGCGCCGGCAAATGGGGCGTTGCGATCGACCCACTGCTGGCGGATCGCCTGGGCGTTGAGCCCGGTGACACACTGATTTTCGGCAATGTGAAAGCCGACATCCGTGCCTTCATTGAGAGAGAACCAGACAAGGCCAACATGGGCTTCCAGCTTGGGCCAAGCGTGATGATCCAGCGTGCGGCGCTAGAAGAAACCGGCCTGATCACCACCGGCAGCCTGGTGAATTTCTATTACAAACTGAAGATGCCTGCGGGCACCGACATCAAGGCCGTACGCAAGGACCTGGATGAAGCCTTCCCGGATGCCAACTGGCGCGTTCGTGACCGTTCCACCAGTGCACCGGGCCTAAGGCGTTTCATTGACCAGATGGGCATTTTCCTGACGCTTGTTGGCATTTCCGCCCTTGTGGTTGGCGGCGTGGGTGTCGGCAACGCTGTGCGCGGCTATATGGACCGCAAGACCAAAACCATCGCGACCTTCAAGATTCTGGGGGCGGACGGCAGCACGGTGTTCAAAACCTATTTCTTCCAGATCCTGCTGATCGGCCTTGTCGCCATCGTGGTTGGCATGGTTGTGGGCTCGCTGCTGCCCAGCATCCTGACCCTGTTCCTGCCAGACACGCTGCCGGTCAAGCCGGATGGCGGTGTGTACCCTGTGGCCCTTGTGCTGTCAGCGCTTTATGGCCTGATGATCACCATCGCCTTCGCCGTGTGGCCGCTTGGCAAAGCGCGGGACTTGCCGCCTGTGCGTCTGTTCCGGGCGCTTGTGGCGCCCGAGCGACGCTGGCCGCGCTTCATCTATATGGCCACCATCTTTGGCGCCGCTACCGTTGTGGTGCTGCTGGCTGTCGGTATGTCAGACAACCGTATCCTGGCCGCGGGTTTCATGGGCGGCGCTGGCGCCACCCTTGGCCTTCTGCGTTTCACCAGCTGGATGATTGAACGGCTGGCCTCCAAAGCGCCACGGTCACGCAATCCGCTGATCCGCATGGCGGTGGCGAACCTGCACCGGCCCGGGGCGGCCACTGGCGCAGTGGTGATATCATTAGGGCTTGGCCTGACGCTGTTTTCAACGCTGGCGCTGATTGAAGGCAACTTGTCAGAGCGCCTGACCGAACAGGTGCCTGAAGAAGCCCCCGCCTTCTTCCTGCTGGATATCCAGCGCTACCAGCTTGAAGAGTTCGAACAAACGGCCAAAGGTATCGAGGGCGTCGATGAACTGGTGACCGTGCCGAACCTTCGGGGCAGGGTAACCAAACTCAATGGCGTCAATGCCGCTGACGTGGAAGTGGCGCAGAATGTGCGCTGGATTTTGCGCGGTGACCGCGGCCTTTCCTATATGAATGAGCTGAACAGCGGCAGCCACCTTGTGGACGGCGACTGGTGGCCTGCTGACTATAGCGGTGAGCCGGAAGTCAGTCTGGGCAAGGAAGCCGCTGATGGCCTCGGCCTCAAGATCGGCGATACCATCAGCGTATCGGTGCTGGGGCGCGAGATCACGGCAACCGTGCGGTCGCTGAGGGAAATCGACTGGGGCACATTCGGCTTCAATTTCGTGATCCTGTTTGATCCCAATACCCTGAAGGTCGCGCCGCATACCTATATGGCAACACTGAAGGCATCAGATGCTGCAGAAGTGGAAGCCCACAAGGTGCTGACGAACGCCTACCCGAACGTGACTGCTATTCGCATGAAAGAAGTACTGTCTTCCGTCAACACCATGATGGACCAGATCGGCACCGCCGTGCGGGCAACCGCGGCTGTGGCCATAATTGCCGGCATTCTGGTGCTTGCGGGCGCGATTGCTGCCGGCTTCCGCCAGCGGGTGTATGAAAGCGTGATCCTGAAGGTGGTTGGTGCCGTGAGAAGCCAGATCCTGCGGGCTTACCTGTTGGAGTATGCCCTGATCGGCCTGATCACTGCCGCCATCGCCCTGGGCCTTGGAAGCCTGACAGGCTGGATCGTGGTGGACTTCGTTATGGAGATGGAATTCAGCTTCCTGCCCGCACCGATGATCTTCACCGTGGTGACAAGCCTGTTGGTGACCATCCTGTTTGGTCTGGGCTCCAGCTACCGGGCGCTTGGCATCAAACCGAACGCGGTGCTGCGGACCGAGTGATCAGAAACAGAATTTCCGGTGATAGGCAAAATCTATCGCACCGGAAATTCTGCGATCAAATTCTTGCGAATACGGTTGCAAGCAAAAGGGCGAATGCCCATATTAGCGTCAACTGACTGTAACCCTGTGGGGAGCAACTATCGTGGAACGATACAACACTAATTACCGGGCTGGCTCTGCCACCCAAACTGCTGAGTATGATGAAGGCCTGCGCGCCTACATGCTCAAGGTCTATAACTATATGGCGTCCGGCGTTCTGCTGACCGGCATTGTTGCGCTGATGTTCAGCAATATGCTGATGGGCAACATTGAGCTGCAGCAAACCATCTATGGCTCACCGCTGCGCTGGGTTCTGGCGCTTGCGCCGCTTGGCTTCATCATGGTGATGAGCTTCGGCGTTCATAAGATGAGCTCTGGCACACTGCAGATGATCTTCTGGGCCTTCGCCGCAGTGATGGGGCTGTCGATCAGCTGGATTTTCCTGGCCTACACAGGAACCAGTGTCGCACGGACTTTCTTCATTACCGCAGCTTCCTTCGGCGCGCTCAGCCTTTATGGCTACACAACGAAGAAGAACCTGTCGGGCATGGGTACCTTCCTGTTCATGGGCTTGATCGGCTTGATCATCGCAAGTGTGGTGAACATCTTCATGCAGTCATCGATGATGCAGTTCATCATCTCGGTTGCCGGCGTACTGATCTTCGCGGGCCTGACCGCCTACGATACGCAGCGCATCAAGCAAAGCTACTACATGATGGCCACAGGCGAAGCCGTTGCCAAAGGCGCGATCATGGGTGCGGTGAACCTGTACCTGGATTTCGTGAACCTGTTCATGTTCCTGCTGCAGTTCCTGGGCGACCGCCGCTAGAGGAAGCCCGCATACCAAACACCGAAAGCCCGGCCCAACCGCCGGGCTTTTTCTTTGACGACACGCAATAAGACCAACCTTATCAAAGTTGTATGAATGACACTTTTGGTTTACCCTGATATCTGAAGCAAAGATGGGGCAGAGTTTCATGCGGCTTTTACTTGCGGTTTTGTGCGTAGGCATACTCACCTATTGTCATCCTGCGCAAGCGAGGGACGCGCTTTCGATCAGTTATGCCGATTGGGATGCTGTATTGAAGCAAACGGTGATGGATACTGGTCGGTCTGACCGCAAACCGGCTTCGCGCGTAAAAACCGCCCCGGCATCGCGGCTGACCAAAACCAACCCAAACCCCACTCGGCTCGAAGCAAACCGTGTTTTCTTTCACGCACTGGGGGAAGACAACAAAGTCTATATCGCGGCCATTGTTGATAGCCTGTCTCGGGTACCTGACAGTGTTCCGCTCCGTGAATTTTCGCCAAATGAACAGCTGGCCTATTGGCTGAACCTGCATAATGCGACTGCGTATTCCCTGATTGCCGATGAATACCCAGAATCAAACCTTAAGGGCTTTCATAAGGACAACTGGCTCCGCAAGGTGTTGACAGTTGCGGGCAAGCGTTGGTCACTCGCCGATATAGAGGTCTATATCGTCAACAGATGGCAGGACCCCCGGGTTCTTTATGGTTTTTATCAGGGCACCATTGGCGGGCCGAACCTGAGGCGCGAAGCTTATACTGCACAGAATGTTTGGGCCAATCTGGAAGACAACGCGCGCGAATTTATAAACAGCCTGCGCGGCATCCAGCTGTGGGACGGTGGTGCCCGTGTATCAATGCTGTACGCGGACTATGCCATCCTGTTCCCGGATTTTGACCGGCAACTGAAAGCCCACCTGATGCGTTTCACAGATGTTCGCATGACAAGCCTGATCGCCAATCTGGACCGGTTCGAACCTGAGATCGAGGACTGGTACATCGCTGATCTCTATAACGGCCATCTGGGCCTGACCACTTCCGCCAACACCAACCCAGCAAGGATTGTTTTAGCCACGGCATCAAACCCAAACGCGTCACCGCAAGACATTGCTGCAATAATCCGGAAAACTGCATCCTCCGGAAAATACCCCAGGCATGTTCAGGAGTTCCTGACTGAATTGGTTGAGCGCAAGCGCCACCTGCGTGAGGCCGAGGTCCAGATAGAAGAACTCGACCCCGGACAAACCCAGGACCAATAGCTTTCCTGCTTCCCAAATCCTTTCACTCATGTTAATGACAACGTAGTCATTTTCGATTGGGAAGCGGAACCATGGTAGAAAAGAAAGACCGGCTGTTGTCGCTGGATGCCCTTCGGGGGCTCAGCGTTATCGGTATGGTACTGGTGAATTCGATTGCGGTTTACCATTATGGCACCGGCAAGCCGGTCTATGGCCCGCTGCTGCATGCGCCCTGGGCGGGGCTAACGGTGGCAGACCTTGTATTCCCCTTCTTCATCTTCATGGTCGGCGTATCGCTGCCTTTCGCGCTGGGCGGACAGAAGGAAGAAGCCGGGTTGACAGGCCCGGTGCTGATACGGCTCTTCAAACGGGCGGTGCTCCTGTTCCTGATCGGGCTCGGGCTGACGCTTTCTTTTGCAGACTGGGACGGCCCGATCCGCCTTCTGGGTGTGCTGCAGCGCATCGGCCTGACCTTCTTCGGAGCCGCCATCCTGTTTCTGACCTTCAGCTGGCGCACGCTGGCGATCATCGCGCTGGCGGTCCTTGTTGGCTATCATGGCCTGCTGCTTGTGGAGGTGCCAGATGCAACGCGTGACCTCTGGGCGCCGGGCCAGAATTTCTCAAGCTGGTTTGACCGCGCCATGCTGGGCGACAATATCTATCACCCCACCGCGCCAATTCCGTTTGAGCCCGAAGGCATTCTGGGCACGCTTCCGAGCATTGCGCAGGCGCTGCTGGGGGTGCTGACCGGGCTTTATATCAAAACCAAAGGCGGGACGATCGATACTGTCGGGCGGCTCGCGCTCGCGGGCACAGTGCTCACCGTGCTGGGTTATGGCCTCGCGCCCTTCCACCCCATCGTCAAGGCCGTATGGTCCTCAACCTTCGTGCTGGCCACAACCGGCCTCGGGCTGCTGACCTTCGCTTTCCTGATCTGGGTGATCGATATCAAGGGTTATCGCGGCTGGTCCGTTACCTTCATGCAGGCCTTCGGCATCAATGCCATCACCGCTTATGTGCTGCACACCTATCTGATGGGGCCGATGCTGCTGAACAGATTCGCGGACCACCTGGTTGACGGCCTTGGCGGCACCATCGGCGTGCCCGCGGCAACGCTCTTACCCGCCTTTGGTGTGATACTCGTGACCTGGCTGCCTGTGGCAATAATGCAAAGACGAAAAATCATCCTGAAAGTATAGTTTCAGGTTTAGCTACCCTTGTAGTCTTAGAATATTGTCCCTATATTTTTTCGTACAACAATAAAAAATATCAATGACGCGAGATAGTGGGGTTCTCAATGCAAATCATCAAAGGCGCGTGCGCGGCCATTACCGGCGCACTCCTGACTGTCAGCTTCTCAGCTGACGCAGCTGAGCCAAAGCTGCCGACAGCCTATAATCCGAATTCAGTGACCGCCCTCAAATATGAGGACATGGACTATCTTCTGGAGAAGACAGTCATGCCGCTTGGGCGGTCAGACCACAAGCCCGCCCGCCGGGTTTGGCCGGGCTCCGGCACCGGCACGCGACTGGTGCGCGACAACCCCAAGCCGTCTAGGCTTGAGGGCAACCGTGTGATGTTCCACGACATCAAGACCAGCGAGCAGGAATTCGTAGTACGCGAGGTTCGGGATGTGCTTCTGGATCTGCCAGACAAGATCGACCTTACGAAGCTGAATAAAAACGAACAGCTGGCATACTGGCTGAACCTGCATAACGCGATTATGTATGCCAAGATTGCAGACCGCTACCCGGTCACGCTGGTGGACCGCATATACGGCGACTGCAGTGATCCAGACGATCAGGACCGCTTCTATTGCGACCGTCAGACGGACTTTATGGGCATGATGATTTCACCCTATGATATCCGCCAGCATGTGCTGGACAATTGGTCTGATCCGGTCGTGATCTATGGTTTCTTCCTCGGGTCTGTTGGGTCACCAAACCTGCGCACCAAAGCCTATACCGGCGAAACCGTCTATACCGACCTTGAAGACAACGCACGTGATTTCGTCAACAGCATCCGCGGCACCTGGATCAAGGATGACCATATCCTCCGTGTTTCCACCTATTATAAAGACGTGGCGCAGAAGTTTCCGAATTTTGACCGCGACCTCCTGGCCCACATCAACAAATATGCCCGCCGCGATTTCGGCTTCCTACTGGGGCCAGTGACCAGCATCGAAGTGAAGCTGGAAGACTGGCATATTGCCGACCTTTATAACGGCTATGTCAGCGCAGCCAACGGTGGCGCCAACTTCCAGTCTGTTGGCCGCAATGGCCGGAACCTGGATGTCAGCATGTATCCGCCCCATGTTCAGCGGCTGCTGACAGATGTTGTCAAGCGCAACATGAACCGCGCCGGCAATGTCAGCATCCAGCAGGTAAAGCTTGAGGCGAAAGACACATCTGAAGAGGAAATGGACGACGAGATTGAAGTCGCACCAACCAGGAAAGACGACACGGATGAAGGGGGCCGCTAGAGGCCTCAGGCTTCAGACAGAACCTTGTAGATTGAGCCGGTGAGCTTTGTTAAGTCCGCCGGCTCAATGATAAGCGGCGGCGTCAGATAGACAATGTCGCGGAATGGCCGGATCCACACGCCTTCGGCCACAAATTTCGGCTTCAGCGCTTCAATCATGGACGCGTCTTCAAGCTGCACCACACCAATAGCGCCTTTCACCCGCACGCTTTTCACATTGTCCAGGAACCCGCAGGGTGCCAGCTCCGCCATCATCTGATGCTGGATGGCCTCGGCCTTGGCTTCATAATCTTCACGCTCGAACAGATCGAGCGAGGCATTGGCCGCCGCACACCCAAGCGCATGCGCCATATAGGTGGGGCCGTGCATCAGTGCTTTCATCGGATCGTCGTCATAAAAGGCATCAAAGATGGTATCGCGCGCTACACAAACGGAAAGCGGCGCCACCCCGCCCGACAGGGCTTTCGACAGTGTCACCATATCGGGCACGATGCCGGCCTGATCAATGGCGAAGCAGGTGCCCGTGCGGTAGAAGCCAGTGAAAATCTCATCGACGATCATCAGCACACCCGCCGCATCACACGCCTGCCTGATCCACTGAAGGGTCTCGGGCGTGTGGAACACCATGCCGCCCGCGCCCTGCACTAGCGGTTCCGTGATCACCGCCGCAACATCCGGCGCGTTGACCTTCAGGAACGCGGCAAAGCGTTCCGCGCCTTCAGCATCCCGCGGCAGGTCGGTCAGCAGGTTTTCCGCCAGCATGCCCTTGAACATGCCGTGCATGCCCTCTTCCGGGTCGCACACTGCCATGGTGCCGAGCGTGTCGCCGTGATAAGTGCCGCGGAAATGCACGAACTTGGTGCGCCTTTCACCCCGGTTCATGAAATATTGCGCCGTCATCTTCATGGCCACCTCAACGGAAACCGAGCCGGATTCCGCAATGAAACAGCGGTTCAGGTCCCCCGGCAGCATGGCCGCGAGGCGTGAACTCAGTTTCAAGGCCTGCTCATGCACCAGCCCGCCGAACATGACATGCGGCATCGCATCAAGCTGCGCCTTCATAGCGTCCAGAATGTGGGGGTGATTGTAGCCGTGCGCCGCCGCCCACCAGCTGGAAATGCCGTCAATCAGCTCGCGCCCGTCATCCAGCGTGATGCGCACGCCACTTGTTGCCTTCACGGGCAAGGGCGGTGTTGCCGTCTTCATCTGGGTATAGGGCAGCCAGATATGCTGGATGCCCTCATCAAACCATGTGGGGGTACCCGCCATGTTTACGCCGGGCTGAGGCCAAGCTTCGAGAACAGGGCCATGTCCTTGTTGTTTTCAGGGTTCGGCGTGGTCAGAAGCTGCTCGCCATAGAAAATGCTGCTGGCGCCCGCGAGGAAACACAGCGCCTGCGCTTCTTCGGTCATTTCCTGGCGACCGGCCGAAAGGCGCACTTCCGCCTTCGGCATCATGATGCGGGCGACCGCAATGGTGCGCACGAACTCAAGTGGGTCGAGGCGCTCAACATGCTCAAGCGGCGTGCCAGGCACTGCCACCAGCATGTTGATCGGCACGCTGTCCGGGTGCTGATCAAGGTTCGCCAGCGTCTGCAGCATGCCCGCACGGTCTTCAACGCGCTCGCCCATACCCACAATGCCGCCGGAGCAGACATTGATGCCCGCATCACGCACACGGTTCAGCGTGTCGATCCGCTCCTGATAGGTGCGGGTGGTGATGATTTCGCCGTAGAATTCTTCGGACGTGTCGACATTGTGATTGTAATAATCGAGGCCGGCATCCTTCAGCTTTTTGGTCTGGCAGTCAGACAGCATGCCCAGCGTCATGCAGGTTTCCATGCCCAGGTCCTTCACGCCTTCAACCATGGCCACAATCGTGTCCATGTCACGGTCCTTCGGACTGGTCCAGGCTGCACCCATGCAGTAGCGCGACGCGCCGCCGGCCTTGGCCTTCTTGGCGGCGTCGATCACGCGCTCTACTTCCATCAGCTTGGTGGCTTCAAGGCCGGTTGTCTTTTTATGCTTGGCCGACTGGGAGCAGTAACCACAGTCTTCCGCACAGCCACCGGTCTTGATGGAGATCAGCTGGCTCAACTGCACTTTATTGGGATCATGATAGATGCGGTGAACGCGCCCGGCCTCAAACACCAGGTCCATAAAAGGCTTTTCAAACAAGGCCATAACTTCTTGGCGCGTCCAGTCGTGGCGGATCGGGGCATCAGCATTGTTGGCGGCGTCGAAAGTAGCTGGGGCGTTCATGTTTCTCTCCATTGCCGCACGGGCTTTGTGCGGTCGGTTTTATTTGGCCGCTAATGTGCGGGGATAGGCCGCGAAGTCAAGGAAAAAGGCCCATTGACTGGACGCCGGACAGTGCTTAAGTCACCCCCATGCAACAGAATGTGAAAGCCGCCATGCCCAGCCCAGACAGTCCGTCAGACAGTCCATCAGCCTGCCCTACCGACAGCCTGTCTGATTTCGCCCTCGGCAAGCTGGCAACCCTTGAAGCCAGGAACCAACGCCGCACGCTGGTGGACACGGCCCGGTCTGCCGCCATGGCGCTGTCGGTGAACGGCGGCGCCCCACTCATCAGCTTCACAGACAATGACTATCTGGGCCTGTCCACCCACCCGGACGTGGTGGCGGCGGCCAAGGCGGCGGCAAACGAATATGGTGCGGGGTCTGGCGCCAGCCGGCTGGTAACCGGCAACCACCCGCTGTACCGCGCGCTCGAAGAAAAGATCGCTACCATCAAAGGCACGGAAGATGCGGCCGTGTTCGGCTCAGGCTATCTGGCGAATGTCGGCATTATCCCGACGCTTGTGGGCAAGGACGACCTGATCATCGCGGATGAGCTGGTGCACACCTGCATCCATGCGGGCATGCAACTGTCACGCGCCACGGTGAAATTCTTCCGCCATAATGATGTCGCCCACGCTGCGGAGCTTTTGGCCGAGCACCGCGCCGCCCATAACCGCTGCCTGATGGTGGTGGACGGGGTCTATTCCATGGACGGTGATATCGCCCCCCTCAAGGATCTCGGCCTGCTGGCCAGAAACCATGATGCCTGGCTAATGAACGACGACGCCCATGCGCTGGGGACCATTGGTGGGGGACGCGGGTCCATGTACGCCACGGGGGCGGAAGGCCTTGTCCCACTGCAGATGGGCACACTCTCGAAGGCTGTCGGGTCCTATGGCGGCTATCTGGCAGCATCAAAGCCGGTGATCGACCTGATCAAGACCCGCGCGCGGTCTTTCATCTATACCACCGGCCTGCCACCCGCCGCTGTTGGCGCGAGCCTGAAGGCGCTTGAGCTGATCGAAACCGACGCTGCCATGGTGGCGCGTCCGGTCAAGCTCGCGCAGGTATTTGCCGAAGTGCTGGGCCTACCCAGACCCGAGACACCCATCGTACCACTTGTGATCGGCACGGAAACCGACGCCCTGGACGCGTCAGAACAGCTGACCAGGGAAGGCTTCAAAGTCATCGCTTTCCGCCCGCCCACCGTGCCTGAAGGCACCTCCCGCCTGCGCTTCAGCTTTTCCGCCAGCCACCGGGACGCGGATGTCGCGCGGCTGATTGAGGTATGCCAAAAACTGGATTTGGGGGGCTGATATGGCAGGGCTTTTCATCACTGCAACCGGTACGGAAATCGGCAAAACGCTGGTGACCGCCGCGCTGTGCCATCAGGCGCGTGAGGCAGGCACGCCTCTGCAGACGCTGAAGCCCATCATCAGCGGCCTGGACGCTGACACCATGGCCGACAGCGACACCGCCGTGATCGCACAGGCCCTTGGCTTGCCCATCAATGACACGACTTTTGACCAGATCTCCCCTTTCCGCTTCAAGGCGCCGCTGGCCCCCACCATGGCGGCCAAGGCCGAGGGCCGAACGCTGGATTATGATGCTGTCATCCAAACCTGCCGGGGGGCACTTGAAAGTGATAACTTTACCCTGATCGAAGGGGTTGGTGGGTCTTTCGTACCTCTTGCTGATGGCCGGCTTGTAGCTGACTGGATTACCGACCTGGGACTGGAGAGCATCCTGGTTGCAGGCAGCTATCTGGGCACCATCTCCCATACCATCAGTACGCTGGAGGCCATGCAGGCGCGCGGCCTGAAGGTACGGGCGATTGTGGTCAGTGAAAGCGCGCCCGGCACGCTTTACGCCAACCCGGACCTGGCTGAAACAGCGAATGAAATAGAGCGCCTGACCGGCCTGCCGGTGGCCACCATCCCGCGCATCCAGGCAGCACACCCCTGGCGCCATGTGCCGCCGCTCCTGCACCTGCTAGACGCCTGAACGCCTCAAGATCACTGCTCCAATTTGGCACGGCAAGCCTTGCCAAGGGGCGGCAGCTTTCACCCGGCAGCTTTGTCCGCTCACACGCAAAACGGGTGACACAATAAGGGTGCTTTTCGCCCAACCCCTTGAAAACCCTAAAGGCCAAAAGTTGGCACGCCTGTTGCTGATAAAGAGGGCAAGTTTAAAACGCCGCTTCTAGGAGGTCTTCAGATGCAACAGTCCCTGCCATTCGATCCAAACTATTATTTTGGTCTCGTTGCCGAGAACCTTCTGAAGAACTTGGGCCCCAAGGCGCTGGACTATGCAGATGAGGCTCTATCGAAGATGAAGGCGATTGGCGACGAAGAGGGGTTCGATCTTTGGCTATCGATCCATGAGCATCTGACCACCATCGCAGCAGACTCGTTTAAGACACGCCGGACCATCGTCCACTAAATACAGTTTCAGTTTCGAGTTTGCGGACGGAACAACTCTCAGCACCCGGCACCCAACCGTTCCGTCCGTTTTACCGGGAACACCCAACCCGGTAAAAGCCCGCCCTCACCCAGGGCGGGCTTTATTTATGTGTGCGCCCGGACACCCCCCGAAAAATACGCAATCGGTGGGCGACAAAAACATTTCAAATGTCTATATTTCCTTGAAATAGCGGCTGTTCTGCTCATTCTTACAAAAAAAGATAATCATACCGATCACCAAACGGAGACTCTTTTGTGGAAAGTGTCAGCACCCTAATCGGCCAGCTGGAGGCGGTCGATACCAGCCACGATGTGTGGCAGCTGTTCCTGGATTTTGTCAGCGACCGCGGTTTCAAGTGCGCCACCTATGGCTATAGCTATGCGCCGATCAATTCGCGGGTGGAGACCGACAATGGCAAGGACACGCACGTGCGGGTTTCCCTTGCTGGTCGCACCTGGATCACCAGCATGCCTAAAGAAGGCGTTGAGGAATATCTGAGTCGGAAGTATGAGAAGGTGGACCCGATGATCCACCAGATCGAGAAGCGGTCCATGCAGCCGCTGTATATGGCACGGGAGCTTCTGGACCCGCGCGACCCCAACTTCGAAGGCTTCGACTTCCTGCTCCAAAGAGCCGAGCACTATGGCATCTTTTCCGCCGTAGGCTTCCCGCTCAGGCATCCGTTCGGGCGCGGCCACGGTGAAGTAACGCTGCACTGCGAGCATCCGTTCGATAAACTGAAGAACATCATGAAAATGCATGGCGACGAAGTGCACCTGGCCAGTCTCTATATGCACACATTCTATCAGCCGCTTGAGCGTACCGAACGCGCCGCCAGCGTGGGCATCAAAGGCCGGCCTCTTGAGGTACTGCAGCAACTGAATGCCGGGCTCACGAACGGCCAGATTGCAGACCGCCTGGGCGTCAGCGCACCGACGGTATCGTTCCATATCAAGGAACTGAAAGACGCGCTTGAAGTGACAAGCACCCGTGAAATCCTGCCAAGCGCCCTCCGCCTGGGCATCCTCGAGGACTAACCCCCGCCTTGCCAAGCACTTGCATGCCTTCTATATAGCGCCGCTGTTAACGCGCTATATAGAAATAGCGCGTAAACTTGGCACTTAAGGCAACGCGCGGTCCCGCCGCGACGGTACAGTCACCCATTGGGTTAGGGTTATGAAAAATGGATGATACCGACGAACGGTTCGCAGCCCATCTGGATGTTACGGGCATGCTGTGTCCCATGCCGGTCCTCAGGACCCGACGCAAACTGGATGATCTGTCGCCCGGCGACATGCTGCTGGTTGAGGCCAGCGATCCGGCCGTGGTGCAGGACATGCCAGCCTTTTGCTCTATGGCTGGTCACACGCTGGTCATGGCCCGCGTGGAAGGCGAGAAATATCTGTTTGAGATCAGGAAAGGTGACGGCGAGCAGGCCTGAACCAGCCACCCAGGTAGCAGCGCGCCCTTATTTGCGGCCCAGGACACCCGCGAGCCAGCCAGCCCCAAGCGCCACAAACACGGCCACGATGCCATACCAGAAAGGGTATCCGTGAGCGAAGTTATAGGCGGCGCGTTCAAACCCTTCCTTGTCCACTGTAAGCGCGATACGGTTTCTTGACCGCATGCTGCCATGCTGGAAAATGAAGGTTTCCACAATAAATTCCCCAACCGGTACATTCGCTGGCAGGTGCACGTTGGTGCGGAACAGGCCCTGGCCAATGATGGCCACTTCATCGCGTTCCTGCCGGTACAGGCCCTCGTTGCTTCTGAGACGGAAAAGCGCATCGCGGAACTCAGGGTCAGGCATGGCGAGGCCCGCACCTGTTTCCGCCACCAGCGGCAGGTTATGGAAGCCGATCCCATAGGATGCGAAAGCGACCGGGGTGGCAATTTCCTTCAGGGGGCGCGTAGCCGCAACCGCATAATAACCAGGTGCGGACGGGAAGCGTAGATTGTCCTGATTGACCCAGATGGCCCCAACCTTGGCCTTCTTGCGGACAACGGCTGCAGATTCAGGCCCGCGCACCACAATCACCACATCATAGTCATCCTGGCGCACATCGATGTTGGTGGAACCAACAGCGCCAAAAAGGATCAATTCTGCGCCGGAAAAGCTATAGCGAATTTCGATCCGCTTGTTTGAAAGATCAGTCACCAGCCCGTTCACCGGCACGGCGAGACCCAGTAACAGGCCGCAGAAAATGGCAAGGCGAGCAATCATCAATTATGCTCCCCCATCACGTCCATGTCGGTCACGGAATACAGCTCAGGCGGTTCGACCATCAGCGCCACAGCCATCTTCGCGCACACCAGCAGTACCATCAGGGCCAGCAGGGCCCTCAATTGTTCCGCCTTGAGCTTCATGCCGATCCGGACGCCAAACTGGGCGCCAATCACCGCGCCGGGCAGCAGCAGGATGGCCAGGAAAATATCAACCGTCTGCGTATTCACCGAATGGAAAACAGTGGTCAGCGCCGTGACAAAGATAATTTGCAGCAGCGAAGTGCCAATCACCACGTTGGTGGGCATGTTGAGAAGATAGATCATCGCCGGCACCATCACGAAGCCGCCGCCAACACCCATGATGGCGGACAAGACACCAACGAAAAAGCCGATCACCAGCGGCAACAGCACGGAGATATAAAGCCGCGATTTGCGGAAACGCATCTTGAACGGCAAGGCATGAATCCACGCCTTGTGGCGCTCTTCGCGCGGTTTCCTGGGCGGCACGATACCCCGCCGCTGGCGAATAATAGCGCGCATGCTCTCCCAGAACATCAGGCCCCCAATGAGCCCCAGAAACACCACATAAGCCAGGGAGATCATCAGATCCACCTGCCCCTGTGCGCGCAGAATCGTAAAGATTTCCGCGCCGATAAAGGCACCAACCCCACCACCTGCGATCAGCACGCCCCCCATTTTGAAATCGACGCCCTGTCGCCTCCAGTGGGCAATCACGCCCGACACACTGGCGGCGGTAATCTGGTTCGACTGGGTTGCCACAGCAACCGCGGGCGGCACTCCGGCGAATATAAGAAGCGGAGTCATCAGGAAGCCGCCACCGACGCCGAAAATGCCAGACAACAAACCCACAAGCGCACCCATGCCCATGACCAAAAAGATGTTCATCGACAATTCTGCTATGGGTAGATACAGAGGCATGCTGCTTCGGTTTCCAAAATGGACAGCGGACGAGTTAACTCAAAGACCTACCGAAACTAATTGTAAAATGCAAACAAAGGCCTAATGGCGGCGAACCATTATGCGCCTTTTACGCCTTTACTGTTGCGGCGGCCATATTGAGCAAGCGCATCTTCAAGGGCAGGCCCCAGCCGGCCGGTGATCCAGAGGCTGTACATCTTATAGTCACCAATCAGCGACCACTTCCAGTAGTCGAAGGTGGCAGGCTTGTTTTTCTCGAACACGAAATGGCCAACCCAGGCGAAGCTGTAGCCGCACAGCGGCACCGCCAGAAGCAGCCACCAGTTCTGGCTGTAGATGGCATAAACCATGACAAGCGTCGCCAGCGTCGTGCCCATATAGTGCAGCGCCCGACAGACCGGGTCAGCATGCTCAGCCAGATAATAAGGAAAAAACTCCCGGAAACTCTCAAATTTTGGTGCCATGATCACTCCCCTTTGCTGGCAATTGCCTTACACCGCCCCCTTTAGACACCGAGTCGCAGTGGATTCCACCAATTAGCTAAGCCATTTTGGCCAAAATCAAACTCATGCGTCCAGAAAATATAAAGGATTTCCAAGAGTCTAGCAATTGTGATTGGATCGCGGTTGACGTTAACGTAAACGTCAACTATCTAATGAACCACATTAGAGGGAACCTTTCATGCCTGCAGACAAGCCAATATCCTACTCTATCAAAGAGCTGGCCTGCGACTTCGGCGTGACGCCAAGAACGCTTCGTCACTATGAGGACCAGGGCCTGATTTCGCCCGAGCGCCAGGGCCAGAACCGAATCTATAGCCAGGAAGACCGTGTGCGTCTGGCCTGGATCCTGCGCGGCAAACGCGTGGGCTTTTCACTGTCCGAGATCGGCGAGATGCTCGATCTCTATAATGTAGGCGACGGTCGTGAGACCCAGCGCGCCGTCACTGTTGACCGCTGCCGGGAACGGATCCGGGCTCTTGAAGCCCAGCGGGACGACATCAATGCCACCATCGAAGAACTGCAAGAATTCTGCGAGCTGATCGCCAACCTGATCCGCGACAAGGATCGGGGCTTGTGGGTGCGCCGGGATACCGGCCAGCCGCTGGGCAAATATCAGCCGTAACAACCATTCGATAAATTCTAGAACAACCAACATAGTTGAGGACCAAAAATGCCAATCTATCGCGCCCCTGTGAAAGACCAGCTCTTTATCCTGAATGAAGTGCTGAATATCGGCAAATATTCCAACCTGCCAGGCTATGCGGAAGCGACCCCGGATCTTGTCAGCGCCATCCTTGAAGAAGGCGCCAAGTTCTGTGAGAACGAGCTTCAGCCCATCAACTACTCTGGCGACCGCGAAGGCTGCACGCGCCATGAAGACGGCACGGTAACCACGCCCAAGGGCTATAAGGAAGCCTACCAGAAGTTTGTCGAGAACGGCTGGTCCAGCCTGACGTCCGACCCCGAGTATGGCGGCCAGGGCCTGCCGCACGTGCTGGGCTTCTGTTTTGAAGAAATGATGATTTCCTCGAACCACGCCTTTGCCATGTACCCGGGCCTCTCGGCGGGCGCCATGGCAGCGATCACAATCGACGGCACAGACGAGCAGAAACAAACCTACCTGCCGAAAATGGTTGCGGGCGAATGGACAGGTACGATGAACCTGACGGAGCCACACTGTGGTACCGACCTTGGCATGCTGCGCACCAAAGCCGAGCCAAATGAGGATGGCTCCTACGCCATTTCCGGCACCAAGATCTTCATCTCGGCCGGTGACCATGACCTGGCGGAAAACATCATCCACCTGGTGCTGGCGCGCCTGCCAGATGCACCGAAGGGCGTGAAGGGTATCTCCCTCTTTATCGTGCCGAAATACAAGCTGGACGCTGACGGAAACCCGGGCGAGTTCAACAATGTGAATGTAGCCTCCATCGAAGAAAAGATGGGCATCCACGGCAACTCCACCTGTGTCCTGAACTATGAAGGTTCGGAAGGCTACCTGATCGGCGAGCCACACAAGGGCCTCAAGTCCATGTTCATCATGATGAACGCAGCCCGCATCGGCGTGGGCATGCAGGGCCTTGGCAACTCTGAAGTTGCTTACCAGAACGCTGTTGAATATGCCCGTGACCGCATCCAGGGCCGCTCGCTGACCGGGCCGAAGAACCCGGACGGCGCCGCCGACCCGATCATCGTGCACCCGGACGTACGCCGCATGCTGATGAACGCCAAGGCCTTCAACGAAGCATCCCGTGCCGCAAGCCTGTGGTGTGGCCTCCTGGTTGACCTGGCGCACAAGGCAGAAACCGAAGAAGAGCGCCAGTGGGCGGACGATATGGTCAGCCTGCTGACCCCGATCATCAAGGGTGTCTTCACCGACCGCGGGTTCGAATATTGCGTATCCAGCCAGCAGATTTTCGGTGGCCACGGCTATATCGCCGAAACCGGCATGGAACAGTTTGTCCGCGACGCGCGCATCTGTCAGATCTATGAAGGCGCCAACGGTATCCAGGCGCTTGACCTGGTGGGCCGCAAGTTGGGCGCCAACGGCGGCCGCGGCGTGCAGGCTTTCTTCAAATATGCGGCTGAAGTTCGCGAAAGCGCCAAAGGCGACGACCGCCTGCGTCCGTTCACCGACGCGCTGGGCCAAGGCCTAAAGGACCTGCAGCAGGCCACCATGTGGCTGATGCAGAACGGCATGGCCAACCCGGACAATGCGGGTGCCGCATCCACGCCTTACATGCACCTGTTTGGCCACGTCCTGTTGGGCCTGATGTGGACCCAGATGGCAAAAGTTTCTACTGACGCGCTGGACGCGGGCACATCTGATCCTACCTTCTATGAGAACAAGCTGGCCACCGGTCGCTACTATGTGAAGCGCCGCATGCCAGAGATCAAAGCCTTGCTTGCAGAACTTGAGACCGGCGCCGAAGACGTCATGGCGCTCGACGCAGCAAACTTCTAAGCACACGGATTCAAGGGGAGTTAATCCAAGATGACCGAAGCCTATATTTATGACGCCGTCCGCACGCCACGAGGCCGTGGCCGCAAGGATGGCAGCCTTCACGAAATCACGCCGATGCAGCTGGCGACCCAGGTTCTTGAGGCCGTGCGTGACCGCAACGAACTGGACACGGAAAACGTCGATGACGTGATCCTGGGCTGTGTAGCCCCGGTTGGCGAACAGGGCGCGGATATCGCCCGTGTTGCCGCCATCAACGCGGGCTACGCCGAAACAACTGCCGGCTTCCAGCTGAACCGCTTCTGTGCCTCTGGCCTTGAAGCTGTGAACGTAGCCGCAGCCAAAGTGATGTCCGGTGAAGCCGACATGGCCATCGGCGGCGGCGTTGAAAGCATGAGCCGTGTGCCCATGGGCAGCGACGGCGGCGCCTGGCCGGCAGACCCGGCCGTGGCCTTCCACAGCTATTTCGTGCCGCAAGGCATTTCCGCAGACCTGATCGCCACCAAATACGGCCACAGCCGTGACGACGTGGATGCCTATGCGGTTGAAAGCCAGAAGCGCGCGAAAGCCGCGTGGGACGACAAGCGCTTCTCGAAATCCATCGTGCCGGTCCGGGACGTTGTTGGCATGAATGTGCTGGACCACGACGAGTTCATGCGCCCCGAGACCACCATGCAAAGCCTTGGCGCACTGAAGCCAAGCTTCGTTCAAATGGGTGAGTTCGGCTTTGATAACGTGGCGCTGCAGAAATACCCTGAGTTTGAGCGCATCAACCACGTGCACCATGCGGGCAACTCGTCCGGCATCGTGGACGGCGCCTCTGCCATCCTCGTTGGCTCCAAGGAAATGGGTGAAAAGCTCGGCCTCAAGGCCCGCGCCCGCATCCGCTCCATGGCGTCTATCGGCTCAGAGCCAACCATCATGCTGACAGGCCCTGAATTTGCGGCCCAGAAAGCGCTGAAGAAGGCTGGCATGAGCACGTCCGACATTGATGTGTGGGAACTCAATGAAGCCTTCGCATCAGTGGTGCTGCGCTTCATGGAAGCCCTGAACATCGACCACGGCGACATCAACGTGAACGGCGGCGCCATTGCCATGGGCCACCCGCTTGGTGCTACCGGCGCAATGATCCTGGGCACGGTCCTGGATGAGCTGGAGCGTTCCGGCAAATCCACCGCGCTTGCCACGCTGTGTATCGGCGCCGGCATGGGCACCGCAACCATCATCGAACGTGTTTAAGAAGCGCAAGGGGAGTATTGAAAATGACTGAGACCATTCGCTACGAAGTAGACGGCGACGGCATCGCGCTTCTGACGATCGACCTGCCAAACGCCAGCATGAACGTTTTTAACGCCCAGCTGATCGAAGACCTTGACGCCACTGTCGACAAGGTGCTGGCTGACGACGCGGTCAAAGGCGCTGTGATCACCTCCGGCAAGGACGCCTTCCTTGCGGGCGCTGACCTGAACATGCTGGGTTCCCAGGAAGCTGACCAGACGCCTGAGCAGGCGTTTGAAAATGCCTTCCGCCTCAACAAGATCCTCCGGAAAATGGAAACCGGCGACAAGGACCGCAAGGTTCTGATGAAAGAAGGCACCAAGCCTTTCGCCGCAGCCGTGAACGGCCTCGCCCTTGGTGGCGGGTTCGAGTTGGTGCTGGCATGCCACTACCGCGTGATTTCCGACACACCTGCCATGCAGCTTGGCTTCCCTGAAGTGATGGTTGGCCTGCTGCCGGGTGCCGGCGGCACACAGCGCCTGCCACGCCTGACAGGCATCCAGGCTGCCGCACAAGCCATCACCACCGGCAAGCCATATAACGGCCAGATCGCCCTTGGCCTTGGCATCGTGCAGGAAATGGTGCCGGGTGATCAGGTTGTCGCCAAAGCCAAAGAGTGGGTCAAAAAGTCCCCATCGGCGCTCGCGCCTTGGGACAAGAAAGGCTTCAAATATCCGGGCGGCGCGGGCGCAATGAACCCGGCGTCCGTTCAGACCTTCGTGGGCGCAAACGCCATGGCGCAGAAGCAGACACAGCACAACTACCCGGCTGTGGAAGCCATCCTGTCATGCCTCTATGAAGGCGGCATTGTTGATTTCGACACCGCGATCCGGATCGAAAGCAAATATTTCATGAAGCTCCTCTCGGGCCCTGTGGCACCGAACATGATCCGCAGCCTGTTCATCAACAAGCAAGCGGTCGAGAAAGGTTCGCTGCGCCCTGACGGGTTCGAGCGCAAGAAAGTCAAGCGCCTGGGCATGCTGGGCGCCGGCCTGATGGGCGCGGGCGTGGCTTATGTTTCCGCCAAAGTGGGCATGGAAGTGGTGCTACTGGACCGCGAGATGGCCGCTGCCGAAAAAGGCAAAGACTATAGTCGCAAGCTCGTGGAAAAAGGCATCAGCCGCGGCAAGGTGACAAAAGAGAAAGGCGACGCCCTTCTCGAGCGCATCATCCCGACCGACAGCTATGACGACCTGAAGGACTGCGACCTGATCATCGAGGCTGTGTTCGAAGCCGAAGACATCAAGAAGGACGTGACCGAGAAGACCGAAGCGGTTATCGGCAAGGACGTTGTGTTTGCATCGAACACTTCCACGCTGCCGATCACGGGTCTGGCGAAAAACTTTACCCGCCCGCACCAGTTTATCGGCATTCACTTCTTCTCGCCGGTCGACAAGATGCCGCTCGTGGAGATCATCATGGGGGAAAAGACCGACGACGCAACGCTTGCGCTTGCGCTCGATTATGTTTCCCAAATCAAGAAGACCCCGATTGTCGTGAACGACAGCCGCGGCTTCTACACCAGTCGCTGCTTCGGCACGTACGTGCAGGAAGGCTATGCCATGGTCAAGGAAGGCGTGAACCCGGCCCTGATCGAGAATGCAGGCAAGATGGCCGGCATGCCGGTTGGCCCGCTGGCGGTTGGCGACGAAGTGGCGATCGACCTCAGCTACAAAGTGGGCATGGCGACACGGAAAGCACTGGGCGACGCCTATGTCCCAAGCCCTGCTGATGACTTTGTCGAGAAAATGGTTGTGGAGCTGGAGCGTTTCGGCCGCAAGAACGGCAAGGGTTCCTATGTGTATCCTGAAGACGGCAGCCCCAAGCACCTGTGGCCTGGCCTTGCCGAGCAGTTCCCGCTCGCTGATGACCAGCCAAGCGTGGATGAAGTGAAATCCCGCCTGATGGTTCGCATGGCCGTTGAATGCGCCCGCTGTTTCGAGGAAGGCGTGCTTCGCGATACGGCCTCGGGCGACATTGGCGCCATCTTCGGCTGGGGCTTCGCACCCTTCACCGGCGGCCCGTTCAGCTTTATCGACACCATGGGTGTTGATGAATTCGTGGCAGAAGCAGACCGTCTGGCACAGGCCTACGGTGCCCGCTTCACACCACCACAGCTGCTGCGCGACATGGCAAACAAGGGCGAGACCTTCTACACCAAAGGCGACAGCCGCGGGCGTATCCCGGCCAAAGCCGCTTAAAAATTTCGCCAGTTCTGGCGCTGTACTGAGTAACAAAGGGGCTGCTTCGGCGGCCCCTTTTTGTTAGGGTGCCGGAAACGATGGGGAAAATGATGCGTTTTTTGATTTTATCTTTGATGATAGCGCTTGGCACACATGCCGCAGCTGACCAAACCGAACCTGCTCCCATACAGGGATATACAACTGAAACATTGAGAAATCCGATCTTCGATGCGGCGCATACAGCCGTTAACACCGCACGTTTTTCCAACTGGTTGACCGAAAATATAGAAAAAATCCCACCACAAAAATGGCCTCCATATCGGGAACACCTTTACGAGCTGATCAACTCCCAAATAATCCAAAGCTACGATCAGACAGGTTTGGTCATGCCAAAGGATGATGACCTTATACTAATGTCCCTTTTTATGTGGGCTGAAAGGTTGGGGGTATATGGGGGAGCACAAGTTTACAATCGGGTCAGACCGAAAGGCATTGAGGTTTTGCCTGTATCCCTACCCCTTCCGGGAGATTTTCAACTGAAATTGGAGGGTGATTTGTTTCACCTTTCCACGGCTCAACAGGGCTGGAAGGTTTACTACCCCTATTTCTTTATGCTTCACGATATTCGCGCCATTAGGACGACCGAAGGGCATACCGCGGCCATCATCACGCTCTCAACCGGCACTGCTTGGCATACTGACCAAACCGGGAAATCGCAGGCAACAATTATGCTGATTGTGTCGCCCGACGCTGAACCAGCTGCTTTTGAAAGTTATTGGAACAAGCTGTTTGGACTTGAAGGAATTTCTTCAGCCAAACTGGCAACGCGGGCAGACCTAGCAAGCAGACATGTTGCCGATTACAGCTTTGGTCCCAACAAAGACAAAACATTACACCGGGAGTTCACAAGCTGGCGAACTGGCAGAAGGATGTTTGGGGTTATGTATTCTGGTCTTGATGGTACCTATCAATGGAACCATCGCCATTTTGAGGACTTCATCAATGCGATGTCCTTTTCTGCTCCTGGGGTAACACCAAAGGAACAGTAGGTGTTTCTAGGCGCCCAACCTCAACACAGATCCTCCTCTTTCATTTTATTGCATTTGCAACTATCATCCCGCCATACAAGCATGGGGATGCTCGGGGAGATAATGCATGAGCTGGATCAGGACGGTGCCGTTTGGGGAAGCGGCGGGGAAACTGCGCGCGATTTATGAGCGGGTCAAAGGGCCGGACGACAATGTGGACAATATCCTGATGGCCCACAGCCTCAGGCCACATACGCTTGAAGGCCATATGACGCTCTATAAATATGTGCTGCACCACAGTGCCAACAAGCTGCCCAAGTGGCTTCTTGAGACCATCGGCACCTACGTCAGCCTCCTCAACGACTGTGCTTACTGCATAGAGCATCACTTTGTCGGCCTGAGGCGCCTTCTGGCGGACGACACCAAATCCTTCGCCATCAGGCGCGCCATGGAACAGGGTGACCTGGCCCCAACCATCTCAGACAGCCATCTTTCGGCCCGCGATGTGGCCGCGCTGGATTATGCCGCTCTCCTGACCCGAACGCCGTCTGCCGTCAGCGAAAACCATATCGATGCCCTGCGCGCGGCGGGCTTCGATGACGGCGAGATACTCGAGATCAATCAGGTCACCGCCTATTTCGCCTATGCCAACCGTACGGTTCTCGGCCTTGGGGTTACCACAGACGGCGACGCGCTGGGTCTCAGCCCCGGCGACAATGACGACCCCGACAATTGGGGCCACAACTGAGCGTCATGCACCCCGCTCAGCCAGCCGCTTCTTGATACGGCTGAGCGCCACCGGGGTAATACCCAGATAAGCCGCGATATCCTGTTGGGTCACGCGCGCGGCCAGTTCAGGCATGCGCGCCAACAGCCGCTGGTAGCGCTGTTCAGCGGACAGGCACAGCAATTCATACTCCCGGCGCTCTTTCTTCATCGCAAGGTCAAGCAGCAGGCCGGTGACCATCTCGGACAACAGCGGATGCCGGGCTGCCACATCGCGCAGATGGTCATACGAGAAACGCTCCAGGACACAGTCTTCCATGCAGACGAGACTGAAGGTTGCGGGCTCTGCCGCACAAGCAGCCGTCAGGCTACCGATCACCTTCCCGGCCTCCAGGAACGACTTGATCTGCTCGCCGCCGCTTTCGGTGACATAATAGGCTTTCAGGAAACCTGCACGGATCAAATAAAGGCTTGGGTCCGTATCTCCCTGCCTGAATACATGGCTGCCGCGCGCAAACTCGCGCCTTTCCCCATGGTCTTTCAGATAGTCGGAAAAATCCATCGCCTCTTAACCCAGGTTAATGCCGCCGCCTCATGCGCAGCCTTATCGTCCCTTCACAATAAGGAACATGCGAGGCGAAAATGCAATTTCAATTGAAAGATAAAACCATTCTGATCACCGGCGGCACCGCGGGCGTGGGACGGGCACTGACAGAGAGGCTCCGGCACGAGAACCGGGTGATCGTGCTTGGACGAAACCCTGAGAAACTTCAGGAACTCGCCCGCACTGGCCCTAACGTTGAGACAATTGAAGCTGATCTGGCGAACCTGAATGCCGTCCGGTCGGCCATCCACAGTATCCGGGATATGGGCGCGCTGGATGTGCTGATCAACAATGCCGCCATCCAGCATACTCCCTTATTCACTGACCCCGTTTTCGACCCCAATAGCATCACCGAAGAAATCTCGGTGAATTTTACCAGCCTCTGTCACCTTATCCACGGCCTGCTGCCGTGCCTTGAGGCCGCCGGGAATGCCCGCATCCTCAATATCAACTCGGCCCTTGGGTTGGTGCCCAAGACCAGCTCCGCCGTGTACTGCGCCACCAAAGGCGCGCTCAATGTCCTGACCCAGTCGCTCAGGTACCAGCTTGAGGGCACAGGCATTCAGGTCCAGCAGGCCATATTGCCCCTTGTAGACACGGCCATGACCACGGGCCGGGGCAGCGGCAAGATATCGGCGCAGGACGCCGCGCAGGCCATTATTCGTGGCCTTGAAAAGGATGTGCCCGACAACCGGGTCGGTAAAGTGAAGCTGTTGATGATCCTCCACCGCATCAGCCCGGCCCTTGCCGCCCGCATCCTGAAGGGAGCATGACATGGCTGCCCTTGTGAAAATATTCCTGATACTGGCGCTTGGGTTTGCATCAACTTTCATTGTCCTGAACGCCGCGGGCGTTCTGACCACCGCCCAGATCGAAGGTTGGCTCACAACCGCCTCAAGCCTGTCGCCTGGGCTGGTGGCGCTGATCATCGCGGCGCTTTTGTTCGCAGACCTGTTCATTGCCATGCCGACCCTGACCCTGTGCCTGCTGGCGGGCTATTTTCTGGGTTTTGGCATGGGCAGCCTGGCCACCATCACCGGACTTACGCTTGCAGGCATATGTGGCCATGGGCTGAGCCGGCATTATGGCGACCGCCTGCTCAGGCGCATCGCCAGGAGCGAGCAGCAGATATCGGAGGCAAAATCCATGTTCCAAACCCATGGCTTCCTGATGATCCTGATCGCACGCGCCATGCCCATCATCCCCGAAGTGTCAGCCTGCCTGTCCGGCATCACACGAATGCGGTTCAGCCGTTTCCTGGCGGCATGGTGGCTGGGATCCGTCCCCTATTGCCTGATCGCGGCCTACGCCGGGTCTGTCAGCACGGTGGACGATCCCATGCCCGCTGTATATACCGCCCTCGCGCTATCCGGTACGCTCTGGACGGTCTGGTTCTATTTCTATCGGCGGGTATGGGCCAAAATCTAGACCCGCCCTTGCATCCGGCCGACGGCAACTATTCAGCCCGAAGTTTGTGCTGCGGAGACCATGGCCTTTGTGCTAGCTCACCGTTAAGATGGCGCTGTCAGGGAGTTTGTTATGCCGCCTTTATCAATTGATCCCCGGTTTCAGGAATTCGGCTTTGCCGTCCATGTGGGCGCGCTTGAGTATGACGTTTCTGTGCGTCCCGCCCCGCCTGCGCTCACGCATTCCATTGAGGATGGCGCGGAGATGCGGTTGCAGGAACTTCTGGGCGAAGCAGCCGCGAGCGATCCTGTGATCGCGAACGTGCGCGCGGCTTTCAAGGCCTGTGGCAAGGACCCAAGCCGCTACCGCCCATCAAGCGAGGCCCTGACCCGCCGCGTGATTGCCGGCAAGCCGCTCTATCAGGTCAATAATGTGGTCGACAGTGGCAACCTGGTGTCGCTGATGACCGGGATTCCCATCGGCATCTATGACACCGCAAAAATTGACGGCGACATGCAGCTGACCATCGGCGTCAAGGGCGACAGCTATAACGGCATCGGCCGCGGGTCCATCAACCTGGAAGGCCTGCCGGTGCTGAAGGACGACAAGGGCCCCTTTGGCACACCTTTTTCCGACAGCGCCCGCACGGCAGTGACGGAAGACACCACCAACATCGTGATCGTGCTGTTTGGCCTCAACATCGATATCGCCCATGTGGAAGCGGCTGCCGAGATCGGCGACACGCTGATCACCCGATTCTGCGCCCCTGACCAAGAGGCAGGGTAACGCCACATAAACCCAATCTATTTTTGGCTTGATCCCACTCCGTGAATGTTATTATGTTATTTTATTACATAAATTGAGTTGGGGGACATCATGCGATTGTGGGTTGGAGCACTTCTTGTTTTTCTATGTGCGGCTTCGGTAAGGGCAGAGAGCGATATTGAGCTTCTGAACGCCACGCTTGTGGCCAAGTTCCATTTCGCGGAGGTTGCCCGCGACGGCCAGATGGTGGGCGCCTATCAGGTCAGCTTCCGCAATAATGGCGATACGCCCGTGCGCACCATTTCCCTGCTCCTGAACCCCGGCCTGCAATTCGACAAAGTTGTGGGGCCAGGCGGCAAAACACTCAAATTGACCAGCCGAGTTACGCCCGTAACGGGTATGCGTCCATTAGAGCTGAACGTAGCCGAGCTAACCTTGCCAAAATCACTGCGCAAGGGGGAAAGCCGCTTGGAGATCGTAGTGCATTACCGCGGCTACCTTGAGGACCTTTCCGTTACTTTCCCGGGCCTAGAGGGCATAAAAGAGACGCTGAGCCCTGATTTCACGATGATAAGATCAGGAAGCTTTGGTTATCCGGTGTTTTCAGCGCCTGAACAAAACGCCATCATCAAAGCATGGGACCATAAGCCGTTCTATCAAGTCGCATTCCTCGATATTCCCGGCACAAACACTATCGTCGGTAATCTTGATGTCGCCCGAAAAACCACAAATGGCGAAATCACCACATTTGAGATGAAAAGCGAGCGGCCTACAGGGCTGATGACGCTGGCCATTGGCCCGTACCAGATTCAGCAACAAAGATTTGTAACCACGGCCACGCTTGGACAGCCAATCGATCTGATTGCTGGAATTGCGGGCGACATAGAGAAAAGGGCCACACAACTGCAAAGTACCATCGGCGGTCGGACAGTACGCAAGGCACTCAAGGTTGTTGAACTACCAGATGGTTTCGCGGCTCCGTACGAGCGGGGACTGCTCTTTGTCCAACCCAACAGGGAAGACCCATTCCCCAGAATCCCTCACTTGGGCGACCGGTCAAGGGCCGCGGTTGTTATGGGTACAGCCTTTGGCCTGTGGCAGATTAACCCAACAAACGAATTTGAACATTGGGCGTCTGGTTTGGACGGAGCCCTATTCGCCTTGCTCTGGGTCGAGCCTTCTTCACTCTCTGCTATGGTGAACAAAGAATTTCCCAACTGGAAAGCATACTTCTCAGGAAACCCCGAAGTTGCAGAATCAGCGTTGGTGGAATTTCCGAGCATGCAAGAGGACTTCATGATGAGCCGAGCCAGCATCTTGGCATTTTTAGCGCTCCATGAGCTCCTTGGTAGCGATGACTTCTTCGCCCTTGTGCGTGGGCTTCGGGCGGAGCTCAGCGTCGGCTATGTGGATATGCAAACTGTGGCCGACTATCTGGACCAGCACATCAAAAACAGGAAAGCCCGCAAGTTTGCTGAAAACTGGTTCTCCAAGGGCCGGATCGGCAAGGACATGGCCAAGGCGGGAAGCTTTGAAGAGCTGGTCGCCCTCTACCGGTAAAAAATCATGGCAGCGAGGTGGCCCCCCGGCTGTTTCGCCCAATATAACGGGTCAGAACAGCCGGGAGGAGCCACGCATGACTTTTGAAACACTCGACGTCACCATCGACGGCCATATCGCCCATGTGGCCTTCAACCGCCCTGACAAGCTGAATGCCATGAACGGCACCATGTTTGGCGAGATCGGCAGGGCCTTCCGCGAGCTGGACGAAAACCCAAGCGTGCGGGCCGTGATCCTCAGTGGCAACGGCAAGCATTTCACCGCCGGGCTGGACCTCAAGGAAAGCGGCGCAGTTTTGGGCGCCACAGAAGGCGACCCGGCGCGCATCCGTGAAAAGCTCCGCCGTCATATCCTATGGCTGCAGGACTGTTTCACCGCCATCGATAATTGCCGCGTGCCGGTGATTGCCGCCGTCCACGGCGCCTGCATTGGCGCGGGCGTCGATGTGATCACCGCCTGCGATATCCGGTTAGCTGTTGAAGACGCCTTTTTCACCATCCAGGAAATCAATGTAGGAATCGTCGCCGACGTCGGTACGCTTCAGCGCGCGCCGCACGTGCTGCCGTTCGGTATTGTGAAGGAAATGGCTTACACAGGCCGCAAGATGCTGACGGATGAAGCCCTCAGGTTAGGTTTTGTCAACCACACAGCGAGTGACAGTAAGGCGTTGCACGAGCTGGCCTTACGGATCGCGCAAGAAATTGCATCCAAAAGTCCTCTTGCGGTTGCAGGCACAAAAGCGGTACTCAATCATGCACGGGATCATTCGGTTGCGGACGGCCTGGACTATGTCGCCACATGGAACAGCGGTATGCTCCTGGGCGAGGATTTGATGAAGGCCGCGACTGCTGCGCTGACGCGCCAAAGCGTGGAGTTTGATGATCTCTTGAAAGGCGACGATCCGGATTAGGGGACGCACTCACCCCAACACCGGTCTTGAGGAACCATTGGGGCATGTCTGTTTCGGTAAAGATCTGCGGCATTACAAAGCCTGAACACGCCAATCTGGCGGCCTATTATGGCGCCCGCTGGCTAGGCTTTGTTTTCTTCGACAAATCGCCCCGGAACCTGACGCTCCAGGATGCTGCCGCCATGCGTCGTCAACTGCCGTCCTCAACGGAACGGGTCGGCCTGTTCGTGAACGCATCCCACGATTTTATTGAAGATGCCTGCGACGCGCTTGATCTGGACTGGGTGCAGCTGCACGGCGATGAATATCCCAACGAAGCACTGATCCTGAAGAACCGACTTGGCGTATCAATCATCAAGGCAATCGGGGTATCGACAGCCGAGGATATCGACCAGGCAGACATGTTCGCGCCGCACGTGGACGCTATACTGTTTGATGCCAAGCCGCCCAAAGGGTCTGACCGCCCCGGCGGCAATGCGCACAGTTTCCCCTGGAACCTGCTGTCGGGCAGGGACCTGCCATATCCGTGGTTGCTGGCGGGTGGTCTGACGCCAGAGAATGTCAGGCAGGCGGTGCAGGAAAGCGGCGCTCATGCCGTGGACGTCTCTTCGGGCGTTGAAGATGGGCCGGGCCGCAAGTCCGGCGATAAAATTGAAGCCTTCCTTCGTGCGGCAAAAGCCGTTAGGTAAGGCCTCCGGTGGTTTTATGTGAGTTAGGACGTACAGATGTCGCTTAACAGTTATCGTACCGGCCCCGATGAAAAGGGTCATTTCGGAAAATTCGGTGGACGCTATGTCTCGGAAACCCTGATGCCACTGGTGCATCAGGTTGAAAAGGCCTACCGCGACGCCATCAAGGACCCAGACTATCTGGCCGAACTGGACGAGCTGAACCGCCAATATATCGGACGGCCCAATCCGCTTTATTATGCCGAGCGCCTGACCGAACATCTGGGCGGCGCCAAGATTTACATGAAGCGCGAGGACCTCAACCACACCGGCGCGCACAAGATCAACCACGCCATCGGCCAGGTGCTGCTGGCAAAACGCATGGGCAAGACCCGTGTGATCGCCGAAACCGGCGCGGGCCAGCACGGTGTGGCCACCGCCACCGTGGCCGCCCGCTTCGGCCTTGAATGTACCGTCTTCATGGGTGCCGTGGATATCGAGCGCCAGAAGCCGAATGTGTTCCGGATGAAGCTTCTGGGCGCCGAGGTGAAACCGGTGACATCGGGTTCGGCCACGCTCAAGGACGCCATGAATGACGCGCTCCGGGACTGGGTCACCAACGTTCACGACACTTTCTATATCATCGGCACGGTGGCGGGGCCGCACCCCTACCCGATGCTGGTGCGCGATTTCCAGTCGATCATCGGCCGCGAAACGCGAGAACAGCTTCAGGCTCAGGAAGGCCGCCTGCCAGACAGCCTTGTGGCCTGTGTGGGCGGTGGCTCCAACGCCATGGGCCTGTTCCATCCGTTCCTAGATGACCCGGACGTCAAGATGTATGCGGTTGAAGCCTCCGGCCATGGTCTGGAGACCGACAAGCACGCCGCCTCCATCGCGGGCGGCACGCCCGGTGTGCTACACGGCAACCGCACCTATCTGCTGCAGAATGCTGACGGCCAGATCACCGAAGCGCACTCAATCTCCGCAGGCCTTGATTATCCCGGCATCGGGCCGGAGCACGTCTGGCTGCATGAAGCCGGCCGGGTGAATTATGTTTCCGCCACCGACGATGAAGCGCTTGAGGCCTTCCAGCTGCTGTGCCGCACCGAAGGCATCATCCCGGCGCTTGAGAGCAGCCACGCGCTGGCGCAGGTTATGCGTATGGCGCCTGACCTGCCGAAGGATCATATCATTGTCATGAACCTCTCGGGGCGCGGCGACAAAGACATTTTCACAGTGGCCGATGCGCTCGGCGCTGAAATCTAGAGTTGGGATCAGAGTTATGAGCCGTTTGACTTCCTGTTTCGAGCGTCTGGCCGGTGAAAAGCGCGCCGCTTTCGTCACCTTCGTCACCGCCTGTGACCCAACCTTCGACGCCTCGATGGAAATCGTGCGTGGCCTGCCGGGCGCGGGCGCAGATATCATTGAACTGGGCATGCCCTTCACCGACCCGTCCGCTGACGGCCCGGCGATTGACAAGGCCGCCCAGCGCGCACTGAAAGCCGGCGGCAACATGGAGCGCACGCTCGAGATCGTGCGTGAGTTCCGCAAAACGGACGACAGCACCCCGATGGTTCTGATGGGATACTTCAACCCCATCTATGCTTACGGCACTGAAAAATTCTGCGCTGATGCCGCGGCGGCTGGCGTTGACGGGCTTATCATTGTCGACCTGCCGCCCGAAGAGGACGAAGAGCTTCGCCTGCCCGCAAATGCCGCCGGGATCGACGTGATCCGGCTGGCCACACCGACGTCCGACGACGCCCGTTTGCCCACAGTACTGGATGGCGCGAGCGGATTCGTCTATTATGTAGCCGTAGCCGGCGTGACGGGCGGCAAGTCTGCGACAGCAGACGATATCGAATCGGCGGTAATGCGTATCAAGTCACATACAGACTTGCCAGTTGCCGTCGGATTCGGTATCCGCACGCCTGAACAAGCCGAAGCCATTGCCCGCGTGGCAGATGGGGCTGTAGTCGGGTCCGCAATCGTATCCCTGATTGAAAGTGGCCTTGATGATAGCCACATGCCAAAGAGCGGCATGGTCAAGGACGTGCTGGACTTTACCGGTAAACTCGCCGAAGGTGTGCGGGCCGGGACAAAGGGCTAACAAGGCGCCAGGCGCCAAAAAGCCAATTGAGAGAAGGGGTTGAGACGCATGAGCTGGCTCACCAACTATGTAAAACCGAAGCTGCAAAAAGTACTGAACCCAAAGGAAACACCAGACAACCTTTGGCATAAGTGCAAAAGCTGCGGCCAGATGATTTTCCAGAAAGAATTTGTCGCCAACCAATATGTGTGTGCGCACTGTGACCATCACGACCGTGTGCCGCCGAAGGATCGGTTCGACAATCTTTTCGATCACGGCACCTACGACCTGATCGACCTGCCTGCTGTGAAGCAGGACCCACTCAAGTTCCGCGACACCCAGCGCTATACCGAGCGCCTGAAGAACGCGCGCAAGAAAACCGGTGACGAAGACGCCATCAAGGTGGCTGTGGGCAAGATCGGCGGCGAAGACGTTGTCGTGGCCGTTCAGAATTTCTTCTTCATGGGTGGTTCCATGGGCATGGCTGTGGGCGAAGGCATCATTGCCGGCGCCCGCCACGCGCTCAAGATCGGCGCACCCTATGTGATGATGACCGCCTCTGGCGGCGCGCGCATGCAGGAAGGCATCCTCAGCCTGATGCAAATGCCGCGCACGACGGTCGCAATCCAGATGCTGCGCGATGCGGGCCTGCCGTACATCGTTGTGCTGACAGACCCGACCACAGGCGGCGTTTCCGCATCCTACGCCATGCTGGGTGACGTCCACATCGCCGAGCCGGGCTGCATGATCGGTTTCGCTGGCAAGCGCGTGATCGAGCAGACCATCCGCGAAAAACTGCCGGAGAAGTTCCAGACCGCAGAATATCTGCAGGAGCACGGCATGGTAGACGCGGTTGTGCACCGGCACGAGCTGGGCGAAAAGCTGGGCACCATGATCCGTCTTCTGATGGGCGGACGGCACAAGAAAAAGGCTGCAGAGTAAGTCATTACGGGCCGCCGGCACCTCGCCAGGCGGCCGTTCTTTCTGTTCAAGGGAGTCCCACCCGTGGATACTTCGGCCAGCGATGCCGTTCTCGCGCGCTTGATGCGCCTGCACCCCAAGAAAATCGACCTCTCATTGGGCCGGATGGAGCGGCTTTTGGAGCGCCTTGGTCGCCCGCAGGACAAGCTGCCGCCAGTGATCCATATCGCTGGCACCAACGGCAAGGGGTCAACCACCGCAACGCTGCGCGCCATCGCAGAAGCCGCCGGGCACCGGGTACATGTTTACACGAGCCCGCATCTGGTCCGCTTCGCTGAACGCATCCGCGTGGCAGGCAAGCTGATTTCCGAAGACGCGCTCACGGAACTCCTTGAAGAATGCGAAGAAGCCAACGGCGAAGAGCCCATCACCTTCTTTGAAGTCACCACCGCCGCCGCGATCCTGGCGTTTGCGCGCACACCCGCTGACCTCTGCATCCTGGAGGTAGGCCTCGGTGGCCGGTTGGACGCCACCAATGTGGTCGATAAGCCTGCTGCAGTTGGCATCACGCCCGTGAGCATGGACCACGAACAGTTCCTGGGCGACACGCTCGCTGCCATCGCGTTCGAGAAAGCTGGCATCATCAAGGAAGGCGTGCCCACTGTGATCGGGCCACAGATGGGCGAAGCCATGAAGGCCATCCAGGGCGTGTGCGAAGAAAAAGGCGTGCAGCCAAAGCTGTTCGAGCGCGATTGGCAATCGGCCATCAAACCGCGCGGAGATGGCTTCAGCTACGGCGACTGGCAAAGCGAACTTGAGCTGCCGATGCCGACGCTTGTGGGCGAACACCAGGTAACGAACGCCGGCATGGCCATCGCGCTGGTGCACGCGCAAACCGCCGTCAAAATCCCGGACGCCGCCATACGCGCCGGGCTTGGCTGGGTGCGCTGGCCTGCACGCCTGCAGGAAATCAAGAACAGCCCCCTCAATGCCATGCTGCCCGATGGCCATGACCTGTGGCTGGATGGCGGCCATAATCCGGCGGCCGGGCAAGTGATCCGGTCTTTCCTGTCGGAAGTGGACCCGGTTGAGCGGGAGATCATCCTGATCCTCGGCATGCTCGGCAACAAGGACGCCAAAGGCTACCTGAAGCCGCTCTCGGGCATCGTCAACCGGGTGATCGCCGTGCCGATCCCGGGTGAGCCAGGTGCGGCGGAACCATCATTCCTTGCGGGCGCCGCAACAGACGCAGGCATCAACGGCCTCGTAGCCAAGGATGTAGCGAGTGCCCTCAAAATGACCGGCGAAAAAGCCCAGGACGAACGCCCGCCTTTCGTGCTGATCGGCGGCTCGCTCTATCTCGCAGGGCAGGTCCTGCGCGACGCGGACATTTTGCCGACATAATAAAAAAGGCGCCTCATCGGGCGCCTTCTTCAATTCTCAATGTATCGAGCGATTAAACTGCGCTGTTGATCCACTGCTCAAGCTGGGCTTTCGGCTTGGCGCCCATTGTGGTCGCCACGGCTTCGCCGCCTTTGAAGATCAGCATGGTTGGGATCGAACGCACACCAAAGGACGTTGGCGTCTCTGGGTTTTCATCGATATCCATTTTGGCGATCACAATGTCGTCACGCTCGCCGGAGATCTGCTCCAGAACCGGGCCGATCATTTTACAGGGGCCACACCATGGTGCCCAGAAGTCGACGAGCACGGGCTTGTCGGATTTCAGCACTTCAGCTTCAAAATTATCGTCGGTAATGGTGATGGTCGCCATAACACACTCTTCTTTCTTTTGCTCGTCGGGCCGGAACGCTACAGGGCCCGCGCGAAATGTTGCCTCTTTTGCCCGCCTCACTGGCGGCTTGAGAGCTAACGTAAGAACAGGCCCTCGCCCGGTCAAGGTTTAGTAACACGGTCGTGAAAACAAACCAGATATGCCCTAAAGGCCCATGGCCTTAAGTGCTTCATCCATCTGGCTTTTGCTCAGTTCCATCAGCCTGGCGATATCTGTCCACAAAAGGGCCGTACGGACCTGCTTGTCCGGGTAGATGCCCTCGAGTGCCCGCGCATAAAGCCCCATCTGCTTGAGGTAAATCGGCGCCACACCGGCGGCATCCCTGGGCGGCGGGCGGTTGGTCTTATAGTCGACAATCAGCACGTCCGATTCGGTCACCACCAGCCTGTCCACCTGACCCGAGATGACCCGGCTGCCCACACTGCCCGCCACCTGCACCTCGGCCCGGCTGCCCGGGGCGAACAAGGGACTGAAGACCGGATCATTGAGGATGTTTTCCACCTCACGCCAGAAAGCCTCCACGTCGCTGTCCGGCAACCCGCCAGAACGACGCAGATAGGCCCTGGCGGCATCCGCGCGCGTGTCCACCGGCATGTCCGGCAGCCATTCGAGAAGCGTATGGATCAGCCGCCCGCGCTCAAACCGCTTGCCGTCCCCGCGCGCTGTCGGGCTGGTGGCGGCAGGCTCATCCTCGTCCGGGCGGCTGGGCGCAAGCGGGCGTGGTGGGTCCGGCTCGTCGGGCATCGCGCGGGTGATCCAGTCCGGTAGCGCGGCAGTCGCTGAAGCTTCAGCTTTCGCCTTCACCGGCGGCACGTCGGCGGTTTGCTCAACCGTCAGGCGCTTCACCTCGCGCCCGTCCGTCAGCTCTATATCCTCGGCGCCAATGCGCTCGAAACCGGCCTCGATCGCCTTGAACCAGCAGTGCTCGTTCGGCTCGCGCCGGTCCTGCCAGCCAGCGATATAGAGCCGGTCTTCAGCGCGCGTCAGCGCCACATACAGAAGGCGCCTGTATTCATGAACCTGGCTTTCCTTGAGCGCCGCTTTCATTTCCTCAACAATCGCCAAATTCTTGGCGGGCGATGTCCACAGCAGAAGCGGCGGCATGTCAGGGTCTTTGGCCTCCAGGGGCAGCACGCGGCCATCGCGACTGACATCCGGCATGCTCACAAGGTCAGACAGGAACACGATTGGCGCCTGCAGGCCCTTGGCACTGTGGGCGGTCATGATGCGCACAGCCCCGCCCGCGGCCTCCATGTCCCGCTTGATCTGGGTGCCGCCATGTTCCACCCGGTGGATGAAGGCCTGCAGGCTGGCAGCCTGGGTGTGCTCGAAGCGAAGCGCTTCCTCGAGAAGCTCATCAATCGGGTCGTGCACTTCTTCCCCCAGACGGGATGTCAGCTTCTTACGACCACCGAGGTCCGTCAGCACATGGCAGAAAAATTCGAACGGCGTCAGGATGTCAGCGCCGCCGATCACATCCTGCATGAACTTGAGCGCGTGGGCGAACTCCGCCCGCGCTGATGGTTCTGTGGCTTTCTTCTGCAGCGCGTGCCACAGCGCGCCTTTCCGGCCATAAGCCAGATCAAACAGCAGGTCGTCGTCGAAGCCCACGAACGGGCTTTTGAGCACTGTCGCCAACGTCAGGTCATCGGTCGGCAGCAGCGCCGCGTGCGCGAGCGCCAGGAGGTCCATCACCGGCAGCTCGTCCGTCAGCACCATGCGGTCACGGCCCGCCACCGGCACACCCAGATATTTGAGCGCGCGCACCAGATGGTCGACAAACGCGGTGCGGCGGCGCACAAGCACCAGCACGTCGCCTGCCTCAATGGGGCGGCCCTGTGCTTCCAGCTCCTCCCGGTTCCTGATCATGTCATGGATGCGGTGGGCGATGCGCCAGGCTGTCCGGCCTTCTGCATCATCGGCCTGTTCCTGCACGGTTGGCGGCACCCAGGTGGCTTCCTCGTCACCCTCATTGTCTGCCGCTGGCGCTTCGAGTGGCCACAGCTCCACAAGGCCACCATGGCCTGACCGGATAAACTGGTGTTCCACATGCTCCAGATCCGCCGACAGGCCGTGCCAGGCGTCAGCCTCCCTGTGGAATACAGCATCAACGAGCGACAGCACTGCGCCGCCTGACCGGAACGACAGATTGAGCGGTACAGGTTCGGCTTCGCACTCCGCCTCCCAGGCCCGGTGGAACACCCGGTCGCGCGCGGCCACAAACTCGCGCGGGTCGGCCCGCTGGAAGGAGAAGATCGATTGTTTGGCGTCGCCCACCGCGAAGATGGTACGCACCACATCCCGGTCGCGTGCGCCCTCGCCCGAGAAAAACTCAGTCGCCAGCGCCTCCACCACGCGCCACTGGTCGCGGTTCGTATCCTGTGCTTCATCGACCAGGATATGATCCACTTGGGCGTCGAGCTTGAAGAGAACCCACGGCGCCACATCGCCGCGGCTCAGAAGGCCCACTGTGCGGTCGATCATGTCGTCAAAGTCCACCAGCCCACGCTCGGACTTGATGGCGTGATAGCGCCCCAGCTGCGCGAGGCCGAGCTGCAACAAGGCCGTTGTGGCCTCAGCCGCCTCGATGCGAGCCAGCCGGTCGGTGACACGCATCAGGCGCGTCTGCTCTTTGTCGATAATCGCCTCGAACTCGGGATAGTCCGTCAGCGTTTTCTTGACCGCGATCCGGGCCCGCGGGGTGCCCGCAGCGGTCAGGAAGGCCAGCGCATAATCATCAAACAGCGCCTTTCTGGCGGCCCCTTCGGCTGCAGTGAAGGCGGTGATGGCCTCACCCGCCTTCTGTTCTGTCTTGCTGCCAGCAAGCAACACAGGCCCCATGGTGCGCATGCCTGCAAGGTCGAAGGCATCGTCCTGGATCGCGGCCTCCAGCACCATGGCTTTCGTCTCGCCCGGTGTCAGGTCCAGCGCGCGATAGAGCGCAGGCACAAGGCCCATGGTGCCATAGGCCTGCTCGGCGCGGCGGAGGGTGGAGGCCTCAAACGACAGCCGCTCGATCACCTCATCGAAGGTGTTTTCCGTCACCAGCCCCGCGACCTTGTCGAGCGCTTTCCTTACCGCCGCACCGGCCGGTGTCTGGGTATAGGCCAGCATCTGGTCCTTGGCCGAGGCCATGGTCTCGCGCGCGTCAGCTTCGTCCATGCCCTCGAACCCCGGTGCCATACCGGCCTCGAGCGGGAAGCGGCCCAGAAGTGCCTGGCAGAAGCTGTGGAAGGTCTGTATCTGCAGGCCGCCAGAGAGGTCCAGCACCTTGGCGAACAACTGCCGCGCCCGGGTCAACATGTCTGCGTCCGGGTATTCTTCCGTGCGGCGGGTGATCTCCGCGGCCAACACGTCATCCGCCATCAGCGTCCAGCGACCGAGCTCCTCGAAGATACGGTTTTTCATTTCCGCCGCCGCTGCCTTGGTGAAGGTCAGGCAGACGATATTTTCAGGGTCTGTACCCGTCAGCATCAGACGGAGCACGCGAGCGGTCAGAACGTGGGTCTTGCCGGTTCCGGCAGAGGCGCCCACCCAGGCCGTAAGCTCAGGATGGGTTGCACGGGCCTGCTCGACCGTCATGCGGGGTTTAGCCATTATCGCCTCCCCCGAACGGATCATCGGCGTTGCGCCATTCTTTCACCCGCGCCAGATGGTCATAGTCACCGTATCCCGCTTCCTTCGGTCGCGGGTTTGAAAGATACGGCGTTGTGGGCTTAGAGAACTCCTTCACCAGCCCCGACAAGCCTTGTTCCGCATCCGAAATAATCTGCGGCACATCTTTGACAGGGCGGTGCTGCTTCTGCACCGGCTCCCCGCCCTTGAGTTCCCAGAAGACGAGGTCATCAACCGCTGCCGCGTCCACACCATCGAAGGCACCGCGTTCCGCCAGCCAGCCTTCAAGTGGCAGTTGGGGGGCGAAGCCCGCTTCCATGCGGCGCCTGGTGGGGATGTTACCGGTTTTATAGTCGATGATGGTCAGCGCGCCAGTCTCACGCTGCCGGTCGATCCGGTCGGCCTTGGCAATCAGGGTGAAGTCCGCGCCCGGCAGCTTCGCCTCTGCCCAGCTTTCCACGGCCGCCACATCGAACACTTCGCCGCGCTCGGCCTCGTTTTTCACGAACCAGTCGGCGATGCGCTCAAACCGCGGCCACCAGAAAGCATAGACCGTTGGCTGGGTCAGCACGTCCTCAAACACCTTGCGCCCAACGTCCATCAGGCGCGCGAGTCCCGCTTCGCCGCGCGTTGGGCCGTCTTCCAGCAGGAAGCGCTCCAGCGCTTCATGGAGCAGCGTGCCCTTGGTGGCGGCGTTGGGGCGGTCATCCACAGGGTCCAGCGAGCGGAAGCCAAGCACCTTATAGGCATAAAGGCCATAAGGGTCGCGCATCCAGGTTTCCACCTGTGTGACCGAAAGCTTGGTGGGGCGCGCCTCAAGCGGCGGTGTCGGGCGGGGCGGCAGGCAGGGTGTCACCACGGCGCTGCGGTCAAGCTGGGCCGCCCAATCCAGATACGGCCCTGCGCTTGGCACCTCGCGGCCCGCCAGGGCCTCAATCCGAAACAGCCAGCGGGACGGTACCGTGGGCGCACCACTGACCTTTTCAGCACGTGTCAGCACCACTTCCCCGCCCGAAGCGGCCTGTACAAAGTCATGCGCGGCCTGCCCGGTGCGGCGCTCCAGGGGCGGCAGCCCGAATTCGGCACGCATCGGTCGGTTCATCCAGGGCTCGGGTTTCACCTCGCCCGGCCAGGTGCCTTCATTCAGGCCCCCGAGGATCATCAGGTCGGCCCGCTGCAGCCGGGCTTCGAGCGTCCCCCAGATACTGAGGCGCGGGTGCTGGCGCCAAACGGGTCGCACGCTGACGCCCGCCAGCAGTTCATCAAATAAAGCCGCATAGCCATCAGTCGCGACACCGGTCACGGGCGCGGTTTCCTGAATAAGGTCCGCGAGCGCATCCGCGAGCGCCTGGCCTTCTTCGCCCTTCCACAGGATGGCTTCGCCGGGCTCAGCATCCGTCGAGGCCAGCGCTTCGGCCACGCCAACATGACGGCGCAGCAACTGATCGAGCGGTAGTTCCTCCACAAGGCCCTGCTCCAGCGGTTCAAGCGCCTTGATCACGCGCTCGAGTGTCGCCACATCATCATCACCAAACCCAGCCTTGGCGTCACGCGCCACAACGCGCGCGCGGGCCATCAGGCCCATCAGGCCACCCGCCGGCCGCACGCCTCGCAGCACGAAGGTATCCAGCCGCCTGAGGCTGGCGAGGAAGGCCGGACGGTCAAGCCCTACTGAGACGAACGGATGCTGCAACAGCGCCAGAAGGGCGATGGGCGAAAACTGTTCTGCGGCGGCGGCGGCCAAAAGGCCCATGAAACGCCCCGGCAAGGTATTCAGAACCCGGTCACCGCCCGAATCATCCACCTCAATGCCCCAGCGCGACAGGCTGGCGCGCACCATTCTGGCCAGTGCCCGGTCGGGCGTCACCAGCGCAGCGGTCTTTGATGGTTCCTCAAGCACCTCGCGCATCATCACGGCGATGGCGTCAGCTTCCTCCCGCCGCGTGGGCGCCACCAGTTTGGTCAGCCCTGCGAAGGGGTCGACTGTCTCGGCAAGGCCCAAGCCGCGCCAACAGTCAGTTTCCCGAGCAGGCAACAAAGCATGACGTAAAAGCAGCGCACGGTTCGGCCCCGTGGGCAGGGTTGAGGTTGGCCAATGGGCCACTTCATGCCGGTTCGCCCCCATGGTGACAAGAAGCCCCTTCAGCACGCCTTGCGGATGGGTGGCATCGATGGCGTCCCAGGCGCTGTCGGGCATATCGCGGTCCAGCCCTGGCAGGATCACAGCCCCGTTGGGCATGCGCGCCACAACCGAGAGGAGCTTTGCGGTCGCGGGGATAGAGCCCGTTGAACCCGCCGCGAACACCTGCCCCACGGGTGGGCGCTGGGACCAGGCCTCAGCCACCATATCCAGCATGGCATCGCGCCGGGCGGCGGGGTTCATTGCGCCTTCTGCCTCGAGAATTGCGGGCCAGTGCTCAGACACGATCTTGAGGAAGGCGAGCGTGTCTTCCCAGTGGTGCGCCAGATTTTCCGGCACCAGGTCCTTGAGGCCATCAAACGACAGGCCTTCGGTATCGATGCTGTCCATCAGCTTGGCGAGTTCCCCCGCCAGCCGCCAGCCCTGCGCGGGTGCAAGCCGGTCGCCTTTGAGCGCAATCCAGCGCATCACCTGCTGCATCAAAAGGACCTGCCGCCGCGTACCGCCGATGGCAGGCTTGAGCGCGGAAGGGTCAAGCCCAAGCCCGGCGCCCAGGAAGGTGATCTCATCTTCATCCACATCGCCAATCGGGCGCATGGCGGGCAGGAGTGTAGGCTTTTGCCCCAGTTGGCGTAGGAAGGCTTCGCGGAGCGACCGTCCGGCGCGTCTGTTGGGCACCAGCACTGTCATGTCGGCCAGTTTGGCTGGGTCCCTGCCCGCGCGGTCAATCAGGCCCGCCGCCAATGCGTCCACAAAAGGATGGGCGGGATCGACCGTATAGATGGTGGGACCATAGTCAGCCATAGCCTAGTCCGCCCCCAATTCAGCCAGCTTTTCCTCAGCCGCCTTGATGGCCTCGGGCGTGCCCACATGCATCCAGTGGCCGGTGTGAAGCAAGCCGTATAGCCGACCGACGCTCGAAGCCTTGCGGAAAATCTCAACATTCGACCATTTGCCCTCAGGCATATCGTCATAGAGCGTGGGCTTGACCACCTGAATGCCGCCGAACATCACGGGCGCGGAAGGCGCGTCGGCGCGGAAGGTGATAGGCGTGGGCTCTGTCGCGTCGCCAGCCGGGATAAAGTCTCCCGCACCGTCATAGCCCAGCGCATCAGCGGTCGGCACCAGCAAAAGCAACACATCCATGCGCGCGGGGTCAAAGGCGGTCGCGAGTCGCTTGAGCGTGCCCTTATCACCATCCACCCACAGGGCATCACTGTTGATCACATAGATGGGGTCGCGGCCCAGCATCGGCAGGGCTTTTTTTACGCCGCCACCGGTCTCCAATAGTGCATCGCGCTCGTCTGAAATCATCACATGACCCGCCTCTACATGGGGGGCAAGGTGGGCCTCAATCTGGTCGGCCAGATGATGCACATTCACCACCACCTTTGCGCATCCGGCCTTGTCCAGATGTGCCAAAATGCGGTCCAGAAGCGGCACGCCCGCAACCGGCACCAGCGGCTTGGGCGTGGTGTCGGAAAGCGCCCCCATTCGGGTGCCCTTGCCCGCCGCCAGAACCATGGCATTCAGGGCGGCACTCATGCCGACAGCTCTTCCACAAGAGACCGCCAGCCGGCGTCGCCCGACAGCACTACCGTGCGTTCGCCGCGGTCACCGATGGTCAAATGGACTTTCAGCGCGCCGTCCCACCAATCTTGCGGCATACGGTCAGGCCATTCGATCAGGCAGATGCCGTCGTCGCGGGCTTCATCAAGGCCAAGCTCATAGGCTTCCTCGGGGTCGGTCAGGCGGTAGAGGTCTGCGTGCCACACCTGAACGCCGTCATCGCAGTCATAGGTCTGTACCAGCGTGAAGGTGGGGCTGGGGACCTCCGCTTCCTCGTCGCCCAGGCGCGCCCGGATGAAGGCGCGGGCCAACGTGCTTTTGCCTGCCCCCAAGTCACCCTCAAGCGCGATCAGACGCCCGGCAGGAACGCTGCTGGCCAGTGCCTGCGCCAACGTCAGCGTTTCCTCCTCGGTACGGCAGTTGATGGTCCGGGAAATCGTATCGCTCATGGTCTTCCGGTCTATTTGACGGGTTCAGCGGCAACGGGTTGGGTACGCGGCAGCTCACAACTGAGCGATAGCCCCTCTTCGCCAAGCGGGTCAAGGCGAATGCGGCCATGATGCAGGTTCACAATCGAGCGCACCAGTGCCAGGTCAAGCCCGGTGGCCAGCTTGCCGCCTGGCGACGCCCCCATACGCACCGTGTTGACCAGCCTGTCACGTTCGCGTTCCGTGAGGCCGGAGTCCGGGTTTTTGATATTAATTGTGACTTCATCATCGGTGCCCGACAGCTTGATGAACAGCCTGCCGCCCAGACGGGCAAAATTGAGCATCGAGGACACCATATTATAGAAGGCCTGCCGCACCCGGCGCTCGTCCGCCTCGATGATCCCAACGTCCTCAAGCTTGTCGAGTTTGACCTGGATTTCCGACTTGCGCGCCAGTTCAACCACCAGATGGCCGGTATCTTTGATTGCTTCGGTAACATTCATCGGTTTCAGAGTGAGGTGCGCCTCGCCCGCGTCCAGCACCGCCAGGTCAAGCACGTCCGCGATCAGATCCTTCAGCTCACCCGACGCAGTCAGGATGTTTTTGACATAGTCGGCCTGATGATCATTCAGTTCGCCGAACATCTTCTGGTCCAGCATTTCTGCAAAACCGATGATGCTGTTCAGCGGCGTCCGGAGTTCATAGGACATGTTGGTGATAAATTCGCTCTTGAGCCGGTCGGCGGCTTCCAGCGCGCTGGAGCGTTCGCGCAGGGCCTGTTCCACCTTGAAGCTGTCGGTCACGTCCGATTGCGTCAGCATCACGCCGCCGTCGGGCAAGGGCACGATGGCAAAATCGATCACCGCGTCATCGGTACGGTACCAGCGGCCACTCCTGTGCTTGTGTTCGCTGACCCAGCTGACCAGATGGCTTTTGAAGTCGCTGAAGCGGGGGTCTTTTTCGTCTGAAATCGCAGGCACCCTGGACGTCAGTTCTGTCAGGTGCGGGTTGCCGTCGATATCGTCTTCCGTGAGCTGCCACAGCGACCGGAACGCCGGGTTCGACAGCTGCAGGCGGCCGTCCGTACCAAACACGGCAATGGCCTCAACCATGTTATCCAGCGTTTCCTGCTGAACCGCCATCAGCGTATTGTAGGAGCGCTCGAGCGCCAGGCGGTCCGTGACATCCTCGAACAGGATCAACAGCCCACCGAACGGGTGTGGCTGGGTCACCACGCGGTGTGCGGTGCCGTCAGGCAGGTGCCACATCTCCTCGAACGGCTCGAGGAGCGTGGTGTAATGCTTCAGGATGTTTTTCTTCCACTGCTGGAAATCCACCTGCTCGGGCAGGCGGCGCTTTTCGCGCATGGCATCCAGGATTTCGCTGTGGCGAAGTTGGCTTGAAAGCACGTCCTCGGACAAATGCGACAGCCGCGCGAAGGCACTGTTGTAGAACCTGAGCGTCTGGGCCGGGCCAAAGATTGCCACCGGACTCCGGAGGCGGTTCAGCGTTTCCGACTGGGCCTCGAGCACCCGGGCAAGCTCCGAGAGGGCTTCTTCTTCGCCGGTCACATCGACCGCAATGCCCATCACATGACCCTCTTCATCGAGCGGCATGTTGGTGACCGCAAAGGCCCGGCGCTGACCGTCCGTAACGCCAAAGCGGCGCTCGCGTACCCGCTCGCCCGTGTCCCTTGCCTTGCGCGCGGCTGCCAGGCTGCCTCGGTCGAACAGCTCCATGTTGCGTTCGGTAACGTCATAGACGCTGTTACCGTCCACCGCCTTCACATAGGCGTCATTGACGTCCACGAGGCCATAGTCGGGCCCACGCACCCAAACCGGGAACGGCAGGTTGTTGAACACCCGTGACAGGTCCTTCAGCTTCAGTTCAAGCGCCCGCACACCTTGGCGGTTGGTGCGCGCTGTGCGGTCCATGCTTTCCTCGATCCACAGGATACTGGCGGGCCAGCGGTCATCGCGCGCCGGGAGCCACTGGAAATCCAGGATCAGGCGAGGCTGGTTCTTGCCCCGGTCGATAACCAGCGGAGTTGAGATGTCGCCCCCTGAATTGAGGCTGCGCTTGAGGTCCGCGACTGTACGGTCGGGGATACCGTTATCGGCCGTGACGAGTTCGTCAAGGGTCCGTGCCCCTTCATCCAGGCCGACCAGATCCAGCGTATCGGCGTCCGCCTGCATACGACCGTCCGTCCACAGCCAGATGGGGTGCCGGCGGTCTGTCTGGATCATGCTGTCGAGAAAATTGGCGAGATCCTGCAGGGACCGGGCGCGGTCTGTCGCGCGGCCCGTGCGCCACAAGGCATAGAGCGCCAGCGCAACCCACGCGGTTGCGGCAACACCGATCACGATCCAGATTGCATATGATGGCAGGTCACCAAACGGCACAGCCAAAATCTCCCCTCGAAAATCATTAATCAGAGTAGCGCGTTAAGGGGCAGAGAAACAAGAACAAGAAATGTCAACTATTGAGCCGAAGCCTATTGCCCTTCCTTCTCAATAAGCTGGATCGTTTCATCTAGTCCTTTGAAGTCTGCAACAATCAAATGTTCCAGAATTTTTTCGCCTTTGAGGGTGATCACATGAATAACTTTACTGCTACCCGTGATCACATATTCAGGGTGGTCAGTTGTGTATGTCACAAAATTTTCCCGAACCACCACGTTCCCATATGAAAACCCATTGATGGACTCATAGGATTCTGTGGTTTCAGACGTCTTCGCTTCTTCACTCTGTCGTATTTGTTCGAGTATGAATGCCTTCCCTTTCCACTTTGCTGGGGTTGCAATGCTGTCCATCGACGCGGCGACTTCGGCTCCTAGCATGTCGAATACGGTAGCGTCGTCATCCAGCAACCGGTCCAACGCCTCATAGTCGGCTTCCGACAAGGCCTTCAAATAGGTATCTGCAAGTACTTCTTGTTGCGTTGGTTCTGCAACAGCGGCAAACGAAAGAAACGAAGCCATACAGATCAAAAGTATGGATTTTAACACTACCGACCCCCTCAATTTCAGACCTGCAGCTAAGCTAAACCGCGAGGCTGTTCTGCAACAAACAAAAAAGCCGGGCTACGTTTCCGCACCCGGCCTTTTAGAGTCTTCTTTCGCGCTCTTAGATGCCGAATTCCGATTTCAGCGCGTCAACCAGATCGGTCTTCTCCCAGGAGAAGCCACCGTCATCGGTTGGCTTGCGGCCAAAGTGACCGTAAGACGACGTGCGGGTATAGATCGGCTTGTTGAGGCCCAGATGTTCGCGAATGCCGCGTGGGCTCAGGTTCACCATCTGCTGCAGAACGTTCGACAGATGCTGTGGGTCCACCCGTGGCTGGTCGCCCCAGAGATCCACATACACCGCGAGCGGCTTGGAGATGCCAATGGCGTAAGCAAGCTGGATCGTGCAGTTGTTCGCGAGGCCTGCTGCCACCACATTCTTGGCAAGATAGCGCGCCGCATAGGCGGCCGAGCGGTCCACCTTGGTCGGATCTTTGCCCGAGAAAGCACCGCCACCGTGGGGGGCTGCGCCGCCATAAGTATCCACAATGATTTTGCGGCCGGTGAGACCCGCGTCGCCGTCAGGCCCGCCAATGACGAACTTGCCAGTCGGGTTCACATAGAACTCGCCTTCCGGGCACATCCAGCCTTCCGGCAGCACGCTTTCCACATGCTTGCGCACGAGCGCGCGCAGGTCTTCCTGGGTCACGCCATCCTTATGCTGAGTGGACACCACAACAGACGTGGCACCAACTGGCTTGCCGTCCACATAGCGGAGCGTCACCTGGCTTTTGCTGTCGGGCTCAAGCTCTGGCGCTTCCCCGGAATGACGGGCGGCGGCAAGGGATTTCAGGATGCGGTGCGAGAAATCGATCGGCGCTGGCATCAGGCTTTCGGTTTCGTCGCAGGCATAACCGAACATGATGCCCTGGTCGCCTGCACCTTCGTCCTTGTTGCCCGCGGCGTCAACGCCCATGGCAATATCGGCCGACTGTTCGTGCAGGTGATTTTCGAACACCGCATTCTTCCAGTGGAAGCCGTCCTGTTCGTATCCGATTTCACGGACAGCATTGCGCGCGACCTCTTCGATATCGCCCTGCACACTTTCAGGACCACGAACCTCACCCGCCAGGATAATCCGGTTGGTGGTGACCATGGTTTCGCACGCCACACGCGCTTCTGCGTCAGCCCCCAGATAGAGGTCAACAACACTGTCGGAAATCCGGTCGGCTACCTTATCCGGGTGGCCTTCTGAAACGGATTCACTGGTGAAAACATATTCACTCATTCTTCTCTCCTCGAGACAAAGGGAGGATGCCTGATCAGCCCCTAGTAGCGGTAATGTTCCGGCTTGAACGGACCTGCCACATTGAGGCCCAGATACTTGGCCTGGTCTTCACTGAGCTCTGTGAGCTTGGCGCCCAGCTTACCGAGGTGCAGCGCGGCCACTTTTTCGTCCAGGTGCTTTGGCAGCACATAAACATTGCGGTCGTACTTGGTGTGGTTTTCCCACAGCTCGATCTGCGCCAGCACCTGGTTGGTGAAAGATGCGGACATCACAAAGCTTGGGTGACCGGTGGCACAGCCCAGGTTCACGAGGCGGCCTTTGGCGAGCACGATCAAGCGCTTGCCATCCGGGAACACAACTTCGTCCACCTGTGGCTTCACTTCTTCCCACTTCATGTTGGAAAGGGCCGCGATCTGGATTTCGCTGTCAAAGTGGCCGATGTTGCACACAATGGCGCGATCTTTCATGTCGCGCATATGGTCAAGCGTGATCACGTCCTTGTTGCCTGTGGCGGTAACGAAAATATCGCCCACCTTGGCGGCATCATCCATGGTCACGACTTCATAGCCTTCCATGGCGGCCTGCAGTGCACAGATCGGGTCGATTTCAGTAACCATCACGCGTGCGCCCTGGCTGCGGAGCGATTCGGCGGAGCCTTTGCCCACGTCGCCGTAACCGCAAACAACTGCAACCTTGCCCGCGATCATCACGTCAGTCGCGCGCTTGACGCCGTCGACCAGGCTTTCGCGGCAACCATAGAGGTTGTCGAACTTGGACTTGGTCACACTGTCGTTGACGTTGATCGCCGGAACCGCGAGGCGGTCTTCCTTGGCCATTTCATAAAGGCGCATCACACCGGTGGTGGTCTCTTCGGAAATGCCCTTCACGCCGTCCATCAGCTCTGGATAATCTTCGTGCATGATCACAGTCAGGTCACCGCCGTCATCCAGGATCATGTTCGGCACCCAGCCGTCAGGACCTTTGATGGTCTGGTGAATACACCAAACGGCCTCTTCCTCGGTTTCACCTTTCCAGGCAAATACAGGAATGCCGGACGCGGCCATGGCCGCCGCAGCGTGATCCTGGGTTGAGAAGATGTTGCAGCTGGACCAGCGCACCTCAGCGCCAAGCGCCGTCAGCGTTTCAATCAGAACTGCGGTCTGGATGGTCATGTGCAGACAGCCGGCAATGCGCGCGCCCTTCAGGGGCTGGCTTTCGCCGAATTCTTCCCGAAGCGCCATCAGGCCTGGCATCTCGGTTTCTGCTATTCTGATTTCTTTCCGCCCCCAGTCGGCAAGCGAAATATCGGCAACTTTATAATCGGTCATGGATTTGATCCTGCTTCACTCAAGGGCCAGCATAAAGGCATTACGGCCAAACTAAATTCGGCCCCTTATAGCAGGCAGGATCGAAAAGATAAAGATTTCTTTATATAATGAAGATTAGATACTTATTCATCTTCACCGAACCGGCTCGACACCATGGCAGACAAGGCTTCGACCGCGGCAAATGCATCGTCCCCTTCTGCTGAAATCTCAATGTCGTCGCCCTTGGCGGCGCCCAGCATCATCAGCCCCATGATTGAGGTGCCAACCACGCTGACACCGTCTTTGGACACGGAGACGATGGCATTATAGCGCCCGGCTTCCGTTGCAAACCGGGCGGATGCTCTCGCATGAAGCCCGCGCGCATTCACGATGGACACGCGTTTCTTTTCACCAGCTACAGCCATACTCACTTCTGTTTCACTCCCCAGCACTGCGCTCTGGACCCCTGCAGACCGCCGCATCTTCTTTCTTATACCGTCAGCCGCCCAAGACCTGACTGGCAACATTGATATATTTCACGCCTGCTTCTTTGGCAGCCTCAACTGATTCTTCCAATGTCGACCCGTGCCGAACGCTAGCCAGCTTGATCAGCATTGGCAAGTTGATCCCTGCGATGACTTCGGTCTTGCCCTTTTCAAGAAGAGAAATCGCCAAGTTCGACGGCGTGCCACCGAACATGTCGGTCAGCAGCACAACACCGCTGCCACTATCTACTTCCTTGACCGCATCCATGATCTGCTGACGACGCAGCTCCATGTCGTCGTCCGGCCCGATGCAAATGGCACGAATCTGCTCTTGTGCACCAACCACGTGTTCGGTCGCGGCAACAAATTCGTCCGCCAATCGCCCGTGGGTCACCAACACCATGCCAATCATACACAAACCCTCTTTTTTCTTCCTGGCCCCTAAGCCTAATGCCTGACTACTGCGGGTCGTCCCCGGTAATTTCCCGGTGATAGAGATTGACGGCCATGCCGTCCAGTTTCATTCGCGCCGCAATGGTTTCCGCAACGGCGACAGAACGATGTTTGCCACCTGTACAGCCAAATGCAAGCGTCAGATACGATTTTCCTTCCTGGCCGTATCGCGGCAGCAGGAACTCCAGCAGGTCTTCGACCTTGTCGATAAAGGGATCAAAGCCTTCATCCGCCTTGACGAAATTGGCCACGGCCTCTTCTCGCCCGGTGTGGGGTTTCAACTCCGGCACATAGTGCGGGTTCCTCAGGAACCGGACATCCAGCACCATATCAGCGTCGCGCGGCACGCCGTGCGCAAACCCGAAAGACATGAAGGTCACGATCAATTTCGGCAGCGCCTCGCTAGCGAAACGCCCGAGCACCGTGCGGCGTGTTTCCGCCCCCGTACGCCCCGTGGTATCGATCATGCCGTCAACATGAGGTCGGATATGAGACATCATATCCCGCTCGCGTCGGATGGCTTCCCGGAGCAAGAGACCCTTGCCCAATGGATGCAGCCGCCGTGTCTCTGAAAAGCGCTTCATCAGCTCATCGTCTGATGCGTCCATGAAAAGAACATGCAGTGCCACGTCCGTGATCTGGCGCAGGTCCGTGATGGTCTCAGCGAACTGTTCCGGGGAAAAGTGCAAGGTACGGCTGTCGATCCCCACCGCAAGGGGTGTCATATCGCCCGCGCTGCGCGCCTCGTCCACAAGCCGCTCCAACATGGTCAGCGGCAGGTTATCGATGGCCTGATAGCCGATGTCCTCAAACGAATGCAGCGCAGAAGATTTACCTGCGCCCGATAGCCCGGTCACTATTACCAGCTGTCGTTTGCCGTCCGCGGCTTCAGCCATAAGGTTATCCCTTTTTATAATCCTCGACACCCAACCCTAGCTGATCCGGATAACGGATGGCGAGTTCAATTTTCTGTGGCGTGCTGACATCAAAGGCATGCAGCCTCAGGCAGGGCAGCGAGACGCCTTCTAGCTCAACAAACGCCTTTTCCGGCAACCGCTCAACGCTATCTGCGTCCGTCAGGTCAACCACCAGTTTGACCAAGGCCGTCTTGATCGCGGGCAGCGACATAATGCCAATGCCGCGCACCTCGATCAGGCCATAAAGGCTGTCGGGTGCCGACCCCACAAGGCCGCGGCGCCGGGCATCCAGGATCACCTGGTCGTCCGCCACGAGAACGGCGCCGCGATCCATCAGCCTGAGCGCGAGGTCTGACTTGCCCATGCCTGAAGGCCCGCGCAGCAGGACACCGCCGCCGACCAGATCAACCAATGTACCGTGGATGTTATTCACTGGGGTCTGCCCCTCAAAGTTGCCCGTCACAAGCGCCCGCATCATGCGGACATGGGCAACTCTACGATAAAGCGGGCGCCCAATACAGTCGCATTCTCGCCAATCCGGTTTTCAGCGCGGATCATGCCGGAATGAGCCTCAACGACCTGGCGGGAGATGGCCAAGCCAAGGCCAGAGTGCTTGCCAAAATCTTCGGTGTCAGGACGTTCCGAATAAAAGCGACTGAAGATCTTTTCTTCGGCACCTTCGGGCAGGCCGGGGCCCTCATCGTCCACCATCACGATCACCCAGCGGTCCTGACGCTCCAGCGTCACGGTGACCTTCGCGCCCCTGGGACTGAAGCTGATGGCATTATCAATCAGGTTGCACCACACCTGTCCCAGCCGCGCCTCGACGCCGGCAATCATGAACACGTTGGGTTCATATTCATCCAGCACCACTTCAACCTCGCCGCTGTTCTGCGTGGTCTCATAGGATTCCACCAGCACACCGAGCATCACAGCCAAGTCGACAGGCTCGGTCTGGGCGCGGGTCAGCTCGGCCTCCAGCCGGGAGGCGTTCGAGATATCGGTGATCAACCGGTCGATCCGTTTCACATCGTCGCGCAGGATGGCGAAAAGTTTGGCCTGAACGTCAGGCTTGTCCGTCATTGCCAATGTCTCAAGCGCGCTGCGCATGCTTGAGAGCGGATTCTTGATCTCATGTGCCACATCGGCGGCGAACTGCTCCACCCGGTCGATCTGGTTATAAAGCGCCTGCGTCATGTCCGACAGGGACCGCGACAGGTCGCCGATCTCGTCCATCCGCTCGGCAAACTCGGGGATATTCTCTTCGCGGCCAATGGCCTGGCGGACCCGCTCTGCCGCCCGCGCCAGCACCCGGATGGGTCGCACCAGAGTACGCCCCAGAAAGAAACTGAGAAGCAATGTGAGCACCAGCGCGCCCACGAAAACCTTCACCGTCAGCATCTGTTCCTGGCGCACGATGGCGTCGATGTCGTCGGTTTGGGACGTCAGCAACATCACCCCCAGAATGCGGCGGAAGCGCTGCACCGGCACGGCGATATTGATAATATAGCGGCCATCCTCGCGCACCCGTAGCTGGGTCATGGTTTCGCCTTCAAGCGCGGCCATCACCTCTAGAAAATCTTCACCGCGCATGCCGGGGCGGTCCACGCTTGGCGGCGCCTCTATACGCTCCGTGATGCTGTCCAGCAGCCGGTGAACGGCATCTTCCAGCTGTTCATCAAAACTGATCTGGGCGTCCAGCGCCGGCAGTTCTTCTTCAACCAAGCGTTTGTCGCCCGCCAGAAAACGGCTGTCGGCGATCATGCGGCCGTCGGTTGCGAACAGACGGGCCCGGTTGTCGGTTGGCCCCACAAGGCGTGTCAGAATCTGGCGTGCTGGCGCCAGGTCAATATCCACAGCTTCCGGCCCGCCGGCCGCCGATTCCCCAAGCGCACCTGCAATAATCTGGGCCTGTACGGTCAGGGTGCGGATGCGTTCGCCGATCAGGTTGGCGCGAAACTGGTTCAGATACAGCACGCCGCCCACAAGGATAATCAGCGCAATGGCGTTAACCGCCATGATGCGCACCATCAGGGGCGACAGGCCGCGCGAATAGTGCCGCGGCCGCGCAGATTGCTTTGCGCGGCGCCGGCGACCCTGTGCCGATTTTCTTTTATGCTCGGTTTCGGTCATACATTTGTGCTGATCATGTCATGCACAAAGCTTAGTCGTCGCTGTAGCGGTAGCCAACACCATAAAGTGTCTCGATCGCATCAAAATCGTCCGCCACGGCCCGGAACTTTTTCCGCAGCCGCTTGATATGGCTGTCGATGGTGCGGTCATCCACATAAACGTCGTCGGAATAGGCAGCGTCCATCAGCTGGTCGCGGCTTTTCACGTGCCCTGGGTGTTGCGCCAGCGTTTTCAGGATCAGGAATTCGGTCACGGTAAGCGTCACGTCCTTGCCCGCCCAGGTCACGCGGTGACGCATCGGGTCCAGCACCAGGCGGCCGCGCTCCATCACCTCATCGCCTGGCTCAACCGGGCCTTCCTCAGGGTCGCGCTTGTTCATTTCCATGCGACGGAGAAGCGCGCGGATGCGTTCAATCAGCAGGCGCTGGGAAAAGGGTTTGCCGATATAGTCGTCCGCGCCCATCCGAAGGCCCAGAAGCTGGTCGATTTCCTCGTCCTTGGAGGTCAGGAAAATCACCGGCATGTCGGTCACTTCCCGAAGCTTGCGCAGAAGCTCCATCCCGTCCATGCGCGGCATCTTGATATCCAGTACCGCAAGGTCCGCAGGGTTCTTGGACAAGGCTTCCCATGCTTTCTGCCCATCCGGGTAGGTGCGGACGCGGAAGCCTTCGGCCTCCAGCGCGATTGTCACCGACGTCAGGATATTCCGGTCATCGTCAACCAGTGCGATTTGTGCTGTCATAGTGTCCCCTCAAGTCCACCGCGCCGGGGCGCCTGGTGGCCGCTTTTTCCATTTTGGCTTGGGCGGGAGTGTGGGCCCCCACCTAAAGCCCTGTCAAGATTAAGCGTTAGGCTGACTTTAAGTCCAAAAAAAGGCGCATAATGGACACTGCGGGGGCAAATTCATCGGGGTGACGGAAAATATCCAATCCCAAGAGTCCAAATGCTTACCGGTACTTAGCATTTTGACAGCGCTATCATTTTGAAATCATTCAGATTCTGGTTGATTTTAGGGGGTATATCCGCAAGTTTATCGGCCTTCCCGAGATGGGTCGGGACAAGAATTGACCAGGGCCGACACGCGCGCGTGAAAATCGAATGAGCCCGGCATGAATTGCTCCGGAACGCTAGCCCCGGAGCGCCCCAATAAATCACTTGGAGGACAAGACGTTGCAAGTCTTTGGCGCCTGTCTAAGCACCGTCGGTCTTGATGCCCAGGGCATCCTTGACACCGGAAATCAATACTGGAACCTGGGCACAGAAGCCCTTTATGAAGAATCGATTCGCCGCGGCGAAGGCCAGATTGCAAAAGATGGCCCGCTTGTGGTGAAAACCGGCAAACACACCGGCCGGTCCGCAAGCGACAAATTCACCGTTCGCGACGCGATGACCGAAGACACCATCTGGTGGGGCGATACCAACCGCCCGATGACGCCGGAACAGTTCGACACCCTGCATGCAGCGTTCCTTGCCCACATGAAAGGCAAGGATCTTTTCGTTCAGGACCTGTGGGGCGGCTCCGACCCGGAAAACCGCGTCGCCGTTCGGACCGTTGGCGAATACGCCTGGCACAGCCTGTTCTGCCGCACCATGCTGGTACGCCCGCGCGAGGACGAACTGAAGGGCATGGCGCCGCAGTTCACCGTGATCAACCTGCCAAGCTTCCGCGCTGACCCTGAAACAATGGGTTGCCGGTCCGAGACAGTGATCGCAGTCAACTTCTCCAAAGGCCTGGTGCTGATCGGCGGTACGGAATATGCGGGCGAGAACAAGAAATCCGTGTTCTCCATCCTCAACTATCTGCTGCCGGAAAAAGGCATCATGCCGATGCACTGCTCCGCCAACATCGGCCCAGAGGGCGATGTGGCCATCTTCTTCGGCCTCAGCGGCACCGGCAAGACCACGCTTTCGGCTGACAGCAGCCGCACGCTGATCGGCGACGACGAGCACGGCTGGTCCGACGACAGCGTCTTCAACTTTGAAGGCGGCTGTTACGCCAAGATGATCAATCTGTCCGCTGAAGCTGAGCCAGAAATTTACGCCACCACCAAGCGTTTCGGCACCATCCTCGAAAACGTGGTGATGGACGAAAACACCCGCGTGCTGGACCTGGACGACAACACGCTGGCGGAAAACACCCGCGCGGCCTACCCGATCCATTTCATTCCGAATACATCGGAAGAAAACCGTGGCGGCAAGCCAAAGAACATCATCATGCTGACAGCGGATGCGTTCGGTGTCCTGCCTCCGATCGCGCGTCTGACGCCAGAGCAGGCCATGTATCACTTCCTTTCAGGTTACACCGCGAAGGTTGCCGGCACTGAAATCGGCGTGAAAGAGCCACAGGCGACTTTCTCAACCTGTTTCGGCGCGCCTTTCATGCCGCGTCACCCAAGCGTGTATGGCGACCTTCTTCGGAAGAAAATCGCCGAAGGCGGCGTGAACTGCTGGCTTGTGAACACCGGCTGGACCGGCGGCGTTTACGGCGTTGGCCACCGCATGCCGATCAAGGAAACCCGTGCCCTGTTGCACGCGGCGCTTGACGGTAGCCTGAACAATGCCCCGATGCGCATCGACGAGAACTTCGGCTTCGAGGTTCCTGTGGAAGTGCCGGGCGTTGACGCCAAGATTCTGAACCCGCGCGACACGTGGGCAGACAAAGACGCCTACGACGCCAAAGCGGCGCACCTTGTGGGCCTCTTTATCAAGAATTTTGAAACATTCGCCGACCATGTGGACGACAGCGTGCTGGCCGCCAGCCCACGCCAGACGCCAAAAGCCGCCGAATAAGCGTTTCAAAATCCAGACATGAAGAAAGCGCGGAGCCACCCGGTTCCGCGCTTTTTTGTATTGTTATCGCACCCAGTCCCTCATAGCATTCCAGCTGAATGGGGGAAATCATGCGCATACTAACACTTTGCATAATGCTGCTATGCTCAACGCCACTGTTTGCGATTGACACTTCGCATGAAGAAATTTTCAAACAACTAACTGCTGTCTCCAAAACTGGCGATCCCGAAGCCCAATATCATCTGGGCATGATGTATCACGTCGGGATCGGTACCGAGCGCGACTATGTGGCAGCTTACAGACTTTTTGAAACCTCGGCACAAGCGGGACATCCGCTTTCAGCATATAAAATAGGCTGCTATTATGCCGGGCAAGGCGGCGATCTAGTCGAAGCGGACCATACTTTGGCACTTAAATACAAGCTTATCGCTGCCGAGGCAGGATATTCCTTGGCACAATATGATGTGAGCCTTCTCTATTCAAACATGGGAGAAGATGCGACGGCACTCGATTGGCTTAGTCGTGCGGCTAACCAAGGCTATTCTGATGCGCTATTGATGCAGTCTTTTAAGTACAATGTGGGCCTTGGAATTGCCCGAAACCCTAAATTGGCATTTGTGTACTTTCGCCTAGGAATGCGCGCGCGGCAGCAAAGCCTCAACGGCGAAGCTGTCGAAATTCTCCAGCTTCTTGAATCCGAAATGTCCTCCGATGAACTTCAGGAAGCGAACGAAATGGTTTTGGATTTCACCCCGCACCCATCGGAATTGACACTGAAGGCCAGCAGTGGCATCGAAGCTGCGATAACATATCTTGAGGCAGCAGGGGATTAACCGGCCTCGACCTCATGCTTGATGCGGATGCGGTCTTGGGGCGAGACGCCCAAAAGGCCGGACACTTTGGCCAGCACGTTTTCTTCGAAATTGTCGATATGCTTGTCGGCGAAGGCCACGCGCCACAGAAGGCGCACGATTTCCTGTCGTTCTTCGTTATCGAGTTCCTTGGCGATAGTGCGGGTGAAGGCATAAAGGCAGGTGGCGTCTGACTGGTCACGTTCCGCGCGTGTCAAAAGCTCAGCAGCCTCCCGGTTTGTCAGGTCGAAATGCTCTTTCACGCATTCTTCCAGCTGGTCGCGCTCGTCGCTTGTGAACTCACCGTCCGCTTTCGAGACCTGCACCAAAAGCGCCGCGGTCGCCAACTCAAGCCCCGATGCGCCGGTCTCATCTTCGCCCTTCAGGCCCAGGATTTTGCTGATTCTCTCAAACATGGCTACTCCTTCACCCCCTATAACTAGGCATTGTAACGCTAACTGCCAATGCCCCATGCGGCAGACCGCACCTTAGCGACGACGGGTAGCCGTGCCAAGCAGTGTGGATCAGCCCACGTCCACCATTTGTGATTTCTGCGCCAGACGTTCCGGTGGGAAGCAGATGGTGATACGGGTGCCTTCACCGAGCTTGCTTTTGACCTCCATATCGCCGCCATGCTGGCGCACCAGCACCCCGCTGAGCGGCAGGCCGATGCCCACACCCGCATTACGGCGCCGGCGTTCGCTGTCTGCCTGGCCGAAGCGCGACAGCACCAGCGGCAGGTCTGCCTCTGCAATACCAATCCCGGTGTCGGCCACTTCAATGTGGAGGCCCGCCTCATTGGCACTGAGCGCGATGTTGATCTTGCCCTTTTCCACATTGAATTTGATGGCATTGTTGATGAGATTGATCAGCACCTGCCGGATCTTGCGCTCATCACCCAAAAGCTGCGGCAGCTTCTTCTGGCATTCAAGCTTCATGGTCACGTCATGCTGTTCGGCCAACAGGCTGAGGATGTTCATGACTTCCACCGCCAGGGCTTCCACATCGATCCGGTCGGCCTTCACATCATCCACCCCTGCTTCGATCCGCGCCAGGTCAAGGAGGTCGTCCACCAATTCCAGAAGGTGGGTGCCTGAATTATGGATGTCGCGGGCGTAATCCTTATAAAGCGCGTTCCCCAGCTTGCCGAGAAGCTCGCGCGACATCAGTTCCGAAAAGCCGATGATGGCATTCAGCGGTGTCCGAAGTTCATGGCTGAAAGTGGCCAGGAAGTGGCTTTTCGCGTTCGAGGCCTGCTCCGCCTCCCTGAGCGCCACATCAAGCGCCAGCGCCCGGTTCTGCAGGTCGCGGTTGGTGTCCTCCAGGCTGGCCATCAGCATGTCGCGCTCGTGCTCAACCCGGCGTGCCTGCACCACAAAAGCGTGGGCATGCATCATGATCACTGCGAAGATGATGAACTGCGACCATTCCAGCGACGAGGGTACCACGCCCGATACAGACAGGATTTCATAGGCGCCGTAAATCAGGCCGCCCAGGCTGACGGAAATGGCCTCGCGCCGGACTTCCGGGGTTTTGATGCTGGCGTGGAACACCGAATAGATCACCATGCAGATGATCGACATCCACAGGATCTGCACCGGCTCGCGCGTCAGGGTAATGGTCCCCGGCGGGAAAAACGGCGCCAGAATGGTAGCGAAGAAAATCATTGCGCAGGAGATGCCGATGATCGCCTTGTCGACCAGAAGCCGCTTCCCCGGTCGCAGAAGGTCGATGACAAACAGATAGTAAGCCAGCGCAATGAAATAGAGCGACAGATACTCGAGGTCATATTTTCGCGCCAAGCTGAAGGACGGGATATAATCCCAGATCAGGTCGCTCACAAAGGCCGCCCGAACGGCCGCCGCAATGGCCAGCAGCGCAAAAAACATGTGCGAGCGGGAGGTCCGCCGCCGGTATCCCATAACCAGGGCGGCAATACCCACGAACAACAGTACGATCACGAGGGCGCTCGGCAGTCCCGTGGCACGATTTTCCATCGCGGCCATGCGCCACCGAAGGTCCAAGAGCGGTACCTCAATCATGCCACCCTGCTTGTGGATATAGTTCGACAGCTGGACCACCAGCGTGAATTTCTGGGTGCCATAGGGCAGGGAAATCATCGGTGTGGCCGGGTTGGCAACCACCTGCTCGCCCTCGGGTTCCAGCTCCCCATTCTTGAACAACAGCCAGGTCTGTGGCGAGCCGTCGGCGTTTTCAGCCACCGCATAAATATGGGAGACCGACCGGAGCGTTCCCATCCAGAAGGCATAGGAATTATCGTCCTCAGGCAGGATGATTTCCCGGCAGTAAGTGGCTTTGCCGTGGCCGCTTGTCAGGCTGGCCGTGAAGGCTGGCCCCCATACATCAGGCGCTGTGACGGCTTCGGCGCTGCCTTTGCCACAGGCGGTTGCCATCAGGCTGCCCGGCGTCACGATCTGGTCACGATAAACGAACCAGCCACCATCAAGCTTCATCGGGCCATCGCGCTCAGGAACAGGATGGGGGGCGGGGTCACCTTGTGCCCAGCCGACAGACGAACCCAACAGCATCACCAGTGATGCAAGCAGCCAAATCAGGCTATGACAACGATGCTGTCTTTCGATTTCAGGGTCGCACAAATGCATTCACACACCATTTGGCGCAAACCGGCAGCCGACCTGAATACAAGCAGCCCCCGGTTGCACCCGGGTCATCTATCCCCCACAGGCGCCAGTTTGCACCAGCATGGCTCGGCGTGGCAAGAAATTGAGTCAGCGCCCAACCTGGCCGTGTCAGCCGACAGTGTAGGAAAGGATGCGGGATATATGCGCGAATGGGCGGCCGCTTTCCTCCGCCCAGTCGTTGAAGGCCGCCTGCACCGCCCGCATGGCGCCCTTGCCGGTCGGGGCCTTGTCCACAACGCCTTCCCGGATCAGGGCAGCCACCACATCCTGCGACAGCGCCCAGCCGTCACGGCCCAGATAGCGCAGGAAAATCTGCCCTGTCATACCGCCCAAACGACCGCCGCGTTTCTTGAGCATCTCCAGAAGCCCGACAAAATCCTCAGCCGGCCAGTCGGCGATGCATTTGGCGGCAGAGCCATATTCGTCCTCAAGATCACACACCAGGATGGCATTGTCGCGCACAGTCAAAATCTTGGGACCGTTCCTGACAATGCGGGTATCCTTGATCAGGCTGTCCAGGTCGTCATCGGACATGAATTTCCAGCGAACAGGCACAAAGCCCTCGAAGGCTTCCTCGAACCCCGGCCATTTGTTATCGATCACCTTCCAGCTGAAACCCGCCTGGAATACGGCTTTGGTCATGCCCGCCAGGATGCGGTCTTCCGGGATGCCGTACAGCTCCTCGGGTGTCTTGATTTCCGGCAGCATGCCTTCCACGATCTCGACGCTGCCTCTACGGTCCGCCGCTATTTCAAGAATTTCTGCAAATGTGCGCATGTTCTTATCCTCGCTGACATTTTCGCGCATGCTAGCGCGCACCGGAGGACGGGTCCATAGGCTAACGCTTTAGTAAAGCGCGAAAAAAAAGCCGGTACAGCCTTGCAGATTTTGAAACTATCCTTATTTTCTAAATAAATTAATTTATAAAAAGGACAGCGCGATGGATCTCAATCAAGTTACGCTCGGCGCCACTGACCTGAACGCCAGTATCGAATTCTACAAAACCCTGGGGCTCCGGCTGATTGTTCATTCTGCCGATCACTATGCCCGGTTCGAATTACCCAGCGGCAATACCACCTTCTCGCTGCACAAGGTGGACGCCGACCGGACCAACACCGGCAGCGGGCTGGTCTATTTCGAGGTGCCAGATGTGGACGCCGAAGTGGCGCGGCTGGAGGCTCAAGGCATTGCCTTTGACACCCAACCGAAGGATCAGCGCTGGCTGTGGCGCGAAGCCTACCTGACCGACCCTGCGGGTAACCGCCTGTGCCTCTATCACGCAGGCCCCAGCCGACGCTACCCGCCCTGGCGCATCAACAATTGAGGAAGTTTGGCCTCTGGCTGGACGATCGCTGCATCATGCAGTATATCAGCCAGTCACCGCCCTTGTCGCCAACCCGGTTCGAGGCGGTTCGTTGCAGAAAAATGGTCCAAGTTGAGTTACACTGAGCGCATGGCGAACGACTATATCAAAAGTTTTGGGTTCCCCCGCTGGGGCGAATATGGCCGCGACAAGGACGCGGAGCCCGTGCGCATGTGCGACTATTCCGGCTGCGCGGAAAAGGGCGCTCATCCGGCGCCCAAGTCACCCGGTTCACCTGAACGCTGGTACTTCTGCCGCCCGCATGCGGCTGAATATAACCGCAACTGGGACTTCTTCCAGGGCATGAGCGACGAAGAAGCCCAGCGCCATATGAATGACGGCAGCGAATCATCCGATGCCTTCTCTAGCGCCCGCACCTTCGAGTGGGGCGGCGCCATTGATGATGACGGCTTCACCAGCACGGAAAATGCCGCCTATGACGCTCTCGAGCTTGACCCCGGTGCGGGGCAGGACGAGCTGAAGAAACAGTATCGCAAGCTTGCCAAAATCTATCACCCCGATGCCAACCCCGGCGACCCGGCAGCGGCAGAGCGCTTCCACCAGATTCAAAGCGCCTACGACCGCCTCAAGGACAAAAACGCCTAGGCCTGCCTCTGCATTTGTTTCAGCTTGCCAAGCGACCACCAAAGCCCAAACGCATAGGGCGCTGCCACCAGCATGAATTCGAACAGGAAGGCGCTGAAGCCGCCAAACTGCAGATATTCGCCAAACTCGATACGGCTTTCGGTGAACCTGCCCGCGAGCAGGTCGGCGATAATCGGTGTTGCGAAAATCAGCAAGATGAAGCCGTCGAACATGGCGATAAAAGCGTTCCTCAGGTCATTCCGGTTCTGCACCGCAATGGCTGCACATGCCGTTGCACCAACCAGCACGAAACTGGCAAACACCAACACCTCGAACCCCTTGTCGGCATGCACGAGACCACCGTTATAGCCCACATAATTAGGGTCGAGTGACCCGCGAAACGGCGCGGCAGCGTGAATGAAGGCCACCGGCAGGTGCACCAGCCCAACCAGTAACGCACGCCAGTCCCACTGCCGCTTCAGGGCGTAAAAGACAAACACACCAAATGAGATGATCATCACCGGAAAGCCCACATACGCCCAATTTACAGCTGCAAAATCCATCAGGTCCCTCCCTGCCAAAATATGACTCCATACAGCACTGTATTGTGTTGACATTATTAACCTAGCTTGTCAATACAGTACTGTATGGAAACAGAACGCAAAGATCTGGGGCGCGAGGACTGGATCAAGGCCGGGATGACCGCCTTGTTCGAGGAAGGCATTCGTGCGGTCAAAGTTGACCGGCTGGCCAAGCGGCTGAAGATCACCCGCGGCAGCTTCTATTGGCATTTCAAGGATCAGGCCGACCTGCTGCAGTCCATGATCAGTCATTGGACGGAAGACCAGCTGGGGCACGCCAAAGCGCTGGAATCAGATGCGGGCGCGCCAACCGGGCTGGCGCGCATCCGAGCCATCATCGAACGGATCAGGGATAAGGATATCGAACATGACGTGGCCATGCGGGTATGGGCTTATGACCACAAACCCGCAGCCGACGCGGTTGCGATAGTTGACACAGCCCGGCTGCGGCTTGTTGAAGCCTCGTTTGCCGAGACGGGCCTACCTAAGGCCGACGCCCATTTCCGCGCCCATCTACTCTACTACTTCCAGCTTGGAGACCAGCTTTCTCGCGAACGCCCCACGAAAGAGGAGCGCGATACCCAGTTCGAGATGCTGACAGACCTGCTGGCGCGAAAGTGAGCGCTTAAGGCCCCTAGAGGACCAGCATCGCCAGCGCGATGATCACTGCAAGGGTACCCAGAAAAGAACCCCAAATCCATATGACAGCCCACCCAAACTGGCTGTCAGCTTTAATTTCATGTTCGGCACCACCCAACCGCAGCGCCCTGCCGCTGGTTTCTTTTTCCACTTCAAGGGCCGCAGCTTCCTGGTCATATTCCCGACCGCAAGCAGAACAGGTCACCGCCTGATGCCTATTTTCTCTGAAATCAAAGTTGGGCTTTAGCCACTGACGACATTCTTCATTCTGACATAGAAATCCGCCTGCCATGATACCCCCATCGTGAACACTATTAAGCCGATAGGTTAACTTGTCCTCAGGCCACCTCAAGGGGAATCTTGAAGCCTTCCTTGAAAGTATCGATCGCGACTATGGTCTCAAATCGGCCAATGGACGGGTTGGAGAATAGATATTCGCGCGTGATGCGGTCGAAATCCTTCATGTCCTTCACTGTCATGATCAGTACAAAATCCGTCTGCCCGGTCACATAGTAACACTGCTGCACCTCAGGCACGCTTGCCATCTGCTGCTTGAAAGTCTCGATGGTTGCCTCACCCCCACAGGAGAAGACCACCTGCACGATCAATGTGGTCCGGCCGCCGAGTGATTTAGGACACAGAATGGCGACCTCTTTCTTGATAGTACCGTCCTCCCGCAGCTTCTTGATGCGCCGCTGGGTTGCCGCAGGTGACAGGCCGACCTTTTCGGCAATCACTTCTGATGTCTGGCGGCTGTTATCCTGAAGCTCATTGAGGATTTTGATGTCAAAATTGTCAATTTCAGCCATTTGCGTATTTTTTCCGCGATTTTTTTCAAAATTACGAAGAACTTTATCATCAAACTGTAAAATTTGCGAAGAATAAACGTGCCACTGGCCCCATATTATTCAAAACAAGAAACCGACAGCAGGATAGAAAGATGACCGATCATATTCAGCGTGCCCCTGCGCTTGGCGCCCTCCCTGTACCGCCAGCCCCCCTTGTTGGTATTGTTTGCGGCCTGTCGGCAGCTTTCATCTGGGGCACCTGGCCGGTCGTGACGTCCATTGGCGTCAATGCCGATGCGCTCACCCCCTTTCAGCTTGTTCTGCTCAGGTTCGCCGTGGCTGGCCCCTTGCTGCTGCCTTTTGCTTTTCGTGGCAACCCGGGCCTGAAGGAATGGGGCCAGGCGCTGGTGATGATGCTGGGCGCAGGCTTCCCCTATAGCCTTGTGGTCTCAAGCGCGTTTGAACATGCGCCCGCTGGCCACGGCGGGGTGATCATACCCGGCACCATGCTGGTGACCAGCCTCGTGCTGGCGCACATCTGGTTCGGGGAGAAAATCACCCGCACCCGGGCCCTTGGCGCCGCGGCCATCATCACCGGGCTTGTCTGCCTGGCAGGCGGCGGCATGGTTCCTTCCCTCAAGGGTGACCTCCTGTTTATGGCGGGCGGCCTGATGTGGGCGGGCTATACCTTCTTTGTACGCCAGTGGCCCACCAACGGGCTTGTGATTGCGGCGCGGGTCTCTGTGCTGTCTCTTCTCTTGGTGGCGATCGGCAGTGTGTTCGGCCTGGCCGACGGCATCACGGGCGTGGCGCGCGAGACGATCCTTACACAGGGCCTGTGGCAGGGCGTTGTCTCCGCCATCCTGGCACTGGTGCTTTTCAACAAGGCCGTTGGCTATCTGGGGACCAGCCGGGCAGCGACACTGAATGCCTTGATCCCGGTTGTCGCCGTGGTGCTGTCGTTCCTGGTGCTGGGCGAAGTGCCCTCGCCGGTTGAGCTTCTGGGCCTCGTGGCCATCATCGGCGGTATTGGCGTGGCCATGGGCGTGCGCCTTCGCAGGATAAGAAAGCCTTGAGCGACCACCCAACAACTTTTGTCAAAGGATGAAACCATACACTGGCACTTCAAAAGCGCCACCAACGAAACACCGCAGACATAACTATAACAGAACCCCTCCTGAGAAAGCTGAACCTCCCATTCAGGCTTACCTCAGCGCCTGTATCCCGAGTGCGGCCCACTGGCCCCGCTCGGGTTTCTTTTTTTCAGAGCATCATTGGGGTGTCAGGCCAACCAGATAGCGGTCCAGCAGCGCTTCAAGTGTGCGCCCGCAATTCAGCGCGCGGGCAGACCGGTTGATGTGGGCGATAAAAGCTTCTGTTTGCGGCCCCTTATGGCACACAACCACATCCTTGCTCTCCAACACGCTCAAATCTCGCGACACGGGATACCCAAGGTAACCGGGCTCACGCGCCTGCAGGAACCGCACGTCCAGATCAACCGCCACCAACGCGGCAACACGCCCGATATCGAGAAGCTGAAATCCTTGCTGCAGGGTTCGGCTGGGCAGCACCAGATCGGCAGGATGCCCCATCTGTTCAGCAATGAAAGGCACGTTGCCAACGCCGGTGTCGATAGCAATCATCTTACCCTTGAGGCTTTCGAATTCCTCAATCGGGTCCGCCCCTTTGGGCCCATAGAGCTTCATTTTGAAGGTAAAGATCGGGTCCGACACCAGAAGCTGCTTTCCGGAAAGTCCGAAGGGCTCATAGTAGCCAGCCACAGCAGAGCCCGCGAACAGACAATCACTGCCCCGCTGTACGAACTGGTTTTCCGCCCGCTTCAGCGGCGCCATTTTCAGCTCTACCGGTTGGTCATAGCCGTCGGTCAGCAATTCGAAGGCTTCATGGTAGGGGCCCGTGCCGTCTGGCTCAAATACGCCGCGCAGTTCGGTGCCGAATATCCGGAGCGGATCAGCCGCGCAAGCGCCGGATATGAACAGGCCCAAACAGGCCGAACCTATGATAATGCGCAAGGACAGACCTCATGCCTCCTCTCCCCCGAGACCATCAATGGTAGGCCACAGCAGAAGAGACATCAAGGGAATTGGCCGTTCCAGGCAAGGGGGGCCTAAAGCCCCTCACGGTAGCTTTCGAGCGACGCTTTCTGTGTACCGGCCGCAGTGAAATTCTCCTGTGCCAGCCAGGCGCGGAAGGCCGCCTTCAGGCCCGGCCATTCACTGTCCAGCATGGAATACCAGGCGCTGTCGCGGTTGCGGCCCTTGACCACCATGTCCTGTCGGAACGTGCCTTCATAAGAAAATCCAAAGCGGGTGGCGGCGCGCATGCTGGCGGCGTTGGCGTCATCGCACTTCCATTCGAACCTCCGGTAGCCCAGGTCATCAAACACATAGGCCGCCATCAGGTAAATGGCCTCGCTGGCAATGCGCGTGCGCTTGAGCTTTTCACCAAAGGCCACACAGCCCACCTCGGCGCTGCCGAAGGCTTCGCGAATACGCATATAGCTGGCCATGCCAAGGATTTCCAAAGTGGCTTTATCGCGGATCACCATGGTGCGCCAGCCGCCAAGCTGACGAATGGCCTCAAGCGAGTTTTCAAAAGCCTCTGCGCCGTCTTCAAACGGGCCGACGGGCATATAGTCCCACAAGTTCCGGTTCGCCTCACCCGCGACGGCCGCATACAGCCCATCCCGGTGCTGGGCCCAGTCCAGCGGTTCCAGCCTTGCATAGGTGCCTGAAAGCACCGCGTCACCTGGCACCTTACACCCGGTCCAATCCTTGAGGCTTGGTTTGGTCATACCGTCCATGGGCTTATCTCTTTTCTGGGGGAATGGATTTAATGGTCTGTGCGTAGGCCTTGTGGGCGTGACCGTCCACCGGTTTCAGAACCCGCTTGTCGCTAGGCTTCTGCCGGTTGCGCGACACCCCGGCCCGCCATTCGGTCGCCGGGCGAACGGGGCGCGACACAAAGCCGCCACCACAGTTGGGGCAAACGTTTTCCAGCACACTTTCCACGCAGTCCGCGCAGAAAGTGCACTCATAGGAACAGATCATGGCGTCGGTGGCGTCTGGCGCCAGGTCCTTGTCGCACTGTTCGCAGTTTGGCCTGATATCCAGCATCAAATTGTCCTACCTATTGTTCCAGTCATAACCCGGCATCAGCCGGTGATTGAGCGCCGCGCGCACACCTTCAGGCGCGCCCACGGGCCCACGCTGCTGTGTCGTCAGCGGAATGTGCCCGGACCAGACAGGCCAATCCACGTCCTCCGTATCGCCGTCACCCGGGCCGCCGTCGCGTACCTTGGCAGCGGCGTCCGTGATTTCCATCACCACCAGCGCCGTTGCCTTGCGTTCCTGGCCCGTGATCGGCCTCAGCTGCGACCAGCGGCCGGGGGCAAGCTGCTCGAAAAACAGTTCCATCTGGCGGTCAAACTCTGCGGTGTCGGTCACCAGCTCCGGGCGGCCATAACAGATGACGGACCGGTAATTGGCACTTGTGTTGAAAGCCGACCGCGCCAGCACAAGGCCATCCAGATGGGCCACGCTCACACACGCTTCCTTGCCGCTTGTCACCTCCCGGATCATGCGGCTTTTCGAGGCACCGTGCCAATAGAGCCGGTTGCCTTCACGCCAATAGCTGGTGGGAATAATCTGTGGTTGGCCGTCCACTTCATACGCCACATGGCACAGGAAGTGACTGTCGAGGATGCCGTATACGGTTTCCTCATCATAGCAGGCGCGCTTGTGGCCACGCTTTACCCGGTTTCGCTCGTTAATCGTGAACTCGGTCATGTCTTTTTCTCTGAACTCTGCCAGCCTCAGCACTGGACATGGCCGCAGCTTGCGATACTATTGATCCCACCAGAAGGTCCAATTCGTATTTTTTAAAGGGTCCAATTATGACTGGCGCCAACGCCCGCCGCCGTACCGACCGAATGGTGGAAACCCTGCTGACACCCGGCCTAAACCCGGAGAGCGACAAACCACTGAACGAGCAGCTGATGCTCCTTCTGCAGGACGCCATCCTGAACGGCCACCTGCATGCGGGGGACCGCCTGCCCGCAAGCCGCGCCATGGCCAGCCGCCTGGCGCTGTCGCGCAACACGGTGCTGGCAGCCTATGACCAACTGATGGCGGAAGGCTACCTGGAAAGCCGCGTGGGTGCAGGCACCTTTGTCAGCAGTGACCTGCCTGACCATTATTTGACTGTAGGGAACGGCGCCAACCAGAAGGCAGCAGCGCCCCCGGAACGAACAATCCGGCCCCTTTCCGGCATGCCGGCCCTGGACCAGTTCCCATTCGCGCTGTGGGCCCGCATCGCTGGCCGCGTATGGCGCCACGCAAGCGAACAGCAGCTTCAGCACAATGACCCGGCGGGATACCGACCGCTTCGGCAGGCCATTGCAGACTATCTGCAGGCCGCGCGCGGCGTGGTGGCGGATGCAGACCAGATCATGATCACGTCGGGCCTTCAGCAGGGCCTGAAGTTTGTCGCCGAAAGTGTCGTACCGCACGACCGCACCCTGATTCTGGAAGACCCCGGCTATCCCGGTATCCTCAGGACGGCGGAACATCTGCCCCATACGGTTGCCTTCACTGGCGTTGACGACAGCGGGGCCATTGTGCCATCAGACACCCACGGCGTGCCCGGTATGCTGCTGGTGACACCCAGCCGACATTATCCGCTGGGGTCCACCATGCCGATCAGCCGTCGGCTTGAGCTGCTGGAGTGGGCACGCGAGCATGACGCCCTCATCATCGAGGACGATTATGACAGCGAGTTCCGCTATGGCGGGCGGCCTGTTCAGTCCCTGCAGGGACTGGATGGCGGCAGCCGGGTGGTCTATGGCGGCAGCTTTTCCAAATCGCTGTTCCTGTCGCTGAGGATCGGTTATCTGATCCTGCCGCGCGACATTGCCGCCAAAGTGATCCGCCACCGGGAGAAAACAGAGAGCTTCCCGCCGCTCAGCGACCAGATGATCCTGGAGCGCTTCATTGCTGACGGTCATTTTGCCCGCCACCTCAGACGGCTACGCGCCATCCACAAGTCGCGGCTGCAGTGCTTCTTTGATGCGGCAAGCGCGGGCCTTTGCCGCTACTTCACCCTGGTGCCCACCGACGCCGGGCTGCATATAGTTGGGCTCGCCGGCGACAGGCTTGCACAGCTGGATGACACGAGCCTGGCAAAAGCGGCGCACCGCAGCGGTCTGGGGGCCGTGCCGCTTTCAGGCACCTATAATCATGCCACGGCACAAAAGGGCCTGCTGTTCGGCTTCGCCAACGTTCCTGAAGCCGCCATGCCTGAAAGGCTGGACCAATTTGTCCGGGAACTAGATGAAATTACAGGCTTTTAATAGCGCGCTCCCCATAGTAGCCTAGGGCCAAGATCGGCACACAAAGGGTGGCCTGTTGATTGTTCGCCGCCCAATGCCGCACCAGGAGGGGTAGATGATCCGAAAACACGCGTTGGCTGCCACAATGGCCATCATCGGCACCGCGACAGCTGCGTCCGCGCTTCAGCAGAGCATGAGCTTTGGCGAAAACTGGAGCTATGGTGGCAGCGATGGGCCTGACGCCTGGTCCACAGTCGCGCCGGCATGCGGCGCGGGCATGCAGTCACCCATCGTTATTTCCGGCACCGAGCCGGCCGTGATGCACCGGCTGGAGACGCTCTATAATGTGACACCGGTTGCCACACAGAATGCCGCCAACACCGTACAGCAGAACTATGAGCAAGGCAGCCTCCTGCGGGTTGGACCCAAGGTTTTCATCCTGAAGGAATTTCATTTTCATACCCCTGCAGAACACCAGGTTCTGGAGCAGACCTTCCCGATGGAAATCCAGTTCACCCACCAGGCGCTGAATGGGGAAATGGCCATTGTGTCGGTTCTAGTGAGGGAAGGCAGGGCCAATCAGGCCGCAGAAGAACTGCTGCCCAACCTGCCGATTGAGCCAGGCCAGGGCATCAACCTGCCGAATGTGAAGATCAACGCGCGGGACTTCATGCCCCAGGAAAAAGACTATTACCGCTATATGGGGTTCCTGAGCCACCCACCCTGCACGCCCGGCGTAAACTGGTATGTGCTGAAAACGCCGATTGAGTTTTCCGCCGACCAGATCAAGCTGATTCAGGGCATTGTGGGGACCAACAACCGCCCGGTCCAGCCGCGCGACAACCGGATTATCCTCGATGCGCAAACTCAGTAAATCCGGCATGTCCATCACCGCAAAAGGCGCAGGCTTCGCGCTGTCCCTTCTGCTTGTCGCGGCTTGCTCCAGCGGGCCGTCAGGGCCCAAGCCAACGGCCGGCGCCAAGCGCGCACCAAACCAGGTAGCCAACGCGCTGTGTGAAGGCCGCGCCGCCGACGCGGTTACCATGCTGACCGCCGAGCCCCTGTCGGGGCCCGTGGACCGTTTCTTCACTGCGCTGGCGATGGAGAAAAGCGGCCACCCCGTTTCGGCCCGAAAAATCTATGCGTCCCTGATGACCTCAGGCGCGACCGATCCTGTCTATCTGGATTGCGGCAGCGAAGTGTTCGCGAACGGCACTGTGTCTGGCGAAGCAGCCCGCCGCCTGGCCGTGATCGCGCAGGACCTCCGGTCCCTCGACGTTGCGGCAACACGGCCTCAGACCCTGCACGAAGGCCTGCCCACCCTTGATGGCAGCAGCATCAGTGCCGTCAGGCCGTCCAGCGGCTTTTCCAGCACGCCCATGACAGTTTACCGGCCAGCTTCCACGTCTCCACTAGGACGCTGGTTCGCCCACCTGGAATCCTACAAGACCTATCAGTCCGCCCAGGCAAACAAGCCAACGCTTGAAGCCAAGTTCACCTCCCTGAAAGGCTATATCGACCAATGGGAAGTGAATGTTTCCGGGGGTGTTGTGCGCCTTGGCGTGCGCCTGGACGAGCGGGAAGACGCGCGGCGCCTGTGCCAGCAGGTCAAAAGCAATGGCGACTATTGCGCGGTGCTCGATACGGCGCCATAAGCCTTGGTTTACGGACTTCTCCGGCCACCAAAGATTCCGCTAGCCTCTGGGGCGCCTTCTTTCTATGATGGCGCCCAATTTACGCATGGGTCGTGATCCTGCGTAATAAAACACAGTAATCTGGGGAGAGGGACTTATGGCTGGAGCAGCGCAACACGCTCATTGGTCATCACGCTGGGCCTTTATCATGGCCGCCGTCGGTAGCGCCGTCGGGTTGGGCAATATCTGGAAATTTCCATATGAAGCAGGCCAGGGGGGCGGCGGCGCCTTCGTGATGGTCTATCTGCTTTTTGTTTTCTTTATCGGTACACCAATGCTGGTGGCAGAGCTTTCGCTTGGGCGGCGTGGGCAACTGTCTCCGATTGGGTCGATGAAAAAGATCGCACAAGAAGAGAAGCGCAGCCCGCTTTGGGGGCTGATTGGCTGGTCTGGCGTTGTCGGCGCCTTTATCGTGATCAGCTTCTACTCGGTCGTCGGTGGCTGGACATTGGCCTATATGGTCAAGTCAGCAATGGGTGCTTTCAGCAACATTGATGCCCAGACAGCCCAAGACACGTTTGTAAGCTACATTTCAAATCCTGTCATGACGCTGGTGTCACACTTCGCCTTCATGGGCATCACCATCTTCATCGTGGCCAAGGGTGTGCAGGGCGGCCTTGAAAAAGCGGTGACCTACCTGATGCCGGCTCTGTTCGCCATTCTTCTGGTACTGGTCGTCTATTCCGGGTTCACCGGCGATTTCGCCAAGACAGTGGATTTCCTGTTCAATCCGGACTTTGACGAACTGCTCTATAAAGCCAACTCGCCAGAAGCCATCGCTGCAGGCGGTGCCACTAAAGTATTCAGCCTTGATATGGTCCTTCAGGCCCTGGGGCAGAGCTTCTTCTCGCTGTCGCTGGCGCTTGGCTCTATCATGACTTACGGCTCGTACCTGACGCGCGATGTGAATGTCGGCAGGTCTGCGCTGACAATTGCCGCAGCAGACAGCTCCGTGGCCCTGATGGCGGGCCTTGCGATCTTCCCGATCGTTTTCGCCTACGGCCTGGATGTTGCTGAAGGCGGCGGCCTGGTGTTCATGAGCCTGCCAATTGCCTTTGGTCAGATGCCATTTGGTATCGTCGTCGGCACGTTGTTCTTCGGTCTGCTGGCCGTGGCAGCGATCACCAGCTCCATTTCGCTTTTGGAACCTCCGGTATCCTACGTTGAAGAAAAGACCGGCTGGAACCGCCGCAAGGTTGCGATCACCATGGGTGTTGCAGCAGGCGTGCTTGGCGTGCTGTCAGCCTACAGCCAGGGTGACAACATGCTGTCCAGCATCAGCATCTTCGGCCTGAGCATCATGGATGCCAAAGACTTCCTGACCAACAACATCATCATGCCACTGGGCGGCTTGTTTACTGCCCTGTTCGTGGGCTGGTTCGTCAGCCGCAAAGCAATGATGGAAGAATTGGCGATGGAAGATAAGACCTTCCGCATCTGGTACTTCCTGGCACGCTTCGTCAGCCCAACTGCGATCGGCATTATCTTTATCAAGATCATCTACGATACGGTCGTGGGCTAAGCCCAGGCGACCGGCACAAACAAGAAAGGCCCCGGGCATTCCGGGGCCTTTTTCTATTGTAGCGACAAAACTGCTACCAGGTCAGGCCGCTTCGGCAATGCCCCGAATGCGCTCCACCATCGAAAACAGGCCGTTGGCCCGCATGGGTGACAGGTGCGCCGCAAGACCGAGCTTGTCCAGAATACCCTTGACGTCGGTGGCCAGGATTTCTTCTGCCGTCTTGCCTGAATAAATCAGCAGCATCAGCGCCACGAGGCCCTTCACGATATGGGCGTCGCTGTCACCGCGCAGCTGAATGCGGCCTTCTGCGTCCACTTCAGGCACCAGCCACACCTGGCTCTGGCAACCACGCACTTTATACTCGTCCGTCATTTCGCTTTCATCGAGTGGCTCCAGCTTGCGCCCCAGGTCGATCACATAGCGATAGCGGTCTTCCCAATCATCGAGAAACTCGAATGTATCCAAAATTTCAACGATCGTTGTATTTTCAAGTGACATAGTCTATATCCAAACACCGGTGCCTTGACAGGGAGGCCGAATGACCGACCTAATGCCTTGCGTACAGACAGTGTGTCTATCGGATTGGCCGGGGGAGTTAAAGGCCAAAAGCCGAAAAAGAGCACACGACACAAAGCGAGGGGAGCGCATATGTCACCGAACCAAGACGGTTATCCACGCCCGGCCTATGCCTGGTATATGGTGATCCTGCTGCTGATTATCTACACCTTCTCGTTCATCGACCGGCAAATCCTTGGCCTTCTTGGGCCCGCTATCAAGGCGGATTTCGGCATCTCGGATACTGAATTTGGCCTGCTTACAGGCTTTGCCTTCGCGCTTTTTTACACCTTCTTCGGCCTGTTTTGTGCCCGCATCGCCGATAGCAAGAGCCGGCGGCTGTTGATTGCCGCTGGCCTATTTCTCTGGAGCCTGATGACCGCGGCCTCCTCACTGGCGCGCAGCTACAGCTCGCTGTTCCTGATGCGCATGGGCGTGGGCGTGGGCGAAGCCGCACTGGCGCCCGCCGCCAACAGCCTGCTGGCAGACAGCTTCCCGAAGAAACGCCTGGCGACAGCGCTCAGCGTCTATTCCATGGGCATCCCGATGGGATCGGCCATCGCCTTTATCGTCGGCGGCGCCGTGATCGACCTGGCCGAAAGCTTGCCTGATGTGGAAGTCCCCGGCTTTGGCATGATGGGCAGCTGGCAGAAGGCCTTCCTGATGGTGGGCATTCCCGGCCTTTTGTTGACCCTGATGATGCTGACGGTGAAAGAACCCATTCGCAAAGGCGCAACACAGGGCGGCAAAAGCATTCCGGTGCGTGACGTGATCAAGCATGTGAAGGATCGTGGCCGGGCCTACGCGGGTGTCTGCCTTGGCGTTTCCTGTGTGGCAGCGCTGGGGTTTGGTACGCTCAGCTTCCTGGCCTTTTTCTTTTACCGCTATCACGGCATGAACCCAGCCGATGTGGGCAAAACCTTTGGCACCATTTCGCTGTTTACCGGCCCTGCAGGGCTGTTGCTGGGTGGCTTCCTGGCGGACCGCTGGCTGGCGCAAGGCAAGAAGGATGCCCATATCCGGGCGCTCCTGGTGGCCCCTGTGATGTATCTGGTGCCGTCTCTCGCGCTACCATTCATTGCCGACACCACTGTTGTCTGGTGGGTGCTGGGCTTCTCAAATATCTTTATCAACCTGCCGTCGGGCATTGCCTTCGCGGCCCTTCAGATCATCACGCCAAACCAGATGCGCGGTCAGGTGATCGCGCTCTATGTGCTGGCCACCAATATCATCGGATACGGTGCTGGCCCTCTGCTGATCGGCGCCTTCACAGACCATCTGTTCGGCGATGAAATGCTGCTAAATTACTCGCTGGCACTTGTTGCCGCCATCACGACGCCGCTGTCCATCGGGCTGTTGTTGTGGGGTCGCAAGGCTTTTGCCAAAGCGCTTGAAGAAGAGGAAGCCCGGCTCAACCAAGCCAGCTAGCAGGGCTTGGGTGCGTCCGGCACCCCAGCCCCAATATCAACCGGCTTGATCACAAACGCCTTTTTCCCGACAGAGATCAGCTCGCCTGTGTCTTCACCCAGCTTCGGGGCCTGCATCAGGTTATAGTAAATAAAGGTATCGATCTCACCACTGCCCCCGCGGATGGGCAGGTTCAGCGCTTGATAGGACTTGTGGTGGACCTTCTGGTATTCCACGCTGGCTTCATGAAGCAAAGCGCAAGGATGTGCCGCTGCAAGTTCCAGCCAGGCGTCTGCGTATCGTCTATGATCGGACGCCAGGAAAGACAATATGTCCACCCCGACAGGATCCTGCCCCATGCGTTCGTTAATCCCCGACCCCAGTAGCCTGTAGCGATAGTCGTTAGGGCCATGTTTCTGTGCCAACGTCACATCCGGCAGCAAATTGCCAAACGCCATGGGCCTGACCTGCTCCCAGTCAGGAACATGCTGCCCCTCTCGCCGGAAAGAAGCCCAGATATCAAAGAAATCCTTGAAACGCCCTTCAAGGCGTAAACTTTCAACCATATGCTCGCACCCACGTGCCCCCAAAACTGGCCTCTAAGATAGGGTGCAACATTTAAGGAAGATTAAACAGGAAGGGCACTAGCGCACTTCGATTGTCGCGTCGCCTTCCGCTCGTTTCTCGGCCCTGGTCCTTTGGCGCAGAGCAAGTTCGCCGGACTTGCCTTGTACGGCGCGAATGAGCGGCCGGTGCTGATACACCAGTTCCTGATAGTGGCGGTCTGCTGCAAGCATATGGGGGTTCATCTCACTCGCGATCGCGGGCGATGTGGCGTTCAGCCCAAGGGCCAAACCAAAGATAATTGCACTCATGTCACTCACTGTCCTTGCTGTCTGCCTTACCCTTTAACGGGGGCCCTTTACCGGGCTCATCGGCTTTGGTCGGTGCCTTTTAGGCACTCTTCGTTACCATCAGGTTAAACCATCCGGCTTGATAAAAAAGGGGCAGGCCCGATCAGCACCTGCCCGTTGTCTCTGCACTTCTCTCGGGAGAAAGGGAAAGTTCTCTAGGAAGGGAAGGCTTCGACAAATAGTCCCTTGAATAGTCTAGTCCTCTAGGGCCTTCAGTTCCCGTTCCAGACGGAAGCGCTTGCTGGTCATGTAGGCCTCCATCTCGGACGTGCGGCGCTCAATGTCGCGAAACCGGCGACGCAGCTCAGCAGCTGTATAGTCCGGGCTCTTGCGCGTCTGCTTCCAGAACTCTTCCTCGTTCTCGTCCTCATAGAGACCTTCAGGCTTTGGGTCCAGCGACATCCCCAGGATGAAGTAACCGATCAGCAGCCACGGCATGGTGAAGAGGATGCCAAAGAAAGCCAGGAACCGTACGACGCCAACCTTGATATCGAAATAGTCGGCAATACCCGCGCATACACCCATCACTCGCCCTTTTACAGGGTCTTTATAGAGTTTGGTCGGGCGTCCTTTAGAATTTGTCATGGTGGCGGCTCCTCCAGTCTGGCACTTCATCATCCATGATCCGTTCCATGGTGCGAAGGCGGTCTTCCAGGCGGTCTGCGGCGGTGCGCAGGTCACCCAGCGATGCTTCGTCTTCCGCGGTGATCCCCTTCATCTGCTTCCACTTGGTGATATAGTGAAAGATGATCCAGAGAGGGGCCACGATCACGAGCAATAAGATCGGTACAACGTCCATTTTAAGTTCCCCTAGTCATTCTTGTTTTTGTTGGGCGCCGATTATTTCGACGCCGATTTTTTTGCTGGAGCTTTCGCGCTCGTCGTGCCTGCGGCTTTCGCCTTCAGGGCAGCCAGTTCCTGTTCGATCTCATCATTGCTTTCAAGTTCCTTGAAGGCGTCTTCGAGATTCTCGCCGCGACCAATGGCCATGGCTTCTGCCTCACCTTCCAGGCGGTCAAGACGGGCGTCAACTTTGTCGAACCGGTCGAACGCGTCCTGGATGCGGTTGTCATACAGGTTCTTGCGTACACGCACCTGGTTGGACGCCGACTTATGACGCGCGGTCATGCTGGCTTTCTTGGCGCGGGCTTCACGAAGCTTGGCTTCAAGCTTGATGACATCTTCCTCATTCCGGCCCAGCGCTTCAGAGAGATGCTTCATCTCTTCTTCAAGGTGCGCTGCCATGTCAGCCACTTTGGCTTTCTCGATCAGCGCGCCTTTGGCAAGGTCGTCACGACCCTTGGAAATCGCCAGTTCGGCTTTCTTTTCCCAGTCGGTCGTTGCCTGCTTCACCTTCTTGATGCGGCGTTCCAGATCTTTCTGGTCGGCAATCGTCTTGGCGGCGGAGGACCGAACCTCAACCAGCGTGTCTTCCATTTCCTGGATGACCATACGGATGATTTTTTCAGGATCTTCCGCCTTGTCCAGGATGGCATTGATGTTGGAATTGATGATGTCGGTCAGGCGTGAAAAAATACCCATTTTATACTTCCTTTCGTATGTCCTCGCTACGTGTCCCGGGCTTTTGCCATTTTTTGGGACGTGCTCCCCGATCCTCGCTTTTATTATTATCGGGTTGCTGTGTTAGTCGCGGCCCCGGCATCCCTCTTTTTGGGGTTAAACCGGGGCCAGGTTGAACTAGTTGAGACGACGCTGACGTTCCATGCGGCGGCTGCGGCGGCTTGACTGTGGCAAGCGGCCATCTGAATGGCGCACCAGACCAAAGCCTGCAATCACACCAACTGCTTCCATCCCCTCGCGTCGTGTCCCGGGCGTTACCGGCATCATGTGGAGCATCTTGGTCATTGTTGTCGTCCTCTAGTTCTTGTTTCGCTGTCTTGTGTTTGTTTTTTTGGTGTCAGTCTTTTTTTGTGCTGACATCTCCCTTGTTTGCAGGGGGTGTGCCAGTTTTTCAAAAATTATTAAGCCATTGTTTTATAATGGTAAAAAATTTTACCCCTTGAATAACCGACAAGGCACACAGAAATAATTACCAATATTTGGTATTTTTCACTTACTATTGGCGTATGATTAAAAAACAAGATCAAATCATTGGCGACAGCCCCGCCTTTCTGGACATGATGGACCAGATCAGCCGCGCCGCACCGCTGGACCGGCCGATGCTGGTGATTGGTGAACGCGGCACAGGCAAGGAACTGATCGCCTGGCGCCTGCACTATCTGTCAAACCGCTGGAACAAGGCCTTCCAGAAGATGAACTGTGCGGCGCTCGCGGAAACGCTGCTGGAAAGCGAACTGTTCGGCTATGAACCCGGCGCCTTCACCGGCGCGCGCAACCGCCGCGCAGGCCGGTTCGAGGCGGCGGATGAGGGCAGCCTGTTTCTGGATGAAATCGGCACCATGAGCATGGCCGCGCAGGAAAAGCTGCTGCGCGTGATCGAATATGGTGAGTTTGAGCGTGTCGGCGGCACGGACACCATCACCGTGGACGTGCGTGTCATCGGCGCCACCAACATAGACCTGCCGGCAGCCGCAGACGCGGGCGAGTTCCGCCATGACCTGCTGGACCGCCTGGCCTTTGACGTGATCACTGTGCCGCCGCTCAGGGAACGACGGGAAGATATCATGCTGCTGGCCGAACATTTCGGCATGGCCATGGCGCGCGAGCTGGAATGGCTGGTGTTCCCTGGCTTTTCCAAACAAGCGACCGAAACCATGATGGACCACCACTGGCCCGGCAACATCCGCGAGCTGAAGAATGTTGTGGAACGCGCTATCTACCGCGCGTGGGACGGCGAACAGCCGGTATGCGACATTACCTTTGATCCGTTCGAAAGCCCCTTCCGGCCACCTGCCAAAACCAACCGGCGACTGCCAGCGACTGCTGCACCCGCGCCCGCTGCATCGCCCCCGGACCCCGCCACACCCTGCCTGCCAGACGGCCCCTTTGACCTGCGTGAGGAAGCCGCGAGCTTTGAGCGCAAACTTTATGAACATGCGCTGGCGGAAAACCGCTTCAACCAGCGCGCAGCGGCCAAGCATGTTGGCCTGACCTATGACCAGTTCCGCCATGGCCTGAAGAAGCATGACCTGCTCTGAAAACCCCGTGAAAATTGCCGTGATCGGTGAGATCGCGGCTTGACCACACCCTGCCCCAAGCCCATAGTGCGGCCCATGTCAGAGCATCTCATGATCAAAAAGCGCCAGAAGCGGCGCAAGGCCGGGGCCCTGAACCTCCGGATGAAGCATCTTTTTGGGCTGATACTCCTGAGCCTTGTGGCTTACGGCGCCTTCCGTTTCTGGGTGGGCAACCCAATGGAAAGCCTGTGCGGCGACAATTGCGAAAGCATGTACAGCCTCATGGGCTGGGTGCTGGGCTTCGCCATCATGCTGGGAACTGTCATTCTGGCAGGAGCCGCGATCGGGTTACTGGTTGCCTTCATCCGTCGCCGGTCAGGTGCACAAACCCTGGATTTTGCGGCGAAGTATGATGCCGGGCAAACACCCGACCCTGAAGAGACGCCCAAGTCGGACACCCAGGGCTGACCGACTAAAGCGATCAGGGCAAGCCTCGTGCCGCCCTGCCTTGTCCATTCCGGCCACCGCCATTTTGATACGGCGACCACTTCTTGGACGACGTGGTCCGCGGCGACGCTTTCTCTCCCGCTTCAGACTTACTTTCCAAACGATCGCCCCGCGCAATCAGTTTGTCACCAATGACAAAGCTGAGCACAATGATCGCCAATAGATCATGAAAATAGTCGAAGGTCGCAATATTAACCGTCAGGCCACCAGCAGCATATGCAACCAGCGACAACTGGCAGGCGGCACACAAGTCTCCCAACCATCGTGTATGTTCATAGGATCGGTATCGTTTTGCCGCCGTACCGCCGGCATACCAGCCGGTGAACAGGATGGTCAGCCAAAGCACCAGGCCTGTATAACCATGCTCGCCCAAAACCTCGAAATAAATCGAATGTGGTGCCCGCGCCCTTTCGCCCGGGCTCATATAGAGCTCCCGCGCCCGCGGCACATAGAACACATCAAACCCGCCACCTTCAATCGGGTTGTCATCCGCCAGGTTGGAGGAAAATTTCCACATCACCACCCGCCCACGGAAGCTACTGTCCTCCGTGGTTTTTTCCGAGCTTTCAATCCGATTTTTCCAGCTATCGGGCGCAAAATAATAGCCGCCGCTGGCCAGCACCGCCATGACAACAATCGCTGTAAACTTCCGCTTGGTTTTCATCAACAGCATGAATGACACAGCAGCAAGCGCGGCAAAGCCACCGCGTGACTGGGTACCAACCACTGAAATGGCGAAACACAAGGCCAGTCCAAGAGCAGGCCATTTCAGGAAAGGTTTGGGCGGATGCTGGAAGAAATAGAGCGCAAGCGGCAATGACATAGCCATTGCAACGGCCAACTGGTTGTTGTCCCCCATCATGCCGCCGGCGCCCTCCACACGACCACCGCCACCGGTGGCAATCGTATAAAACCCGCCCTTGAGGCCGATGAAAGCCATCGACATCATCAGGACATACAGCATCCCCTTAAGGCGATTGGGTGTCTGCATCGTCATCACAGCTACAAATGTGAACAGCAGAATCTTGAACAGATGGATAAATTTCTCAATGGCTCTGCCAGGGTCGAAGGCCGCAATGGTGGTGACGACAATCCAGATGAAATAAAGGATCAAAAGGACAACAACAGGATGCGTCGGCAGAGACTTTTTTCTGCCGTCCATCACCAATCCAGCCATGGTGGCAAGCGCGACATAATCGAGAAACCCAAAATATTGGGCGAATCCGTAGGTATAGGCGTGCGGGTTCATATGCGACAACCAGAACCACAGCAGAATACCGACCACCGGACGGAAAAAGGCGAAGGGCAGCCACCCCAAAACAATCAATGCAACAACTATGTCACGCACGGCTTGAACCTTCCCCTGTCCCTTTTGGACCTGGCCACATTGTGGCCTCTCCGCATGCAAGGTGCAAGGCCGGACTAACCCTTTCCCTTGACACACCTTTTTGCCGACATAGCATGAAGGCCTCAGATCAGGAGATGCACCATGCGCCCCATCAAGTTTCTACTCACCCTACTTGCCTTTGCCGGCACCACCGCGACCGCAGTTGTCGCACAGGATACTGCCGCACCGGTACCGTCCAGCCCTGTCGCCGACATGGTGATCTGGGGCGGACCCATCTATACAGCAGATGACGCCAACCCCAGCGCTGAAGCCGTTGCCATCAAGGACGGTGTGTTCATCCATGTCGGCACCCGGGCGGACGCCGAAGCCCTTGTGGGTGATGCGACAACCGTCCTGTCGCTGGACGGTGCAGCACTTTACCCTGGCTTTGTGGATGCCCACGCGCACCTTCACGGCATTGGCGAGAGAGAGCTGACCCTGAACCTTGAGGGCATCGATTCTCTCTCAGGTGTGAAGAAAGCTGTTGCTGACTGGCGGACCAAGGAACAACCCAGCCTGCTGGTAGGTCGCGGCTGGATCGAAACCCACTGGCCGGAAAAACGCTTCCCGACCCGCTGGGATATCGATGCGGTCGTTGAAGATATCCCGGTGATCCTGACCCGCGCTGACGGCCATGCCGTTGTCGCCAACTCCAAAGCACTGGAGATGGCAGGGATAACCGGCGCAACCGAGGCGCCCTATGGCGGTGAGATCATCAAGAATGCCTTGGGCGAGCCCACCGGCATACTGGTGGACACAGCCATGAGTCTGGTGTCCGGTCTTGTGCCCGCGCCGACGGACGCTGACGTTGACCACGCGCTGGTGACCGGCGCGCGCGTCTATGCCGAATATGGCTGGACCGGGCTGCACAATATGTCCGTGCCCATCAGCCGCGTGGATGCACTGGAGCGCCTGGCAGACGCCGGTGATGTGGACATCCGTGTCTATAACGCCATCGAGCCCGAAGACGCGCCAAGCCTGTTTGCCTCCGGCATGCGCCAGAACGCGGACGGGCGTATTGTCACCCGCGCCATCAAGCTTTATATGGACGGCGCGCTGGGCTCCCGCGGGGCGGCGCTTCTGGAACCCTATTCCGATGCGGCATCATCGGGCCTCTTGATCACCACCAAGGAAGAAACCATGCCAATCCTGAAGCAGGCGCTGGGGTCTGGCATCCAGATCGCCATGCATGCCATCGGTGACCGCGGCAACCGCCTGGTGCTGGACTGGTTCGAGGAAGCCTTCGGTGACGTGCCCACGATTGAGCGGGCCATTGCCGACCCGCGCTGGCGCGACGAGCACACCCAGATCGTGCATCCGGATGACCTGCCGCGCTATGCACAGTTGGGCGTCATCGCGTCCATGCAGCCAAGCCATGCAATCGGTGACCTGCATTTCGCGCCGGACCGCCTGGGCGATGACCGCCTGGTGGGCGCCTATGCCTGGTCCAGCCTGATCGCCAGCGGCGCTGTGGTTGCGGGCGGCTCTGACGCGCCGGTCGAGCGCGGTGACCCGATGATCGAGTTTTATGCAGCTGTCCACCGCCATGACCTGAAGGGTTTCCAGGGCGAGAACTGGCACGCCGAAGAAGCCGTGACCCGCACCGAAGCCCTGAAGATGTTCACCCTGTGGCCAGCCTATGCCGCCTTCGCTGAAGACCGGCTGGGCAGCATCACGGTGGGCAAGGAAGCCGACCTGACGGCCTTCGACCGCGATATCATGACGGCGGTACCGGCTGATATCCCGAAAACCAAGGCCATCCTGACCGTGGTGAAAGGCAATGTCGCCTATATGGCGGAATAGAGCGGATAACCTCTAAACAGAAAAAGGGCGCCTCAAGGCGCCCTTTTTTATGCTTAACCGCAGCTCAGGCTTGGCGGATCGGTCGTGCAGTCGCAATGTGGCGACTTGCCTTCCGGGCAGCTCATGCTGACCCCATTGCAGGAACAGTAGCGGCTGCCGCTTTCTTCCTTGCCGTTCTTGGCAGACAGGTCCAGCGTGAAGCTGCCGCCTTCCGGCTCCAGCGGGTCGAACACCAGGTCCAGCCCTGTGGGCAATCCACCTCGTTTGATTTTAAGCTCAAAGGCAAGACCGCTCTTGCTTTCCACAGGCCTCACTTCCAGCTCAAAGTCATGCGGTAGGTTGAGCTCTTGTCCGAGGCGCTCTTTGGCTGAGAGTGCCTTGCTCGCGCGCTCCCCGCCGAGGCGCTGTTGCGCTTTCATCTCCATAAGTCTTCTCCCCATCTTGCTTGTGAAGAATATGGAGTATAGCAGAAAATACACTTAAAGGTATAGTTATTACACCTTTAGAGACTCATCATGCAACCCGCGGGATCTAGTGTTTTGTGATGATGATATCCTCGCCGGTCTCGCGGCGGATGGTCTCGCGCCGGGCTTCTGCCGCCAGCTCCATTTGCAGCGGCCGTGCACCGCCCACCCAGCGGTCCATCACCGAGGCCGCGACCATATCGCCCGTGACATTGAGCATGGTGCGGCACATATCCAGAATCCGGTCCACCCCCATGATCAACACAATGCCTTCAACCGGGATGCCCACTGAGGTTACCACCATCGACAGGATCACAATGCCCACCCCCGGTGTGGCCGGGGTACCGATGGAGGCACCCACGGATGTCAGGACAATCAGCAAATAGCCGGACAAGCCAATATCGATGCCGAACACCTGCGCCAGGAACACCGCCGCCACACCCTGGTAAAGCGCTGTGCCGTCCATATTGATGGTGGCGCCGATGGGCACGATAAACTGGCTGACAGACGGCCTGACCCCCAGCTTGTCTTCCGCCGTACGAATGGAGATGGGCATCACCGCCGCAGAGCTCGAAGTGGAAAAGGCCAACAACAGCAGTTCGCGGATCTTGCCGACAAACGTGATCGGGTTACGCCGTGCGACAAGGGTGACCACCAGCATGTAAAAAAGGAACAGCACAGCAAGACCCGAAAGCACCGTCAGCACATAGACGGCCATGCCCAGAAGCGCTTCAAAACCGATCTTGGAGGTAAGCTGTGTCATCAGGCCGAACACGGCAAAAGGGGCGATCAGCATGGCCCAGCGCACGACCGTCATGCACACCGCCTGCAGGGAGCCAAGAAGGTCCAACAGCGGCTTGGCCTGCACGGGCTCCATCATCACCAGCGCCACGCCTACGATGACGGCAAACAGCACCACCTTCAGCATGTCCATGTCTGTCATGGCGACAAGCGGGTTGGTGGGAAAAATGCCCAGGATTTTCTCAGGAATGTCGCCCAAACTCAGCATGTCCGGCGCCATGGTTGTCGCGGCCTGCGGCAAGCCGCCAAGGGTGGCGCGCACGGTTTCCGCATCCACATACAGGCCCGGTTTGATCACCATGGCGGCCACAAGGCCAATCGAGATAGCGATGGCCGTGGTGCAGATGAAATAGGGCACAATACGCATGCCCAGGCTTCTGAGCTGCTCCATGTTTTCACTGGCCGCCAGGCCGCGAATGACGGACGCGAATATCAGCGGGATCACAATCATCTGGATCAGCGCCAGGAACAGGTGCCCCGGCAGCGCCACCCAACTGACGATAGTGGCGGATGCATCCGCAGGCACCAAACCTGCCGTAGGGCCAAGGGCGTAGCCAAGCAGCAGGCCGGCAATCATGCCGATCACAACCTGCAGCCACAGGCGCCCCCGTACCCAGATGCGAAGGTAGCGGCTCAGATACTTGAGCGACCGCGGGTGCAGCATCTCCAGCGGCGTATGCGCCTGTTGCCCTTCCGTCGTCATCGTCTACCTCAATCCCTCGTCTTGGCCGTTACCTCAATTTAGCTGGGTCATTCCTTGAAATTGGAAACATTGCCGACATTGGCCCAGCCACCCTGCTGCTTTTCATAAAGCTCAACCCAGGCCGACTGGAACTCAAAAGCCTGGCCGGCGCGAACGCCTTTCGCTTCCACCTGAACGATCACCCAGCCAAGGGTACCATCTGCCGATACTTTAACAACAGGCGGCACCATGTCGCGGTAATACTCAAAATCCGTGGAACCGATATAGCCCCGGAACATGTCAGTCCGGGCTTCCTTCGTGGGGTAGCTGATTACGCCGCGGTTGGCAGAAACGAATGGGTCCACGCCCTTGGCGAGCCAGGCTTCCAACCCGATGTTTTTGTGGGCATCCAGAATTTCCTGGTGCATGGCAAGAAGGGTTGCTTCATCAGACGGCGCCTGTTGGCTGGAAGCCTGCCCACCCCACAGAACAATGCCCAGCGCCAGCGTCACTATTTGAAAAAAACGCGTCATTAACACCTCCCCTAAAAGTCTGGGGCACCGTGGTCCCCCACGATGCCCCGTCTGACATTTATTCGCCTTCAGCCTCCGGCTTGTATTTCTCAAACCAGGCCAGGATGTTGCCAATTTTCTGCACCAGGTTCGAAGGCTTGGCCGCGATGCCGTGGCCTGCGCCTGGAATGCGCACCATCACGCTGTCCACCTTCTGAAGTTTCAGCGCCTGATAATATTGCTCGGTTTCCGACATAGGCGTGCGGTAATCCACTTCGCCGGTCAAGAGCATGGTTGGCGTCTTCACGTTGCCCACAAGGCTGAGCGGCGACCGCTTCCAATAGTTTTCCTGGTTTTCCCAAGGGAAGCCATCGAACCAATATTTGGTGAAGAAGGGGCTGAAGTCGGCGGTCAGCACAAAGCTGGTCCAGTTGATCACCGGCTTGGCCACAACGGCCGCACGGAAACGATCTGTCTTGCCAACGATCCAGGCTGTCAGCACGCCGCCGCCTGAGCCGCCGGTGACATACATCTGGTTTTCATCGATATAACCTTGGGCAATCACCTGGTTCACCGAATCCATCAGGTCGTCATAATCATTCGACGGATAGTTATGGTGGATTTCATTGGCGAAATCCTCACCGTAAGACGTGCTGCCCCGCGGGTTGCCGTACACCACAACATAACCGGCAGCGGCATAGGCCTGGATTTCAGCCGAGAACTGCGGGCCATAGGCTGTGTGCGGGCCGCCGTGGATCTCGAGGATCAGCGGATATTTCTTGGAGGCATCAAAGTCCGCCGGCTTGACCACCCAGGCATGGATTTCATGGCCACCAACACTTGCAGGGAAGGAGATTTCCTCCACGCTCGCCATGGCGCGGTGGCCCAGCACATCGCCGTTCAGGTCCGTTAGCGTGGTCACATTGGAGATGCGGTCCACCACCGCCAGGTCAGCTGGCCGGTCCGTACGGGACTGGGTGAAGACCACGCGGCCATCGGCGGTCGCGCGGAATGTACCGCTGGTGTAGGGCCGTCCCAGCGTGGTGCCGCCCACGGCGTCTGTCATCACACGGCCACCGCCCACAAGGTTCACGTATGCCACCAGCGTCTTGCCGTTATTGTCGTAGCTATAGAAAATGCCGCGGCCATCCGGTGCCCACTGGATTTCGCCAATGCCGCGACCCAGCGTCGGCAACAAGGCGCGGCTGCCGCTGCCGTCCGTGTTCATGACATAGAGTTCAGCATTCTTGCTGGACATGCCGTCTTCATCAAAGCCCAGGTATGCCACCAGCTTGCCGTCCGGCGACATCTGCGGGCCGAAGTCGGGGCCCTTGCGGTTCGTGAGTGTCGTGATCTCGCCCGATGCCACATTGACGCTGTGAATTTCAGACTCACGCCCATTCAGCTCCCAGCCTTCCACGCGGTTGGCGGAAAAGATGATGTTCTGGGAATCGGCCGTCCAGGCCAGCGCGCCACCGTGGTTATAATCACCGCTTGTCACCTGGCGCGGCGTGCCACCGTCCGCAGGCACCACAAACACATGGGTGAAACCACGCGGCAGATAGCCCGCACCGTCTGCCCGGTAGGTCACCCGGTCCACCACTTTGGCAGGGCCCGCCCATTCGGCGCCCTTGGGGGCCGCAGGCAGGCTATAGAGCGGTTTGGTGTCCGATGGCACAAACATGGTGAAGGCAATCATGCTGCCATCCGGCGACCAGGAAAGCGACCCCGGACCATATTGCAGGTCGGTGACGCGCGCGGTCTCATTTGTATCCAGCCAGCGCACATAAATCTGATTTTTGCCCTCCACGGAAGATACATAAGCCATGCGGCTGCCGTCCGAAGAGAAACGCGGCATGCGGTAGCTGGCCTTGCCCGAAAGCACGGGCCGGTGGCCGCTGCCGTCAAGGTTCACCTGCCAGATATTGGACCGGGTGCTGTCTGTCATGATGTCCAGCGACCGGCGCTCATAGACAACAGCATCCCCCGACGGCGTAAGCCGTGGGCCAGTGGCATATTCCAGGTTGAAGATGTCCGTCAGCTCGAATTTCTTGGCGTCTTCGTCAGCAGCAGTTGCCGCAGACCCGATGACCGCGGCGCACAAAAAGCCCGCCGTGAGTGTCCCCGTGATGCGCATTCCTTGTATCCCCTTGTCAGTCTGATAAATTCGTTGGTCGAAAACCTAGCAGAGCTTGTCCTTCCATCACAAGCGCGATAAGTTTTTAATGATTTAACGATAATTCTTTTACCTTTCCCCCTTAGTACTGGTTCAGGGAAAAGTTTCCGCATCAACATGCGACGCCAAACAGGAACGCTATGTCCGGCCCAATTGAAGAAATCAAAAAAGAACGTGAACGCTTTGTTGCCTTTGCCTTCGCCGCCGCGGAAATCTTTTTCGAGGTGAATGAAAAAGGCAAGATTGTCTTCGAAGGGGGCGCGACAGAACGTGTCGGCACCGATAGCGGCAGCTTGGTGGGTGAGCTGATCGCTGACCAGATCGACGAAGATGACCGCGATGTCTATGCCGCCCTTCAGCAGCATCTGATGCACAAGGGCCGGATTGGTCCGATCCCGCTACGCTTCATCTCGCAGGGTGGCCGCAGCGTGGCACTTCGGCTGTTTGCGCTCAAGATGCCGGGCGAAGACAGCCACACATTCCTGGCCCTGCGCGCAGCACCCCTGGGGGGCAGTAGCGCGGACAATGAAGCTACTGACCCGGAAACAGGCCTGCTGCAGCGCGAAAGCTTCATGGAATTGGCGTCACGTACCATGAAGGACAACCCGGCAGGCAACAATCTCTATATGACTGCGGTCGAAGTTGAAGGCATCGAAGACGCCAAGAAGAAATTCGGCCCGAAATATATGCGCGTACTCCTGAAGCAGGTGGCCGCACACCTCAAGACCTTGTCGGTAGACGGCGAAATCGCCGGCCAGATCGGCGACAAGCATTTCGCTTTCCTGCACCGCGCAAAATCAGACGGCTCGCAGCTCGGCAGCTCGCTAGAGCATGTGGATGAAAACGTCAAACTGAAGACGGCCTATTCGACCCTGGCGTCTGACATACCCAAGGAAGGCACGGAAGACCAGGTGCTGCGGACGCTGACATATGTGCTGAACCAATTTGTCAAAGACCCGGGCGCGGTTGATTTCGATTCGCTGTCGACAGCCTATGAAGACATGGCCTCCGAAGCTCAGCGCCGGGTCGTTGGCATGCGCCAGATGATCGAAACCGGCACCTTCAAGATGGCGTTCCAGCCAGTCTTTTCCCTGTCGACCAACGAAGTGCACCACAATGAGGTGCTGAGCCGCTTTGACGACCGCATGGGTGACAAAAGCACGTTGGATATTATCCGTTTCGCCGAAGAAGTGGGCATTATTGAAGAATTCGACATCGCCCTGTGCCACAAGGCGATCGACTATGTGAAAAAGATGAAGAAGCTGGGCAACCCGCTGACACTGGCCGTGAATATTTCAGGCCGGACGCTGGATAACAGCCGCTATACCGACCAGTTGATGAAGGAATTCATCGCCGGCAAGGACGCCGCCCGCAACATCCTGGTGGAACTGACGGAAACCGCCACCATCGAGAATCTCGAAAAGGTCGAGGCCATCCTGAATGACCTGAAGGCCATGGACTATCAGATCTGCCTTGATGACTTCGGCGCCGGGGCTGCGGGCTACCAGTATCTGCGTGCCTTCAATGTGGATTATGTCAAGATTGACGGATCTTATGTGGAAGACATGAACACGCCGGGTTACCGCCCGACTTTCCTGCTGTCGATCGTGCGGCTGTGTAATGACCTTGGGGTCAAAACCATCGGCGAACATGTGGAAAACCGCTTCCAGGCGGATTTCCTGCGCTCGCTGGGCGTGGATTTCGCCCAGGGCTTCCACTTCGGCAAGCCCGATTATTCGCCGCGCACGGAATAAAACAGTGTCACTCAAGGGAACGATTATCGGCCTGGTGGCCTGCGTGCTGGTGTGGCTGTTTGGCTACTGGCGCGAAAAAAAGCATGAGATGGGGACGGTATCGCTGATACCGCCCTTCTATATCCAGTTTCTGGGGATTGTCGGCTTCTTCGTTTTCGCCGCACACCTGTTCTCGATCACCACCGGCATCGACTGGACACCGCCCTTCCAGCGCTAGCCTTGCGGGGTTTCGGCCTCGCCCGGCATGTCCACATGCATCACTTGAGGGGCGCCTGTCTCAAACATTCTGAGGCCGATAGACCGATACATGGCCGCCCAGAAGCGTGAGCGAAAGAAGCGCCGCTTGCCGCGTTTGCCGCGCGCAATGAAGATACCCGATGGGTGCTTGTAGATATTGGCTGCCACCCGGGTGCTTTCCTTCAAAAGCATATCCTTGACGTCAGTTGTGGCCTGTACCGTATGGCGTGCCATGGGCTTGATCTTGCGCCGTTCGCGCTTCTTTGCGTCCCGGCGGCGCCACATCTTCATCCACACACCGGCAATCAGGATCATCAGGGCCAGCAGCACGGCAAACATCGCCATCACGTACCAGAGGTTCATGCCGTCATCCAGCTGCAGCCGATCAACGGTTTCGTCCAGCGCCTGATCCGCGGTAAGGCGCGAATCGGATTCCACATCGCCTGATGCCGAGAAGCTGTAGATCAGCCCGTCCCGGCGGTCGAGCGCGCCCAGAATGCCGTTACCGCCATAGACGGCCACATAGCCGTTCGAGGCCACTGTGACACCGTAAAGCGGGTCGCCGCTGCATTTGGCCTTGATGTCCAGAAGATTGGGACGCGATACGTAAACCTGATAATCCGTCACCCGGGTGCAACGGAAGCGGTACACCCTGATCACGTCAGCCAGCTTCAATGCCACTGCAGCCGGAGGCGATCCCCGGTTGACGCCGACATATATGTCATGTGCCAGCTGGCGCGGGTCTTCACCGTCACCCTGCAACTGGGCAAGGGCGGGCTGAGCCAGCACAAGGGTGCTTACCATTGAGAGTGTCAAAATGATCAACCGGATCAACTGCATACCAGACCTTGCCGTTTCAATTGAAGCTACATTCAAAGTCATCTTGGCACAGCATGCAAGAGGAAGGGGCAAAAGAGCATCGAAAAAGAGGAGCACATAAAAAAGCGGAACCGCAATCGGGGGAGGACATGCGGTTCCGCGCGACACAGTCAGATCAAGGGAGCTATTAGGCTGTATCAGCATCCTCTTTATAGAATGAAGCCTGTTAACAACCGGTAAACAGAGTCTCGAAAAATCACAAATCAGGAATCTGGCGAAAAAATTTTTCGTTGGTCCCACATCAGCCCTATCGAGGAAAAGGGCAAAGCCATTAAAATTGATAGCTTTTTTCCCGGATCCATTTGGACGCAATCCACTTCACGCCGCCTGTCACAGGCGTGCTTTCATGCAGCGATTGTTCATCGATTTCACCATCTGCTAGCACATTCTGAAACACGATGGCGTCCCCTATGCCGCCTTTATGCGCGAATCCAGCACGGACAAAGCTGGTGCTGCCGCCCTCATAGCCGTCATTCAGATAAATCAGCACGGTTTTGGGCCGCTGGCCGCTGCGCTCAAGCTCGGCATTCTGGCCGTCCGCGCCCGGTACCAGGCAATCATAGTGCGGCCCATAATACATACCGGGCTGATAATAGAGCACGCTCAGCATTTCGCCGTGATCCGGCGTAACGCCAGCCGCTGCACACATGCGCGCGCCAATGGCATAGAGAACCAGGTCAAGGTCGGCAGGCCAGAAGGTCATGTTATAGGAATGGCGGTAGGGGTCCGCACGCAACTCACCGCTCTTGGGGTCCACCACCCGCGCAGGCGCGAGGCTCGGTGCGGAGGCTGCGATGATATGTTCGCACAAGGCGTGGCTGATCAGCCCTTCAATTGTTTCTACATGCGGGCGATCCAGCTCCACCCGCGCTTGCGGGCGGGCAAGCGATTCGGGCGCTGTCGCCAAATCCGAGAGCAGGTCTTCCGGAATATCGGGTAGTGCCGTCGGGTCAGGCAGTGGTGCCGCTTCAACAGCTTCAAAAGCTGGCAGCAGGTTACCCGCCAACGGATGCCCCAGTTGACGGCCCTGCTGAGTCCATTGCTTGGCCAGGCCCGCTTCGATCGTCCGGTCGCCCTTCAGGTGGCGACTGACAAGCTGCATGGCGGCAATAATGTTGCCGCGGGTGGCTGCCGCCAAGAGAAGCGCGGTATTCAGGTCATCATTAAAGCCGTAAAGCTCCCGCAGGAGCGCCAGTTCCGCCAGCGCCAGAATGTGGCCCTGGCGGGCGCCGGAAACCAGAAGCGCCACAGCCGCGGGCCAATCCGCCTCACAGCCATGCCCCATGGCCTTGAGGACAGCCAGTAGCCGCGTCGCGGCTTCATGCCCCTTGGCAGCAGCCTGTGCAAGAACCTGCACGGCGTGGTTGACATCGCGGTCGACCATATGGCCGGACAGCATGAAGTTTGCGAGCGTGAAACGCGCATCAAGGTGGCCTGCGGTGGCCGCGGCCTTGAGCATCTTGATGGCCGCATCCTTCTGGCCTTCACCAGACAGGTAAGCTGCCATCTTATATTGGGCGTCGGCGTCCCCGGCATTTGCCGCCACTGCCAGTTGGTTGATGTCGACGCTTTCAGCCACTTAGTTTTCCCGCATCTTGAGCGCAGCGATAAAGGCGTTGTGCGGGATTTCCACTTTCCCGTACATGCGCATCTTGGCCTTACCCTTCTTCTGCTTTTCCAGAAGCTTCTTCTTCCGCGTCACGTCGCCGCCGTAACATTTTGCCGTCACGTCCTTGCGCATGGCCGAAATGGTTTCGCGGGCGATCACACGGCCACCGATGGCTGCCTGGATCGGAATCTTGAACAGCTGGCGTGGGATCAGGTCCTTGAGGCGCTCACACAGCGCCCGGCCCCGGCCTTCCGCCTGGCTGCGGTGCACCAGCATGGAGAGCGCGTCCACCGGCTCGGCGTTCACCAGGATCGACATTTTCACCAGGTCCGATTCTTCGTAGCCGTATAGGTCATAGTCGAAGCTTGCGTAGCCGCGGCTGACAGATTTCAAGCGGTCATAGAAGTCATATACCACTTCGTTGAGCGGCAGGCGGTACTTCAACATGGCGCGCGTGCCTGCGTACGTCAGGTCTTCCTGGATGCCGCGCTTGTCTTCGCACAGCTTCAGCACTGCACCCAGATGCTCATCCGGCACCAGGATCGTGGCGTTGATCCAGGGTTCCTCGATGTGGTCGATCTTCACCGCGTCCGGCATGTCCGCCGGGTTGTGAAGCTCAATCATCGACCCATCCGTCATGTGGATCTTGTAGATCACGCTTGGGCTGGTGGTGATCAGCTCGAGGTCAAATTCGCGCAGCAGGCGCTCCTGGATAATCTCCAGGTGCAGCATACCCAGGAAGCCACAGCGGAAACCAAAGCCCAGAGCCGCGGACGATTCCATCTCATACTCGAAGCTGGCGTCATTCAGGCGCAGCTTCTGCAAGGCGTCGCGCAGGCGCTCGAACTCGCTCGTGTCCGCCGGGAACAGGCCACAGAAAACCACCGACCGGCTGGGCTGGAAACCCGGCAGCGCCTTGGCACATGGCCGCTTCACTTCAGTGATGGTGTCACCCACGTGGGTGTCGGCCACTTCCTTGATCGATGCCGTGATAAAGCCCACTTCGCCGGGCCCGAGTTCAGGCACGATCACGCCCTTCGGCGTGAACACGCCCACACGTTCGATCTGGTGCTCGGCGTCAGCCGCCATCATCTTGATGGTCTGGCCTTTCTTGATCTTGCCGTCGATCACCCGCACCAGAACCATCACACCCAGATAGGCATCGTACCAGCTGTCCACCAGCATGGCCTTCAGTGGCGCGTCCGGATCACCTTCAGGTGCTGGCAGGCGCTCGACAATGGCTTCAAGCACGTCATTGATGCCGATGCCTGATTTCGCAGAACATTCCACCGCCTCGGTGGCGTCAATGCCGATCACATCCTCGATCTGCTGGCGCACGCGGTCTGGTTCCGCAGCCGGCAGGTCAATCTTGTTCAGCACCGGCACGATTTCATGATCGTTCTCAATGGCCTGATAGACGTTTGCCAGTGTCTGGGCTTCCACGCCCTGGCTGGCGTCCACCACCAGGATCGAGCCTTCGCACGCAGCCAGACAGCGGCTGACTTCATAGGCAAAGTCAACATGGCCCGGCGTGTCCATCAGGTTCAGCGTGTAATTCTGGCCATCCTTGGCTTTATATTCCAGACGCACGGTCTGGGCCTTGATGGTAATGCCGCGTTCGCGCTCAATGTCCATCGAATCGAGGATCTGCGCCTTCATTTCCCGGTCGGTCAATGCGCCGGTATTCTGGATCAGGCGGTCAGCCAGCGTGGACTTGCCGTGGTCAATGTGCGCAATGATCGAAAAATTGCGGATGTTCTTTTGGTCGGTCATAACCGTTTCTAACTCATACTGTGACAGTTGTTGGCCCCGATGGGCGACGACCGCACATTAGGTGCGGCCGATTTTTGTCTTTGATTGATCTTAGTAAGGAACCACCCGGTCCGGCGGCCGGTGGCCGTCGGCATAGGCGCGGATATTGATCAGGACTTTCTCGCCCATGGCCATGCGCGCTTCAACGGTGGCTGAGCCCATGTGCGGCAGCAGCACCACATTGTCGAGCTCCATCAGCTTCGGATTGATCTCCGGCTCCTGCTCGAACACGTCAAGGCCGGCGCCAGCGATGCGGCCCACTTCAATCAGGTCAGCGAGCGCTTCCTCGTCAATAATCTCACCGCGCGCGGTGTTGATGATCACCGCGTGAGGCTGCAGCCTTTTCATGCGCGCCCGGTCCAGCAGATGATGCGTCTCGTCGGTGAGCGGGCAGTTGACGGACACGAAATCCATCCGGCTGAGCATCTCGTCCAGATCATCCCAATAGGTTGCCTCAAGTTCGGCTTCCACGTCTTCCGGCAGGCGGGAGCGCTTGTGATAGTGCACGGCCATGTTGAAGGCCTTGGCCCGGCGCGCAATCGCGGTGCCGATTCGGCCCATGCCGATAATGCCCAGGCGCTTGCCCTGGATGCGGTGCCCCATCAGGAAAGTGGGTGTCCAACCCGTCCAGTCACCGGCACGCAGGATTTTTTCGCCTTCAAACAGGCGGCGCGGCACAGAAAGTAGCAGCGCCATGGCGAGGTCTGCCGTGTCTTCCGTCAGCACGCCGGGCGTATTGGTAATGACAATGCCCTTTTCCTGCGCGGCCTTGGTGTCGATATGGTTCACACCGGCGCCAAAGTTGGCGATCATCTTCAGATTCTTGCCAGCGGCCGCGATCACCTCGGCGTCTACCTGGTCAGTCACCGTTGGCACCAGAACATCAGCTGTCTGGACGGCTTTGATCAGCCCTTCCTTGCCAAGCGGCTTGTCCGCCAGGTTCAGTTGCACGTCAAAAAGCTCCGCCATGCGGGTTTCAATATTGTCAGGCAGCTTACGGGTGACAACAACCTTGGTACGCTGCCGATTTCCTTTTTGAGCCATGGGCCACAAATACCTTTTTCAGAACCGCGAGACAGTGCTTGCCTCAGACCATGCGCTTCTAGTACCAGAAGGTGGAGGCCAGTTCAAACGTCAAGCGACTGGGAAAGGGGTGTTATGCTGCGCTTTTTGTCGATTTTGATGCTTTTCAGTGGGCTTTTGGGGCAATCCCTGCCGACTCACGCCCAATCGGGGGCACAGGAGCCGCGTGTCGGAGAAAGTGGTCAGCCACTGCCCCGACTGATTTCCCTTGCCGCCAGCAAGGCGTTCATGCGCTCGGGACCCGGCAGGCAGTACCCCATTCTGTGGGTGTACGAGCGCCCCCAACTACCTCTTGAAGTGATTGACGAGCACCGGGCCTGGCGTCAGGTACGCGATCATGAAGGCACCACCGGATGGATGCATGTATCGCTTCTGTCCTCGCGCCGCACCGCCATGATCATCGGCACAACCCGCAAGCTTTATGACGACCCATCGCCGGCTTCCGCCACCCGGCTGCTTGCCGACGCCGGCGTGATTGGTGAGGTCAAATCCTGCGAAGGCATCTGGTGCCAGCTTGACATTGATGGCACCGAAGGCTGGATTGAACGGCGCTATCTGTGGGGTGTGTACGAGCGGGAAATCATTGATTGATAAAGCCAATCCTCAAACCCATAAAAATTCTATAAAAATTTTAAGACAATTTTGCGTCAAGTCATTGTATTATTTGACGTTTTCTTAATTCGCCGCCTACAAAATGCCCTATTCAGGCAACTAATATAGCCGCCTAATCAGGCACACAGTAGGAGGCAAGAGTGATCACATCAATTACCCCAACGTCACCGTTGGCGGCCAGCGCTGCTGGCAATCCACCCAAGGCTCATGACGACGAAACAGATGTCGGTGACGAGGTCATTGACGCATTGAAGGCCGAACATGAAGCACAGTGGGAAGAGCTGGAAGCTGAGCAGCAAGCAGAATATGACGAGCTTGAGGCCCAGTGGACCACAGCCATTGAAGCCCTGACCGCCGAGCATGAGGCGGAATGGGATGCGCTTTACGAAGAAAAGCAGGCCGCGCTGGACGCCCTTTCAGCAGAACATGAGACTGAAGCGTCAGCACTTCAGGCAGAACATGAGACCGCCATGCTGGCCCTGAAGGAAGAGCTGGATGCGGCTTATGCCACTTTGGAAGCGGCTCTTCTGGCTGAATGGGAGGCCCTTGAGGCACAGCTGGCGGACGAATGGGCCACAGCCGAAGACGCAGGTACTGCGGACGACGAACTGGCCGCAAACCATGATGCCCAACGCCAGGCTCTTGAAGATGACCATGCCGCACAGCTGGCTGAGTTTGAAGCGGATTATGACGCCATGGTCGCCGACCTTGCGTCTGCACAAGAAGAAGAATGGCAGGGCCTTGAAGAGCAGCATGACACCGAATGGGATGCACTCGAAGATGAACTGCATGCTCTGATCGACGCACTCGAGGCAGAACAGGACGCTGAGTGGGAGACCCTGGAAGACGCAAAAGAGGCTGAATATGAGGCCCTCGAAGAAGCCCATGAGGCGGAGCGCGAAGCCCTTGAGGCTGCACAGGATGCCGAATGGGAAGAAATTGTTGGCGATGCGGGCGATGACCGCGTCAAGGGAAGCCAGGACGACGACACGCTCACCGGCGGCGACGGTGACGATACGCTCGCAGGCTTTAATGGCAATGACACCCTTGATGGCGGCGACGGCGACGACTTCATCTGGGCCGGATCTGACGCCAACGGCAATGACAAGGCCTATGGCGGCCAGGGGAACGACCTCCTGGGCGGTGGCGGCGGTGCCGATCTGTTGATCGGTGACGGAGACGACCTTGAAGACCTGGAAGGCGATGACACCCTCTTCGGCGGCGCTGGCGACGACACGCTGGTTGGTGGGTCATGGGTTGACCTGAACCAGAACGGCATCGTGGACATTGAAGACTTCATGTCTGATGGCAGCGGCGCGAATGATGACGGCGGCGCGAACGATGACGGTGGTGCCAACGATGATGGCGGGGCCAACGATGACGGCGGGGCCAACGATGACGGCGGGGCCAACGATGACGGCGGCGCTAACGACGATGGTGGTGCCAATGACGTTGGCGGTGACGATACCGTTGACGGCGACACCGGCGGCGACAGCCTCTGGTCGGGCATCGGCGACGACAAGCTGTTCGGCGGCGATGGTAACGACATAATGGGCGCCGGCGTCGGTGACGACACGCTCTATGGTCTTGGCGGCGACGATGTGCTGTTCAGCGGCCAGACCGGCAACGACAAGGTTGTCGGCGGTGTTGGCGACGACACTGTCTTTGCCAACCAGGGCGAAGACACCATCTTCGGTGGCGACGGCAACGACATGCTGTTCGGTGGCAACCAGAACGACTATATCGAAGGCGGGGCCGGTGATGACCAGTTGTTTGGCGGCAAAGACAGCGACACCCTAAACGGCGGTGAAGGCAACGATACGCTCTATGGCGGCAAGGCGGGCGGCAGCGAACGCTTTGTCTTTGAAGAAAACGCCGGTGACGATGTCATTTACGGCTTCGACAGCGATGACGATGTGCTTGACCTAACAGGCGCTGGCGTCGTGTTTGAAGACATCACGGCCACAGCAACAGATGCCGGCCTGCTTCTCAGCTGGGATGGCGGCAGTGTGTTGCTCGCAGGTGTTAATGACACGGTCGACAGTAGCTGGTTCGACTTCTAACCATTGCCATCCAAGCGGCACCCTAGCGTTAGAGGGCCGACCTTCGGGTCGGCCTTTTTTATGCTCAGACACCTGAAATTCACCCTCTTGACGAAATTACATAAGTACTTATATAATTTCTTATAGTATAGCGAGGACAGAATCATGAGCATCCCCAACGAAATCTTTTTTGAGCTAGGTGTCGGCACCCGCATGCGCCGCCTGCAGGAACAACTGACGGCCGATGCAGACCGCATCTATGAGGAAGCTGGCCTCAAGTTTCGGGTGAGCTATTTCTATGCTGTCTATGCCCTGTCGGAACATGGCAGCATGCCGATTGGCGAGATTGCCCGTCTTGCCGGTTTCTCGCATTCCGCCGTCAGCCAGACTGTCAAGCGCATGATCAAGGAAGGCCTGGTGGAAACTACCGCCATGGATGACGGCCGCCAGAAATGTGTGCAACTGACGGCCGCCGGGCGGGCCATGGTGGATGAGGTGCGCCCGCTGTGGCGGGACCTTGAAGCCATAAATACCGAAGCCGGGGCCTCGAAACTGCTCGCCGGCATTGACGCCATGGAAGCCACCTATGCCGAAAAGAGCCTGTACGACCGGGTGAAGGAACGCCAGGCCGCTCGCCAGAAAGCGGCGCCCGATTTTGAGCTGGTGCCCTATGACATCCGCTTCAAGCAAGCCTTCTATGACCTGAATGCCTGGTGGGTGGAGAAATACTTCAAGATGGAACCCATCGACGAAACTGTCCTGTCGGACCCTGAGGGCCATATCCTTGCCAAGGGTGGCGAGATTTATTTCACCCTGATCGACGGCAAACCGGTGGGCACCGTAGCCATGAAGCTGCAGTCCCCGGGTGTCTATGAACTGACCAAACTGGGGGTCGACCCAACCGTACAACAAGGCGGCATGGGCCGCGCCCTGTGTGAAAAGGTGATCGAACGCTTCTGCGCGCGCGGCGGCAAGACGCTGTATCTCGAGACCAATACCAAGCTCGCGCCCGCCATTCGCCTGTATGAAAAACTGAATTTCAAGAAGCTGACACCATCAGAGCCCAGCCCTTATGAGCGTGCCAACCACTATATGGAATGGATGGGAGGCCGTGATGAGCGCGCAGCCGCAGAATAAGCAGGACGCCATTGCTGTGGTGCCCTACCGGCGCGCCTACAAGCAGGCATTCCATGACCTGAATATGGCGTGGCTGGAAAAATATTTCACGGTCGAGCCTGTGCACCGACACGCGCTTGAAAACCCGGAAAGCGAAATTCTCGACGGTGGCGGGGAGATCTTCTTCGCCGTACGCGGCGATGATGTTCTCGGTACCGTCGCCATCCGAGCAGACGGAAACGGCATTTATGAGCTGACCAAACTTGGGGTCGACCCGTCGGCGCAGGGCCTGGGCCTGGGGCGCCTGCTGTGCGAGGCGGTCATCGATTATTTCCAGGCCAAAGGCGGCAAGCGCCTGTATCTTGAAACCCACACCAAGCTCATGCCCGCCATGCGGCTGTATGAGAAACTGAATTTCGCCCTGATGGAAAAGCCCATCGATGCGCACTATCAGGGGACCGACTGTTACATGGAATGGCAAGGCAGATGATGACCGGCACTATAAAAATGGCCAACAACAAACCAGAGACCCTTGTGACGACAGCAGAAAGCCCGGAGGATATCGCCGCGGTGAAGGCGATCTTCCGGGCATTTGTCGAATTCCTGCCCATCGACCTGGATTTCCAGGGCATCGAGGATGAGATGGCCCGCTTTCCGGACGGCTATGTGCTGCTCTTGATCGCCAAGCAGGGTGACACCCCCATAGGGGCCGTCGCCCTGAAGGCGCACGATAGTGACGTGTGTGAGATGAAACGGCTGTATGTGCTGCCGCAAGGCCAGGGCACAGGCGCCGGACGCATGCTGTGTGAAGCCCTGCTGAAGCACGCCAAGGCGCTTGGATACAAAACCATGCTGCTCGACAGCCTGAGGCGGCTTGAAGCTGCCGTCGCGCTTTATGGCAAGCTGGGGTTTGAAGAAACCACGCCATACAACTACAACCCGGAAAACGATGTTGTTTACATGCGCCGGCGCCTGTAGGCCCCCGCCCACGCTTTCTTGAATACCAGCTCATAAACGGCCCCCCGGGCATGGCCAGGAAACCGGGATGTGACACCCGCACATTCCTGTACTTGCAGCCTTTCCCATGATGAGTATAGTGGCACCCTTCACTCCAACGAGAGATTGTCCTGCATGCTGAAATTCCTGTCCGGCAAAAAGAAGTCCGTCAAGACACCGCCTTCCATTGTCATTTGTTCGACCATGCGGTCTGGCTCGACGATGATATGCGAGGACATGCGGAATACCCGGTCGCTGGGCACCGCCCGAGAATTGTTCATGAACTGGCGTCCCGGCAAAGCCGATAAATACAAGGAGCTGGAAAAGCTCTTTGAAGAGGAAGTGACAGAGAACGGCGTGTTCTCCGTCAAGGTCATGTCGCGGTATCTGCCCCACACGGAGGCAGCCCTTCAGGGCACTCGGGAAGACCGACCAGAGGAAGGTCTGTTTCCCTATTTTCATGACGTCTTCAAAGATGCCACTTGGGTTTACCTGAAGCGGAACGATATCCTGGGCCAGGCCATTTCACGCTATATCTCCAATAAGACCGGCGTTTATCACAATTTTGATGATGGGCGGCACAGCAAAAGCAAGACGGTCCTGAAGGCGAAGGGCGAAAGCTATAGCGACGATCTGGACTACAAATTCCTCCCGATAAACAAGGGTGTCCAGAACATCGCCCGGGAACAGGTGCTGTGGGAGCATTTCTTCACCACACAGGGTATCGAGCCGGTCAGGCTCACGTATGAAGACTGTGTCGAGGACCATCACACTTACCTGCAAGCCATTGCCAATGTCGCAGGGATAATGCTGGAGACAATGCCAGCCGAGCGCACCATCAAGCGGCTTCCCAACAAGCGTAACGACGAACTGCGCGAGGAATATTGCCGGGACCTGGTGCGCCGGATCAGGAACGGCACCTTTGTGCCTGGGCAGAAGAAGCCAAACAAGCCAGGCAAAGCCAAGACTGCACCCGGTGACGCAGGGGCTTGATTGAAGCCCCGGCCGCCCTGCGCCCCCAGCCGACATAATGCTGCGAACAACAAAAAAGCCCGGCACTTCGCCGGGCTTTCTGCATTTTGATGGGTCAGGCTTTAGTCGCCGGAGACGATGCGGTCCATCAACTGCTTGACGCTTGGGATAAAGCCGTTCGAATAGAACGGATCGGATCCGAAACGAAACGCATTATGCCCCGCGAACACGAGGTTATCGTCAACACTGCCGTCATGGGCCACGTCTTCGAGCGTCTTCTGGATGCAGAAGCTCCTGGGGTCCGCCAGGCGGCCCGTTGAGTTCTTCTCGTTCGTCGCCCACGAGGAGAAACGGCACTGACTTAGGCAGCCAACACAGTCGGCCTGGTCCTTGCGGATTTCGGCACATTTCTCAGGCGTGACGAAAATCAGGGACCCATCAGGCGTTTTCATCGCCCGCTCATAGCCGGCAGCCAGCCATTCGCGTGCCTTGCCTTCGTCGGCGCGGCGCACGATGTAGGTCTTGCGCTCGACCTGCAGTTCAGTGTCGAACTCTTCGTCCTTTTCGGTCCGGAACTCGATCTGACGATCATTGCGCTGCACCAGCTCACCAATGAAGCTGTTCTTCAGCGCGGAGGAGAAGAAACCGGTCGGGCTGAAGTTTTGCAGCAGCACATCACCAGGCTTCAGGCCCAGCAGCTTCTTCTTCCATTTGTCGGAAATCGGGCTCTCTTTCGTGACCAGCGGGCGCGTGCCGAACTGGAACATGATCGGGCCGACTTCCTTGTTGTCGATCCAGTCTTTCCATTCCTTGAGGTTCCACACACCGCCGGCCATGATGATCGGCACATGGTCCAGGCCCAGCTTGCGCATGATGGCGCGCAGCTCGACAACCCGTGGGTATGGATCGCCCGGTTTGTTGGGGTCCTCGGCGTTCGACAGGCCATTGTGACCGCCCGCGAGCCATGGATCCTCATACACAACGCCGCCCAGGCGTTCTGCGAAATTCTTGTATGCGCGCTTCCACAGAAGGCCAAAGGCCCGGCCGGAAGACACAATAGGGTAATAGTGCGCGCCATATTTGCTGGTCAGCTCGCCCAACTTGAAGGGCATGCCTGCACCACTGGTTACACCGTGGATCATGCCCTTGGTTTTCTCGAGCACTTCGTGCAGGATTCGCTGCGCGCTGCCGACTTCCCAAAGCATGTTGATGTTGATCAGGCCTTCGCCTTTGGAAAGCTCCCACGCCTTGCGAACCTGGTCGATCGTACCCTTGATGGAGTACTCGACCATTTCCTCATGGCGGTCTTTCCGGGTGCGGCCCAGATATTCATGGGGCTCCACATTGCCGTGCGCGTCATACTGATCTGCGATCACAGCGGAAATCGTGCCGATACCGCCGGCTGCGGCCCACGGGCCGGAACTGGCACCGGTGGAAATCGCAACGCCCTTGCCGCCCTCGATCAGGGGAAGGACCTCTTTGCCGCCAAGGCGGATACTATTCAAACTAAAACTCATCAAACTCTCCCGAAACCCCAGCCCGTCTTTCAGTCAACCGTAGCGTAAAACGGACCCTCCTAAAAGGGGTGAAACCGGCGTGATGGTAACACACGCCGGTTTCAAATCAATTAAGCAGTTCTTCCCCGGTCAGGGAAAATTGCTTAGTCGCGTCGACCGCCACCCTTCTTGGGGGACTCTTTTGGTGGACGAGCATCCGGGTTTTCTTCACCCGTTTCCTGGTTCACCACGCGCATCGACAGGCGGACCTTGCCGCGGCCGTCGATTTCAAGGCACTTCACGTACACTTCGTCACCTTCGTTCACAACGTCGGTCACTTTTTCCACGCGCTCTTCAACGAGCTCGGAGATGTGTACGAGGCCGTCACGGCTGCCCATGAAGTTCACGAACGCACCGAAGTCCATGATGCGGACAACCTTGCCTTTGTAGATCGTGCCTACTTCTGGCTCAGCCACGATGCCGTTGATCCATGCTTTCGCAGCTTCAATTTCAGAAGCGACGGAAGACGCGATCTTGATCGTGCCATCGTCTTCGATGTTCACTTTGGCGCCGGTCACTTCAACGATCTCACGGATCACTTTACCGCCCGTGCCGATCACTTCGCGGATCTTGTCTGATGGGATCTTCATGGTCTCGATGCGTGGGGCATGCTCGGAAAGTTCCGTACGCGCGCCAGTCAGAGCTTTGTTCATCTCATCAAGGATGTAACCACGGCCACCAGCAGCTTGTGCCAGTGCCTTTTCCATGATCTCGCGGGTGATGCCGGTGATCTTGATGTCCATCTGCAGCGCAGTCACACCTTTGTCGGTACCAGCTACCTTGAAGTCCATGTCGCCGAGATGGTCTTCGTCACCCAGGATGTCAGAGAGAACTGCGAAATCGTCGCCCTCTTTGATCAGGCCCATGGCGATACCGGAAACCGGACGGCTGATTGGAACACCTGCGTCCATCATGGCGAGAGCCGAACCACACACGGTTGCCATCGAAGATGAGCCGTTGGATTCAGTGATCTCGGACACCAGACGGATGGTGTATGGGAACTCTTCAGCATTCGGCAGTACAGCGCGAACAGCGCGGTAAGCCAGCTTGCCGTGACCCACTTCGCGGCGGCCGGTAAAGCCAACGCGGCCACACTCGCCCACAGAGAAGGGTGGGAAGTTATAGTGCAGCATGAAGTTGGAGCGCCAGCTGCCTTCGAGCGCGTCGATGATCTGCTCATCTTCGCCGGTGCCCAGCGTTGCAACAACAAGGGCCTGCGTTTCACCGCGGGTGAAAAGCGCGGAACCGTGGCTGCGTGGCAGAACACCAACTTCAGACATGATGTCACGAACTTCGTCAAGCTTACGGCCGTCGATACGCTTGCCTGTCTCCAGGATGTTACCGCGGACGATCTTGCTCTCAAGCTTCTTCGTCAGGTCACCAACCATCTGTTCAGTCAGCTCTTCGTTGGCTTCCAGAACAGGCGCAACGGCTTCCTTGATCTTCGCTTTCGCTTCGTTGATCTTCAGAACGCGGTCTTGCTTGGCAGTGATCTCGTAAGCGGCACGCAGGTCAGCTTCACCAGCGTCTGCGATCGCCTTGATCAGGTCATCCTTGTTCGGGCCTTCTTCAAGCTCCCAAGGATCTTTCGCAGCAACTTCAGCAAGCTCGATGATTGCGTCGATTACTTTTTGCTGCTCGTCATGACCGAAGGTCACAGCGCCCAGCATGATGTCTTCGGAAAGTTCTTTTGCTTCAGACTCAACCATCAGAACAGCGTCTTTGGTGCCTGCAACAACGAGCTCAAGCTCGGACTCTTTCACTTCATCAAGGGTCGGGTTCAGGATGTATTCGCCGTCCTTGTAACCAACTTTCGCGCCGGCGATCGGGCCAAAGAATGGCAGACCGGAAAGCGTGAGGGCCGCAGAAGCGCCGATCATGGCAACGATATCGCTATCGTTTTCCAGGTCGTGGCTCAGAACCGTACAGATCACCTGAACTTCGTTTTTGAAGCCCGATGGGAACAGTGGACGGATCGGACGGTCGATCAGGCGGCTCACAAGCGTTTCTTTTTCGCTTGGGCGGCCTTCCCGCTTGAAGAAGCCGCCAGGGATCTTGCCGGCAGCGTAGAATTTCTCGATATAGTTTACGGTCAGTGGGAAAAAGTCCTGACCTGGCTTCTGAGACTTGGCACCAACAACGGTACACAGAACTTCAGTGTCGCCATATTTGGCCATTACGGCCCCATCAGCTTGTCTAGCTACATGACCGGTTTCCAGAGAGAGGGTACGGCCGCCCCATTCGATTTCTTTGCGATGAATATTGAACATTTTCTAACCTTTCAGCAGCTGCCCGGGTATCGCACTACACTGCCGGACAACTTCGGCGCCTTCCCTATGAAGACGCCCCGCTTAAATAAAAATCCCAGGCCTCCCGGATTAGAAGCCAAGGCGTGTCTTCTTGTCGCTTTTAGGGAAAGTTCGAAACGGAAGTCCCAAAAGCGAAGAAGGCCGGTTCCCTTGAACCGGCCTCCCTGAACTGAATTACTTCCGCAGACCCAGACGACCGATGAGCGTCGTGTAACGCTCTACGTCCTGGCCTTTAAGATAGTCCAGCAGCTTGCGGCGCTGGTTTACCATCTTGATCAGACCGCGACGGGAATGGTGATCCCCTTTGTGGTCTTTGAAGTGTTCGGTCAAAGTCGCAATACGCGAGGAAAGAATTGCTACCTGCACCTCAGGGGAGCCGGTGTCGCCTTCTTTGGTGGCGTATTCTTTGATCAGTTCTTGTTTCCGTTCAGCAGTAATCGACATCGTCTTCTCCTACAAAAAAGTTACATATTGAAGACCCGCAAGGAGCGAATGGTGCCATGGGTGTTTTCAGCGACTGCCAGCGGCACGTCGCCGTCCATCAACACAAGCGTTCCTTGCTTGATCTCAGGCCTGAGGAGGGTCATGCCGCATCTGATGCGTTTCGCTTCCTCATCCGTTACGGCAACCGCCGGGATGTCGTCCAGCGCTGTCGTAATCGGACTTACATAGTCCTGAGCGGGCGCACTATGGCCCAACTCCTCCAGTTTTTCCAGTGAAATCGCGTCCTTAAGGCTGAAGGGCCCAACGCGAAGGCGCCTGAGCTGAACCACATGGCCGCAGCTATCCACCGCACGGGCGATGTCGCGCGCCAGCGAGCGCACATAGGTGCCCTTGCCGCAGGTCACGTGAAACGCTGCCTCGCCCTGGTCCGCGTCGAAGGATGTCAGGCTAAGTTCTTGAATTTCAACACGTCTTGCCTTGAGTTCCACCAGCTCGCCGTCGCGCGCCAGCTTGTAGGCACGCTGGCCGTCCACCTTGATGGCGCTGTAGGCAGGCGGGATTTGCTCGATGGAGCCGGTAAAGCGCGGCAGGACCTCAAGAATTTCCGCTTCTTCAGGGATACGGCCACCGGATTCGATAATTTCGCCTTCAAGGTCGTCCGAATCGGTCGCAGTGCCGAATTTGACGGTAAAAGCATACTCTTTCGAGGCATCAACAATGAAAGGCATGGTCTTGGTGGCTTCGCCAAGCCCGATGGGCAGAATGCCGGAAGCCAGCGGGTCCAGCGTGCCGCCGTGGCCCACCTTCTGGGCCTTGGTGAGGAACTTCACCTTGCCGACCACGCCGGAACTGGTGATGCCAAGCGGCTTGTCGATCACCAGCCAGCCGTCAATCTTGATGCCCTTCTTGCGCCGTGCCACGCCTACTCTTCCTCGTCCTTGTGCTCAAGGTCGCGGGTCACGCGTGGGTCGCGCAGGATGGCATCAATATGACTGGCTTCATCGAAGCTTTCGTCCAGCTTGAACTTGAGGCGCGGCATATATTTCATATGCACCACCTTGCTCATCTCACCGCGGATGAAGGCACTGTTGCGGTTGAGTGCCTTGGTCACCTTCAGTTTCGGGTCGCCGCCCAGCGGCATGATGAAGACCGTGGCGTTCCTCAAGTCCGGGCTTATGCGCACTTCGGACACGGTTACCGACGCGCGGGCCAGGTCAGGATCCTGCACATCGCCGCGCGTCAGAATCGCGGAAATGGCGTGGCGCACATTCTCGCCCACGCGCAACAGGCGCAGGCTGGGTTCGCCAGTTTGAGAAGATTTGGACATGACTTTATCCTTAAAACAGCGGAGGGCGGCCCCGATGGACCACCCCTCCTAACACTCTTGATCGGCTGGTCGTCGCAGGCTTAAAGCTTGCGCTCCATTTCCTCCAGCTCATAAACCTCGAGAACGTCGCCGGCCTTGAAGTCGTGATAGTTTTCAAACGTCAGACCACATTCCTGGCCCGCGCGCACTTCCTTCACGTCATCCTTGAAGCGGCGCAGGTTCTCGATCTGGCCTTCGTAGATGATCACGTCATCGCGCAGAATACGAGCCTTGAGGTCATTACGGATCGAACCGTCGACAACCATACAGCCTGCTGCCTTGCCGGCCTTGCCGGCCTGGAAGGCTTCGCGGATTTCCGCCTGGCCGATAACATTCTCTTTGTATTCCGGACCCAGCTGACCAGCCATCGCGGCTTTCACGTCGTCGATCAGGTCATAGATCACGGAGTAATATTTGATCGTGATGCCTTCGGCTTCGGCTGCTTCGCGCGCCTGCTTGTTCGGGCGTACGTTGAAGCCGATCACCAGCGCATGGCTGGCCTGGGCAAGCGTGATATCGGATTCGGTGATACCGCCCACCGCGCCGTGGATCACGCGACACTGGATGTCGTCGTTACCCGCTTTTTCAAGCGCCTGGGTGATGGCTTCCACAGAACCCTGAACGTCGCCCTTGATGACAACTTCAAACGTCTGCAGGCCTTCGTTTTCCTTCATCTGCGAGAAGATGCTCTCCAGCGTCTTCGGTGCAGCGGCAGCAGCCTGGCGTTTCTTGCGGTTCTGGTCCTGGCGATAAGACGTCACTTCACGTGCACGGCTTTCGTTGTCCACAACAGCGAACTCATCACCCGCGTCTGGCGTACCGTTCAGGCCCAGCACTTCCACCGGCACACTTGGGCCAGCTTCCTGTACCTGATCACCCTTGTCGTTGATCAATGCCCGTACCCGGCCCCATTCGGCGCCAGCCACGAAGATGTCACCAACTTTCAGGGTGCCGCGCTGTACCAGAACCGTGGCAACGGGACCGCGGCCTTTATCAAGCTTGGCTTCCACAACCACGCCTTCAGCGGAGCGGTCAGGGTTGGCCTTCAGCTCAAGAATTTCAGCCTGCAGCGCAATGGCTTCTTTCAGTTTGTCGAGGCCGTCGCCGGTTTTGGCGGAGACTTCAACTTCCTGAACGTCACCCGAGAAGCTCTCGGTCACCACTTCATGCTGCAGCAGTTCGTTCCTGACACGGTCCGGGTTGGCGCCTTCGCGGTCCATCTTGTTGATGGCCACGATGATCGGAACCTCAGCCGCTTTCGCGTGGTTGATGGCTTCAATGGTTTGCGGCATGACGCCGTCGTCAGCAGCCACAACCAGGATCACGATGTCCGTCGCGCTGGCGCCGCGGGCCCGCATCTGGGTAAAGGCGGCGTGGCCTGGCGTATCGAGGAAGGTGATCTTGCTGTCGTTCACGCTAACCTGATAGGCGCCGATATGCTGGGTGATGCCGCCGGCTTCGCCCGACACAACGTTGGCTTTACGGAGCGCATCGAGAAGCGAGGTCTTGCCGTGGTCAACGTGGCCCATAACGGTCACGATTGGCGCGCGTGGCAGCAGTTCGCCTTCCTGGTCCTCGCCGCCGGTGAGGCCGATCTCAACGTCTGCGTCCGATACACGCTTCGGCGTGTGGCCCATTTCCTGAACCACCAGCTCTGCCGTATCCTGGTCCAGAACCTGGTTGATGGTTGCCATCACGCCAAGACCCATCAGAACCTTGATCACGGCAACGGCTTTTTCAGCCATCCGGTTCGCCAGTTCCTGAACCGTAATGGCTTCAGGGATGGTTACTTCGCGGGCCTGGCGCGTTTGCTGCTGGCTACCGCCCATCTCGGCCTGACGCTTCTTCGCTTGCGCGCGCTTGTAGGCTGCGAGCGAACGCTGACGCTCACCGTCGCCCATGGCGCTGGAGATCGTCAGGCGGCCACCCTTGCGGCGGTCGTCGCCGCGGCCGCGGCCACGCTGGTTACGGTCATCGCCGCCCGGGCCTGCTTTGCGTTCCTTGCCGCGCTTCGGCTTGCCTTTGCGCTCATCATCACCAGCAGGGCCAGCCGCCTGGCGGGCTTCGCTGGCTTTCTTGAGCTGCACAGCGCGCGCTTCAAGCTCAGCTTTCTTGCGCGCTTCCGCTTCCGCTTTTTCTTTGGTCTTCAGCTCTTCTTCTGCCTTCTTGGCGGCTTCAACTTCAGCCTTCTTGGCAGCGTCTGCAGCTTTCTTTTTCTTGACGTCGTCTTCGGCACGGGCACGGGCTTCCGCCTCATCGTCGTGCGCGGCTTCCGCAGCAGCAGCCTCAGCAGCTTCACGCTTCTTGCGCTCTGCAGCTTCCGCAGCTTCGCGTGCTTCGCGCTCTGCCTTCTCTTTGGCTTCCTCTTCGGCACGCTTTTGCGCTTCCTCAAGGGCCTTCAGCCGGGTTTCATGCTCGGTGTTTGAGAGCTTGCCTCCGCCTTCACCAACCGGTTTCTTCGGAACGTAGGTCTTTTGTGGCTTCGGCGCTGTTGGCGCGGCCTCAGGGGCTGCGGTATCGGTCGCGCCCTTCTTGAGGATGCGCTTCTTCTTGCGCTCTACAACGACTGCCTTGCTGCGCCCATGGCTGAAGCTTTGACGAACTTGGCCGGTCTCAACCCCCTTGCCTACTCCAAGGGTGCCGCGTCCAGACAGTGTCAGTTTCTTTTCGTCAGTCATACTAATCTTCGTTCCTCTGCCCTTCTTCATGAGAGGGCGCTTCACTGATCAGCGGGCCTAGCCCGCGCATTCCATAAAGTCGACCAAAATCGACCTTAAGCCTGTCAGTGCCGCCGCTTTGCATCAGCAGCACATGTACAACATTATCCCGACCGAGCGCATTCGAGAGCGCTTCACGGTCAAACACAGCCACTTCCGGCACTTTCGCGCCAACCGCAGCCTTGATCTTCCGCCGACCGTCTTCGGCGCCGTCTGTCGCAGTCACCAGAAGCGCCGGCTTGCCGGTGCCCTTCTTGGTAAGCGCGGCCTTGATCTTGTCAAAGCCTGTTACCAGGTGTCCTGCGCGTTGCTCCAGACCCATACGGTCCAGACAGCGGCGCTCTAGCAAGCGGTCGATCGTCTCGCCTAAGTCCCCGGGCACCGCGCTTTTCTGCACCTGCGCCTTGAGGGACCGGCTGGCCGCTTTTGCAAGCTGGCCGCTTTCAACCGCCTGGTCGATCATTGCCCGGTCAGCAGTAACCCACATGCCGCGCCCGGGCAACCGGGCTGCCACGTCCGGCACCAAAGTGCCGTCGGGGCTCATGACCAGCCTGATCAGAGTATCCTCCGACGCAGGCTGCATCGTTAGTATACACCGCCGTTCTCGCATTGGCTGCTCCAACTTGCGGTGAAGAAGAGGCCTTACGCCTCTTCGCCTTTTTCTGCGGCGTCCGCGTCGCCTTCAGCGGCTTCGGCTTCGGCTTCGCCTTCTTCGGCGGCTTCCTCAGCCCCTTCTTCGGATGCTTCTTCAGCTTCCTCGGAATTACCGAATGCTTCCTCAGCCGAAATCCAGCCCAGAACCACACGCGCCGACATGATCATATCGCTGGCTTCATCTTCAGTCAGGCTGAAGTCACGCAGGATACCATCTTCCTTGCTCGTAAGCTCGTCTGCTGCACAGCCGGCGAAGTCTTCAAGCGTTTTCACTTCGTCTTCACCCAGCTTCACCAGCATCTGTGGCGTCAGGCCTTCAACGTCTGCGAGGTCGTCGGAAACGCCCATCTCACGGCGCTTTTCGTCAGCAGCACGCGCTTCAGCTTCAAGGAAGTCAGCAGCACGGCGCTGAAGCTCAGCCACCAGATCGTCGTCGAAGCCTTCAACAGCCAGAAGCTCTTCAGGCTCAACGTAAGCGATTTCTTCCACCTCGGTGAAGCCTTCAGCCACCAGAAGGTGTGCCAGCGTATCGTCCACATCCAGGGCTTCCACGAAGCGCTTGGATTGGGTCATGAACTCTTCCTGGCGACGTTCACTTTCTTCCGCCTCGGTCATGATATCGATGGTCCAGCCCGTGAGCTGCGATGCCAGACGTACGTTCTGGCCGCGGCGGCCAATGGCCAGCGACAGCTGATCGTCAGGCACCACCACTTCAACGCGGGAACGCTCTTCGTCCAGAACCACCTTGGAAACTTCCGCAGGTTGCAGCGCGTTCACAATGAAGGACGCCACATCAGGGGACCAAGGAATAATGTCGATCTTCTCGCCCTGCAGCTCGTTCACAACGGCCTGCACGCGGCTACCGCGCATACCAACGCAGGCACCAACCGGGTCGATACCGCCATCGTTGGAGATCACGGCGATCTTCGCGCGGCTGCCCGGATCGCGGGCTACGGAACGAATCTCGATAATGCCATCATAGATCTCTGGCACTTCCTGTGCAAACAGGGCGGCCATAAAGTCTGGCTTGGTGCGGGACATGAAGATTTGCGGGCCACGGTTTTCACGGCGCACTTCATAGATATACCCACGGATACGTTCGTTCTGGCGGATATGCTCACGCGGGATCACCTGATCGCGGCGCATGATAGCTTCCGCACGACCCAGATCCACAATCACGTTGCCATATTCAACGCGCTTGACGACGCCGGTGATGGTCTCACCCACGCGGTCTTTATATTCTTCATACTGACGCTGACGCTCTGCATCACGCACCTTCTGCACAATCACCTGCTTGGCGGTTTGGGCAGCGATACGGCCGAAGTCCATCGGCGGCAGGCTGGAAGCCAGATAATCACCGATCTCGGCGTCTGGCTTGTCTTCCTTGGCATCTTCCAGGCTGATCTCTACAGCCGGGTTCTCGACTTCCTCGACAACCTCGAGAACGCGGAACAGGCGAATGTCGCCGGTGTTCTTGTCGATCTGGGCCCGGATTTCGTTTTCAGCGCCATAGCGGGAACGAGCCGCCTTCTGGATCGCCTCTTCCATGGCTTCAAGAACGATGTCCTTGTCGATCGATTTTTCACGCGCCACAAGATCCGCGATCTGCAGCAATTCCAACCTGTTTGCACTGACAGCAGCAGCCATCATCTTTACTCCGTCGCTTTCAGAGCGTGGCACCCGGAGGCGCCATGCCAGCAAAAAACCTTAAGTGTCCGCCCCATCTGTGCCGTCTGGCGCATCGTCAGGGTTCGCCTGAGCCTTTGCAGCTTTCTGCACAGCCTCAAGAAGTTCATCAGTCAGGATCAGTTTCGCTTTCGAGATGCCGTCAAAATCAAGCTCGACAACGCCCTCTTCGGTCTCAATGGTCACCATATTGTCCTTGAAGGACGTCATGGGACCGCGGAAACGCCGGCGGCCGTCCATCTGCTCTTCCATTTCGACCTTCACTTCAAAGCCTACCCAGCGCTCGAAATCCTTGCGCCTGGTCAGCGGACGGTCAACACCCGGCGAACTGACCTCAAGGAGGTATTCACCCGGCAATGGATCTTCAACATCCAGGATAAGCGAAAGCTCGCGAGACAATTTCGCGCAATCATCAACACCCATGGTGCCGTCCGGCTTTTCCGCCATCACCTGCAGCGTAGGCTTGCGCCCACCGCCATAGGTTACGCGAACAAGTTCAAAGCCGAGGGCCTCTACGGTCGGTTCGATCAAAGCAGCAATGTTAGTCGCAGCGTCGCTCACTAGTCCTGTCCTTTCACACTTCACGCCGGGCCGAACACACTGGCCCACTACGTTCTAGGTATGGGTTATCGCGGGCAGTGGGCCGAAGCCCACTCCTGGAATAATCAACCAATACTCTAGGAGAAGCGGGCTCTGTATACAGCGAACACGCTTTTGGGGCAACCCCGAATCTGAAGCCTTCCTCTTATTGGTCTGGCCTGTCGAAACAGCGGTGCCGATTCGGTCTTCTTCCGTCATGGTATACCGCATCAGGCGCAGATCGTCACCTTGACATTTATCAACATTAGTGCATATACACATATTATGAATGATCAAGACATCATAGAACAGCTTCGGCAGGACGTCGCCGGCCAGTGCGCATGCCAGAAGATACGCAAGGCAAGCCGAACCATCACGCGCCGTTACGATGACGCGCTCAAGCCTTTCGGCCTGACAGGCAACCAGTTCACCATGCTGACGATCATCTCGCTGGCCGATAAGGTAACCCTGTCCCGGCTTGCGGAGATCATCGGCATGGAACGCACAACCCTGATCCGCAACCTGAAACCGCTCGAGCGCGCGGGGCTTGTGACCATCGCCGCGGAAGAGTCCCGCCGGGCCAAGCACGCCACCATATCCAGCCAGGGGCTGAACACACTTTCAAAGGCCCTTCCCGTGTGGCGCAACACACAAGCGTCACTGAAAGCCGACCTGGGGGACAAGACCTGGCAGGTTGTGCACCAGGGGCTGGACGCCATCAGCTAGATATCAAGGAATACCGGAATGAATACCCGCATCACCGTAACACCAACCATAATGTGTATATACACGTATATGAAACCATGCGCCGGTGACCGCAAGTGCCTCCCCCCCTTGCCATCCCGGTCATTTACCCAAAAACGTGTAATTACACCATAAGCGAGACATGCCATGAATACGCCTTCCCCCAAAGCCACCCGTCTTTTCACCCTGCTGACGAACTGGCCAAAGACCATCCTGGTCCTGAGCATCCTGATGATTGTGGCAACCGCCAGCTTCATGCCAAAAATTCACAAGGACACCAGCTCCGACGCCTTCATCGAAAAAGATGATCCGGTGCTGCTGTACCGGGAACATGTCCGGCGCACCTTCGGGCTTGAAGACCCGATTGTGGTGGCTGTGGTGAACGACGGTGAAAACGGCGTGTTCAACCCCGAAAGCCTGGCGCTGGTTGGCGCCCTGACGGAAAAGGTTGCCGCCCTGCCAAACGTCGACCCCGACAAGATCATGTCGCTGGCTACCGAAAGCAACATTGTCGGTACATTCGACGGCATGGAGGTGACAGACTTTTACGATCCCCTGCCAACTACGCAGGCGCACGCAGACGCCATCCGCGATGCCGTCCAGGACTTTCCCCTGTACCAGGGCAGCCTGGTTGCCAGAAACGGTCAGTCCACACTGATCATCGCCGAATTGCTTGACCAGGAAATCGCCGAACAAACCTATCAGGACGTCATGGCGGTTGTGGCTGCCGAGGATATCCCGGACGGCAACGCCGTTCATGTCGCGGGTGAGGGCGCAATCTCGGGCTATCTTGCCACCTATATCGACAATGATGCCAAAACCCTGAACCCCCTGGCGGGCGTTGTTATCACCATTGTGCTGTTTGTCGCCTTTCGCACTGTCGCCGGCGCCCTGCTGCCCAACGTCATCGTTCTGGGGACTGTCGCAGCGTCGCTTGGACTGATGGCCGCCTTTGGGGTGTCCTTCTATGTGATCACCAACGGGCTTGCGACCATCCTGATCGGGATCGCGGTTGCCGACAGCATCCATATCCTGAGCCAGGTGTATGAGGAGAAAGTCCGCACCCCGGACGCGTCGCAGCGCGAGATTACCGTTCGGGCCATGGCCAAGATGTGGCAACCGGTAACCCTGACAACCATCACCACCATCGCTGGCTTCATGGGGCTATGGCTGGGCGCCGAAATGCCGCCCATGAAATACTTCGGCCTGTTTGCTGCCATTGGCGTAGCTGGCGCCTGGTTCTATTCCATGACCTTCCTGCCCGCAGCGCTGACGCTTTTCAACATCAAGCCCAGCCGGCTTTTTGCCGGGGCGAACGTTGGTGACCGCTATGGTCGCCTGCTGGCGGCCCTTGGTGCGCGCGGGCTCAAGCATTCGAAGGTCACCCTGGCAATCGGCATCCTTGTGGCTGTTCTGGGGGTGGCCGGCACCAGCCGTGTGCTGATCCAGGAAGCCCAGATTGAAAACTTCCAAACCGACGAGCCGCTCTATATCGCAGACACTGAAATCAACGCCCGCATGGACGGCACCTATTTCCTGGACGTCATTGTGGAGGCAGATGAAAAAGAAGCCCTGTTCCAACCGGCCAACCTGCGCCGCATGGAAAGCCTGCAGGCCTATGTCGAGGGCCTTCCGGCGGTTCATGGGTCAACGTCGGTGGTTGACTATATCAAGCAGATGCACAAGGCCGTGAACGAGAACCGCCAGGAATTCTACACCATCCCGGATGACCCGGACCTCGTCGCACAGCTCTTCTTCCTCTATGCCGCGTCAGGTGACCCGACCGACTTTGAAGAAGAAGTGGACTATGACTATCAGAAGGCCAATATCCGTTTCAACCTGCCGGTGGCCGACTATCAGCTGCTGACACAGCTGATCCCGGAAATCCAGACCTACGTGGACACTCGCTTCAATACGGCCAGTATAAAAGCCACCCTTTCCGGCCGCGTGGCGGTAACGCACAAATGGATACAGACCATCGAAGAAAACCATGTGAAAAGCCTGGGCCTTTCCCTGCTGTTTGTTTTCATCGCCACTGTGCTTGTTTTCCGGTCCAGCATTGCCGGGCTCTTTGCCCTTGTGCCGGTGGTTATGGCCCTGTTGCTTGTTTATGCCGTCATGGGTTTTGGTGGCATCTGGCTGGGCGTTGGCACCAGCATGTTTGCCGCCATCGCAATCGGCCTGGGGATTGACTTTGCCATCCACACGCTGGACCGCATGAAGGACCTGCTGGCCACAAGAAGCGGCAGCTATGACGAACGCCTGCAGGACCTGTTCCCGTCAACGGGTCGGGCGCTGTTCTTCAATTTTGCTGCCCTGGCCCTTGGTTTTGCGGTGTTGACCACCAGCGAAGTGCCGCCGCTGCTGCGCTTCGGTCTGCTTGTTGTCACCGCTGTGTCCACCGCCTTCCTTGCGGGTATCACGCTGTTGCCGGTCCTGGGCAAGCTGGTGCGCCCGGCCTTCCTGTTCCGCAACGCAGACGAGGCGGGGCTGTCAAAGCCGGCATCCGTAACGGCTTCCCTGCTGATCGCCGCAACTGGCGCGGCGCTGTTGCTGCACACGTTCCCTGCAGAGGCAGACACATTGCCCAGCGCAGACGAGGTAATCGCCAAGGTCAACGCCCGTGAAGAAGGCGAATGGGTCAGCCGCACGCTCAGGATGGAACTGATTGATCGGCGCGGCAAGACACGAACCCGGGATACGGAGGGGTATCGGCGCTATTTCGGCGATGAGAAACGCACTGTGTTGTTCTACACCGCGCCTTCAAGCGTGAAGGGCACAGGCTTCCTGACCTACGACTATCCCGACGCCGACACGGAAGACGATCAGTGGCTTTACCTGCCTGCGCTCAGGAAAATTCGCCGCATCTCAGCGTCAGATAGAGGCGACTATTTCCTGGGAACCGACCTCAGCTATGAGGACATCAAGAAGGAAGGCAAGATTGCCGCTGAAGACTATGCCTTCCAAACCATGGGCTTGGAAACGGTGGACGGGTTTGAAACCATCGTCATAGAAGGCATTCCAAAAGATGAAGAGACGGCAAAGGAACTTGGCTATGGCCGCGTGCTGTGGCGGATCGACCCCACCATATGGATGTCGCGCAAGGCCGAGATGTGGGACGTGGGCGGCAACCCGCTCAAGGTCGTCCATAATTCTGACATTCGCAAAGTCTCCGGCATCTGGACCACACACCGGATTGACGTAGAAAACCTCAAGACCGGCCACCGGACAATCTTCACCTTCGCAGAAGTGGATTACGGCACCGAAGTGGATGAAGCCATGTTTGAACAGCGCAGCTTGAAACGCGGCCGATAGGAGACGAGCATGCGGCTTGTACCGAGTATCAGAACAACCATTGGCGCCCTCATTCTTGCCACTGCCCCTGTAAGCGCCGACATGTTTGAAAACCTGGAGGTGTCCGGCATCGCTGAAACCAGCCTGGCCCTGGACCTCAGCGACGGCAGCTTGCAGAAAAGCACTGTAACACTGACACCCGAAGTCCGCTTCGACCTGTCCAGCCGGACACGCGTAACCCTGATCGGTCGCCTGCGCAGCGACTTGAAAGACACGCTGGAGCCCGGCAGGCCAGATGGTCAGGCCCGCGCAACCTTGAGCGACCGGTGGCATATCGGCAGCTATCTTGAGGCGGAACTGAGAGAGGCCTACCTGGACACGGAAATCGGCGCCACCTTCCTCAGGCTTGGCAAGCAACAGATTGTCTGGGGGCAGGCGGATGGCCTGAAGGTGCTTGATGTCCTTAACCCGCAATCCTTTGCCGAATTCATCCTGCCGGATTTTGAAGACAGCCGCATTCCCCTGTGGGCGGCCAACGCTGAAATTCCGGTTGGCGACCTGACGCTGCAGCTGATCTGGATTCCCGACACCACATACGACGAAATTCCTGAGCCCGGCTCGGCCTTCGCCTTTACCTCACCGCTGATTGTTCCCAGCGCGCCGCCCGGTGTGCCCGTCACTTTTGCCGATGCCGACAAGCCGGGCAACGCCTTCACGGACAGCGACGTTGCCGCTAAGCTTTCGGCCTTCACAGGCGGCTGGGACCTCAGCCTGAATTATGCCTATCACTATGCCGACAGGCCTGTGGTGCGCCGGATTGCATCTGCGCAAGGCATAACCATCCGCCAAAACTATGAACGCAGCCATTTGCTGGGCGGCACATTTTCCAATGTCTTTGGCGACATCACTGTGCGGGGCGAAATCGGATACGCCACCAACAAATACTTCCGCACCGATGACATGACAGATCAGGACGGCGTGGTGCGCGCCAATGAATTTTCCTATGTGCTGGGGGCGGATTATGCCGGCTTTACCGACTGGTTCCTGAGCGCCCAGATCTTCCAGTCTCATCTGAGCAAGGCACCCCTTGGCCTTGTGCGGTCCGGTATTGAGACACGGGCCACCTTTCTGGCGCGCCGCAGTTTCATGAACGAAGCCCTGCAGGCGGAAGCCCTTCTGATCCAGAGCCTGAATGACGGCGACGGCCTGCTGCAGGCCTCGCTGGTTTATGAATGGCGCAGCAATATAAGGCTGAAAGCCGGTGCTGACATTTTCTACGGCAAGCGCGATGGCCTGTTCGGCCAGTTTCGCAACAGGGACAGGATAAGTGTTGGCATGGAAGTCAGCTTCTAGAAACCAGCAAACACCGCTATTGGCTGGCGGAAATCATATTCGGGAAGCCTGCGGCTATTCTGGCGGCATCGTCCCGGTCAAACTTCACAGACGGTGTAGTGACCATATCAAGTGGCCCATCCGCCCTGAACAGGGCAGCAATATCGACCGTAAAGCGCACGATGGTTTCCTCACTGCTCTCTGCGCCCGCGGCAAAAGGCAGGGACTGCGGCGTATAGTTTTCGTCAAAGCCCACATGATAGACAAGCGGCAGGAAGCCTTCACTGTCCTCCAGCCCGCCCTCAAACAGGATGAATTTGTATCCAACCTGCCAGTTCCAGGCCATACGGTTGTTGGGGTCGAGGTCCCCTGCGATCTTGATGGTGCCATTGGCTTCCGGGTCCACCCCGATACCCCAGTGGATGGCATCGAAGACGCCCGCGTCCATCGCTGGCAGCTTGATCTCGGCATACGGCAGGTCGCCGTCAAAGCGCAGCAGGTGATAGCTGTCAGGCAGAACATAATCTCCGCCTGGCCCCGTCAGCCTGATGTTGCTCAGGTAAAACTGGAAATCCCGGACCATGAAGCGCCCCTCCCCGCCAGGATTCTTGTAGCGCATATCGTCGAGCACGAGGGGTTCACCGTCCACAAGGGCGTGGAAGCGAAGCGATATGGGCTTCACGGCCGGCTTCATCTCCAGAAAGACCCACAGCAGCGCAGCAGAAAGAATCGTAACGGCAAGAAGTGTTTTAGCGCGCGTCATCTCCGGCCTCCTCTTCAAATGGATTCGAAAAACGCGGGTCTGTCAGGAACTCTTCATCCGTCAGCGTATGCAGGAACGCGATGATAGCCTTCTTCTCATCTGCTGTGAGATTCAGGCTGATTTGCCCACGCTGGCGCCGGTCGAGCGGCTGGTTATCGGCCTCGACGATAAGCGGGCTCAGCGTACTGCTGTCCTTGATGCCGCTATCATAATGGTCCAGCACCTCTTCCAGTGTGTCAAACCGGCCATCGTGCATATAGGGCGCCGTCACCGCAATGTTTCGCAGGGACGGCGTCTTGAAGAAGCCCCTGTGTGCTGCCTTGCCTGTCACCGCTGACAGGCCGGGCAGCAGGCTGTCTTCACCGCCCAGGCCATTGTTGGAGAAGCCGTCCAGGGCTGTTGAAAAGCCGCTTGTCAGGAACTGGCTGTGACAGTCGATACAGTTACCGCCCTTCTGCGCCACCTTGGCATCCGGATGCGCCATAAAAAGTTTGCGGCCTTTTTCCTCCTCCGGCGTCAGGGAAATCTCGCCCCGCAGATATTGGTCATAGCGGCTGTTGGCCGACACCAGGGTGCGCTGGAAACTGGCCAGCGCCATGGCAACTGCCTCTGGGCTGATGCCGCCATAGGCCGTATCGAACAGCGCTTTGTAGGTTTCATCTTCCGCCAGCTCATCCATAAGCGCGTCCAGGTCCTGCGCCATCTCGTCAGGGTGCTGGATGGGGTTGAGCGCCTGGTCTTCGAGCGACACACTCCTGCCGTCCCAGAAAAAGCGCTGCGGCCCCCACAAGAGGTTGGTCAGCGCCATGCTGTTGAAGCTGAGCGGCACACCCGACGCCCCGACGGATGCCTTCAGGCCATCCGTGAAGCCAAGCGCCTGCTGGTGGCAGGTGGCACAGGAAATCTCGTTGTTGCCCGACAGGCGCGGATCGTAAAAAAGCCGCCGACCAAGGGCGACGCCCTCCTTGGTCAGCGGGTTTTCTTTCGGCACCTGAAAGTGCCCATAGACAAATGGCACTGTGAAGTCCGCAAGAGGGGTGGCGGCCTTCCGTGGCATACCCGCAAGGAAATAGGCCGCAACCCCAGCCAGCAACAGTGCTGCTATGACGAACTTCTTACTCATGCCAACTGGCTTCTAGTGGTGGTGTACAAATCCCGATCCAAACAGGGCTTCCACATTGTCGATGCCCTTATTGTATCTCTCCTTGATGTTGATCGTGCCCAGGCGCTCGCCTGTCGCCAGATCATGGACCGTCAGGGAATGGTCATTCAGTTTGGCGATGAAATCAACGTCAGTCGGGTCATTGTCAGCCGCATTCCCAAGGTTCAGAAGGTTATTCTGTACCGCCATCACCTTGCGCCCCGAAGCTGTGGTGTAGAAGACCATATGGTGGGCGCCAAGCTCCGCCTTGATGTCTGGCCCGGTCGATACCAGGTCAGGCAGTTTGGCAAGATCATAGCGCTTCACAATGCCCGGGATCGCATGGCTGATAAACAGCTCTGTCTCGTTGCCGTAAAACTCAAGCGGAACCCCGGTGCCGTTTGAAGCGCCGTCGTAAAGCTTCTCGGGCGCGCCGAAGGATTTGTTTTCAGCGTCATAGGGCACTTTCCAGGTTTCAAACCCGAACATGGTGTTGACCAGCACGGCCGGTTCCACATCAGGTACAATACTTGGACGCACAAACATCAGCTCGACCGGGGAAGACGGGAAACCGACAGGCTGGCTGTCCTCGACCACGATATTCTCGATCGGCTCCATGGTATTGAGGTCAATCACATGGATAGAGTTGCCAACGCCGGTCTTGAGGTCCGGGTGCACGGTGGAAGCAACGACCATCCGGTCACCGTAGGCCGAAATACCGTGCGGATACATGATGAAGGGTTCGCCTTCCTCAACGCTGCTCTTGCGCTGTTCAATCACCTTCACCACAGCATTGGTCTGGGCGTCGAACACGCCAACCGAACCGCCATCCGCCTGATCCAGCCCCGTGCCGCCCATGAAGGTCACGAACATATATTCCGTGCCGTTCGCCGTGTGCCACATGATGTCTTCGGCAATCACCTGCCCCTGGGTATCGATGCAGGTGACACCGTTGATAACCGGGTCACCCTGCGCGTTCCGCGCAAGGCCGATTTCCGCGAGGCTGCAATCGGTGTTCAGCCCGGTGGCGTACAGACGGCCGTTGGGGCTGTAATACAGATGGTGCAGCGGCCCATTGAATTCCGGCAGGTCATAATCATACAGCAGATCGCCGAATGTCTCTGATTCAGGATCCAGGTCAATGATGGCGATACTATCTTTGGTGCCAAGTGTCGGCAGGCCGCTCAACAAGACCACCCCGTGGCCTTCCTCCATATTACGCGTAGGCGCGGCTTCTTCCGCCTGATCAGAGCAACCGGCCAGCGCCAGCGTCAGGCCAGCGATTAACAATGTGTTTTTGATGGACATAAGACTCCCCTTCCCGAAAGAGTTCCAAGGGGGAGATGCTATAACTAAAGGTGCAGCTACTCAACTGCGCAGTTGCGGGTCGGGTGGTGGGCCTCAGGCCTTCACGTCAGCGCGCGGCACCCGGCGGAAGCGGAAATAGGTGGCGCGGCCCTCAAGCGCCTTGACCTCATAGCGCGTTTCCGGCCAGTCGTCCGGGCGGGTCAGCCAGTCCTCGGGACCTTCAGCCAGCCATTCGAAATCATTGCGCTCGGCCATCTGAAGCATGGTCCACTCGCGGTAGATCGGATGATCCGTGCCAATACGGAACTCAGCGCCATCTTTCATGATTCGCGCCAGGTCATTCAGGTTCATCTGGTTGACAAACCTGCGGCGGGCATGACGGGTCTTGGGCCAGGGGTCCGGGTGCAACAGGAACAGGCGGTCAACACTGGCGTCCGGCAGCTTCCAGATCACGTGCCGGGCATCGTCGCCGTAAACCCGGATATTCTGGATGTCGTTTTCCTCGATATGCGTCAACAGGCCAACCACACCATTGAGGTAAGGCTCGCAACCGATCAGCGACACATCCGGGTGCGCCTGCGCCTGCCAGGCCAGATGCTCACCCTTGCCGAAGCCGATCTCAAGCCACAGCGCCTTCACTGGCGTGCCGAAGACAGTATCCACATCCAAGGTCGCGTCTTCACCCTCAGGGATCTCGACGGAAATGGACGGCAGGAAGTCATCCATCAGGCTTTGCTGGCGGTTTGAAAAGCTCTGTCCCTTGCGGCGCCCGAAAAAGCGCTGCTCCGGCAGCCTGAAGTCCTTGGTGTTTTTGTCTGTACCGCTCATGGCCGCCCCTATAGCGCAAACGGGCCCTATGACAAAGCCCCTTTTGTGCCCTTTTACGCGCCGTGTGCCCTTTTTCAGGCCGCTCTGCCCTGGCGCCAGCAGTAGATCACACGCGCCAGCGCAATCAGCGCACACAAGAGTGTCACCAGCAGAATCCGCGCCCCGGTGGTGATCGGCGGGGTGTCGATGGCTTGGGGAAGCGGGCTGTCCAGAATGCCTTCGCGCCCCACCGGCATGCTTGAAAGCGTGCGACCGTACCCATCGATCACCGCACTCACCCCGGTCGACGCCGCGCGCACCAGCGGCAGGCCTTCCTCGATCGCCCTCAGGCGCGCCAGTGCCAGATGCTGGTAGGGCCCTTCTGTGAACCCAAACCACGCATCGTTGGTAATGTTCAAAATCCACTCGGGTCGGTCACGGGTGTCGATCACCTGCCCCGGGAACACAGCCTCATAGCACACAAGCGGCGAAAATCCGGGCGTGCCGGGCAATGCGATGGTCTGGCGTGCCCGCCCCGCTGTCCAAGCACTGCCGCCTGTCAGCTGTGCCAGGCCAAGCTTTTTCAACAGATTTTCATAGGGCAGATATTCGCCAAACGGCACCAGATGCACCTTGTCATAGCGCGCGTACAGGTCAGCGCTCGAGTTCAAGGCAAACAGGCTGTTATAATAATTATAGCCATCTTCCGTACGCTGATAGCGCGGCGCGCCGGTAATGGCGAATGACCCATAATCCAACAGCTTGGACATACGCCAGCGGTGGATCGAGCCATCGCGGTCGAAGCTTTCGGTCTGCACCGCGGTTTCCGGCCAGATCAGAAGCCGCACGCCCTTGGCCTTGCCGTCCGGGTCTGCCGCGCGCGACAAGGTCATATGTTTGTCGAAATGGTCCTCGATCAGGTAGGAAAGCCACTTTTCGCGTTGTTTCACATTGGCCTGCACCAGGCGCATGGAAACGCCCAGGTGATAGTGCGTCTGGTTGCCGTCCAGCCGCGCATATCCTGCCGTCGCTGTGGCCGCCAGAACCAGCACAGCCAAAACGGGCGGCAGGATGGTTGTCTGCCAGCGCCCCGTATCCAGCAGCAACACAAACATGCCTGCCGCAAATACGGTCAGGAACGACAGGCCATAGACGCTGATATAATAGGTGCTTTGTGCCATGGGCAGCCATTCGGCCCACGCCGCCCCAACCAGGTGCCACGGAAAGCCCGTAAACCACATGCCGCGCGCGACCTCGAAAAGGGTCCAGACTGCTGCGAACAAAAGTACCCTGAGCCAGCCCCTGCACCAGAGCATACGGCAAACCACAAACACAATGCCGACGTAAAGCGACAGGATCGCCGACAAGGCCAGGATGGCCACAGGCGCCAAAATCACAGGCACAGCCTGCTGCTGGGTGAAGGAATGCCCGATCCAGCTAAGCCCGACTGCAAACAGCCCAAAGCCAACCCACCAGCCGTGGGCAAAAGCCTGCGCTTTGTTTTTCGACCGGTCAATGAGCGCGATCATCAGTGGGATGGCAACAAACAGTAGGGGAAAGAAGTTGGCGGGCGCGAACGTGCGGGACAGCAGCACCCCAACAAGGAATGCGAAAGCATGCACAGCAAAACTGCTGCGCTTATCCAGCCAATCAAAAAGGCGCGTAAGTTGCGCGCCCAACATGGACTGATCCCGACCTTGATCGCTCATTTGCTGCTCTGCTTGTTCTTGCCAATCATTTGGCCGGGCGTCTAAGGCGCGCCTTTAGTCCTCAGCTGTCAGGGTGCTGTCTTCAGCACCCACATGAATGCGCACTTTGTGTATCCTGCGCGGGTCTGCGTCAACCACTTCAAACCGGTAACCGCTTTCGTGAACCATAACCTCACCGATCTCGGGCACGCAACCCGCCAGTGAAAAGACAAGGCCGCCGACGGTGTCGACACCTTCATCCAGCTCTTCAGGAAGCAGGTCCACCCCGATGATTTCCTCAAGCTCGTCAACCTCAAGCCTGGCATCCACATCATAGCCACCATTTTCAAGCGGGGTAATGTATGGGTCTTCGATTTCATCGTGCTCGTCTTCGATTTCGCCGAAGATTTCTTCAACGATATCCTCAACAGTCAACAGGCCGTCAGTACCGCCATATTCATCCACCACAATGGCCATGTGGGTCCGCGACAGACGCATCTTGGCCAGAAGGTCGATCACCTTCATCGACGGCGGCACGAAAAGCACAGGGCGCTGGATTGTCGACAGCTTGAACTCTTCAAGCTCGGCACCCTCAGCGGCGACGCGCAGGGCGTCTTTCACATGGACCATGCCCAAAACGGTATCGAGTGTTTCGCGGTACACCGGCATGCGTGAATGGTTGGCGTCCGCAAACACCTTGATCAGGCCGCTGTAGCCGATATCACTGGGCACACCCACAATATCAGCGCGCGGCACCATCACGTCATCGACACGCAAGGCCCCATAGCGAAGCACATTAAAGAGCATCTCGCGCTCTTCGTCCCCCAGGGACTGACCACGGGTTTCTTCTTCATGTTCCTCGATCGCCTCCTCAAGGCTTTCACGCAGGCTGACCTCGCCGTTCCGGAACCCAAGAAGGTCCTTGAGGGAACGCCAGAAACCGCCCTGCCCCTTTGAGGAGGCGCTACTACTGTCACCCGAAGGTGTATTTGCCGATTGGTCTGTCACTCTTTGTCGTCCATCATATTATTCAGGCAGGGCGTAAGGGTCACTGATCCCAAGGCCCGCGAGTATTTCGCGCTCCAGCGCTTCCATCTCTTCTGCATCTTCTTCTTCGATATGGTCGAAACCCATCAAATGTAAAACCCCATGCAGCGATAAATGTGCCAAATGGTGATGCACTTGTTTGTTTTGCTTGCCTGCCTCAGTCACGACAACAGGGCCGGCGATCACCAGATCACCCAGCATCACGGGCGGGCCACCGGCTTCCGCCATGTCGAATGCATCCATCAGGCCGTCGGGGTCGATACCGGGGAAAGAAAGCACATTTGTCGGTTTGTCCTTGCCACGGTAATCACGGTTCAGGTCCTGGCTTTCTGCGTTACCGACAATGCGCACAGACAGTTCCATCGGCACATGAACCCGTGCGATGGTTTCCAGCAAAGCAGCACTGGCCGCAGCCTCGACTATGGGGCGCACGAAGGCTGCCTCACCAAGGCTTCCATCGAGAAGGTCAAGATCGAAGGTGAGGCCAGGCAGCGCATCAAGGCCTGCCCGGCCGGGGATACTAGGTGAAGGGTCGTCGCTCATGTCTCTACCTTACCTGCTCCTAGCGACCATCTTCGTCGCCGTAAGCGTCGACGATGCGGCCCACGAGCGGATGGCGGACCACATCTTTCTTGGTGAAGCGGGTCACGGCGATACCCTCCACGCCTTTGAGGATATCAAGCGCGTCACGAAGGCCCGAGCGCGTGCCGCGCGGCAGGTCCACCTGGGTGACGTCACCGCAGATCGCCATACGGCTGTTCTCGCCAAAGCGGGTGAGGAACATTTTCATCTGCATGGGTGATGTGTTCTGGGCTTCATCCAGAATAACAAAGGCATTTGCCAGCGTACGGCCGCGCATATAAGCCAGCGGCGCGATTTCGATCTGGCCGGACGCGATGCGTTTTTCCACCTGTTCGGCAGGCATCATGTCATAGAGCGCGTCATAAAGCGGGCGCAGATACGGGTCTACCTTGTCTTTCAGGTCTCCGGGCAGAAAACCGAGGTTTTCACCTGCTTCCACCGCCGGGCGACTGAGGATAATACGGTCGATCTCACCGGCGAGCATGCGCGCAACAGCCATGGCAACCGCCAGATAGGTCTTGCCGGTACCAGCAGGGCCAACCCCGAAGACCATGTCATGCTTGACGAGATTCTTGATATAGTCTGCCTGGCCCGGTGAGCGTGGCATGATCACCCGGTTCCGGGTGGTAATCTTGAGGTCCGCATCCTTCGGCTTGGTCACGTCAGGGCGGGCGGAGATAGACTGCTCTATGGGCTCCAACGGCACGGCTTCCGCCATGCGGATCGCGCCGTCCACTTCGCCCACATCCACGGGCTGCCCGCGGCGGGCCATGTCGTAGAGATCTGCGAGCACTGTACGCGCGACTTCGGCGCGTTCGGGCGTGCCTTCAATGGCGATCCTGTTGCCGCGGTTGATCAGCACCACCCCGAGCCGCTGTTCGATGCGGGTTAGGTTTCTGTCATGCTGGCCAAAAACGACGGCCGCTAATCGGTTGTCTTCGAATTCAACCACTTTCTTGTGGTTGGATGATGAGGTGCCCGGACGGGCGGACGCTGAGCTTGCCTTGGCGTACATATTGTGCTGTTTGCGGCTCCTTAAGTGCCCGCGTCCATGCCTTTAGTGCAGGGCGCTGACAAGTTCCCCTTTAAGGCTGTTAGGGCCGGCTTCAACGATTTTCACCCGAACCAACTGCCCCATGAAATCAGTGTATGGCTTATCGCCTGCCACGTCCAGCGCATTGTCGCCCTTTGTCAGATCAACATGAACCGACTGAAGATAAGGGCTGCGGCCCAGAAGTTGGCCCGGAAGCTTGCCTTCACGTTCAAGCAGGACGTCCATTTCCTTGCCGATACTGGCTTCGTTGAACTCAAGCTGATGCTCGTTGATCAGCGCCTGCAGCCGAGCCAAACGTTCAGACTTTACTTCTTCCGGCACCTGGTCCTCGTTCACGCTTGCCGGCGTACCGGGGCGCGGGCTGTATTTGAAACTGTAGGCCTGGGCGTATTTCACCCGGCGCACCAGATCGAGCGTGTCCTCGAAATCCTGGTCCGTTTCGCCCGGGAAACCGACGATAAAATCGCTCGAGAGCGCAAGATCAGGCCGTGCTTCACGCAGCCGATCAATCACCGCGAAATATTCATCCCGCGTATGCTTGCGGTTCATGGCGTCGAGAATGGCGTCAGAGCCACTTTGCACCGGCAGGTGCAGGTACGGCATGCAGGACTTCAGATCGCGGTGTGCATCAATCAGTTCCTGATCCATGTCGCGCGGGTGTGACGTGGTATAGCGGATGCGGCCCAGGCCTTCGATCTTGTCGAGCGCCTTGATCAGGCCACCCAGCGTCATGGTGCCGCCCTTGCCGTCATCACCGTGGTAGGCATTCACATTCTGGCCAAGGAGAGTGATTTCCACCACGCCCTTGTCCACCAATGACTGGGCTTCCTTGAGCACATCCGCCACCGGGCGGCTGTATTCCGCGCCGCGGGTATAAGGCACCACGCAGAAGGCGCAGAATTTGTCGCACCCTTCCTGAATGGTCAGGAAAGCGGCCGGCCCGTCAAAATCACTGTCGGTCGGCAAATGATCGAACTTGGTGTCAATCGGGAATTCTGTATCCAGCACGCGGGCAGACCGGCGACCGCCGGAGCGCTGCTCTTCCGCCGACTTCAGCATATCGGGCAGGCGGTGGTAAGTCTGCGGGCCCAGAACCATGTCAATCGCAGGCGCGCGCTTCATCATTTCAGGCCCTTCGGCCTGCGCCACACAGCCCGCAACCGCGATATACATATTCTTGCCCTCAAGGGCTTTGGCTTCCTTTTCGGCGCGCAGGCGGCCGATTTCGGAATAAACCTTTTCCGCCGCTTTTTCGCGGATATGGCAAGTGTTCAGGATCACAAGATCGGCGCCGTCAGCCTCATCCGCCACTTCATAGCCGTGGGGTTTCAGCACGTCAGCCATACGCTTGCTGTCATAGACATTCATCTGGCAACCATAGGTCTTGATGAAAACTTTTTTACTCAAGGTCTCTGCTCCTGCCGCAGCTGCTGTCCTGCCAGGCCGTAGGCCCCAGCGTGAAAAGGTGCCGGAACCTAGTCCAGACACCCTGTCAGAGTCAAGATTTGCCAACGGATTGCGCCCCTATTCAAGGGATACACATCAAGCGGGTTCAGCCCCATTATCAATAAGGCTTTCATCTGGCGCGCCGGAGGGCGGCAAAACGCCATTGAATTCACGTGGGCCCAGGCGCATCTCTGCGCGGTGTGCACGCTCAAGCCCTTGGCGCACTTCCTGTTCGCAGTAAGCTGCCAGCGCCTTCCTGGAACCGGCCTCGGCTACAGTCACTGGCGCATGGAATTCCACCAGCGCTTCAATGCGCGCACGCCCCAGCGCCTGCCTCAGGTGTTGGAACAGTTCCACATCCCCGAGCCACGCCACCCACGGCTTCTGCGAGCGCACCAGCGGCATGCCGTTGACTTCCGTGTAGGCCAGCGTCACGGGCTGGATCAGAAGCTCATGATCGCACGCCTCATCGGCCTGCTCGGCCACCGAGAACAGCGCAGACTTGAAGGGCGCCACGCGCATACCGTCCGTGCTGGTGCCTTCCGGGAACAGGATCAGGCTGTGGCCTTCCTGCACCCGCTCCACCAGTGCATCCCGCTGCTTAAGGCTTTCACTTCGGCGCGCGCGGTTGACGAAGATGGTTTTATGAAGGTTGCACATGGTCCCCACAAAACCCCAGCCCGCCACTTCGGATTTGGCGATAAAGCTGGCGTTTTCCAGATGGCCGCCAAGGACAATGATGTCGAGCCAGGAGATATGGTTGGCGGCATAAAGGATGGACCCCTTGTGGGTCAGGTGCGCGTCCAAATTGCGGCTGGTGATGCGCACGGTGATGCCAAGGATGCGGCACATAGTGCGGTGCCACATGCCCGCGACCGGCCACCAGACGCGGGGAAAGAACTTCACCATGACATATTGAAGGGGCAACAGGAAAACGGATGCGGAAATTACGGCCAGAAGCCTCATGAATCCAAGGAAGGTCCAACCTTCGCTATCCAGATTGGCTTTCAGCCCGCCGTATTCCTCCGCCATGTCGTGCTCCGTGCCCGCCCCAGCGGGCGGCTCTTACTTGTCCTTGAGAGGCACGCCGTAGAGCTCCATCCTGTGGTCAACCAACCGGAAACCCATCTTGCGCGCAATCTCTTCCTGCAACTTTTCTATTTCATCATTGTGAAACTCGAGCACTTCGCCCGACTCCACATTGATCAAATGGTCATGATGCTCGTCGGAGACCGGCTCATAGCGCGACCGGCCGTCTCGGAAATCATGCCGCTCAAGAATGCCTGCTTCCTCGAAAAGGCGCACCGTCCGGTATACGGTTGCGATGCTGATGCCTTCGTCAATCGCTGTGGACCGACGATAAACCTCTTCGACGTCAGGATGGTCATCTGCTTCGGTAAGAACCTGAGCGATCACACGCCGCTGATCCGTCATCCGCATGCCCTTCTGCAGGCACAGGTCTTCGATATTTGGATGATCCGTAGTCATGACCTCGAGACACTCCTAATGGCTTCTGATTATTGCTGGAATATGTCCGGAAGATGGCACAGCAACGGCGCGCACGCAAGCCATGCATGCCGCCTTTTGTATGGTTCTGTAAGCAAGAACCGCCGGACAGGGACGAAAGTCCTGAAACCGGCTATTTTTTCCGGCTACGGCCGAGGCCGATTTTTTTTGCCAGCTCACGCCGCTGTTTAGCATAATTTGGCGCGACCATCGGATAATCGGCAGGCAGGCCCCAGCGTTCCCGATAATCTTCGGGAGACATGTCATATTGGGTCTTGAGGTGCCGCTTGAGCATCTTGAGTTTCTTTCCGTCCTCAAGACAAATCATATAGTTAGGCGTAATAGATTTCTTGATCGGCACCGCCGGTTCCGGCCTGGATTCCTGGCCGCCATTCGCGCTGCCCAAAGTTTGGAGCGTATTGAATACTTGTTCAATCAATTGCGGCAGCTCAGCTACTGCCACGGAGTTGTTGGCAACATGCGACGAGACAATCTCGGCCGTAAGCCCCAACAGCTCTTCCTTCATTACTTCTTTTTGTTCCATAACCCTCATTCCAGCTCGCCAGGATTGAACAGAGCCAATTCTCCGTTTGGCTTTACAAAAGCTGATCGCAGATGAGATAACCATCTCGTGCAATCAAAGGGCCACCCATATGCAACGCCTAAACCTGTCAGAGTTTCTAGATTTACGCGGCGCCACATGCCCCATGGCTTTTGTCAAAACAAAACTCCACCTGGACCAAATCCCGCCTGGAGAAACAACAACCGTTGTTTTCGAGCAATCTCAAGGTAACGAACCGCTGGTCCGCTCCATCTGCTCCTTGGGGCACATCATCCTGTCTGAAAAGACTGTTGCGGCGTCTTTCCTGACCGATGATGACACTGTCACCGACATCCCTCCCCCAAGCGATGAAGTACAATTAACCATCCTGGAAATCGAAGTAAAGACTTAAACAGTCCATTCACTTTATTTGGTTTGATTTGGGCAGACATCTAAAATCAAAGTCAAGCATAGGGCATCCACCCTACTACCACTTTGAGTTTGATAATATTCTGGCCGACGCCCGTTTGGCTTGAAGCCTTTGCTTTCATATAACTTGAGGGCGGCAACATTGTCTTCGCGAACCTCCAGGAAGAAGCTTTGCACCCCGGCGCCGGCCAGGTTTTTGGTCACCTCGTCAAGCAGGCAGCCAGCCACACCCCTACCGTGATACACTGGATCGACCCCAATCGAGATCAGCTCGGCCTCGTCACAGATTGTGCGAACCATCGTGAAACCAAGAGGTTGATCACCCTGGTGGGCCAGAAAAACTTCAACGGTTGATGACTCTACCAATTGGCGAAACTCACCTGCCGACCAGGGCCGGTCGCCTTGCGGAGAAAAAGCCGCGTCATGCAGGTCGGCGAGCAGGCCATATCCGGCATCCCACCCCTTCGGGAAGGGCGTTATGCTGACGGGGCTCATGTCTCAACCGTCAGGAGCGCTTTGGCTTTCTTGGCGTCGGCATCCCTCAAATACGCTGGCTCGGGTGTGTAATTTGAGGGGTCAAGACCGCACGCCAGCCGCGCCAGCACCACGGGATCAACAGCATCATGGCTGCTTTCGGCACCAACAAGTGACGCCCCGCTGCCCACCACCACACCGGGCTGTGCAGCGACCTTTGCGGCAATCACGTCACCGTCCAGGCATTCCGCGTCAGAGATCGGCTGAGGTAGACCGTCCGGCCTAGTGCCCTGATAGGCCTGATAAAAGCCCTGGCCACCGCGCCCCATCACAATGGCATGCACGATGGCGCCTGAACCCGCACCTGCTTGTGCCGCCAGAACCGGTAGGCTCATCAAACCAACGCACGACAGGCCCTTGGTAAGCGCCAGACCACGCGCGACGGAAAGCCCGATCCGCAGCCCCGTGAAAGTACCCGGCCCCGTGCACACAGCAATGCGGTCAAGATCACCATATCCGATGCCCGCCTCCGCCATCAGCTCTGCGATCATGGGCAGCAAACGTTCCGCGTGTCCCCGCCCGATCCACTCCATGCGGCTGGCAAGTGTTTCAGACCCGCGCACAAGTGCGGCGGAACAAGTGCCTTCGCAGGTATCGATTGCCAGCAGGGTCATGTCGGTCACGTGGTGAGGTCCTTACAGAATCTGCGCGGCCTCATCAAAGTCGAAGCGTGGGCTGCGCGGAAAAATACGCTCATCGGAACCATACCCCAACGAGCACAGGAAGTTGGACTTAAAGGTGGTACCAGAGAAAAATTCCTTGTCCACACCTTCTTTGTCGAAGCCGGACATCGGCCCGCAGTCAAGCCCCAGGCTGCGCGCTGCCATGATCAGGTAGGCACCCTGAAGCGTACCGTTCCTGAACGCGGTTTCCTCGCTCACCGCCGGGTCAGCAAACCAGTTTTTCGCGTCCGGTTCGTGCGGGAACAATTTCGGAAGCTTTTCTGCAAAGGCCGTATCGGTGGCGATAATGGCTGTAACCGGGGCCTGCATGACCTTGGCCTGATTGCCTTCCATCAGGTGCGGCACCAGGCGCTCCTTGGCTTCCTTGCTTTTCACAAAAGTGAAGCGGGCCGGGCAACAGTTGGCGCTGGTTGGGGCCATCTTGAGAAGATCAAAAAGCTCACGCACCTGATCGTCGCTGACGGCGCGGTCAGTCCAGACATTGATGGTGCGAGCCTCACGGAACAGCTGGTCAAGCGCTGCATCATCCAGTTTGGTGGTCGGGGTAATGGCCATTTTGGTTCCCTTTCCTCTATAATAGGTGAGATAGGCGTCAATTCGGTTTCATATGAAACTTTATTGCCTCTCTTGCCAGTTTGCATCAAACAAGGCAAGACTGCGTTCCAGGATCGACACCAGAATCGGTCCTGGAACGCTAAATTAAGGGGGTCATGAATGACAAGAGCGGCGCGCATTCTTTTTTCGCTCGTTATGGCGGTTGTCGGGTTCGGCGCTGCTGTCGCGGATCAGTCTGCTGTTGTTTTGCTGTACCACCGCTTCGGTGAGGACAGCTATCCCACCACAAATATCCGGATGGAGCAGCTGGACGCACAGATCAAGCTGCTGAAGGAAGGCGGCTATCATTTCATGACACTTGGCGACATAGCCGCGAAACTGAAAGCCAAGGAACAGCTGCCAGAAAAGACCGTCACCATTGCAGTCGACGATGCCTACAAGTCTGTCGTCACCCATGGCTGGCCAAAACTGAAGGCCGCCGGCATTCCCATGACCCTGTTCGTCTCCACCGACCCGGTCGATAGCGCCAGCAACCAGGCCAGCAGCAATTATATGACCTGGGATGACGTTCGACAGCTTAAGGTCGAAGGTGTTGAAATTGGCCACCACACGGCCAGCCACCTGCATATGCCACACGCCGGTCTTGAGGCCGCGATGGCAGATGTCCGACGCGCCAGCGAACGGTTTGAGGCTGAACTTGGCGAAATACCCGCACTGTTTGCCTACCCTTACGGTGAGTATGATGAGGCCATCAAGAATGCCGTGAAGGCGGAAGGTTTCACGGCTGCCTTCGCGCAGTTTTCCAGCCCCGCGGCGTTGTGGAGCGATCCATTCGCGTTGCCACGTTTTCCGGTGAATGAACGCTACGGCGAGATGCCGCGTTTCAAGCTGATCAGCCAGTCGATGGCGCTGCCGGTGTCTGATGTGGTGCCGGCCTCAACCCTGCTGACGGACGACCGCAATCCGCCAGTCTACGGCTTTACGGTCGATGATACAGTCAGGGGACTTTCTGCGCTTGCATGTTACCCCAGCCACTTGGGCCAACCGGCTGAATTGATCCATCTGGGTCGCCGCGTAGAGGTGCGCTTTGACAAGGCTTTCCCCAAAGGGCGGAACCGTATCAATTGCACGCTGCCCGCCGGAGGCGGGCGCTGGTACTGGCATGGGAAATTTTTCCTGGTGCCCGGCGGGCCGCTGGATTAATCGACCGCGCGAACGTCCACCACTTCCGGCACATAGTATTTCAGGAGATTCTCGATACCGTGCTTCAGCGTGATGGTTGAGCTTGGGCAACCCGCACAGGCCCCCTGCATGGTCAGGTAGACAACGCCTTCCTTGAAACCACGATAAATGATATCGCCGCCATCGCCCGCTACAGCTGGGCGAATTTTCTCATCCAGAAGTGTCTTGATCTGCTCGATGATCTCAGCGTCGGCTTCGTCCTCATCGACCGCTGTCGACGTATCCACAGCGCCCTCATGATTGAGGATTGGCGCCCCGCTTGCGAAGAACTGCATCAGCCCCGCGAGCACCTGCGGCTTCACATCACCCCAATCGGCAGATTCGGATTTGGTGATGGTGACAAAATCATGCCCCAGAAACACACCGGTCACGCCGTCGAGCCCGAACATGGCTTCTGCCAGGGGCGACGCATCGGCGCCTTCTGGATCACTGAAGCTTGCAGTTCCGGTTTCCAGGATTGTCCGGCCCGGCAGGAACTTGAGGGTTTCCGGGTTTGGTGTAACTTCGGTTTCGATAAACATGACTAAATCCTTCTTGATTTGACCCTGATGTGGCGCTTCACCGCCAAAAGGTCAAGCCCAAAGAGAGAATTTGTCTCACCTAAATTGGGAAAGTCACAAACCCCATAGCTGTCAGGAAAAGAAAATGACGCCAATGCTTGCCAATATGTCTGCGGCCAGCAGGCCTTCCATGAAGTTGCCGCCTTCTTCACTGCGCTCTTCGGGGAAAACCTCCTCCAGAAAGGCTTTAATCGGCCCCTGGATATCGTCCCAGTCTGCGGCACCATCCTTGTAAACCCCAACATAGTCGCGCCCAATATGCACTGCTGTCACACCACTGACGGCGAACAGACCTTCCGGCAAAGGCGAACCCACTGCCGATTGCTTTGTTGGAAATTTGACTACATCACCTGAGTGAAGCATCCGGTGCGGTAAAAAATTACGGCGATTCAGGTCTGCCGTTGTCTCAATTTCAATCATTCTCGTCCCCATCGTTGTTCTATAAACTCAGATAGGGAGACAAAAGGACAGCTTCAACCGTCAGCCAACCAGCTTTCCACGTCGTCTGTAAGCCCTTCCAGACAGTCATCAAGTGAGCCGCGGCTTCCCTGCACACGACATAACACCAGAGCTCCCTGGATGCGACCAATGGCGTCGGCCGCCCAGGCTTGGGCCTCCGCCTTGGCAGCCCCTTCGCCGACAAGGCAGCCCGACAGCCCACTCTGCCATGTTTCCACTGCGGTTTGAATTCGGTCGCCGAACAAATCACGCCCCTCGCCAAGCAGCAGGCTGTTCATCAGGCAAATGGGGATGTCACCATCATAATAGTTGGCCGTGCCTGCGAGCGATTTCAGCAATCCCGCCTGGTTTTTGGCCCCGAGTGGCCCCAGCACAAGCTTCTGAAGCCTTGCCCCGGAATAGGCCAATACGTGCGCGGCCATCTCTGACTTACCAGACGGGAAATGGTGATACAGACTGGCTTTTGACAGCCCCGTGGTTGCGGCCAACAGCTGCAGGCTGGCGCCTTCATAGCCATTTTCCTTGAACACCTGCTCAAGCCGTTGGGCCATGGCTGCCTTGCTGTATTTGGGTGGGCGCGTCATATGGGCGATCCTGCGGCGATTACCAACCAATCGTTCGGTAAATTATATGATGCCCGGAAGCCATGCAAATTTCAACAAGGAATACTTCGCAACTTTGCCTCAATTGGCTGCCATGGTACAAAGCTGCCAAACAAGCAGGACATGTCCGTGAGTAACCAGAAACCGAAAAAGCCCAAGAAGACCAAGGGCCGACAGCGCGCACAAACCATTGGGGTTGAAACCACCGGGCCCAAGCGTCCGCTCGCCCGGCGTATTCTTTACGGCACTGCGGTTGCTGGCGTCTGGGCCACCATTCTTGGCATCATCACCCTTGGCTATCTGGCACACGACTTGCCGGATCTTGATAACCTGCCAGCCCCCGGCGCGGGGGACCAGGCCATTATCATCAAGGCTGCGAATGGCGCGACACTGGTACGAAACGGCCCCATCTATGGCGACTGGATCCACTTTTCAGAAGTACCCGACGCGCTGGTGCGGGCCTTTACGTCAGTTGAAGACAGACATTTCTTTGAGCACAGCGGCGTTGACGGGCGCGGGCTGGCGCGGGCGGTGGTAACCAACGTTCAACGCGGCCGCATCCGCGCGGGCGGCAGCACCATCACCCAACAGTTGGCGAAAAACCTGTTCCTGTCCAGCGACCGCACCATGACAAGGAAGGCGCGGGAACTGTTGCTTGCTTTCTGGCTGGAGCAGAAGTTCACCAAGGAACAGATTCTGACACTATACCTGAACCGCGTGTATTTTGGCGGCGGTGCCTACGGTGTTGACGCAGCCTCCCGCAAGTTTTTCGGCCATACGGCCAGGAACCTGTCCATCGCCGAATCGGCAATGCTGGCGGGGCTCGTCAAAGCTCCTTCCCGCCTGGCACCGCACATCAACCCGAAGGGTGCCTGGGACAGGGCCAAAGTGGTGCTCGGCGCCATGGTTGAGGCCGGCGCCCTGACCAAGGCCGCTGCCGACAAAATCAAAGCCCAGCCCCCGACCATTCGAGGCGCGGCCGCTGGCAATGATGTGCGCTATTTCACCGACTGGGTCACCACCGAGGCCACCCGTGTCCTTCCGGAAGTCAGAGGCCGGTCGCTGGTGATATACACCACGCTTGATCCCGGCGTGCAGCGGGCAGCAGCCATGGCGCTTGACCGCGGCCTGGCTGGAGAAGGGAAAAACCGCGGCGCCAGCCAGGGCGCCATTGTGGCGATTGAGCATGACGGCGCTGTGCGGGCCATGGTGGGTGGGGCCGACTATGGTGAAAGCCAATATAACCGCGCGGTGCAGGCGCTCAGGCAGCCGGGGTCTGCCTTCAAGCTCTTCTCCTATCTTGCGGCATTCGAAGCGGGCATCAAGCCCGAAGACAAGTTTGTCGATGCCCCGATCAGCATCGACGGCTGGACACCCAAAAACTACAGCGGCACCTTTGACGGTGAAATGACCGTGCGCGAGGCCTTCGCCCGCTCGATCAACACTGTTGCCGTTCAGGTGGCGGAACAGGTTGGGCGCGACAGGGTGGCGGCCATGGCCAAACGGCTGGGAATCTCCACCAACGTCACGCCGCTTCCCAGCCTGCCCCTGGGCACCGAAGAAGTGAAGCTGATTGACCTCACGGGTGCCTATGCGTCCATCGCAAATGGCGGGTTTTCGGTAGAGCCCTACAGCATTCTTGAGATGACCACGCTCGAGGGTCAGGTGATTTACCGCAAATTGCCGGACCGCCCACGTCCGGTACTTGCCTATCCGGTTGTCGAAGATATGGCCGGGATGCTGACGTCGGTTGTGGAGTGGGGATCGGGCAAGAATGCCAAGATCGACAGGGCCGCCGCCGGAAAATCGGGCACCAGCCAGGATAGTCGCGACGCCGTCTTTGCCGGCTTCACCAGCGACATGACCGCCACCGTTTGGGTCGGTAACGATGACGGTGCCCCGATGAAGGGGGTTACGGGTGGTGGTTTGCCCGCGCGCATCTGGTCAGATTTCATGCTTGAGGCCCATGCGGGCTCCCCCGTGAGGCCGCTGTTGGCTGATGCCGGGCTCTATGCCAATTCCGCCACCGAGCCAGACCCCCGGCTGATGGATGAAAACCAGCCAGAAGAGCCGAAAAAGAAAAAGAGCTTTTTCAAGCGTCTGTTCGGTGGTTCCTGACGCTGCCAGCATCCGGCACCCTCGGTGCGACCAATTTACACCTTGTGAATGCCGCCCATGCCCCTTAGGTGAAAGAAACACCGACGAGGAAAGCTGCCGTGCCACTGCCATTGGACCCAAAGATTGATCGCACCATGATCCACGCCTTTGTTGTGGATTTTTATGGTCGGGTACGGCTGGACGATACGCTGGGGCCAATCTTCAATGAGCGCCTTGACGGCCACTGGGAAGAGCATTTCGACAAGCTGACCGACTTCTGGATGACTGTGCTGGGCGGCATTCCGGCTTATAAAGGCAACCCCTTCGGCGCCCATCATCAGGTGGTCAAGGAAGGCCAGCACCGGATGAAGGCCGACCATTTCGATATCTGGCTGACCTATTTCGATGCTTCAACGGCTGCCACGCTGCCCGCAGAGTTGGCCGCGATCGCACGCGAAAAAGCCCGCCGCATCGCCGACAGCCTGCGCCAGGGCCTGTTCTTTCGGCTGAGCGCGGCGGAATAGCCAATCAGAGCTTCACGGCAAACAAATCGCTACCATGGCGTTTCAGCCAACGGCGGTGGGTCTGATAGTCAGGTTCGCACCGCGCCACGTGGGCCCAGAACCTGTCTGAATGATTCATCTCCAGAAGATGCGCCACCTCATGCGCGGCCACATACCTGAGCACATCATGCGGCGCCAGAACAAGACGCCAGTTGTAGCGCAGCGTGCCGCGCGAAGAACAGCTACCCCAGCGGCTTTTCATGTCACCGATACTGACGCGGTTAAAGCGCACATCCAGAAGGTCTGCATAAGCCTCTGACGCGTCAGTCAGGGCCTCTTTCGCCGACGCCTTGAACCACTTCAGCAGTCTGCCCGGGGCCAGGTCCGTTGGCCCGCCGACGCGGATGACGCCGCCAACGGCCAGCACTTTCCGCGGCGACTGGTCAGTAAACTCAATTTGATGGGGCTGCCCCAGATAGAGGACGCTGTCCCCGTGCCCAAGCGGCGCCACGCTGTCTGCCTTGTCGCGCTGACCGTCGATCCAGTCCAGATGCCCTGCCAGGAATTTTTGCGCCTGCCTGAGGCTTGACCGCTTCGGCAGGGTCAGTTTGACCTCCCCGGTCGTCGGGCAAACCCGCAAAACCATCCGCTTGGCCTGGGCGTTGCGCCGCACCTTCACGGGCACTGCCTCGTCGCCAAGCATGATCTGCAGCGGTTCGGTCACTGTTTCTCCTCGGCAGTTTCTTCGCCCTTCCGTTTGGCCCGCATTCTTTGTGTCCACCGCCACAGACGCGGGTGCCCGACATCACGGGCTGCATGGTCATTGGCAAGCCTGGAGCCAATGCCGTATCCCACATAAGCCATCACAAAGTTCATGCCGATACGCAAACCGTCATCGTCAGCACCCCACTCCATGAACCAAAGAATGGCGGCGAGAAAATTTTGCAGGCTGTTGATCAGGAGATCTATGAAAGTGCGCACGAGGAAATTGATAATGCTTCCAAGTGCCCAATCGATCTCCCAGGCAGCAAAGTTCAGAATTTTTACGAGGAACCGGAAAATATCTGCAATCTCATTGACCACAAAAGTATAGAGCGCTGCGGTGCCATAAAAGCCACCGCCGAACTGTAGCCATTTCCGGAAGGCCACGTCAGATTCTTTAGCGTGCTTTTCTTTCTTCTTTTTGAGCTCTTTCTTCTGCTCTTTCTTTTCTTTCTTGATGCCCCGGATGTGCTCATTGAGCTCTTTCCGGTTGGAAAAGCTCTGCAGTCGGCCACTATGGATGAGCCACCCAATCAATAGATAGGCTGTTACCGCGACAGGTATGCCAACTGAAAATAATGCCCCAAATACGCTGCCCATTGCTCAATGCGCCCCCATGTTCCCTGTGGCAACAATCATAGGATCATCAGGCGGGCCAGTCCACCAGATGGTCTTCGTAGTCGCCTGCCTCGCGCTCATCCACTGTGCGGCCTTTCACTGACTGGCCGGCCTTGTGCACGCTGTCCCGGTCACCGGAGACAAGCGGGTGCCAATCATAAAGGTCCTTGCCTTCATAAAGCAGCCGATAGGCGCAGGTGGAAGGCATCCAGGGCAAGGTCTCAAGGAGATCCGGGCTCATGACCACACAGTTGCCCACATAGCGCTGGCGCACCAGATATTTACCGCATTGGGTGGTCTCCGGATCGAGAAACCGGCAGGCCACGTCGGTGAAATGGATTTCCCCTGTATCTTCGTCTTCCAGCTTGTGCAGGCAGCACTTGCCGCAACCGTCACACAGGCTTTCCCACTCTTCGCGAGTCATATCCTCAAGTGATTTTTCTTTCCAGAAAGGCATCAGTTGGCTTTCAAAAGCACCGGCTTCAGCGCGTCCGCGATATCAGCTGGTGTGTTGCGGCTTGAGAACAGGCGGACATATTTGCCATCCGGGTCCATCACGAAAATCACCGACTGGTGGTCCATCAGATAGCTGTCCAGGCCTTCCTGCTCGCGCTTCTTGTAATATACCCGGTATTCCTTTGCGACTGCAGCAATTTCCTCAGGGCTACCGGTCAGAGCTACCAGGCTGGGATGGAAATCTGTAACATAGTCCGCCAGTGCCTCAACTGTATCGCGCTCAGGGTCTACCGAAATGAAGATCGGTTGCAGCGGGCTGATGTCATACCCTTCGCCTTCAAGCATGGTCATGGCCGCAGACATCTTGCCCAGCTCAATCGGGCAGACATCCGGGCAGAAGCTATAGCCGAAGTAAATCAGCATATAGCGGCCCTTGAAATCATTGTTGGAGACGGTTTCACCTGTATGGGATGTCAGTACGAACGGGCCACCAGGACCAGAATTGGTGTCCTGCATGCTCTGGTACCGGTTCACAAGGATGAAAATACCCACGATGGCAACGGCCAACCAGGCAACAATCCGTATCACTTTCATGCCACATCTCCATAAATTGATCGCCCCGTGTACTCAAATAAGCGGCTTGGGGGTTGTGATCGCGCAAGTCTTATAGAAATATGTGCCGCACATGTCACGGCCCAACGGCATGCCTGGGGCATCATGACACAATTTTGATACGGAGTTTCCATGTTCGCGCTTAAACGCAAGTTATCCCTGATCGCCACTGTTCTTCTGCTTGTCATCGGCACTGCTGTGCAGGTAACGGCCTCGCCACAGTATGATTTGCTGAAGGCCGTCGACGAACAGGACATCAAGGAAGTGACCACCCTGCTGGCTCAGGGCGTATCGCCCGATACACGCCGCCGGTCAGACAAGGTCCCCGCGCTTCTGATCGCCGTGGACAAATCCAATCTGGCCCTTGTGAAACTGTTGCTGGATTATGAAGCCAACCCGGATATCGGTGACCCGGAGCGCGGCGAGACTGCTCTCATGCGCCGCGCCATTGCAGGCGACGTGACTGGCGTGAAGCTATTGCTGAGCTACAAGGCAGACCCAAACCGGGCCGACATCGGGCAGGAAACTGCGCTGATCAAGGCAGTACGGGCGCGCAAACAACGCGTGGCGCGCGTTCTTCTTGACGCCGGCGCAGACCCGAATGTGCAGGATTTCACCGGCAAGACAGCCCTTGAATATGCCAAGCTGAGCCGCAACCGCAACATGGTGCGCATCTTGGAAGAAGCGGGGGCGACATATTAACAGCCTGATCGCCATAACAGGGACTGCCTGGCCGAACTTCGTATTACTGTTCGGCCTGGCCCTTGTTCTGGACTTGGCTTTTGGCTCCCGACGCCTCTTGGGCTGGCTACCCGGCCCAGAAGATTACCTGACCAAATTGTCCGCCTTCCTGACCGGACGGCTGGACCGCACGACAAGATCAAACGGCGAAAGGCTTGTCCGAGGGATCATCGTGCTCACCCTTTTTCTGCCAGTCTTTTTCTGGCTTGGCCGGGCGCTTGACCCGCTGCTGTTTCTGAGCCCCTTCAGCTTTGTGGCTGCTGCTTTTGCACTTTCCCTGCTGCTGCGGCAACACAGGCTGTGGGCGGGTATCATTCGGGACAGCAAAAGTGCCGCATTCGAGCAGCACGACCTGACGCGCGAAAACATCAAACGGGCAACCTTCGGCTTCACCGACACTGTCGTCAGCAATCTGGTGATTTTCGCGATTGGTGGCTTTTCCCTGCTGCTGCCTTACCGGTTCCTGCGGACCGTGATCGACCAAGCAGCAGAGCTAAATGTAGCCCGCCCGGAAAGCCCGTTCCTGCGTCCCTTCTGGCTGATCGGGGAGCTTGCGGCACTGCCAGGCAGCATCCTTGCCACGCTGATGATCGCAGCCGCGCACATCTTTATTCCCAGCACTCGTCTTGTCGCATTTCTGGCGCCGCTGAGGGGCCGCAAAGGGGCATTGCCCTCTCGCCTGTTGCCCCTGTCTGCGCTGGCGCACGGCCTAAACCTGTCTTTCCGATTCGCCCCTGGCAAACGCCAACCCTGGGTTGGGCCAAAGGACGGGCGTGCCAAGCAAACCAGCGCTGACCTTAGAAAAGCCGGGCTGGTGTTTCTGGTGGCAGGCCTGATCGGCCTTCTGGCGACACTGATGCTGCTGGCCTTTGCGCTTGCCGGCCCTTAGGGTCATTGTCGAAGAAATACCAAAGCCCCAAAGGACCTCAGCCCGATGCCCAATCAGCTCTACACCAACAACAGCGACCTGCTGCAGGTAAATCCGGATCTGGCATTGGACGGTGGTGTGCGCCTGGGCACCCTGGTGTTGATCCGCTGGATGGCGGTGGCCGGGCAGTTGCTGGCACTTGCCGTCGTCGGCTGGGGCATGAAGTATGACGTCCGCCCCGAAATAACCGTCCCTATTGTCCTGACATCCGCGGCAATGAACCTCTGGTTCACCCTGAAAGGCGATCCGAACATCCGGCTGGGTGACCGGCAGGCGGCCGCCCACCTGGCCTTTGACCTGATCCACTTGTTTGCCCTGGTGTTCACAACAGGCGGGCTGAACAATCCTTTCGCCGTCCTGCTGCTGGCACCCACCAGCGTCTCTGCTTCCATCCTGGGGCAGCACAGCACCAAATTCCTGATCGCCCTGTCGCTTATTCTTGTGTCTGCGCTTGCCGTCACACCGTTTCCGTTGCCGTGGTCAGGGCCGCCGCCTGAATTGCCCCTCATGCTTGAGGCTGGCGTATGGGCCAGCCTGTGTTTCACGCTTGTGTTCCTGGCGCTTTATATGGCGCGGGTTGGGCGCGAGGGCCGTAGCCGCGCACGGGCCCTCGCCGTCACCCAGATTGCGCTTGAACGTGAACAGCGCCTGGCAGCCCTGGGCACGCTGGCTGCCGCCGCCGCGCACGAACTGGGCACGCCGCTTGGCACCATCATGCTGGCCTCGAAGGAACTGCTGGATCACTGGGAGGGTGATGAAGAAACCCGCGTGGACCTTGAGCTAATTGTTGATGAGACCAAGCGCTGCCGTGATATCCTGTCAGAGCTTCGCAAGCACCGGCAAGCCGGAGACGACAATCATTTTGTTACAGTCGATCTGGAAGCCATGTTGCGCGAAGCGGCTGCGCCCCATGAAAGCCGCGGCGTCGCCATTCGCTATGCGACAGGCGGCGACGGCCCTCTGAAGGTTATGCGTACGCCAGAACTTATTCACGCCCTTCGGAACATCATCGAGAATGCCTCCGGCTTTGCACGCACTGCCGTGCAGATCAGCGCGGGATGGGATGAAAAGGTGGTTTCAGTTTCCGTTTCAGACGATGGCCCTGGCTTCGACCCACAGATCATAAAGCGGTTGGGCGAACCGTATGTCACCACGCGTCAGCCGACGCCGGGCAAGGATGGCGGGCTTGGACTAGGGCTTTTCATAGCGAAAACGCTTCTGGAACGCACCAGCGCCAAAGTCAGTTTCGAGAATGCGGCAATGGGCGGGGCGCAAATTCTTATCGAATGGCCTCGGAGCGCCCTTGAAGAACCAGCACCCCTTGGGGTACAAGCGGGGCAACAGAGCAGCCCAGAACAGGAATAGAAACGATGGCGGAGCAACCAACCGATGAAGGCGAAATGCGCCTGCTTGTAGTGGAAGACGACAAGGCGTTTCGCGGTCGTTTGACCCTGTCGATGGAACGACGCGGTTTCAATGTTTTCGCCGCAGAAGGCATTGAGGAAGGTGCCCGACTGGCCGCCGAACACAAACCTGAATATGCCGTGATCGACATGCGCCTTGAAGACGGGAACGGCCTAGACCTTGTGCCCACGCTGCGGCAGATCAATCCGGATATGCGGGTTGTGATCCTGACAGGCTACGGCAATATCGCGAGCGCGGTGGCGGCTGTGAAAGCCGGTGCGGTTGATTATCTGTCAAAACCGGCCGACCCAGACCAGATCGCGGGCACGCTGCTGACCCCGGAAGGGCAAACCCCACCACCGCCCGAAAACCCCATGTCGGCGGACCGGGTGAAGTGGGAACATATCCAGCGGGTTTATGAACTGTGCGACCGCAATGTGTCGGAGACCGCGCGGCGCCTGAATATGCACAGGCGGACGCTACAGCGCATCCTGGCCAAACGGTCCCCCCAATAGGCGGCGGTAGCCCTAGAATTCTTCCGGTGAAAGTTCCGCAAGCGGCGCAACGGCCTGGCCCTGAAAAAGCGTGATACCCATCAAGTGGCCAAGGTCAATGTCAGCCGGTTCGTGGCAGGCATCCAGGATCACCCGCGCCTGCCCCACCCGGTCGACTTTGCGGTGGATGGCGGTTTCGGTTTCTTCCGTCAGCCAATTGCCCACCGGGCCTTCCGGCTTCACCAGCTTCACAAACGTCCCGTTCAGCTTGTCATATTCAATGGCCAGGAACGACAGCGGATGCAGATCGGCGATGGAAATCCTGTACCCCAGGCTCAGCACCTTCTCGCTTGCGGCGCTATAGACAACCGGATTCGCAATGATATCTACCGCGCCAAACTCCAGCACGATCTTTGACCGCGGCGCGGCCCCGATGGACCCGTCAAACAGGTCAAACGAATCAGACATCACGGCAGCTGAGGTCACACGGATGCTGGATGCGAGCGAGTCAATATTGGCCATCGAAGGTGTCGAAGCCAGCACGCGCTTGGCGATATAGTCTTCAAGGTAGCCGTCCAGCCACCGATTGGCACCGAGCACACGCCCCTTCAGCAGCACTTCATACAAGAGATGCCGCGGAATCCATTTATGCACCAGCACAGGCATCATTTCGCCTTCGCCGATGATCGCCATAACCGGCTGTTTCCGAAGCTGTCCGGCGATATCAGCACCGTGCAGCGCCTTGGTAATCGCCAGCAAAAGTTCAGGGTCCAGTTCCCGGTCTTCAAAGGTGTGGGCTGGCGCGTCAATCGGCATCATCCGCACATGGCGGGCCGGTGGCTTCAAAGGCGGCGTTTCAGACGACGCAGGCTTCTTGATCTCCAGCTTTTTACCGGGTGGCGCCTTGATTGCCGCTTCCAGATCGTCCCGAAATGCCGCGCCAGCTTCGAGCGCGGTAGAGAGCCGTTCTACATAGGTGTTGAAGCCGTCGTAATCCTCTTCCAAATCAAACCAGGTGACGAAATCGTCGCTGACGCCCTGGACAGGGTCCAGCCTGGCCACTACGGCAGATTTCTTCAGCTTACGCCGAATATTGTTCAGTGGCGGGTCAATATCATCAACGGAAGCATCTTTCACAACCAGAACGATATCGGCGTTTGGCAGCGAGAAAATGGTCGCGCCAAACTTGGTAACCAAACCTCTGAGGGCCGAGGCCGCGAACAAACGGTAGTGTTCCTGCCGGAACTCTCGCTCGAGCGCCGACATCTTGACGTGCACAGCTCGGCGCCCTTCAGCATGCCGCCGAAGGCCACGGGCATAATCCACCATCCGTTCGATTGTGTTGCTTTTGCTCACCTTGCAATAATCCAGAAAGTGCGTCGATTTAAGACGCAATTGAACAGAAAAAACATTAATTTAGCGTGAAAACCGCTTTACTTGATGCAACCACCAGGTGGTTTCGTTGATCGAATAAACAGGCCGGTAGTGCAGAATCTGGCCGTGCGGCAAGACTGCGTCCACCTGATTATCCAGAATATATGTCTCCCCCTCGCTTTCCACCGCTAGCACGGCATGGGCCGTCCGTAAATTTTCGTCCTGCAAGATCACCAACCGCATTCTGTCGATTGGCACTCCCAGTCGCTTCAGCGTGATATATTTGCTGATCGCGTAATCTTCGCAGTCACCATCCTTGAGGAAAAACTCGTCAGGCGTAGCCCAATAGTCCGGTATCCCCCAATTCACCGGGTCCACGATGTAAGGGGATTTATTCATATATTCGTTAACAGCTTCTAAAAGATCAAATCCGCTGGATTCTGTGTGATCAGTAATAAATTGGTTCCAGGCGTCGCGACCACACTGGATGCGGGCGAGGCCCCGGCATGGCGGCCCATCCACTGGTTCAACGGTTGGCTCTTTTTCAGAGCGTGGCAGGTTGTGCCTGCGCCACATCTCAGTCCATTTGTCAAAAGACTTCATGTTGCTGGACGGAATTTCCCGGCTGCCGAACAAACCGTTCATGACGATTTTGGAAGCAGCAAATGTTGGGACGCTAAGCCCCACCAAAAGTGCACAAATTACCAATATCCTCATTATTACAGTCATATAACCTTGTTCATGCCTTCGTTACGGACGCTTCCAGCCTGGGGGCATTTGCCGCAAAACCATTTGAGCTCAGACGCATTCTGCTCCAACATAGTGTCCGGGGTAAGGGACGCCAAGCCTAATGGCAATGTCTCACCATAAATTTAACGAACCCGTCTTTCCAGGATGGGAGCCAATGGCCGCTTAAAGCAGCCGAAACTGCAGGGGAAACTTATGGCGCGCGCCAAAGAATCAGGCAAATCCGAGTCAGGAAAATCCATTCTCGCGGCTGGAGCAGGCATTCTTGCAGTCGCGGCTGTCGGCTTCTTTTTGATCTTCCAGTTTGCCCAGTCGCAGGCAGAACAGAATCTAACCCGCTGGCACGACCGGTTAAACCTGGTAGCTGACAGCCGGGCGCTTGAAGTTTCCGCATGGCTGAACCGGCACATTGCCAGTGTTGAAGAACTGGCGGCAGATGCCACCGTACAGCTTTATGCCAACCAGGCCATCGGCGGCGACAGTGAATTTGCGGAAGGCCAGCGCGGTTATGTGTTCGCGCTTCTTTCAGCAGCAGCCGAAAGGGAAGGATTCCACGAACAGCGCGCAATCGACCAGGTGGCCGCCAATGTGAAACGCCCACAGCGTGCCGGACTTGCCATCATCAAGGGGGACGGCACACCGCTTGTCGCCTCGACAGGCATGCCGATCCTGCGCCCCGGCGAATGGCCCGCTGATGCGCGCGGGTCTTTCATCGCACTGGGTCCCCGCCTTGAAGACAAGACGCCCCTTGTGTTGTTTGGTGCTCGCATCACAGGCGAAGGCATGACAGCAGCGACGGAACAGGACATCTGGGTCGTCGGTGCACGCCCGCTCAATGATGATTTCCTCAAGACACTTGAGCAACCGGGTGCTGCCAGCAAAACCGGCGAAACCTATCTGGTTCAACCGCAAGAAGGCGACATCGTCGTACCGCTGACGCCCCTGGCGAAAGGCGGCCGCATCGGTGATGCCCGCGTGGATATGGCAGCCGCCTTTGCCGCGCGTGAGCCGCGGGGCTTTGCGTCACTGACCAATTATGCCGATACCGAAGTGCTGGTGACCGGGCGCGAGCTTTCAGCCCCCGTTCCTTGGATTCTGGTGCGCACCATCAATGCCGACGAAGCCATGGCCGAGATCGACGAACGCCGCAACAGCCTGATGATCACCCTGTCGCTGGCAGCCCTCTTTGTGCTGGCGGCGCTGGTGATGGTATGGCGCCACGGCGTGTCCCGCCGCCTTGAGACCGCCTGGCGGGAACAGGCGGAATTGTCTGCCAAAAACGAAGCACTCAGCCGGTTCCTGCAGTCTGTCAGCGACAACCAGCCCACCGCCATTGCCGCCCTTGGCGCGGACATGACAGTACATTTCGCCAACAGGCATCTGGGGAATGTCACCGGCCTGCCGGTCGCAGACCTTAATGACCGGCGCCTCGACACAGCCTTTGCCAGCGAGATCGCAGACAAACTGCGCACTGCTGTCGGCAAGGCCGTCGCGGGCGAGGCCACAAGTCAGCATTTGCGGCTTGAGAAGGACGGCGCGGAACAGATTTTCCAAACCCAGCTGCTGCCACTGAAGGCCGAGGGCGACAACGAAGCTGTGGCCCTTTTGGTGATGCAGGATATCTCGGACCTTGTTGCCGCGAAGGAACAATCCGAAACACTGTTCAAACAGCTGGTCAGCACACTGACGCAAATCATTGATGCCCGCGATCCCTGGAGCAAACACCATTCGGACCGGGTGGCAGATGTTGCGCACACGGTGGCCAAGGAGATCGGCTGGGACGACGAGGCCCTCGAAAGCGTGCGGATTGCCGGACAGCTGGTGAACCTGGGCAAGATTTTTGTGCCTACGGCGATCCTGACCAAACAGACCCCGCTGACCGACGAGGAACTCGCCCTGGTACGCGAAAGCATGCAGAAGGGTGCCACGCTGGTGGCAGGCCTTGATTTCAAGGGTCCTGTCGCGGCGATTCTCGGCCAGATGCGCGAACACTGGGACGGCAGCGGCGAACCGGACGGAAAAGCCGGGGAGGCCATTGAACCCGGCGCGCGCATCCTCAGCGTCGCAAACGCCTTTGTTGGTATGGTGTCGGCCCGGGCGCACCGCGAAGGTCTGGGCTTCGACAAGGCCCTTGATATCCTGAACAGCGATGCTGGTACGCGCTATGAGCGCCGCACGGTGGCGGCCCTTCAGAATGTGCTGGAAAACAAAGGCGGGCGGGCGCGCTGGGAAAACTATACTACCGTGGTGGAAGCAGACGGCAGCGACGCCTGAAGCGAGCGAATCACCCAAGGCGTCCGATCATCCGGGCAGAAAGGCGCTGGGCCCCGGCCCGCGCCATCTTGAGCGTCAGGGTCTTGCGCCGGGCCGCATTCACCGGCCGTACCGCGGCCGGGCGAACGATGTCAGCGCCATATGCATCCGCAATAATCAGCCCTGCCACATCCGGCAGGCTGTCGGGGGCATCCAGGATGTCGCGCGGGAAGGCTGCATCGACAGCGAAATAAAACTCCTCGCAATAATCGAGATACTCGATCCATTTGGTGTCAGCCCGATAATCGGCCACAGACGATTTCACTTCCACGATCACCGCCTTGCCCCGCCGGTCCAGCCCGAGCACATCCACGCGCCGCCCGTTGGTGAGCGGCAGTTCCGTCAAGGGGGCGAAGCCGAGATCCATCAGGAAACGGACCACACCACGGGTGACCGATTCGGTCACTTCAGGCCGGCCGTTGTCATTCGAACAGGTGTTGGGGGCTTGGTTGGCCATGGCGTTCCTCCTGCGCGTCAAGGTGGGGAACAGCATGGCGAATGGCGCAGTTGCGCGCAAGAAAAAAGAACAAAAGAGGAACAATGGTGCAGTTTAGCCCTGGGATTCCTCAGCAATAATGGTGGTCAACCGGCTTTCAAGTGCCGCGCCTTTTTCACCGCCATCACCTTTGATCTTGTTGGCAAGAATCACTTCAAAGGCACGCACATGGGCATCCACCACACGGCGGCTCATCTCGCCTTCAAGCTTTTTGATATACACGCACAGGGAGGTGCCAACGGTCGTCATCAGGTTGAAATCGAAGCTGCTGCCCATGCCTTTGATGTTGTGGGACAGGTCATAAAGGCGGCTGGCGGTTTCGCCTTCTGCGGCGTCGCGCTCAGGCATTGCGTCTACAATCCCGCGCATTTCCACCACGGCATTTCCGGTCCATTCCAGAAATTGGCCCACCAGCTCTTCGTCGTCGGCATATGAAAACTGATCGTCTGTCACTCGTATTCGCCCTTAACTTGTCCTCTACCCCCTTTAAGCTATCTAACTCCCAAACATTAACAAGCGATAAAACGCCCGCAGGGCGAGAGACTGCTTTTATTGATGGTTTTCCTTGCAATTGGGGGGTGCCCTTCGATAAACCAAGGCAACAACCATTCCGGACCGAGGAGCATCAGGGTGACACCGAACGAGATCGCGCGGCTGCAGGCGTACCTGCAGGGCAAATTCAACAACAATATGATCAAGCTGGTTCGCCGCCCGAAGGCTGGGGATTCGGTCGAGATGATGTTGGGCGAAGAATTTATCGGTGTGATCTACAAAGACGACGACGAAGGGGAAGTATCCTATTCGATGAATGTCTGCGTTCTTGAGGAAGACCTGCCAAAGCTCTAGGCGGCGCATCTCCCATAAATGCCTGACCAAGCCGGCCCCTTGAGGCCGGCTTTTCTATATGCGGCGTCTTTTGGCGCTTGCCATCGCCAAGCCGCCCGACCTATTTTGTCAGCATCAGTATTAAGGGAGACGTCATGCTGTATCTTGTTGCCTTGCTCATTCCACCACTCGCGCTTCTGCTTGCAGGTAAACCGTTCCAGGCTATCCTTAGCGCCATTATCTGGATTCTGGCCTGGGTTTTGAGCATTGTTGCGGGCCTGGGCTTCATTATGTGGGTCATCCTGGCGGTTTGGGCCATCATGGTGGTACGCGACCGCAATACCCGCAAAATGATGGAAGACATGCAGCGTCACCCCTGAGGCGCAGCCTTTTTCCTTGCCAAGCCAGCCTTCTGGCCCAAATAAAGTGAAACTGTTTCACATTTTGGGAGGAAGATGCTTTGTCCAGCGCCTGCCGACGCCTCGGCCGTCAGGAACATGACCTGATAGGATCCATCGTTGCGGAGTCATTCGCCGATGATCCCGTAAATCAGTGGGCCTTCAACGGTACCGCTGCGATGCGGCCTGCTTTCACCGCCATGGCCCGGCACTGCTATCTGAAGCGTGGCTTTGGCCATGTCACAACGGACGGGCTTGCCGGCACGCTCTGGCTATCGCCGGGTGACTGCAAAGACTATGGCTTGATGGGCAACCTGGCTCTTGCATCTGCGATCCTGACCCACAGTGGCACCACAGCGCTCCGGCGCGGGATGGCGCTGGATAAGGCGCTATTTGGTAAGCACCCCGGGACGCCACACTATTATCTGTTCGCCATTGCGGTTGACCCCAGCCTGCAGGGCCGGGGTGTTGGCAGCCAATTGATGGAAGAAGCGCTTGCCACCATTGATGCTGCGCACATGCCCGCGTTTCTGGAAAATTCCAAACCCCGTAACACGCCCTTTTATGAACGCCACGGCTTTCGCGTGATAGAAGAAATCGTGCCCGCACCCGGCTGCCCGCCCATGTGGTTGATGTGGCGGGATGCTCGCTAGGCCATAAAAAACCCGTCGGACGGCGGGTTGTTTTTGAGTGGCGCCCAGATGGGCCAGAAGTTGGTGCGCCATAAAAAAACCCGCCAGAAGGCGGGTTGTTTTGAGTGGCGCACCGGGGAGGATTCGAACCCCCGGCCCCCAGATTCGTAGTCTGGTGCTCTATCCAGCTGAGCTACCGGTGCATGCCATCAAATTGTCACCTGAAAGGGGTTACCCTCAAGGTGTGCGGCGGAACCTAATCAGATTGCTTTTATATTGCAAGAGGGAAATCGCTTTTTCTTGTTTCCGCCACATTTCAGGGATAGGCTTTAGCCCTCAAACGCCCATAATATAAGGCTTTTATGGTGAAAATAAGCGCAAAAATTGTCTCTATTTTTACAGCCGCCGTGATTCTTTCTGCTTGTTCAAGCAGTAAAGGCGGCTGGCCGAATCTTTCTGATCCGGTGCCAAATCCGTCGGAAAGGGAGCGTGAAATCGTGCGGTCTGAAATCCCCGCCGCTGTACCCACCAACAAGCCCACACCGCCGACACGCCCGGCCCTGACCGGGGCAGCATCGCCCGCACCAGTGGCCGATTCGCTGCCTTCGTCAGAAGAAGAAGCGTCCGACCTTCTACTGACGATCAAGGAAGCCCTGAGGGATGAGACGCTGGCGTACCGCAAGGCCAAGGCCAAAATTGCTGAGGCGGAAGAGGGCGACGCCATGCAGGACGCCTGGTTTTCTGCGCAGTTGGCACTCACGCGCCTTAGCCGTACGGCCAGTCGGTTGGATACCCTGATGGCGCTTGAGATACCGCGCATCGTGGCAGAAGCCAGCACCGAAGCCGAGATCATGGAACGATTCGTCGTGGGCGAACGCCAGAAGCTGTTCGAATCAAAGCCTTAGGCCACAGCTTTCTGCACCGCGCGAACCAGCGCATCCGCTGCCAAAGTGCCCAGGACCGCCATTGTCGGCGCCAGGTCTGCCTCCAGCGGCTTTGCGCCTGTCGACAGGGCAAAGACCGTGTCGCCGTCAAACGGGGTGTGGATGGGCCTGATTGAACGGGCCAACCCGTCCTGCGCCATCATCGCCAGGCGTTTGCAGCCCGCCTTGTCCAGCGCCAGGTTTGTGGCAATCACTGCGATCGTGGTGTTGGCACCAACAAAGCCAAGCTTCGGTAGGGCGACATCACCAAGATCAACGTCAGAGGCATCAGTTACGGACCCGAAACTGTTTACAGCAACGATGGCGCCGACCTTCAGGCCGTCTTCCGTTTCAAAGCTGGCAGTACCAATACCGCCCGCTTTTGCCCCTGCCCGGGCGCCAAAGCCTGCGCCTGCCCGCCCTTCGGTAACATCATGGGACAAGGCCTCGACAGCCTGCATGCCAAGCGTCCGGTAAGGCGCTTCGGTGCCCCAGTCCTTGTCGCCACCGTTCATCAGATCGAACAGGATCGCGGAAGGCACCACAGGCACGGCCCGCGGCCCAAGCGGCAGACCGATGCCTTTTTCCGACAGGGCCGCGATCACGCCGTCGGCGGCCGCGAGACCGAACACCGACCCACCAGACAGCACCACGCCGTGCACCCGTTCGACAAGGCATGTGGGGTCAAGCGCGTCTGTATCGCGCGTGCCCGGCCCGCCACCGCGCACGTCCACGCCCATAGCCACGGGCTCGTCGGGGATGATTGCCGTCACGCCGGTCTGGGCCTTCTCGCATGCCACCTGGCCGACCCGCAGGCCGCCGATATCCGTGATCGAATCGCATTTGCCCGCTTTGGCTGTGATGCGCATGGTCTCTCCCCTCACCTCAACAGGTATGGCTGTGTCAGTTTTCTTCGCCCGGCAGGCAGATCATGAAAGTAGTGCCCTCAGCGCCGGTTTCTGCCAGGCCAATTTGCCCGCCATGGGACAGAACAATATCCCGGGCTGTCGCAAGGCCTAGACCAGTACCGCCCGCGCGTGACGACTGGAACGCCTTGAAAAGCGTCGGTCGGATGGCCTCCGGGATACCGGGGCCCTTGTCTGTCACCTTGATATGGACTGTGCCATCCTTGTCCTTCTTGGCGCCGACCAGAATGGAGCCTTCGTCGCCTTGCACGTCGCGGGCATTGCGGCACAGGTTCAGGAGCACCCGGTGCAGCTGTTCTGGATCGGCATAGACCGTTATGTCGTCATCCACATCACAGTTGAATTCAAACTTGCTGTCTTCTTCAAGGCCAAGCGACGCCGCCACATCAGCCACCAGCTCACCCAGTGGCGTCCATTCCTTTTCAGGCGCCGGATCATCCGCCTTGCCGTGCCGGATGGTGCTTTCGCACAAGGCCACTGCCCGGCTGACACTGTTTACCAGCCTGCGCGAGACCTTCTGGACCCCTGGATGGTCGACCCGCTGGAGCGAATCGGATGCCAGCTGCGCTGTCGCCAGGATATTCCGAAGGTCATGATTGATCTTGGCCACCGCCTCACCAAGCGCGGCCAGGTTCGACTTCTGCTTCAGGTTCAGCCGGAGCTCTTCCTGCATGCGCACAAGTTCGCGTTCCACAAGGCCGATCTCGTCGGGGCGCCTGTTCTGCCGCATCTTTGCCGGCACGGCCTCTGGCTTGCGCCGGAAGGAAACGATGCGGTCCTTGAGGCGGCGCATGGGCCGCACCAGCAGCCAGTGCAGCGCCAGATAAACAAGAATGCCCGTAAACAGAGACGTAATGAGCGACAGCACCAGCACATTGTTGGAATAATTCTTGAGCGCAGCAAACAGGCCCGATTCGTCCATTGTGATCTCAAGCATGCGGGTGCCGGGCACCATCGGGTCGCCGACCACCCGGATAGCACGGTTGCCGCCCTGCTCCAGCGTGTTGAACGCATCCATGATCAGCGTCCCGAGCGACGGGTTCCTGAGGTCAAACGTGGCTTCCACCTCTTCGGGCATCACGTCATAGCCCAGCAGCAGGCTCTTGTCCTCGCGCCGCATGATGATGGCAATCACACCAGACTGGTTGAGAAGCCGCTGCTCAAGCTCGGGGCTGACCATATTGCCGGGTGCCGCCTCAAGCGCCAGTGCCGCGATCTGGGCGTTCTCCAGCCGGGTCTCAAGATAGTCCTGCCGGAACGACGCGATGGACGTCGGATAAATAAGGGCCGATATCACCATCACAAAGAGGAAGGTGAGGATCAGCAGGCGCGACCTGAGGCTGGACGTCAGAGGTTTATAATGCTCGGGCATAACCTGTTATGAATCTCATCCCGCATGGAAATGCAAGTAAACTAATTGGCGTATAATAGCACTTTTCCCGATCCGTCCAGCGCCGATTCGCCCGTAAGGGCACAATCGGGCCGCCCGCCTTATGGCGCCAGAACGGCGGAAGTCCTTAATTTATGGGTAAATCCGACCAAAATATGGTAGAAGGCATACCGGATACCAAAAAGCGCGACATGTATTGTTGACTTCGACAATTCTGACGGTTATACAGCGCGCTCGAAATTGGACGCCGGGCCGCGGTTCACCGCAGAGCAAGGCGATTAACTGGAGTAAGTCAAGTGAAACGGACCTTTCAACCGAGTGTGCTGGTGCGTAAACGCCGTCACGGTTTCCGTGCGCGCAAAGCTACTGTAGGTGGCCGCGCTGTGCTTCGGGCACGCCGTGCTAAAGGCCGGAAGCGCCTTTCGGCGTAAAGGTCTGGGCGCCTTTTGGGCACCCCTATCACACACGATGAGAGCTGACCGAGAGATATCCGGTCGGCTTTTGTTGTTTTTGAGCCAGTTGTTATTGGCATTTGGCGGGCAGACATCGGCACCATGACCGAACAGGCTTTAAAACTCGCGCGCATTACCAAACGGCCGGACTATCTGGCGGTTGCGGGCACCCGCCGCAAGTGGGTGACGCCCAGCTTTATCCTGCAGGCCATGCCGGGTGAGGGTGATTCGCCGCCACGAGCCGGTTTTACCGTTTCAAAGAAGGTGGGCAAGGCCGTTATCCGCTCGCGTGCGCGGCGGCGGCTCAAAGAAGCATGCCGTGCCATTTTGCCGCAATATGGCCAGGCTGGTTGGACCTATGTGCTGGTTGGCAGGCCCTCGTCTGTCGAATATGATTTCGTGAAAATGCAGGCCGATATGAAGTGGGCCCTTGCAAAACTGCATGCGGGTGCCGATCTAAACTCGGATAAACCGCAGAAAACACCGCAGAAATCCTACAAGAACCGAGGAAATGCCTGATGGCGAGCAAGGAGCATAAGACAGGGCAGCGCATGAGCCCGCTGGCCTTCCTGTTCCTCATTCCGGTGCGCTTCTACCAACTTGTGATCTCGCCAATGATCGGCCCCCGCTGCCGATACCAGCCCACCTGCAGCAGCTATGCCGTGGACGCTTTGCGTCTTCATGGTGGACTTAAGGGCGGATGGCTGGCAATAAAGCGCATCGCCCGCTGCCACCCTTGGGGTGGATTCGGATACGATCCTGTGCCACAAAGCGTGCGCCCGGGCGAAACGCCCGCGGCAGATGCACACAAGCATGGCTCAGGCTGCGGATGTGACAAGAATTTGGAGGCCGGCCCAGACCGGCCAGATGATCAGGGTATGACGTCTCATGGGTGACACTAAGAATATTGTGCTGTTTGCAGCAATCTCGATTGCTGTCTTCTTCGGCTATAACGCGCTTTTCATTTCGCCGCAGCAGGAAGCCCTGCAGCGCGAGGCCGTACAGCAACAGGCCGCAGCGCAGTTGGAAGACGGCCTTGCGCCCAAAGAAGCAGCGCCCTCCAGTTTTGGGGATGACACTCCGGTACAAGTCAGCGCTCCAACCCAGCTGGAAGACGCAGGCTCGATCACAATCACCAATCCTGAGCTTAGCGGCAGCCTGTCACTGCGTGGCGCCCGCATCAATGATCTGTTGCTGACCAACCACAAAGTTAGCCTGGACGATGGCGCTGCCAACGTACGCCTGCTTGCTTCCGCAAATCAGGACAAGGCCTATTATGTGCACTTCGGATGGTCCACAACCCGGCAAAACGGCATTACAGTTCCTGATCAAAACAGCGTCTGGTCAGCCGACAATGAAGCACTTGCACCCGGCCAACCCGTAACGTTGGCGTGGGACAACGGCGACGGCGTCCGTTTCATGATGAAAATGGACATTGACGACCAGTTCATGTTTACCGTCACACAAACGGTGATTAATTCCACCGACGAGGCCATTCAACTTGCGCCCTATGCTGTGATCGACCGCAAAGGCGAGCCGAAGACCGACGGCCTCTACATCCTTCATGAGGGTCCTCTGGGCGTCATCAATGGCAAGCTGGAAGAAAAGAGCTATAAGGATCTCGCTGAAGATGGCGATTTCGACCAAGCCAGCACAGGCGGCTGGATGGGTATCACCGATAAATACTGGATGACTGCCCTGATTCCTGATCAAAAAGCAGAATTGTCCCGGGCGCGCCTTGCCAAAACAGCAACAGGCTATAGCGCTGGCTATGCTCAGACCTGGCAAACAGTAGGTGCCGGCGCGAGTGTTGAAACTACAAATCGGCTTTACGCAGGTGCCAAGATCGTCAGCGCAATCGACAACTATGAAATAAAATACGGTATCGATAAATTTGATCGCGCCATCGACTGGGGATATTTCTATTTCCTCACTCGTCCAATTTTCAAAGGCCTGCACTGGCTGTTCCAGGTGACCGGCAACTATGGCGTCGCAATCCTGGCCATGACAGTGATCCTGAAACTGATCCTGTTCCCGCTGGCGAACAAATCCTACCGCTCCATGAGCCACATGAAGGATGCCCAGCCCAAGATCAAAGCCCTGCAGGAGCGCTACAAGGACGACAAGCAGCGCCTGCAACAGGAAATGATGGCGCTCTACAAGAAGGAAAAGATCAACCCGATGGCCGGCTGTTTGCCGATGATCCCGCAGATCTTTATCTTCTTCGCGCTCTATAAAACGCTTTATGTCACCATCGAGATGCGCCATCAGCCTTTCTTTGGCTGGATCACCGACCTTTCTGCCCGCGATACGCTGACACCAGTGAACCTGTTCGGCCTGATCCCGTGGGACCCGCCGGCCATGATCGCCATCGGCGTGCTGCCGATCCTGATGGGCATCACCATGTGGCTGCAGCAGAAGCTGAACCCGCAAACCTCGATGGACCCGACGCAGCAGAAAGTCATGAGCTTCCTGCCGATCATCTTCACCTTTATCATGGCGGGCTTCAGCTCAGGCCTGGTACTGTACTGGACCTGGAACAACCTGCTCTCGATCGCGCAGCAATCCTTCATCATGAAGCGCGAGCACGCGCGGCGTGAAGCCCTGGGCAAAGCGTAGCATGGAAGAAGAGCGCTACACACAGCATGACATGGAACGCGGCCGGCTTTTGTTTGCTGGCCGTGTCGACTTCATCATGGGCGCGGTGTCCCTGGGGACTCTGCCGGGTGCGGACCGCCCTGAAGTAGCCTTCGCCGGACGCTCGAACGTGGGCAAATCGAGCCTTGTGAACGCGCTGACTGGCCGCAAGACGCTGGCCCGCACGTCGAACACTCCGGGCCGCACACAGGAACTCAACTATTTCGAAATGGGCGCGGAGATGAACACCCCCGCCTATCTTGTCGACCTGCCCGGCTATGGCTATGCCAAGATCGAGCGCAAGAAAGTCAATGCCTGGACGCGTCTGGTAAAAGACTATCTGCGTGGCCGTCCGAACCTCAGGCGCGTGATGCTGCTGATCGACAGCCGCCATGGCCTCAAGGAAAATGACCGCGAGATCATGCATATGCTGGACGAAGCAGCGGTCAATTATCAGATCGTGCTGACAAAGCTGGACAAGCTGAAAGTGGCGGACCGCGACAAGATTCTGAAAAAGACCCAGGAAGACGCCAAGAAATTCATCGCCTGTCACCCGATTATCATGGCGACATCCAGTGAAAAAGGCTGGGGGCTTGAAGACCTGCGGGCTGAGATTGGCCAACTGACCGCCTTTTAGGCGGTCGGCATCCCCACAATAGTGCGGCGCGTCCTAGTTGGCTTTATTGAAAGCCTCCAGCGTTTCTTCTGAAATAACTTTGAACTGGCTCAGCAGGCCATCGATTTCCGGGCGACCATCTGCCTTGGCGGCAAATTCGATCGCCTGGCAGGCTTCTCCAAGACGCATGGCGCCAAAGCTGCGCGCCGCACTCTTGAGCGCGTGAGCCTGGATTTCAAGCTGTTCGAGGTTGCCAACGGACGCATGTTGCATCAGTTCACAGCCGGAATCTCGGATTTCTTTTTTCAGCGAATCCAGCAGGAAAGCTGCCGATTCTTCCCCAACTTCTGCTGCAAGCCGGTCAAGGACAGGCTTGTCAAGCAAAGGTATCTGACCCCCCATAGAGTACTCCTCTCGTGCGCCAACAGTTTAAGGCTTTAGGACACAATTGCCAAGTAGTCTTACGCTACTCATCTGCAGCTGGTTTAGAAAAACGGTAGACCCCCTTCAGTCCTTCCGGAGAAACAACCTTCTTTTTTCGGATAAACACCAGCAGGCCATCAGCATGAAGTTTCACGGCTTCGATGCGAATTCTGGGTAAATACTTGCGCCAGTCTTCCCCTTCTTCAGCCAGAACTTGTGCAATTTCCCGTGGAGCGACCGACCTGGTGTCCTCCAGATGGTCCAAAATCGCCTGCCGGATGTCTGTATCGGCCTTCGCCATATCAATTCCCCTTGTTTCTGGCACCGTAGCCCGATTTTTCCTTTTCCCGCACGCGCTCAAGGGCTAGTGTCCCCGCAGAAATCTTGGCGAGGAGTTCCCATGAAACTTGGCTTAAAGGTTGCGGCCACCGTTGCCGCACTAAGCTTAGCAGCCTGCAGCAGCGAAAGCGACGAAGAGCAAAAATCCGACACCGGCACAAGTAGCGCCGAGCTAACGGAAACACAATCCGAAAAAGCCCCTGAAGCTTCAACAGAGGTTTCATCAGAGGCTTCTACCGACGCGGCGGCTGCACCGCAAACCGATGAACAGAAAGTATCAGATACAATGAGTGAAAGAGAAGCGTTCCGCACAGAGAACCTGGCATACCTTGAAGAAAACATGAAGAAGGACGGTGTTCAGGTTACCGAAAGCGGCCTTCAATACCGCGTGGTTGAGAGTGGTGACGGCAAGAGCCCGACCGCCGCTGACTATGTCACCGTACATTATGCTGGCAAACTGATTGACGGCAGCGAGTTCGACAGCAGCTACAAGCGCGGCGAACCTGCCACCTTCCCGGCTGGTCGCCTGATCCCAGGCTGGACCGAAGCCTTGCAGCTGATGAGCGTGGGCGACAAGTGGGAACTGACGATCCCGTCAGATATCGGTTACGGTGAGCACGGCGCAGGCGGCGGCCTGATCCCGGGCAATGCCACACTGGTGTTCGATGTTGAACTTCTGGATGTGATGACACTTGAAGAAGCGCAGCAAAAAGCCGAGGAGATGGCCGCAGCCCACAAGAATGAGCAGCTGGCCTGGCTTGAAGAAAACGCCAAGAAAGAGGGCGTGGTAACGCTTGAAAGCGGCCTTCAGTACCGCGTTATTACCGAAGGCACTGGCAAGAGCCCGACTGAAACGTCCATGGTGACGGTAGACTATAAAGGCACCATGATTGACGGCACCCAGTTTGACAGCAGCTATGACCGCGGCGAGCCCGCCACCTTCCCGCTGGACGGCGTGATCAGGGGCTGGACAGAAGGCGTGCAGCTGATGAAAGAAGGCGCCAAGTATGAATTCTTCATCCCCTACGACCTGGCTTATGGCGAGCGCGGGTCCCGCTCTATTCCGCCATACTCCACGCTGATCTTCACCATTGAGCTGAAATCGGTGAACAGCTAGGACAAAAGACAAAGGACGCCATAGCAACGCCCAAGGACATGCTGGAAGTAGAGATAAAAGATCACGTCCAGCAACGCCAACGCCCCAAAGAGCGGCAAGGCGATATATTTGAGCACCGCAAAGGCGCCCCCCAAAGTGACCCGGGGTGGGGCAATGCGCCACCCCATTACATCCTGAACGTCTGGCCGTTTTCTGAACATGGCTGGACCATAACAGGGGATCATGCCCTTGCCTAGCGCCGCTGACATCCAACTGGCCTTTGGCGATATCGACCCCGACCTGTGGGAATCCCTCAGTGACGACCAGCCATTGCCGCTGCAGCAGCATTGGGCTTATGGCCAGACGCTCAAGGCCATCGGCGCTGACATCCAGCAACTCACCCTGTCCCAAAGCAGCACCCCCATCGCCATCGCGCTGGTGGGAAAGCGGCGGTTTTACCGCATCATCCGCATGAACAGCCTGATGCGTGGCCCACTGTGGCTGCCGGGCGTCACGAAGGATGAGCAGGCGGCGGGCCTGAAGGCGCTGCGGAAGCACCATAGCCCCTGGCGCTGGAACTTCATGCTGTTTCAGCCGGAACTGGTCGACACGCCGGAAAATCGGGCGGTGCTGAAAGCTGCTGGCTATCGCCGCATCATGACGGGCTACAGCACCATCTGGACGGACCTGGGCCCAAGCGTAGACACCCTGCGCGCCAGCCTGAACGCCAAATGGCGCAACCAACTGACCAAGGCTGAGAGTTCCGGCAAACTGGAAACCGTCATTGGCGGCCGCAAGCAGCATCAGTATACTTGGCTGACGGACCGCGAGGCCGACCAGCAAACCCGGCGGGGCTATCAGGCCGTGCCCATTGGGCTTGTCCCCATCTATGCCGGCATTGCAGAGAGGTTCGCAAAGGGTGACGACAGCGTGGGTGTGATGAGCGTGACGGCGCTGGCGGGCCGCAAGAAAGTGGCTGGCGCCATTTTCATGCTGCACGGCAACAGTGCCACCTATCATGTCGGCTGGTCTGGCGACGAGGGCCGGAACCTGAATGCCCAGAACAAGGTCTTGTGGGACGGCATTGTGGCGCTCAAGGAACGCGGCATCCGCTTTCTGGATCTAGGTGGGCTGAACACAGCTGACGGCGCAGGCATCGCCCGCTTCAAGCTGGGGCTTGGCACTGACCCGCTAACGCTTGCAGGCACTTGGCTTTAGGGCGTCGGCTCCATATCCTTCTTCTCGATAAACTCCTGGTCGCCCTGTTCGGTAAATTCGATCTCAATCTCCCGAAGCGCGACAAATTCAAAATAGGCCCAGGTCAGAAGTCCAGCCAACAGTGCCCCACCCACCATCCAAAACAGCCCTTTGTTTCGTTGGGGCGCCATTTCCAGCTGAGCTTCCTCGAAAGGCGTGACCGGCGCGATCAGCGCATAGCCCCGGCGTGGAATGGTCTTGATGTAGCGTGGCGCCTTCGGGTCATCCCCCAGGGCCTGCCTGAGCTTCGATATGGCCTGGGTTAGCGCCTCGTCCCCGGCATAAGGAAGATTGGAAACCGCCGAGAGTAAAGTGTCGCGGGAAACCGGATCCCCGGGCACGGCACAGAGCTCATCCAGTAAACGTACCAGGCGCGGTTCAATGGTTCGCACCTCAATGCCGACACACAGCTGATGATGCATCCGGTCCAGCACCACATCGCCAATACGAATTTTCCGAGCAAGGCCACTGGCGCCAAGGGTTTCGTCAGCTTTTGTCAATGTTTCTCAACCTTTTCGTCAGGACAAATGCGGCCCCTTGGCTGCAGCGTTCAAACAGTTACGGCGAACATCGCCGCGATGTCAAATCTGCAATATGCGAGGATACCCATGCGTTTAATCAAATACATTCTGCTGCTGTGCTATGGCCTGCATCTAGCCACCACCGGTCTGCGCGCCGACGGTCCCGACACGCTCATAAGCAAACAAGCCCTGGATGCCTTCCTGAATGATGCTGAAGCTAAAGGCTTCGTCGGCATAGTTGGCATCTCAGGGCCTGACGGCACCATTTATGGTCGCGGTTTTGGCACAACCGGTAACGGTGCCCAAGTCTATAGTCTTGAAACGGTCAATGACATTGCGTCCATCACCAAACAATTTACCGGGGCAGCAATCCTGAAGTTGATGGAACAGGGCAAGCTAAACCTTCATGACCGGCTGGATCGTTTCTTCAAGACACTGCCTGAGGACAAAAAGGCCATCACCCTGCATCACCTGTTAACCCACACAGCCGGCCTGCCCGACACGGTCGGACCGGACGAAGAAGCCATTGACCGCGATACCTACCTCACGCGTGTTTTCGGCACCCCCTTAATCACCGAACCCGGTACACGGCATGCATACTCCAACACAGGATATTCCCTTCTGGCGGCAGTGATCGAGGTGGCCAGTGGTCAGCCTTATGAGACCTATCTGTTCGACAACCTCTGGCAACCCGCAGGCATGTTCACCACCGGCTACTATCGGCCCGACTGGCGCGGCCGCAGCTTTCCTGCACTCAGCGAGCCCCATAACGGCCTCACTTCTGCAAAAGACCTGCTGGACCAGACAGCGGGCAAGACGTGGCACCTGTTCGGCAACGGCGGCATCCTGAGCAGCGCCAACGACATGCTGAAATGGCACCGTGCGCTTATAAGTGGCCGCATCCTGTCGGCCGGTTCCAAAGACTTCCTGATGAAGCCCCATGTACCGGAGGATGACAGCAATATCTATCATTACGGTTATGGCTGGTCGATTGTACCCAATTTTCACGGCCACAAGCTGGTGTGGCACAATGGGGGAAGCTATTTCAGCCGGGCCGAATTCTGGCGCTTCCCTGATTCCGGGATAGGGATTTTCATTGCCACGCATGACCGATCAGTTGAGCCATTTTTCATTGCTGACGGTATCGCTGCGGTTCTGGACGGACGCCCGCCGCGGCCCGTCCAGCCTTAATTCAGCTTCTCGGCCCATAAAAGGGCCCGCCGCGGATGCGATGCTGCGGGCCCTCTCTTCTGGTCAAACAAAATAACTGCCATCTCTTGATGTTTTTGGCTGGCTTTCCATATTGTGATATTATAACTGTACATAACCGGTATGTATGAGGTTTGAGTTTGGAACTGGCACTGATCCTATCTGTCTTGTTGCTGCTGGCTGCGCCGCTGTTGGCACAGCTTGTTGCGCGCCTGCCTGCCCTGAAGGGCGGGCTGGATGGATTTGTGCTTGTCACCGTCCTGGGGCTGGTGACACTCACCCTGCTGCCTGAAGCCCTAGCGCACAGCGGTGTGCTGGCAATTCTGGTCGCCGCCTTCGGATTCTGCCTGCCCTGGATTGCCGAGTTCCTGTTCCACCGCGCCGAGGAAATGACCCACCGCGTTGTCATGCTGGTGGCTGCTCTCGCGCTTGTGGTGCACGCGGCGTCTGACGGCGCCATTCTGGCGTTTGCAGGCCAAAGCGACCATGGCTCCTTTGTGGCGACAGGCGTGCTGTTGCACCGTATCGGTGTGGCAGTTGCGGTCTGGTGGCTGCTCAGGCCCGTGCTGACCACCTGGGCAGGCGTTGCTGTGCTGGCAGCCCTCGGCGTCATGACCATCATCGGCTATGTCATGGTGGTTTATGCGGGCGACTGGTACCACATCCCGCTTGTAGGCTACTGGCAGGCCTTTGCCGCCGGGTCGCTCTTGCATGTGGTACTGCACCCGCTTGATGACCATAACACCGCACCGAATGCTGGAAACATCTGGGCGCATCGTCTGGGAACAGTTGCCGGGATCGTGTTCCTTGTTGCCCTGATCGGCGCCCATTATCTGCACCATGCACCAAGCGACGTAACCATGATGTCGGCCCACGAGGCCCATCATGTGGTTGACCTGATGGGGACAATCGGGCGCCTTGCAGCGCCGCTTATGCTGCTCGCGCTATTGGCCGCTGCCACTTACACCAAAATCTATGGTGGTTCGCTGCAGGCCGCATACACCAGCCTTCAGCGCATCGCGCCCTGGACGCTGGTGCTGTGGTTTGCGCTAACGGTTGCCGCAGAGCTTTCGCCCTATGAAATTCCCGCGCCGAACGACGGCTATATCATGTTCGGCCTTTGGCTCGGTATTATCTGTGTCGTGCTGGTTCACACCGGTGCGCGGATCTTTTTCTCCCAGTTGCTGCCAGGCGGCAAGCCACACCGGCACAGTCACGGCCATAGCCACTAGAAGGCATCCCCCGACCTTAGTTTTGCTTGCACCGCTGCCTTTTTGGCGGTAGCCATGGCGCACGCAAAAAACAGGAACAGTCCATGCGCTTCGAGGCGAAACGAGTGATAGTGACCGGCGGTACGTCCGGCTTTGGCGAGGCGATCGTGAAAGCGTTTGCCGCTGAAGGCGCCGATGTGCATTTCTGCGGCCTGATCGACACCGAAGGCAAGCGTGTGATGGCGGACGCCGAAGGGCTTTCAGGCACAGTCCAGTATCATCATGCCGACGTGCGCGAGGAATCTTCCGTCGCAGCCTTTATCCACACGGCGACAGATGATGGCACGCGACTGGATATTGCCGTCAATAACGCCGGTATCAGCCACACGGCGGCGCGCTTCGCCGACCAGGATATGGCCATGGTGGAAGATGTGTTCCGCACCAACGTGATGGGCATCTGGTTTGCCATGCGCCATGAAATTCCGGTCATGCTGAAATCTGGCACGGGCGCCATTGTCAACACGGCCTCGATCCTGTCGCGCTCGGGCGCTGAATGGATGGCAGCCTACGGCACCAGCAAGCATGCGGTTGTCGGCCTCACGAAAAGCGCTGCGCTTGATTATGCCGACCACGGCATCCGCATCAATGCAGTCTCGCCCGGCCCCATGCTGACGCCTATGTTCGAGCGCGCGCTGGCAGATATTGGCGGCGACATGAGCAAGTTCGCGGGTGGCCTGCCGAAAGGCGGCCCGGCGAACCCGAACGACGTGGCCAAAACAGTGCTTTATCTGGCAAGCGAAGAAGCCGGATACATGAACGGCGCCAATGTCATCGTGGACGGTGGTACCTCGTCGGGCCAGCACGCATGAAAATGCCACAGTTTGGCTTGAAACTGATAGCCGAACACCAAAAATACTGTTAAGGCTCAGCCCGGGAGCACACGCAAATGAATATGCTAAGCGAATGGTATCGCCGGACTTTTTCCGACCCGCAGATGGTGCTTCTTGTGCTGTTTGCGCTGGCGGCTGTCCTCGCCATTTCGCTGTTCGGCCATATGCTGGCCCCCGCCATCGCTGCGGTCGTTATCGCTTTCCTGTTGGACGGGCCAACCGAATGGCTGATCCGGCGCGGCGCGCGGCGCTGGGTGGCTTTCCTGTCGGTTTATCTGGGCTTCATCCTTTTATCGGTCATCGCCATGCTCACGGTGGTGCCGCTTCTGATCCAACAGGTCAGCCAGTTTATCAACGACAGCCCAGCCATGGTAGGCAGCATGCGCAACGCGCTTCTGTCGCTGCAGCAACGCTTCCCTGACCTGATTTCGGAAACGCAGGTCAACACCTGGCTCACCGGTCTTGGCAATGAGATCGCCAATCTTGGGCCCAAGCTGCTGCAATATTCCCTGTCTGGCCTGACGGGCGCTGTGGCCTTCGTGGTTTACGTGGTGCTGGTGCCGGTGATGGTCTTCTTCTTCCTCAAGGACAAGGCCCAGATCCTGAGTTGGTTCGGTAGCTTCCTGCCAAGTGACAAGCCGGTACTGGAACAGGTTTGGGGCGAAGTGCTGGAGCGAGCAGGCGACTATGCCCGCGGCAAGGTATATGAAATCCTGATCGTCGGCATCGCGGCCTTCGTCACCTATAGTGTGCTGGGCTTGCCTTACGCCACGCTGCTCGCGGTTGCGACTGGTCTGAGCGTCATCATCCCCTATTTCGGCGCGGCCGTTGTGACCTTCCCGGTGGCCCTGGTGGCCTATTTCCAGTGGGGCCTGGGCGGCGAGATGGCCACAGCCGTCATCGCCTATCTGGTTTTGCAGGCGCTGGACGGCAACCTTCTGGTGCCCCTTCTGTTCTCTGAAGCCGTGAAACTGCACCCCAATGCCATCATCATCGGCATCCTGGTGTTTGGCGGCATCTGGGGCTTCTGGGGCGTTTTCTTTGCCATTCCGCTTGCAACGGTGGCAAACGCCATCATCCGGGCATGGCGCGAACGCTCAAGTGGCAACAACAGTCCGGCTAAGGCCTGATTTTAAAAAAACTTTTCAAGTGGGTGCAATTCTGCCTAAATTAGAGCAGCGCAACCAAACACAGGCATGTAGATTTTATGATTCTGGAGTCTCGCAGTATCATCTTCTCAGACGAAGAGCTGGTTCTCGCACTTCGTCCTGTTCTTGAAGGACGGGGGCAATCCACCAACCCACCGCTTAAGAACATCATTTCTGAACTGGATGAAGAGGGTGAGGTTTCAGTGCAGATGGTTCTGTCTGATGGATCGGACACCATCATGTTCAACAGCCGTGAAGTCGGCGCCGCCGTCCTCAATCACTGTATTGACCAGGGCGTGCCGCTGCCGCGTGGGTCATACAAGGAGCTCGCCATCCGGGGGGACCATGTCGCCCTGATCGTACGGCTCGAGAGCGGCAAGATCAGTTCCGGCATCGACGAAGACGAAGAATAAGGCAGACATCTACGCTGCGACAAAACAAGGGCTGCCGACTGGCAGCCCTTGTTTTTGATACCAAACAGAATTTGGTCTTTTGCCTACTCTTCAGGCAGGAAGTCCGGCACGGACAGATAGCGTTCGCCGGTGTCGTAGCAGAAGCCGAGGATACGCGTGCCCTTGGGTAAATTCTTTTCCTTGATGGTCTGGGCGATCGCCGCGAGCGTCGCGCCCGAGGAAATCCCCACCAGCATGGCTTCCTTGCGCGCAGCCTGACGGGCCATTTCCTTGGCGTCGGCTGGGTCCACCTTCACCACGCCGTCCATCAGGTCCATGTTCATGACTTCCGGGATAAAGCCCGCACCGATGCCCTGAATTGGGTGTGGCCCTGGCTCGCCGCCGGACATGACAGGCGACAGCGTCGGCTCAACGGCCAACACCTTAAGGTCTGCCCACTTGTCTTTGAGGACTTCAGCACAGCCCGTGATATGGCCGCCCGTGCCAACACCGGTGATCATATAATCAAGGCCTTCCGGGAAATCCGCGAGGATTTCAGGGCCTGTGGTCTCGCGGTGCACTTTCACGTTGGCCGGGTTCTGGAATTGTTGCGGCATCCAGGCACCATCGGTTTCTTCAACCAGCTCAGTCGCCTTCGCAAGCGCGCCTTTCATACCCAGTTCTTTTGGCGTCAGGACAAATTCGGCACCGTAGGCCAGCATCAGGCGGCGGCGCTCGATGGACATGCTCTCGGGCATCACCAAAATCAAGCGGTAGCCTTTCACAGCTGCCACCATGGCAAGGCCAATGCCTGTATTGCCGGACGTGGGCTCAATAATCACACCACCAGGCTTCAGCGACCCGTCTTTTTCGGCTTCCTCAACCATCGACAGGGCGATGCGGTCCTTGATTGATCCGCCCGGGTTGGATCGTTCCTGCTTGATCCAGACTTCATGGTCCGGGAAAAGGCGCGAAACGCGCACATGCGGCGTACCGCCAATTGCATCAAGAATGGATGCAGCTTTCATCGTGGTCCCCCTCTTTGGGTCTGTTTAAAATCCGAATATGGTGCGAGGCCTAGCGTTCCGCCGCCTTACGGCTGCGCATGGGCACAATCTCGTCGGTATCTGCCGGGCGGAACATGACGCGCGACCACGCCGGTACCGACCGGGTAATCCATACATTGCCCCCGATCACCGAATTATGCCCCACCACGGTCTCGCCGCCAAGAATGGTGGCACCGGCATAGATCACCACATTGTCACCAATGGTGGGATGCCGCTTTTTCGACCGTTGGTCCGGGTCAACCCGAAGGCCACCCAGCGTCACGCCCTGGTAAATCTTCACGTTATTGCCAATGATGGCCGTCTCGCCAATCACCACGCCCGTCGCGTGGTCGATGGCCAGCGAATGGCCGATATGAGCGCCCGGGTGAATGTCCGCACCGGTTTTCTGGTGGGCATATTCCGTGATCATCCGCGGCAGCAGCGGCACGCTGCGCTTGTGAAGCGCGTGGGCCAGCCGATAAGCCACAACGGCAAAAAAGCCTGGGTAACAAAGGATAACTTCCTCGATGGACTGGGCCGCTGGATCACCGGCCACCAGCGCCTGGGCGTCCTGGTAGCAAAGATCGGCAATTTCCGGCAGGTCTGAGAGGAAGCCATGCACCAGAAGACGCGCGCACCCAACGTCCTCATCACGGCACAGTGGGTCAACCAGGTCGTAAAATGAATCCTCGAGAACACGCAGGCGTTCCTCGAGCGAGAGATCGTCATCTTCCGCAACGGCATAATGCGGGAACATGACCGCCGCCGTTTTCTTTAACAAGTTCCCGATCTTGCCAAGCGACATGCCTGACAGGTCGCCGTACTTCTCATGATGGCTTTTCAGCCGCGCGGCAATATCATCGAAACTGCTCGTCGCACTCGGCTGGTTCTTTGGCGTCACCGTCATTGGATGCCCTCGCGTTTTTCTCTTTATAACAGTTTAGGAGGGCGGCAGCCATCTACAAGACCAAAGCGCGCTAGAAATTCTTCACAAAGCCGAGAGGAAAGCTTTTGTGCAGCCGAGGAAAAGCTGGGGTTATTTGGTCTTTTTTGGAATTAAATGCTCATAACCGGCTTCCACCATCAGCTGATGGGAGCGGTCAACTACCTTGTCTTCCAGAAGCGCCATGAACTCTTCCTTCGTCCGACCCGGCGCAAAGGGACCGTCAATTTCGAACACTGCGGTCCCCGCCCGGTGCCAAAAACCCTTGGTCCAGAACAGCCCTGTGTTGGTGGAAACAGTGTAGACCGACAGGCCGGTTGATTCCTGCAGATGGAATGCTCCTGACTTCAACCGGCGCGTCTGCCCTGGCGGCACACGGGTAGCCTGAGGATAAACGATCAACGGCCGACCAAGGTTCACCACATGCTTTGCCACCTGATCCATGCCCTTGTGCGCATTCCGAGATTCTCGGTCAATCCGCACGATCCGCATTTTTTTGAGAATCCTGCCAATGAAGGGCACTGAAAAAAGCTGCCTTTTCGCAAGCGCCGTCACGTCGTTCCTCAACGGGAACGTCATGATCGGGTCCATGTTGCTCTGGTGGGCGGCCGCCAGGATCAGGGCGCCGTCTTTGGGCAGTTTCTCCAAACCCCGATACTCATGCCTGATCCCGCCAAAGACACGCGCAATCCACAGGGAACCGCGGCAATAGAAATCCACACCCTTACGGGTTTTGGCTTCCGATACGAACATGCTGATCGGCGCGAGGATCAAGCCGCAGAAAATTAGAGTGAATGGATAAAAGGTCAGATTGAAAAGAATAGACCGTATCCCGTTCATCAGAGCTTTCACGCTTTCACTCCATTCGCTTGACTGCATTGTGCGCTAGCAGCCGACAGGCCGCATGGTGTCAGAGTCTTTTAGCCGCCTCTCCGCCCGAACGCCAGCCCAACCGGCTTTCGCTTGGCAAAAAAATCAGGTAACCTGCTGATAAAGTTGGTCAAAAAGCCTGATTCCAGGCCATGACCTGCCGAGAGCCAGAGGAACAGCAATGACAGATGATGACAAGCGCCGCGACGACAGGCTCCCGGTCCTGTGGCATGGCACGTTGATTGACGAGGCGGAGTTGAGCTACCCCTGCGAGATCCGCGATGTGTCACATGCCGGGACGCTGGTAACCTGCGAAGAAGAATTTCCCATGGGCACGGAGCTGATGCTGCATATTGAAGACTTGGGTGAATTTGCCGGAGTGGTGAAATGGCAAGGCTCACAGCAACTGGGGCTGATGATCCTGGCTGGCCCTGACCTGGTCCTGAAGAAATTTGCCGAGGGCTCTGGTGCAAACATTTCAAAACGGCCTGTTGAACTGGGTGATGACCCACTCAAAAGCGGCTAGCCCTGCTGCCAGCCGGGTACCCAGCCTTCACGACATAAAAAAATGAGCGGTCCCGTGGCTTGGATACGGGCCGCTCAAACTTCCTCGCTGAGTGTCTTTGGAGGATTCTCTGACCTCCTTTGTTATCGTTATTATTTGTAGCGGCGTTGGCGCCGGCGGCTAAAACCGGTGAATACCGCCACGCCTGCTTTCTTGCTGTCTTTTGGCTCGGGCTTTGCCACATGGTTCAAGATAGTCATCATTTTCTCCTCGCTGTCGTTTCTGAAACCTTTTGGCCTGAAGTTCTTTAGGTCGGTTGTCCTTTTCGGATCCTGTCAGAAACCTGTATTTTGCTGTCGTCGTGTTGTTGTTGTGTTGTTTGTTGCCTCAATAGTAGCAACGGCCGTGCCAACTAATTAAATCATTATATTATAAAGACTTAACAGTTTTTCAGGAGTGGCATGGGATAAAAACTGTCCATTTTCGAACATACAGCATGTTCGATTTCGGACAATTTCGACGGTCAAATTTCAGATGTTTAAATGTCAGATATATTGCGCAGCCGCCCAGCCACTCGACCAAGCCCACTGAAAATTGTAGCCCCCCAGCCAGCCGGTCACGTCCACGCATTCCCCGATAAAATACAGGCCGGGCTGCTTCTTCGACTCCATGGTCTTGGAGCTAAGCCCATCTGTGCTGATGCCGCCACGTGTCACTTCAGCTTTCTTGAAGCCCTCAGTGCCACTGGGCACCAGCTGCCAGCGACTGCAGCGATCGCTGATGGCTTGAAGCTGCTTGTTCGACAAGCTACCGAGCGGCCCGGGCCACTCAGAGGCAATCGCTTCCGCAAGCCGAGAGGGCAAATGGTCACCCAACAGGGTCTTCAGCGCGGCTTTGGGGCGGTCATCGCGCGCCTTGCGCAGCCAGTCGAAACTGTCCTGCAACTTGGGCAGTAGATTGACCGTTACCGTCTCCCCCGGATGCCAATAGCTGGAAATCTGCAAAATTGCAGGGCCGGACAGGCCACGGTGGGTGAACAGCAGCGCTTCCGCGAAGCTGGTACGGCCACAGGAAACAACAGCGTCTGCCGCAACGCCGGCCAGCAGTTTCATGAAAGCGAGGTCTGCATCCGAAAAGGTGAAAGGCACCAGCGCCGCTTCAGTCGTCTCAATCTTCATCCCGAACTGACGGGCAATGTCATAGGCAAAGCCTGTGGCACCCATTTTGGGGATCGACAATCCCCCGGTGGCAATCACCAGGCTTTCCGCCTCAAAGACACCGGCGCTGGTTTCAAGCCGATAGCCCCCGGCACCGAAAGAGACCTTGTCCACCTTTGTACCGGTCAGGATTTTGGCACCATTTTCCTGGCATTCGTCTGTCAGCACCTTCAGGATACGACCCGCACCTTGATCGCAAAACAGCTGCCCCAGCGTTTTTTCGTGCCAGGTCACGCCGTGGCTGGCGATCAGGCTGATAAAATCCCACTGCGTGTAACGGCTAAGCGCCGATTTCGCGAAATGGGGGTTATGGCTGATGTAGGCATTAGGCCCTGCATCTTCATTGGTGAAATTGCACCGACCGCCACCGGAGATCAGGATTTTCGCACCCAGACCCTTATTGTGTTCGATCAAAAGGACACGACGCCCACGGGTGGCCGCTTCACGGGCACACATCAGGCCCGCAGCACCACCGCCAACGATAATAGCATCGAACCTGGTCATTCAAACCTTCGCAATGGCGTCATGAGCGCCTAAATCCTTAAAATCCCCGTTCTTTTATAGAACGCGGCTATTGATCACAAGAATATTGGCGTTACACTCCGCCATAGGGGAGGGATGGAATCATTTTTCATCCGAAACAAGTGAGGCCTTTAAGGTTCATTAACCGTGATATGCAATGAATCGGAATGGTTTAGCTTAAATTTTTCATAGTCGGGATCTCTGATTTATAGAGGGGCAGTTTAAAAATGGCCGCGCTTGATAATACCAACGCAACGAAAACCAACTTGTTCAGCATTCGAAACCTGCTGGCTTTCGTGACTATCATTCTGATGGTGATGATCATCATCCTTACCGGGCTTAGGTTCAGTTCAGCTCTGGACAACAGCGAGCGGGCCGAAAATGCCATGTCCGTCAATGAATTGATCGACCATATCTCGAGCATGAAGTTGGCGCTGGCAGAAGAGCGAAGCCTTGCAAACACCGCATATGGTTTCAGGACCGAAGCTGACAGTTTTTTCCTGACGCAGATCGAATTACAGCGCAGCACCATCAGGGACGCCTTCGACAACGTGCGCGACGGTTTGCAGGACATGCCCGAATTCAACGATGTCGCCGACAACGAGGCGATGATGAAGCAAACTGAGGCTCGCTTCAAAAAAGCCAAAGATGCCCTGTTTGCTGCCTATAAGGAATATGAAGAACAAGCCCCACAAGTTGACGCCGACCTGAGAACCATCTCTGCAGATCGCCAATTGCGCGGTCGGGATTCGATGAAAACCACCACTGCAGTGATCGAAGCAGCTGCAAACGTTCGCACCATGCTGGAAAATAACTATGATTTCGGTGACGACCGGATCAGCAAGGTTATCCTCCTGAAACACCAGCTTTGGGCAATGATTGAATATGCTACCCGCGAATCTGCAGCCCTTGGCGGCAGCATTGTTTCCGGGTCCCAGATCCGAGCAGCGATGCAGACCCTTAATGCCCAATATGTTGGTCAGGGCAAAGAAGCATGGAGCCAGGTCCTTGGGATCGCGCATTCGCTTTCCATCGCCGAAGAAGATACCAAGCCTGGCGAAATTCAGGCGCTTCTCGACGCAATCGATCAGAAGTTTTTCCTTGAATTCGAAGAAACCCGTTTTGCAATTTATGACGCGTCAGACGCAGCAGAAATGGACCTGGAAGGCAATATCAATGCCGACTATGGCATGACGCCGACGGAATGGGTTGAGCTGGCACGCGGGGCAACAAACCCTGTTAACGGCATGAGTATCTATGCAGGCAATCTCTCCAAAAGCCTGAATGAAGATGCGGTTTCTCAAGCCACGCTCAATAAATGGATGTCTGTCCTCACCTTTGTATTGGTCGCAGGTATTGGCGCCCTGGCCTTCTGGGTTGTTCGGTATCGGGTGGTCAGCCCAGTAAATGCCCTGTCGCAAACCATGATGGTTCTGGCGCAAGGCAAGCTTGAAGTGGAAGTGCCCAGCGCTGACGCACAGGATGAAGTGGGTGACATGGCGCGGTCGGTGCAGATCTTTAAAGAGAATGCTATCGAACGGCAGCGGCTTGAAGCAGAGCAACGCGAGCGCGAAGAACAAGAGCGTGCCCGCGCCGAAGAAGAAGAGCGCCGCAAGCGCGAACAAGAAGAAGCCCAGCGCGAACGCGAGCTGGAGCGCGAAGAAACGGCCCGTCAGGAACGTCGTCAGGCGATGCTGGATCTGGCCGACAAGTTCGAAGCGTCGGTCATGGCCGTTGTGCAGGGCGTATCCAATTCGGCAACCGAAATGGAGAATGCGGCCCGCGGCATGGCAGAAACCGCCGACGACACGTCGAAAAAATCCGAAGTGGTGGCCAATGCAGCGCAACAGGCCAGCTCCAATGCCCAGATGGTGGCAAGTGCGGCCGAAGAGCTCTCTGCGTCCGTACGCGAAATCACCGGCCAGACGAACCAGTCTTCCGCAGCAGCCCGCGATGCCGTGTCCCGCACGGAGAATGCTGGCAAGGACGTGGCCGAACTGGTGGACGCAGCCCAGAAGATTGGCGACGTTGTGAAACTGATCAACGATATTGCCGAACAAACCAACCTGCTGGCCCTCAACGCCACGATCGAGGCGGCTCGGGCCGGCGACGCAGGCAAAGGCTTTGCGGTTGTGGCCAGCGAAGTGAAATCGCTTGCCAACCAGACCGCCAAGGCGACACAGGAAATCAGCGAGCAGGTGGAAGGCATGCAGCAGGCCACCAACCTTGCTGTACGGGCCATGGACGAGATCAAAGGCATCATTGGCGAGATCGAATCCACCTCTGTCTCTATCGCGAGCGCCGTAGAGGAACAGGACGCTTCCACGCAGGAAATTGCCCGCAACGTCGGCGAAGTGTCTACCGGTACGGAAGAAGTGACCTCAAACATCCATGCGGTGAACCAGGGCGCCACCTCGACCGGCAGCGCGGCAACCGAGGTTCTTTCGGCCGCACAGCTGCTGACCCAACAGTCGGACGAGCTGCGGGGTCAGGTGGAATCCTTCCTGGCAACCATCCGCTCCGAATAAGGCAGTGTAAGGCAGGGACGGCCGGAAGACCGGCGCCCCAAAGACAAAACCAAAGAGCCCCTGACCGGGGCTCTTTTTTTATGCGTCGATTGAAATTGCCGGACTGGCCACCACCTGTCGCAGCACCCCCATCACCATGGAAGATGTCAGGGGTAAGGGTTTCAAGAAGGACAACCAGTCCTGGCCGGTGTCGATCCCATGGCAAAGGAGAATTGAGAATTCCGCCATGGGAAAGCTCCGCTGGCTAGAGATACAAAAGGGTATCAGGTTGCAGGGAAGCTCGGTGCCCGCCCGTAGTGGGCACAAAAAAGGGGCCCTGAAGGCCCCTCTGACTAAACTGTCCTGTCGGCTGGCTACTGCAGACGCCAGGCAATCGGGATCGTGAAGGTCAGGTTTCCGTCCGGCAGGCTGTCAGGCGGCGCTGGCAGAGGATCCATCTTTTCCATCATCTTCGGGATCACGTTATCAAGCTGGCTTTCACCCGTTGGCTCCAGAATTTCAAACCCTGTGATCTTTCCCGTGCGGTCGATGGTCACGCTCACTTTCGCGCGTCCTTCAATTTCCCGCGCGATGGCAGAACGTGGATAAATGTGGGACTTCACAATCTTTTTGACGATCTCTTTTTGCCAACCCTTGATATCATCCGCATAGGCTGGCGCCGCTGTTGCCATGAATAGCCCCGCGCACAAAAGCGCCAGCATCGTCTTCATGTGCTTCTCAAGCCCCCCGGCGAGCACCCCAAATACCATCCCGATCCTCCTTCAACTCTGTTGCTTTCTCCTTACCATAAGCGAAAGCAGGTAAAAACAAAGATAAGATTTATGGTTAATAGCGCGTTAAGGTAAAGACTGCAATCTCAGCGTATTTCTGCTGGATTCAGGCGTTCCAGCAATGTCCCCTCCACTTTGTTTTCAGCGCCATAGAAAAATGTCAAACTGGCTGACGTAAAGCGTCGTATTTCCACTTGCCTTTATGTTTCATATAGCTATAGTGCGCCCCGCATACCCCACCCATGTGGGGTGCTTTTCCTTCCTGCTGGACTGGAAAACGGAGTCGTGGCCGAGCGGTTTAAGGCGCACGCCTGGAAAGCGTGTTGGGTGGCAACGCCCTCGAGGGTTCGAATCCCTCCGACTCCGCCATTCCCTTATTTCCCGAAACCTCAGCCCACACAGCATCAGATGATTGCGCAAGCTTTGGTCGCGATAAGGGTATTGCGCACGCCAAAACCGGGAACCGGGACACTTCACCTACCGCCATGAAAAAGGGCGCCAGCGGCGCCCAGATCATCAGTTGGTATAGTAGGCGCTCTTGCCGCCGTAGTAATATCCCTGATCGCCATATCCATAGCCACGGTGACGTTTGATGTTCACTTGGGTCAATACGGCCCCCGCAATCGGTATCTGGGTTTGCGCCAGCTGCTTGACAGCAGTTTTCACAATACCTTTCGGCGTATTTTCCCATTGGATCACAAACATCACACTTTCAGCATGACGAGCGATAATCATGGCGTCGGCCACGGCCATGATCGGCGGCGTGTCCAGAAGCACCAGGTCATAGCGCTTACGCGCTTCCGCAAGGAAATGGCGGAATTCTGCAGAGGTGAAGCGCTCCTGTGGATCATCCACCCGTTCAGCCCACAGAAGATGAATGCCAGTAACCTCGTCCTTGAAAATATCCTTGCCAGATTCCTGAGCCGACCCGGTCAGGATATCGTTCACGCTCAGGTGTTTCTCTTTCGAGACACCCATCCGCTCCCGGAATACCGGCCGGCGCAGGTCACCTTCAACAACAAGAACTTTAAGGCCCGTCCGGCCCAATATCTGAGCGAGGCAAAGCGTCGCTGTAGATTTACCTTCGCCTGGTACAGACGATGTCACCGCCAGAACTTTCGGTGTGCTACCGTCCTTTCCGCTGAACATAAGCGACGCGTGGACATTGCGATGGGCCTCTGCGAAGGAGGAATTAGGTTTCTCTGCGATATATTCCTCAGGCTTCATGTTTTTAAGCGCGGACTTGTCAACCAGTGGAATCATACCCAAAGACCGCAACTGAAGGTCCTGCCGCAACTGGTCGAAGCTGCGGTAGCCATTATCGAGTGCCTCAAGCAGAAATGCCAAGCCGACCCCTAAAGCAACACCAACAAATCCGACCAGAGCCAAGATCATTTTCTTTTTAGGGAAAGATGCTATCAGCGGCGTATCTGCCTTGGCAATGATCCGCGCGTCGGCTTGCTGCATCCCGTCCTGACTGGATGTTTCCTTGAAACGCGTCAGGAACGTCTGCAACAGCAATCGGTTTGCTTCTGCTTCGCGGTCAAGTTCGCGCATCTGTACCTGTGCACGGCTGACCTCAAAACTTTCAGCTTTCAAGCTGTCCAGATTCTGCTGCAAGGTCTGGACGCGAATAGCCGCGACTTCGGCTTCGCCGCGAATGCCTGCGACGATCTTATCAATTTCATAGGAAATCTTGGACTGAATGTCAGCGAGCTCCGCCTGTACGTTGAGCATCTTCGGGTGCTTGGGACCATACCGCGTCGCGAGTTCGGCTCGCTCTCGCTGAACGCCTGATTCCTGTTCCTTGAGGCGCTGAATGAGCGGTGACTGTAACACCTCGATCAGCCCGGACTCTTCGATCCTGCCGTCCGCCACATTTTGCTCAATCTGGCGCTGGCGGGCTTCAATGCGGGCCAATTCAGTTCTTGCTGTAACAAGTTGGGTATTGATCTGTGCCAGTTGCTGCTCGTTCACCAGGCCAGCAGACTGTGTCTGAACCAACTGGTGACGCTCGCGGAACTGTTGGGCAGCCTGTTCAGACTGGCGCACTTTATCCCGTAGCTGAGCCACCCGTTCGTTCAGCCATTCGTTAGCCCGTTGTGTTGCTTCGAACTTCACTTCCAATTGGTCAGTGAGATAGAGATCGGAAAGCCGGTTTACAATCCGGGCAGCCTTTTTCGGATCAACGGATTCGAAGGACAGATTGAGAGTATAGGACCGAGGCGGATTGGAAACAGCGAGGCGCTGGGATACAGCATCAATCACGCGTGCCCGTGTGGTTTCTGCAATTTCTTCCTCTGACCGCGCGTCCGGCTTGGTCCCCAGGATTGCATCTTTCCAGCTGTCCGACATGTAGCTGAGTGGATTCAGATACGATAGCAGGGACCGATTGGTATTCAGCTCGGCGTTGAATTCACGGTCATTGGTCAAATCCAAGCTATCGACCAACTTGCCAACCAGACGCCTGGACTTCAGGACGTCAATCTCGGTCTTAATTGCCGCCTGGTCAGTGCCAAGCCCGGACATAACAGCTTCAAGGTCAACAACGCTGTTTTGTCGGCTTTCGATGGCCAGCATCGCGCTTGCCGTATAACGCGGAGTCAACTGAAAAACGACAATAGCCGACAGCACAATCAGGAAAATGGCTGTGTTTACAATCACCCATTTACGGCGCCACAATACCAGCGCCAGTGCCCTGATGTCGATTTCATCTTCTTGAGCACCCAACGGTGGATGGCCGGGAGCGTTAAGCTCTTGCTGCTTCACATACTGATTGTCATACATTGTCTGAAACCCGTTAGAGCGTTTTTAAAAGAAGCGCTCAGGAACCGTGATTATATCACCTGGTAGAACCAAGGTCGCATCAGTCACTTCGATGTCGGTATCAACCCCGTCGACTTTCCGCGTAATCGTTATCTTTTTCTTGGCCGCCCGGTAAGTGAAGCCCGAGGCCAAAGCAACCGCATTCAGGATCGTCATGCCATTGACGAAAGGGTAGCTGCCCGGCTTTTTCACTTCGCCCAAGATATAAAAGGGGCGATAATTCATCACCTCAACACTTACGCGCGGATTGATAAGATAGCCGTCTGCCAGTTTTTCGGCGATCAATTGCTCTGCCCGGTCAAGATCAAGGCCACCGACCCTTGTCGCGCCAATGAGCGGCATGGAAATAATGCCAGTGCCATCCAGTTCGAACTCGCCGGAGAGGTCCTCTTCACCGTAAACAATGACGCGTATCTGATCGCCTGAACCGAGTTCATAGCGAATAGTAGCATCTGTATCCGAGGTGGTGGAAGCCTCTTGGGCCGATGCAGAAAAAGCGAGCCCCATGAGGCTCGCTAATAGAAAGATGATTTTCATGACATTACGCATACTTAAAGGCCTGATCTGCTAACAGTAAAAACAAGTCTTAATACTAGCAAATCAGCATAGCAAGCGCTACCACTGCGCCTTCACATTTACCATGAAGGCGTGACGGGAGTAATCCTGACCCTGCGCTGTGGTATCACGGTAGCTATAATCGTAGCCAACGTTAACGTTCACATTCCGGTTCAGAAGGTACTTCGCACCCACGCCGAAGTTGATCAGGTCATCCTCACGCGTTGTCAGCTCGAAATTCTGTTTCGTATAGCTGGCTTGAGCGTTCAACAGCACGTTCCGGCGCAGTTCATGCTCCACACGGCCAAAGAACAGGGTGCTTACGATACCCGACGAATTCGTAAAGACACCGTTTGCATCTTCGCCACCAACAGTGGTTTCATCGATAGACCGCTTAATCGATCCCGTGAAAGAAGTGAGGCCACTGACGTTCCAGAGCAGCTCGGCGCCGAACTTGATACCGTCGATCTCGCCGAGAGTGTCGGAATCAAAGGACCGCTTCATGTAACCGCCGTAGACTTCACCGCGTACTGACCCGGTCAGATCAAACGCCGCACCACCAACGATTTCCACACCATCTGAATTCCGCTGCGGGCCACCGTCTTCCTTGGAATTATCATATTCGACACGGTCTATGGTGCCTTGCAGGAAAGCTTCGCGCCCATCGGCAAGTTCATAACCAACGCGAGCCTTGGCAGTCTTGCGGTCACGGTCACGGTCGTCATTATTGAGAGTGCCACCACCGTTAAGTGCTACGTCGTCGAAATTCTTTTTCTCATACGTGGCATCGACAGCAACAGAAAGGATGGATACGTCACGCTTGAAGCCGACCGAAGCTTTGAAAGTCGAAGTGCTTGCTGGTTCAACCTGGTTGCCGATTGCATCCGGGGAACCACGATCTTCATGACCATCCATGTAAAGGATATCGGCATGGATATCCGTACCGTGGGAAATATCTTTACGGCCCGACGCACCCACGTTGAAGTCTTCGTAATCTTCTGAACCATTGTCCGCATACCGCGCGATGTTCGCATCAGCAAAGACTGTCAGGTAATCTGTGTTCCAGTCAGAAACCAGCGCGAAGGTCGGCTTGATGACCGCGATGAAATCATCGGTCACATTGCTTTCTTGGGCGAAGATATTCGAATCAAACTTTCCACCTGCCTCAATTGAAGGGTAGAATAGGAAGCTACCGGAGCGAATCCCCGGGGCATCGTAATCCGGACGGTAGCGCTCGTATACGGACATCACTTGGTCGCCCTCAGCGCTTTCGTCCTGACCAAAAGCTGCCGGCGCCAAGGCCGTAGTCGCCAGGAGGCTCGTGGCTACAAAATAGGAAATCTCTTTTTTCATCTAACTTACCCCAGTTGGTAGATTGCTGGCGCAAATACACTCAGCTTGAATAATCCACTAAATACGCGATTTAATATACACATCTAACCGTTTGGTTTGTCGGCACAAAGTGTTAATTGAGCCTTTACCCCAATTAATAGGCCGACATGTTGCCATAAAGCAACATTCTTAAAGTCACCATCATCCTGCTTTACGACACGGAACCAATTTGAAGGCGAAATATGTCGCTGGGAAGACAATCAGAAGCAATCTTGATGCTTATTTAATTTAGTGCTAAAATAAATTCACTCACAATCAAATTCGGGAGTCTGGCGTGGAAAAGCGAACGGCACTGATCACGGGCGGCGGCAGCGGCATTGGCCTCACCATTGCACGAGCGTTTGCTTTGGCAGGTGTCACGCCGGTGCTTGCCGGGCGCTCCAAAGCCAGACTCGAAGCAGCAGCCGCCAATATTGAGGGCGCTGCCTTCGTTCCTCTTGATGTCACCTGCGAAGAGAGCGTTCAGCATGCCTTCAGTCACCTGACAACCGCAGGGTATGAGCCGGATATCCTTGTCAACAACGCCGGTGCGGCGGCCACTGCATCCTTTGAACGCACCGACATCGCGACATGGCAAGCCATGTTGGACGTGAATTTGACAGGTGCATTCCTGTGTGCCCGCGCAGCCCTGCCGACCATGAAAAAGCGCGGCTTCGGCCGAGTCGTCACCATTGCTAGCACTGCAGGCCTCAAAGGTTACGCCTACACGGCGGCGTACGCGGCGGCCAAGCACGGAGTTATTGGCATGACCCGGTCACTTGCCCTTGAGCTGGCTGGCACAGGCGTTACCGCCAACACAGTTTGCCCAGGGTTTACCGACACCGACATTGTACAATCATCAATCAAGAACATTGTCGAAAAAACAGGCCGTAGCGAAAAAGAAGCCCTTGAAGCCCTGACCAAACACAATCCGGAAAAACGACTCATTGCGCCAGAAGAAGTGGCAGACACCGTCCTGTGGCTCGCGGGTGAGCGCGCCAGCGCCATCAACGGCCAAGCCGTCGCCGTTGCCTGCGGGGAGATCATGTAATATGGCAAATCATCCATCCATTTCTACTGTTGAACAAGATGCACTGCGCACGTGGCTGAAACTTCTGGGCACCAGCAACCTGATTCGCAAGACACTGCAGTCGCGCCTGAGCGCCGGATACGGCGTGTCCCTGTCGCGCTTCGACGTGCTGGCAAACCTCTACCGCGCGCCCGAAACAGGTGTGCGGCTGTCAGATCTGTCGAAACAGCTGATGGTCTCAAACGGCAACGTCACCCAGGTCATGACCCCTCTCATCAAGGAAGGCTATGTGGAGCGTACGCCCTGTGCCCAGGATGCACGCGCAGCCACTGCCCGCCTCACCAAAGAGGGCAGGACGCTGTTTGAAAAAATGGCCACAGACCACGCATCGTGGGTCGGCGAAATCTTCGCCAATCTGTCACCTGACGACCACAAGCAAGTCGCAAATCTGCTGGACAAGCTTGATCAGACCAAGCTGAACCAGGACTGAGAGGATAGACCATGAACCCTGAAAGCTTTAAGCCCCAACATTTCCTTTGGCACTTCGATGGTGGAGTAGGCACCGTGACGCTGAATCGTCCGGACCGCATGAACCCATTGACGTTCGAGAGCTACGCCGAGATGCGCGATATGTTCCGTGAACTCGTCTATGTGCCTGAGGTGAAAGCCATTGTTGTCACAGGCGCTGCAGGAAACTTCTCGTCCGGCGGCGACGTACATGAAATCATTGGTCCGCTTGTGGAAATGGACATGCCGGGACTTCTGAAGTTCACGCGGATGACTGGCGATCTGGTCAAGGCCATGCGGAACTGCCCGCAGCCGATCATTGCAGCTGTCGACGGCATCTGCGTCGGCGCGGGGGCAATTATGTCCATGGCGTCTGACCTGCGCATCGCCACACCTGACGCCAAGACAGCCTTCCTCTTTAACCGGGTTGGCCTGGCGGGCTGCGACATGGGGGCATGCGCCATCCTCCCCCGCATCATCGGCCAGGGCCGCGCGTCGGAACTGTTGTTCACCGGGCGCACCATGGGTGCCGAAGAAGGCGAGCGCTGGGGCTTTTTCAACAAGCTGAGCACAAAAGCCGACCTGATGAAGGACGCCCAGGACATGGCCGCAAGGCTGGCTTCCGGCCCAACCTTCGCCAACGGAATGACCAAAAACCAGCTGAATATGGAATGGGACATGAGCTTGGATACCGCCATTGAGGCCGAAGCCCAGGCCCAGGCCATCTGCATGCAAACCAAGGACTTCGAACGTGCCTACCATGCGTTCGTGGCCAAGAAAAAACCGGCATTCGAGGGCGACTGATGAAACCCATGAAAACAGACCGCAGCTTCCTGGCGTGGCCGTTCTTTGACGACCATCACCGCACGCTCGCGGACGAACTGGACGCATGGGCGGCGAGCGCCCTGCCCGCAATTGTAGATACGGAAGAAGCCCACCTGAATGTGGATGGCACCTGCCGCGCACTGGTGAAAGCGCTGGGAGACGGCGGCTGGCTTCGGTACGCGGTGCCGAAGGCCTTTGGCGGCATGTTCGAAACCCTCGACGTGCGCTCGCTGTGTATCATCCGCGAAACACTGGCGCGGCATTCCGGCCTTGCCGATTTCGCCTTCGCCATGCAAGGGCTCGGCTCGGGCGCCATCACGCTGGCGGGCTCCGACGCCATCAAATCGGCTTACCTGCCGGCCGTGGCAGCCGGTGAAAAGATCGCGGCCTTCGCGCTCACCGAACCCGAAGCAGGGTCGGATGTGGCGGCGCTCGGTTCCACCCTCAAGGACGCCGGCGGCGAATTCAGCCTGTCCGGTGAAAAGACCTATATCTCCAACGGCGGCATCGCCGATTTCTACTGCGTTTTCGCCCGCACCGGCGAGGCACCGGGCGCTCGCGGCCTCTCCGCCGTGGTGGTGGACGCGGATACGCCTGGCCTTGAGATTGCTGAGCGGATTGAGGTGATCGCCCCGCACCCGCTGGCGAAGCTGTTCTTCCAGGGTTGCCATGTGCCGCAGGAAAACCTGCTGGGTGCCCGCGGCGCTGGCTTCAAGCTGGCGATGGCAACGCTGGATATCTTCCGCTCTACCGTTGGGGCAGCCGCGCTTGGATTTGCCCGACGCGCACTTCATGAAGCGCTGACACGCACCGGCGAACGCCAGCTGTTTGGCGCCCCGCTCGCAGACCTGCCGATCACGCAGGAACGCCTGGCCGAGATGGCGCTCGATATCGATGCCAGCGCCCTCCTTATATATAGGGCTGCCTGGACCAAGGACAGCGGCGCTCCAAGAGTGACCCGGGAAGCCGCAATGGCCAAGCTGCATGCCACAGACCAGGCCCAGCTTGTGATCGACAAGGCGCTGCAGATGTTCGGCGGCATGGGCGTGACCAAAGGCGTCAAGGTTGAGGAATTATACAGGGAAATCAGGGCCTTGCGCATATATGAGGGCGCGTCAGAGGTTCAGAAACTGGTGATCGCCAGGCAGCTGTTGTCAGAGTAGGAAGCAAGCCTATTGGGGACTGGGGAGGCCCAAAATGATGTTTGATAGTGCCCATAGTGACCATTTTACCCGGGACAATCTGCCCGATGAGGCAGACTGGCCGGACCTGCTATTCGAGCTGCCCGAGCTGCAGTATCCGGAGCGGTTGAATGCAGCCAGGGAACTGCTGGCGGGGGGAAAGACAGCCGCACCTGCCATCCTGTGGTCGGGCGGCGCCTGGACATACGCAGACCTGACCGCCAAAGCAAACCGTATTGCCAACGCGCTCAAGCATGACTTGGGCCTTGTGCCCGGAAACCGTGTTCTACTGCGCGGCCGCAACACGCCCATGATGATCGCCGCCTGGTGCGGCGTGCTGCTGGCAGGCGGCGTGGCGGTGACCACCATGCCGATGCTGCGCGCGCCTGAGCTGGTGACCATCTGCGATAAGGCTGAAATTGCGCTGGCACTAAGCGAAAATGGTTTGATGGACGAGCTGAAAGCCGCCCAAAAAAGCACCCGGACGCGGCTGCGCACGGTTGGTTTCGGCGACGAAGGCGCGGAACTGGAAGCTCTGATGGCCCACGCCAGCGACCGGTTTGAGGCGGTCGCGACCGCACAGGATGATGTGGCACTGCTGGCTTTCACGTCCGGCACCACCGGGCAGCCCAAGGCCTGCATGCATTTCCACCGCGATGTGCTGGCGATGGCCGACGGCTATGCCCGCCATATTCTGGAGCCCACTGCGGATGATGTCTTCTGCGGCTCCCCGCCGATCGCCTTCACCTTCGGGCTGGGCGGGCTGGTGGTGTTCCCGGCGCGCTTTGGTGCTGCAGTTGCCCTGCCGGATGCGCCCACCCCGCAAGCCATGCTGGCGTGCGTCCAGAAGCATAAGGTGACCATGATGTTCACCGCGCCCACGGCCTACCGCGCCATGCTGGGCGAGCTTGAGAATTTCGACACCTCGAGCCTGCGGGCTTGCGTTTCCGCCGGTGAAACATTGCCCAAGGCCACATGGGACGAATGGTTCAAGCGCACCGGGCAGAAACTGATGGACGGCATCGGCGCCACCGAAATGATCCATATTTTCATCTCTGCGCGCGAGGAAGACATCCGCCCCGGCTGTACCGGCAAGGCTGTGCCCGGTTATCAGGCCTGCCTGTTGGATAAGAACGACAACATCCTGCCCCCGCCCGCCGAAGGGCGGCTGGCCGTGAAGGGCCCCACCGGTTGCCGCTATATGGCTGACGACCGGCAGAAGAATTATGTGGTGAAGGGCTGGAACGTCACAGGCGACACATATGCGCAATCCGAGGACGGCTATTTCACCTTCATTGCCCGGTCTGACGATATGATCATCTCGTCGGGCTACAATATTGGCGGGCCGGAGGTGGAAGCCGCGCTTTTGACCCACGACGCGGTGGCCGAATGCGCGGTGATCGGCGTGCCGGACGCAGACCGTGGCCAGATCGTGAAGGCCTTCGTGGTGCTGGCGGACGGCATGACCGCATCGGACGGTCTGGTTGGTGAGCTGCAAGTGCATGTCAAAAACACCATCGCACCTTATAAATACCCCCGGGCAGTTGAGTTCATAGATGAACTTCCCAAAACCCAGACCGGCAAGGTGCAGCGCTTCAAGCTGCGCGAATCCTGAAATAGGACGAGCGGCCTCAAGAATGGACCCTGAAACGAGTTCAGGGTGACGTCACATTTTGGCTTAAGCCCCATAGGCGATGCTGTCATGCTGAACTTGTTTGGCGTACCGCCAGCTTCGCAAACAGCATCCATGAACACCATCTGCAACGAAAAAGGCCGGGACATGCCCGGCCTTCTGGAATTCTGTTTATCAAGCCCGCCCTAGGTTGGGCTGCCCGCCTGCGATGGGTTCGGCTCAACGATGATCGGCACGATCGGAGTCGTCGGAATGCGAGGGCGTGGCGGAACAACTGTCCGGCGCGTGACCGTGCGGCGCACGACAGGGGTCTGCGTAGACCCTTGCTGCTGCCCGCCTGCCTGCTGGCCACCAGTCTGTTGATTATTGCCACCAAGTTGCCTCACTGTCGTTGGCCCGTTGACATAGCCGATCTCTCTGCCGCAGGCAGCGTAGCAGTCGACTGGGCTTCCGCCTGATTCATAAAACTGGTTGGTGCAACGATTGGCGCCCCAAGCACCAAACCGAAAGCTGCGATAACAATTGCCAGACGCATAATCCCGCTCCACAAATAAAATTCCCTGCCCTTGCGGGCATCTTTGGGCAAAGATATCTCACAAGCGTTAAGCAAATACAAATATCAGTTACAATTTTACCTAAAGTAAAACACGCCTTTAGCAGGCCAACACTCTGCCCGGCGAGGTGCGGCGCTTCCGCCTTCGCCAACCCTGACAATGCTGCCAGATTCGCCTTTCCAGCAATGGACGCTGAAACAAGTTCAGCATGACATGGAAGAACTGGCCACGCCCTTTACACCCGTCCTCACCCTGAACTTGTTTGGCGTGCTGCCAGCTTCGCAAACAGGGTTCATCTGGAAAACCACCAAAATCTATATAACAAAAAAGGCCGGGACATGCCCGGCCTACTGGAAATCTTTTTATCAACCCAGCCTTAGGTTGGGCTGCCCGCCTGCGACGGGTTCGGCTCAACAATGACCGGTATGATCGGAGTCGTCGGGATGCGTGGCCGTGGTGGAACAATTGTCCGGCGCGTGACCGTGCGGCGCACGACAGGGGTCTGCGTGGAGCCAGTCTGCTGCCCGCCTGCCTGCTGGCCACCAGTCTGTTGATTATTGCCACCAAGTTGCCTCACTGTCGTTGGCCCGTTGACATAGCCGATCTTCGTCTGGGCTTCCGCCTGGTTCATGAAACTGGTTGGCGCAACGATTGGCGCCCCAAGCACCAGACCGAAAGCCGCGATAGCAATTGCCAGACGCATAATTTTGCTCCTTCAAAGGCAACATCATTCAGTAAAAACTGAATCGATAAATATAATTAGCGCCAATTTTACATAATTTGTTCGGGTGGTCAAACCACTAGCGTTAAAAAACCCTTAATTGGTGCAATCTGTTGCGTAATTGTAACGCCATGGTGTGGCGCCGCGGCTGCCGACGCCCACCTGAAGCGCCCCGTGCCCATTGGACCACACCTCAAATACCGCGAGTCGCCGGGCTCAAGGTCGGACTTGCTGGAAATTTAATTTAGTGCTAAAATAAATCAAATCATTGACCAGCTCAGGGAACAATCATGGCAACCTTTGTCCGCACCAGGAAAATACGCTTCGCGCACACGGACGCGGCGGGCATTGCCTTCTATCCGCGCTATTTCGGCATGATGAATGATTTTATTGAAGACTGGTTCGGCGACGGGCTGGGGTTCGATTTCAAGCATCTGCATATTGACGAAAAGCGCGCCGTGCCCACCGTGCATATCGAGGCTGATTTCATCGGCGCCAGCCACATGCACGACGAACTGTCGTTCGCGCTCGCGGTCACCAAGATTGGCCGCAGCAGTGTGCATCTGCGCATCCATGCGACATGTGCGGGCGAGGACCGCTTCCGCATGACATTCGTGATCGCCCATATGGATATGGAAATCGGCAAAAGCCTGCCCTGGCCTGATGACATGCGCGCCGCCATGGAGAAATGGTTGGCACCAACAGGAGACCCATCATGAGAATTTTGCTGCCTGAAGGCTGGCCGCGCCCCAGCGGCTATTCGAACGGCGTGGCGGCCGAGGGCCGCATGGTGTTTGTGGCGGGGCAAGTGGGCTGGACGCCAGACATGGTGTGGGAATCCGAGGATTTCCTGGGCCAATACCGGCAGACGCTTTTGAACACGCTGGCCGTGCTTAAGGAAGCCGGCGCGGGGGCGGAGCATATTGTGCGCATGACCTGGTATGTCACCAGCCGCGACGAGTATCTCGCGAACCTGCGCGGCATGGGCGCCATCTGGCGTGAATGCATGGGCAAGAACTATCCCGTCATGGCGTGCGTAGAGGTTTCCGGCCTGATGGAAGAAAAGGCCAAGATCGAGATTGAGACCACGGCAGTGCTGCCGCCAAATGAGGGATGAACCATGAAAATCACGGTAATCGGCGGTGGCCCGGGCGGGCTTTATTTCGCGCTTCTGACCAAGAAGGCACGGCCGGATTTCGACATTGAGATTTTTGAACAGAACAAGGCCAACGACACCTTCGGCTTCGGCGTGGTGTTCTCCGACGAGACGCTGGACGAATTTTTTGCCGCAGACCCAGAAAGCTATGACCTGATTCGTGACCAGTTCGCCTACTGGCAGGACATCGTGGTGGAAAAAGACGGCGAACGCACCATCATCGGCGGCAACGGTTTTGCCGGTTGTTCGCGCTTCACGCTGCTGGAGATCCTGCAAAAACGCTGCAGCCAGGTGGGCGTGAAACTGAATTTCGAGACGGCTGTCGATATCGATAATCTGGAGGCCCAGTTCAGTGGCAGCGATATGATCATCGCCGCCGACGGCATTGGCAGCCGCATCCGCGAAAAATATGCGGATGGGTTCGAACGAAGCGTAGAGAACCGCCGCAACCATTTCACATGGATGGGCTCCACCAAACCACTCGACGCCTTCACCTTTTTCTTCAAGGAAATACCAGAGGGCCATTTCTGCGCCCACACATACCAGTATGAAGAAGGCCGCTCCACCTGGGTGATCGAATGCACGCCCGAGACGTTCGAGGCTTGCGGCTTCGAAGGCATGAGCGAAGAAGAAAGTGCGCGTTTCCTCGAAGGCGTGTTTGCGGACGAACTCGCGGGCCACGGCCTGATCATCAACCGTTCCATCTGGCGGCAGTTCCCGCGCGTGCGCTGCGGCAGGTGGAATGTGGGCAAGATCGCCATCCTTGGCGACGCCAAGGCCAGCGCGCATTGGTCCATCGGCTCCGGCACCAAGCTGGCGATGGAATGCGCCATCGGGCTCAGTGAAGCGGTGCTGGAGAACGCAGGCGATGTGCCTGCGGTGATGGACGCCTATGAAGACAAGCGCCGCACGCCGGTGGAGATCATCCAGCACGCGGCGGATGTGAGCCTCAGGTGGTTCGAGAATATGCCGCGCCACTGGAAGTTGCGCCGCTATGAGTTCGCCTTTTCGCTGATGAGCCGGTCGAAAAGCATCACATGGGACAATGTGGACCTCAGGGACCCTGAGTTCCTGGCGCGTGTGGAGGATGAATATTATGCGTCGCTGCCCGCTGACGCCCGCCCGGCGAACGGCAAGCGCCCGACACCCATGTTCACACCCTACAGCTTACGCGGCATGACGCTCAGTAACCGCGTGGTGGTGGCGCCGATGGCGCAATATTCTGCGGTGGACGGCATGCCCACTGACTGGCACAGGGTGCATCTGGGCGCACGCGGCCTTGGCGGCGCCGGCCTTGTGTTCACGGAAATGACCTGCCCCGCGCCCGACGCCCGAATCACCGACCACTGCCCCGGCCTGTGGAATGACGCACAGGAACGCGCCTGGAAGGATATCGTTGATTTCATTCACGAAAATTCAGGCGCCAAAGTCTGTATGCAACTGGGGCACGCGGGCCGGAAGGGCTCGACCAAACACCCGAAGCATGGCTCTGACCTGCCAAAGGATGAGGGCAATTGGCCGCTTGTGAGCGCCTCTGCGATCCCGTTCAAGGAAGGTGTGAACGCAGTGCCCGAGGCACTGGACCGGGACGGCATGGACCGGGTGAAAGCCGAGTTCGTCGACGCCACCGAACGCGCCGCGCGCGCGGGCTTTGACATGATTGAACTCCACGGCGCCCACGGCTATCTGATCGCCAGCTTCCTGTCGCCGCTGACAAACACGCGGGACGACGCCTATGGCGGGTCTGCCGCGAACCGTGCGCGCTTTCCGGTTGAGGTGTTTGAAGCCATGCGGGCCGTATGGCCCGCGGATCGTCCCATGTCCGTACGGCTGTCAGCGTGGGACTGGGCCGAGGGCGGCGTGAACTGGGATGACCTGCGCGTTATCTCTGAGGCTTTCAAGAACGCCAGCGCCGACCTGATCGACGTCTCGTCGGGCCAGACCGTGCCGCACCAGAAGCCGGTCTATGGCCGCATGTATCAGGTGCCCTTCTCCGAATTCATCAGGCATGAAGTGGGCACACCCACGATGACCGTCGGTGCCATCACCCAGCCCGAACAGATCAATATGATTTTGGCCGCAGGCCGCGCAGACCTTGTGGCGCTGGCCCGTCCGCACCTCAATGACCCGGCCTTCACCAGGGCAGCCGCCGGGCACTATGGCGTCACCGACCCCCATTGGCCGCTCCAATATTCCACGGGTGTCGGGCAGATGCTTCGGGAAGCCGAGAAAGAAAACGACAAGGCGCGTGAAACCGCGCTAAAGCTGCGCCCCGCCAGGCGACATTATGTGAAGGCCAAGTAAAGGCTTGTAAGGACTGTCAAATCCCTTAAACAATAGGGCGCTAGTAATGGCGCCCTATTGTCACCCCAAGGCCAAATAGCGCCCCAAGGAATGAGATGGTCATGAAAGTTCTTGTCACCGGCGTCGCCGGCTTTATCGGCAGTCATGTAAGCCTCGCCCTGCTGGCGCGCGGCGACAAGGTTGTCGGGCTTGATAACCTCAATGACTATTATGATGTCAGCCTCAAGGAAGCCCGACTTGACCGGGTGCGGGCCGCGGGCGGTGAGCGCTTCACTTTTGTGAAGATGAACCTCGAAGACCGCGAGGGCATGGCCAAATTGTTCGCGAATGAGAAGTTTGATGGCGTAATCAACCTGGCGGCGCAAGCGGGCGTGCGCCACTCGCTTGAGGCGCCGTTCGACTATATCGACAGCAACATCACCGGCTTCCTGACGGTACTGGAAGGCTGCCGCCACACAGACGTGAAGCATCTGGTATATGCCTCCACCAGTTCGGTCTACGGCGCCAACACCAACATGCCTTTTTCCGTTGAGAACCCGGCAGATCACCAGGTCGCGCTTTACGGCGCCACCAAGCGCGCGAACGAACTGATGGCCCACAGCTACAGCCATCTGTTCGGCATTCCCACCACCGGGCTGCGGTTCTTCACCGTTTATGGCCCCTGGGGGCGGCCGGATATGGCGCTGTTCCTGTTTACCAAAGCGATCCTTGAAGGTAAGCCGATCGACGTTTTCAATGGCGGCCAACACAGGCGCGATTTCACCTATATCGATGATATCGTCCGCGGTGTTGTGGCTGTGCTCGACACCCCGGCGAAGCCCGATCCGGATTGGGATAGCGCCAACCCATCGCCCCAGTCCTCGAACGTGCCCTGGCGCATCCATAATATCGGCGGCGGCCAGCCAGTGGAACTGATGCGTTTCATCGAGCTTCTCGAAGAAGCTCTGGGCATGGAAGCCAAGAAGAATTTCCTGCCGATGCAGCCAGGCGATGTGCCGGAAACCAGTGCCTCGGTTGAAACCCTTGTCGCAGCGACGGGCTACAAGCCGGACACACCGGTTGAAGTGGGCGTCCGGAATTTCGTCACCTGGTACCGTGATTTTTATGGGGTGTAGGTGCGGCCTGCATTTCTGACGCCTCCACCAGTTCATTTCGCCACTGCAGGGCCGCCACAAACTGGCGCGCGACCTCATCCCAGTCATATTTGCGGGCAAAGGCCGCGCACGCCGAACGGTCCCGCGTAAGCGCTTCCTCGATTGCCGCTGCCAAATCGTCTGACAGAGCCGCAATGGGCTGGCGCCAGCCCTCAAACGGGCCGGTGCCGTCAGCGCCCAGCACATCCAGCGGCCCCTGCACGGGATAGGCCGCGACAGGCGTACCGCACGCCAGTGCTTCGATCATCACAAGCCCGAAGGTGTCGGTTTTGCTGGGGAAGACAAACACGTCAGCGGAGGCATAGGCCCGCGCCAGGTCAATACCGAATTTGGGCCCCAGGAATTTGACGGCTGGGTAAGCCGCCTTGAGCTTCGCCATCGCCGGGCCGTCCCCGACCACCACTTTGGTGCCAGCGGCTTTTGTTTCGAGGAAGGCTTCGATGTTCTTTTCCACGGCCACGCGGCCCACATAAAGCTGTACCGGGCCTTCAAAGTCCCATTCTGCCTTGCCGACACCGTCGTGGAATTGGGATGCGTCCACGCCGCGAGTCCAATTGACGATATTCTTGAAGCCTTTGGCCTTCAGCTGCTCCCTGACCGTGGGTGTCGCCACCAGAACCCCGCTCCCGGCTGCGTGAAAGCGCCGGAAAATGGGATACAGCAGGTCCGCGCTCAGGGGTGTGCGTGCCGCGACATATTCCGGGAAGGCTGTGTGATAGGCAGTGGTGAAGGGAACCTTATGCTTGATACACCATCGCCGGGCTGTCCATCCGATTGGGCCCTCCGTGGCGATATGCACGGCATCAGCGTCAATACGCGCCATCAGTTTGGGCAGCTTCCAGCAAGCGTCCAGCGCCAGTGGTATTTCCGGATAGGTGGGGCACGGCATGGTTCGAAACCACTTGGGTGTCACCATATGGACCCGGTGACCCTGCGCCTTCAGTTTTGACCGGAGTGTTTCCAGTGTGCGCACAACCCCGTTCACCTGGGGCGCCCAGGCGTCGGTGACGATGCAGATCTTGCGACCGGGCCTTGCCACGCGCTATTCCGCCGCCACAGGCAGGGGCGCGTCGGGCTTGCCGCGGCCTTTCCTAGTCCTGCGTCCACCTGCCTTATCCGCCCGGGCCCGTACTTCATCGGCCCAGTGCAAAATCTCGAAGGCGCCGTCCATGCGCTCCACCAGCGCGGTGCAGCTTTCAACCCAGTCACCGTCGTTCATATATTCGGTTTTGCCGAAGAAGCGCCGCTCGGCATGGTGGATATGGCCACAGATCACGCCGTCCACGCCCATGCGCTCGGCTTCCGTCGCCACGGCCTCTTCATACTTGCCGATATATTCAACCGCGTTCTTGACCTTGTGCTTCAGGTAGGACGACAGCGACCAGTAGGGATACCCAAGCCTGTGGCGCGCCCAGTTAACCATGGTGTTGAGGCGGAGCAGCATCACATAGGCATGGTCGCCGAGATGCGCGAGCCATTTGGCATATTTCACCACGCCGTCGAATTTGTCGCCGTGCAGCACCCAGTAGCGCTTGCCGTTCAGGGCTTGGTAAATTGTTTCATCCGCGATCTCTACCCCCGCCATATTGTAGCCCTCAAACCCCCTGAGGCCTTCGTCGTGGTTGCCGGGAATATAGATCACTTGCGTGCCGTGCTTGGCCATCTTCAAGACCCGGCGGATCACGTCATTGTGGGTCGTGTCCCAGTACCAGCGAGATTTGAGCTGCCATCCGTCGATAATATCGCCCACCAGGAACAGTTTGTCGCAGGTCATGGACTTGAGGAAATCAAGCAGCAGGTCGGCCCGCGCAGCCTTGGTGCCCAGATGCGTGTCGGACACAAACACCGCCCGGTAATGCGGTTTTTTCAGATAGCGGGGTTGAGGACCTCCGGCGGATGGATCGGGTTGGGAGGAAGGGAAACCGCCGGAGGGCTCAAAGTGCTTGGGGTTCGGCTCCGAAAGCTTTTCAAGAGCTTCGGACACGAGAGGAAAAAGAAGTGTCTGTTCAGTCTTTTTCATGGCCGCTTTATGCGTGCCAACCGTGACACTCATGTTGCAGCCATGTGACTGTTTTATTGTATTTACACTCCGGCCTTATGATCAGACTCTGAGCCGACTCAGCGAGTCGGCCCTTTGTCACAGTCTTGACGCAGCTTCCCGAATGGCTTTGCGGATGCGTCCATAGGTGCCGCAACGGCAGATGTTCCCCGCCATGGCGGCGTCGATGTCCGCGTCGTCCGGGTTTGGCGTATCAGCAAGGAGGGCCGCGGCGGACATCAGTTGCCCGGCCTGACAGTAGCCACACTGGGCCACATTCAATTCGGCCCACGCATCCCTGAGCGCTGCCATTTCCCGCCCTTTTATGGCTTCAAGGGTCACAACCTCCATACCTTCTGCGTCTGCAAGCTGGGTCTGGCAGGCCCGCACCGGCACGCCGTCCAGATGGACAGTGCAGGCGCCGCACAGGCCCTGCCCGCAGCCATATTTGGTGCCCGTAAGGCCAAGCGTGTCGCGCAGCGCCCACAAAAGCGGCATGTCTTCCGGCAGGTCCAGACTGACCGACCTTCCATTGATTTTTAGGGCTACACTCATGTCAAACCTCACTCAATTGATCGCCGATCGGCAGTTTCCGGATGCGTTTGCCGCCTTTTGCCCGGGCCAGAGCGTTCAATAGCGCTGGTGTCACTGACGGCAGCGGCGGTTCGCCCATGCCGCCCGGGGCTTCATCATTTTCCATGATGGTGACGTGAATTTCTGGCGCTTCGTCCATGCGCATCAGGCGGTAGGTATCGAAATTCACATCGATAATCTGGCCATCCTCTACCCGGGTTTCGCCCCATAAAGCAGACGTGACGCCAAAGACCACTGACCCTTCAACCTGGGCGCGGACAGAATCGGGCGAGACGGCCAAGCCACAATCCACCACCGCCCAAACCCGGTGAACCTTCACGAGACCGTTCTCGACTGAGGCTTCCACAGCGTGGCCCACATAGGTAAACACATCCGTGTAGACATGACAGGCAATGCCAATGCCGTGTCCCTTTTCCGGCGCGACGGCCTGCATTACTTCATTCCGCAACCGCCCCAGCACAGCCTTCAGCCGCTTGGCAGAAACCGTACCCATGTCATTTGGGTAGGTTTCCACAGTAGTGTCCGCCGTCAGGAGCGACAGACGCAGGTCGAAGGGGTCGATGCCGCGCGCCAACGCATATTCGTCCATCGCACATTCGCTGGCAAAAGCATGGTGGTTATGGTGCGTTCCGCGCCACCAGTTCAATTGAACGGCATGGTTTGTGACATCATGCTGGCGCACCGACAGGGCACTGAACCGGTAAGGGATATCAATCGACCCCAGCGCGGCCGTCCAGTCATAGCCACGATGTTCCAGCTGCGCCGGGTCTTGCTGGGCATTGACGCTGAGCGTCGAATAGATGTGTTCGAACGCGGGCGCACCGCCAGCATCCCACATGCGTATATGGTGCCTGCTTGGCGGCCTGACGCCGCCCATGACCATGTCGTCTTCGCGGGTCAGCAGCAATTGGACCGGCCCCTTTGTCAGCGCCGCAATTTGTGCGGCCTCCACTGCATAGTCGCGCTCCAGCTTGCGCCCGAACGACCCGCCCAGAAGCGTGGTATAAACCGTAACATCCTCTTCCCGAAGGCCAATGGCTTCGGCAGCTTCGCGCGCCGTGAATGTGGCCATCTGCACCGGCCCCCAGATCAGGCATTTGCCGCCCTTTACCACAGCCGTGGCGTTCACCGGCTCCAGCGCGGCGTGCTGGGCCAACGGCATTTCATAGGTCGCCTCCACAAGAGGGGGCCTTCTGGGCAAAGCGCCTTCCGTGCGCACGTCAGCGCTTTCGCCTGCGAATGCTGCTTCGAGGTCACGCCGGATTGTGGTGGTGCTGACAGCCGCAAACGGGCCTGCATCATACTGAGCGTCCAGCGCGCCACGCCCGCGTATGGCAGCCCAACTGTTGGTCGCTATCACCGCGACCTTGTCACCGATCACATGCACTTCCTGGACACCAGGCACCGCAAGGGCAGCGTCTTTGTTGTGGGACGTCAGCATACCGTCGCGGGTACGCGGGCGCGCCATCACCGCGAATCTGAGGCCGTCCATACGCACATCAACGCCGTAGCGCGCTGTGCCGGAAAGGACCGCGTCTGTATCCAGACGGGCCCGCTTGGTGCCCATATAGCGGAAATTCTTGCGGTCCCTCAGTGGCATGTCTTCAGGCACGTCATATCCGGACGCCTTGGCCGCGAAGGCTTCCAGCTTGCCTGACCGGCCGCTGTGCGTGTGGCTGATCACGCCTTTGTCCACCGACACTTCAGCAACGGGCACCTCCCATGTTTCAGCGGCGGCGCGCAAGAGCATGGCGCGGGCAGACGCGAACAGGGGCCGCATGTAAATCCAGCGCCCCGGGATAGCAAAGCTGCCGCCGGTGCCGACGAAGCCAAACTTTGGGTGGGTGTCCGCCTGCCTGATCGTCATGGCATCCAGGTCCGCGCCCAGCTCATCCGCCATCATCATGGCAGTCGCCGTCAGGATATGCTGGCCCATTTCAGCCTTCTTGAGCCACAGCGTGACACCGTCCTTTTCGCTGATTTCAAGAAAGGCATTGGGGCTGAAGACTGGTGTTTCGCCCTCTGCCGAAACGGCCCCCAAGGACGCCAGCGTCAGCGTGGCGCCAGTTGCGCCCATCAGTTTGATCAGCGTCCGGCGGCTCATGCCGGGTGAAGAAATCTTGTCATGCATAATCTGCTGTCTCCGAAACGTCTTTTTAGCGTTTCAGAGAAGCTAGCTACCAGAAGTCCCCTGAAGCCAAGGCTTCGGGACAAATACGGGACAGATGGGACGAATGACGGAGTGGGCTATGCGGCCTGATCAAGGAAGCCGAGCGATGCCAGCGCCTGATCCCGGTAGGCGCGGCCGACAGGAATCGTGTGACCGCACTTCAACACCACAAGCGGATCGCCCTTTGCGTTACGCCTGAGGCCATCCACCGACCGCCGGTTCACCAGATAAGACCGGTGCAGGCGGAGGAAATCAGCTTCAGGCAGCAAGTCTTCCATCTCCTTCATGCTGGCGCGCATGATAAAGGCGTCGCCACCCGCGAACAGCTCGACATAATTGCGCGCGGCCTGCACCCAGTCGATCTGGTCTGCCGGCAGGCGCGTTTGAGTCTGGCCTTTTGAGACCGGCAAAGCTTCTGCGGGCTTTGGGGCAACAGCTTCGCGTGTGCTGGCGCTCAGGGCCACCGGGTCCATCAGCCAGAAAGCCAGCGCCACAAACAGAAGGTACGTGCCGCCCGCCACCGGCGCCATATGGTAAAAGGCGCGGACAAGGGGCCAGGGCTCGGCGTCACCAAGGTGAACAAGAAACGCAAAAAGCCCGGCGCCGATCATGGCAACCGGCGCTGCGGCGATGATCCCGACTGCCAGGGAGGCGCGGCGTTCCACCCACCGCACCACCATGAAGCAAAGGGGCAACAACAGGGGCCAGGCGCCCCATTTGGTCAAGGCCCACTTGAACGCCACATCAGGCGCAAATTCATAACTGTCCATAACAAGGCCGTGGGCCAGACAGTAAGCCATCGCCGCCAGGAAAATCCCGGCCCAGGCCAGAACCATGCGGCGGTAAAAGCCACCCTTGGGTGCCTGAAGCGTGAATTCGATTTTGGCTGGCCGGTTTGTCATGCGGTCATTCTGTCGAAAATCCAGGGCATCGTCCACGCCCTTTGCGACGGGCAGTTTAAGCAATTGGTTTAAAAACCATGCGAAACACATGACACCGGAGCGCGGCGGTGCCATAAAATCCGACACGTCTTCAAAGGGGAAACTTATGAGGTCATTTCTTGCCAAACTGTGCCTTTTGGTCTGTATGCTCGCGCCAGCTGCCCACGCGCAGGATGACACCAGCCCTGATCAAGCCAAGGCGCTGGCGCTGGAATATAACAAGCGCATGAACAAGATGCTGAGCGCCGGGTCCACGCCCGCGGACGTGGATAACCTGTTCGCGCTCTATTCAGACGATTTTGTCTATAATCACCCAGGTCAGGGTGACGTGTATGACACCCAGTATCTTTACAATAACTCGGTGAAATATGCGAAAGCCGGTCACTTCGACGGCAGCTACCAACAGCAGATCACCCGGATGATTGTCGGCAAGAACGGCGTAGTGCTTGAGTGGGTCGTACCCGGCAGCGACGGCAGCACCCGCATGACGCTGATTGAGACGCGCGCGGACAAGATCATCCACATCAAGGAATTCTGGTAAGCCTCACGCTTCCTTCCAAAGAAAAAGAGGCCGGCCCCGATTGGGACCGGCCAAGAAACACCTGCGGATAAGGCAGATGTGAGGGACAAACTGTAAGGCTTACTCAGCAGCCTTGAATTGGGGCGACCCAGTGCTTGGTTGGGTCATCAGCTCGTAAGCCGGGGTTGTCAGGAACTCGGCCAACTCATCCTTGAAGACAAGGTCGAGGAACAGTCGACCGGCCTCAGCCAGCCGACCGTCCTCAAAGTTGGTAGGGCCTAAGAACTCTCTGAGTTTCACCATCTCGTCTGCATAGAGATCGCGAACCAAATCTTGGGTAACGGTGCGGCCATCATCCAGCGTTGCACTAAGCTTCAGCTGCTGCCAAATCTGCGTGCGGCTGATCTCGGCTGTGGCGGCATCTTCCATCAGGTTATAAAGCGGCACGGCACCACGGCCCGTCAGCCACGCACCCAGATACTGGATACCAACCCGGATGTTTTCGCGCACCCCGTGTTCGGTGATTGTGCCGGTGTGCGGTGCCAGAAGCTCTTTCTGGCCGATCTCGATATCAAGCCGCGTGCGGTGAAGCTGGTTGGCCTGCGGCATCAGCCGGTCGAATACATCCCTTGCAACCGGCACCAGCGCCGGGTGCGCCACCCAGGTGCCGTCGTGGCCAAAAGCGGCTTCGCGGTCCTTGTCGGCGCGGACTTTCTCGAACGCGGCGGCGTTTGCGGCTTCATCGCCCTTGACGGGGATTTGCGCGGCCATGCCGCCCATGGCGTGAGCCCCTCGCCGGTGGCAGGTTTTGATAAGTAAAAGCGAGTAGGCTTTCAGGAAGGCCTCACCCATCGTCACCTGCGACCGGTCTGGCAAGAGATAGTCAGCATGCTTGCCGATTCTCTTGATGTAGCTGAAGATATAATCCCAGCGGCCACAATTTAGGCCGACAATATGATCCTTCAAGGCGTGGAGGATTTCGTCCATCTCGAAGGCGGCGGGAAGCGCTTCGATCAGAACCGTTGTCTTGATCGTGCCGTGCTCCAGCCCCAGGACTTCTTCTGTATAGGTAAACACATCGTCCCACAGCTTGGCCTCGAAGTGGCTTTCCATCTTGGGCAGATAGAAATAAGGGCCGGTGCCGCGGGCAAGCAGCGCCGAAGCGTTATGGTAGATATAAAGACCGAAATCGAACAGGCTGGCTGAGATGGGCTGGCCATTCAGTTCAGCATGCACCTCTGTCATGTGCAGCCCACGCGGGCGCACCTTCAGGGTCGCGGTCTGCTCATTCATACGGTATTCCTTGCCGGATTTCGGGTCCGTAAACTCAAGCCTGCCGCGGGCGTAATCCATCAGGTTGATCTGGCCGTCGATCATATTCTCCCAGGTGGGAGAGGACGCATCTTCGAAATCGGTCATAAACACGTTGGCGCCGGAGTTAAAGGCGTTGATCATCATCTTGCGATCAACCGGGCCGGTGATCTCAACACGGCGGTCCTTCAGGTCCTCGGGCGTGCCCAGGATTTTCCAGTCGCTCTCGCGAATGTCTTTTGTCTCGGGAAGAAAGTCAGGCAGCTCGCCGGCATCAAACCTTTTCTGGCGCACGGCGCGTGCTTCCATCAGGTCCGTGCGGCGGCCGCCGAAACGGGTTTCAAGGTCAGCAACAAACGCCAGCGCGTCGCCAGTGAGGACACGGGCATACAGGTCCTTCATGGGCGCGATGATATCGAGCGTGGGCTCAGTTGTGCGTTCCAGTGCTGCTGACATTTGATTTCCTCTCATCCGGCTGTCGGCTACCCTTTCGAGCAACTTTCTTGCGTTCAGCAGCATTCATATTTCATATTATTTCACTCATTCAAACAACAATTGATACAAAAAGTGTTCCAATGTATGGTTCTGTAAATGTCAAAATGTTTATATGTAAATTTTGTAAAATTCAGGATTGACCATGGTTGAGAACGCCACCAAGAAGATTTTCGCGGGTCCGCGCATCCGGCGCCTCAGGCGCGAACGCGGCCTGAGCCAGGGCCAGATGGCCGCCGAACTGGGCTTCTCGACAAGCTATCTCAACCTGGTGGAGCGCAATCAACGTCCTGTTTCCGCACAGTTTTTGCTGCGGCTCGCTGAAGTGTATGACGTTGAACTGACAGCGTTCGCGGGCACGGACGAGGCTAGAGCTTTCGCGGACCTCAGTGAGATCCTCGCCGACCCCATGTTCAAGGGCATTGGCCTGTCGCGCGGCGAAATGCAGGACATGGCTGATGCCGCCCCGAAGGCCGTGGAAGCCTTTACACTGATTTACAAGTCGTTCCAACAGGCCCGGCAGAACGCGACGGAGCTTTCAAGCCAGGTGGTCGAACGCGAGGGCGCGACACCTGAATCAATCTTCCCCGTCGATGAAGTCAGGGACTTTATCCACGACCATAAAAACTACTTTCCCGAGCTGGATGAGGCGGCTGAGGCCACACACGAGGAACTGGGCCTGCAGCGCGACGACGCCTTCATGGTGCTTTCGGGCCGGCTCGATGAAGAGCACGGCATTCGGGTGCGCATCATGCCGCATGAGGTGATGCCCGAAACCCTGAGGCATTTCGACTTCCACCGCCGCCAGTTGTTGATTTCAGAAATGCTGGACCAGAGCGCGCGTGTATTCCAGCTGGCGTTCCAGCTGGCGATGCTGGAGTTCAAGCCGATGATCCAGCGAATCAGCGACACCCACACCTGGCAAACGGAAGAAGCCCGGCGGCTGGTGCGCATTTCGCTCGCCAACTATTTCGCCGGCGCCCTTCTGATGCCCTACACGCGCTTCCTCGGCGACGCCAAGATACTGAAATATGACATTGAGCACTTGGGTCGGCGCTATAACACCAGTTTCGAGCAGGTCTGCCACCGGCTGACGACGTTGCAGCGCCCGGGTGAACGCGGCGTGCCCTTTTTCTTCATCCGGGTGGACAAAGCCGGGAATGTCTCCAAGCGTTTCTCAGCCGGGCGCTTCCACTTCTCGCGCTTCGGCGGCACCTGCCCCTTGTGGAACGTGCATGACACCTTCGCCTATCCCGGCCGCATCGCCACCCAGATCATCCAGATGCCGGACGAGACCACCTATTTCTCGGTCGCCCGTACCGTCCGGCGCGTGGGTGCCGTTTACGGCCAGGTGGACCAGCAATTGGCCATCGGGCTCGGCTGCGACATTGCCTATGCCCGAGAACTGATCTACGCCAAGGGCCGCGACCTTGAAAATCTGGACACCACCCCTGTCGGCCCCAACTGCCGCCTGTGCGAACGCCCCGCCTGCCCGCAGCGCGCCAACCCGCCGCTGACCAAGGCGCTGGTGCTCGACGAACGCTCACGCGGTATCTCCGCCTACCGCTTCGCCCAAGAGTAATCATTCCATCCATGCCGCAGGGCTGGAGCCAAAGCAGCAGGCAGGCGTGTTCCATCCGAGTGTTGCGTCGCCCACCTTGAGGGGGGACCCGAGCCGGTAGGCTGAGCCCCAGACGGTGGCCTCCACATTCGTGGCATAGTCATCCGCCTCGACGCCCTCAATCGGCATGTCCGCCTCCACTGCCGGACTGTCCACCAGCAGCTTCGCCGTGCGGGCCAGTGACAGGCGGGTATCGCGGACGGCCTCACCTCTGGCCACGTTCGCCAGCGACCGGATCGCCGCCGCCGCCATCAGATAACCGGTCGCGTGGTCAAGCGCCTGTACCGGCAAGTGTAACGGCTTCTCGCTTCCAGCCCAGGTCATGCAGGCGTCCGATATGCCCGAGCTCATCTGCACCAGACTGTCGAAGCCCCGCCGCCCGGCCCACGGGCCGGTCCAGCCATAAGCGCACAGTGATACCTCAATCAGATGCGGCGCAACCGCGCGCCGCCAGTCTGCGCCCAATCCAAGGCCCTCAAGCGCCCCAGGGCGGTAGCCGTGAACAAGGATGTCAGCGCCGCGCAAGAGCTGTTCGAAGCTAGCCCTGTCATCCGCATCTTTTAGGTTAAGCCGAGCGCAGCGTTTGCCCAGCGTCACTTCGGGCTCGACATTGTCTTCCTGCCATCTGGGCGGATCAATCCGCAGCACCTCGGCACCGAATCCAGCGAGCGTGCGGGTAGCTACCGGCCCCGCAAGCACCCGCGTGAGATCGAGCACCTTCAGCCCCGCCAGCGGCCGTGCGGCTGTCCCAGCCCGGCTTTTCGCCTGTGGCGCCCGAGCCTGCCCCCAATGAATGAGAGATTCATCTGCAATCACCTGCCCCTGCGGATGCGCGTTCCATTCATCCGCCGTACGCATTGCTGCTCCGACACCGCCCGCCGCCACGATGGCAGCCTCGAGCTCATCCTTTCGCCACGCTCTAGCGGCGCGGTCAACGTCGACGCGGGTTTCGGCGACGCCAAGAACGCCGCAGGCTGCCGTCCGGTGATGCGGCAGGTTTGTGTGCAGCTTGATCCAACCATCCGATGTTCGGTAATCGCCAGCAATGGCATCCCACACGGGCGGCAGCTCCCAACCGATAGGGAACAGGGATTGCCGGAACCAGAGCGAGGCGAGACGCCTATTGACCACAACGTCCGGGCGCCTGCCCTCAATGCCGCTAGCATTCATCAGGTCAGCAAGTGCCACACCGACCGCGCCAACTGTGGCCTCAGCAAGGGTTGATACCGGAAAGCAGGAGGCATAGCGACCCCAGCCAATCACCTCTGGTTCGCCCGTCAAATCCAGCGCGTTATAGATGTCCTTCATGGAACCTCTGTAGCAGCCGCTGAGATGCCTCACAATATCCTGCCCGCTTTCCTGCGGCCGAAGCAAAGCACCATCTGAAGTTTTTATAGCTGCGCGTGGACATGCTTGTCGTCATGATCAACGAAACGCACGCGTCCGTATCGGCATGCAACCGGTAGCCCGCACCTTAAAAGCGCATTGCTCTTGTCGCTAAACGGGCATTATGCAATTATTGCGAAACATCAGGCAGAATGGAGACGGATATGACAGACACGACACCCCGCCACCAACCGCGCCAGGACGCAGACCGGCGCTCTGTCGTTCTTGTCTACATCCTGTTTCTGATCGGGCTCTGTACCGGCGGCCTCGTTTCGATCGCCGGCGCGATCATTGCCCATACCAAAAGCAATGAGGTCGCCAGGGTGTATCAAAGCCACCTGGACTATCAGATCCGCACCTTCTGGATGGGGCTTGTGATTGGTATTGTCGGCTCGCTCCTGCTGGTGGTCCTGATCGGTATTCCGATCCTGCTTGGCCTCTTTATCTGGACCCTGGTGCGCTGCATCAAAGGCCTGATGGCCGCCAACGACGGGCAGCCCATCGACAACCCCCAGACCATGCTGTGGTAAAGGGCACCTTTTCTGCCCTTCTGAACGAATATTTCAATACCTTGAAATAAAATTACCCTACCTCACATGTTGGAAAAGCTGGGCTTTTTCCACACGCGTAATTTTATGTCGCGTGTCGCTTTTTGAAAAAATCCGTTTGCAAGCGGGTGCGTCTATGCGTAGCGTGTGCCCGATTTTATACAATTGGCAGTCATATAAATATGAGCATCAGCGTACTCGACCTTTTCAATATCGGCATTGGCCCGTCTTCAAGCCACACTGTGGGCCCGATGAAGGCGGCAACGGAATTTGTCGAGGAGCTTGAAGCTGCCGACAAGCTGAAGAATGTCACGCGGCTTGCGGTAAAGCTTTATGGCTCCCTCGGCGCCACCGGGCGCGGCCACGGGTCTGATACTGCCGTGATGCTGGGGCTGATGGGCGAATGCCCGCGCGGTGTGGACGTGGAAACCATCCCGGCCATGGTTGAGGCGGTGCGCAAGTACCAGAAGATCAAGCTGATGGGTCACCACACCATCGACTTCCATGAAGATGACGACCTGCAGCTGCTGCCGCGCGAACAGCTGGAATTCCACCCGAACGGCATGGAATTCTGGGCCTACGACAAAGACGGCAATGAGCTGAACCGGTCAATCTATTATTCCATCGGCGGCGGTTTCATCGTGCATGAAAACGAGGCTGAAAAAGACAAGTTTGTTGAAGACAAGATCAAGCAGCCCTATCCGTTCAAGTCGGCGGAAGAGTTGCTGGCGCACTGCGAACGTACCGGTAAGCCCATCAGTGCCATCATGATGGCGAACGAGAAAGTGCTGCGCTCGAGCCAGCAGATCAGGGCCGAACTCCTGGAAATCTGGTCCGTCATGCAGGAATGCGTCGACCGCGGCTGTTCGAGGGGCGGCGATATGCCGGGCCTCAAGATCAAGCGGCGCGCCCAAAAGCTCTATGACCAGCTGAAATCGCGACCGGAAACCGGCCTGACCGACCCGCTGACAATCCTGGATTGGGTGAACCTTTATGCCCTTGCGGTGAATGAAGAGAACGCCGTGGGCGGCCGGGTTGTCACCGCGCCTACGAACGGGGCCGCCGGCATCGTGCCGGCTGTGCTGCATTATTATATGCGTTTCATCCCCCATGCGAACGAGGAAGGCGTGATCAAGTTCCTGCTGACCGCTGGCGCCGTGGGCCTCCTGTTCAAGATGAACGCCTCCATCTCTGGCGCCGAAGTGGGCTGCCAGGGCGAGGTGGGCAGCGCCTGCTCCATGGCGGCTGCGGGCCTCACGGAAGCCTTGGGCGGCACACCAGCACAGGTGGAAAACGCAGCCGAGATCGGCATGGAACATAATCTGGGCCTGACATGCGACCCCATCGGGGGCTTGGTGCAGGTGCCCTGTATTGAACGGAACGCCATGGCAGCCATCAAGGCCATCAATGCCACGCGGCTTGCGATGCGCGGCGACGGCACCCATTTTGTCACACTCGACAAGGTAATTCGCACCATGCGCATAACAGGGCGTGACATGCAGTCCAAATATAAGGAAACTGCAGAAGGCGGCCTGGCGGTCACCGTGCCGATCGCCGCCAATGTGGTAGATTGTTAAACCGGGCAGGCCTTGCGACTTCCCCGGTTCTGGGCCGGTTCTTGGGGAGGAATTATGGAAAGTCACGTTATCGGGCCTGTGGATGAGCCGCTGCTGGAGAAAACCATCGGCGACATGCTGAATGAGACAGCGGCCCGTTTCCCGGACAATGAATTCCTGGTATTTGCTGAGGACGGCATCCGCCTTTCTTACGAAGAATTCCTCCATGACGTGGAGGCCTTCGCCGCCGGGTTCCTGGCGCTGGGGCTTGAGCCCGGTGACCGCGTCGGCGTGTGGGCGCCGAACCGCATCGAGTGGGTCATCACCCAATTCGCCACCGCCAAGGCCGGCCTCATTCAGGTGAACATCAACCCGGCCTACAGGACCCATGAGCTTGAATATGCGCTGAATAAAGTGGCGTGCAAGGCGCTGGTGCTGGCCGACAAGTTCAAGACGTCCGATTACGAAGCCATGCTGCAGGAACTGGCGCCGGAACTGGCGACATGCCCCCACGGCAAGCTTGACGCCGCACGCCTGCCGCACCTCAGGGCCGCCATTACCATGGGGGAAGAAGCGCCCGCGGGTTTCTTCCAGTTCGCCGATATCGTCGAGCTGGCCGAAGAAGAACATTATGAGCGTCTTTATGAAATCGAGCGGTCCTTGAGGCCCCACGACGATATCAACATCCAGTTCACCTCGGGCACCACAGGGAATCCCAAAGGCGCCACGCTGAGCCACTATAATATCCTGAACAACGCCAAGTTTGTTGGCGGCGCCATGAACTTGACGAGCGAGGACCGCCTGTGCGTGCCCGTGCCGCTCTATCACTGCTTTGGCATGGTCATGTCTGTGCTGGCCTGTGCGCTGGTGGGCGCGACACTGGTGTTCCCAGCAGAAGCCTTTGAGCCGAAAAGCGTGCTGCAGGCTGTTGAGGACGAGCGCTGCACTGGCCTGCAGGGTGTGCCCACCATGTTTATCGCAGAACTGAATGAACCCGATTTCAAAAGCTATGACCTTTCGTCCCTGCGCACCGGCATCATGGCCGGCTCGCCGTGCCCGGTGGAGGTGATGAAGCGGGTAATTTCAGACATGCATATGAGCGAATGCACCATCGCCTACGGCATGACGGAAACAAGCCCCGTCAGCTTCCAGACCGCACGCGGCGATAGCGTTGAGCGCCGCACATCTACCGTTGGCCGCATCCACCCGCATGCGGAAGTGAAGGTCATCGATGAGGATGGCAAAACCGTGCCGCGCGGCACCCAAGGCGAGCTGTGCACGCGCGGCTATCTTGTGATGCGCGGCTATTGGGATGACGCCGACCGCACCGCTGAGGCGATCGACGCGGACGGCTGGATGCACACAGGCGACCTGGCGGTGATTGACGCGGAAGGATACTGCCGCATCACAGGCCGCGTAAAAGACATGGTCATCCGCGGCGGTGAGAACATCTATCCGCGCGAAGTGGAAGAGTTTCTCTATACCCACACCGACATTCAGGATGTGCAGGTGTTCGGCATTCCGGACGAGAAATACGGCGAGGAATTGTGCGCCTGGGTCTGCCTGAAATCAGGTAGCACCCTGGACGCCGAAGGCATCAAGGCTTTCTGCAATGGGCAAATCGCCCACTATAAAATTCCGCGCCATATACGCTTCGTAGACGAATACCCGATGACCGTGACCGGCAAGATCCAGAAATTCAAAATGCGCGAAGCCATGATGGATGAGCTTGGCCTTGCCGAGATCGAGACCGCCTAGTTACCACCCCAGTGGATGCCTGCGAGATCTGCCACATCGCGGCTCCAGGCAGTAACGTCATGCGCGCTGAAGTCAGCCATGGCGGCATTGCAGAAATGGCCGCACGCAAATTATTGTTTCACAATAATGCCCCAATTGGCCTCCATGGTATTTCAAACGATAACGGGGAGTGAGAATGCCAATGTTTACGAAAGCAGCTATTTCTATCCTGTGCCTGGCTGCATGTCTGGCCACCAGCGCAAAAGCAGAAGAAAAGAATGCCAGCCTGCCTCTGGCAAAATTGTTCCACAAATATGATACCTATCTGAAGATGGCCTCGAAGGAAGAGCCCGCTTTCAAGCCGTTATACCGCGTCTTTCCCCGTGAAGGAGAAGCCGGAGTTCTGGAAATGTCCTTCACCCATAACGGCAAATCCGTGACTTTCAGTACGGACGAAAAGGGCTATATCGACTATCGCCCCAGCCAGGAGCTGCTGGAGGCCAACCCCGTCGTGACGGTTGACCGGCCCCAGAACAGCATGAGCCTGGCCTTGACCCTTGGCGTCCTGGAGCCCGCCAGCACCAGCTATGACATGCGTGCGCTGCACGACAAAGTCCACACCGCCTGGGGGCAGGCCAAGGGACTTGGCGGATTCATGAGTATCCTTGCGCCCAAGCATAGCAACATCACGGCCAATTTTGGTGAAAGCTGTCCAACCGTGACCTGGTCAATCAAAGCCCAAGGCAAACAGATCGCTGGGGGCAGTGCAACCGGCAGCGTTCTGATTGAATTCAAGGACAAGGTCATCCGCAAAGCTGACACGCTGACATTCTCCTGTACGCCGGACGCACTGCACCTATAGCGGGCGGCAGGAACCATGCGCCCGGAACGGGTATTCCGGCGATCAACCCACGAAATTAGTGTTGCTCATACGTTGAAATTGACTGGTGCGGCGAGACGTGCCATTAGCTTTGGCCGAGACTGTTATTTTTTCGATGGGGGAAACAGCCATGCGCTTAGTGGATGGGCACCAGACTTTTCGGGCCGCAGAAACAGAAAACCAATCCTTGAACGGGTCTGATCTTGGACCTTTCCTGAACGGTGACGAATTCACGGTCAACACTACAACGCACCTTGCGCAAACATCGCCCGCGGTTGCCGAACTGGCGGGCGGCGGCTATGTGGTGGTGTGGGAGAGCAACCACACGGTTTCCACGTCTGTTGGCGAAAGCACCTCCTGGGCCCAGCTTTATAACGCTGACGGCGAAAAAGTTGGCAGCGAGTTCCAGGTTGATGGATCCGACGCTGTCGTTGGCCTGGAAGACGGCAGCTTTGTGGTTGCATGGCAGGATGGTGACATTTTCGCACGCCAGTATGACGCCCTCGGCAATCGTGAAGGCGGCCAAATCACTGTATCAGGCGATTATGCCAACCCCACTATCGCCGCACTTAACGGCGGTGGCTTTGTCGTGACATGGAATGGCAATGCCCGCATGTTTGACGCAGACGGCAAACCAACGTCAGACGAAATCTCCATCTACTCCGGCAACACTACCGGCACCAAAGCCATCGCACTTGATGACGGTGGCTTCATGGCAGTCTTTACCAACAGTTATTATACCGGTTACGGGAATGATATTTTTGTGCGCTTCTTCAATGAGAATGGGGTAGCCACATCCTCCCGCATTGCGGTGAACGCGGGTCACCGGACCGGTGAGCAGTCCCAGCCGGACGTCACCCAATTGACCAATGGCAACTTCGTTATCACTTGGGAAACAGACCAGAGTGAACTGAGTTACCAGAATACGGAAATCATGGGCCGCATCATTTCGTCAAGCGGTAGCAGGATTGGCAGCGAATTCCAGGTAAACACAAACACCGCAAACGACCAGTCCAGTTCCAAGGTTATTGCCTTACCGGACGGCGGATTCATCGTAGCCTGGGTCAGCCTTGATCTCAGCCTGGATGGCAGTGACAGCGCCCTCGCCGCCCAACGATTCGACGAAAGCGGCAACAGGATTGGCGACGAATTCGTGCTGAACACCGGCAGCAATGGCAGCCAGACCGATGTAGACATCGTCATGCTCAACACCATGTTTGCTGCAGTCTGGGAAAGCGGCGACACCACGCGCGACGGGTCCCTTGAATCCATCAGCAGCCAGTTGTTTGCCTTCAATATGGAAACCACCGATATCAACGGCACCGACAGTGGCGACAGCCTGACGGGTACTGATGGCTCAGACATTATCGAAGCAGGCAGCGGCAACGATGTTGTTAGTGGCGGCATCGGCAACGACCATATCAGCGGCGGCACTGGCAATGATGTGCTGCGCGGTGACAAAGGCGACGATACGGTCGAAGGCGGTGCAGGCGCAGACGCAATCTGGGCTGGCGCGGGCGACAAGGGCCACGACAGGCTCTGGGGCGGCGACGGCAACGACACCATCGGCGGCGGCAAAGGTGGTGACCTGGCTGTGGGCGGCGCGGGGCGCGACTATCTGTTCGGCGGTGCCGGTGACGATACGCTGGTCGGCGGTGACTGGGACGGCAGCACCACAGACCCGTCGGAAACTGCAGCCAACCAGATGTGGGGCGGCGACGGCAACGATGTCATCTACGGTGCGAATGGTGGTGAGTCCATGGGCGGCGGCCTTGGCGACGACAAAATCTATGGCGGTGGCGGCAATGATATCATCTACGCAGGCATTGAAGGGTATGACACCCTCGACGGCGGTAACGGCAACGATTTGATTTTTGCAAGCTACGGCCATGATGTGGTTGAGGGTGGCGCTGGCAACGATGAAATCTATGCCGGCAGCGGCAACGATTATGTAAACGGCGGCGCCGGCGACGACAGCATCTATGGTGGCCAGGGTGTGGACACCCTCATCGGCGGTGCAGGCAATGACACCATTCGCCCGGGCGACACAACCGATATCCTGATTTTCGCCGCAGGCAGCGGGGATGATGTTGTTTACGGCTTCAACACCGATGAAGACACCCTGAACCTGGAAGACAGCACAACTGACTTCGGGTCATCCAATGACGTGATCGCGGCGGCGACTGAAACCGCCGACGGCGTGTTGATCGACCTGGGTGGCGGCGATAGCCTGCTGCTTGCAGGCCTGTCCCTGACCGACCTGAACACGGTCGCGTTCGACCTGTAGGCTTGCAGTCCATCAGGGGCCAGGCGTATGATGCGCCTGACCCTGAGCAGCCTGGTGATGACCCGTCCATGACCCGTACTTACGCAAGTTTCCCTGCCGTCTATGACCTCGTTCGGGAGATCCCGAAGGGCCAGGTGGCCAGCTACGGCATGGTGGCCTCCCTGCTGCCGGGCGTAACCCCGCGTATTGTCGGTTTTGCCATGGCGGCAACACCGACGGGCCAGGGCATTCCGTGGCAGCGGGTAATCAACAGCGCAGGCAAAATCAGCGACCGCGACGGCGCAATGCGTCAACGCAAGCGCCTGGCGGACGAAGGCATAACCTTCAAGAAGAATGGCGCTGTTGACTGGGCTGCCCACCGCTGGCAGGGGCCATCCGAAGCCTGGCTTGAAGCGGCAGGCGTTGATTTCATGGATTTCCTGACCATCCAGGCGGGCTGGCCTGGTTGAACGCCAATCCGTTGGTCGCCAGTCCCACTGGCGGCGTATTGTCGCGCCCGGTAAGGTCCGGTTTGCAGCCTGGAAAAGGCGTGCTATCCCCGCAGCATGAACCGTCATTTCAAATGCATGATCGACAGGCTCGACCGGTTTTTGCCGGTGCTGGCACTTTCGGTCGCCCTGTTCCTGCAGGGCCTTCTGGCAAGCGGCACCGCCGCCAGCATGGTGGTGCCTGGTCTGGTGGCGCCCGACGGCACAGCCCTGACGCTCAGCGACATCTGCAACAACACAGAAGACGGCCGCACCGGCCATTGTCATGCCTGTGTGCACGCCCCAGTTGCCACGCTGACCGCAGTTGACCTCCTGCCCGACATACAAAGGACCCTTCCCGGCAAGGCTTTCACGGCATATGCGGCCCCACAGGTGTCCCGCCCGGAAGCCAGCTTCCGCTTTCATACGGGTCCGCCAAAAGCCTGATCTCATCATCGTTTGCATTGATCTGCCATGCGTGCCCGGTGTGCGCACGGCCCTTTTTGATGACATCAGGAAATTTTCATGAAAAACACATTTGTATATGCGGCCCTTGCCGCAAGTTTCCTCACGCCTGCAGCCCTTGCGCACGGCGGCGCCAAACCCCGCATCGATGACCATGCGCCTATTGGCGTGATGGGCGACCATTATCACAAGAAAGGCGAATGGATGGCCGCCTTGCGCGTGATGACAATGGGCATGAATGACCCCACAAATACCATGACGGGACCGCAGGAAATGGACAGCACCATAGTGACGATGGGCGGCATGTATGCACCAAGCGACAGGCTGACCTTTTCAGCCGGTATCGCCTACCGCGAAAAAGACATGACCATGCGCATGATGGGCACGGACATGACACCTTCAACAAGCGGGGTCGGGGACCTGAAGCTGAACGCTATCACGCCGCTATTCAACGATGGCCATCGCCGCCTTCTCCTGACAATGGGAGCCAATATTCCCGTCGGGGAAACCGGCGACACAGACCCCATGGGCACCCTGTTGCCTCTCAAGATGCAGGCTGGCACGGGATCATGGGGGCTGCTGCCGAAGATAACCTTCAGCCAGTTCGAGGACGGCTGGTCGTTTGGTTTTCAGGCAAGCGCCAGTGTCTGGCTGGATGAAACCGCCACCGGCGAAAAGGCTGGCGACAGCTGGACCGTAAGCGGCTGGTCATCTGTCACCGTCACAGACCGCGTGAGCCTGTCGGCCCGGCTTGCCTATGAAGACTATAGCGCCTGGCGGGCTACATCGCCGCTGTCGGGTGGTGCCCGCAACCGCCTGCGCGGCTTCATCGGCACCAACCTCTATGTGGTGGGTACCCACCGGCTGGGGATCGAGCTGGGTTTCCCCATCACAGAAGACCGGGGCACAAACAACCTGGGCACCGGCACATCACTGATGCTTGGCTGGCAGAAAGCCTTCTAGAACAAAAAAGGGCGGGGATTACCCGCCCTTTCCTTATTCGGCTGTCTCTGGGCCTTATTCGACTGCATCCGGAGACGGTTTGTCTGGCCCGGCGCCATTCTGGTCCGGCACGCCGTCGTGCCCCAGGGCCGCCATGCGGTGTTCATGCGAGAAGAAGCCGCGGATGTCCTCAATCACCAGAATGAGCGCCGGTAGCGCAAACAGCATCACGAAGCTTGAGAACACAAGGCCCGTCGCCAGGCTGACCGCCATCGGAATCAGAAACTGCGCTTGTGGGCTGGTTTCCGAAATGATCGGCAATAGCCCCAGTGCTGTGGTGATGGTCGTAAGCGCAATCGGGCGGAAGCGCCTGAGGGTGGCGCGCACAGCCGCGTCAATCGCGGTCGCGCCCGGCTCTCTCAGTTCCGTGTTATAGCGGTCGATCAGCACTACAGACGCATTCACCACCACGCCCGCAAGCGCCACCACACCAAAGAGCGACACAAACGACAGGTCATGCCCCAACGTCATATGGCCATAGATGGCCCCGGCAATCCCAAGCGGGATCGACACCAGGATGATCGCCGGCTGCAGGTAACTTTTCAGCTGCGTTGCCACCAACGCATAAATCACGATTACGGCCAGGATGAAGCCCCGGAAAAGCGACTGGAAATCCTCACTCTGTTCGCGCGAGGCCCCTTCCAGCTGCCAGCGGAGGCCCGAGTGCTTTTCCATCAGGCCCGGCAGGATTTCCCCCTGGATCAGCTCATTGACCACATTGGGGGTGGTGATGGCTTCATCCACGTCAGCGGTCACTGTCAGCACCCGGCGTCCGTTGACCCGTTCGATTGAGGTCGGGCTGCGACCTTCCTTGAGGTCCGCCACAAGGGCAAGCGGCACACCACTGCCGTCCGGCAGGCGAATACGCACGTCTTCAAGCCTTTCAAGGCTGTGGCGCATTTCCGCAGGATAGCGCACATAGACCTTCACTTCCTCCCGCCCGCGCTGGATACGCTGCACTTCTTCACCGAAATAGGCCTGCCTGAGCTGGCGGGCCAGGTCTGTTGGCTTGACGCCGGAGGCGAGCCCAAGGTCCGTCAGCGTAAATTCGAACTGACGCTTGCCAAGGTCCAGCCCAGCATCAATCTGACCAACACCGCCGATAAGGGCTATCTGGTCCGCCAGGTCTGCGGCCGCCGCCTCCAGTTCATGCTGGTCGTCGTGCGCAAGCTCATACCCCACATCGACACTTTGCGGGCCGATGGTCGAGGCAAACGTCAGCGTTTCGGCGCCCGGAATCTGGCCAACGGCCTGCTCCCAACGCCTGCCAATGTCGCGCGCGCTGTAGCTGCGGTCGTCCGTGGGCACCAGCTCAACTGACATCTGCCCCAGGTGGCTGGCTGTCAAAGCACTTGAAACCGCGCCTGGGCCGGTGACCTGATTATAGCGCGCCCCGATCGTGACCGATGTGGCGTTGATGACCGTCTCACCGGATTCGGCTTTGATCTCGGCAGCCACTTTATCCAGCGCCGTCTGCAACTGGTCCATCGCTTCTACCGTGGCTTCAAACGGCGCCCCGTTTGGCAGCGCCAGTTTGGCCGAAATTTCCGTGCCCTCAATATTGGGGAAGAACACCACCCGCACGATGCCGACACCCACCAGCGAGAAGCTGATCATCACCAGACCGACGGTGGCCGCCACAGTGGCGTAGCGGTAGCGGCTTGTGCGCACAATCATCCGCTGCAGGGGGCCGATGGCAAAGGCGTCCAGCCCCCGTGCCACCTTCTGCTGAATGGTGCGCAGGAGCCCCTTGGACCAGCGGTTTTCATGCCGAAGGTGCATAGGCAGGATGAAGAAGGCTTCAATCAGCGACACAGCCAGGATCGCGATCACGGCCACTGGGATCGGCCGGGTGATCTTGGCGAAGGTGCCGGTCTGGAACAGAAGCGGTGCGAAGGCCGCCATGGTCGTCAGCACGCCCACCAGCACCGGCGCATAGATATTTTTCACACCCTCGAACGCCGCGCGGCTTTCATGGAAGCCGTGCTGCTGTTCGGCATAGATGTTTTCGCCCACCACGATGGCGTCATCCACCACGATGCCGATCACCACAATCAGGGCAAACAGCGTGACCATATTGAGCGTGATGCCCATGCTGCCGAAAATAAGGAAGCCGCCCAGGAAGCTGATGGGAATGCCCATGGCCACCCAGAAGGCCAGCTTGAAATCAAGCGTGGCAACCAACAGCAGGAATACCAGCGCAAAGCCGAGAAGCGCATTGCTGGTCAGCAGGCTGATGCGGTCGGCCAGGATTTCTGTCTGGTCCCGGAAGACCAGCACCTCGATACCTTCCTGCAGCGGCACGGTGTTCACATAATCAACCACCTTGCGCTTCACATCCAGGATGTCGGCGCTTTCGTTCCTTAGGATATCGAGGAAGATGGCGGGGGAGCCATTATATTCGTTGATCAGCGGCTCATCGGCGAAACCGTCAGTGACCGTCGCCACATCGCTCAGGCGTACAATATCACCCGTGCTGGTGGAACGGATCATGATACGCTCGAATTCATCGCCCACCCGCGCCTTGGCATCGGTCCTGAGCAGGATCTCGCCGTCGCCGGACTTGATCGCCCCGCCCGAAAGCTCAATGGAAGAATTGCGAATGGCGTCGGCCACCTGCTTGAACGTCAGGTCGTATTTCCTCAGCGTATCTTCGGATAGCTCAATCGAGATTTCCTTGGCCCGCGCCCCGCGGATGGTAATGGCCGACACAGCATCAAGCGCCAGCAGGTCGCGCTCCAACAGTTCCGCGGTTTCGCGCATCTCGCCTTCGCCCACCTGGCCCACCAGCACCAGCGTCAGCACGTTCGACAACGACTGGGTCACGGTCACAATCGGCTTTTCGGCATTGCCGGGCGGAAAATCCACAAGGCTGTCAATCGCGGCTTCAACCTCATCCTTCACCCGGTAGGCATCGACGAAGTCTTCAAGCTCCAGCGTCAGGGCACCCCTATTTTCATAGGCGTAGGACCGCACGCGCTCAACGCCGTTGACGCCCAGTACGGCCTCTTCGATCCGGCGGGTAATGCTGTCTTCCACCTCAAGGGGGGTCGCACCGGGATACTGCACCGACACCGAAATGGTGCCCACGTCCACCGTGGGAAATACTTCAGAGCGCATGGTGATGGCTGTCATCAGGCCCCCGACAATGAAAAACACCATCAGAAGATTGGTCATCACCGGGTTTTCAAGAAAACGGGCCACGAGGCCCATTACGCCGCTGGCCTCAATGCGCTCGTCGCTCATGACGCCTCCCCGGATGCACCTTCAGCGCGGATGGCTTTACGGATTGTGACTGACCGAGCGACGAAGCTGGTCGGCACCTCGGAAATCACCACACCGTCCGCCACGTCGAATGCGCGGACATAGACATGGTCGTTATCGATATCGACAACATCGACCGCGATGTCTTCAAGCTTGGTATTCTTGACACGCCACACGCTGGTTGCAGTCGCCAGGGCGCTGATTGGCAACTTATAGATATTGTCCTGCGCATGGCCCGACAGCTTCACGGTCGCAAAGGTGCCCGGCACCAGCGTGTGACCCTCTGGCAAGGCAATGATTACATCCTGCAGGCGGGTGCGGCTGTCCAGCACGCCGCCCAGCTGGGTGATCGGCGCAACGGCATCGTCACTCGCACCGAACTCGTCGCTGATACGGACCTGGTCACCCACGTCAAGCTGCAGCCGCGCAAGGTCTTTTGGCGCAATACCTGCAGTGATGCGCAGGCTGTCTGTGGCATAGAGGCTGCCATAGCTGACGCCCGCGGCCGCAAGCTGGCCACGTTCGACACTGGAGGCAACAATACGTGCTGGATAGTCCACGCTGAAGCGCGTCCGCGCCAGGTCCAGCTTTGCCCTTTCAGCGACCGCTTTGGCCGCCTTCAGCCGGGCTTCCAGGGCCTGCACCTGCGGTTCCTTGGCGACCAGCGCAGGGGCTGGCTTGTCGGGGAAAACCCGCTTCCAGTCACGGATGAAGTTATCGGCGTTGGCGCGGGTCTGCAGCAGGTCGGATTCCGCCGCTGCCACTTCTGCTTCAGCCTGTTCAAGCGCCAACTCGTAATCGCGGGGTTCGATGGTGAACAGCACTTCACCTGCCTCCACCAGCGCGCCAGGTTCCAGCTTCGGGCTCACGCTGACAACCCTGCCGCCCACCTGCGGAGTGAGAGCCACGCCAGCGCGGGCGGACACTTCGCCAGTGATCTCCAGCGTCGGGGTGTGGCTTGCTGCCTTGGGCAGGAAAACATCCACCACCAGCCCTGCCTGTGTGGATGAATAACCCGGACCATTATCGCCGGTCAGGCGGATGATCTTGGTAATGGCAATGGTGCCTACCACCACGGCAATCACCAGGGCAACCTGGACCAGACCTATGGCCTTTTCACTGCCCTTGGCGACATGGAAAGCCTCAACAACCCGCTTCATAAAAACCTCTCTGGCGCGCCCGACACGCCCGTGCCGTAACGGAATCGAATTATTAGACGCATGCGTCCATCAATTGATGGGATACCACACCAAGGATGCTGCTGCGTCAAGCGAAAGGATTTCCCCCGACGTGGTATCACCAGTGATACGCGTGAAATTTACGTTCCCTGCGCAAGTCCAGATCAAATGCCGTATCTTCCATTAGGAAGACCACGAGAGATCATCTCTTTTATCCGCTCAGGAAAATGCTATATGAAGGCGAACGCTTTGCCTGCGCCCTGCGCTCAGGCACCGGAGCAAACCGGAACAATATAGGAAGATCTGATGGTAAAAGTTTCTGTGACCAACCTGGCTGGCCAAACCCGCGATATCGATGCCGAAGAAGGCCTGTCGCTGATGGAAAACATCCGCAACAACGATTTCGACGATCTGGCCGCCATTTGCGGCGGCTGCTGCAGCTGCTGCACCTGTCACGTATATGTAGACGGCGGCGACTTTGGCAAACTGCCCGCGATGGAAGATGATGAGCATTATCTTCTCGAGGACAGCGAGCATTTCAAGGAAGGCGCGTCCCGCCTGTCCTGCCAGATCGAAGTCGATGGCTCCATGGACGGCCTGAAGGTCACCATCGCGCCTGAAGCTTAATAGTCGGTAGCTTTAGTCCCAAGATTCACACAGCTGAAAGCCCAAAAAGGACGCCCAAATGACCACCGCATTCCTGACCGCCAAAACAAGCCCAGACGCCACACCGCTGCGCCTCGTGTGCACGGATGATTGGCAAGCTGGCCTCACGAAGGACCAACTGGCCTGGGCCGAAAAGGTGGAGTTTTCAGGCGAGGCGGGCACCAGTGTGCTGCTGCCCGGCGAAGAGGGTGATTTGGCGCTGGCGGGCGTAGCTGACGGTAACGCTGACGTCTGGTCGCTGGCCTCGGCCGCGACCCTGTTGCCCAAAGGCACATACCGGCTGGACGGTGTGGAACCGGAAGACGCCGCCAAGGTGGCTCTGGGTTGGGCGCTGGCGCAATATAAGTTCGATCGTTACCTGAGCGAAAAGCCTGAGGGCGGCCGCATTCTTGCGCTGCCGGCGGGCACTGACCTCGAAGCGGTAGAAAAACAAGTTGACGCCGTCTGCCTGGCGCGTGACCTTGTGAACACCCCCACCGAAGACATGGGACCTGCCCACCTGCAGGATGTTGCCGAAGCGCTGGCGGAAGAATTCGGCGCTACCTGTGCGACCATCGTGGGTGAGGACCTGCTGGACGAAAACTTCCCCGTGATCCATGCGGTTGGCCGCGCAGCAGGCGAAGGCCGGGAGCCCCGCCTGATTGACCTCAACTGGGGCGAAAGTGGCCCGAAGGTCACGCTGGTGGGCAAGGGCGTCTGTTTCGATACCGGCGGGCTGGACCTCAAGCCCGCAGCCGGCATGCTTTTGATGAAAAAAGACATGGGCGGCGCGGCCCACGTGCTGGCGCTGGCGCGGCTGATCATGTCCATGGAAACCAAAGTACAGCTGCGGGTACTGATCCCGGCGGTCGAGAATGCGGTGGACGGCAATGCCTTCCGCCCCGGTGACGTGCTAGCAACCCGCAAGGGCATTTCAGTTGAGGTGGGCAACACGGACGCTGAAGGCCGCCTGGTCCTGTGTGACGCGCTGACGCTTGCCTGCGAGGACACACCCGACCTTTTGGTTGATTTCGCGACCCTCACGGGTGCGGCGCGCGTGGCGCTGGGCCCGGACCTGCCAGCCACCTACGCCAATGATGAAACCCTTTGGGCGGCGATCGACAAGGCCGCGACGGCAGAGACCGACCCGGTATGGCGCATGCCTTTGTGGGCGCCCTATGACGAGACGCTCAGAAGCGATGTGGCGGACATGAGCAATATCTCCGACAGCGGCGGATTCGCGGGCTCCATCACAGCGGCTCTCTATCTGCAGCGCTTCGTTGAAGAAGGCACGCCGTGGGTCCATCTGGATGTTTTCGCCTGGGTACCAAAACCCAAGCCGGGCCGCCCGAAAGGTGGGGACGCGCAGGCCATCCGTGCCATGCATACGGCCATGAAAGACTTCTTGTCGCTTGACGGCTAGCACAAAATCGGGTCACCTTAGGGGCTGAAGTTCTGTGTCACCTTTGATCATTCCGGCTGAGGAACGAGCCTGTGACCGAAAAAACAAATCCCCGGATGCTTAAGATTTGGCACACAGCCAATCTGGATGTCGTGCGCGCGGACGTCCCTGACCTGACCCTCAGGCAGATGACCGTCCTGCTGACCGTCTATATGACATCAGACCCGCACACCGTCCGGGGCCTTGCCGCCAAAATGAATGTGACCAAGCCGGTGATCACCCGCGCGCTTGATACCCTAGGGCAGCTTGGCTACCTCAAGCGCAAGCGCGATGAGAACGATCGCCGCAACGTCCTGGTGCAACGCACCGTCAAGGGCGCCGTTTACCTGAGCGAATTGTCGGACCGCATCGTGGCGGCAGAAAGGCTCGTGGATGCAGGGGAAGGCGGCTATGAGTGACCTGCTGCACGGCTTTGGCCTGCCGCCGCTCTATGACCCCAACAGCCTTCTGAAAAGCAGCAAGAGCCTCCTTGGGGGTAGCACCATTGACGGGCTGGGCGCCCGCCCCATCGCTGCCGTCAAGGCCGAGCCCGAGCCCGACGCCGAGACCGTCACCGAGCTTCTCTACAGCGAACCTGTGCAGATTCTGGCCGAAGTGCCCGGCTGGTGGTTCATCATCAGCCTGATCGACGGCTATATGGGCTGGGTGACCGACAGTGCTGTCGATGAATATGACGTGCTCCCCAGCCACCGCATCTCCGCGCCGCTCTCTCATGTCTACCGCGAGCCGGACCTCAAGTCCGCGCCCGAAGTGGTGTTGCCCATGGGCGCCTTCATCACCCTGCCCGGCGTGTCGGAAAACGGCTTTTCGGAACTGCATGTCGGCGGCTGGATTTATGAAAAACACGTCACTCCTGTGGGCTGCGGCAAGGCCGACCCCGTGGATACCGCCGAAAGCTTTATCGGCTCGCCCTACCTGTGGGGCGGCAGGTCCAAACTGGGCATCGACTGTAGCGGGCTGGTGCAGATGGCACTTGCGGCAGCCGGTCACCGGGTGCACCGGGACAGTGGTGCGCAATATGACAGCCTCGGTCGCGCGCTGGAGATGGGCGAGACGCCCGTGCGCGGTGACCTGGCGTTCTTCCCCGGCCACGTGGGCTTCATGATCGACGGCGTGCACCTCCTCCACGCCAACGCCACCCATATGATGGTCACGATTGACCCGCTAGAGGACGTCAAGGGCTGGGTGGCGAAGGAAATGGCCGACAAGGGCCGCACCGGCCCCGCCTTCCTGGGCTTCAGAAGGCTTTAAAAGACTTCATCCTGCATAATCAAAAACGGCGACCCGGATGGATCGCCGCTTTCAGAAATCTATTCAGCAAACCCTGACTTATTCGCCAGCGGCTTCCTCTTCAGTCGCTTCTGGGGCAGCTTCTTCAGCTGCTTCTTCAACTGCTTCTGCGGCTGGCAACTCGAGCGGGCTGTCAGAGAAGCTGTTGAGGTACGCCATCAGGTCTGCACGCTGCTCTTCCTTGCGGATGCCGGCGAATGCCATGCTGGTACCGTCGAACGTGTTTTTCGGGCTCTTGAGCCACTGGTCCATGATTTCCCATGTCCAGTTGCCGTCCTGGCCAGACAGTGCACCAGAATAGTTGAAACCGGCATGGCTTCCGATCTGACGACCCATTACACCATAGAGGTTCGGCCCGGTACGATTACCTTCGTCCTTGCCAATGGTATGGCAGGCTTTACATTTCGCGAACTGACGCTCGCCCTTACCGGCGTCTGCAGAAGCCAGAAGCTCAGCAAGCGATGGACCTTCTTCAACAACGGCATCAGTTGCTTCTTCGGATGCCACTTCAATCGTGAAGGCTGGCTTGGCTTCTTCTTCGTGGAACACGCTTTCAGAAACAGTCGTGATCACCATGATCAGCAGCGCCGCAGACAGGACAGCCGCAAAGACTTTGTTTGATTCTAATGACACAGGCTCTTCTCCTTGCAGGCGAGCAAGCTAAATTCTCTCCCAGCCGATCCCTTACCCCTGACAGATATATGACCGGCTAATTCGCGCGCGACAATAGCCGCTGATGGGCCCTTTATTCAAGTCGTCATTTGCACGATTTTGCCACCTTAGGCCAAAAAATCGGGTTTTTTGGCGCCTTTTTTATGCGACAAAGCAGCGCACCGCCAAAATCACCCTGCAGAATCGGCAGGACCGTGCGCTTCCTGCATTGACTTGGCCGGGTGGCCTTGGCACTAATCTCAACCGCGATTTTTTCAACAGTCCAGAAAGAAACCTCCGTCATGGCAAGCCCGACCACCCAGGAAACAGACAAGCTGATCGCCTTCCAGGGCGAGCTTGGTGCCTATTCCCACATGGCGTGCCAGGCCAAGTTTCCGGATATGGAGCCGCTGTCGACCCCGAGCTTCGAGGACGCGCTGGCCGCTGTCCAACAGGGACGCGCACGCCTTGCCATGATTCCGATCGAGAATTCGACTGCGGGCCGTGTGGCAGATATCCATATCCTGCTGCCGGGCAGCGGGCTTTATATTATCGGTGAGCATTTCGAGACCATCCGCCACTGCCTTCTGGGCGTCAAAGGCGCGAATGAGAGCACGCTCAAGACTGTGAAGAGCCATGTCCAGGCCTTGGGGCAATGCCGCAAGAACCTGCGTGCGCTCGGGATTGAGCGCCTGCCGTTTGCCGATACCGCCGGCTCTGCCAAGCATGTCGCCGAACTGGGCGACCCTTCCGTTGGCGCCATCGCCAGCGAGCTGGCCGCGGACGTGTATGGCCTTGATATCATCCGCAAGGATTTCCAGGACGAAGGCCATAACACTACCCGGTTCGTGGTGCTGTCACGCGAGCCCGTCGCGGCGGCGGACCTGGCCGGCCCGGTGATGACCAGCTTCACCTTCGAGGTCAGGAACATTCCGGCAGCGCTATATAAGGCGCTGGGCGGGTTCGCCACAAACAGCGTCAACATGACCAAGCTTGAAAGCTATTACGAATCGGACAGCTTCACCGCGACCGAATTTTACGCCGACATCGAAGGCCATGAGGGCATGGAAAATGTCCACCGCGCGATGGAAGAACTTCGCTTCCACACCAAGCATGTGAATGTGCTGGGAACCTATGAACAGGAACGCCAGCGCGGGCGCTGACCTTCAGGCCTGAGCCCTAAGCCACACGCACCCGGTAAGCCGCAGGCGTGATCCCGAATTGACTTCTGAAGCTGCTGGTCAGGTGCGCCTGGCTGGCAAACCCGCAAGCGTGGGCGATGTCTGCGATGGATGCTTCCGGCCGTGTCAGGCTCCGGCGGGCTTCGCTGAGCCTGCGTTCCAGCAGGTAGGCGTGCGGCGTGGTGCCCGTGGCCGCGGCAAACGCCCGAATGAAGAAGCCAACGGACAAGCCCACTTCCATTGCCATCTCAAGAACTGTCAATTTGTCCCCGAAGCGGGCCTCGATCAGGTCATGCAGGCGCCGCATACGGGTGCGTGTCAGGCTGCTGGCGGGCTTGGCTGTGGCGGGCTTGGCTTTGAGGGCTGCCTCAAAGAGGACCGCCGCAAGGCCTTCGGCCACCGTTTCTTCCTCGGGGTTCAGGATCAGAAGCTGCCTGAGCGCCCGGGCGGCAGTGCCCGCGCCCTTGAAGGCTGCATTGCTATATTGGTAGATGGCCGCCCCATCAAAGGCGTCAGCATAATGGTGTTCATGCCCCGGCGTGATGGTAACCGTGAGATATTCACCCCCGACATCCGACCGGGACCGAATATCGCAACCTGCGGGCGTCAGCGCCATACTGTCCGGCATGGTCAGGAAAGGCGATGCCCGGTCGGTTGCAAAGGCGTGCAGGCCGGTCTGGATATCGAACGCAAATCCGGCAACCACCCGGTCCGGCGTGTAGGCCACATCGTAGGGCGCGCGCGGCAACAGCTCGGCGCTGATGGCGCCCGCCGTCACTTTCCTATGTGTCGCCTTGCAATTCATAACCGCAGGATAGCCGCCACCGCCCAGCCTTGTCGACGAAACAAAAAGCCGCAGGCGATTTGGGGTCACTTTTTTGAAAGCCTTCACTGTTGCGCGCCCTCTAACCTGCTGCCAATGTTGTTTGGATGAAGAAGGGATGACCCCATGAAGACGATTGGCCTGCTTGGCGGCATGAGCTGGGAATCGACAGCCACCTATTACCGGCTCTTGAATGAAAGCATCAAGGACGCGCTTGGCGGCCTGCACAGTGCCAAAATTCTGCTGCACAGCGTGAACTTTGATGAGATCGCACAGATGCAGCGCGAGGGCGCATGGGACGCGGCTGGTGAGATGCTGGGTAATGCTGCCGCGGGGCTTGAGGCCGCTGGCGCCGACATGACGCTGATCTGCACCAACACCATGCATCTGGTCGAAGACGCCATCCGCACACGCACATCCGTGCCCCTTCTGCACATCGCCGACGCCACAGCTGAAGCAGCCCTTGAGCACGGCTACCAGACGCTGGCGCTTCTGGGTTCAAGCTTCACCATGGAACAGGATTTCTACAAAGGCCGAATCGCCGAGAAGTTCGGCATTGAAGTTGTCATCCCTGATGAGGCCGACCGCACCATTATCCATGACGTGATTTTTGATGAACTGTGCAAAGGCGTGATTTCCGAGGCCTCGCGGGCAGAATATGTTCGAATCATTGAAGCCCTGCACAAAGGCGGCGCCGATGCTGTCATCCTTGGCTGTACGGAGATCGGCCTTCTGGTGAAACCCGGGCATACGGCGGTACCGCTTATCGACACCACTGAGGTGCACTGCGCCGCAGCGGTGAAGGCTGCGCTGGCCTAACGCCCCACATCCGGCAGCAGGAAGTTCTTGCGCGCCAACTCGCTTTCGAGCGTCGCATCCTTGTAATAGCCCGCCAGAAAAGGCGGGCTTTTGCGCATCAGGTCGGGGTTGGCTTCCAGAAACGCGTCGAAGGTTTTGGCGCCGCACGCCAGCTGTTTTTCATGGATGATAAACATGAAAGCCCAGGTGACTGTCTCGTGATAGCGATCCCCAAGCCCATGGGCGATATCCCATGCCAGCAGCTCCCGCGCCATGGTATCGCACGCTTCGCCAAGCGGCAGGCGCTGCAAGTAAATCCAGCCGACTCGTAGATGGGCTTCATGGGTGAAAGCTTCGCGCGTCAGCCGGTGGCTTTCAAAAGCCTCAATCAGCTCATCATCGGTCATGCAGCCTCCTGGCGTGTCCCCCGGTCCGGCAGGATATAATGCTGGCGCGCGCGGGCGCTCGCAAGGGTATCCTGGGAATAATAGCGCGTCAGGATGGACGGCGTTGCCACCAAGTCAGGATTGGCGGCAAGGAATGCATCGAAGCTGGTTGCCTGCGTTTCCGCCTGCCGCTCCGCGATCAGCAGCATGTAAAACCAGGTGATGGTTTCATGATATTTGTCGGCGCAGCCCAGCGCCTCTGTGTAGGCCTTCAGGGCACGCGCGAATCGGTCGATGGCATCCGCGAGCGGATAGCGTGTCGCATATATCCAGCCCATTCGGATGTGCGCTTCATGGTTAAACAGGTTTGCGTTCAGGCTCGTGTCCTCGAACGCAGCCATGAAATCTTGGTCGGTCATGATGTCGTCCTTTCTGTCGGGGCTCAGGCTTATTCCGTCAGTCTATGGCTGTGGCTGGCATTCAGGTCACAGTCATAGACCTTCATAAGGGTGGCAATCTTGGCGCGTGTTTCTTCGGAAAACGGTGGCGTCTTGCCGTCAAAGGCATGCAATACGATGCCCTCGAGAAGATCCCCCAGCGACAGATCCAGATATTCCGCTGTGCCTTTCAGCACCTTGACCAGCCGCTTTTCCATGCGCACGCCAGTTTGCACACGCTCAATCTTGGTTGTCATTGCCATTTCCTCGCTCAATAATGTTATCTATGTACCATGGTAACAAACAAAAGACAATAGGGCCTACAAACTGGCCACTATAGATGTCAGGGAATTAGAAGGTCAGCCAGTCGCCACCCTGGCCTTTTTCAATAATCTCGGCGAGGCCTGCGATCTCCACCGCTGGACGGGTGATAAGCGACGTCACATCAAGGTCGTGTTCGCGCAAGGCGGCTTCGCACACCAGGAAGCGGGCATCAAGTGCCGCGAGGCCGTCCATCAGGATGCCGCTGTCGGCCACGCCCTTGTCTTCAAGCGCTGTGTCCATCGCCGGCCCCGACACACCAGCCTGCGTCTTCAGCTGCGCCCAACCACCTTCGGTCAGGAACGGCGTCGCTGATTTGGAGAAAAAGAAGGTTACAGGCCGTCCCATGGCGCTGGCGGTCGCGCCCATCATCAGCGCCATATGGATGCGCTCGGCGTCAGGGCTGATCACCATCAGTGTCATGGGTTTTCGTGTTGCCTGCGCCTTCGCCATCAGTTTTTCCCTCTCGCGCATGCCGGACAGTTCGGGTCTTGCGGCAGGTTGATCTTGCGCACGGCCATGTCGCGCGCATCCATCATCAGCATCTTGCCCGCCAGGCTGTCACCCACACCGGTGATTTCCTTCAACACCTCCAGCGCCTGCATGGTGCCCACCATACCCGCCACCGCGCCCAGAATGCCGAAGTCCGCGCAGGTGCGCGCTTCATTGGCGGGCGGTGTGTGCGGCAGGAAACAGCGGTAACACGGCAGGCCCTTGCCCGCGTGCGGCTTGAAAGTGGCGATCTGCCCCTCATAGGAAGACAGTGCGCCCGACACCAGCGTCTTCTCCAGCGCCACGCAGGTGTCGCTGATCAGATGCCGGGTTTTGAAATTGTCCGTGCCGTCAGCGACGATGTCATAGTCCGTGATGATGGTCGCCGCGTTGGCCATCGTCAGTCGTTCTGGGATAACATTCACCGTCACGTCCGGGTTAAGCGCCGCGATCTTTTCTGCCGCGCTTTCCACCTTGGGTTTGCCCACGTCAGGCGTGGTGTGGATCACCTGGCGTTGCAGGTTCGAAAGCTCAACAGCGTCGTCATCCACGATACCGATCGTGCCAACGCCCGCCGCCGCGAGATACAGGAGCACCGGCGCCCCAAGGCCGCCCGCACCCACCACAAGAACCTTGGCGTTCAGAAGTGCAATCTGCCCGGCGCCGCCGACATCCTGCAGAATGATATGGCGCGCATAGCGCTCCAGCTGGTCGTCTGTGAAATCCATAAAGGTCTACTCTAACACCGGCGCTTCGGGGGCATAATCCTGGTGGCAGGCGGCGCAGGCGCGCAGCATGTCACCGAAAATCTTGCGTTCGCCCACAATATCCTCGGCTTTGGCCGCCGCCTCAAGCGCGCGGGCCATGGCGTGAAATTCCTTGTCGCGTTCGACAAATTCCTCGCCCAGCACCAGCTCAAGCTCGCGCAGGTCCATGGTGGTGACTTCCTGCTGCATGATGAAGGCCTTGTCCATGTGGGACGCAAATTCCTGGACGCTGGCATGGTCTTCAGCGGCCAAGGCCTTCTCGATGCCTCGTCCAGCGACTGCCAGCTGAAGCATCTCATCCTTCAGGAACCCGCGCATATGGTCAGACAGTTCAAGCGCTGGCGCGTCCTCTGGCCCACTATTTGACAAGACGGCCCCGCCGGTAACTGCCAAGCCCGCCCCCAGGAAAATCAGTGCCGCAATTTTGCGTTTCATAGAGTGCCTCATTTCCGCTTCAACTTGATTGCCATCCTGCTATAGCACCAGATCGTGCCGCAACGATGGCAAAAATTGCTTTTTCCGCGCGCTGCGTCAGGGTGTCACAAGTTCTGCGACGCTCGCTGGCGCGTAGCGCTCATGACAGCTCACACACGCCGCCTTCAAGGATTGGAATATCGCTGTCTGGCGCTCAGCGTCGCCTGCTTGTGCGGCCTGGGAAAGCTCAAGTGCTGTGCCATGGAACGCCTTATCGGTCAGGACAAAATCTGCTCCCATCACAAATTTCAGCCGCCGGATATCGCCGGGTGTCAGCTTTTGCCTGAGGATGAAACTGTCGTGCATCTGTCTAGCGACAGAGGCCACCGTCGCCTCATCACCCGCTTTGAGGGCTGCGTCGATCGACTGTACGCCCGTATTCAGCAGGCGCATTTCTTCCTGCAGCAAGCTGCGCAGATTGTCAGGCAGGCGTTCGGACGCCGCCGGTTCCTGCTGGTTCGTCACAGTGTAGATGCCCACGCCGATCAGCGCAGCGAGCACAATCAGAATAATCACACCTGCTTTCATGAAGACCCCCTCTTGAGACCGGCCTAAAAATCGCCCGGCGCCACCTGGAAACACGGAATGCCTTCCGCACGCCACATGTCCACCACCTTGTTGCGGTCATCATACACCGCATCCGGGCGCGCGTCACATGCCATGAGCCAATTGCGCTTCAGGATATGATCCGGCGTGAAATCCCGCGCGTCACGCATGCGGGTGAGCAGGCGGGGGTCGATGCCGTGCTCCTCGAGCCAGTCGTGGGTGTGGGCCCGCACCTCATCAGACCGGCCGGACCATATCTCGACCCGGTGCCCTGCTTTCAGGTGCGCTTTCAAGGCGCCAATCACCTCATGCTTGGGGGTGTCAGAAACGCACGACCGGTAAAAGGACGGCCAGTCGGGCTTCGGCCCATTCACCAGATGGCGGCGGTGATCCACATCCGCCAGCGTGCCGTCCAGATCAAAGATGACGAACATCATATGACTCCGCATTTCCATTCATCACAAACATCGACCAAAGATCGCGCAATTCGCTACGAAGGTGGCATAGATGTTCAGAGGAAAGGCCACCAACACGCTACTGAAGGCTGCAGCCTGATGCTTCTGGCCAATGATGACAACTGACAAGGCTGGAGGTACCAGCATTAAGACTACAAAGCCCCAACCTGCTGCTGATTGACCTATCAACTTGACAACCATCATTGCCACAGCGGCTAAAACGAGATTCAGCCCAACCGCAGCACAGAACCATTTAAGGAACCGTGCCACCAGTTACTTCACGCCAGTGGAGCCAAAACCGCCAGCGCCGCGCGCGGTCTCATCCAGCTCTTCAACTTCGGCCCAGGTGCCCTGGGTGACGGGACTGATGATCATCTGGGCGATGCGCATGCCGCGCTCAACGGTGAAAGGCTCGTTCGAGAGATTCACCAAAATCACCTTCACTTCGCCGCGATAGTCGGCGTCGATGGTGCCGGGCGTGTTGAGGACCGTCACCCCGTTCTTGGCGGCGAGGCCGGAGCGCGGGCGCACCTGCGCTTCAAAACCCGCGGGCAGCGCCATGGCAAGGCCGGTCGGGATCATGGCGCGGTCCAGCGCGCCCAGGGTGATGCTTTCGCCCTCGCCAAGGGCTGCATACAGGTCCATCCCGGCGGATTGCTCTGTCTCATACTTTGGCAGGTTGAGGCCTGCGCCGTGCTCAAGCCGTTTGACCTCGATCACCACTTTATTGTCGCGCATCACGCTTTATCCCTTCAACACTTCTGCAATCTTGAGCGCGAGCTTGTCCGCCACCGCGCTTTTTTCCATTTTCGGCCAGCTCTCCGCGCCCGCGGCGCTGATCAGATGAATTTCGTTATAGTCGCCGCCCATGATGCCGGTCTGGGCCGACACGTCATTGGCCACGATCAAGTCGCAGCCCTTGCGCGCGCGTTTCTCTGTTGCGTGCTGAACCACATTCTCGGTTTCTGCCGCGAAGCCCACCACCAGCGCTGGGCGGCCCTTTTTCAGGCCGGAAAGCCCCTTCAGGATGTCCGGGTTTTCGCCAAACTCAAACGTGGGCGTGCCGTCCTTCGATTTCTTCAGCTTCTGGGCGCCGCCGTTCTTCACATGCCAGTCCGCGACCGCAGCCACACATACGGCGATGTCTGCGGGCAGCGCGGCGTCCACCGCGGCCTGCATCTCACGCGCAGTCTCCACATCCACTCGGGTCACGCCGGCCGGTGTTTCCTGCGCACAAGGTCCGGCCACCAGCGTCACATCAGCACCCAGACGCGAAAGCGCCGCCGCCACTTCAAAGCCCTGTCGGCCACTGGACCGGTTGGCAATATAGCGCACGGGATCGATGGGCTCATGGGTTGGCCCAGCGGTCACCACCGCGCGCTTGCCCGACAGCAGCAGGTTGTCGCCGCCGAAGAAGTCCTCGACCGCAGCCACCATATCCATGACTTCAGCAAGCCGCCCCGGCCCCACTTCGCCGCAGGCCAGCATGCCGTCGCCCGGCTGCACGATATGGACTCCGTCGCCCCGCAGGGTCTCAAGGTTCCGTTTTGTGGCTGGGTGGTCCCACATCTGGGCATTCATGGCGGGTGCAATCATCACAGGCTTGTCGGTCGCGAGTAAGATGGTCGACGCCAGGTCATTGGCGATGCCGTTGGCCATCTTGCTCATCAGGTCTGCGGTCGCAGGCGCGATCAAAATCAGATCTGCCTCGCGACTGAGGCGGATATGGCCCATCTCCGCTTCGTCCTTGAGGGAGAAGAGGTCCGTATAGCATTCGTCGCCGGTGAGGCTTGCGACACTGAGCGGCGTGATAAACTCCTGCCCGCCCGACGTCAGCACCCCGCGCACGGAGGCGCCGCGTTCCATCAGGCGGCGCGCCAGATCAAGCGCCTTATAGGCCGCGACCCCGCCGCCGATGATCAGAAGTATGCGTTTGCCCTTGAGCATGCAGGACCCTTTCAAAAAACCGGTCCCCGACATATAGGCGGGAACAGGGCGGGCCTCAAGGAGAGAGTGTAAAACCGGTGATCAGGGCAGGATCCCTGCATGGAGGTAACGCGACATAATTCCGCTATAGGTGCCGTCTGCTTTCATGCTGTCCAGCGCAGCCTGCAAATCATGGATCACCTGATTGTCGCTTTCTGGATGAAAGGCATAATAGAGGCTGTCTTCCAGCAGAACATGTACGATCTCGAACTTGGACGCCGCGAGCTTCTGCTTCCGGATTTCCCACCGGGCCATGGTCGCATCAGCGACCCAAAGATGAATTCTCCCGCGCGACAGCAACAGAGCCCCCCTGTTTTCATGCACGATCGATGTCATAGAGCCCGGCGAGACACCCTTTTCCTTAAGCCATTCATGGCCAACCGTGTCCTGGGAAACACCAATGTGGTACCGGTTCAGGTCTGATGGGTTGTCTATCGTAATATTATCTTCCCGGCGCGCCCATATAACGGTTTGTGTGGCCGCAATGGGCCCAACCCAAAGAAAATGCTTTTCCCGTTCCGGTGTCCTGACAGTCGAAAAAAGGACGGTGTTGGGGCGGGCCTGGGCCTGGGCATATCCCCGTGCCCAAGGCACAATAGCGATGTCGCGTCGCCTGTAGGGCATGTCTGCACGCGCAAACATTTCCACCAGAATGTCAACCGAGATGCCTCTGATCTCCGGGCCATCCCGAAAAGAATAGGGCGGCAATGCTTCCGCCAGAAACTGGAACTCTCGGTCAGAACTGAGAGCAGCTTTTGATGGCAACGCCAGAATGAAGAAACAAATGGCAAAAAGCCGTGCGAAAATCATGCAATCAACTATCCCTTACCCCTTCTGAGGAATGATAGACCGAAAGCGTTAAAGAATTTATAGGGCAGCCCAAAAGGGTGAGTTGCCCTACACTTAATTAGCTGTCGCCGGATGCTGCGCGATTGTCGAGCGCGAATTCCCCGCCACCGAAGCGCATGAGGATAAGGAACGCGCCCGCCATGGCCAGATTCTTCAGGAACATGGTCTGCTGCATCTGGTCAGCGAAATCGGCGTGGAACATCACCGCGGTGATGAGGCAGAAGCCCGCCAGCAGGAACGCCACAAGGCGCGTCTTGAAACCCACCAGAATGGCGATACCGGCAAGCAGCTCAAAGATAGCCGCAGGCCAGAACAGGAAGCCCGGCACACCAGCCGCTTCCATATATTCCACCATGCCAGCGCCGCCGCTGGCGACTTTGGCAAAACCGGCACCAATAAAAATGATAGACAGGAACAGGCGGCCCAAGGGGGCCGCGAACGGGTCAAACTTCGAAAGCAGGTTATCCATAAATCCCTCCCCTGTTATGGAAGGGACAGTGTCCGCCAATTTGAGGATTGGCGCAAGCGCCGCATGATCGCGGTTGATCCGGAAGAAAGTTCAGGCCTACTTCATACACCAAGCACCAAAACAACTTCTCGGTAGGAAGGCCGCTTCATGGCTAGTGAAACAAACAAAAACCATTGGATCAGGCTGGGAGCCGTTGTCTGCATGCTTTTAGCAGGCGGGCTTATACTCATTTCTCTAGGGTATATATTTGACCTGAGTGACGAGACCCAAACCTATCTGATTTTCGGGCTGCTCATAGTCGAGGCAAGCCTGTTCATCTGGTCGCTCACATTGTTCAGGTGCCCGTTCTGCAGCAAGAACCTGATCATCAGAACTATAGTCCTGTTCGAAAAAAATATACCCTACTCCAACATGTTTTGGGCACCTAAGGAGTGTCCGAAATGTGAGAAGAGCCTGCCCTGAAATTAGTATTTATAGCATCAAAATTTTGATAATGGCGGCGCCGGTTATGAGGCCGAGCGCGAAAGGCCACAGGCCGACTTTTGGCGCGGGCGCAGGCGCGGCTTCCCAGTCATCGTCCGCAACCGGTTCCTCGTTTTCCTCCGACAGCCACTTTTCAATGCGGTAAGGCAGGCGCTCAAGGAAACGCGGCAGGTTAGCCACCATGTCCGCGAGGCGTGCCTCGGGCGACAGGTTGGCCCGGATCCAGGCCTCGATCACGGGCTCTGAAATCTGCCACATATTGGCGGTTGGATAGAGATGCAGCGCCATGCCTTCAGCCATCACCATGGTGCGCTGCAGGAGAAGAAGCTGCGGCTGTGTCTGCATGGCGAAACGCTCGGTGGTGGCGAACAGCTGCGCCAGCAATTGCCCGGCGGAAATCTCTTCCACCGGCAGGTCCATGATTGGATCTGCAATGGCCCTCAGGGCCTGCGCGAACTCTTCAAGGCTCTGGTTCTTCGGCACATAGCCCGCGTCAAAATGCACCTGCGCCACGCGGATATAATCCCGCCGGATGAAACCATAGAGGATTTCCGCAAGGAACTGGCGCTCGCGCTTCGACAGACGCCCCATGATGCCGAAATCGATGGCGGCGATGGTGCCCGAGGGCTCGACGATCAGGTTGCCCTGATGGAGGTCCGCGTGGAAGAAGCCGTCCCGAAGCGCTTGCGTCAGGAACACCTGCACAACCTTCTGGCCCAGGGCCTCAAGGTCATGCCCCGCGGCTTCAAGCGCTGCACGGTCGGCAAGGCGGATGCCGTCCACCCACTCCAGCGTCATCACGCGCCGGGCCGTATGGTCCCACTCAATGCGCGGCAGGCGGTAGCCGCTTTCACCGCGCATGTTTTCTGCGAGCTCTGCCGCGGCTGCCGCCTCAAGCCTGAGGTCCATCTCGCGCAGGGACGTTTCCTTGACCTTGTCGACGATCTTCGAAAGGCGCAGGCGCCGGGCTTCCTTGACATTGCGTTCGGCAAGGGCGGCCAGCCAGTCAAACAGCTTCAGGTCACGGACAAAGCGCGATTCGATATCGGGCCTGAGGACCTTCACCGCCACCGGCACACCCTTTTCCGTGACAGCCTTATGGACCTGCGCGATGGATGCCGCCGCGACCGGCACTTCCTCGAACGCCTGAAAATGATCCTCAAGCACCCCGCCAAACTCGGCCTCAATGGTGGCGCGGGCCTTGGCGAACTTGAAAGGCGGCAGGCGGTCCTGCAATGTGGTCAGGCCCTCGGCGAGAGGTCGACCTACAAGGTCAGGCCGGGTTGCCAGTGTCTGGCCAAGCTTGATATAGGCCGGGCCCATACTGGCAAGCGCAAGCGCAAGCCGTTCGCCGTCAGACGCTGGCAGGCCAAATTTGTGCGGCACATAAAAGGTGAACAGACGCAGCAGACGCGGCGCCCACGCGGGCACAAGGTCAATGTTCGCCAGCGCCCGGATGGCCCCGAAGCGGCGAAGCCCCACGGCCAACATATAAAGCTGGAAAAGATATCCGATTGTGCGCACGCGCCTGCCCTTTGTTTGCCGCTTAAATCCGGGTGCCCTGGTGGATCGCCACGATGCCAGCCGACATGGTGCGATATTTCACGCGCGCAAAGCCTGCTTCCCTGATCATTCCTTCAAACTTCTGGGGCGTGGGGAACCGGCGAATGGATTCCACAAAATATTGGTAGCTGTCCCGGTCTTTGGTGATGAACTCACCCATCGTCGGGATGACATTGAAGCTGTATGTGTCGTAGGCCTCTTGCAGCACGGGCACGACCTCGGGACTAAACTCAAGGCAATAGAAGGTGCCGCCGGGCTTCAGCACGCGGTAGGCTTCCTCAAGCGCTTCATGGATGCGTGTGACATTCCGGATACCGAAGGAGATGGTGTAGGCATCGACCGACCGGCTGGCGAACGGCAGCTTCATGGCGTCACCGCAGACGAATTCCGCGCGGCCCGCGTATCCCGCCTTTTCAGCGCGTTCCTTGCCCACCGCCAGCATTTCGGCATTGATATCGCACACGGTTACGGTGCCGCCCCTGGACGCCTCAAGGAATCGGAAAGCGATATCGCCGGTGCCGCCCGCAAGGTCCAGAAGGTGCATGCCGGGCCGTGGATTGACGGTATTGATAAGCGAATCTTTCCACAGCCGGTGGATGCCCATGCTCATCACGTCATTCATGATGTCATAGCGCTTGGCCACGGAATTGAACACGCCCTTGACCATATCGGCCTTCTTGTCTTCCGCCACGGTCTGGAAGCCGAAATGGGTGGTGGCCTCGCTCTCGGTCGGCGCCTGGGTGTGTGTTTCGCTCATCTTATCGTCTTTGCTGCTTGACATTATGGTGGCTTGCCCTGTCATTTTGGCGGACCATAGCCCACGCGGCGGCCATGCGCCAGCCTCGTTTAGAGTATAAGGACAAACGCGACAATATGCCCTGCGATAGTAAAAGAGAGCTCCATTAGAAATTTAAAGGAGGCCCCGAATGACCGCATACGAACTGTTGGACATTCGAAACCAGACAAGTGACGCCTATATGTCGACCATGAAATTTTGGCTGACGGTAACTTTCGCTGTTTTCGGTGCAGTGAACTTCATCAGAGACGATATTTCGCTTTTGGGCGCTGGCCTTCTTGTCGTGTTCTATGGTGGCCTGTCCTTAGCTACGGGCTTTTATTGCACTCAGTTAAAGAACGAGATTCATGCGATCGAGGATGATCTGTGTGCTACCGCAGAAACAGCCGCTGCCGACCTTCACATTATGAATTCTGCAATCATCCGCAGTCGGGTTATGTCAATGGCCTTCCAGTGGGCCTGTGTCATTGGTGCGCCCATCGTATATGCCGGGTTTCTTTATCAGATTTTGCCTGTAGGAAAATAAATGCCCGAACTTCCCGAAGTTGAAACCGTCAGGCGCGGCCTTGTGCCGGTTCTGGAAGGCGCCGTCATCAAAAGTGCTGTGGCCAACAGGCCGGACCTCCGCCTGCCGATCCCGGTTGATTTCGCAGTGCGTCTTACGGGCAACCGGATCGAGCGGCTCACACGACGGTCCAAATATATCCTGATGGAATGCGCCGACGGCCTTGTGGTGATCCTGCACCTGGGGATGTCGGGTCGTGTGACCATCACCCAAGCAGGCGCGCCTGCACCCACGGTGGGCAAGCACGACCATGTGGTGATCGTCACCGACCGCGGCGACCATATTATATATAACGACACCCGACGCTTCGGCATCATCACCTTCACCAGCCTTGACGATATGGACGAACATCCGCTGTTGAAATCCATCGGGCCGGAACCGCTGGGGAACCAGTTCAACCTGGATGTGCTGAATGCCGGCCTCAAGGGTCGGAAAAGCAGCATCAAGGCCGCGCTTCTGGACCAGAAGCTGGTGGCAGGGCTGGGAAACATCTATGTGTGCGAGGCGCTTTGGCGCGCGGGCATCAGCCCCAAGCGCACCGCCGACAGTGTCGCGGGCAAGCGCGCCGAACGCCTGTTCCCAATCATCCGCGAGGTGCTGACGGCGGCGATTGAAGCAGGGGGATCAACCCTGAAGGACTATGCCCAGGTAGACGGCGAGCTTGGCTATTTCCAGCACAGCTTCCAGGCCTATGGCCGGGAAGGAGAAGAGTGTTCAAAGCCCGGATGTGGTGGTACGGTCGCCCGGATCGTGCAATCGAATCGTTCCACATTCTATTGCCCGAGTTGCCAGCGATGAAGGGAAACCGCCAGACCATGCGTTTATTGCTTCCGATTATGATCCTGTTTGTGGGCCTTGGCGCGCGTGCCGAAGAAAACTTCATCGACGGCTTCCCGGATGTGCCGTTTCTTTCGGTGATTCGCGCCCTTGAGGGCGAACCGGTGGTGTTTGACACGCCGGGCGGCACTGTTGCGGAAGCCACGTTCCTTTTGAACGACACCGCCGCCAAAGCCATGGATTCCTATAGGGAATCGCTGATGGCCCTTGGCTGGGCCTGCGACAGCCCAACCACCGCAATGCACTGTTGGCGCGAGGAGAATCGCCTTACCTTCAAAGGAACTGACGGCGAAGACGATACCCCCCGTCTGGTGCTGCGCCTGGAGCCACAAAGCTGACGCAAACCGGGGCGCCCCGGCCCACTGGCCACAAAGGGCTTTTCAAATGAAGCTCAGGGCATTAGGAGTCTCAGCCACAGATCAGAGCAATAGAAGGCTGAAAGATGACTTTCGAAACCATTCTGCTGGACAAGCAAGAAGGCGTGGGACTGATTACACTCAATCGTCCTGATGCCCTCAATGCACTGAACAGCAAACTGCTTGAGGAACTGGGTGAGGCACTGCTCGCGTTGGACGCGGACGCCGACATAGGCGCCATTGTTGTCACCGGCAGTGAAAAAGCGTTCGCGGCAGGCGCCGACATCAAAGAGATGTCCGGCCTCTCGTTCGCTGACGTTCTCAAGAAAGATATGTTCGCTGAGATCAACAGCGTGTTTGCCCGTGTGCGCAAACCTGTGATCGCAGCGGTAAGCGGTTATGCCCTTGGTGGCGGCTGTGAAATTGCCATGGCGTGCGATTTCATCATTGCCGCCGAAAGCGCCAAGTTCGGCCAACCTGAAATCAAGCTGGGCGTTATTCCGGGAATCGGTGGTTCCCAGCGCCTGACGCGTCTTGTCGGCAAATCCAAGGCCATGGACATGATGCTGACTGGCCGCATGATGGATTCGGCTGAAGCGGAGCGTTCCGGCCTCGTGAGCCGCGTGCTGCCAACCGAAGACATGCTGGACGGCGCCATGGAAGTGGCATCCAGCATTGCCGACCTGTCCGCGCCAAGCGTGGCACTGGCCAAGGAAGCCACCAACCGGGCGCTGGAGACAACGCTTGCGGAAGGGCTTCTGTTTGAACGCCGGGCCTTCCATTCGCTGTTTGCGACGGAAGACCAGAAAGAGGGCATGAGTGCCTTCATCGAGAAACGCCAGCCGCAGTTTAAAAACTGCTAAGGCGGAAATCAGCGAGAAAACTGGGCCTAGCCTATTGACTGGGGCCAATATCGGGTATATAGACCCGACCTCGAATTAACTGGTGGACGCAGCCATGAAGGCGGGCGGCCCCGATTGAACAAAGAAAGCAAGGACTGAAGCGCTGGACGGTTATTGAAGCGCGGTCCGAAAAAGGTAGAAGAAATGGCAAATTCTGCACAAGCCAAGAAACGCATTCGTCAGAACGAGCGTCGTCGCTTGATCAACAAATCCCGCGTAAGCCGTATCCGTACGTTCGTACGTAAGGTTGAAGAAGCAATTGCTTCCGGCGACAAGTCTGCTGCTGGTGAGGCCCTGAAGGCCGCTCAGCCAGAAATCATGCGCGGTGTGACGAAAGGCGTTATCCACAAGAAAACGGCTTCCCGCAAAGTTTCCCGTCTGTCCGCTCGCGTTAAAGCACTCGCGTAAGCAAGACGCCGCTGGCGCGAACCCGATTCGCTGCCTGCCGGGACAAGATACCGATCTAAGCCATGCCATTCCGGCGTGGCTTTTTTCATTTTTGCAGAGCCGGGCGGGAACAAAAAGGGCACACCATTCAGCCCATTTTTACCGAAATCAAGATATTGTATGCGGCTCTGATTCACGCCATAGGGCTGTGAAGAATCTTTGTGTCAAGCGATAGATTCAGTTGCTGGGGCTACCCCCCAGATGTATCTTCCAGTCTTACGCGGCGGGCCAGCCGGGCGACCAACCATCCCATTTTTGGGAACCGCCCGAATGTGGTTCAGGCCCTATAACCGGAGAGACCTGCCAGGGATCTCAACGGGGGCTGGGATCACGTCGTCGCATTTGAAAATAACAGATCGGGACCATGGACCTGACTGGCGCTTTGCTGGAGAGGCAGGAGCAGTTGTGTCAGCGACAGGTTTATTGTGAAAATTATCACTAAGAAGGTCCAGGCGTTGGGCATAGTGCCGAAGTTTGTAAGGGGTTAGGTCGCCCAATGGCTGAAAGGGAGAGTAATAAAATGGGGGCTTCAAGGGGGGCTGCATCCGCTATGGACGCAAACTTTGACGCGTCGCCATGGCCAAAGGTTTGCGACAAATTCAAGCATGAGTTCGGTCAACACGCCTACACCACCTGGCTAGGGCAGCTGGGCTATCAGGGTGTCGACAGCGGCACCGTTGAGCTGACGGCGCCGACCAAATTCGTCCGCGACTGGATCACACGTCACTATGCGCCGCGGCTGAAGGATTTCTTCCTCGCCGAGGACCCGCGCATCAAGGGTCTGTCAATCCGCCTGGCCGCACGCCAGGCCGCCGCGAACGCCAAACCTGTTGAGCGAGCGCCGGCAAGTCCCATTGAGGTGGACCCGTCCACTGGCGCCGACGAGAGCGCGGCTCTTGATCCGAAATACACTTTCGACAGCTTCGTTGTCGGCAAATCGAACGAGCTGGCGTACGCCGCCGCCAAACGCATTGCCGAAACCGATGAGGTTACCTTCAACCCGCTGTTTCTGCATGGCGGCGTAGGCCTGGGTAAAACCCACCTGATGCATGCCATCGCCTGGGAAATGAAGCGCCAGAAACCGACAAAGCGTGTGGCCTATATCTCAGCTGAGAAATTCATGTTCGAATTTATCGCTGCGCTCCGCTTCAAGGACACCCACGCCTTCAAGCAGAAATTCCGCGCCCTGGACCTTCTGATGGTGGACGACGTTCAGTTCATCGCCAACAAGGAAAGCACCCAGGAAGAATTTTTCCATACCTTCAACGCGCTCGTCGACAATCGCTGTCAGGTGGTGATCACCGCCGACCGGTCCCCGACCGACCTTGAAGGCATCCAGGAACGCATTATCAGCCGGCTGGGATGGGGCCTGGTGGCCGACATCCACCCGACCGACTATGAACTGCGCCTGGGCATCCTGCAGTCGAAGGCCGAGCAGGCAGAGAGTGTTATCGTGCCCGCCGAGGTTCTCGAATTCCTCGCCCGCCGCATCACATCGAACGTGCGCGAGCTTGAGGGTGCGCTCAACCGCGTGATGGCTTATGCCACCCTTGTGGGCCGCCCCATCACCATGGACATGACCCGCGACGTGCTGCAGGACCTGATCCGCGCCAATGACCGCAAGCTGACGATCGACGAGATCCAGCGTGCTGTGGCTGACTATTTCAATCTCCGCCTCGCTGAGATGCTGTCCGAGCGCCGCGCCCGCAACATTGCGCGCCCGCGCCAGGTGGCCATGTATCTGTCGAAACAGCTGACCAGCCGCAGCTTGCCGGAGATCGGCCGACGCTTCGGCGGGCGCGACCACACAACGGTGATGCACGCTGTAAGGAAGATCGAAGACCTGCGCCGCGACGACAGCCAGCTGGACGACGATATTTCGCGTCTGACCCGGCTTCTTGAAGGCTGATTCCGGGGCCTGTTTCAGGCGCTCAAATCAGGTCCGATTCTGGTGGCTGCGACTCGGCAGTTTTCCTTCGATTCCAAACCACAAAAAAAAGCGCCTTTTTGGCGCTTTTTCGTTTGGTTTAAGGGCGAAAATCGCTATTGTTCCCTTAGACACAAATCCTCATCCAGCAGGGTGTTGAAATCACCCGTCCCTGACCCGGATTTTAATCGCTAAATTCCGGCACGGGGGCACCGACTCGATTTCACCAGCCAGACCCGGATGAGAGGGGGCGCCCCAGCCGCAAGGTGGGGCTAATAATGTTAGGCAAGAAGAATATTTCCATGAAAGTCACCATCGAACGGAATTCACTTTTGAAAACGCTGGGGCACGTACAGTCGGTGGTAGAGCGCCGCAACACGATCCCTATCCTGTCGAACGTGATGGTCGAAGCTGAAGGCGACATGGTCTCAATGACAGCGACCGACCTGGATATCGCGATCATTGAGCGCGTATCCGCGAGCGTTCAGCAACCTGGCTCCACCACGATCCCGGCCCACACGCTGTTCGACATCGTGCGCAAGCTGCCGGACGGCAGTGAGGTTGAGCTGACACTGGAAGAAGGCGAGCGCCTGGTGGTCAAAGCCGGCCGGTCCCGCTTCACGCTGGCGTGCCTCGACAAGGAAGATTTCCCGGTCATGAACGACGGCGACATGCCGCATCGTTTCGATCTGGCGGCCGAAGAGCTGAAGCGCCTCATTGACAAGGCCCGCTTCGCCATCTCGACCGAAGAAACCCGCTATTACCTCAATGGTATTTACCTGCATGTTGCCAACAGTGAAGACGGCCAGCGCCTGCGTGCAGTCGCCACAGACGGTCACCGCCTGGCACAGGTTGAGCAGGACGTGCCAGAGGGCGCAGCCGGCATGCCGGGCATCATCATCCCGCGCAAGACGGTTGGTGAAGTAAGGAAGCTGATCGACGAATTCGAGGGCAACGTGAATGTGTCCCTGTCGGACACCAAGATCCGCTTCGCCTTTGATGGCGCCGTGATCACCTCGAAGCTGATCGATGGCACCTTCCCGGACTACAGCCGCGTGATCCCCGAAGGCAACGACAAGATGCTCGAGATGGATTGCCGCCTGTTCGCGGAAGCGACTGACCGGGTATCCACCATCAGCTCCGACAAGACGCGCTCGGTGAAGCTCTCCATCGCACCTGACCAGCTGACGCTGTCGGTCAACAGCCCGGACAGCGGCACAGCGACGGAAGAGCTGGCGGCCTCCTACGGTTCCGACGCGCTCGAGATCGGCTTCAACAGCCGCTACCTCTTGGACATCCTGGCACAGATCGAAGGCGATACCGTACAGGTGTTCCTGGCGGACCCATCGGCGCCAACGGTGCTCAAGGACATGATCGACGAAGGCGCGCTTTATGTCCTGATGCCGATGCGGGTCTAGACCTGGTTGGCAAGGCGGCTTGCGGTCGGATTGGTGCCGGGAAAGCTTGGGATTGGTTGAAGACATGATAGCCATTAGGGCACACTATAAATCGGCGGGGTTCAGCCATGGCTGAACCAGCCCAGGCAGCGGGCGCAGGCGGCATGAGCCCCGCGCCCCAAAGCCATGGTGTCTATGTCTCCTCCCTGACGCTGACGGACTTCCGGTCCTATAGCCGCACCAAGATCACGCCCACGGGGGACCATCCCCTGGTGGTGCTGGCGGGCCCCAACGGGGCCGGCAAAACAAATGTGCTGGAGGCCCTGAGCTATCTGGCGCCTGGTCGGGGCCTCAGGCGTGCGCCGCTTGAAGAGGTCGCCAGACAGGAAGCCACAGGCCCCTGGGCAGTGGCTGCGACCCTGATGCTGGACGGCGAGGATATCCGCGTCGGCACGGGGCTTGAAGGCACAAAGGGCGAAGGGGCGACCCGCCGCCTGGTGAAGATTGACGGGGAAGCGATCTCCAGCACCAACACGCTGGGCGACCGCTGGTCGGTCACCTGGCTGACGCCACAGATGGACCGCCTTTTCATTGAAGGCCCATCGGCGCGGCGCCGGTTTCTCGACCGTATGGTCCTGGGGCTGTACCCGGACCACAGCCGTCAGGTCGGCGCCTATGAGCGGGTGATGCGCGAGCGCAACCGCCTGCTGGGTGAGAAGGGCATGGGCGCAGACATGGCCTGGATCTCGGCGCTGGAGACCAGAATGGCCGAACACGCAGTTGCGGTGGCCATTGCAAGGCTGGATTTCGCCGGGCAGCTGGCAGGCCAGCTGGAGGCGGCAGACGAAAGCCCCTTCCCCAAGGCGCTTCTCGCCATCGATGGATGGCTGGAGGAGCAGATCGCTGACGGGATGGCTGCGGTAGAGGCAGAGAGCGCCTACCGCGACAAATTGGTGAGCCTGAGGGCACGCGACGCCAGAAGCGGCCGCGCGTCGGAAGGGGTACACAAGACGGACCTGATCGTCACCCATGCGCCCAAAGGCATGCGCGGCGAACTGTGTTCCACTGGCGAGCAGAAGGCGCTTTTGATTGCGCTCGTGCTGGCCAACGCAAGACTGCAGGCGGCCCAGAAGGGCCAGGCGCCGTTGATGCTGCTCGATGAAGTGGCTGCGCACCTGGACGAGGACCGCCGAGAAGCGCTTTTTAGTGCGCTTTCAAGCCTTGGCAGCCAATGCTGGCTGACAGGCACCGACCGGGAGCTCTTCATCGGGCTTGAAGGCCGGGCAGAATTTTTCGATGTGCGGGACGGTAAGATCCAGCCGCTGCACACACAAGGATAACCGGATCTGAGGGTATGAGTGAAGACATGACCGATACACCAGAAGCAATGGCTGAAAACGCTGCAGCAGCTGAATATGGCGCGGATTCCATTAAGGTCCTGAAGGGCTTGGATGCCGTGCGGAAGCGCCCGGGCATGTATATCGGCGACACCGAGGACGGCTCCGGCCTCCACCACATGGTGTTCGAGGTTTCCGATAACGCCATCGATGAGGCGCTCGCGGGCCACTGTGACCTGGTGACCATGACGCTCAACCCGGACGGCAGCTGCACCGTCACCGACAACGGCCGCGGCATCCCCACTGACATCCACGAGGAAGAAGGTGTGTCGGCCGCCCAGGTGATCATGACCCAGCTGCACGCGGGCGGAAAGTTCGACCAGAACAGCTACAAGGTATCGGGCGGCCTGCACGGTGTGGGCGTGTCTGTTGTGAACGCGCTGTCCGACTGGCTTGAGCTTCGCATCTGGCGCAACGGCAAGGAACATTCCATGCGCTTTGAAAAAGGCGAGCCGATCGACGACCTGGTGGTAGTGGGCGATGCCGGCGGCAAGAAAGGCACCAGCGTGACCTTCATGCCGTCGCTGGACACCTTCAAATTCATCGAGTTCGATTTCGAGCGCCTTGAGCACCGCTACCGCGAGCTGGCGTTCCTGAACTCGGGCGTGCATATCCTCATTCGCGACAACCGCCATGCGGACGTCAAGGAAGTGGATCTGTTCTATGAAGGCGGCATCACTGCGTTCGTAAAGTATCTGGACCGCAACAAATCCAGCCAGATTGGCGAGCCCATCACCATCATGGGCGAGAAGGACGGCATCACGGCGGAGATTTCGCTGCAGTGGAACGACAGCTATCATGAAAATGTGCTGTGCTTCACCAACAACATCCCGCAGCGCGATGGCGGCACCCACCTGGCGGCCTTCCGTGCGTCGCTGACCCGCACGATCAACAACTATGTCAACGACAGCGGCCTGGCCAAGAAAGCCAAGGTCTCCCTCGCGGGCGACGACAGCCGCGAAGGCCTGACGGCCGTGGTGTCGGTAAAAGTTCCGGACCCGAAATTTTCCAGCCAAACCAAGGATAAACTGGTGTCATCCGAGGTTCGCCCTGCCGTTGAGGGCCTGGTGAACGACAAGCTGACCGAATGGTTCGGCGAGCACCCCAATGAAGCCCGCGCCGTTGTCCAGAAGATCATCGACGCCGCCACCGCGCGCGAAGCGGCACGGAAGGCGCGCGAGCTGACACGCCGCAAGGGCGCGCTCGATATCGCCAGTCTGCCCGGCAAGCTGGCCGACTGTCAGGAACGCGACCCGGCCCTTTCCGAACTCTTCATCGTGGAGGGCGATTCGGCAGGTGGTTCGGCGAAGCAGGGACGGAATCGGAAGAATCAGGCGATTCTCCCCTTGCGTGGTAAAATCCTCAATGTGGAGCGCGCGCGGTTTGACCGCATGCTGGCGTCGAACGAGATCGGCACGCTGATCACCGCGCTTGGCACCGGTATCGGCCGCGAGGACTTCAACGCCGACAAGCTTCGGTACCATAAAATCATCATCATGACCGATGCCGACGTCGACGGCGCCCACATCCGGACACTGCTCCTGACCTTCTTCTACCGTCAGATGCCGGAAGTGGTGGAACGCGGGCACCTCTATATCGCGCAGCCACCGCTCTATAAAGTTGGCCGCGGCAGGTCAGAGGTCTATCTGAAGGATGACCGGGCGCTGGATGACTATCTGATCGGCCAAGGCAAATCCGATGTGATGATCATTGATTCCAATGGCACCCAGCATGCTGGTGGCGAGATCGAGCATCTGGCCAATGAGGCACGCGCCATCAAGACCATCATGTCCAACGTGCCGCAGCGCTATAACGCGACGCTGATTGAAACCATGGGCCTTCTGGGTGGTTTTGATGAGAAACTGCTGGAAGACCAGCCCGCGCGGCAAGCCATGGCCGACCGGATCGCTGAGCGCCTGAATGTGCTGGCGACCACCGAAGAGGAAAACGGCTGGTCCGGCACCGCAGCAGACGACGGTGGCTACAGCTTCGCCCACGAGGTGCGCGGCGTGATCGACACGCACAAGATCGACGCCCACTTTATCGAAAGCCAGGAAGCGCGCAGCCTTCACAAGCGCATGGGCGAGGTGCGGGACCTGTTCCAGCAGCCGATCACAGTCACGCGCAAGGAAGAAAGCCAGAGCGTGGGCACGCCGCTTGAGATGCTGGCCATGATCATCGCCTATGGCCGTAAGGGCCTGTCGATCCAGCGCTATAAGGGCCTGGGGGAGATGAACCCAGAACAGCTGTGGGAAACCACGCTCGACCCGGACGTGCGCTCGCTATTGCAGGTGAAGGTCAGCCAAGCCGACACAGCAGACGAGATCTTCTCCAAGCTGATGGGCGACGTGGTCGAGGAACGCCGCAACTTCATCCAGGACAATGCCCTCTCCGTCGCAAACCTGGATATCTAGCGCGCTTGTCGGCTGACACATAAAGTGAGACAATTGACGCATAAAGTGAGACTGAGTGACACATAAAGTGAGACAAGGTTTCGCAGAAAAAAGGCAGTTAGCGAGGAGCTAGCTGCCTTTTGTGTTTCTGGAGGTGCTTACCCGAACATGATTTCTGGAGAAATTCCCAACCAGGCATTAGAAAACTCCCGACACCTTCCCGCAGGTCAGAATTCCACCAGATCCGGGATGCCTTGCCTCATTATTTCTTTGACAGTATGCGCCTGGCGGTCTGGCTGGGCAGCAAGCTCCGGCTTTTGATGAATGCGGAACTTCTCTGGGTCGTCAGTGTCGATCTCTGCAATTCCAACTGAGTGAAGCCCTAAGTGTCGGCTGACACATAAAGTGAGACAATTGACGCATAAAGTGAGACTGAGCGACACATAAAGCGGACATAAAGCATCACGGCAAGGCGAATGACATCGGGTGAGTATTTGAAATAGCGGAACGGATTTTTCATGCCGCGCTAGCTATCGTGGCCAGAATTTCAGCGCAAGTTGTTTTATTCTGACACCGCCTGCCAGCGTGGTGGCTTGTTTAGCTCGACGAAGCTTCCTGCCTTTCCCTCGCCTAATGCGGTACGGCAGAAGTGCCAAGCCAGTGACACAGAACAGTGAGGCGACCGCACTGCAAATAACGACCAGGCGATTATTCATTTGCCGATCCGTGTAGTCCATCATGTGCAGGCGCTTAAAAAATTCGTAGATTTGAGTACGCGCCGTTGCATAAAATAGGATCTCGCCAGTTTCTGCATTGGCGTAGAGCGTGGGCGTTGACTCGCTGCTGCTCCATACTTCCCAAACAGGTAATGGACCAGGATACCCAAAAGGGCGATCATTCCTGAATCGGACAGCTGTAATGGTTGCATCATCTGCTAGATAATCTGCAGCCACGGTCCGCACATATGGTTCTGAAACTGGACCGAGCTGCGCACCTGTGGAAGCATCATACCTTTCCCTATGGCCATCGCTAAAAACAGCGCTCAAAATGGTCCTTTTCCCGAGCTGACGAAGCTGCAGGAATATCGGCCGGTACTGAGAAACAACCTCACTTAAGACAGCAGGAGACACAGCGCTGACAGGGTGAGTTCTGTGTAAAACAGGCGCCCCTTCAACAACGCTACGAGGCGTAATTGCGATCACTAGCCCGCTGACGCTCCAGATAAGCACCTGCAAACCAATGAGCACACCAAGCCATTTGTGGGTGCGGCTAAGCCATTTATGGAAATTTTTTTTGTTCATTTTACAGGGTAGGTGGACCTCAGAGAGGCCCACCTTATTCCGTTCTTAAATTAGGAGTAGATGAACGGGAATTCCTACTGCTGAGCAGTTGTATCGTGCGCGCAGCTTACCTGCCGGTTCCAATCTGCAAAGATTCCATCCGGATTATGACGCCAATGCCAAACATGGACTTCATAAAAGGGATCAACCGGGTGCGTTCCAACCGCGGTTTTCCGCTTCATTTCCTGCCCCATGAAAGTCGGCGTTTCTGCCCCATTCCATTTGTTCTCGAAAACAACATATTCGAGGGCTACCAGCTGCATGCTACCATCAGGCTGTGGCTCATACATCAGGACTTCCGGTTTGGAGATATCAAGCTCGCCGTCGCTGGCAAAGTCACCGTTGATGAAATGCACCCCCATGGTCCCTTTAGAAGGGGCCTTGGGATTCACTGTGCACTCAAACAGCTGTGTATATCCTTCAGCTTTAGCAACATTGATGTCGGCAAAGCGAGCTGAGGCCTGACGGGACGCGGTTACTTCAGCGTCCGTCGCCTGTGCAATAGGGCCGGTCATCAGCGCTAGAGCAAGTGCATTGATTAGCTTTTTCATAGTCTTCTTCTTTTTTAGGCACAGCAGTACTGTTCCCTGTAAAATCGCCGTGAAGTTGGCGGCTTTCCTACAAGGTTGGGCGCTGGAAGCGCCGAACAAACAGTATTGCGTGCAGTTTACTTAGCTGTTGGCTTTCGCGGCCACGAGCGGACAGTGCTTCTCGGTAGACGGATCAAACACATCTACCACTTCCGTGATTTGGTTGGCCGGAAAACCGGAGATTTCAGCATGCTGACGGATCAGGTCTTCGCTCTCTGCCAGATAGATACAAAAGGTTTTGTCTGCAGTGCGATAAGAGTGTTGCCACTGAATGCCCTTCAGCTTTGCCAAGGCCTCGTTAGAGGTTCGCGATGCACCACCCAGTTCACTTTGCGGGAAAGATCCCACGCCTTTGATGTCACGTTCAATTACGAATTTCTTCAACATTTTTCTTCCTTTTTATGCTGTGCGGGCTCCTCGTACGACCCGATGGCCTGAAAGATGTCATCACTTGGCATTGATTCCCAGATGGCAAATCTGGCATTGTTAATGTACACTTCTGCCAATCTTGTGTATTTTTGCCATGAAATGGAGAAAAGTACATGTCTGAACAGTTGGTTTTTGTAGGCTTCAATGGCGGAAGTTGTTCCACGCTTACTTTACCGTTTGAGGTCTTTTCCTACGCCGCAAGCCGGGCCGCTATGGCCCAAAAAAATGTCCCCCAAATGGACCTTGCCATTATCACGCCAGATGATGGACCAATGGTTAAGACTGGCGTCTTCAGTGCTCAACCAACCCACAAAGTTGCTTCGATTGATTCCCCCCGAATGGTCTTCCTCACCGGGATGGATATCGATGTAGATACGTCACTCGAAGCACATGCGTGCATCGGGTCGCACCTCACCAGGTGGTACAAAGCAGGCGCAATGGTCGCCGCAGTGTGCCCAGCGCAGGGGCTTGTTGCACAATCAGGTCTTCTGGAAGGCAAGACCTCAGCCATCCATTGGAGCCTCTACGACCACTATAGCAAAAAATGGCCGGAAGTGAATTGGCGAGCAGATGATATGGTGGTGGAGCAGGAGAATATCTTCACCTGCTGCGGCGGCACGGCTTCTCTTGATTTGTCACTTTATCTTGTGAACCGAATTTTTGGCGAAAATATTATGTTGGAGTGCGCACGATGGTTCGTCACCGAAACGCCAAGAATGCGCAACGAAATCCCTCCACCAATTTTTGCAATGCCCGAAACAACAGACCAGGCAATGAAGGACGTACAGGGGTGGCTTCATACCAATTTCACAGATACAGTTGTCTTTGATGAAGTTGCCAAGCGATTTGGTATGTCTGAACGCACTTTTTACCGCCGGTTCCAGAGCACTTTCGGAGAAACCCCAAAAACCTACCTCCAGAAACTAAGGCTTGCAGCAGCCAGACGCCTTCTGGAAGCTGGCACAACACAGATTGAGGCTATCGGTAGACAAGTAGGATATGAAGATCCGATCTTCTTCCGCACCATTTTTAAGCGCTACACCGGCATGACACCAAGTCAGTATAGAGAACGCTTTCGTTTCAGGTCACTGGGGCAAGTTTAGGGTTAAATCATGCAATTCATGGGCATTGTCAGAGTAACTTTGCAGCACAGACGAGGCCCTTTCAGGCAGATCGCTAGAGGGCAAATTGCCTCCATGAGGTCAGGGCTTCAGCACGAAAATCTCTGAAGTTCTGTCGTGATGTGAGATGCCTTTGTGCGTTGAAGTGATTATAAATTTGGCCGTGAATGGCGGTGAACTTCTGTAGCGTGGCAGGGTCCTTGAAACCTTGCATGCTTCGTTCTTTTCGTCTGAACGGCTGATGACTGTTTTCGGCTCTGTTGTTCCGCCAACGGCCGACCTCCTGACGATCTTCACAGCCCACGGCTTTCAAGGCTGCCGAGTATGATCGTAGGCGATCCGTCACAATCTTCTTGGGTTTACCAAAACGCTTCATCAACCGCTTCAAAAGCTTTAAGGCGGCCTTCTTGTCTCGTTTTTGGGTGACAATTGCGTCTAATACTTCCCCCTCATGATCAACTGCGCGCCAAAGATACCGCCGCTCGCCGTCCACCTTCACAAATACCTCATCCAGATGCCAACGCCAGTTGGAATGGTTTGGTGACTGCAGGCGCTTTTTCCTGACGGCAGAAGCAAACAGAGGCCCAAATCGGTTCCACCAATAGCGGATAGTTTCATGGCTAACATCAATGCCGCGTTCATGAAGCAAATCTTCGACTTGCCTGAGCGACAGGGGAAAACGGACGTAAAGCATGACTGCGAGGCGAATGACGTCGGGCGAGTATTTGAAATAGCGGAAAGGATTTTTCATGCCGCGCTGCCTATCGTGGCCAGAATTTCTGTTCAAGCAGTTTTAATCTGACAACACCCTGCAGAGACCTTGCCGCGCAACATGTCCAGACGGGCCACCTGAAAGTCTTCCATCTTCAGGGACAAGCTGCCGGGAAAGGACAGGCGGGAGGATAGCTCAAAGGCTCCCTGCGCTGATAATCGGCCATTCTCAAAGTCTGAAGCGCGCAGAGATGCGAGCTTCACCTGGTCTCCCGAACCAATGATGGACAGTTCATCAATCGAGGCCACCAACCCCATGGGCAGATACTCATAGCGCCCGCCAGAAAGCTCAAGGCCACCCGAAAATACGGGTTCATTCAGCGTTCCTTCAACCTTGAGCTCACCGGTCGCTTCACCGTCCAGAAGGTGATCGCCCCGTCCCGACAGTCGCCAAAGCGGCTCCACTTCGCCTGTCCAGGTCACCACTGCAGTCAATGGTGCGTTTTCGCGCAATTCGAAGGACCGCGCGTCGGCATCGAACCGGTATGGGAGCATCCCCGTAATGCTGCCTATGGCCCCATTGGGGTCAGAAAATTCACCCTTCATTTCCAGAATGGAGGCTTTGGTCTGCACCAACACATGGGCGGCGTAGCGCGTGCTCTCCTGCAGCGTTACAAACCCCTCGGGCAAGAAAAGCATATCCCGAAGGTCGAGTGACGCCTTCAGGCTTTCCGTGCGACCGCGCTGCCAGCCCGCCTTCAATTGCCCGGATGCTGTTCCTTCCTGCAACAGGCCTGGCCGGATCAGGTTCACCAGCCCCAGATCCAGGTTTTCCAGCGTTGCATCGGTGATCAAACTGTTGGCCGACAGCTGCACAGTCAGCGAGACAGTGCCTTCGTTTACCGAAATGCTGGGCGCAGCCAAATTGGTCGCCTTGCCAAACTCGAGTGTCGCGGGTTCCTGTATGCCGATCTGGTAGCCGCCATACTCGGCGCTTCCGATCAGTTCCATCCTGCCCGGAGCACTTGAGATATCGAAGGCGAGAGAGAAAGGATGAACCGCCCAGCCAACCCCTTCCAGGTGGAAACGGTCCAAACTCTCGTTGTCAGCGGTAACAGACAAGGAATTCACCTGATACTGAGCGCTCCGTACATCTGTAACCTCGGCATTCAGAAGTGGCTTGGCTGTCGTGCCGGCAAGCGGTACCCGCATATACGCGTCCACGGCGCCAGCCTCAAATGGCAGCCTGCCGCCTACTGCCACAAGGATGTCGCGTCCATTCACCCGGATATCGGCGTCAGCCGCGCCAGATGTCGCCCGGTATTGAGCAACCAGAGACGCCTGACCCGCAACACGCAGGCCGTCATACTCACCGGGCACCGCCCTGGCCTCAAGGCTGGCCTGAACATCTCCGGCCTGCGTACGGCTCAGCGACACAGCACCTGTGAGGCCCGGATGTTTCAGTATTGCGTCAAGGTCTACCTGCCCTTCAGGCGCTACCGACACGTCGATATCTGCCGAAGCGATACCCATCTTGCTCCGCCCGGCCAAACCGCCATTTCCCAGCCATCCTTCATCGTCTTTAGCACTTTTGGTGAGCGCCATTTCAAGACCAACATTGCTCAGCGCGACGCCATATCCTGCGAGTTCATCAAGCCCCGTGCGGAAAGAAATGCGTGGCATGCCGGGACTGCCCTGAACGGTGCCCCTGACGGTGACGGTGCCGTCCATTGCAACCGCCGATGTGAGCTGCCTGGGCAGCGCGCTTATGACGGCATCATAGGACATATCCAGGGCCGCCGATGAAACCTGGCCTTCAGTGTGCGCGACAATTCCTGGGCCTTTGAGGACGGCCTGGGAAATTTCAGTGGTGCCGTTGGCAGACACACCGGCCTGAAGGCTGATCGTTGGCGCTGTGCCGAAAAGTCTGTCCGTGTAGGTGTCCGTGAAGCCAATTTCCGCGCCCTTTGCCTCGCCCTCAAGGTCGTAAAGGCCATTTGCCCGCCGAACCAGCGAAGCCCGTGCATCAAGGCGCCCACCGTCGGGATTGATCGGCGCCCAAGTCGCCAACGTTGCAGACGCTGCACTGAGTGTCACACTTGCTGTTTCCACGCCGCTGGCATCACCCCCGGCATTTGCGCTGAGACGATTTTCAGACTTTGTTGTCAGGGCTGGAATATCCACTGCCCATCGACTGGACTGGCTATCAAAGGCCCAGTCTGCGGCCCCGCTCGCGATTTCTTCTTCAAGATTCCGCCAGCCCAATTGCCCGGTCAAGGCGGTCACTCGGCCGCGCCAGTTGCCCCCTACTCCCTGAACGGACCCCTTGGCCCTCAGGTTTTCGGCCTTCATGTCGTCAAAGGCGGCCGAACCAACTTCCAAGCCATAAGACGCTTCAAAGGCTCCCTTGGTATATTGAAGCGAGCCTTCTGCGGTGAGGTTGCTCGCCCGGTCACTTCCGGCCTCAACCTGAGCTATGCGTCCATCGAAGCGGCCTCCCAAAATGGCAAGTCCGTCTGTCGTCTCGAGCCGGCCGTCCAGTGCCGCGGCCAAGTCTGTCGCCTGTACCTTTAGCTGAAATGGCCAGGACTGGCCTGCCAAAGGCGTCATGGTCAAACTGGCCTCAACGTCGCCGCCAAGAAGCGATCCAGCAACGCCGTCCAGCAGCAGGTTTCGGTCTTGCCGCAGCCGCGCTGTCCATACCCCGTTTTCGCCACGACCATCTGCCTGCAGCTGCACCTGATCTGACGCCGTCAAGTTCAGGTTTGCGGCCCACTCGTCAAACGTGCCCTCCCCCTTAAGTGAAGCCTCCGTCGCCCCGGCATAGTGCAGCGGAATAAGGGCCGGGATCAAACCGTTCGCGCCCGCCGATAGGGACGCCTCAAAAGAAAATGGGCCGTCGCGCCCGGTCCACTGGCCAGCCAACTGCAAGTAATCAGACCCCGCACTGGTACGGACCTCCAGTTCACCTTGCAATAGGGCGCTGCTCAGCCGCAGCTCCTTGACCCGGATGTCATATTGCTGCCCATCAAATGCAAGATCGCCCTCAAAACTGGCAAGTGCCAGGGCAACCGGCAAGTCAGGCAAGCTGGCGTCACCTTGTTTCTCGTTTGCTGCAGGCAGGCGCATGAGACTACCGCCCTGCACACGGGCATTGTCTATGGTGAGACGTCCCCCGAGCAAGTCGGCAGGCTTCCATTTGACATCAACTTGCCGCAGCCGCAGCCACGGGCCTTGCCGGTCTGCAACGGCAATATCATGGACCCCGATTTCAGAGAAAACATCACCCGAAAGGCGCCCTATGGACACCGACCGGTCAGGGGTTGACAGCGACGCTTCGGCTTTTTCCTTCAGCCACGCTTTTCCGGCGTTGCCACTCATCCAGAAGCCAAAGGTGGTCGCAGCCAACACCAAAAGCACGGCAAGAACAGCAAGCCACCGGCCCAGCCGCAGCAGGCGGCGCGTCCACTTGCGCCTTTGCACGACGCCATCAATGTTTTTTGACTGGTTCAAAAGCTTTGTCCGATGCTGATATAGACGGCGACAGAGCTTTCACCGGGGCGCCGATCAAGCGGAGTGGCAAGGTCTACCCTGATGGGCGCAACAGCCGTGTGGTACCTGAGGCCCAGTCCTGCGCCCCACCGCCACCCATTGAACGCGGGCGTATTGTCATCATACACCATACCGCCATCCAGAAAGGGAACCACACTGATGGTCTCGCTCAGGCGCACGCGCGCCTCCAGCCCCACCTCAGCAACCGAGAGCCCACCAACAGGTGCGCCCTCGCTATCCAGCTGGCCGAGGGCCTGATAGCCGAAGCCCCTTACCGATCCGCCGCCACCCGCATAGAAGCGCTCTGTGTCGGGTACACGGTCGAGAGACGCGCCCCAGATACTGCCCAGCCGCACCCTGGCCGCCCATGTCACTTGGTCAAAGGCGGGCAAGTGCCAGTAGGCAGCGGCCCGAAGCTCCGTTGCCAGGAAATAGGTATCCTCTGCGCGCGAAGACAGGGTTGGCTGTGCGGTCAAAGTCGCTCGAAAGCCTCGGGTCGGGTCCAGGATGGAATTCGACCCGTCGAACTTCAGGCCGACCGGCACGGAAAAAATGCTCTCGGTCACCTTGCCCAGCGGCTTGTCAAGCCTTGCCAGTTCGACCTCGGCGCCAACCGATCCGCTGATAGATCGCCCAAGCCTGCGTTCAAGCCCCGCATACACATCGATTGTATCTGCACTATAGGCTGGCTTGTTTTCATGCCCAATCGTGCCGCGAAGCAGCATCGACTGCTCATATCGCCGCCAGTTGGGTTTGCGAAAGGTCCCGCCAAGCTGCTGTTCGGCCTCGCCCGCCAGCAGGGAAAGTTTGAGGCTTTCACCCGCGCCCCAAAAATTGCGGTGTGTCCAACTGGCCTCTGCCTCAAAGCCTTCCCCGGCGGCGTAGCCTCCCGCCAGTTCAATCCGTCTGTGCAAAGCTTCCTCGACCTGCACCAGCGGCCGCACTTCGGCATCATCACCTTTTTGCGGCACCAATATGTGAACCGCGCGAAACAGTCCCGTGGCCAACAGCCTGTTTCTATAGTCTTCAAGCAACGACTCTTTGAATAGCTGCCCGTTCTTCCATGGGACAAGTTTTTCAAGGTAGGATTCCCGCACCTCCTGCAGACCGCTAAACGACGGCAAGGCAAGCTGACGCTGTTCGCCGGCGACCATATTGAAGGTAACGGAAACCATTCGCGTGGCGTGATCCACCACAACGTCGCGCTCCAGAAGCCTTGCATACGGATAACCGCTGTTGCTCAGCTCAGCCAGCAAGTGCTTTTCCGCCTCGACAACCTTGCTGGCTCGGGCAGGCTCGCCAGAACCAATCCGCTGCTCGATGGAAGTAACGCCAAGCGCGGACATGTCGGACCGCTCACCGTCATCATTCCAGTTAACAACCTGCACGTCGCCAAATTCATATTGATACCCGGGGTCCACAGATATGGAAACCAGCAGCGTGTCACCTTGCAAGGCCGAACTGTGCACAACCCTGGCGCCATAGAATCCTTCAGAGCGCAACACACGCTGGAAACGGTCAATGTCAGATCGCAGCGTGCCGTCCAACCGTCTGGATGAGCGAAAACAGTCTCCCGCTTTTTCGGCAAGTCGGGACACGCCTCGGAGCAATGCTTCGATCGGCTTGTATTTTTTCTCGCCTGTCACTTCCAGCTGCAACCGCAGGGTTGCGCCGTCACTGCAAGCTGCCTGCGCAGGCAGTCCCCAGAAGATTACGCCGATGATAAGTGTCAGTTGCTTGAGCGGTGCCACAATTTTCCAGTGTGTTGACGGATTTTCGGTCAGCATTATTAGTTGGAATATAGAAAACATAATGGCGACGGGCTGTCACGGGATTCAGCAAACCACTTGCTGAATGGCAGTATCATAGCGGCAGCTTTTGGCGAATTAGGGACGTATGACCGGGAAAACTTAAGGTCTGCTCTCGGGTAAAAAAGCGGCCCTGTCGGATAATCTCACTTTATGTGTCGCAAATGACGGATTATCTCAGTTTATGCGTCACTCAGTCTCACTTTATGTGTCATTCGGATTCTGAAAAAGGCAGAAATCCGCAGAAGCCAGTCTCATTAATTGTACCAAATCTGACCCAAAGCGGACATTCCACACATGTCAAGGCTCAGGTTTCCAGATTGTCATGAACCAGGCTGACAACCTTGCCGTCTTTCCAGCGTTTCTGATAGATCATACCGAACGAGTAGCCTATACGAGGTACGAATGGCCGCATTGTCATGCCTTCCCTGATACTGTCGGATACAGTGATCGAATTCAGCACGCTTATTCCAACACCGCTTTCAACCAAGGCGCATATGCTGGCGATGTTGGCCTCGGTCTTGCCCGCCAGCTTAACCTGCCTTTCTTCAACAAGCTTCAATACCTGATCGGCAGCGATATTGGGTTGATTGGCAAAAATCATATGTTGGCCACTTAGGTCTTCAACCCTGACATGGTCTTGCGACGCCAACGGATGATCTTTCGGCATGACACAAACGGCGTCGATGTGTACCACCTCATCTGTTTGCAGTTGTTCGCTGGAAACCGGCAGGGTCACAAACCCCACATCAAATTGTCCGGCCTCAACGGCGCGCACCACCTCCTGCGTTGACATTATGTCGAAATAAACATTGAGCTTGGGGTTTTCACGCAGCATCGCCGCAATCAACCTTGGGACAAAACCAAAACCCAATCCAGGGATAGAAGCGACCCGTATACGCGATACACCAAATTCCCTGAGCGCCAATATACTATGCTTCAGTTCGTCAAGGTTGAACATCAGCCCCAGGATAGCTTGGTAGAGCTCGTCAGCTTCAGGCTTTGCAACAAGCCGATTCTTGTCACGAATGAAAAGGGAAAGGCCCAGATTTTCTTCAAGCATCGCAAGCGAACGGCTTACGCCGGACTGGGTAATGCCAAGAACCTTCGCCGCCTTGGTGGCCGAGCCAGCCTCATACAATGTCTTGAAAATGGTCAGGGATTTCAGCGAACTGAGGTTCAGATCAGCCATAACTAAATCTCATAATTTGATAAATTCCGATCATATATTGTTATAAACCGTGCCTCAAGTGTATATTTGATCCTGAAGGGAATTGTGCCGCCAGCCACTGATGCTGGCAGCGCGGCAATTCATGGTGCGCCAGGGAGGCAAGATGACTGACTTTGAAAAGAAGAAAGGCGTAGGTATCACAGGCGCTATCAGCGTCATGCTTTTCCTGTTGATCGCAATTTCCACGCAGGTCTTCATTCTGGGCAATACCGGCTCAACCCAGATCACACTGATCATCGTCACAGCCTTTGCCTCAATCGTGGCGATGCTGAACGGTTACAAATGGCATGATGTGCAGGAGGCCATCCTGTATGGCTGCAATATCGCCATGTTGCCCATGATGATCCTGATGATGGTTGGGGTCCTGATTGCCAGCTGGACCGCGGCAGGTACCATCCCTGCGCTGATTTACTACGGCATAAAGCTGCTAACGCCGGATTACTTCCTTTTCTCAGCCTGTTTGATCTGTTCGATCGGATCGCTATCCACCGGCAGCAGCTGGACTACCGCTGCCACCTTTGGTGTGGGCTTCATGGGGATCGGCCTGGGGCTTGGCATCCCGCCAGAGATCACCGCTGGTGCGGTCATTTCCGGGTCCATTTTCGGCGATAAAATGTCGCCCCTTTCGGATTCCACCAATCTGGCGTCGGCGGTGGCACAGGCAGAGCTTTTCGACCATATCAAAAGCATGATCTACAGCACCGGCCCGGCGATCCTTATCACCCTTGCAATCTATTTTGTCATGGGCTTCATGTTCGACCATGCCGGCGCCGTTGATGACGCGCAGGTACAGGCCATCCTTGACGGTATCGAGGGGGCTTTCTCGCTGAACCCGATCACGCTGCTGCCGCCCATTCTGGTGGTTGTGCTAATCATGAAACGCATGAGCGGCCTGGCGGTCATGATTATCGCATCGCTTGTGGGCATGATGCTGGCCATCGGGCTGCAAGGCTTTTCGCTTGATGACATGATCACCTTCATGAACTTCGGCTTCACATCCAATGTGGGTGTGCCGGACGTGGACAAGATCCTGTCTGGCGGCGGACTGCAGAATATGATGTGGACCATCTCGCTGGGCTTTATCGCGCTTTCCATGGGAGGCGTGATGGAAAAGACCAAGATGCTGGATGTCATCCTGACCAAAATTCGCCACCTGGTGCACAACACCGGTGGCCTTGTTGTCACCCATGTCCTGTCCTCGTTCGCGGTGAACCTTCTGGCTGCCAGCCAATATATGGCGCTGATTATCCCGGCACGGATGCTGGTGCCTGTCTACAAGGCTCAGAAACTTCTGCCGCAGGTGTGTTCGCGCGTCAGCGAGGATTCGGCCACAGCCACCTCGCCGCTGGTGCCGTGGGGGCTGGGCGGGGTCTATTATGCCTCGGTCCTTGGTGTCGCCACACTTGATTACCTGCCCTACACCTTCTTTGGCCTGATTGTGCCCGCGGTCACCATTGTGCTGGCGTTCAGCAATAAATTCATGTTCCGCGAAGGCGATATCGCGTCCAAGCGCACCTATTCAACCGCCCCTGCCGAATAGGCTGGGAAGCACAAACCACGAGAGTTCTCTGAAGAATGCACAAGGAAACCACACTCGAGAAGGCGATCGCCATGATCCCGGACGGTGCCAGTATCATGGTTGGGGGCTTCGGCTCCCCCGGCACCCCGTTTACCCTGATTGAGGAACTGCTGCGGCAAGGCCAGAAAGGCCTGACGCTGATCAAGAATGACGCCAACGAGCAAGGCCTTGGCATCAGCAAACTGGTTGAAGCCGGGCAGGTAAAAAAGCTGATCACCACCCATATCGGACTGAACAAGAAGATCATTCAGCTGATGAATGACGGTTCGCTTCAGGTCAGCTTTTTCCCGCAAGGCATCCTGGCTGAAAAAATCCGCACCGCTGGCGCCGGTAGCTTCGGCTTTCTTACCGATATCGGCCTCCACAGTGAAATCACCAATGCAGAGGATGTGATCGAATGGCAGTGCCGGACGGTCAAAGTGGAAAGCGCCCTGTATGCAGACTTCGCACTGGTCCACGCCCATCAGGCCGACCATTTCGGCAACCTGGTGTACCGTGCCACCGCCATGAATTTCTGTCCGCTGATGGCAATGGCCGCTGAAAAGACAATCGCGGAAACACCCAACCTTGTTACCCCCGGAACCTTGGTGCCCGAAACCGTCCATACGCCGTCAGCTTTTCTGACAGCCGTAGTACGGATTGACGCCGACGGTACGGAATATGGCCTGATGGAGGGACGCTATGAGTCTTGATCGCATCCTCAAGCGCGCCGCTCAGGAAATCCACGACGGCCAAACCATCAACCTGGGTATCGGCCTGCCCACCATGCTGGTGAATTACCTGCCGCCAGAACGAGATGTCATGATCCATTCCGAGAACGGCATCCTGGGCGCTGGTGCCAAGGCCACACTGGAAACAGCCAGTCCCGCGCTGATTGATGCCGGCGGCACCTATATCACCACCCGGCCGGGCAGCGCCTTTTTCGATAGCGCCGTATCATTTGCCATGGTTCGCCGGTCGAAGCTGGACATGTCGGTCATGGGCGCTTTTGAAGTGGACCAGAAAGGCAATCTGGCCAACTGGAAAATCCCTGGCAAGTTTTCGCCCGGCATTGGGGGGGCCATGGAACTGGCCCAGAAAACCAGAAATATCCTGATCCTGTGTACCCATCAGGACAAATACGGCAATTCCAAAATCCTGAAAGAATGCACCCTGCCCCTGACTGCGGAAAGATGCGTCTCCCGCATTATCACCGACATGGCTGTCATGGATGTAACAACGGACGGCTTGATCCTTCGGGAAATCGCCGCCGGGCTCACCATCGAAGAAGTGGTTCAGGCCACAGACGCCAGCCTCATACTGGCTGAAACACTAGGGGAATTCTGATGATCAACCCGATTGAGAAAAAAATCCTTGAAAGCTGCGACGCCATTTTCCCGCGCGTGGTTGATTTCACCAAGGATATGGTCAAGCAATATGGCGTGCTCAATCAGGAAGAAGGGGTGCTCGACGTTGTAGAGCGCCAGATGAAAGACCTCAATCTGCCGGTGCACCACGTCCCCATCGATGAAAAACGGCTGGGCAAGCACCCGCTTTTTGCGCCGGTTGAATGGGGCTACGACAAGAAATATAATCTGGTCTCCCCCATTAACCCCGGCGCGGATGGCAAAACACTGGTACTGAACGGCCACCTGGATGTGGTGGACGCAACGCCTTTTGGTATGTGGTCCCGCCCGCCGAACGAACCATGGGAAAAAGACGGCTGGTTATATGGCCGCGGGGCTGGCGACATGCAGTCTGGCGTAGCCGCCATGATTTATGCTGTGCATGCGCTTGACCATGCCGGTGTGGACATCACCTCGCCGCTGACCATTCAGGCTGTGGTGGAAGAAGAATGCACCGGCAATGGCGCACTGGCATGTCTTGAGCGCGGCTATGACGGCGACTTTGTCCTGATCCCCGAACCATTCGGCCCCCAGATTTACGCCGGGCAGGTCGGCGTGCTGTGGTTCAAGCTGGCGATTGAAGGCACTCCCGTGCATGTCCTGGACACGTCAGTCGGCGACAATGCCATTCGGAAACTTCAGCTTCTGATCCCCTTCCTGCAGGACCTTGAAGACGAGCTGAATGAGAAATACCGCACGCCGCCCTATGACCAGTTTGACCATCCTTTCAACTTGAATATCGGCAAATTCAGCGGCGGCAACTGGGCCTCTAGCGTACCGTCCTATGCTGAAATGGAAGCCCGCATCGGCTTCCCGCCCGGCATGGCTGCGTCGGAGATCATGCAAATGGTCAGCGACTGCGTTGAAGGCGCCACGCGCAAGCTTGCAGCTTTTGCGGACAAGAAACCCAAACTCCGGTTCCACGGTTTCCGGTCGGAAGGACATCTGGTGGACCTGAAGGACGATGGCATCAAGCTTTTGTCCCATTGCCACCACGCCCTGACGAACACGGAACCCGAGCGTTTCTACGCCACCTGCACCACTGATTTGCGGGCCTTCCATTTCTACAACAAGACGGCTGGCACCTGTTATGGGCCAGTGGCCCAGCGCATCCACGGCGTTGATGAATGCGTGGATATCGAATCCATCCGCCAGACGCTCAGGACATATGCGCTGTTCATCAGCCGCTGGTGCAGCATTCGCCCACGCTGAGCAGGGTGATGATCGATTAAGATTTTTTGAGTACCATGGCCCGCAATGCGCGCCTGCAGCAACGAGTGAAGAGACAAGCATGACCAATGTAGCACACAGGTCTTTGAAAGACGTCTACCGCAAAGCGGTACGGGGTGATGGCATTTATGTTTATGACACTGAGGGCAACAAATATCTGGACGGGTCGTCCGGTGCCGGCGTGTCGTGCCTGGGGCATAGTAACGCCCGCGTCATCGATGCGATCCGCGAACAAGCGTCAAAACTCTGTTTCGCCAGTTCGGTTTTCTACACAAACGACCCATCAGAGGAACTCGCTGCCGTGCTCGCGAAGGACGCGCCGGGCGACCTCAGGTTCGCCACTTTCGGGTGTGGCGGGTCTGAGCAGGTGGAAGGGGCGCTCAAGATTGCCCGGCAATATCATGTAGACCGGGGCGAACCCTCACGCTCGATCATGATCGCCCGCCGGCAAAGCTATCACGGCATGACCTTGGGCACGCTGAATGTTGGCGGGCATGCGGGACGGCGGCAGCTCTATAATCCGATGTTCGCCCCCACCCACCTGATCGCGCCGCATTATGCCTATCGGGAACGCCACGCCGATGAGACGCCAGAGGCCTACAGCCTGCGTGTCGCGAACGAGCTTGAAACCAAGATCCTTGAGCTTGGGCAGGAAAATGTTGCGGCCTTTATCGCTGAACCTGTGGTGGGCGCGACCAATGGCTGCGTCGCGGCGGATGAGGACTATTTCAAGCGTATCCGCGAGATTTGCGACCAGTATCATGTACTGCTGATCCTTGATGAGGTCTTTTGCGGCATGGGCCGCACGGGCACACGGCATGCCTGCGAACAAGACGGCGTCGTTCCCGACCTGCTGGTCATGGCCAAGGGACTGGGCGGCGGCTACCAGCCCATCAGCGCCCTGCTGATCTCAGAAAGGGTTATTGATGTCATCAAAGGGGGCCGCGGCTACATTGCCAACGGTCATACCTATATGAACCATCCGCTCAACTGCGCGGCAGGTCTGGCAGTGCAACAAGAAATTTCGGACAGAGACCTGATCGCCAATGTGCGCAAGCAAGGCGCCTACCTACAGAGCCGCCTTGAAGACAGTTTCAGCCAACACCCCCATGTGGGTGACATCCGGGGGCGCGGCCTGATGCAGGCCCTGGAGTTCGTATCAGACCGGGAAACCAAATCGCCTTTCCCAGCAGAAAAACAGCTTTGGGCAAAGCTTCAGAAAACGGCCATGACACACGGCCTGATGTGTTACCCGAACGGCGGCACAATCGACGGACTGAACGGCGACCATGTTATCCTGGCCCCGCCCTATATCATCGAAGAAAACCAGATCGATGAAATGGTTGAAAAGCTGGAAAAGTCTGTAGCCCAGACCATAAACCAACTTTAACTGCCGCACCCCAAGGCTTTTCGGGTGGGACTTTCGCGCCCCCCAGGCGCCTACTTTACCCGCAACTGACCGGACAGAAAAATCCCCTGCCGAAACACTGGCAGGGGATTTGCGGGGAGGACTATTGCATGAGGTAAAAAGCTGTTCGGGCCTTTCACCCCACACCATGCGCCTTACTCAAACACATATCTCAAGCGGACATAATAGGTCCCGCCATTGATGCCCATCGGGGAAAACTCCGGATACTTGGCACCCCAGGCGCCTTTTGTGTCAAACAGCGCGTCTGTCCCCAGAAGCGTTGTCATCGGCAGGCCTTCGTCCGGTACTTCGTCCGGGAAGTTGTTGAAGAGATTGCTTGCACCAACAACCAGCTCCAGCTTGTCAGTCAGGTTATACCCGACCTCCAGGTCAAACGTGACCTCTGCACCCGGCACCATATCCGTGAAGGAAATATGGCCGTTATAATAGGAGCCAAAATGATTGGCCCGCGCAAGCGCACGCCATTTGTCGTTCACGTGGTTGACCGTAAAGTTGCCACGGATGGCTGGTGTGCCGTCCTCGATTGTCCGGATACGCAGTGGATCGAGGCTTGCAGAGTCCTTCACTTTGGTGCTTGTCCAGTTGCCCGCGAGCGAGAAGGACGTCGTGCCTTCGCCCATATCAACCGAATAGGTCGCAACAACATCAATCCCATTCGTGTTGGTTTTGAAGTCGTTGAAATAGTACCGCAGGTTCGCGAAATCCGGGCTATCGACATCGAAGAAAGGCGACAATGAGATACGGTCTTCAATCGTGATGTCGAAATAGTCAACTGTCAGGTCAATTTCCCCAAGGGACATGACAGTCCCCACGGTAAAGCTGGTTGATGTCTCTGGTTCAAGCTCAGAACCGCCAACGCTGACCGCCAAAGGATCAGTCGGCGGGACAATGCCGCTGAGGGTAATGTTACCCGCATCCAGAAGGGAACTGATATTGCGTACATTCGATTGCCCCGGTGTCGGCGCCCGGAAGCCTGTGGAAAACGAGCCCCTCAGCCCAACATTGTCCGTGATGTCCCAGCGCGCCGAAACCTTGGCATTTGTTGTCGAGCCGAAGCCGTCAAAATCTTCCCAGCGCAACGCACCGGTCAACAGAAGGCTGTCGGTGATATCGGCTTCTAGGTCAACATAGGCCGCGATGTTGGACCGTGACGCGCTACCGGCTGCCGCGGCGTTCACCCCTGCATAACCCTGCGATGAACCACCAAAGCCAAGTTCGCCGTATGGGCCAACCGAATAAGAATGCAGGTGCCCGGCAACGGATTCAAACTCTTCACGGCGATACTCAAAACCAAAGGCAACCAACAGATCATCGGCCAACCCGTCAACAGCCACAGGGTATGTGAAGTCTGCATTCAGGTTCTGTTCGTTTTGAATGAAAGCACCTGCGCTCATTTCCGTAGCGGAATCAGGGCCATAGGACGCATTATAGGAATCGACAACAAAGCTTGTCTTGTTGCGGCCATAGCTTGCGCTGATGTCGTATGTCAGCCCACTTGCCAGCTCGCCCTCAAAACCAGCCACGGCAGAATAGTCAACGACCGTCCCGGTAAGCGACGGTGTGAAGCCGCCTGGATACTCTTTGAAAAGGGACCAGCAGTTGGCAGACAGGCCCTGCAGGCCAGCCAGGTCATTGGCCGCCACAGTCGGGCATGTTTCGCCGCCATCACCGTCAAGATCAATGATCGCTGCATTGGCACCGAATGTGTAAACGCCATCGCGGCTGAGCACGGGACGGTGGTAAAGGCCGTTCGTCGCTTTCTTCTTGGCATAATTGCCAAAGGCATAAAAGCGTGTGGTGTCGCTGATGTTCACGCCTAAATTCACAACAGATTTAAAATCATAGTGGACGTGCGGTGTGCCCCAAACCTGTGCCGGGTTCGGTACACCGGGGAAGCCGAGCGCTGCAGCTTCAGCCGCGGCATCCGTCTGGACAGACCGGTCCGTTGGATCGCTTTCACCATAGGATGCGCTGATGTTGATGAAGCCGTCTGAGCCCAAACCAAACCCCTTGTTTGCGGAAACCAGGAAGTTTTCGCCATCACCTTCATAGGTGCCACCATATTTGGCCTCCAGTGATCCCGCTTGGCTGTCGTCCTTGAGACGGAAGTTGATCACGCCAGCGATTGCGTCAGAGCCATATTGTGCCGCGGCCCCGTCGCGCAATACTTCCACCTGTTTCAAGGCGATGGTTGGAAATACGGAAATATCCGGCCCTTGGGCACCGTTGGATTCGCCTGCCGTATAAAAATTGATCACGGCAGACCGGTGGCGACGCTTGTTGTTCAAGAGCACCAGCGTATGGTCTGCGGCCAGGCCCCGCAGACTTGCCGGGCGCACAAAAGTCGATGCATCACTGATCGGCTGTGCGCTGACATTATACGACGGCACCACCGTCCTCAGCAGGTTGCTGATGTCATTGTCGGCCTGGCTTTCGAAATCCCTGCCGGAAATTACATCGATCGGCGCCGGCGAACTGAGCGCCGAGCGCCCCTGCGAACGGGTACCAACCGTTACGATTTCTTCAAATTGAAAAGCCGACTGATCCGCATCTTCATCGTTACCCTGGTTGTCCTGCGCATACGCAGAGCCTGCGGCCACCCCAGCCATAACAGCCACTGCTGACACACTATTCATTGCACGCGAAATCCCCCATGGGTTTCGCTTCCACTTCACTTTCCTAGTCACTTGCTTTCCTCCTTGCCTGAGCCCTTCCGCGTCTCAGTGCGTCTCTCCGGAGAAAATTATAGGCAGCACTCAAAAATCATTACAAGATATGATCATTTTTCATTAATTTATGATTTTTAGTTATGTCTTAACGGACACCTACTGCACTTCAAGTCAAAGTTGGCTGTTGGGAAAGGCGGTACGACCGGCACGGCAAATACCTGCAATGTCGCATCTAGCAAAACAACAAAGAAGTCCGCTCCTGGCGAATAGTTGGCCTTAGTTATGTAACCTATCAAGGTCCGCAATACAGAAAAGACCGGACGAGTTCTCGTGAACTCTGCCCGGTCCATTTCCAGCTATTTCTGAGAAATTTCCCAAACTCAGCAGGGTAAGCAGCAACAGCACCATTGGCCTCATAAAGGCGTCTTAGGCTACCTGACCGATGCATTCCGTATAGCCACAGATCAAATTGGTCTCGAAGTTTGCGCCCCTTTGGTGTCGCCTTAAAAACAGGTCGAATAAACAGGATACCGCCCTGACCTGCGATATCATGCAGCCTAGCGTCGTAGTGCGGCATAGACAGCTGGTTTCTTCTTCCGACACCATATTCAACAAGAATATCAACACGCCCGTGGTTGAGCATTTGAAACGCCTGCTCAAGCGACCCTACCATCACCACGACCCTGGGCCTGGCCGGAAGCAACTCCATAAACCGGTCACCAAACAGAACAACTGCGGTCATGTCCGCGATGTGATGTCCAAGCCCCGACAACCGGTTGTCCCCTTTTTGAGCGACGACTGCCATATGGGCATCAAACACACGATTGCGGGAAAGAAGAAGCGGATAGTCAACCTCGCCTTCATGAAAGAGCAGGACATCCAGGTCGCCTTCGAACATGGTACGCTGCACCCTGCGCGTTGGTTGACGGACAACCTGAAATGGTTCACCGATATCTGCAAAGAACATCCGGGCTATTTCCCTGGACAGGGTCTCGCTTTCAGGCCAGACACGGTCTGCAAGCCCAACGCGAAGACATTCCGCAGCGCATTCAGTTGAGACATCCGGCACTGGGTCATAAGCAGCGCTTGGAGCAGTCGTACACATCAATAACCCGGCGACGGCGATCCGCAAATACTGTATCGACCAACTAATCATATTGCGCATGGTTCCACCTCTTGTGAATAACATGCTCCCCCATGCCTCGAAACCTGACCCGCTATCAGGTCGACAGACAAAGCCCCACAAGGGCAGCCCAATAACTGGCGCCAATCGCGATCATCTCATCATTGAAGTCATATTCAGGATGATGACACATGGGCGCATCCGCCCCCTGCCCACCGCCGAGCAAAATGTAACAGCCTGGCTTATGCTTCAGCATGAAGGCGAAATCCTCTGACCCGCGGACCCTGTCGAAATGGCTGTTCACCAACGCACTGCCGACGACCTGCCGTGCCGCTTTACAGGCGAGTTCGGTCTCAGACGCTGTATTCTCCAACACTGGAAACATACGGTTATAGTGAACATCTATGGCTTGCCCGAAACGATCGCCACAGAATGTCCCGTTATGCTTCAGACCTTCTTCAATCTGATGTCGCATTTCTTCATCAAAGCACCGAACGCCGCCCAAAATCCGAGCTGTATCTGCAATCACATTGTTGGCGCCGCCTACTTTCAGGCTGGTGAAAGTAAGCAATGCATTTTCGGTGTCGAGGCCAAATGTTTCTGTTGCAGCTGTCACAAATGCAGTCGCCGCCAAAAGTGGGTTTTTGCACAGCTCGGGAAAGGCTGCGTGCCCCCCTTTGCCCTGAACACGGATATCAAAGGTGTCGGACGATGCCAGAAATGGCCCGGACCTGGTGGCAAACTGCCCAAGCGGCATCAAGGGCCAGTTATGCATGGCATAAACAGCCGACGCATCGAACCGGCCAAACAGGCCGTCGTCGATCATGGCCATCGCGCCCCCCAGCCCTTCTTCCGCAGGCTGGAATACAAAGTGAACAGTGCCGTCAAAGTCGGTATGATTAGCGATCAAATCCGCTCCGGCAAGAAGTGTGGCGGTATGGCCGTCATGCCCACAACCATGAAAACATCCATCTGTTTTGGACCGATGCTCGAATGAATTGGCCTCCTGGATCGGCAGGGCATCCATATCCGCCCGCAGCATGATGGCGCGATCCGACGTGCCTCTTTTCAGGCTTCCGACCACGCCGGTCTTGCCGATGCCGCGCACAACATCCAAGCCAAGAGCCATCAATTCGTCAGCCACCAGTTCAGAGGTCCGGACTTCTTCAAAACCAAGTTCTGGGTGCGCATGAATATGACGCCGGATTGCCGTATATTTGGCTTCCTGTTTCTTGGCTTCCGGATGAATTTTCATGGACATCCTCCTTGAAAAAGTGCCCCGCCCTGGGATGGAAAAGGGCGAGGCAAGCCGCGTCTTACGAGGACACGGTGGGGAAATTCTGATGCCAGTGTTCTGCGATCTGACGCCGTGTACAAACCCACACATTGTCATGACTGGCCACATAATCGAGAAAACGAGCCAATATCTCTGCCCGCCCTGGCCGCCCGGACAATCGGCAGTGGAGCCCCACTGACATCATCTTGGGTGCTGTTGTCCCTTCTCGGTAGAGCATGTCGAAGGTGGCTTTGTTGTGGTCGAAAAAGGCTTCAGGCCCACCCCAGCTTGGCAGCGTGGCATATTTGAAATCATTGTTGTCGAGCATGTAGGGAACGATCAATTGATCATGCCCGTCAACATGTTCCCAATAGGGCAGCTCGTCATTATAGGCGTCTGATTCATAGAGAAACCCGCCGTCTTCAGCCACCAGGCGCCGGGTATTCAGGCTGGTGCGACCGCCGTAGATGCCCACGGGGCGCTCACCCGTCACCTTTTCGATGGCGGAAATAGCCTTTTTGAGGTGGGCGCGCTCGTCGTCTATCGCCATGGCACTATAGTCGATCCAGCGATAGTGGTGGGAGGCAATTTCATGCCCACTATCATGCATGGCCCTAATGAAGTCCGGGTTTTTCTCTACGGCCTGACCAACGGCATAGACGGTCATCGGCATTTTTCGTTCGTCAAACAGGCGCTTGATGCGCCACCCGCCAACACGGCTACCAAAGTCATAAATGGATTCGGAGGCAACAAAACGACATCCGGGCTGAGGCTGCAGGCCTACAATTTCGGCCAGATAGGTTTCGGAGATATTGTCCCCGTTGTCGAAGGCATACTCGCCACCTTCTTCATAGTTGAGGACAAAACTGACAGCGACCCTCGCGCCATTCGGCCACTGTGGGTGGGGCGGCGTTTCGCCATACCCCACCATGTCACGCTCATGTGCATACGCCATGGTCTTTCCCCCAACCGACTAGAAGCGGTAACCGAGAGACACACCATAGGTGCGCGGCGCACCATACAGGTCGAAAGGAATACCCAGGAAGCTGACCCCACGGTTCATTTCATAAAGCTCGTTGGTCAGGTTCTTGCCCCAGGCGAAGATTTCCCAGCCGCCACTATTAGACACAACCCCGATGCGCGCATTCAGGAGGCCGTAGCCGTCACCCAATGTGGTTGCATCGTTACTTGGGTTGAAATACTGAGCGCTACGATAAGTATGTTCCGCCCGAATGATCCAGTCGAGATCTTCGTTGATCTGCCCGGTATATTGGGCGGCGACACTGGTGGTCCATTTGGGCGCACGTGGTAGGCGGTTGCCGTCATAGTGGACATCAAGGCCACCACCATTCTTGAACTCATCAAATGTGGTATCGGCATACCCAACGGACGCAAATATCTCCAGCCCCTCTGCAGGCATTGCTTGAAGATCAAATTCGAAACCCTTGGCTGTGGCTTTACCTGCGTTCGTCAGGCTGAGGTTCGTGGTGCCGCTGCCTTCATCGAAGACAAACTGGAACACCTGCAGGCTGTCAAACTTTGACACAAACGCTGCTGCATTCAGGCGCACCCGCCCGCCAGCCAGCTCAGACTTCATGCCAAACTCAAAGGTGTCTACTTTTTCGCCCTCAAAGGCGATATCATCACTCGCGACAAAATCAACGTTCCAGCCGCCGCCTTTGGTACCATGGGCATGGGTGGCATATAGCTTCACATCGTTGGTCGCCTGCCAATTCAGGCTGATGGTATAGTTGATATCATCATCTTTACGGTCATCAATCACGCCCACAGCAGGGAAGAGCGCTGTTGCGTTCTGATCAAAGACAACGTCTTTCTTTTCACTGTTCCAACGCAGCCCGGCATTGATCGACCAATCTTCGTTCAGATAGATATTGCCGTTCGCAAACAAGGCAAAGACATCCGTATTCACATCCGTTGTGGTGGACGCGATGTTCATCTCGCCTAAGAAATCTGTGCCTGATGCCACACTGCGGAGTGAATCCGACGCCTGATGGAAATAATAGGCACCCAGCACATAATCAAACTTCTCATGGGGCGCGGATGCGAGGCGCAGTTCCTGGCTGAAATGATTGAAGCTGTCTTCGAAATGATCCGCATCGATGAAGTCGAGCGGTGATGCGTCTTCATCCGAAACTGTCAACCGCTCGGCATGGCGATAACCTGTGATCGATGTCAGGACCATGCCACTATCGAATTGGTAATCCGCCTGCATTGACATGCCGTAGCCGTCCAATTCGTCCTTCAGGTCGACATCCTGGGTCACTTCACGCACCTCTGGTGCGCCCACATAACCGCCAAATCCGTTAGGTGCGCTGGGTTCCAGAAACAGGATGTTGGGGCGGCTGGCGTTGAAATCCCCGGAGAACTTAAGCGTCAGCTTTTCGGACGGTTCCACAAGGAGTTTTACCCGGCCACCATAATAGTCTTCAGACAGTAGGTCTTTATCATTGTAAAGGTTCTTCACATAGCCGTCACGGTGCTTACCTGTCAGTACGATCCGTGCTGCCGCCTTGCCGTCCGAGATCGGCACATTCAAAATCGCCGTGCCCTGGTACATACCAAAGTTCCCGGTCTCGGCTTTGATGCTGCCTTCAAACTCGTACCCCGGATCGCGCGACACCACATTGATCACACCGCTTGAGGTGTTTTTGCCAAACAAGGTGCCTTGCGGGCCACGTAGCACTTCCACATGCTGGACATCCGCCATCGCCTGGTTGATCGCCAGCGACTGGCCAACATACACGCCGTCCAGATACACACCCACGCGGGTATCAAAGCCGATGTTACGGGAAAAATCTCCGACGCCTCGCATACCAACAAATGTCTCGCCGTCCGTACCAGTATTCCCGAATACAAGGTTCGGCACCATATGCTCGATGTCTCTGGCGTTACCAACACCTGAGCGCTCCAGGGTCTCCCCGGTTACAGCAGAGATGGAAACACTCAGGTTCTGCAAACTTTCCTTGCGGTGCCTCGCCGTTACCACGATTTCTTCAAGCGCCCACATGTCACTGTCATCTGCGGCAGCCTCGTCCTGCGCGGCTGCACCAGGCATCAAACCCGCACCTGCAACCGACGCCATCAGCATGAATTTCATTTGGGAAGCGATGCCACCAGCATCATTCTTTTGAGAAATTCCCAGCATATTACCCTCCATAAGACACCCGCAATGGGCCAACATCTTTTGAGGGTATGGGCGAACAGCGACTGTTGTCTTTTGAGCGCGTCACAGAAAGTTTCGCGCGCATCACAAACATATGTTTTAGCCGATAAAAGAGGTGCGAACGTCACGTGGACTGGCATTGAAGCGACGCCGAAACGCTGTGGAAAACGCTGCCACCTGACCGTATCCAAGTGTGTAGGCAATCTCACTGATGGACTGGGTTCCATCTTCCAGCATCTGCAATGCCGCCTGAAGCTTCAATTCGTTGCAGAACTCGGAAATGGTAGCGTCATACAGGTATTTGAAACCGTAGCTTAGTTTATTGCGGTTAACGCCCACGGCACGAGCCAACCCCTCCACGGAGGGTGGGTTGCAATAATTGGCCAACAGAATGTCTCGGGCAAGCTCAAGCCGCGGAATATCCTTTTCCTTCACCATTGGTGGCAGGTCGGAAAGATCACGCTGTGTCACCAGCTTGGCCATGCGGCAAATCAGCTCAATGGCCTTGGCTTCTGTAAAGGTGCGTTCCATCTGCGGCGTGACAGGGAAATTGTGTATTTGATCGAAGATGGCCTGCATCGAGGGCCTTAAGCGCCAGTTCTTCAGGAAAAGATCGTCACACCCCCGCGCCAGTTCGCGCACAGGCTCTGTCACCGCAGCATCGTCAAACCCGTAATCGAGGCCTAGTTTTTCCGGCGGAATAAAGACCGTTATCCAGTCGAGCTTAGAACCTGCCTCGATTGACTCTTCGTTTTCCAGATCACTTGGGTGATGAAAAATCTGGCACAGCGGACCCGCCTGTTTCACTTTGCCAAGACTGTCAAAAGACAGGCTGGTTTCTGCGTCAGTCCGGAAATGAAAACGGGTCCAGCCGTTGCCGCGCATATTATACTGCAGCGCGTCACGAACCGTGCCTTCCATTCGAACAACCAGAAAACCCTGTTGGGATGTCACCAAACTGACGTCGCCGGTGCCCCGGTCCGGATCCAAGGGAGCCTTCAAAATCCGGCCACCGCCTTGCCCAGATTGCGCAAGCCAGGTTTCCTGACTCTGGCACATATCTGCCATCCAGGATTCCATCATTTCCAACATCTGTGTTTGGTCGGCCTGCATCTATCGTCCTTGGCGTCGCAGCAATAGAGCTATCTAACCATATAAACGAATAATATAAAAAAGTTAATCTGAGCTTACGTCCGCTACTGGCGAATTTGGGACGTTTGAGAGCGAAACTTGAAGGTCTGCTCTCGTGTGCAAAAGCGGCCCTGTCGGATAATCTCATTTTATGTGCCGCAAATGACGGATTATCTCAGTTTTCTGCCAAACTTCAGTGAATAGAGGCCCGAAGGTAATGATGTCTTCGGGCTTTTTAGCGCCTTATAGGTTCAAGCAATTCTATTCTGACAATGCTCCCGTAATGATTGGTGAATTAGAACGAGAAGTCTGTATTGTCGATAGTAGAAACATCAATCCCCAGCAGCACAATACTATTTCCATTCACGTCAGAAATTAGAACATCGCTGCCGCTTTGAACGATGTTAATGTCGTCATAGCTAATGCCTAGAGACGACAAATCCAAGACATCAGCGTCGGTAAAGTCTGCGATAGTGTCGTTGCCCCAATCAACATCGAAGACAAAGGCATCCCCGTGCGCACCGCCCGTTAGCATGTCATCGCCTTCACCTCCATTGAGAACGTCATACCCGTCCCCACCAATGATGGTGTCGTCAGCAGCCGATCCAATGATGGTATCGTTACCGCCGCCACCGTCGATGGCCGTGATGCCGACCAGTGTCGTGTT